>Ga0182792_1000036_pt1 | contig 126047 bp, 107 predicted proteins | sample Passage237B_FD_130497 | JGI IMG/M metagenome (GOLD analysis project Ga0182792, IMG submission 130497) | Cellulose adapted compost microbial communities from Newby Island Compost Facility, Milpitas, CA, USA - Passage2 37B (version 2) (version 2) ...
CTCCACATGGACGGCGCGGGGCAATATGAGGAAAATGTCGCCGATTATGGCGGCATCCGGCTCGCCTACGAAGCGCTGCGCGCCCGGCTCGGCGCCGCGATCGCCCCCACGCCCGCCTCCTGGGCCGCGGCGCGCCGCGTCTCGGCGGCCGACCGTGCCGCCCTGCGCGACGCCGCGCTCGTCGTCGCCGCCGACCCGGTCGCGGTCCCCGCGGTGTGGCGTGCGCGCCGCGCCAACCCGCACGCCGCGCTCGTCAACGGCCTCCCGGCCGCGGTGCGCGCGCTGACCGGCCGCTGACGCCGGTCGACCGTCAGACCTGCGCGGTCGCCGGCTCCTTGAGCAGGGCCGCGACCGCGTCCGCGAACGCGGCCAGGTCGTCCTCCGCGACGTACGCCCGGCCCGCCGCGGCGGCCGCGTCCCGCGCCCGCGCGAACGCCGCCGGGTCCGCCTGCCAGGTGCGCAGCGCCTCCGCGGCGCCCGCCGCGTCCTGCACGACGACGCCCGCGGCGCTCTCCCGCACGACGCGCGCGCTGCGCGGCAGGTCCGTCGACACCACGGCGAGGCCGCAGGCCAGGTACTCGTAGAGCTTGCTCGGGATCGCGTCCCGGAACGCGGGCGTGTGGTCGAGGAGCAGCAGCCCGACCCACGCGCCGCGCGCGAGCGTCCACGCCTCGCGCGGGGGCTGGCGGCCGTGCCACCGCACGCTCTCGGCGAGCCGGGGCGTGGCCAGGCGCTCCAGGAACTCCTCGCGGTCCGCGGGGGCGATCGGCCCGACGAGGTCGAGCTCCCAGCCCGGCGCGGCCTCGACCGCGTCGAGCATCGCGAACAGCCCGCGGCTGCGCCGCAGGTCGCCGATGTACACCGCGCGCGGCGTCGGGCCCGGCTCGGTGGGCGGCGGGAGCATCGACGTGTCCGCGAGGTTGCGCACGACGAGCCGTCGCTCGGCGTCCGTCATGAGGTGCCGGTCCGCGACGACGAGCAGGTCCGCCCGTCGCGCGGCGCGGATCCCGAGCCGCGCCCAGACCGCCGCGAGCGTCCCGCGCAGGCCCCGGGCCCACGGCCGGTCCTGCAGCAGCAGCTCGTAGTCCTCGTGCACGTCCGTCACGACCCGGATGCGCCGGCCCGTGGCGCGGCGCACCGCGCGCGCGAACCACGCACCGGCCGCGGAGTCCGGGTCGAGGGCCACGACGACGCCGCCGCGCGCCCGCAGCGGCAGGGTGACCGCGTGCCACGAGCGGCGCAGCCCCCCGCCGCGCCGCCACGCCCGCGTGGTCGCCTCGGGCGGACCCGACGCGGCCTGCCCGAGACCCAGGACCTCGACGGCGAGGCCGCGCCGGCTGAGCGCGGCCACCTCGCGGTGCAGGCGCGCGTCGGCGACGTCGTGACCCGAGGTCACGATGCTCACCTGCGGCCTCATCGCGCGTACCCGCTCAGAGGTCTTCGAGCGTGAACGCGGTCTCGCCGACCTCGAGGAACTTCGTGTACGCCTTGCCGCACTCCTCCGGGGTGCCGCGCATCATGAGGCGACCCTTGTGGATCCAGATCGCGTCGTTGCACAGCTGCCGGATCGACGCGAGCGAGTGCGACACCAGGAACATGGCGCGCGCCGAGGACATGAGCTCGTCCATCTTGGCCGCGGCCTTGTTCTTGAACTTCGCGTCACCGGCGGACAGCGCCTCGTCGATGAGCAGGATGTCGGGCTCCAGGTGCACCGACACGGCGAACGCCAGGCGCTGGGACATGCCCGACGAGTACGTGCGCATCGGCATGTCCATGAACTCGCCGATCTCCGCGAACGCGGCGATCTCCTCGGCGCGCTCCGCGACCTGCTCGCGCGTCAGCCCTTGCGCGAGGCCGCCGAGCACGACGTTCTCGCGGCCCGTGAGCGCCGAGTTGAAGCCGACGCCGAGCGAGAGCAGCGAGCTGATCTTGCCGCGCACCTCGATGCGGCCCTTGGTGGGCGGCAGGACGCCCGCGAGCGCGCGCATGAGCGTCGACTTGCCCGCGCCGTTGGCGCCGATGATGCCGAGCGCGGTGCCGACCGGGACGTCGAACGACATGTCCTGGATCGCGTCGACCTCGCGCACGGCGCGCTCGCCGCGGCCGAGGCGCACGATCGTGCTGCGCAGCGTCGGCACCTTCTCGAACGTCGTGCGGTACGTGATCGACACGTCCTGCACGCTCACCGCGGGCGGGACGCTCGTGTCGACCTCGTACTTGCGCTGGATGCGCGGCTCGGTCGTCGCCTTCGGTCCCGGCTTCTTGGCCGCGGGCTTCTTGGCGGCGGGCTTCTTGGCGGCGGGCTTCTTGGCCGCGGGCGTCGTGGCCGGCGGTGCCGCGTCGCCCGTCGGCGCGTCGGCCGACGTCTCCTGGCTGCCCGTGGTCGCCTCGGCGGCCGTCGGGGCAGCCGCCTCGCCCCCTCCGGGCGTCTGCGGCGCCGCCGGCGCCTGCGGGGCGTCCGGCTGCTGCGGCGCCGCCGGGTCGCCCGGCTGGTCGGCGGGACGTCGGGCGTCGCCCGACGTGCTGAGCTCAGAGGCGGACAGCGAACTCACGCTCCCTCGACATGAAGAACAGGCTCCCGGCGATCGCCACCCCGACGGACCACGCGGCCGCGATGACCCAGAAGTTCAGCGGGGGGACGGTGCCGTCGAGCACGAGCTGCGTCCACCCGCCGATCATCGTGAACAGGGGGTTCCCGTAGAGAAGGATGTCGGCGTAGTCCGCGAACTTGCCGGTCTGCACGCTGTCGACCGTCCAGAGGATCGGAGACATGTAGAGCCAGATGCGTGTGACGAACGGCAGGAAGCTCGACGTGTCGCGGAAGTAGACCTGCAACGTCGCGAGGATCGACGCGACACCGATCGCGAACACGACCATCAGGCCCAGGAAGACGATGCCCAGCAGCATCTCCGGGCCCCACTCCTCGTCGGTGAAGGCCTTCATGATGAGCACGACCGGCAGCGTCGGCAGGAACCGGAAGAACGCGGTGCGCACCGCGGACATCGGCATGAGCAGGCGCGGGAACGCCATGTTCATGATGAGGCGCCCGCCGCCGGTCACGGAGCTCGCGCCCGCGGACATCGACCCGGACACCAGGTGGAAGACGAACAGCCCGCTGACGATGTGCGCGAGCAGGTCGATGCCGCCACGGCCGCCGATGATGACCACGAGCAGGAAGTACACGCAGGCCATGAGCAGCGGGTTGATGATCAGCCAGAGCTGGCCGAACACGGTCTGCGTGTGGGCCGCGCGGATGCTCGCCTTCGACGACTCGGCCGCGAAGGGCAGCCGCGCGCGCAGGTCGCGGAAGTACGGGCCGAACTGGGGCAGGCCCGCCCGGTGGGGCGAGTAGACCTGCAGGTCCGCGTCGGCTCCGCGCGCGGCGTCCTTGGTCGACATGTGGTGGTCAGTCCTCCGTCGGGTGACGGTCAGTCCCCGCGTCGTCGGCCGGTGCCGTACGGGGCGCATTCGCCGCAACAGGATAGTGGACCAGCGTCGTCCCACCCGTCGGGGCGGCGGGCGCCGGGGCCGTGCGGGTGGCCGCGGCGCGCGGCAGACCGCGCAGGAAGCCGGCACCCCAGGCCAGGTGCATGGTGCTGATCACACCGGGCAGACGTCGGCGCGCCGCGCCGGACAGGCCCCGCCCGACGACCACGGACCCGGCGACGACGGCCGCGGCGTACGCCACGGGCGCACCGAGCCCGACGAGCAGCCAGCGCGGACCGACGCTCGCGCCCACCCCCGCGAGGACGACGCCGAGGCCGATGCCCGCGACCGCGGCCGGCGGTGCGAGGTAGCGCAGGCCGGCGGTCTGCGGGTGGTGCCTGATGACCTGGCGCCGCCACTGCCCCGTGCGGAAGAACTGCCGCGCGAGCGCGCGCACGTCGCCCCGCGGGCGGTAGGTGACGCCAAGGTCGGGCACGAACCACACGACCTCGCCGGCCTCGCGGAGCCGGTGGTTGAGCTCCCAGTCCTGGGCCCGCACGAAGTGCTCGTCGTAGCCGCCGACCTTCTCGAGCGCGTCGCGGCGGAACACCCCGAGGTACACGGTCGGGGCGGGGCCCGGCTCGCCGCCGGTGTGGAACGCGGCGGAGCCGATGCCGAGCGGGCTGCTCATGGCGCACGCCACGGCCTCCTCGAACGGCGTCGTGCCGACGGGGACCATGCGCCCGCCGACGTTCGCGGCACCCGTGGCGAGCAGCGCGTCGACGGCGCGACGCACGTAGTCGGGCTCGAGCTCGCTGTGCCCGTCGACGCGCACGAGCACGTCGTGCCGCGCGGCGGCGACCGCGAGGTTCAGGCCGTGCGGCGTGCGGCCGGTGGGGTTGTCGATCACGCGGACGCGCGCGTCGCGCGCCGCGAGGCCGCGGGCGATCTCGAGCGTGCGGTCCTGGCTGGGCCCGACCGCGAGGACGACCTCGACCTCTCCCGGGTAGTCCTGCGCGAGGACGTGCTCGACCGCGGCGGTCAGGTGCCGCTCCTCGTCGCGGACCGTGAGGAAGACGGAGACCGGCGGTGCTGGTGTGCCGTCGGGCTCCGACGGTCTCATCGCGGGGGACATCGCGGACCAGGCTAGCCCAGCGCGCGCACCTGGCGGACGCGCGCGGCCCGTGCCCGGGCGGCCGCGTGCCCAGCACCCGGCGCGAGCCCCTCCGCAGGCGCTCTGACCTGCGCCGTCACCCGTTCAGAGCAGCGTCGATGATCTGCACAACTTCTCCACCGGGCACCTGCACGGGCTCCGCCGCTCGCGCGAGGGCGTCTCCTTAGGATCGACGCGTGACCAGCCACCCCGACGCCGCCCGCCACGCGTCCGCCGCGCGCCCGACGACGGTCCGCCACGCCCGTACCCACCACACGGGCCGCATCCTGCGCGGCACGGCGCTGGTCACGGTGGCGATCCTCGCGTTCGGCGGCACGGCCGCGTACTCCGTGTACGCCAAGCTCAACGGGAACATCAACCGCGTCGACGTGTCGGGCCTCATCGGCCCGCGGCCCACGCCCTCCGAGGGCGGCAAGGACCCGAACGCCGGCAAGGACGTCAACATCCTGCTCATCGGCTCCGACTCGCGCGAGGGCGAGAACGGCCAGATCGGCGGGCAGGTCGCCACGAGCATGCGGTCGGACACGACGCTCGTCATGCACATCTCCGCCGACCGGTCGCGCGTCGAGATGGTGTCCATCCCCCGCGACTCGCTGGTCGACATCCCCGCGTGCCAGACGACCAACGGCGAGACCTACCCCGAGAACCACGCGATGTTCAACGTCGCGTTCGCCCGCGGCTGGGACAAGGGCCAGGACCTGGAGTCGGCGGCGGCGTGCACGTGGCGCACGGTCGAGGCGAACACCGGCATCACGATCGACGACTTCGCCCTCGTCGACTTCGCGGGCTTCCAGACGATGGTCGACGCCATCGGCGGCGTGCCGATCTGCATCCCGTTCGACATGGACGACCGCAAGGCGAAGCTCCACATCCAGGCGGGCAACCACGAGCTCGACGGCAAGACGGCGCTCGCCTACGCCCGCTCGCGCTACAACCAGGGCAACGACGGCTCGGACACCGGCCGCATCGGCAACCAGCAGCGCCTGCTGGCGGCGATGGCCGCGGAGATCCTCAAGAAGAACGTCCTCACGGACTGGACCGAGCTGCTCGGTCTGCTCAACGCCGCCACGAAGTCGCTCACGACGTCGATGTCGACCCCCGACATGGCCGGGCTCGCCTACAGCGCGCGGAGCATCCGCACTGGCAACATCACGTTCATGACGATCCCGTGGGCTCCGGCCCGCAGCGACAAGAACCGCGTCGAGTGGACCTCCGAGGCCGAGACCGTGTGGGCGAACATCGCCGTCGACAAGCCGATGCTCACCGGCACGTCCCAGGACCCCGCCGCGCAGCCGACCGGCGCGCCGAGCGCGACCGCGTCGCCCACCCCCGGGCAGACCGCGACGGCCTCGCCGTCCAAGACCCCCAAGCCCAAGGCCACCCGCAAGGCCGGGCGTGAGGCCTTCACGCTCGACGACGACACGGGCAGCTGCTGAGCATGGCGCGCGACGAGCGCGGCACGCCGCCGAGTTTCACCCCCGGCGCGCGCGGCTCGCGCCCCACGGGCGACAACGCGGTCGTCGTCGGGCGGGACCAGGCGCCGAGCCGTCCCGCGCGTCCGCCGCGCGCCGCGGCGTCACGCCCCGTGGGCGGCGGTGCGGCAGCCGCGCGGACCGGCACTCCCCCGGCCTTCGCGCCCGGGGAGCAGCCCGCGCGTCCGGCCGCACCGCGCCGCGCGAGCGGCCGGCCCGCGGCCTCCGCGACCCCGGCTCCGGGCGGTGCGCGGCGACCCGCCGCGGCCGCCGCGCGTCCGTCGGGCCGGCCCGCCACCGCGCCGCGCGGACCCGGCGGCCCCCCGGGCGGCGCCCCGCTCGGCGACGAGGGCACGCCTCCGCCACGCCGCAGCCGGCGCCGGGTCGCGCTCGTCGTCGTCGCGCTCGTGCTCGTCCTGCTGCTCGCGTGGCCCATCGGGCTGCTCGTGTGGGCGAACGGCAAGATCCAGCGGACCGACGCGCTGTCCGGCGCCCCGGGCACGCCCGGCACGACGTACCTCATCACCGGGTCCGACTCGCGTGCCGACGGCGGTGTGAAGGACGACGGGACGCAGGGCCAGCGGTCCGACACGATCCTGCTGCTGCACGTCCCCGAGTCCGGGCCCACCGCCCTGATCTCGCTGCCGCGCGACACCTACGCCGAGATCCCCGGGCACGACCCGAACAAGATCAACGCCGCGTTCGCGTGGGGCGGCGCGCCCCTGCTCGTCGAGACCGTCGAGGGCCTCACGGGCCTGACGGTCGACCACTACGCCGAGATCGGCATGGCCGGCGTCAAGGACGTCGTCGACTCCGTCGGCGGCGTCCGCCTGTGCTACGACCGCGACGTCGACGACCGCGACTCCCACATGAAGTGGAAGGCCGGCTGCCACGACGTCGCGGGCAAGGAGGCGCTGCAGTTCGCGCGCATGCGCAAGGCCGACCCGCTGGGCGACATCGGCCGCGCGCAGCGGCAGCGCCAGCTCGTCGGCGCGGTGCTCAAGAAGGTCGACCCGAAGGCGCTCGCCGTGCGGCCCTCGCAGCAGGTGTCGCTCGCGTCCGCCGCGACCGGCGCGCTCACGGTCGACGAGTCGGCGAACATCGTCGACCTCGCGCGCCTCGCGCTCGCGTTCCGCGCCGCGAACGGGCCGGACGGCATCACCGGCACCCCGCCGATCGCGTCGATGGACCACCGCCCGGGCGGCGTCGGGTCGACCGTGCTGCTCGACCCGGAGAAGGCCCCGGCGTTCTGGGCGGCGATCCGCGACGGGAAGCTCCCGCCGGGCGAGCTCGAGCACTGACCCCGAGCCCTGCCCGGCGCGTCAGTCGTGGCGGGCGGCGGTGACGATCCCCGCGCCGACGGTGCGCAGCGTCGACTCGTCGACCAGGATGAACGACCCGGTCTCCCGGTTGAGCTCGTACTGGTCGACGAACACCGGTGTGCTGGTGCGCAGCCGGACGCGGCCGATGTCGTTGAGCCCCAGCGCGTCGACGTCCGGCTCGCGGTGCAGCGTGTTGATGTCGATCCGGTAGTCGATGCCGGTGACCTTGGCCCGCGTCGAGCGCGTCGTGTGCTTCAGCCCGTACACCACGCCGGGACGCAGCGGTGCGGTCTCGTCCATCCAGCAGACCTGCACGTCCAGGTCCTGCGTGACGTGCGGGGTGTTCGCGGGGCGGCACAGCATGTCGCCGCGGCTGACGTCGATCTCGTCGGCCAGCCGCACGACGACCGACATCGGCGGGAACGCGACGTCGACGGGCTCGCCGGCCTGCTCGATCGCCGCGATCGTCGTCGTGAACCCGCTGGGCAGGACGACGACCGGGTCACCGGCGCGCATGACGCCGCTGGCGACGCGGCCGGCGTAGCCGCGGTAGTCCCGCGCGGACTGCGACTGGGGGCGGATGACGTACTGCACGGGGAACCGCACGTCGATGAGGTTGCGGTCCCCCGCGACGTGCAGCCGCTCCAGGTGCCCGAGCAGCGTCGAGCCGTCGTACCAGCCCATGTTCGGGCTGCGGTCGACGACGTTGTCGCCGAGCAGCGCGGACACGGGGATGAACGTGAGGTCGTGCGTGCGCAGCCGTGCGGCGAAGTCGGTGAACTCGGCGCGGATCTCCTCGAACACGTCGACCGACCAGTCGACGAGGTCCATCTTGTTGACGCACACGACGAGGTGCGGCACGCCCAGCAGCGTCGCGAGGAACGCGTGCCGCCGGCTCTGCTCGGTCATGCCCTTGCGCGCGTCGACGAGGATGAGCGCCGCGTCCGCCGTCGAGGCGCCCGTGACCATGTTCCGCGTGTACTGGATGTGCCCCGGGGTGTCCGCGATGATGAACTTCCGGCGCGGTGTGGAGAAGTACCGGTAGGCGACGTCGATCGTGATGCCCTGCTCACGCTCCGCGCGCAGGCCGTCGGTCAGCAGCGCCAGGTCGGTGTAGTCGTCGCCGCGGTCGGCGCTGACCCGCTCCACGGCCTCGACCTGGTCGCAGAACAGCGACTTGCTGTCGTACAGCAGGCGGCCGATCAGGGTGGACTTGCCGTCGTCGACCGATCCGGCGGTCGCGAACCTCAGCAGATCGCTCATGTCTAGAAGTACCCCTCGCGCTTGCGGTCCTCCATCGCGGCCTCGCTGACGCGGTCGTCGCCGCGTGTGGCGCCCCGCTCGGTGAGGCGCGCGGCCGCGATCTCGTCGATCACGTCCTGCACGGTCGTGGCGGTCGACTCGACCGCGGCGGTCAGGTTCGCGTCGCCCATCGTCCGGTAGCGGACGCTGCGCCGGGTGACCGTCTCCCCCGGGCGCGGCTCGACGAGCTCGTTGACCGCGTAGAGCATCCCGTCGCGCTCGACGACGTCGCGCTCGGCGGCCAGGTACAGGTCGGGGACCTCGATGTCGTGCGCGCCGATGTACGACCACACGTCGAGCTCGGTCCAGTTCGACAGCGGGAACACCCGGATCGACTCCCCGGGGTGCACGCGGCCGTTGTACAGCGACCACAGCTCGGGGCGCTGGTTCTTCGGGTCCCACTGGCCGAACTCGTCGCGGAACGAGAACACGCGCTCCTTGGCGCGCGCCTTCTCCTCGTCGCGGCGCGCCCCGCCGAACAGCGCGTCGAACCCGTGCTGCTCGGCGGCCTCGAGCAGCACCGGCGTCTGGATGCGGTTGCGCGAGCCGCCGCGCTCCTCGCGCACGAGCCCGCGGTCGATCGCGTCCTGCACCGACGCGACGACGAGCCGCAGACCGAGGCGCTCGACGGTCGCGTCGCGGAACTCGATCACCTCGGGGAAGTTCAGCCCCGTGTCGACGTGCATCACGGGGAACGGCACGCGCGTCGGGGCGAACGCCTTCACCGCGAGGTGCAGCATGACGATCGAGTCCTTGCCGCCGGAGAACAGCAGGCAGGGGCGCCGCATCTCGGCCGCGACCTCGCGGATCACGTGGATGCTCTCCGACTCGAGGGCGTCGAGGTGGCTGAGCTGGTACTGCGGTCGGGTCCCCGTCACTGGGCACCATCCTCCCGGGTGGTCGCGCCGCCCGGTGCGCCCTCGACGAGCGCCTGCGCCCGGGCGACCAGGTCGAGCAGGTCGGCGGCGCGGTCCCGCTCGCAGACGAGCAGGTCGGGCAGCCAGGGGTTGCGGCGGTTGTACTCGAGCGCGCGGCCGTCGGCGCGCGAGCAGTGCAGGCCGGCGGCGGTGGCGACCGCGACGGGCGCGGCCGAGTCCCACTCGTACTGGCCGCCGGCGTGGACGTAGGCGTCGGTCTCGCCCGTGACGACGGACGCCACCTTCACGCCCGCGGAGCCCATCGGGACGAGCTCGACGTCGGCGAGGGTCTGCAGGGCGCCGACGAGCGCGGGCGGGCGGGACCGGCTGACGGCCAGCCGCAGCGGCCCGGGTCGGCGCGCGGGGCGCGCGGCGGGCGCGTCGGCGCGCAGGACGGTCTCCCGGCCGGGGAGCGCGACGGCTCCGGCGACGAGCCCGCGGCCGCGCTGCCAGAGCGCGACGTGCACGGCCCAGTCGTCGCGCCACGTCCCGTCGGGGTGGCGCTCGGCGTACTCCCGCGTCCCGTCGAGGGGGTCGACCACCCACACCCGATCGGCGTCGAGGCGCGCCGGGTCGTCGGCGGCCTCCTCCGACAGCACGGCGTCGTCGGGGCGGGCGGCGGCGAGCTCGCGCGCCAGGTGCTCCTGCGCGACGCGGTCGCCACGGTCCCGCAGGTCGGTGGTCGCGCCGGGGTCGCGCTCGCGCTCGGCGAGCAGCACGTGGCCCGCGCCCGCGGCGAGCGCCGCGGCCAGCTCGTGGTCCGTCATCGGTCCTTCCCTCTCGCGTCGAGCGTCGCCCGCAGCCGCCGCGCCGCGCCGGCCTGGCGCGCGGGTGTCGCGTCGACGAGGTCGCCCGCCTCCGCCGTGCGGGCGGGGCGCAGCACCGTGGACAGCCGGCCGACGACCCCGACGCCCGTGTCCGTCACGCGCTCGACGAGCAGGCGCGCGAGCGCCTCGACCTGCGGCTGCAGGTCGGCCGGGACGCCGAGCGGGACCTCGTCGGGCGGCACGACCCAGCGGCCGAGCGCGGTGCGGAGCTCCGCGGTGCGCAGACCGGAGGCGACGCGACCGGCCGGACCGCGGTGGCGCAGGCGCAGCACCGCCGCCTCGAGGTCCGTCGTCGCGCGGTGCGCGCGGCCCAGGCGGACGACGCCGGTCGGCAGGTCGAGCATGCGTGCGGGCGCGTCGACGAGCAGCGCCGGGTCCCGCGGACGCGGCACGAGGACCGTGACCGCGTCGGGGCCGACGCGCCGCGTCCACGCGCCGAGCAGGTCCTCGCCGTCGGCGGACGCGAGCGGCAGCGGGCCCGGGCCCCCGGCGGCGAGCGCGTCGGTCAGCCAGGAGCGCAGCGGGCGCCGGCCGCCCGCGCGCAGGTGGTCGGCGTACGCGCCGAGCAGGAGGTCGCCCAGCGGGCGGAGCGTGACGAGCACGCGCGTGCGCTCGTCGAGCAGCGCGTCGGGCACGGCGTCGGGACCGGTGTCCGGGGCGAGCGCCCACGCGTCGTCGCTGACGAACGCCCGGCGGCCCGGACCGGGCGCCTCGGCCGTGAGGTCCACGCCGTGCCCGTGCAGCGCGTCGGCCGCGGCGGCGAACGCGGCGCGCAGCCGCTCCCCGCCGGTGTGCGCGGGTCCGACGTGCAGCAGCCGCCCGGGCGCCGGGACGAGCCGCACGTCCGCGAACCGCGGCCGGTGCCCGCTGCCCACGCGCGCGACCACCTCGTGCGCACGCAGGACGGCGCCCACGAGCGCGATGCCCGCGACGTCCATCGGCACGTCCACCACGTCGTTGGACGCGGGCGGCGCGGCGGGGACGCGGGCGAGCTCGTCGAGCGACCCGACGACGCGCACGCCCGAGGCCCGCACCTCGTCGGCGACGAGCCGCCCGAGCGCGGCGACGCCCTCGACGTGCCGCTGCGGCACGGTCGGGCGCGGCGTGCCGGCCGGCGGCTGCCAGTCGTGCAGCATCCGCGTCACCGGGCCGGCGTAGACCAGGCTGCGGCGCCGCGCCGCGGGGATCCGCATCCCGCGCGTGCGCGTGTTGAGCTGCCGCACGACCTCGCTCTCCGGGAGCGTCATGCCGCGGTTGCGCTCGCTCACCGCGAGCGTGCCCGCGGGCAGCGCGAGGAGCTGCTCGAACACCGTGAACAGCCGTGCCGGGGCGGAGCGCTGCAGCACGACGACCGTGACCGCGTCCGCGCCGAAGACCTGCGCCCACCGGTGCGTGAGGAACGTGCCGTCCTCCCGGTGGAACGTGCGCACGCGCTCGGGGCGCCGCAACCGCTGCGCGAGCCACTCGTCGAAGCCCAGCGGCTCGCCGTTTCGCACGGCCTGCTGCCACATCGACGGCAGGAACCCGCCCATGTCGCGCAGCGTGAGGACCACGTGCGAGCGCGGCCCGACGAGGTCGCGCACGCCGCGGGCCTCCTCCAGGGTCGCCCACGTGAGCTCCTCGGAGCTGAGCAGCGCACGGTCGTCGCCGGTCTGCGCGAGCGCCGCCCGCAGGTCGCCCAGGCGGTGCTGGCCGAGCGTCTGCGTCTCGGCGCTCGCCCAGCCGAACAGGGCGCGGAACGCGAGCGCGTGGTTGACGTCCCGTCCGGGGTAACGCACGCCGAGCGCGGCGAGCGCCTCGCGCTGGTCGTGGAACGCGCCCTGCAGGGACGAGGTCCCGGTCTTGTGCGCGCCGATGTGCACGAGCGTCGTGCCCGGCTCCAGGGGCGGGAGGACGACGTCGCTCATGCCGCCCCGCTCCCCCACGTCGTCGGGGGCCGCAGCGCGGCCCGCGCCTCGTCCTCGAGCGCGAGCGTGCGGGTGAGGACGCCCGCGAGCAGCTCGCCGACCAGGGAGGCGTCGACCTCGTCGGGCGCAGCGGTCGGGTCCGCGTCGGGGTCGCCGGGCGCGGCGCGCAGCACGTCGGCGACGACGTCGCGCCGCAGCGTCGCGAGCAGCTCGTCGCCGTCCGGGGGCAGCGCGGCGTTGAGGCGGCGGACGAGCTCGAGCGCGGCGGCGGTCGGCGGCGGCTCAGGCGCGGCCACCGGCGTGCCGGGCGCCGCGGGACGGCCGGCCGCGACCCATGCCGCGAACGGGCGGGCCTCGCCCGCGAGGACGGCGAGGACCCAGGACCGGCGGTCGTCGGCGACGTCGGCGCTGCGCGCGGCCACGGGCGCACCGCCCGAGCCGGACCCGGCGCGAGGGGCGCCCGGCGGCTCGTCGTGCGTGTGACCTGTGCGGTTGTCGGGACGTTCGGGGGACGTCAGGGGACTGCCTTTCGTCACGGCGGCGCGGGGGCGCCGCCGGCGGACTCAGGGGTCCCGCCCGGGTCCGCAGACCCGGCTTCGGGAACCGACCCATACGGTAGCGTTCACCCTCGGCCGGGCCGAGCCACGCCGTGCCGTGCCCGGCGCCGAGATCTTCCAGGAGGACATCCCACCATGGGTCTGCGATCGACAGCCGGCCGCGCCAAGCGCTCGGTGCGACGACGCGTGCGCAACCTCGTCGCACCGACCGTCGCGAAGGACGCGAAGAAGGCCACCCAGGCGGCGCGTGACGCCGCCGCGGCCGCCGACCAGGCGCGGGCCGCCCTCGCGGAGGTGCGCCGCCTGACGGGCACGCCCGCCCCCGCCGCCCCGACGACCGTCGCGAGCGTGTCGGGCCGCCGGCCGGTCGTCGGTCTCGCCGGGTTCTTCGGCGACGGGAACTACGGCGACGAGCTGTTCCTCGAGGTCTTCAAGCAGCACCTCGGCCCGCACTTCGACCTCAAGGTCCTCGCGGACCTGCAGACCGCGCCGTACTTCTCGCGCCCGGTCAAGGAGGTCGTGGCCGACGTCGACGCCATCGTCATCGGCGGCGGCGACATCCTGCAGCCGTGGAACCAGGACCCGCGCTACTTCAACCACGCGTTCCTGGCCAAGCCGGTGTTCGTCGTCGGGATCGGCGTGCCCCAGTACAAGGGCCCGAACGCGCCCGAGGAGAAGGAGCACATCGTCGCGCGGCACCGCCGCTTCATGGAGCACCCGAACGTGCGCCGCATCGGCGTGCGCGACGACCAGGCGGCGGTCTGGATCCGCGACCGGCTCGACCCGCCCGGCGAGATCCTCGTCGCGCCGGACATCGTCGCGAGCCTCACGCTGCCGCCGGCCACCAAGCCGGAGGGCGCGCCGATCCTCGGGGTCGTCACGCGCTTCCGCCCCAACCGCGCCAAGCCCGACGACTACTCCGAGGTCGTCAAGCTCGCGCAGCACGCGTCCGAGCAGGGCTGGCGGGTGCGCCAGATCATCCTGGGCACCAACAACGTGGGCAAGCGCGACCTCGCCAACGCCGAGGACTTCGTCTTCGACGGCAAGGAGATCGTGTACTCCGAGGACCTCGACGACCTGTCGCGCGCCATCGGCGAGTGCACGGCGCTCGCCTCGATGAAGTTCCACGGCACGGTGGTCGCCTCGATGTACGGCGTGCCGTCGATCGTCATGATCCCGACGAACAAGAACGTCAACTGGATGCACCGCCTCGGGCTCGACGCGCTCGTCTCGAGCTTCGACTCCCCGAAGCTCGTCGAGAAGTTCGAAGGCCGCCCGCAGCCCGACCCGGCGGACATCGCGCGCGTCCGCCGTCAGGCGACCGAGCACATGCGCGGCCTGGCCAACGCCATCGCGGAGGCGGTCGTCGCGCGCTGACGACCCAGCCCCACCTCGCCGAGCGGGGGTCGACGCCTCAGAGGCCGTCGACCCCCGCTTCGCGTAGGGCCGCGAGCACGGTGTCGACCGCGCGCCCGATGTCCTCGTGCGACGTGTCGAGCACGACGTCGGCGTCCTGCGGGACCTCGTAGGGCGACGAGACGCCCGTGAACTCCGGCAGGTCCCCCGCCCGGGCGCGCGCGTACAGGTGCTTGCGGTCGCGTGCCTCGCAGACCTCCAGCGGCGTCGCGACGTGCACGAGCACGAACCGCGCGACGGCCTCGGTCCGGCGCCGCACGTCGGCACGGTCGTCGGCGAACGGCGCGATCGCCGCGACGAGCACGATGCCGCCCGCACCCGCGACGAGCGAGGCGACGTACCCGATGCGGCGCACGTTCTGGGACCGCGACTCACGGTCGAACCCGAGCCCCGCGGAGAGCATGTGCCGCACCTCGTCGCCGTCGAGCACGGTGACCTGACGGGACACCGACGTCTGCAGGCGCTGCGCGACCGCCTTCGCGACCGTCGACTTGCCGGAGCCGGACAGACCGGTGAGCAGGACGACCGCTCCCGGCCCGGCTCCCCCGCCGCGGACGGCGGTCAGCTCGCGCACCGACGCCGCGGGGAACTGCGCGTCGAGGACCGCGGCGCGGCGCTGCTCGACCTCGGCGTACGAGGTGCGGGCGGCGCTGGGCACCGCGGTGAGGTCGAGGACGTCGGTGGCGCCGTACGCGCGGGCGAGCGCGTCGAGCGTGGGCTCCTGGCCGGGCCAGGCGAGGCGCTCCAGGCGCGCGTGGCGCGCCCACGGGACGGCGACCACCTGCACGGTCCCGGTCAGCCGGCCGGTCCGGGTGAGGTCGTCGCGCAGCGCGGTCGTCGCCCGCACCACGCCCGCGGCCGTCACGTCCTGCGCGTGCGCGGGGCGCGGCGGTGCGACGAGGCACAGCAGCAGGACCGCACCCGCGCCCGCGGCGCGGGCGACCAGCGCCTCGACCTGCTCGGTGCTCGGGACGTCGTCGAGGAGCACCGCCAGAGCGGCCTGGCCCGCGAGCTGCGCGCGCACGTCGCGCGCGGCGAGCCGCACACGCGGGTCGGCGTCCTCGCCGCCGCGCAGCCCGCGGGGGCGCAGGGGCGCGAGCGCCGTGGCGCCGCGCTCGCGCACGGCCACGGGGGTGTTCTCGTCGTCGAGCAGCACGACGCCGCCGTCGGGGGCCGCGGCGACCACCGGGTGGGTCCGCGGGTCCAGCGCCCCGCCGAGCGCGAGCTCGACGGCGTCGGCGTCGGTCGGGCCGAGGACCAGCTGAGGAAGGCCGCTCCACCTGGTCCAGTCGTCGCTCATGGTGGCCCAGGCTATCCCGACCCCGCGGCTCGACTAACCGCCCCGGACCGTGCCCGCCGGGATCAGCCGTCCGAGGCCTCGGGCGCCGGCACCAGCGTCAGGGTGGGGCTCGGCTCGGGCGTGCTCGCCCGCTCCGGCAGCCCGGCGACCTCGAGGATCCGGTCCGCGAGCAGCGGGCCGAGCGAGCGGGCGTACGTCGCGGTGATGTGCCCGGCGGTGTCGCGGTACGCGAGCACCCCGCCGATCACGACCGGGCAGCCGTCCGGCGTGCAGTACAGGTCCTGGACGTCGAGGTAGTGCGTGCCCGGCGCCTGCTGGACGGCGGACCGGAGCAGGTCCCGCACCGCGAACGCGTCGTCGAGCGGGATCGTGCACCGGGTCGGGTCCTGCCCGATGCGCGCGACGCACGCGAGCGCCTCGTCGCTGACCATCGGGCCGTCGGAGACCGCCACGACCTGCGTCCCGCGCGCGGCGACGTCGCGCATCATCCGCGCCATGCCGGGGATCCGCTCGACCTTGTCCGCGCCGACGGCGGACCGGCTGCCCGACGTGATGACCAGGTCGTACGGCGTCTTCTCGAGCAGCCGCTCACGGATCTCGGCGGACGTCTCGACGCAGTTCGCGTTGACGTCGTACGTGAGGGCGCAGCCGTTGCCGACCATGACGGTGACCCGCCAGCCGCGCTCCTCGGCCTCCTGCAGCAGGCCCGGCAGCAGCGCCGCGGCGTGCGAGTTCCCGACCACCGCGACGCGCAGCGGCCCGTCGGGGTCGCCGTCGACGCACGTGCGCGAGCCGGACGTCGGGGTCGAGTAGCAGTCGTACGCCCGGTGCGTGTCGGACTCCGCGTCCTGGGGCGCGGGCACGACCGGCCCGGGGATCCGCACGCCCTCGCACGCCTCGAGGTTCTCGAGCGCGAGCGCGCCGCGGCAGTCCGCCTGCCGGGCGGGAGGCGCGGTGATGAGCGGCACCGCGCGGTCCTCGAGCTCGCGCACGAGCCCCGCCGAGCCGCCGACGACGACGACCGCGATCGTGACCGCCGCGACGAGCGGCGTGCTGAGCCGCGCGAACGTGGCCCGGGCGGAGAGCCCGCCGACGTGCCGCACGGGGTTCTCGACGAGGTGGTAGGCGGGCAGCGCGAGCGCCACGCCGACGACGAGCGCCACGGGCACGAACCACGCGGAGTCCTCGGCGAGCAGCGCGGGCAGCAGCACGACGACGGGCCAGTGCCACAGGTACAGGGAGTACGACGCGTCGCCCACGTAGTTCGCGAACCGGTTCGTGAGGATCCACGGGCCCGCGACGCCGGTTCCCTCGCCGGCCGCGATGACGAGCGCCGTGGAGAGGACGGGCAGCACCGCCCACGGCGCCGGGAACCCGGCGTCCTCGCGCACGACGAGCAGCGACACCGCGATGCCGACGACGCCGACCCAGGCGAGGACGGGCCGTGCCCGCCCGAGCGTGCTGCCCAGACGGGCCGCCGCGATCGCGACGAGCGCGCCGATCCCGAGCTCCCACACCCGCGTGAGGGTCGAGAAGAACGCGAAGGACGGCTGGTCCGCGGTCTGCACGACCGCCCAGACGAACGACGCCGCGACGACGACCGACATGGCCGCGAACAGCGCACGCCCGTGCCGGGCACGCGTGTCGCGGCCCGCGGCGCGCCGCGCCGTGAGCACGAGCAGGCCGAGCATGACCCACGGCCACACGAAGTAGAACTGCTCCTCGACCGACAGCGACCAGAAGTGCTGCACGGGCGACGGTGGCAGCCCCTGCGCGAAGTAGTCGGTGCCCTCGCGCGCGAAGCGCCAGTTCACGACCGTCAGCGCGGCGGCGACCGCGTCCCGCACCGTGCCCGCCAGGCGCGTGCCGCCGACGAGCACGGCGGTCAGGCCCACGGTCACGGCGAGCGTCAGGAGCGCGTTCGGCAGGATGCGGCGCACCCGGCGGGCGTAGAAGCCGCGGAACGAGATGGTGCCCGTGCGCCGGTGCTCGCGCAGCAGCAGGCCGGTGATGAGGTAGCCGCTGATCACGAAGAACACGTCGACGCCGACGAAGCCGCCGTGCGGCCAGCCGATGACGTGGTCCGCGATCACGGCGATCACCGCGACGGCACGCAGGCCCTGCACGTCGCGCCGTCGCGCGGCGGGTGCGGGGCGCTCGGGCGCCGAGGCGGCGACGGCACCGGCGGTCGCCGACGTCATCGCGTCTCCTTCGTCGTGTTCATGTCCCTCCAGGCCACCGCGTCGGACGCCGCGGAACCGTCGGGCGTGAGCGCTGACGAAAGATACATCGCCGGGCTCGGGTCCCCCGCACCGGCCGAGGTCGCGTCGGCGTGCCCCGGCCGGTCCGCGGCCCCGCCGGCGCACGTGCCCGCGGCCGCGCCGGGCACGGTGCCCGCGCGGCGGCCCGTGCGCACGGGGCCGGTCCCCGCTCCGGTAACCTCGGCCCGGTGGACGAGCCTGGCGACTACCTGCGGCGCGTCGGCGGCGTGCACGCCTTCCAGTGGAACCCGCTGCGCGAGATCGACGGCGAGCAGCAGCTCCTGAACAACTTCGGCGACCTGCTCGGGCCGCTCGTCGTGGAGCTCGTGCTCGAGTCCGTCGCGCCGGGCACGCGCCTGGACGTGACCCCCGAGCGGCGGGTCGTCTCGGTCGGGTCCGTGATGCACTTCGCCCGCCCGCGCGACGTCGTGTGGGGCACCGGGATCAACGGCAAGGTCACCAACGCGCGCGTGCACGGCGAGCGCAAGCTCGACGTCCGCGCGGTGCGGGGGCCGCTGTCCGCCGCGTACATGACCTCGCGCGGCATCGAGGTGCCCGAGGTCTACGGGGACCCGGCGATGCTCCTGCCGATGCTCATGCCCGAGCTGGGCCGCTGGGCTCGCCACCCCGTGACCGACGTGCTCGTCGCGCCCAACCTCAACGACCTGCGCGCGCCCCGCCCCGCGCCGGCCGAGGACGACGCCGAGCGCCCCGACGAGCCGTCGGCCCCCGAGCCCTCCCCCTGGGCGGTGGACGCCGAGGCCGGCCAGCGCCTCCTCGTGCCCACCGATCCCGTGCGCACGGTCCTGCGGACCATCGCGCAGTCCCGGTTCGTGGTCGGCTCGTCGCTGCACGCCGTGGTCATCGCGGACGCGCTCGGCATCCCGGCGCGGTTCGTCGCGTCCGCGAACGAGTCCGTGTTCAAGTACCGCGACTACCTCGCGGGCACGGGGCGCCCGCTGACGCGCATCGCGCGGTCCGTGGCCGAGGCGCTCGAGCTCGGCCCGCACGAGCCGCCCGTGATCGACCTGGAGCGGCTGCTCGCCGCGTTCCCGCGCGACGTGTGGGCGCTCGGCTCGCGCCCGAGCGCGTGGGCCGGCCGCCCGTTCGGGGTCGCGCGCTTCCCGCGCGTCGTGACCGCGGACCTCCTGCGCGCCTCGCGCCGCGAGCTCGACGCCGACGCCCTGCGCCGCCGCTGGCTCGACGAGCTCGTCCCGCGAGCCGTCGCCGCCGCGTCCGGCGAGCCGGTCGCAGCGCTCGTCGTCGAGGACCCCACGGCCGCCCGGCCTGACGAGACGCCGGACGAGACGCCGGACGACGCGCCCGACACGCCGCAGCCTGCCGACGAGCCCGCGCCCGGCGCCACCGCCGACGCCACCGCGACCGACGCGCCCGACGAGACGCCCGACACCCCCGACGACCCGGTCGAGGTCGCCGCGCTGTACCGCGAGCTCGTCGTGCCCGACCTCGAGACCGCCGGGCTCGACGACGACCTGCGCGACCTCGCCGAGCTCGTGCAACGCCGCGACGCGGCGCGCCTCGCCGTCGCGGCCCGGCTGCACGGCCGCCCGGCGGCCGCCGAGCTGCGCGCGCGGCGCCCCGCGGCGGGCGGCTCGGTCGTGAGCTTCACGGTGCAGGTGCCGCACGTGCGCGGCGGCATCGACGAGATCGCGCTCGTCCTGCGGGCGCAGGGCGGCGACGCGCAGGTCGTCGTGCCCGTCCCCCGTTCCCCGTTCCACGCCCGGCAGTGGCACCTCGACGTGGACGTGCTGGTGCCCGACCACGCGCTGGAGTCCGCCACCGCCGCCACCCCCGGCGTCACCCGCTGGGACGCCCACGTGCTGCTCGTCGACGGCACGGGCGCGCGCCACGAGGTGCCGCTCGCGCCGCGCGGGACGGCCGGCCTGGTCCTGTCCGGGGCCGGCGCGGGCGGCGTCCCGCCGCGCCCGTGGACGCTCGACGTCGACCGCCCCGCCGTCACGGCGTGAGCTGAGAGGATCCGCATGCCCACGCTGCTGGCGTTCCCCGCCTGGCGCGACAACCCGTACCTCAACCTGCTGTACCTGGCGACCCGCGGCGCGGGCTGGGACGTGCAGGGCACGACCTCGTTCGACGAGCTCGTGCGCCGGACCCGCGGTCTGTCGGCCGGCGACGTGCTGCACGTGCACTGGACGTCCCCCATCTGCCAGGCGGCGCCCGACGAGAAGACCGCCCGCGAGCGCCTCGACACCTTCGTCGCGACGGTCCGGGCCGCCCGCGCCTCCGGCGTGCGGCTGGTGTGGACCGTGCACAACAAGATGGCGCACGAGGTGACGTACCGCGCGCTCGAGGTCGAGCTCGCGCAGCGGCTCACGGAGCTCGCGGACACGGTGATCCAGCTCAACGCCCACACGGTCGAGGCTGTCGCGGACGAGTACACGCTCCCCGCGGACCGGGTCGTGACCCTGCCGCACGCCTCCTACCTGGGCGTCTACCCCGACGGCCTGACGCAGGCGCAGGCCCGCGCGCGCCTCGACGTGCCGCTCACGTCGCCGACCATCGGCTTCGTCGGGCAGATCCGCCCGTACAAGGGGATCACCACCCTGCTGGGTGCCGCGGGCGTGCTGGGCCAGGAGGTCGAGGACCTCACGCTCCTGCTCGCGGGCAAGACCCGCGACGACGTGCTGCCGCAGGTCGAGGCCGCGCTGCCGCGCGGCGTGCGCACGGTCCGGCACCACGACTTCGTCGACGACGCCGACCTGCAGGTGTGGTTCCGGGCGGCCGACGTCATGGTGTTCCCGTACGAGCGGGTGCTGAACTCCGGCTCGGTGCTGCTGTCGGCGACGATGGGCCGCCCGTGCGTGCTGCCGCGTGAGGCGCACCTGGTCGCGGAGCTGGGCGACGAGCCGTGGGTGTCGTTCTACCGGCCGGGCGGCGACGTGGTGGACAACCTGGCACGGGCGATCCGCGGCGCGCTGCGCCACGCGCGCCGCACGGCGCACGACGCGCTCGCGTTCGCGCACCGGTACCCGCCGTACGCGATGAGCCGGGACTTCCTGCGCATCCTCGACGGCGAGCAGCCCGTCGGTCCCGCGCCCCGGGTCCTCGCGGCGGGCTGAGGCTCAGCGGCGCCGGCGGCGCACCGCGCGCGCCACGCGGCGCACGAGCGCGGGCCGCCGGAACAGCGACGCGGTGACCTCGCCCTTGTCCTTGCCGCGCACGGTGAGCCGGCCGAGCCGCCCGCCCTGCAGGCGCACGTCCGAGCGCGTGACGACGAGCGGCACCTGCACCTCGGCGTCGGCCGCCTTGACGAGCAGCTCGACCGCCCAGGTGCCCTCGCGCGGGAGCGCACGGGCGGCGACGCGACCGACCCAGCGGTCGCCCACGCGCTGCACGGTGCCGACGTCGCGCTGCGTCTCGGGCCGCCCGGGCTTGTGCGCGCGCAGCGTGAGGACCGCGCCGCGCGTCAGGCTGTCCGGCAGCGCGAGCGTGAGCTGCGCCGACGAGCGGCCGACGACGAGCGAGGCGACCTTCTGCGCCTCGACGGCGAGCGACGCGTCGCGCAGGGCGGCCGTGTCGCCCGCGACCAGCGCCGCGCGCACGAGCCGGTCCTGCGGGCGCTCGACCTTCGCGACGGACTGCTCGAACCACGCGCGCTGCTCGGCCGCGAGCGCGACGAGCTCGCGCGCGGACTCGTCGTCCAGCGCCGAGCGGCGGGCACCGACGCCCTCGACGACGAGCGCGTACGCCAGGCCGCGCTGCGCCTTCTCGTCGAGCAGGCCCGTGCCGGCGGCCGCGAGCGCGGCGCGCATCGCCCGCACCGGGTGCATCGGGACGGGCGTGACGCCCCCGTCGCCGAGCGCGTCGAGGACCTCGCGCGCGAGCTCGACCTCGCCGAGCGTCGCGAGCGCGTAGACCGCCTGCTTCTCGGGCTGCATGCGCCCGAACGTGTACGCCCGGCGCAGCGACAGCAGCTCGGTGAGCAGGCGCGGGACGTCCGAGCCCTCGCCCGTGGCCTGCGCGCCGCGCGCGTACCGGCGCAGGTGCACCCAGCCGTCGGCGTTGAGGACCATCTGCCAGTAGGTCGCGGCGAGCTTGTCGTCGTCCAGCGAGCCGAGCAGGCGCGCGCACAGCAGCTCCTGCGACAGGTAGGACGCGACCGCCGCGTCCGCGCTGGCCTGCGCGGTCATCGACGTGCCGCCGGGGCGCTCGCGGTACAGGTAGACCAGGTCGGGCACGACGTCGATGGTGCGGGCCGCGACCAGCGCGGTGACCATCGGGACGATGTCGTTGGACCGCGGGACCGACGGGTACGCGATCGCCTGCTCGCGCCAGAACCCGGTGCGGAACAGCCGGTTCCAGCACGCGCGGTTGCGCACGAGCTGCGGGCGGTCGACGAGGCTCAGGCCCTGCGCCGGCTCGGCGAAGCCCGTCCAGCGCTCGGTGGGGCTCCACGTGGTCAGCGCGGAGAACTTCAGGAAGTCGCCGACGACCATGTCGGAGCCGGACTCGCGCGCGGACGCGAGCATCGCGGCGTACGCGCCGCGCGGGACGAGGTCGTCACCGTCGGCGAACGCCAGGTACTCCCCGCGCGCCTGCTCGACGCCGAAGTTGCGGGCCTGGCCGCCGCCGACGCCCGGTGCGCGGAACGCCCGCACCCGAGGGTCCGCCGCGGCGCGGGCCTGCACCCGCTCCCAGGTGCCGTCGCTCGAGTCGTCGTCGACGACGATCACCTCGAGGTCGACGTCCTGGTCGTCCAGCATGCTGGTCAGGCAGTCGTCGACCCACTCGACCACGTCGTGCGTCGGCACCACGACCGAGATCGCGGGCGTGCGCTCGCCGTCCGTCAACGTCTCCTCCTCCACCCGGGCGTGGCCGCCACGGCCCGCGCCAGCATAGGCGCCCGGGGGTCGTCCGCCCGCAGCCGCGCGAGGTCACGCGCCGCCCGGGCCACGACCCGCCGCTCCCACCACGGCCGCAGCGCGCGCTCGACGCGGCGCCGCAGCGCGCCCGGCGCCCGCCGGGCCACGGCGCGCAGCCCGGCCTCGACGACCACGGGCGTGGGGACCGCACCGAGCCGGCCGGGCTCGGCGACGACGTCGTGCTCACCCAGCACCGCGGTGCGGGCGTCGGGGAGCACGAGCGGCAGCACCGGCACGGGTCCCGGCGCGCCGCGCACGACACGGTGCACGCCGGCGAGCGCGGCCCGCAGCGCGGGGCCGTGCGCGGCGAGGTCGCGGGCGTCGAACGCGGCCGGGTGCTGCGGCGCGACGAGCGTCCCGAGGTCGAGGACGCGGGCGAACGTGTCCGCGGCCCGCGCGGCGCGCGCGTCGTCCTCGAGCGGCGTCGGCACGACCTCGGGCACCGGGTCGAGCGTCGCGACGAGCAGCAGGACGCCGTCGTCGTCGCGCAGCGCGCCGGAGCGCACGAGGTCGCACGCGCGGTCGACCTGCGCGGCGTCGGTGGCGAGGACGAGCGTGCTCATGCGGCCACCACCGACCGGCCGGCCCCACGCAGCGCGCGCAGGAGCCGCTGCCCGCCGGGCGGTGCGCCACGGACGGCGACGGCGAACGCGTCGTCGTCGCCGCGCGCGAGCAGCGCGGCGGCCCCGGCGAGCAGGCGACGCTGCAGCGGCCGCGACAGGCGGTGCCGCTTGGCGACGTGGAAGTCGACGATGCGGCACGCGCCGTACAGCGCCCGGCGCTCGACGGCGGGGTCGCCGTCGGCGAGCGCGAGGTCGAGCACGCGGTCGTACGCGACGAGGAAGTCCAGCAGCCGGTCGGCGCCCGCCTGGGTGAGCGAGCCGGACCCGGCGAACCGCCGGTAGAAGTAGTCGGGCGCGTCGACGACCGCGCACGTCACGTCGGCCAGGTGCAGCCGCCAGAACCACGGCCGGTCGGCGGCGGTGCGCAGGTCCTCGTGGAACCGCAGCAGCGGCTCGCCGACCTGCGTGCGGTCGAACGCCGCGGCCCACAGGTACGGGTAGTCGACCAGCGAGCGCCCGCCCGCGTCGCCGATCTGCTCGCGCGCGGGCACGGCGACGTCGCGCGGGCCGTCCCAGGGCGCGGTCTCGGGGGTGCGGCGCAGCCCGTCGACGCGCACGTGGCCCGTGCGGACCATCGCGGCGCCGGTCCGCCGCAGCGCGTCCGCGAGCGCCGGCAGCCGGCCGGGCGCGCACCAGTCGTCGGCGTCGAGGAACGTGACCCAGCGCGCGTCGGAGGCGTCCAGCGCCCGGTTGCGGCTCGCGGCGACGCCCCGGTTCGTGGTGTTCGTCACGATCTCGAGCGGCAGCTCGCGCGCCGCGTCGGCGAGCAGCTCGCCCGTGGCGTCGGTGGACGCGTCGTCCACGACGACGAACCGGATGCCGGGCGCGAGGTTGCGGCGCGCGCTCGCGACGAACGTCGGCAGGTGGCGCGCGCCGTCGTGCACGGCGACGACGACGTCCAGACGGCCCGCCATCGCAACGCCTCCCGAGTCCCTCGCGCCGACCCCCGACCCGCCCGGCCGTCCCGGCCGGGCCGCGGTCCGCCCGGTCAGGTGACGCGGGCACGTCGACGCCACGCGTCGGCGACAGCATAGGATGACCAGGCCGACGCGAGTGTCGGCACGGGCGGTGCCGGACGAGGTCCGGCACGTACCGGTCGGGCACCGGCCGGTGGCAGCCGGGCTCCCCCGGCGACGACCGCGACGCAGCCGGCGCACCGGCGCGCGTGCCCGCCCGCGGAGACGACATCGGAGGACGGCCCTGGAGCGCAGCGTCGCGACGAGCCCGCGCTCGGTCGCCGTGATCCCCGCCCGCGGTGGCTCCAAGGGGGTCCCGCTGAAGAACCTGCAGGCCGTGGGCGGACGCTCGCTCGTGGCCCGCGCGGTCGAGGCGTGCCTGCCCGCCGTCGACCTCGTCGTCGTCAGCACCGACCACGAGCAGATCGCGGCCGAGGCCCGTGCGGCCGGCGCTCACGTGGTCGAGCGCCCGGCGGAGATCTCGGGCGACACCGCGACGTCCGAGTCGGCCGTGCTGCACGCGCTCGACACTCTGCTCGCCGCGGGCGGCACCGACCCCGAGGTCACCGTGCTCGTGCAGGCGACCTCGCCGTTCATCGACCCCGTCGCGCTCGGCAACGCCGTGCGCCGCGTCCTCGACGACGAGGACGACTCGGTGCTCGCCGCCGCGCCCACGCACGTGTTCACGTGGCGCGTCGAGGACGGCCGCGCGGTCGCGGTGGGTCACGACGCCGCGTTCCGCCCCCGCCGCCAGGACCGCGAGCCGCTGTACGCCGAGACGGGCGCGTTCTACGCGATGCGCACCACCGGGCTGCGCGCGCACGAGCACCGGTTCTTCGGACGCACCGGGATCGAGGTCGTCGACGAGGCGACCGCGGTCGAGGTCGACACCCCGGCCGACCTCGCGGTCGCCCGCACGCTCGCCGACGAGCGCGCCGCGGCCGCCGGTACGACGACGACCGGCACGGCGACGACCGGCACGACCGGCACGGCGGCGACCGGCGCGGACGACGCGATCGACGTCGACGCGCTCGTGACGGACTTCGACGGCGTGCACACGGACGACGCCGCGTACGTCGACGCCGACGGGCACGAGTCCGTGCGCGTGCTGCGCGGCGACGGCCTGGGCGTGGCCCGGCTGCGCCGCGCGGGCGTGCCCGTGCTCGTGCTGTCGACCGAGACGGACGGCGTGGTGTCCGCACGGGCCCGCAAGCTGCGGGTCGAGTGCCTCCAGGCCGTCGAGGACAAGGCGTCCGCGCTGAGCGCGTGGATGACCGAGCGCGGGCTGGACCCCGCGCGGGTCGCGTACGTCGGCAACGACGTGAACGACCTGCCCGCGCTCGCGCTCGTCGGCTGGCCCGTCGCGGTCGCCGACGCCCGACCCGAGGTGCTCGCCGCCGCCCGTGTGGTGCTGCGCGCCCGGGGCGGGCACGGCGCGGTGCGCGAGGTGGCCGACCGGGTGCTCGCAGCCCGGGCGGACGACCGACCCGCCACGGGGGCCGTGGCACGATGACAGCGACGACGACGACGCGCGCACCGGCGCGCGTCCGAGAGGACAGGCGATGACCACCTCCCCCACGAGCACCCCGGCCGCCGTGCCGTTCGGCGCGCACCGCATCGGTGCCGACGAGCCGGTCTACGTGATCGGTGAGATCGGGCTGAACCACAACGGTGACGTCGAGATCGCCAAGCAGCTCATCGACGTCGCCGCCGAGGCCGGCGCGCAGGCGGTGAAGTTCCAGAAGCGCACCCCGGACATCTCGACGCCGATGGCGCAGCGGGACCAGATCCGTCAGACGCCTTGGGGCGAGATGACGTACCTGGAGTACCGCTACCGGGTCGAGTTCAACCGCGAGCAGTACCTCGAGGTCGGTGCGCACGCCAAGGAGCGCGGCCTCGACTGGTTCGCCTCCCCGTGGGACGTGCCGTCGGTGGAGTTCCTCGAGGAGCTCGACGTCGTCGGCCACAAGGTGGCGTCGGCGTCCGTGACGGACCTCGAGCTGCTGCGCGCGCTCGCCGCGACCGGCAAGCCGGTCATCCTCTCCACGGGCATGTCGACGCTCGAGCAGATCGACGTCGCCGTCGAGACGCTCGGCACCGAGCGCCTCGTGCTGCTGCACGCGACCTCGACGTACCCGCTGCCTCCCGAGGAGGCGAACCTGCGCACGATCACGACGCTGCAGGAGCGCTACGGCGTGCCGGTCGGGTACTCGGGCCACGAGCGCGGTCTGCAGATCTCGGTCGCCGCGGTCGCGCTCGGCGCGGTCGCCGTCGAGCGGCACATCACGCTGGACCGCACGATGTGGGGCTCGGACCAGGCGTCCTCGCTCGAGCCGACCGGCCTGAAGAACCTCGTGCGCGACATCCGCATCGTCGAGCAGGCCATGGGCGACGGCGTCAAGCGCGTCTTCCCCGGCGAGCTCGCCCCGCTGTCCCGCCTGCGTCGAGTCGGCGCCTGACCGCAGCGAGCCCCGCCGCCGTGACCACCACGAGCACCCCGCGCACGGACGTCGCCCGTGCGTGGGTCGAGTCACCCCTGCAGATGGTGTCCGCGCTCGAGGCGAGCGCGGCGGGGCTCCTCGGCCCGACGGTCGACGTCGCGTACCGCACACGGATCACGCCGCTCGCGGAGCTGGCGGCGCGGCTCGGGACGGTGGCGCTCCCGTCGGGCACGACGGTATCCCCCGCGAGCACGGCCAGCCTGTGGCGTCACGGCCCGCTGCGCGCGGTGGGCGACGCGTTCTCGGGCGCGGTGCAGGCCCGCGGCCTCGTCGGGCCGCGCCAGCCGCTCGTCGTGCTCGACGACGGGCTCGCGACGCTGCACCTGCTGCGCCAGCTCACGGCGCCCGACGCCCGGCACCTCGTGCGCGCGCGGGCGCAGCACCCGGGCCTGGCGCGGCGCACGCTGGCGTCGGCCGCGCGCGAGCGGCTGCTGGGGCTGGCGCGCGACGGCCGGCTGGCCGTGTTCACGGCCCTGCCGGTGCCCGACGACCTCGCCGAGGCGTTCCGTGCGGTCGGCGGGCGGCTGGTCGGGCACTCGTTCGCGTGGAGCGCGTCGCTGCGCGAGCCCGAGCTGCACGGCGCGGGCGTCGTGGTGGTCGGCTCCGCGATGGCGTCCGACGGCCTGATCGACCCGGCCGCGTACGCGGCGTGGGTGCACCAGATCGCGGACGCCGTGGACGAGGAGGTCGTCTACATCCCGCACCGCCGGGAGACGCCGCAGATCACCGCGAGCGTCGCCGACCGGGACTCGATCCGCGTCGAGCGCGGGCCGTGGCCGGTCGAGGTGAGCCTGCGCTGCCTGGCCCCCGGCTCGGTGGTGCACTGCCTCCCCTCGACGCCGCTGCTCACGCTGCGCAGCGTGCTCGCCGACGCCGGCGTCGAGCTCGTCGGCTCCACCGTCCCCGAGGCGTGGTGGACGCCGCACGCGAGCTCGCGGTTCCGCGCCTCGGTGCGGGCGATCGCGGGACCGCGGTGACGCGCACCGTCCTCGCGGTCGCCGACTCCGACTCGTACGTCAAGTGGGCGGCCGCGACGCTGGACCGGCTGCCCGGCGCGACGTCGTCGCTCGTCGTCCTCGACAGCCCCGTGCGCCCCACCCCGGCCCAGGTGCAGGCCGCCGTCGCGGGGACCGCGCTCGCCGCCACGCCGCCGCGCCTGCTGCGGCTCGGGGCGCTCGCGCGCCTGCTGCGCACACGGACGCCGGACGTGCTCCTGGTCGCGACCACCGGCCCCGCCGCGGAGCTCGTGCTGCGCGCGCTCGCCCGGTCGCGCCGCCGCCCGGTCGTCGTCACCGGCCTGCCGGGGATGTCGCTGCCCGCGACCGCGCTCGCGCTGCGCTACCGCGCCACGGCCGACCTGTTCGTCGTGCACTCGCACCGCGAGGCGCACGACTTCGCGGCCCTGGCGCGCGACCTGGGCACCGGTCAGCGCGTCGTCGTCAACCGCCTGCCGTTCCTCGCGGACCGCGTGCGCGGCGTCCCGGAGCCCGACACCACGCCGCTGCACCGCGTCGTGTTCGCGCCGCAGGCGAAGTTCCCCGAGACGCTCGACGACCGCGTCCGGCTGCTGCGCGGCCTGGCCGCGCTCGCCGACGCGCGGCCCGACCTGGACGTCGTGGTCAAGCTGCGCGGCCTCGTCGGTGAGCCGCAGACGCACCACGAGGCGTACCCGTTCGACGCGCTCGTCGCGCGGCACGCCGACGAGCCCGGCGTCGCGCGCCTGCGCGTCGCGACCGGCCCGCTCGAGGCGTTCCTCACGCCCGGCACCGGCCTGGTGACCGTGAGCTCGACCGCGCTGCTCGAGGCCCTCGCGCTGGGGCTACGCGCGCTCGTCGTCGGCGACTTCGGCGTCGGCGAGCACAACCTCACCGCCGCGTACGCGGACAGCGGGCTCGTCGCCTCGCTCGACGACCTCGCGGCCGCGCGGCTGCACCACGCGGACCCCGCCTGGCTGCGCGAGAACTACCTGCAGGACACGCCTGACGAGCTGCCGGGCGCGCTCGACGAGGCGCTGGCCGCCGGCCTGCCCGCGCTGACCGCTCCCCCGCGCGTCGGCTCGCTGCCCGCGCACCTGCGCCGCCGGCTGCGGCTGCTCGCCCCCGCGGCGTCGCGGCGCGTGCAGTCGCTCATGCCGAGCGTGCGCGCGACGCGCCGCCTCTGAGCCACCTCCCGCCTCGGAGCCGCCCGACGACGACCCGGGCGCCCGGCCGCGTCAGGCCGTGAAGCCCGTCGCGGGCCGCCCCGCCGCCTGCGCCCGCAGCCGCTCGCCCTTGGCGTCCGCCTGCTCGCGCAGCCCGTCCTGGAACGTCCGCATCGCCGCCGCGAGCCGCGCCGCCTCCTCGTCGGTGCCCGACGCGAGGATCCGCACCGCGAGCAGACCGGCGTTGCGCGCCCCGCCCACGGACACCGTCGCGACGGGCACGCCCGCGGGCATCTGCACGATCGACAGCAGCGAGTCCATGCCGTCGAGGTACCGCAGCGGCACGGGCACGCCGATGACCGGCAGCGTCGTGACGGAGGCGAGCATGCCCGGCAGGTGCGCGGCGCCGCCGGCCCCCGCGACGATCACCCGCAGCCCGCGCCCGGCGGCCTCGCGGCCGTACGCGACCATCTTGTCCGGCTGGCGGTGCGCCGAGACGACGTCGACCTCGACCGGCACGTCGAACTCGGCGAGGGCCTCGGCGGCGGCCTGCATGACCGGCCAGTCCGAGTCGGACCCCATGACGATGCCCACGCGGGCGCCTGCGCTCATGCTCGATCTCCGTCCGTCGGGGTGGAAACGTCCCGGCCGTCGTGGCCCGGCTGCTCGCCGCGCAGCAGCGCGGCCGCCGCGAGCGCGCGCGCCCGGACGTCGTCCAGGTCGTCGCCGCTGACGTTGACGTGCCCGAGCTTGCGGCCCGGGCGCACGTCCTTGCCGTACAGGTGGACCTTCGCGCCCGGGTCGAGGGCCGCGACCGCGGGCAGGGCGTCCGTGAGCCGCTCGAGCGACGAGCCGAGCACGTTCGCCATGACCGTCCAGCGCGAGCGCGGGGTCACCTCCCCGAGCGGCAGGTCGAGGACCGCGCGCAGGTGCTGCTCGAACTGGCTGGTCACCGCGCCGTCGATGGTCCAGTGCCCCGAGTTGTGGGGGCGCATCGCGAGCTCGTTGACGAGCACGCGCGGCGCGCCGCCGTCCGGGTCTGGCACCTCGAACAGCTCGACCGCGAGCACGCCGACGACCCCGAGGCCCTCGGCGACGCGCGTCGCGACCGCGAGCGCCTCGTCGCGCGTGGCGTCCGCGAGGTCGGGCGCGGGCGCGACGACCTCGGCGCACACGCCGTCGCGCTGCACCGACTCGACGACCGGCCAGGTCCGCACCTCGCCCGAGGGCCGGCGGGCGACGAGCGCCGCGAGCTCGCGGGTGTACGGGACCTTCTCCTCGACGAGGACCGGCACGCCGCCGGGCTGCGCGGCCGCGGCGAGCCAGTCGTCGGCCTCGTCGGCGGACGACACGACGCGCACGCCCTTGCCGTCGTAACCGCCGCGCGCGGTCTTCACGACCGCGGTGCCGTCCGGCGTCGCCGCGAGGAACGCCGCGAGGTCCTCGCGCGACGCGACGGGGGCCCACCGCGGGCACGGCACGCCGAGCTCGGTCAGGCGGCGCCGCATGACGATCTTGTCCTGCGCGTGCACGAGCGCCGCGGCCCCGGGCCGCACGGGCACGCCCGCCGCCGCGATGCGGTCGAGCAGTGCGTTCGGCACGTGCTCGTGCTCGAACGTCAGGACGTCCGCGCCCTCGACGAGCGCGGTCAGCGCGGCCTCGTCGGACGCCGCACCCACCGGCGCGTCGACCACGACCTGCGCGGCGGCGCCCTGCGCGCTCTCGACGAGCACCCGCAGGTGCACGCCCAGCGCGGTCGCCGCGGGCGCCATCATGCGGGCGAGCTGCCCGCCCCCGACCACGGCCACGACAGGTGCGTTCACGGGCGACCACCCTAACCGAGTAGGACCTGGGGCCCGCGAGGCGTCCACCGGTGGGCGGGCTATCCTCGCGGACGTGACGAAAGCCGTGCTGACGCGACTTCTCGGGCCGGACCCCCGCGCCCGGCTCGCCGAGCTCGCCCGCTTCCTCTCCGTCGGCGGCGTGGCGTTCGTCGTCGACGTCGGCCTGTACAACCTGCTGCGGTTCGGGCCCGGCGAGCTGCTCGAGGCCAAGCCCATCACGGCGAAGGTCGTCGCGACACTGGTCGCGACGCTCGTCTCCTGGGTCGGCAACCGCCTGTGGACGTTCGCGGAGCACCGCACGCACCACCGGGGCCGCGAGCTGCTGCTGTTCCTCGTGGTCAACGGGCTCGGCCTCGCGGTGGGCGCCGCGCCGCTGGCGTTCTCGCAGTACGTGCTGCACCTCGACGGCCCGCTGCCGGACAACGTCGCGAACCTCGTCGGCATCGCGCTGGGCACGGTCCTGCGCTACGTCGGCTACAAGCAGTGGGTCTTCACGGGCGGTGAGCCCGTCGAGGACGACGAGCACGCGACGCAGGAGGCCGCCGTCGCGCTGGCCGTGCAGCCCGTGGTCCCGCTCGGGGCGGTCGTCGCCGCCGAGGAGCACCTCGAGCACCCGCACGGCTGACGCGGCACCCGGCGCAGCGGCGCCGGGCGGTCGTCAGGGGACGTCGGCCTGGACGACGCGGCCCGTGCCGCGCGCGGTGAGCAGGCCGTCGGACGCCGGCACGAACGCCGACTGCCCCGCGGTCAGCTCGAGCGTCCCGTCGTGCTCGCCGTGCAGCTCCACGGTCCCGTCGAGGCACAGCAGGATGCGCGGCCCGCGCCCGGGCAGGCGCACCGGCTCGACCGCGTCGGCGAGGGTCGTGACCGACAGCTCGAAGTCGTCCACGGGCGCGTAGTACACGGCGGTGTCCGTGAACACGCGCTCCGGGGCGATGCGGATGGGCGGCGCGGCGACGACGTCGACGTTGTCGAGCAGCTCGGGCAGGTCCACGTGCTTCGACGTGAGGCCCGCGCGCAGCACGTTGTCGGAGTTCGCCATGAGCTCGACGGCGAAGCCCTCGAGGTAGGCGTGCACCGCGCCGGCGGGCACGAACAGCGCCTCGCCCGGCTGCAGCGTCACCGGGTTGAGCAGCACGGACGTCACGGCACCCGGGTCGCCCGGGTACTGCTCGTCGAGCCGGACGACCGTGCGGTCGGTGCGCGGCGACGGCGAGCCCGCCTCGAGCCGCGCGCGGCACGCGCGCACCAGCTCGGCGACGTCGTCGGGGTGCGGGCGCGTCTGCGGCGCGAGCAGCCACTCGAACGCGGTGCGCACGCCCTCGGGCGTCGGGTCGCCGGTGAGGATCTTGTGCAGCCGCTCCGCGAGCGACGACGGCAGACCGGCGAGCAGCTCCGCGGCGCGGCGCGGCGCACGGAAGCCGACCATCGCCTCGAACCGCGTGAGGGCGAACACGAGCTCGGGCTTGTGGTTGCGGTCGCGGTAGCTGCGGTGCGGCGCGTCGAGCGGGACGCCCGCGGCGTCCTCGCGCTCGTACCCCTCGCGGGCACGCGCCCGCGACGGGTGCACCTGCAGCGACAGCGGCGCCGCGGCGGCGATGAGCTTGAGCAGGTACGGCAGCTCCTGGCCGAACCGCGCGACGACGTCCTCACCGAGCGCGCTGCGCGGGTCGCGCGCGACGAACGCGTCGAGACCCGTCGTCGACGCGTCACCCGCGGGCTCGGTCAGCCGCGCGGGCGCGGACGGGTGGGCGCCGAACCACGCCTCGGCCACGGGGCGGCCGTCGGGCTCGAGCCCCAGCAGGTCGGGGATCGCGGACGTCGAACCCCAGGCGTAGCTCTGGGTCGCGGGGGCGAGGCGGTACAACGCGCGTCCTTCCGGGGTGAGGCGCAGGGGCTCGGACCAGCCTAGCGGCGGGTGTCGGCGGGCGATTCCGCCGGAGGTGTCCGCAACGCTCCCCCGCGACGCACGTGCCCGCGGCGACGGGAGCAGATGCCCACCTTTGACCCGGATCGGGCTGTGCGCAACACCACAGCGCCGGATCCGCCCGGTTCGTCCTGCTCAGCGGCGGCGGCGGTCCGGGCGGGACGACACCACCGCACCCAGCGGGAGCACCACGTCCGGGCGCAACGACGCGGGCACGCCGGACAGGAACAGCGCGAACACCGCCGGCCGCCGCTGCGCGAGCTCGAGGCGCCCGCCGTCGGCGGACGCGAGGTCACGCGCGAGCGCGAGCCCCAGCCCGGTGCCCTTGCCGGACGTCACGTCCCGCTCGAAGATCCGGCCGGCGAGCTCGTCGGGCACGCCCTCGCCCTCGTCGGCGACCTCGACGACGACCGTCCCGGACGGACCGCCGGAGCGCGACCGGACGGTCGTCGTGCCCCCGCCGTGCCGCAGCGAGTTCTCGATGAGCGTCGCCAGGACCTGCGCGAGCGCGCCGGGCGTCGCGAGCACCTGCGTCGCGGGGTCGACGTCGACGACGAGCCGGCGGCCGACAGCCTCGAACGTCGCCGACCACTCCTCCTCCTGCTGGTGCACGACGTCGACGAGGCGCACGGCCTCCGTCGTGCCGCCCTGCGCGCGGCGCGACGCCATGAGCAGGTCGTCGACGACGCGCACGAGGCGCTCCACCTGCTCGAGGCTGATGCGGGCCTCCTCGCGCACCTCCTCGTCGTCGGAGGCGAGCATGATCTCCTCGAGCCGCATCGACAGCGCGGTGAGCGGCGTGCGGAGCTGGTGCGAGGCGTCGGACGCGAACTTGCGCTCGGCCGCGAGCCGGCCGGCCATCCGGTCGGCGCTGCGCGCGAGCTCGGACGCGACGAGGTCGATCTCCTCGACGCCCGACGGCTCGAGCTGCGGCCGCACCTGCCCGGACCCGAGCTGCTCGGCGGACGCGGCGAGGTACACCAGCGGCGCGGCCAGGCGGTTGGCCTGCCAGATCGCCATCGCGATGCCCGCGGCGAAGGCCACGACCGCCGCGACGACGACGAGCGCGATCACGCGTGTGCCGAGCCAGAACACCTCCCACCAGGAGACGTACATGACGACGACCGCGCCCTGGTCGGACACGGCCCGCACGGACTCGGCGCGCCCCTCGACGCGCGCCCCCGCGCGGTACACGGTGCCGTCGGGCGCGTGCACCACGACCGACGCGGGCAGGTCGCCCTCGTTGCCGGTCGCGTACGGCTCGAACATCTGGTCGCTGAGCTCGATGCCCAGCCCGATGCGGAAGTCGACGGCCCGCGCCGCGTTCTGCGCCCGGGTCTCGATGCGCTGCACCTCGTTCTCACGGACGAGCTGCGCACCCAGGAACGCCAGGGGGAAGCCGAGCAGGACCACCGCGACGGTGACCGCCGCGATGGTCGCCTGCAGGACGCGGCGTCGCACGCGCCGCGGGCCTCAGCCGCCGGCGGGGACGGGACCGGTCTCGAACCGGAAGCCCATGCCCCGCACCGTGGAGATGTAGCGCGGTGCGTTCGCGTCGTCGCCGAGCTTGCGGCGCAGCCACGACACGTGCATGTCGAGCGTCTTCGTCGAGCCCGTCGGGTCGGAGTCCCAGACCTCGCGCATGAGCGTGTCGCGCGCGACGACCGTGCCGGCCGACGCGACGAGCACGCGCAGCAGGTCGAACTCCTTGGCCGTCAGGTGCAGCTCGCGCTCGCCCTGGAACGCGCGGTGCGCCGCGACGTCGACGCGCACGTTCTGCGCGTGCAGCTCGTCCTCGTCGCCGGCCTCCACGGCCGTGCGGCGCAGCAGCGCCCGGACGCGCGCGAGCAGCTCGGCGAGCCGGAACGGCTTGGTCACGTAGTCGTCGGCGCCCGCGTCGAGCCCGACCACGAGGTCCACCTCGTCGGCGCGGGCCGTCAGGACGAGCACCGGGGTGGTGAGGCCCTGGTTGCGGATGGCCCGCGCGACGTCGAGGCCGTCCATGTCCGGGAGCCCCAGGTCGAGCACGACGAGGTCCGCCGTGGCGGCTCCGTCGATCGCTCCTTGACCGGTCCCTTGCACGCTGACGTCGTAGCCTTCACGTCCGAGGGCCCGGGCCAAAGGCTCGGCAATAGCGGGGTCGTCCTCCGCCAGAAGCACCTGGGTCATTCCCCCATGCTAGGTCACGACCTGGTACGTGCCGCCAGGACTCGCGGCCCACGGCGTGCACCGGACGGGTGTGAGATGTGCCCGGGTACGCACGCGCACACCTGACCGACCCGCGACCGTCGTCGTACCGCCCGGGCGCGCCGCTCCGCCCGCGGGGGTACGACGAGCGCGCGCGCCGCGGCCTAGGCTCCCGGCGTGAGCACGTGGGACCGGCTGCTGCGCTGGGAGGACTCGCACCGGTTCGTCGTCGACGCGATCGGGACGACGTTCTTCCTGCTCGTCGTGCTGCCGCTGTCGGTCGGGGCCGGGATCGGCACGGGCTGGCCCGAGGCCACGCTCGTGTGGTCGGTCTTCCTCGTCGTCCCGCTGGCCTGGCGGCGCACGCGCCCGGTCGCCTCGGCCGGCGCCGTGTACCTCGTCGGCCTCGGGCAGCTCGTCGTCGACCCCGGCATCCTGCCCGCGGACGTCGCCGTGCTCGTCGCCCTGTACTCGGTGACCGTGCACGGACCCGTGTGGGCGCACCGGGCCGCGATCGGGTGCGCGCTCGCCGCGAGCGTCCTGCTGCCGCTGCGCCTCGTGACCTCCGTGCTCGGCCCCGCCGCCGTCGTCGTCGCGCTGCTCATCGGCACCACGTCCCTGACGGTCTGGGCGTTCGGGCTCGTGCGGCGCTCGCGGCGCGAGACGCTCGAGGCGCTCGTCGACCGCGCCGTGCGGCTCGAGAAGGAGCGGGACCAGCAGGCGCTGCTCGCCACGCAGGCCGAGCGCGCCCGCATCGCCCGCGAGATGCACGACATCGTGGCGCCCTCCCTGTCCGTCGTGATCGCCCAGGCCGACGGCGGCCGCTACGCCGCTGAGTCCGACCCGGCCGCCGCGGGCCGCGCCCTGGAGACCATCGCCGAGACCGGACGCGCCGCCCTCACCGACATGCGGCGGCTGCTCGGCGTGCTGCGCAGCGAGCCCGACGGCCGCCTGCGCGCCACGTCCGACGGACCGGGCGTCATCCCGGAGCCGCCCGCGGGCGAGACCACGCCGCAGCCCGGCGAGTCCGACATCCCGCGGCTCGTCGACCAGGTCCGCGCCAGCGGCGCCCACGTGTCGCTCGTGCGCATGGGCGAGCCCCGGACCCTCCCGCCGGGCGTCGGCCTCGCCGTCTACCGGATCACGCAGGAGGCGCTCACCAACGTGCTCAAGCACGCCGGGCCGGCGCCACGCGTCACGGTCGTCGTGCAGTGGCACCACGACGCGATCGACCTCGACGTCACCGACGACGGGCGCGGCGCGTCCGCCGGCACCGACGGCCTCGGGCAGGGCCTGCGCGGGATGCACGAGCGCGCGACCATGTTCGGCGGCTCGGTGACGGCCGGCCCGCGCCCGGGCGGCGGCTTCCGCGTGCACGCCCGCATCCCCGTCCCCGACCACCGCCCCCGCGCCGCGGCGTCCGCCTGAGCGCCGCGCCACCCCACCCGACCGAGCCCCGAGGAGCACCACCGATGACCGAGCAGCCGAGCCCCACCGCGACCGACGTCGTGCGGGTCGCGCTCGTCGACGACCAGCAGCTCGTGCGCGCCGGCTTCCGCATGGTCATCGACTCGCAGCCCGACCTCGAGGTCGTGCTCGAGGCCGGCGACGGCGCGCAGGCCGTGCGCGCGCTCGACCCCGCGGCCCGCACCGCGCTCGGCCGCGTCGACGTGGTGCTCATGGACGTGCGCATGCCGAACATGGACGGCCTCGAGGCGACCGCGCAGATCATCGCCCGCGGCACCGCGACCGAGCCGGCGCCCAAGGTCATCGTCCTGACGACGTTCGACCTCGACGAGTACGTGCTGTCCGCGATCCGCGCCGGCGCCAGCGGGTTCCTGCTCAAGGACGCGCCGCCCGAGGAGATGCTCGCCGCGATCCGCACCGTGCACCGCGGCGACGCGGTCATCGCGCCGTCCTCGACCCGCCGGCTCATCGAGCACCTCGTCACCGCCCTGCCCGAGAACGTGCCGGACGGTCCCCCGAACCCCGCGCGCACCGCCGTGGACGAGCTCACGGAGCGTGAGCGCGAGGTGCTCGTCCTCATGGCCCGCGGCCGCTCCAACACCGAGATCGGCCAGGACCTGTTCGTCGCCGAGGCCACGGTCAAGACGCACGTCGGCCGCATCCTCGCCAAGCTCGGCGCGCGCGACCGCGTGCAGGCCGTCGTCACGGCGTACGAGGCGGGTCTGGTCACCCCGGGGTCCTGACGCCCCCGGCCCGCCCCCGGCACGACGCGCGGGTCATGCCACGGGATGACCGGGCCCGCGCACGACGAGACCGCGGACCGACGAGGCACGCGGCCCCCGGTGCCTAGCGTGGTCACGCACCCCCGGGACGCCCCCGGCGGGTCCGTGGAACGAACCGAGGAGCACCGTGACCGCCTCCACCCCCGCCACCGCGTCGTCGGCACGCGGACTGACCAAGACCTACGGCTCGGGCGCCGCCGCCGTCCACGCGCTCGCGGGCGTCGACGTGGACTTCGCCGCCGGTGCGTTCACCGCGATCATGGGCCCGTCGGGCTCCGGCAAGTCGACGCTCATGCACCTGCTCGCGGGCCTGGACCAGGCCACGTCGGGCTCGGTCCGGCTGGGCGACACCGAGATCACGACGCTCGACGACGACTCCCTGACGCGGCTGCGCCGCGACCGGATCGGCTTCGTCTTCCAGTCGTTCAACCTGCTGCCGATGTTCACCGCCGAGCAGAACATCACGCTCCCGCTCGAGCTCGCGGGCAGCAAGGTCGACCCCGAGTGGTTCGACCTGCTGTGCACGACGCTCGGCCTCGGCGAGCGCCTGACGCACCGCCCGAGCGAGCTGTCCGGCGGCCAGCAGCAGCGCGTCGCGATCGCCCGCGCGCTCATCACCCGCCCCGACGTCGTGTTCGCCGACGAGCCGACCGGCAACCTCGACTCGCGCGCCGGCGCGGAGGTCCTCTCGTTCCTGCGCCGCTCCGTCCGCGAGCTCGGCCGCACCGTCATCATGGTCACGCACGACCCGACGGCCGCCGCGTACGCCGACCGCGTGGTCCTGCTGGCCGACGGCCGCATCGCGGGCGACATCGCCGACCCGACGCCCGAGTCCGTGCTCGCGGGCCTGGAGGCCCTGCGCGCGCTCGAGGCGCCCGTCACGGACGGGGTGCGTGCCTGATGCTGCGACTCACGCTCGCCCAGATGCGCCGCAGCCTGGGCCGGCTCACCGCGGCCGCGATCGCGACCGCCATCGGCACGGGCTTCGTCGCGGCGACCCTGCTCACCGGCGGCGTCATCACCCGCGCGAGCAACGACGCGGTCACCGCCGAGCTCGCCGAGGCGGACCTCGTCGTCGACGGCGACGTGGGCGCGATCCACGAGCAGGTCCGCGCGACGTCCGGCGTCGTCGCGGCCGACCCGCTGGTGGCGGGCAGCGCGGAGATCCAGCGGGGCGCGCAGCGCAGCTGGCAGATCCTGGTGCCCGTCCCGTCCCACCCGACCCTCGGCGCGCTGCGCGTCGAGGAGGGCGTCGCCCCCACCCGGGACGACGAGGTCGCGCTCCCCGAGTCGACGGCGAAGCGGCTGCGCGTCAAGGTCGGCGACACGGTCGACATGCGCTTCTGGACGTGGGACGACGAGGCCGAGGAGGGCAGCGAGCAGGTCGAGAAGGTCACGGTCAGCGGCCTGACCTCCGACCCCGAGGGCGCCTGGAGCCGGTTCGGCGGCGCGTCCATGGTCACGATCGCGGCCCTGCAGCGCTACGGGGACCTCTCGGACGAGTCCCTGTGGAGCAACGGCATGATCGTCCACGCGCCGCAGGACACCGCGGCCGTCCAGCAGGCCCTGTCGGGTCTGTCCGACGACGTGCGCGTCCTGACGAAGGACGAGGCGAGCGACGAGCGGATCCGCGACCTCGCGGACGGCTCCAACGTGGTCGTCGGGCTCGTCCTCGGCTTCGCGGCCGTCGCGCTCGTCGTCGCGGCGCTCGTCATCTCGAACACGTTCCAGGTGCTCGTCGCGCAGCGTGCCCGCACGCTCGCGCTGCTGCGCTGCGTCGGCGCCGTCCGTGGCCAGCTGCGCCGGTCGGTCCTGCTCGAGGCCGGCATCCTCGGCGTCACGTCGTCGGTCGCCGGCGTCGTGCTCGGCACGGTCATCGCGCAGGTCGCCCTGTCGGTGCTGCGCCGCGTGCAGCAGGAGGTCCCGCTGCCCGAGGTCGTCCACGTGACGCCCGCGGTCGTCGGGGTCCCGCTGCTCGTCGGCACGGCGGTCACGGTGCTCGCCGCACTCGTCCCGGCCCGCGCCGCGACGAAGGTCAGCCCCGTCACGGCGCTGCGTCCGATCGACGCGCCGGACGTCGGCTCGCGGGCGGGCCGCCTGCGCCTGGCGTTCTCGCTCGTGCTCGCCGTCGGCGGCGTCGCCGCCTTCCCCCTCGCGATCGTGGGGGCCCACACCGGCTCGCAGGACGCGCTCGTCTGGCTCGCGCTGGGCATGTTCGGCGGCGCGGTCTCGTTCGTCGGCGTGCTCGTCGGGGCGGTGTTCTGGGTGCCGCGCGTCGTCGACCTCATGGGCCGGGTGATGGGCCGGTCCGGTGCGGCCGCCCGCCTCGCCGCGGTCAACTCGGTGCGCAACCCGCGCCGCACGGCGGCGACCAGCACCGCGCTGCTGATCGGCGTGACGCTCGTCGCGATGATGTCGACCGGCGCCGCGAGCGCCCGCGTCTCGGCGGCGTCCGAGCTCGACGCGCACTTCGTCGTCGACATGACGATCTGGGCGACCGACGGCACCGGCGCGGTCCCGGCCGACGCCGTGGAGACCGTGGCGCAGGTCGAGGGCATCGACGACGTCGCGGTGGTGCGCAGCACCTCCGTGTACCTCGACGACGGGTGGTTCACCGCGTGGGAGGTCACGCCCGAGGCGGCCGGGGTGCTGCGCGACGAGCGCGTCGCCGACGCGCTGCGCGACGGCGTCGTCGTGGTGCCCTCGTCGACCGAGGGCGACACGGTGCGGATCGTGCGCGACGACGTCGAGGACCCCGACGCGGGCCAGGAGCTCGAGGCCGTCGTCGTGCCGAGCCCCCGCTCCGGCGACGTCTACCTCACCCCGGCGACGTTCCGCGAGGCGGTGGGCGAGGGCGAGACCTCGACGCTGTGGGCGCGCGTGTCGGGCGACGTGGCCACCGCGCAGGTCGTGGACGCGGTCCGCAGCGACCTGTCGTCGTACTCGGTGTCCATCGAGAGCGCCGGCTCGGAGCGGGCGCAGTACGAGCAGGTCATCGACACGCTACTGGCGATCGTCGTGGGCCTGCTCGCGGTGGCGGTGGTGATCGCCCTCATCGGCGTGGCCAACACGCTGTCGCTGTCGGTCATCGAGCGACGCCGGGAGTCCGCGATCCTGCGGGCGATCGGCCTGACGCGCGGTCAGCTCCGCCGCTCCCTGGCCACCGAGGGCGCGCTCATCGCGGGCGTGGGCGGCGTGTTCGGCGCGCTGCTCGGCCTGCTCTACGGGTGGGCGGGGTCGGCGATCGTGTTCGCCACGCTCGGCGACGTGCACCTCGCGGTGCCGTGGCGGGACCTCGCGGTGATCGTCACCGTCGCGCTGCTCGCGGGCCTCGCCGCGTCGGTCATCCCCGCGCGGTCGGCGGTGCGGACCCACCCGGTCGCGGCGCTGAGCGTGGAGTGAGCGACCGCCCCGACCCCTGACGGAGCGGTCGGCGACGCCCCGGTGCACCCCTGGTGCCCGGGGCGTCGTCGCGTCCGCCGGGGGCCGTCGGTGCCCGGGACCCTCAGGCCGACGGCCGGCCGGGGGCGGTCGTCGCGGCGACGACGGGCGGCAGCAGCAGGCCGACGCCGACGACGAGCGCGACGACGAGCACGCCCCACGTCCACGGTGCGGGGTCGGCGCCGATCCAGCCGACGGACAGGACGACGAGCATGACCTGCCAGGTCATGACCGGGGACCGGGCCCAGCGGCGGCCGCGCCACAGGCCGCGGGCGGCCGCGGCGAGCACGAGCGCCACCGCGAGGCCGAACACGACGAGGAAGAGCGTCGCCCCGACGCTGACCGAGACCCCGCGCACCAGGTCGACGGTCCAGGCGACCGCGAGGCCGACGGCCGCGGCGGCCTCGAGCAGCGTCAGGAGGCACACGACCGCGAGCAGCGCCGGTCGCGGTCCCACGACCGGGGGCGCGGGTGCCGCGGGCGCGGGCCGCCCCGCCGCTGCGGACGCGGGGGGCTTCGGGGCGCCCTTCCCCGGGCGCGTGGACGCACCCGGGCTCCCGCCCTTGCGCGGGCGGGGCGAGGGGTTCGGTCGGCGCGTCGAGCTCACGCGCCGAGCCTACGGCCCGGCCGCGAGCACCTCGGGCCCGCCCGCCGCGCCCCGGGGCGCGGTGTGGGCCGGGGTCGTGCGGCGGGAGCAATACCACACGAAGTCGACCCGCTGAACTGGACGAACGCCCAGATCAGCGCTCCGCCACGCCCGAAACGTTCCGACACCGGCGTGTCGTGCGGGAACGACTGTGATCAAGACCTCATCCGTCACCGAAGCGAAACCAAGTCGTAACCCCTTGTGCGATGCCCGGACGGGGTGTGAACCTTGATGCAGCAGGTTTCTTCAGCCAGCCCCCCACGACAATCGCCATGACGTCGCGCGCGCCCTCATCCGGGCGCCGTCGTTGTCGTGCGCCCAAGGAGAGTTCCATGGATTGGCGCCACCGCGCAGCGTGTCTCGACGAGGACCCCGAGCTGTTCTTCCCGATCGGCAACACGGGCCCCGCCCTGCTGCAGATCGAGGAGGCCAAGGCGGTCTGCCGTCGGTGCGACGTCGTCGACACCTGCCTCAAGTGGGCCATCGAGACGGGTCAGGACGCCGGCGTGTGGGGCGGGCTGTCCGAGGACGAGCGCCGCGCGCTCAAGCGCCGCACCGCGCGCCAGCGCCGCGCCGGCTGACCGGACGCGCGCACCCTTCCCCCGCGGATCCCCCACGCGGACGGAAAACCCGCAGCACCTCACGAAGGGGTCGGCCGCACGGCCGGCCCCTTCGTAGTACCCGGCGCACCGTCGTCGCGACCGGCGCGCCCGTCGGTCACACCTGGCGCGTGCCGGTCGGCTCGACGGTCAGCCGACGGGCGCGCCGTCCACCGCCGCGCCCTCGCGGCCCGTGCGCAGCTCGGCGCACACCTCGACGGCCGTCCCGCCCTCCGGGCGCGGCCGCCACTCGATGGTCCCCCGCAACTCGTTCGTCACGAGCGTCTGCACGATCTGCGTGCCGAGCCCCGAGCCCGCACCGCGTCCCTCCGGGATGCCCGAGCCGTCGTCGAGCACCGTGACCCGCAGCGCGTCGTCCTCGCGCTCGACCACGATCTCGACCGTGCCGGACTCGCGGCCCTCGAACCCGTGCTCCACGGCGTTCGTCACGAGCTCGGTGAGCACGAGCGCCAGCGCGGTGGCGTCCTCGGCGGGCACCGAGCCGAACGTGCCGGTCACGGTCGTGCGCACGTGCGCGCCCGCCGAGGCCGCGTCCGCCGCGAGCCGCAGGCTGCGCCCGACGAGGTCGTCGAACGGCACGGACTCGTCGATCGTCTGCGACAGCGAGTCGTGCACGAGCGCGATCGTCGCGACCCGGCGCATCGCCTCGGCCAGCGCGTCGCGCGCCTCGGGCGAGGTCATGCGCCGCGACTGCAGGCGCAGGAGCGCCGCGACCGTCTGCAGGTTGTTCTTCACGCGGTGGTGGATCTCGCGGATCGTCGCGTCCTTGGTGATGAGCTCGCGCTCCCGGCGCCGCAGCTCGGAGACGTCGCGGCAGAGCAGCACCGCGCCGGTGCGCTGGCCGCGCTCCGTGAGAGGCACCGCCCGCAGCGACAGCACGACGCCCCCGACCTCGACGTCCGTGCGCCACGGCGCGCGCCCCATGAGCACGAGCGGCATCGACTCGTCGACCGTCGCGCGCTGCTCAGGGATGAGGTCCGCGGTCACCTCGACGAGCGAGCGCCCGACGAGGTCGCCCAGCGCGCCCAGGCGGTGGAAGCAGGACAGGGCGTTCGGGCTCGCGTACAGGACCTCGCCCTCGGAGTTCAGGCGGACGAGGCCGTCGCCCACGCGGGGTGCGCCGCGCCGCGGGCCGGTGGGGGCGTCCGGCGCGGGGAACTCGCCGTTGGCGATCATCGCGAAGATGTCGTCGGCCGCCTCGACGTAGTTGAGCTCCAGCCGGCTCGGCGTGCGGGCGCCGCCCAGGTTGGTCTGCCGCGCGATCACGGCGATCGCCCGCCCCTCGCGCACGACCGGGACGGCCTCCTCGCGCACCGCGTAGGAGCCGAACCACCGGGGCTCGCGCGAGCGGAGCTGGCGACGCTCGTCGAGCGAGCGCTGCAGCTGCGAGCGCTGCCCCTCGGGCACGTGGGAGCCGACGACGTCGTCGTAGTGCACGGTGGCACCCGTCGAGGGGCGGCACTGGGCGACCGCGACGAAGTCGCCCTCCGTGGTCGGCAGCCACAGCACGAGGTCGGCGAACGCGAGGTCGGAGGCGACCTGCCAGTCCCCGACCAGCAGGTGCAGCCACTCGAGATCGGCGGCGGACAGGGGGCCGTGACGCTCGACGAGGGCGCTCAGGGTCGACACGGCGCTCAGCCTATGCGGCGCGGGGCCGCGTCCGGGGCCGTCCCACCCGGCGCGACCGCGCGGCCGGGTCGGGGCCGCCGCCCGGGCCCTGGGTAGGCTCGAGCCGCCGCGGGACCGCGGCGCGACCGAGGCGAAAGGCGCCGGCGTGCACCTCACGGAGACGATCGTCCTGCCGACCGACCCGCGCTCCGCGGCCCGGCTGCTCGCCGACCCGGAGTTCGTCCGCGAGGTGGTCGCCGCCGCCGGGGCGACGTGCGAGCAGGTGGACGTGACCGGCTCCGTCGGGGCGGACCCGGCCGGCGCGTTCACCGTCACGACGCGCCGCACCCTGCCGGCCGACCAGATCCCGCCGCACCTGCGCGCGTTCGTCGGCGGCCGGATCGAGGTCCGCCAGGTCGAGGCGTGGGAGGCGCCGGAGGACGACGGCGCGCGCGTGGGGACCGTGGCGGTCGAGGTGGTAGGCGCACCCGTCCGGCTCACGGCACGGGCCACGCTCGTGCCGCACGGCACCGGCGCGACGGCGGTCCGCTACGACGGCGAGCTGCGGGCGTCGGTACCCCTGTTCGGCGCCGCGGTGGAGGAGGCGACGGCGGCTGCCGTGCGCGCCGCGCTCGAGGCCCAGCGGGCGGTGGCGGACCGGCGCCTGTCGTGACCCGTCCGCACCCGTCCGCACGGTCGGGTCACGTCCGCAGGACCGAGTCGGCGCGACGTCCCCCGCTCCCGCGGGCGACGGCTGCAGCGGCGTCACCCCAAAGGGTGTGCAGGACGTCCCGGAACCGGTCACGGGAGCGCGTCCAGGCCGTAACGATTCAATAACGTGGGAATCATGGGAATAACCTCTGACCTGCGGAAACACACTCATGGGATCGCTACCACGCGAGATCTCGGCGGTCCGCTCCTTGACACCTCGCGCCGGTCCGACGAAGGTGACTCCAGCGCGTGGGAACGCTCCCGCACACTGCGGAGGGGAGCGCTCCCAGGCGGGGTCCTTCAGACCCGCGCCGAGGCGGCCCGGAGGCACGTGTCCGACCGCGGAGGCGACCCCCAGAGGTACGGCACGGCAGCCGTCCGAATGACAAGGGAGTCACAGTGCGCAAGACCACACGCAAGTTCCTGGCCGTCACGGCCGGGGTCGCGAGCATCGCCCTCGTGGCGACGGCCTGCTCGTCCGACAACGACAGCCCGACGCCGGGCGAGTCCGGCAGCGCCGGCGGCGGCGACGGCGACAAGGGCAAGCAGATCACCCTCACGGTCGCGACGTTCAACAACTTCGGGTACACCGACGAGCTCCTCGCCGAGTACACCAAGGAGAACCCGAACGTCACGGTCAAGCAGACGATCGCGGCCAAGGCCGAGGACGCCCGCACCAACCTGACGACCAAGCTCGCCGCCGGTGGCGCGGGCCTGGCGGACGTCGAGGCCATCGAGATCGACTGGCTCCCCGAGCTGGTCCAGTCGGCGGACAAGTTCCTCGACCTGAACTCCCCCGAGGTCGAGGGCCGCTGGCTCGAGTTCAAGACGAAGCCGGCCACGTCGGCCGACGGCAAGCTCATCGGCTACGGCACCGACGTCGGCCCCGAGGCCATCTGCTACCGCGCCGACCTGTTCGAGGCCGCCGGCCTCCCGTCGGACCCGGCCGAGGTCGCCGAGCTCCTCGGTGGCGACGGCGCCACCTGGGACAAGTACTTCGAGGTCGGCAAGCAGTTCGCCGACAAGTCGGAGAGCGCGTGGTTCGACTCGGCCGGCGCGATCTACCAGGGCATGGTCAACCAGCTCGAGACCGCCTACGAGAACGCGGACGGCACGCCCGTCCCGCTCGCCGAGAACGACGCCGTCAAGGGCCTCTACGAGACCGTGACCGGTGCCGACGTGCAGGAGCTCTCCGCGCACCTCGGCCAGTGGTCGGACGACTGGACCGCCGCGTTCCAGAACGACGGCTTCGCGACCATGCTCTGCCCGGCGTGGATGACCGGCCCGATCGAGCAGAACTCGGGTGGCGTCACCGGCTGGAACATCGCTGACGTCTTCCCCGGCGGCGGCGGCAACTGGGGCGGCTCGTACCTGACCGTCCCCGCGGCCGGCCCGAACGCCGAGGAGGCCAAGAAGCTCGCGGCGTGGCTGACCTCGCCCGAGACGCAGATCAAGGCGTTCCTCAACGCGGGTACCTTCCCGAGCCAGACCGAGGCGCTCAGCGACCCGGCCCTGACCGAGGCGAAGAACCCGTTCTTCAACGACGCCCCCGTCGGCCAGATCTTCGCCAACCGCTACAAGGCGATCGAGGTCACGCCGTTCAAGGGCCCGAACTACTTCTCGATCCACCAGACCGTGTCTGACGCGATCACCAAGGTCGACGTCGAGAAGTCGGCGGACTCGGCCAAGGCCTGGCAGGGCGCGCTCGACGCGTTCAACGCGCTGGGTCTGTGACCTGGGTCGGGTCGGGCGCTGCGGCGCCCGACCCGACCAGCCGAGCGTCCGGCTCTCCTAGGCCGGCCATCGGATCCGAGCGGCGCCCGGCGGGAGCCCTTGCCCCTGTGGGAGCAGGGCACCCGCCGGGCGCCGTGTCCACTCACGCCGTCATGAGGTGGTCATGTCCGTCCAGTCACCCGTCGAGCCCGAGAGCGATCTCGCGCCGGCACCGCGGCAGCCGCGCCGCGTGGGCTTCTCCCAGACCTTGAGCCGTTGGGACGTCAAGGTCTCGCCCTACCTGTACATCTCCCCGTTCTTCATCCTGTTCTTCATCACGGGCCTGTTCCCGATCCTGTACACGGGCTACGTCTCCGTGCACAAGTGGCAGCTCCTGCAGGGCCAGGGTGACTTCGTCGGCTTCGACAACTACGTCGACGTGTTCAAGCAGAAGGACTTCTGGCTGTCCCTGCGCAACACGCTGTCGATCTTCGTCCTGTCGTCGGTCCCGCAGGTCATCGCCGCGATCCTCATCGCCGCGTTCCTCGACCAGAACCTGCGCGCGAAGACCTTCTGGCGCATGGGCGTGCTGCTCCCCTACGTCGTCGCCCCCGTGGCCGTCGGCCTCATCTTCGGTCGAGTCTTCGCCGACCAGTCCGGCCTCGTGAACGCCTGGCTGGGCGCGATCGGCATCGACCCCGTCCGCTGGCACGTCGACCCGCTCGCGAGCCACATCGCCATCGCGTCGATGGTCAACTTCCGCTGGACCGGCTACAACGCGCTGATCTTCCTGGCCGCGATGCAGGCCGTCCCGCGCGAGCTCTACGAGGCCGCGATCATCGACGGCGCCGGGCGCGTCCGGAGCTTCTTCTCCGTGACGATCCCCCAGATCCGCGCGACCGTCGTGTTCGTCGTCATCACCGCGACCATCGGTGGTCTGCAGATCTTCGACGAGCCGCGCGTGTTCGACAGCTCCGGCGCCGGTGGCGCGTCCCGTCAGTGGCTGACGACGACGCTCTACCTCTACAACACCGGCTGGAGCGGCCAGTACAACCTCGGCCGCGCGGCCGCGATCGCCTGGATCCTGTTCTTCATCATCCTCGCGATCGGCATGGTCAACTTCGCCGCCACGCAGCGCATCGCCACCAGCGGCGGGCGTGAGATGTCGAGGAAGGCCAAGCGAGCAGCGAAGCGCAACGCGAAGAGGTACTCGGCATGAACTCCATCCCCGCCATCGAGCAGAGCGCCGGCCGCGGTGCCGCCCGCGCCTCGGCGCGCAAGGCGAACCGCCGCGTCGGCGGGTACGACCGTCGCCCGAACCTGCTGAGCTACATCATCCTCGGCGCGGTCGTGCTGATCGGCCTCCTGCCGATCTACTACACGCTCGTCATCGGCTCGTCCGACCCGGTCGCGATCGCGCAGAAGGCGCTGCCGCAGCTGTTCCCGGACGCGAGCCTGTTCGACAACTTCCAGCGCGTGATGGACGCGGACGCGTTCAGCTTCTGGAAGGCCGTCTGGAACTCGGTCCTCATCGCGGTCGTCGTCTCGGCCTCGACGGTCCTGTTCTCGACGCTCGCCGGCTTCGCTTTCGCGAAGCTCCGGTTCCCGGGTCGCCGCGGCCTGCTCGTCTTCGTCATCGCGACGATGGCGATCCCGACGCAGCTCGGCGTCGTGCCGCTGTACATCATCATGACGAAGCTCGGGTGGATCGGTCACCTGCAGGCGGTCATCGTGCCCGCCCTCGTCGGTGCGTTCGGCGTGTTCTGGATGACGCAGTACCTCGAGGAAGCTCTGCCCTACGAGCTCATCGAGGCCGCCCGCGTCGACGGTGCCACGATGTTCCGCACGTTCTGGTCCATCGCGCTGCCCGCCGCACGGCCGGCCGCCGCGATGCTCGCGCTGTTCACGTTCGTCGCCCAGTGGGTCAACTTCTTCTGGCCGTCGATCGTGCTCAACAACCAGAACCCGACGCTGCCGCTCGCCATCCGGCTGCTGCAGCAGAACTACTTCGTCGACTACTCCCTCATCATGGCGGGCGTGTTCCTCATGACGCTCCCGCTGCTCGTCCTGTTCGCCTTCGCCGGTCGCCAGCTCGTCGCAGGCATCATGGCGGGAGCAGTCAAGGGCTGATCCCCGCGGTCGGGCCGGCGTCGTCGCCGGCCCGACCCGGTGGTCCGCCGGGCCGCCAGGCACCTGGCCCGGGGATCCCGGACGACTGCCTGGCACACGAAAGGGAACTGACCGATGGTGGTCGAGAACTCTCCCGTCGCCCTCGCCGGCGACAACCGGCCTTCCGCGCCCACGCTCGAGCAGGTCGCCGAGCGAGCGGGAGTGTCCCGGTCGACCGCGTCCCGCGCGATCAACGGCGGGCTGCGGGTCTCACCCGACGCGCTGGCCGCCGTCGAGGCCGCCGTCGCCGAGCTCGGGTACACCCCGAACCGTGCGGCGCGCTCGCTGGTCACGAAGCGCACGGACTCGATCGCGCTCGTCGTGCCCGAGCCGGACGAGCGGGTCCTGTCGGACCCGTTCTTCGCCGGCACGCTCAACGGCATCAGCGCGGCGCTGTCCGAGTCGGACATCCAGGTCGTGCTCGTCATCGCCCGGCCGGGCGAGAGCGAGCGCACGGTCCGGTACCTGCGCAACGGGCACGTCGACGGCGCGATCGTCGTCTCCCACCACCGCACGGACGACCTGGACCGCGTCCTGCTCACCTCGCGCCTGCCCAACGTCTTCGTCGGCCGCCCCTTGTCGGTCGAGCCCGACGAGGTGCACTACGTGGACACCGACAACGTCGAGGGCGGCCGGCTCGCCGCGCGCCACCTCATCGAGCGCGGCGTGCGGCGCATCGCGACGATCGCCGGCCCCGAGGACATGTCCGCGGGCGTCGACCGTCTCGCGGGGTGGCGCTCCGCGGTACAGGCCGCCGGCATGGCCGACGACGTCGTCCTGCACGGCGACTTCACGCTCGCGTCCGGCGGGCGGCTCGCCCACGAGCTCGTCGAGCGGTACCCCGACGTCGACGGCGTGTTCGTCGCGTCGGACCTCATGGCCGCCGGGGCGCTCGCCGCGTTCGCGGAGCTCGGCAAGGACGTCCCCGGTGACATCAAGGTCGTCGGCTACGACAACATCGGCATGGCGTCGACCACGACGCCCCCGCTCACGACCGTCGTGCAGCCGGTCGTCTCCATGGCGCGCGCCGCAGGCCAGCGTCTGCTCGCGCAGCTCCACGGCGAGTCGCTCTCCCGCGAGCCGCTGATCTTCGCGCCCGAGCTCGTCGTCCGGTCCTCCGCCTGACCCTCGTGTCCGTGCACCCGCCGCGCGGTGGGTGCACGGACACGGTCCTCCCGGGCGCCGCCGGCTCGACGTCGCGCCGTCCGGCACGCCAGGACGGGCCGGACCGTCGGTGGCAGAGTGGCGGACGTGACGTCACCGCTGACCACCGCCCTGGCCCAGCTCTCCTCCGCCGTCGAGATCCTGGGTTACTCCCCCGGCCTGCACGAGATGCTGGCCACGCCGCGCCGGGAGCTCAACGTCGCCGTCCCGCTGCGTCGCGACACGGGCGAGATCGTGCTTTTCCACGGCTACCGCGTGCAGCACAACATCTCGCGCGGTCCGGGCAAGGGCGGGCTGCGCTACGCGGCGTCGGTCGACATCGACGAGGTCCGAGCCCTGGCGATGTGGATGACCTGGAAGTGCGCGGTCGTCGACGTGCCGTACGGGGGCGCGAAGGGCGGCGTGACGATCGAGCCCGCCGACTACTCGGCCGCGGAGCTCGAGCGCGTCACCCGGCGCTACACGTCCGAGATCATGCCGGTGATCGGTCCCGAGCGGGACATCATGGCGCCCGACATCGGCACCGACGAGCAGACCATGGCCTGGGTCATGGACACGTACTCGGTGAACCTCGGGTACACGATCCCCGCGGTGACGACCGGCAAGCCGCTCACCGTCGGCGGGTCGCTGGGCCGCGCGACCGCCACGGGACGCGGCGTCGTGCACGCCGCGGAGGCGGCCCTGGCCGACGACGGCGTGGCGCTGCACGAGGTCACCGCCGCGGTGCAGGGCTTCGGGAAGGTCGGCTCGCACGCCGCGCGCTGGCTGCACGAGGGCGGCGCGACGGTCGTGGCGGTCACCGACGTCGGCGGCGGCACCCGCGCGGACGACGGCCTGGACGTGCCGGCGCTGCTCGCGCACGTCGCGGCCGGCGGCCGGGTCGCGGACTTCCCCGGCGGGACGCCCGTGTCGAACACGGAGCTGCTCGCGCTCGACGTGGACCTGCTGGTGCCCGCGGCGGTCGAGGGCGTCATCGACGAGACCACCGCGGCGAACGTCAAGGCGCGCTGGGTCGTCGAGGGCGCGAACGGTCCGACGACGCCCGAGGGCGACCGCGTGCTCGCGGACCGCGGGATCGTCGTGGTCCCCGACATCCTCGCGAACGCGGGCGGGGTCGTCGTGTCGTACTTCGAGTGGGTGCAGGCGAACCAGGCGTACTGGTGGACGGCCGAGGAGATCGCGGAGCGGCTCGCGCTGCGGATGCGCACCGCCTACGACGCCGTGGCCCGCACGGCGCGCGAGCAGTCCCTCACGCTGCGGGACGCCGCGCTCGCGATCGGGGTGCAGCGGGTCGCGGAGGCGCACCAGATCCGCGGGCTCTACCCGTGACCCGCGCGCGCTGACCGGCGGGGCGGAGGCCTCAGGCGTCGACGCGCGTGAGCGTGAGCCCCTCCCCCGAGGGTGCGACGAGCTCGAGGCGGTCCGGGGCGGCGTCCGCGTCGCCGGGACGCGCCGCGAGCGGCTCGAGGACCCCGGCGGCCGCGCCCTCGTCGGTGCGCAGCTCGAGCGGCTCGCGCAGCAGCCGCAGCAGCTCGGCCTCGCGCCGCATCGCGGGCTCCGGGCCGGCCATGAGCGTCGAGACCACCGGCCCGAACGTCAGCGTCCCGTCCTCGACCGACCACGTGCCGCGCAGGCGGTTCACGCCGCCGGTGCCGAACACCTGCCCGTCCCCCTCGAACGTGAGGCTCGCCGTGCGCGGGGCCTCGTCGCCCGGGACGGCCGTGCCGTCGCCGGCGGGTGCGTCGTCCGGAGCGGGCGTGTGCGTCCGCACGTCCACCCGCCACTCGCCCACGAGTCGCAGCATGCGTCGATCATGGCACCCGCGTGCGGGCGCGCGCGACGCGTCAGCCGCGCGGCTGCCGGTCCGCCCAGGCCTCGAGCGTGGTGCGGGGCCCCGTGTAGAACGGCACCTCCTCGCGCACGTGCAGGCGCGCCTCGGTGTTCCGCAGCTCGCGCATGAGGTCGACGATGCGGTGCAGCTCGGGGGCCTCGAACGCGAGGATCCACTCGTAGTCGCCGAGCGCGAACGCGGAGACCGTGTTGGCGCGGACGTCGGCGTAGTCGCGCGCGGCCTGGCCGTGCTCGACGAGCATGCGGCGCCGGTCGTCCTCGGGCAGGACGTACCAGTCGTACGACCGCACGAACGGGTACACGCACAGGTAGTCGCCCGGCTCCTCGCCCGCGAGGAACGCGGGCACGTGCCGGCGGTTGAACTCCGCGGCGCGGTGCAGCCCGACGACGGACCACACGGGCAGCAGGTGGCGGCCCAGGTCGCTCGCACGCAGCCGCTGGTAGGCGCCCTGCACCTGCTCGACGGTCTCGGCGTGCCACCAGACCATGAGGTCCGCGTCGGCGCGCAGGCCGGCGACGTCGTACCAGCCGCGCACGACGAGCCCGGCGTCCTTCCCGACGGCGGCCTGCGCCTCCGCGACGAGCGCGGCGCGCTCGGCGTCGTCGTCCGGCAGCACCTCCTCGAGCGCGAAGACGGACCACATCGTGTAGCGGACGGTGGCGTTGAGGGCCTCGTGGTCGACGGCGGTCACGCGACGTACCTCCTGGGTGGGGCGCCCGCGCACGGGCACCGGGTCGGGCGCCGGGTCCGGCGCGGGGATCGGGTCGGGGCGGGGCCGCCCGCAGCCGGGTCAGGACCGGGCGTCGACCGAGCAGGACGCCGGGCGGCCGGAGTCGACGCCGTCCTGGCGGCGGCAGCAGCCGGGCGCGCACACGCTGCGCCACGCGGGCAGCGCGCCGACGGTCGCGCCGGTGGGCGGGAGCTCGCCCGCGTCGACGGCACGTGCCTCCGCGGCGCGCTCGAGGACCAGGTCGACCAGCCCCCGCACGAACGGCTCGCGCGTCCCGACGGTGTCGGCGCGCACCGCGGTCAGGCCGAGCGAGTCCGCGGTCTCGAGCGCCTCGGTGTCGAGGTCGTACACGACCTCCATGTGGTCCGAGACGAAGCCGATGGGTGCCAGCACGACCGACTGCACGCCGCGCCCCGCGAGTGCGGTGAGCAGGTCGTTGACGTCCGGCTCGAGCCACGGCTGGCTCGGCGGGCCGGAGCGCGAGCAGTACGCGAGGTCCCACTCGACCTCCCGCCCGAGCCGCTCCCCCGCGGCCGCGGCGACGCTCGCCGCGACGTCGAGGTGCTGCGCGGAGTACGTCGCGCCGCTGACGCGCGACGCCGCCTCCATCGTGTCGGGGATCGAGTGCGTCACGAACACCACCCGCGCGTCGTCGGGGACCTTGCCCAGCGCCTCGGTGACCGCGTCGACGTTCGCCTCGACGAAGCCGGGGTGGTTGAAGTACGGGCGCAGCTTGTCGAGGTGCAGCGGCTGCTCGCCCTCGGCGAGCCCGAGCTCGTCGCGCAGCGCCTCGAGCGACGAGAAGAAGTCCTCGCGGTACTGCCTGCAGCCCGAGTACGACGCGTAGGCGCTCGTGACGAGCGCGAGCACGCGGCGGTGGCCGTCGGCGTACGCGGCGGCGAGCGCGTCCTTCGTGCACGGCGTCCAGTTGCGGTTGCCCCACAGGACCGGCAGGTCGACGCCCCGGCGCGCGAGCTCCGCGACGAGCGCGCGCTGCAGCGCGAGGTTCTGCCCGTTGATCGGGCTCGCGCCGCCGAAGTGGTGGTAGTGCTCGGCCACCTCGGCCAGCCGCTCGTCGGGGATGCCCTTGCCGGCCGTCACGTTCCGGAGGAACGGCAGGACGTCGTCGGGACCGTCCGGCCCGCCGAACGAGGCGAGCAGGAGGGCGTCGTAGGGCGCGGCCGGGCTCGGGGCGGGTTCGTGCAGCACCTCTCGATCATGGCACCGCTGCCCGGACGAACCCCGTCGAACGGGGGCCTGCCGGGCGTGAGATCGAACCGACAGGCTGTCAGCACCTCGCGCCGCGCTCAGTGCGCGGGCTGCAGCTCCATGACGTCCGCCAGGCCGTCGGCCCACTGCGCGACGAGCTCGAAGTTGCGGTGGTCCCCCGCCCGGGCCCGCGCCCCCGCGATGAGGGCGCGCTCGGTGAAGGACAGCGCGGCCATGTCCAGGCGCCCCCGGAAGCTGCGGTGCCCGCGGGCCCGCAGCGCGGCGGCCAGGCCCGCGACCTCGTGCGGCGAGTTCGCGGCCGCGGCCGGCTGCGTGGCCAGGCCGGACGAGAACAGCCAGACCAGCGGCGGCGTGCCGGCGGCCTCGACGCGGGCGGCCAGGTCCCGGGCGGCGGGCAGCCAGTGGCCCGTGTAGACGGCGGAGCCCAGGACGAGCGCGTCGAAGCCCTGGGCGTCGAGGACGTCCTCGGGCTCGCGGAGGTCGACCGCGTGACCGCGCCCGCGCAGCACGTCGGCCACGCGTTCGCCGATCCCCCACGTGCCTCCGTGCCGGGACGCCACCGCGACGAGCACCCGCATACGCACCTCCTCCATCGCCTCCGGGCGTCCATCGTCCGTCGCGCCGGCGGCGAGCGGATGGGCCCTGAGTCCCGAGATGGTGCAGGTCGGCGCAGGTCAGCGCGTGAGTCGGGTCACGGGATGCGGGACTGCCGGTCGCGCAGCCGGTCGGTGAGGCGGCGCAGCGCGGCGAGCTCGTCGGCGTCGAGCGCGCCGCCGACGAGACGGTGGATCTGGTCGACGTGACGGCGGCCGATCTCGCGCTGCACGCGGACGCCCTCGTCGGTCAGCGTGACGACGACGCCGCGCCCGTCGTCGGGGGCGGGCGAGCGGCGCACGAGGCCCTGGAGCTCGAGCCGCTCGACCATGCGGGACAGGCTGGGCTGGGTGAGCAGGCTCTCCGCCCCGAGCTCGCGCAGGCGCGCCGCGCCGCCCTCGCACCGGGACAGGGTGAACAGCACGTCGTACTCCCGGACCGACAGGTCGCCCCACACGTCCTCCGCGGAGAACCGACGCATGAGCGCGACCTGGGCACGGAACAGCGACTCCCACGCCTCCGCGGCCTCGCGCTTCGTCGCCTGACGGGCACCGCTCGTCATGCCTGCACCCTCCCGACACCCCCTCGGCGAACGCCCTGACGACGAGGCCGCGACCTCGGCGTCGCAGGTCCGGCGGCGGCCCGGACCCACTCTGGCACGACCGGGGCCCCGAGTCGCGGTCGGCACGCACCGCCCGGGCGTCTAGCCTGGGGCGATGAGCACAGCGAGCGGCCCGGGCCGGTCCGGCACCACGTACGTCGTCGTCGACGGCGAGAACATCGACGCGACGCTCGGCACCGCGATCCTGCAGGCGCGCCCGGCACCCGACCAGCGGCCGCGCTGGGAGCGCGTGCTGGCGTTCGCCCAGAAGGAGTGGGGCCAGGACGTCAAGGGCCTGTTCTTCCTCAACGCGTCGAACGGCTCGCTGCCGATGAGCTTCGTGCAGGCGCTCCTCGCGATCGGCTTCCAGCCGATCCCGCTGTCGGGCGAGTCGCACGAGAAGGTCGTCGACATCGGCATCAAGCGCACGCTCGAGGCGATCGCCGGGCGGGCGGGCGACGTCATGCTCGTCAGCCACGACGGCGACTTCGCGGGCGAGCTGGCGACGCTGGTCGAGGACCCGGAGCGCCGCACGGGGCTCATCGCGTTCCGGGAGTTCACGTCGACGTCGCTGTCGGGCCTGGTCGCCCAGGGGCTGCAGACGTTCGACCTGGAGCACGACGTCAACGCGTTCAACGTGCAGCTCCCGCGCGTCCGGATCATCCCGCTCGAGGACTTCGACCCCACGTTCTACCTGTGACGCGTGGCGCCGTGCGGACGCGGCGCGCTCGTCGGACCAGGGCCTTCGGTCCCGGCCGGCGTCACGGATCGATAACGGTTACCTGATACCGGGTCCGGATTTACCTAGTACCGGATGGCCACGGTATCGGTGCCGCTGGTAGACACCTCGCGACCGGAGGACGACGACGTCCTTCGGCCGGCACACGACGAGGTGGTCGATGAAGCGCTACGTCCTCGCGGGGCTCGTCCTCGCGGTCCTCACGACGCTCGCCGTCGGAACGTCGGTCCTCGGGCCCGACGTCGGGCCCGTCGTCCTGCTCGGCACCGCCCTCGGCGGCGCGCTCGGGTTCGCGCCCGGCGGTTCGGTCGCGGCACGCGCCGCCGGCTTCCTCGTCGGGGCGCTGCTCACGTGGGCCGGCTACCTCGTGCGCGCCGCGGTCCTGCCCGACTCGGCCGCCGGACGGGCGGTCGCGGCGCTCGCCGTGCTCGGCCTCGGCGTCCTCGTCGTCGCCGCCGCCCGCGGCCGGCTCGCCCCGTGGAGCCTGCTGCTCGGCGTCGCCGCGGTCGCCGGCGCCTACGAGCGCGTGTACGCCGCCGACCCGGCCGCCGTGACCACGACGTCCGTCGAGACGGTCACCGGCGTGCTGCTCGCCGCCGCGGTCGGCCTCGTCGCCACCGCCTTCCTCGCCCCCGCGGCCGAGACCGCGGACGCGGCGCCCGCCGAGACCCGGCCGCAGCCGGCACCCCCGGCCGCCGAGGACGACACGACGCCCGTCCACGGCGTCCCGGCCGTCGCCGAGTCGCGCGCCCACCCCGTGTTCTCCCCCGCCGCGCAGCCGGCGACCCCGCACCCGCACCACCAGCAGGAGGCCTGACGTGCGCCGCACCCGCCCCGCCGTCGCCCTCGCGGCGGCCGCAGCCCTGCCCCTGCCGCTGCTGCTCGGCGGCACCGCCGCGACGGCCGCGGCCGCCGAGGACGGCGCGCCGTCCGGCGACGTCGTCGTCGTCAACACCGAGACCGTGCAGGCCCGGCTCGACGCGACCGGCGCCGTCCAGGAGGCCCGGGTCTACGAGCAGCTCGCGCTGACCGGCCACGGCCGGGCCCGCATCGAGAACCCCGTCTCCACGAGCGGGCTGCGCAACCTCGACGGGTTCTCCGCGTACACCGTCGCCGACGGCCGGATGGTCGTCGACGTCGACGTCGACGGCGAGCGCCGCCTGCGGACCGTCAGCGACCACACCGGCGAGCTGCCCCTCGGCGTCGAGGTGACGTACACGCTCGACGGCGAGCGGGTCTCCCCGGGCGACGTCGTGGGCCGCTCCGGCGTCCTCGAGGTCCGCTACACGGTCACCAACCGCACCGCACGCGAGGACGAGGTCACGTTCGACGACGGCCGCGGCGGCGTCGCGACGACGAAGGCGACCACCGTCGTGCCGATGATCGGCCAGCTCGTCACGACCCTGCCCCCGTCGTTCACCGCGGTCGAGTCCGCCGAGGCGGGCATCGCGGGCGACGGGCGTGGCGGCACGCGCCTCACGTTCCAGATGACGCTGTTCCCGCCGATCGGCGACACCACGGCGGAGTTCGGGTACCGCGCCCAGGTCAGCCGCGGCGTCGTGCCCGCCGCCTCGCTCACCTCGATGCCGGTCTCCCCGCTCGAGTACCCGTCGTTCAAGAGCGGGTCCGCGAGCTACGCGTCCGGCGCGCAGTCCGGCGTCGACCTGACGTCCGGCGCGATCCAGATCGACGACAACCTCAAGCGGCTGCACGCCGGCGCGTCCGACCTGCTCGCGGGTCTCGTGCAGCTCGAGGAGGGCGCCGCCACCCTGCGCGACGGCCTCGTGACCTCCGCGGCCCCGGGCGCCGAGCGCCTCGCGGCCGGGCTGACCGGCTCCGCGGCACCCGGCGCGAACCGGCTCGCGGACGCGCTCAACGGGCAGGTCCTCCCCGGGGCGCGCAGCCTCGCCTCCGGCCTGGCCGACCAGCTCCTGCCCGGCATGACGACGCTCGACGGCGGTCTCGCGACGCAGCTCGCCCCCGGCGCCGCGCAGCTCGCCGAGGGCCTCAACGACCAGCTCGCACCCGGCGCGTCGGACCTCGCCAAGGGCCTGTCCGACGAGGCCGCACCCGGGGCGAAGGCGCTCGCCGACGGGCTGACGAAGACGGCCGCCCCCGGCGCGAAGCGCGTCGCGGCCGGCGCGGCCGCCCTGGACGCGGGCATCGCCGAGGCGCTCGCCAAGGCACCCGGGCTCGTCGACGGCCTCGAGCAGGTCGACGAGGGCCTCGCGAAGGTCGACGCGGGCCTCACCCGGCTCGCGACCGCGATCGGGACCCTGCCGGACCAGGCGCAGCCGCTGCACGACGGCATCGCGTCGCTGCGCGCGGGCATCGGCACCACCGCGCCGCCCGCGGTGGGCGAGCGACCCAGCCTGATGTACGCGGTGAACGCGCTGCGCACGCAGCTGGGCGCCGCGTCGGCCACCGCGGCGGACACGGTCGACTCGATCGACCAGCTCCAGGCGGCCGTCACCTCCCCGACCATCGGCCTCGCGGCGTTCACCTCGATGCTCCCGGCGGGTGCGCAGCCCTCCTACACGGCGCTGCTCGGCGGCGTGTCCGACGGCCTGACCGAGCTCGCGGACGGCATGGCCGACTCCGCGGGCAGCCTCGCCACGGCCGCGCAGACGCTCGCGCTCGTGCAGTGCGGCCTGTCCGCCGCGTCGCTGCCCGGCGTGTGCGACACGACCCGCCCGGGCCTCCTCGAGGGCCTGGCCGGTCTCGGCGTCGGCATCACCGACCTGACGGACGGGGTCGTCGACAGCGTGCAGGCCGGGGTCGGCACGCCCACCGACACGCCCGACCACGAGACGCTCCGCGGCGGGATCAACGGCCTGCAGGCCGGAGTCGGCGAGCTCCTCGACGGCGGCGACGGCCTCGTCACCGGCCTCGGCCGCCTGGGCGAGGGCGCGGCGACGCTCAGCGAGGGAGCCGGGGCGCTGTCCACCGGCATCGCGGGCGCGGCGCGGGGCTCGCGCGACCTGTCGGCCGGCATCGCCGGTGCGGCGAGCGGCGCGGGACGTCTCGCCGAGGGCATCGGCTCCGCCGCAGCGGGCTCGTCGTCCCTGTCGAGCGGGCTCGGCACCGCGGCCACCGGCTCGCAGCGCCTGCTCGAGGGCCTGCGCTCCGCCACCGTCGGCGCGCAGCGCCTGTCCACCGGCATCGGGACCGCGGCGGACGGCTCGTCGACGCTCGCCGCCGGCATCGGCACCGCCGCCTCCGGGTCGAGCGAGCTCGCCGCGGGCCTGCGGTCCGCCGCGGACGGCTCGCAGCTCCTCGCGGACGGGCTCGGCACGGCCGCCGAGGGTGCACCGCAGATCGTCGACGGCGCGCAGCGCCTGTCCGACGAGGGCACGTCGCAGCTCGTCGAGTCCGGCGCGGGCACCGCGGCGCGGTTCGGCTCGGGCTACGCCGTCCTGTCGGCCGGCGCGGAGCGTGCAGCGACCGAGGGCATGGCCTACGGCGCCCCCGAGGGTGCGGCCGGTGCGACCGCGTACTCCATCGAGATCGCCGGGGTCGACGGCAGCGGCGCGACGAGCATCGGCAAGGGTGTGGCCGCGCTCGCGCTGTTCGCCGCCGCCGGCGTGATCGGCACGGTCGTGCGGCGCCGCACCGCCTGACGGCGCCCCGTGGGACGCGCCCCCGCCCGAGCGACGGCTCGGGTCGGGGGCGCGTCGTCGTTCAGCAGGCGCACGCCTCCGCGTAGCGGCGCAGGACGAGGTCGGCGAGCCGGGGGTCCGGGGCGAGCGGCGACGCGACGACGTCCGCGCCGGCCTCGTGCACCCGGTCGAGGAAGTAGCCCGGCGCGAGCAGGTAGGACGCGACGACGACGCGCCGCCCGCCGGCACCGCGGGCCAGCGCGACCGCCTCCGGGACGCGCGGGCTCGCCCCCGCCCCGTAGCCGACGACGAGCCCTCCCCCGCGCTCGTCGGGCGGGCCCACGTGCCGGCCCAGCGCGTCCGCCAGGCCCTGCGCCACGGTCTGCACGGCGACCGCCGCCGCCGGGTCGGTCGAGCCGGCGGCGGCGAGGACGACCGCGTCGTCGGGGGTCAGGCCCGCCTCGGCGAGCCGGTCGGCGAGGATCGCGACGAGCGCCGCGTCCGGCCCGAGCGGCGCCGCGGCCCGGGCGCGGGGGCGGTCGACCGCCTCCTGCACGTCGACCTTCACGTGGAACCCGACCGACAGCAGCAGCGGCACGACGACCGCCTCGCCGGCGTCCGCGAGCGCGGCGCCGACGACGTCCGCGACCTCGGGCGTCTGCACGTCGACGAACGCCTCCCGCACGTCCAGGTCGGGGCGCAGGGCCCGGACGTCCGCGAGGATCGAGCGGATCGCCGCCCGTCCTGCCGGGTCGTCCGTGCCGTGCGAGCAGCCCACGAGCACCGCCGGCCGCGTGGCCGCCGGTGCGTCGCCGGCCCGGGCGGTGGCCTCGTTCCGCACGTCGAGGAGCTCGTCGGGCACGCTCAGGTCCTCCGGTGTCGTCGGGTGCACGCGTGGCGACGGGCGCCCACGTGGCGTCGGGCGCTCACGGCAGCGCGAGCTCGAGCCGGTAGCCGCGCTTGACCACCGTGCGGATGAGGGCGCGCGAGCCGGTCGCGTCGCGCAGGCGGGCGATCGCGACCTCCGCGGCGTGCGGGTCGCGGGAGTCCCCCGGCAGGGCCGCGAGCACCTGGTCGCGCGGGACGACGCTGCCGCGCGCGTGCGCCAGCAGCCGCAGGATCTCCAGGCCGGTCGGCGTCAGCGGCAGCACGCGCCCGTCGAGCACGGCGGCCCCGCGGTACACGCGCAGCGGACCGGCGACCGTCTCGAGCGCCTCGAGCCCGCCGTAGTGGTTGACGACGAGCCGCACCAGCGACCCCAGGCGGCCGCGGTCGGGCACGAGCGGCTCGATCCCGCGCGCCTGCAGCGGCGCCGCCGTCACGGGTCCCACCGCCGCCATGACGACCGAGCCCTCGCGGCAGCGCACAACGACCTGGTCGGTCACGCCCTGCTCGTCGGCCGCGTCGAGCCACGCGGACGCGCCCGGCGCCGAGGTGAACGCGACCGCGTCGACCTCGCCCGCGGCGACCGCGCGCACCGACGCCGCGACCGCCGCCGGGTCGGGCGGCGGGCCCCACCGGTACACGACGAGGCTGCGCACGCGCGCCCCCGCGAGGCGGAACGCGTCGTCGAGCCCGTCCGAGCCGGCGCCGTGGTGCTGCACGACGATGTCCCGGCCCGCGACGCCCTCGTCGAGGAGGACCTCGGCGACCTCGGCGCTCGTCTCCGACTCCGCGACCCAGTCGGGGGTCAGCCCGGCCGCCTGGATCGCGCCGCGCGCCTTGGGGCCGCGCGCGACGATCCGCGCGCCCTGCAGGGCGGTGACCAGGTCGTCGGCCAGGCCGGCCGCGTCCGCGGCCTCGATCCAGCCGCGGAACCCGATGCCCGTGGTGACGACGACCGTGTCCGGCGGGTCGGCGATCACGTCGCGCGTCGCGGCGATCAGCGCCGCGTCGTCGATGTGCGGGATCATCCCGAGCGCCGCGGCGTGCCGGACGACGGCGCCGCGGCGCGTGAGGGCGGCCGTCAGCTCCGCGGAGCGCCGGTCGGCGGTGATGAGCACGACGCAGCCGGCCAGGGTCTGGTCGATCCCCTGCGTCGGGCTGGGCGCGGTGCTCACCACGCCATTGTGCGGTCTGTGAGGTCCGCCGTGTCACGCTCGTCCGGGACCGCCGGCTCCAGCAGGTCCGGCGCCGCCACCGCACCCAGGACCAGCACCGCCGGCGCGCGGACGCCCGCCTCGCGGGCCGTCGCCTCGAGCGTGCCGAGCGTCGCCCGCGTCACCCGCTGCGTCGGGGTCGACGCCCGCTCGACGAGCGCGGCCGGCGTCGCCGGGTCCACCCCGAAGCCCAGCGCGCCCGCCGCGAGGTCCCCCAGCGCGGCGACGCCCATGAGCACGACCACCGTGCAGGACGCGTCCCGCAGGCCCACGAGCGCCGCGGTCGCCCAGCCGTCGTGCCCGTTCATCACGTGCACCGCGCCGACCGTGCCGCGGTGCGTCAGCGGGATCCCCGCGGCCGCCGGCGCCGCGAGCGCCGAGCTCACGCCCGGCACCACCGTCACCGGGACGCCGGCCTCGCGGCACGCGAGCACCTCCTCGCCGCCGCGGCCGTACAGGAACGGGTCGCCGCCCTTGAGCCGGACGACGACGCGCCCGCGCTGCGCGTGCTCCACGAGGATCCGGCCGATCTCGTGCTGCGGCACCGGGTGGTGCCCCGGGGTCTTGCCGACGTCGACGACCTCGACGCCGGGCGCGAGCTCGTCGAGCACGTCCACCGGCCCCAGCCGGTCCGTCACGACCACGTCCGCCTCCGCGAGCGCCCGCCGCCCCGCGAGCGTCAGCAGCCCCACGTCGCCCGGGCCGCCGCCCACGAGAACCACCCGACCCGCGTCCCCTCGGCGCCGTGCGCGCACGTCGACCCGCCCCTCGCGCAGGTGGTCGGCGAGCACGTCGCGCACCTTCTCCGCCAGCGCGTCCCGCACCACCGCGGTGCGGCCCGGGTCCGGAGCACCGGTCGAGACCACGCCCACGAGCACGTCGCCGAGGCTCGTCGTCGCCGGGGTGCGGGCCGAGCCGCCCGCCGCCCGCGCCGCGTGCACGCAGAAGACCCGGCGCTCCGCGGCCCAGCGCGCGACCTCGTCGTCGCACCGGCGGTCACCCGTCGCCGTGTGCACCAGCCACACGTCGGCCAGGTCGTCCTCGACGACCTCCCGCGCGCGCCACTCGACCTGCCCCCAGCGGTGCGCGTCCCGCAGCGGCTCGCACAGCGCGGGGGCGACGACGACCACGCGCGCGCCGTCCGCGACGAGCGCCTGCACGCGGCGCGCCGCGACGGGGCCGCCGCCGACGACGAGCACCCGCCGGCCCGTGAGCTCCAGCCCGAGCATCGTCGTCATCCGGCACCCCCGAGCTCGACGACGCCGTCGGTGACGCGCACGCGCCACGTGCGCAGGTCCGCGGCGAGGCCCGGCAGGGGCTCCTTGCCGACGGGGTCGAGGCACGCGCCCGTGCGCAGGTCGAAGACCTGCTTGTGCATCGGCGACGCGACCGTGGGGACCACCGCGTCGCCGACGTGCCGGGTGCCGACGATCCCGCGGGACAGGACGAACGCACCGCAGAACGGGTCCTGCTGCTGGACGGCCAGCACCGTGTCGTCGACCAGCCGGAACAGCGCGACCTGCTCGCCGCCGACGAGCGCGGCCGCGCCCCGCTCCGGGACCAGGTCGGACAGCCGGCAGACGACGGCCCAGCCGTGCTCGTCGTCGGTCGTCCTCGTCGGGACGCCGTTCGTCGGGGAGTCGAGGACGGTCATGCGCGCACCTCCAGGGTCGTGCCGGCGACGAGGACGGGCTCGCCGCGCTCGGCGGCCGCGCGCTCGTCGGGGGTCGCGGGACGGGCCTGCCCGCGCTCGGGGACGTACGCCAGGGACGGGTCGGGCACGTCGGGGGCGTTGACGAACGACGCGAACCGGCGCAGCTTCTCCGGGTCCTCGAGGGTCGCCCGCCACTCGTCGGTGTACTCCTCGACGTGGCGCGCCATCTGCTCGTCGAGGTCCGCGCAGATGCCCAGCGCGTCGTCCACGACGACCGCCCGGACGCCGTCGAGGCCGCCCTCCACCTCGTCCACCCACGGCGCCGTGCGCTGCAGCCGGTCCGCGGTGCGGATGTAGTAGAGGAGGAAGCGGTCGATCGTGCGGATCAGCGTCTCGGTGTCGAGGTCCTCCGCGAGCAGGCGCGCGTGCCGCGGCGTGAAGCCCCCGTTGCCGCCGACGTACAGGTTCCAGCCCTTGTCGGTGGCGATGACCCCGACGTCCTTGCCGCGGGCCTCCGCGCACTCGCGCGCGCAGCCCGAGACGCCGAGCTTGAGCTTGTGCGGGCTGCGCAGGCCGCGGTACCGCAGCTCCAGGAGCACCGCGAGCGCCACCGAGTCCTGCACGCCGAACCTGCACCACGTCGAGCCGACGCACGACTTCACCGTGCGCAGCGACTTGCCGTACGCGTGGCCGGACTCGAAGCCCGCCTCCACGAGGCGCTGCCAGATCAGCGGGAGCTGGTCGATGCGCGCACCGAACATGTCGATGCGCTGACCGCCGGTGATCTTCGTGTACAGGCCGAACTCCTTGGCGACCTCGCCGATCGCGATGAGCCCCTCGGGCGTGACCTCGCCGCCCGGGATGCGCGGCACCACCGAGTACGACCCGTCCTTCTGCAGGTTCGCCATGACGTGGTCGTTCGTGTCCTGCAGCGCCGCGCGCTCGCCCTCCAGGACGTGCGCCGGGGCGGTCGTCGCGAGGATCGACGCGACCGCGGGCTTGCAGATGTCGCAGCCGCGACCGGCCGCGTCCGTGCCGAACCGGCCGATCACCTCGGTGAACGACGCGACGCCCGAGACGCGGATCGCGTCGTACAGCTGCGCGCGGGACAGCGCGAAGTGCTCGCACAGCGCCGAGGAGACCGTGATCCCCTGCTTCGCGAGCTCCGTGCCGACGATCTTCTTCACCAGCGGCAGGCACGACCCGCACGACGTGCCGGCGCGCGTGCAGGCCTTGACCGACCCGACGTCCGTGCAGCCGTGCTCCGTGACCGCCTCGCGGATCGCGCCCGCGCTGACGTTGTTGCACGAGCAGACGCCCGCGTCGTCGGGCAGCTCCAGGTCCGGCGCGCCGGCGCCGCCGGCGGGGAGCAGGAACGCCGCGGGGTCGCCCGGCAGCTCGCGCCCCAGCATCGGGCGCAGGCCCGCGTACGCGGACGCGTCGCCGACGAGGACGCCGCCGAGCAGCGTGCGCGCGTCGTCGGACAGGACGAGCTTCTTGTAGACGCCGGCGACCGGGTCCGCCCACACGACCTCCAGCGCGCCCGGCGTCGTGCCGAACGCGTCGCCGAAGCTCGCGACGTCCACGCCCGCGAGCTTGAGCTTCGTCGCCGTGTCCGCGCCGGGGAACACCGCCGCGCCGCCCAGCAGGCGGTCCGCCGTGACCTCCGCCATCGCGTAGCCCGGCGCGACGAGGCCGATGCACGCGCCCTGGATGCACGCCACCTCGCCGATCGCCGAGACCGACGGGTCCGCGGTGAGGCACGAGTCGTCGACGATCACGCCGCCGCGCTCCCCGACCGGCAGCCCGCACGCGCGCGCCAGCTCGTCGCGCGGCCGCACGCCCGCCGCGACCACCACGACGTCCGCGTCCACGCGCCCGCCGTCCGCGAGCTCCAGGCGGCCCACGCCACCGCGGCGGTGCGGGCGGATGCGCGTCGTCATCGCGTTCAGCCGCACGCCCACGCCCAGGTCGTTGATGAGCCGCCGCAGCGCCTCGCCGCCGCCGAGGTCGATCTGCGTCGACATCAGGTGCGTCCCGACCTGCAGGACCGTGGTGCGCGCGCCCATCGCCTGCAGCGCGCCCGCCGCCTCCAGACCGAGCAGGCCGCCGCCCAGGACCGCGCCACGCACGACCGCCAGCCGCTCGGTCAGCCGCTCGACGTAGCCGCGCAGCGCCGCGACGTCGTCGACCGTGCGGTAGACGAACACGCCCTCGAGGTCCGCGCCCTCCATCGGGGGGACCCACGCCGACGAACCCGTCGCCAGGACCAGGTGGTCGTAGTGCTCGACGCGGCCGCGCTCCGTGGTGACCGTGCGGGCCTCGCGGTCGACCGCGACGACCTTGTCGTCGCGCCGCAGGGTGACGAGCGGGTCGTCCCACAGCGCGGGGTCGCCGAGCGCGAGGTCGTCCGCGTCCCGGCCGGAGAAGTAGCTGGTCAGGGCGACGCGGTCGTAGGGACGACGCGGCTCCTCGGCCAGCACGGTGATGCGCCACCGGCCGGTGGTGTCGCGGTCGCGCACGGCCTCGACCAGGCGCTGGGCGACCATGCCGCCGCCGACGACGACGAGGTGCTTGCTCACGGGGGGCTCCGTCCGACAGGTGACGAGAACACCGCCGACGTTAGGAAGCGCGTGTTTCGGGCACGGGCCCGCGCGCGTTTCCCCGTCGCAACCTTTCTCGCACACCGGGGGGTGGGGCGGTGTGAGAGGCGCGTGATCGTGCGGCGCCGTCCGTCCACAGGGTGGGCGCGGGGGTGTCGGGCCGTGTCCGGTTCGCGTAGGATCGAACACGTGTTCGAGACAGGAGTGGTGGTCGCGGAGGCGCGGGGCGGCGGTCCCGCGTCGCTCGTCGGCGCCCACTCCACGGGGCCCGACGAGCGGGCGCTCGTCCTCGACGCTCTGGAGCACGCCTCGGGCGCGGTGCGCGACGTGCTCGACCGCGCCCAGGACGCGCGCCGGTGGGACGGCACGACGAGGGCGCGAGCCCTGCGGCTGCTCGACCGGCTCGCCGCGCTCGTCACCGCCGCCCGCGCTCCCCTGCTCGTCGCGCAGCACGACGCCGCGGGCGAGGTCTGCGGCGAGCGGTCGTTCGTCGACACACGCGCCCGGCTCGCCGGGACCAGCCGCGCGGCCGTGACGCGCGAGCTCGACGCCGCGCGCGCCCTGCGGACGCTGCCCGAGGTCGCGCAGGCGGTGGGTGAGCACACCGTGCCCGTCGCCCACGTCGACGTGCTCGGGCGGGCCCTCGCCACCGTGCCCGCAGCAGCGCCCGTGCTCGCCCGGCCCGAGACCCAGCGGGCGCTCGTCGAGCTCGCCCGGCAGACCGGCGCGCGGGAGTTCGCGCGGTCCGTCGACGCCCTGGTCGCCGAGCACGCACCCGACGCCGTCGCGGACGCGCGCGAGGCCGCGCGACGCGCCCGGTTCCTGACGCTGACCCACGCGGGCGACGGCACCTACCTGCGCGGACGGCTCGACCCTCTCGCCGGCCAGGCGCTCGCTCGAGCGCTCGACGCCACGGGGCACCGCGCCGACGAGGACCGCACGGGAGACCAGGCGCGCGCCGACGCGCTGACGGCGCTCGCGCAGCACGCCCTGACCGCGGGGATGCCGGCGACGGCGCGCCCCGCCCCTCGGGACGCGGGCCGGCCGAGCGACACCGCCGAGCGGAGCGAACACGAGACGTGTGGGCACGAGGCCGTCCCGTGGCAGGCCGTGGTGCCGAACGACGACGAGCGGCTGCCCGACGGGGCCGCGAGCGCACCGTCGGCGCACGTGAGCCTGCTGGTCCCGGCGGAGACCTGGGTCGCGGTGCGGTCCGCCGCGCGTCGGCGCCGCGAGCGCGCGGCGGTCCCGCTGGTCACGCATGACGACGGCCGGCGGGGCGCGGCCCCGGACGTCCCCGAGCGGCGGCCGGCGTCGGCCCGTGCCGCTCCGGCGGCCTCTCCGCCACCCGCCGTGAGCGACGACGGCGTCGTCCTCACGCCCACCGAGCTCGCCGCCGCGCTGTGCGACTGCGCCATGACACGGGTCGTGATGGACGCGGCCGGCCTCCCCCTCGACGTCGGAAGGAGTCGACGCATGTTCACCCCTGCCCAACGCCTGGCAGTCGTCGCCAGGGACAGGCAGTGCGCCTGGAACGGGTGCTCGACGCCCGCGCGGTACGGCCAGGTCCACCACGTCCGGTGGTGGCACCGCGACGGCGGGCCGTCCGACCTCGAGAACGCCGTCCTCCTGTGCGGGTTCCACCACCACGAGGTGCACCGCCTCGACCTCGACGTGCGCCGCCTGCCCCTGAGCCGAGGCGATGGGGAGGGGCAAGCCCCTCCGGGAGGGCCCCTGACGGGCGACCTGCCCGTGCGCTACGAGTTCGTCGACCGTGCCGCCCGCGTGGTCAACGGGCCGCGGCATCCCGGCTGAGCGCGGGCTCGTTGCCGTGGGACCGGGAGACGAGAGGCGGCGGCGGACCACTCGGGTGAGGGTGGTGGGTGCAGGACATGAGCCGGTGACGTGACGCCCGCACCACTGCGGCTCGGTGCGGGCGTGAGCGGCTGCGGCGACTCGGCAGGGAGTGAACCGGCGAGGAGTGAAGAGGGTGGGTGAGGGTGTGGGCGTGACGCGGACGGTGGTCGTGGCGATGCTGCGGGCGGTGAACGTCGGCGGGCGGACGGTGCGGTCGGCGGCGCTGCGCGAGGCGGCTGAGTCGCTGGGGTACACGGACGTCCGGACGTACGTCAGCTCGGGGAACGTCGTGCTCGTCGCACCGCACGGTGCCGACGAGGTGGCGACCGCACTCGGGGCGGCACTCACCGACGCGGTGGGGTTCGACGTGGAGGTGGTCGCCCGGACGGCCGCGCAGTGGCACGCCGTCGTCGACGCGCTGCCGTTCCCGGACGAGGCGCGCGACGACCCGTCGCACCTCGTGGTCGTGGCGTGGGACGGGCCGGTCGACGGCACGGCACGGTCGTTCGACGCGTCGCGGTACGGCCAGGAGCGGCTCGTCTGGGCCGCGCGCGAGCTCTACGCCCACTACCCGGACGGGATCGGGCGGTCGCGGCTGACCCTGCCCGTGCTGGAGAAGGCCGCAGGCCGCGGCGGCACCGCCCGGAACTGGAACACCGTGCTCGCGCTGGACGCGCTCGCCCGCGAGCGCGAGGCCTCCGCCGGCTGAGGCGGCCAGTTCGAGATCGGCCCGGGTGAGGGTGGCGGCGTCGTGACGCCCTGACCACGTCGCCCGCGCGGGGTGACCTGCACCGCGTCGTACCTCGCCGCGGCGTGGCGACCTCCGCAGGCCTCTGACGAGCCACGACGCCGGTGCGGCGGCGCTGCGGCGGGTTCGTCCGGCGACTTGGACTCCGGGGCGAAGGTCTGATCTGATCGAGACATGGCCGAGCTGACCATCGACTCCCTGACCAAGGCGTACGGGTCCGTCCAGGCGCTGCGGGACATGTCGTTCTCGGTGCGCGCCGGCGAGATCTTCGGCTTCGTCGGCTCCAACGGGGCCGGCAAGTCGACCACCATGCGCATCGTCCTCGGCGTCCTCGCCGCCGACTCCGGCGAGGTCCGCTGGGACGGGCGCCCCGTCGACCTGCACGTGCGCCGCCGCATCGGGTACATGCCCGAGGAACGCGGGCTCTACCCGCGCATGCGCGTCGGCGAGCACCTCGTCTACCTCGCGCGGCTGCACGGGATGTCCAAGCCCGACGCCGTGCGTGCCATGGAGCACTGGACCGACGTGCTCGGGATCGCCGAGCGCCGCGGCGACGAGGTCCTCAAGCTGTCGCTCGGCAACCAGCAGCGCGTCCAGCTCGCCGCCGCCCTGGTGCACGGGCCCGACATCCTCGTGCTCGACGAGCCGTTCTCCGGGCTCGACCCGGTCGCGGTCGACGTCATGAGCCAGGTCCTGCGCGACCAGGCCGCCGCGGGCGTGCCCGTGATGTTCTCGTCGCACCAGCTCGAGCTCGTCGAGCGGCTCTGCGACCGCGTGGGCATCGTGCGCTCCGGCTCGATGGTCGCCGTCGGCGGCATCGACGAGCTGCGCGCCACGCCCGAGCGCCGCTGGCTCGTCGACGGCGCCGCGCCCGACGGCTGGCTCGCCCGCGTGCCCGGCGCGCGCCTCGTCTCCACCGAGCCCGCTGCCGCGTCCGGCACCCACCGCAGCGTCGTCGAGGTCGCCGACCCGGGCCTGCGCGACGTCGACCAGCAGCTCCTCACCGCCGCGCTCGCCGCGGGCCCCGTGCACGAGTTCGCGGTCGTGCGCCCCTCGCTCGTCGAGCTCTACCGCGACGTCGTCTCCGCCGACGACGCGCCCGACACGTCCGCCACCCGGACGCCCACGGAGGTCCCCGCATGAGCGCCGACACCCGCCCCAGCACCCGCCCCGCCGCGGCCACCGGCGAGCTCGGCACCGCCGCCGCGATCCGGCTCGTCGCCGGGCGCGAGATCACCACGCGCGTGCGGACCCGCGCCTTCCTCTGGACCACGGCCCTGTTCGTCGCGGCCATCGTGCTCGGCGGTGTCCTGCTCGACGTCGTGGGCGGTCAGGACGACGCCGCGCCCGTCGGGTTCACCCCCGACGCCGCGCAGGTCGCCACCGCGTTCGAGGCCACCGCGCAGGGCCTCGGCATCCCCGTCGAGGCCGAGGAGGTCCCGGCCGACGCGACCGAGCAGCGCTTGCTCGACGGCGAGGTCGACCTCGTCATCACGTCCGTCGACCCGTTCGAGGTGTCCGTCCGCAACGCCGTCGGACGAGACCTCGAGCCCGTCCTCACGGCGTTCGCCCAGCAGCTCGCGCTCGCGAACGCCGTCACCGACCTCGGCGGCGACCCGGGCGACGTGGCGGACCGGATCGCGTCCGCCCGCGCGGAGGTCACCGCGCTCGACCCCGAGCCCAAGCGGGACGGCGGCCAGGTCGTCGCCGGGTACATCGCGGGCATCCTGCTGTTCTTCTCGCTCATGACGGCCGGCCAGCTCGTCGCCCAGGGCGTCGTCGAGGAGAAGACGAGCCGCGTGGTCGAGCTCCTGCTGGCGTCGCTGCGCCCCGCGCAGCTCATGGCGGGCAAGGTCCTCGGCATCGGCGTCGTCGGTCTCGTGCAGATCGCACTCGTCGTCGCCGCGGGCGCCGGGACCGCGACCGCGCTCGGGCTGCTCGAGAGCTCGTCGCTCGACATCGGCAGCACCGCGCTGTGGGCGCTCGTGTGGTTCGTCGTCGGCTTCGCGATGTACGCGCTCGTGCTCGGGTCGCTCGGCGCGCTCGTCTCCCGCCAGGAGGACGTCGGCTCCGTCATCGGCCCCGTCACGACGCTGCTCGTCATCCCGTACGTCCTCGGCGTCTCGATCCTGCCGTGGGACCCGACGAACCAGCTCGTCACCTGGCTCTCGTACGTGCCGTTCTGCTCGCCGCTGCTCATGCCGATCCGCGTGGCGCTCGGCGCGGCCGAGACGTGGGAGTCGCTGCTGGCGCTCGGCCTGTCGATCGCGCTCATCCCGGTGCTCGTCTGGCTCGCCGGCCGCATCTACTCCGGTGCCGTGCTGCACTCCGGCGGGAAGATGAAGGTCCGCGAGGCCCTGCGCCGCGGCTAGGTTGGGCGCATGGCCACGCTGTTCACGAAGATCATCGACGGCGAGATCCCCGGGCGGTTCGTCTGGGCCGACGACGTGTGCGTCGCGTTCTCGACGATCGCGCCGATCACCGACGGGCACGTGCTCGTGGTCCCGCGCGCGGAGATCCCCGAGCTCACCCAGGCCCCCGACGACGTCGTGGCGCACCTCGCGGTCGTGGCACGCACGATCGGCGCCGTGCAGCAGGCCGAGTGGGGCGCGCCGCGCGCCGCGCTGCTCGTCGCCGGGTTCGAGGTCGCGCACCTGCACCTGCACGTGCTCCCGGCGTGGGACGAGTCGAGCCTGACGTTCGCGAACGCACGCGACGACGTCCCGGCCGAGGAGCTCGACGCCGCGGCCGAGCGGCTGCGCGGCGCGCTGCGCGGCGCGGGCCACGGCGCGCACGTCCCCGCCGCCCTGGGCTCCCCCGCGCTCTGAGCCCGGCGGCTCAGCACGGCGGGCGGGCCGAGGGCACGCCGGGCTCGCCGGTGCGGGCGCCGGTCAGGCGGCGTGCGCAGAGGCGGCCGTGAGCGGCGTGCACAGCGCGGGCACCGGGCGCAGCGGTCGCACGAACGTCCGCAGGGCGACCGTCACGCCGACGACGAGCAGCACGAGGAACAGCACCACCGACACCGCGGGGCCCGACCGCCCGTCGGCGCCGAGCGTCCCGGGCTGGACCGCGGACCAGGCGAGCGTCACCACCGCGGTCGTCGCCAGGGTCCACAGCCACGAGACCTGACGCAGCACCACGGTCGGCGCGACGTGCCCGAGGAGCACCAGGACCGCGACCACGAGCGCCACCGCGCCGACGCTCCGGGCGGCGTCGGCCGCGTCGGTCCAGGACCCGACCTCGCCGTCCGCGGCCCACGGCGTGACCGCGAGCGCCCAGAGCAGCAGCAGGACGAGCATCGTCAGGAACTGGGTGCCGCCCTCGCGCGCCAGCACGCGCACGGTCGGTCGCGGGTGTGCGCGCATGCCGCCATGGTGGCGCACCGGCCGGACGTGCGGGAGGGGTTCCGGGCATCTCGCCTCCCGTTCGCGCGGCGCAGGGCCGGCCGGATGCGCGTCCCTGGGGCCGCCGGCGAGCACGACAGCCGGCGAGCCCGACGCCGGCCAGGCGTCGCGCGGCTCTGGTCCCGCAGGGCGCCTGGCACCAGCATGGGGAGATGAGCGCGAGGGACGAGGCCACGCGGGGCGCCGGACGCACGGGTCTCGCGGCGCTCGCCGGCCTGGCCGCCGGGCTCGTGACGCTCGGCGCGTCCGGGCTCGTCGCGCTCCTCACCGGGGCGTCGAGCGAGCCGCTCGTCGCCGTGGGCGCGGCGTTCGTCGACGCGACGCCGACGTGGCTCAAGGACCTCGCCGCCCGGGCGTTCGGCACGGCGGACAAGGTCGCGCTCGGTGTCGGCGAGGTGGTCGTCCTCGCGGGGCTCGCCGCGCTCGCCGGGGTGCTCGCTGCGCGCCGGTGGGCGTGGGGCGCGGTGGTCGTCGTCGCCCTCGGGGTCGTGGCGATGACCGCGGCGCTCGGTCGGCCGGGCTCGTCCGCCGGGTCGGTGCTGCCCGCGGTCGTCGGGACTGCTGCCGGTCTGTGGACGTTGCGCGCGCTCGTCGACCGCCTGCCCGCGTCCCCTCCGCCCACGGCCCGGCCGGCCGCGTCGTCGCCGGACGCGACCGCGCCCACCGCGGCCCCACCCACCGCGACCCCACCCGCCGCGACCCCGTCCGCCGCGACCCCGTCCACCGCTGCGACGCCCGGCGACGGCACCGAGGCGGGCGACGCCCCGCACGCCGACCGCACGGGGCCGGTCGGCGGGACCGGGTGGGCCGGGTGGGGTCGCGCCGGGTGGGGCGACACCGGGCGCACCGACCCCGCGCCCGCGCTGGGCGGCGGCACGGACCGGCGGGGGTTCCTGCGGGTCGCCGGGGCCGCGGCCGCGCTCGGGGCGGTCGGCGTGCTCGTCGGACGGGCCGCGGGCGCGACCGGGCGTGCGGTGACCGCCGCGCGGGACGCGGTGCGGCTCCCCCGGCCGGCGCGCGCCGCGCCGCCCCTGCCCGCCGGCGTCGCGGTGGGCGTCGACGGGGTCGAGCCGTGGGCGACGCCGATCGACGCGTTCTACCGGATCGACACGGCGCTCGTCGTGCCGCAGGTGGACCCGGCGACGTGGACGCTGCGGGTGCACGGGCTCGTCGCGCGCGAGGTGGTCCTGACCTGGGACGAGCTGCTCGCGTCCGACCTCGTCGAGGCCTGGGTCACGCTGTGCTGCGTGTCGAACCCGGTCGGCGGGGACCTCGTCGGGAACCAGCGGTGGCTCGGGCTGCCGGTGCGCGAGGTGCTCGCGCGGGCGGTCCCGGACGCGGACGCGGACATGGTGCTGTCGCGCAGCGCGGACGGCTGGACCGCGTCGACACCGATCGAGGCGCTCACGGACGACCGCGACGCGCTGCTGGCCGTGGGGATGGACGGGGCGCCGCTGCCGGTCGAGCACGGGTTCCCGGTGCGGCTCGTCGTGCCGGGGCTCTACGGGTACGTGTCGGCGACGAAGTGGGTCACGGAGCTCGAGGTCACGCGGTTCGCGGACCGGCGCGCGTACTGGACGCAGCGCGGCTGGGCGGAGCGCGGGCCGGTGAAGACGCAGTCGCGGATCGAGGTCCCCCGGGGCGGCGGCGACGTGCGCGCGGGCGACGTGGTCGTCGCGGGGACCGCGTGGGCGCAGCACCGCGGCGTCACGCGCGTGCAGGTCCGGGCCGACGACGGGCCGTGGCAGGACGCGACGCTCGCGGCGGACGCGAGCGTCGACACCTGGCGGCAGTGGCGCTGGACGTGGCGCGCCGAGCCGGGCGAGCACGTGCTGCACGTGCGGGCCTTCGACCCGGACGGGCCGCAGACCGGCGCAATCGCCGGCGTGCTGCCCGACGGCGCGACGGGGTACGACGCGGTGCACGTCACGGTCACGTGAACCCGCCCCGGCGGAATGCGGGTCAGTACACGTCGCGGACGTAGCGCCGGGTCGTCGTGAGGTCCTTGACGTACGCGTCGGCGGCCTCGCGGCTCATCCCGCCGTGCGTCGCGACGACCTCCCGCAGCGCGGTGTCCACGTCCTTCGCCATGCGCGACGCGTCCCCGCAGACGAAGAACGACGCCCCGGACTCGAGCCACTCCCACAGCCGCCCGCCGTGCTCGCGCATGCGGTCCTGCACGTACACCTTGGCGCGCTGGTCGCGCGAGAACGCGGTGTCGAGCCGGTCGAGGCGGCCGTCGCCGAGCATCGCGGTCAGCTCGTCGCGGTAGTAGAAGTCCGTCGCCCGGTGCTGCTCGCCGAAGAACAGCCAGTTGCGCCCCGCGTGCCCGGCGGCGGCGCGGTCGGCGAGGAAGCCGAGGAACGGCGCGACGCCCGTGCCGGGGCCGACCATGATCGCGTCGACGTCGGCGGCCGGCGGGTGGAAGTGCGCGCTGGCCTGCACGTGGACGGGCACGGTCGTGCCGATCGGGGCGTCGGCGAGGAACGTCGAGCACACGCCGCCGCGGGGCGTCCCGGCCGGGGACGCGTACCGGACGACGGACGTCGTGAGCGTCACCGCGCCGGGGCTCACCCGCGGGCTCGACGAGATCGAGTACTGACGGGGCGCGAGACGCCGCAGCGCGCCGACGAGCGTGGTCGCCGGGATGTCGGGCGCGAGCTCGGCGACCACGTCCACCGCCTGGCGGCACCAGGTCCAGCGGGCCAGGTCGGTGCCGCCGTCGGGGCGCAGCATGCGGCGCAGCTCGGCGCTGCCGCTGTGCTCGGCGACGAGAACGAGCAGGTCCCGCGAGACGCGCGTGACGTCGAGCTCCGTGGTGAGCGCGTCGCGCAGCGGCACGGCGCGGCCGTCGACGACGACGAGCTGCTCGGGGTCCCAGCCGGTCACCGTGAACCACTCCTCGACGAGGCTCGCCGCGTTCGTCGGCCGCACGGCGAGCGCGTCGCCCGCCCGGTAGGTGACGGCGCGCGGGCTGTCGTCGACGTCGAGGACGATCTCACGGACCTCCTTGGCGGAGCCCGGCAGGGACAGCAGGCGGTTGCCGACGAGGCGGGCCTCGCCGGGGTGCCGGCGCGTGGCGGTCGTGCCGGCCGCGCCCGGGTGGGTCGCCGCCGCGGCGGGCCCGGGTGCCTCGACGACGGTCACCGGGGCCGACGGTGCGGAGGCCCCGGTGGCGCCGGCGGTGTCGGCCCCCTCGCCCGCCGTGGCCGGTGCGACGAGCGCGGCGACGAGGCCGTCGACCCAGGCGTGCGCGCGCTCGTCCTCGCCGGGCTCGCAGTCCACCCGGGCGACGAGGCGCGTCGCACCGAGCTCCTCGAGGCGGTGGTCGAGCCGTCGCCCGTGCCCGCAGAACCGGTCGTAGCTCGAGTCGCCGAGCGCGAGGACCGCGAACCGCGTGCCCTCCAGCCGGCGCGCGTCGGGCGCGGCGACCGCCTCCCAGAACGCCGTGCCGTTGTCGGGCGCGTCGCCGTCGCCGAACGTGCTCGTCACGAGCACGAGGTCCGCGTCGGTCGGCAGGTCCGCGGGCAGGCACTCGTCCATCGCGACCCGGCGCGACGCCAGCCCGGCGCCCGCGACGCGGTCGGCGACGTGCGCCGCGAGGTCCTCGGCGTTGCCCGTCTGCGACGCCCACAGCACGACGACCTGCCGCGTCCGGGACCCGCCACGCCCGCCCGGGCCGTCGCCGCGCACCGCGCGCGCCTCGGGCGTGCGGGAGAACAGGCCGGCGAGCAGGCCGTCGACCCACAGCGCCTGGTCCGGCGCGAGGGGCGCGGTGCTGGGCAGCACGGGGGTGCCGGGCTCGCCCCCGCCCAGTCCCGCGAGGAACCCGGCGAGGTACCGGCGCTCCGCGTCGCCGAGGGGTGGCGGCGTGAGCCCGTCGAGCCCGAGCGCGGCGCCCAGGGCACGGATCGCGACCGCACCGGGCGTGAGACCCCCGCGCGTCGTGCCGTCCGCGCCGGAGGTCCCGGCCGCGGCCTCGTCGTCGGTCCGGTCCCCTCCCGGCCCCGCGGGCCGGTCCGCACCAGGCGCGGCGGCGCTCGTCGTCCGTACCGGGGCGGCGACGGGCGTCACGGCGACCGCGCACACCTTGAGCTCGGGCTGGAAGGACAGCGGGTCGACGGCGTCGGACGTCACTGCGTTCACGGCGAGGTACTCCCCGAACAGGTCGTTCCAGTGGAACGGGGCGAACAGCGACCCGGGTCGCACGCGGTCCGTCACCACCGCGGGCAGCACCGCCCGGCCGCGCCGCGACGCGACCTCGAGCGACGTGCCGTCCTCGACCCCGAGCGACTCGGCGTCGTCGGGGTGCATCTCGACGAACGGCCCGGGCGCGAGCCGGTTGAGCTTGGCGACCTTCCCGGTCTTGGTCAGGGTGTGCCACTGGTGCTGCACGCGCCCCGTGTTGAGCACGTACGGGAAGTCGTCGTCCGGCAGCTCCGCCGCGGGCAGGTGCGGGCGCGCGTGGAACTGGGCGCGGCCGTCCGGCGTCGCGAACCGCAGGCGCGGGCGCGTGCCGTCCTCGCGGACGAGCTCGGGCTGGCTGACGCCGTCGTTGAGGTAGCGGATCGGGTTGCGGCGCGGGCCGTCGGGGGCCGCGGGCCACTGCACGGGCCCGCCGCGCAGGCGCTCGTAGGTGACGCCGCGCAGGTCGTACCCGGTGCGGGGGTTCGCGAACGCACGCAGCTCGTCGAACACCTCCTGCGAGGAGGAGAAGTCGAACCCGTCGTACCCCATCGCCTGCGCGACGCGCGCGATGAGCAGCCAGTCGGGCAGCGCGTCGCCGGGCGGGCGGAGCGCGGCGCGCGCGAGCGTGAGGTTGCGCTCGGAGTTGATCATCACGCCGTCGGACTCGGACCACAGCGCGCCGGGCAGCACGACGTCGGCGTACGCGTTCGTCTCGGTGTCGGCGAACGCGTCCTGCGTGACGACGAGCTCGGCGCGCTCGAGACCCTCGATGACGGTGCGCCGGTTCCCGACCGACGCGACGGGGTTGGTGCAGATGACCCAGCACGCGGCGATCTCCCCCGCGGCCATCCGCTCGTACATGTCGACGGTCCCACGCCCGGTCGACTCGGCGCGGATGGTGCCCGGCTCGAGCCCCCACACCTCCTCGACGAACGCGCGGTCGGCGGGGTCGAGCACGGAGCGCTGCCCCGGCAGGCCGGGACCCATGTAGCCCATCTCGCGCCCGCCCATCGCGTTGGGCTGCCCGGTCAGCGAGAACGGCCCGGACCCCGTCCGGCAGATCGCGCCGGTGGCGAGGTGCAGGTTGACCAGGGCGTTCGTGTTCCACGTGCCGTGCGTGGACTGGTTGAGCCCCATCGTCCAGCACGAGACCCAGTTGTCCGCGCCCGCGATCAGCTCCGCGGCCGCGCGCAGGTCCGCGGCCGGGACGCCCGTGACCCGCTCGACCTCGTCGGCCGGGTAGTCCTCGAGCATCGCCTCGACGGCCTCCCAGCCGTCGGTGTGCTCGGCGACGAACTCCTCGTCGAGACCGCCCGCCTCGACGACGAGCCGCAGCAGGCCGTTCATCAGCGCCAGGTCCGTCCCCGGCCTGACCTGCAGGAACAGGTCGGCCTTGTCGGCCGTCGCGGTGCGGCGCGGGTCCACGACGATGAGCTTGGCCCCGGCCTTGACGCGGTCGAGCAGCCGCAGGAACAGGATCGGGTGGCAGTCGGCCATGTTCGCGCCGATGACGAGGAACACGTCCGCGTGGTCGAGGTCGTCGTACGACCCGGGCGGTCCGTCCGCGCCGAGCGACAGCTTGTACCCCGTCCCCGCGGACGCCATGCACAGCCGCGAGTTCGACTCGATCCACTGCGTGCGCACGTACCCCTTCGCGAGCTTGTTCGCGAGGTACTGCGCCTCGAGGCTCATCTGCCCCGAGACGTAGAACGCGACCGCGTCCGGCCCGCGCGTGTCGATCACCTCGCGCAGCCGCCGCGCGACGAGCGCGATCGCCTCGTCGAGGTCGGCACGCTCGGGCTCGGCACCGCGCTCCGGGCGGACCAGCGCGTGCGTCGCGCGGCCCCCGGCGGCGAGCATGTCCGCGCTCGTCGCGCCCTTCGTGCACAGCCGTCCGGCGTTGGCCGGGTGGGACTTGTCGCCGCGGGCTCCGCGCGCGACGCGCCGGCCCTCGGCGTCGCACGCGACGTCGAGGACCAGGCCGCAGCCGACGCCGCAGTAGGAGCACACCGTCGCCACCTGCTCGAGCGACGGCGTGCTCCCCGCGACCTGCGTGGTGGTGGTCGTCATCGGCTCTCGCGGCTCAGATGACCGTGTCGCCGAACGCGGACCCGCGCCGCGAGTACACGGCCCAGGTCACGAGTGCCATGACCGCGTACAGACCGACGACGACCCACAGCGCCGCCTGGATGTTGCCGGTGAGCGACGTGGAGACCGCGAACCCGCGCGGGATGAGGAACCCGCCGAACGCCCCGACCGCGCCGGCGATGCCGAGGCAGCCCGCGGCGGCGCGCGCCCGCCGGATCCGGTCGTCGGCGTCCGTCGCCCCGTGCCGGAACACGGCGGGGATCATGCGGTAGACCGAGCCGTTCCCGGCGCCCGTCGCGACGAACAGCACGAGGAACGACCCGAGGAACATCCCGAAGCTGTGCGACCGCAGCGCGAAGATCGCGCTGACCACGCCCGCCCCCATGACCGCGAACGACGCGATGGTCACGCGCGCCCCGCCGAACCGGTCGGCGAGGATGCCGCCGAGCGGCCGCGCGACCGACCCGACGAGCGCCCCGAGGAACGCGACCGTCGCCGTGACCTCCGGGAACGTGCTCTTCAGCAGCGTCGGGAACGCGCCCGAGAAGCCGATGAACGAGCCGAACGTGCCGATGTAGACGAACGAGATGATCCACGTGTGCCGCGCCCGCGCCGCCACGCCGTAGGAGCGCGGGTCGGACTTCGCGTTCGACAGGTTGTCCATCCAGCGCCACGCGAGGACCGCCGCGACGACCACGAGCGGCACGAACATCAGGCCCGCGCGCTCGAGCGCGAGCGCCGCACCCGAGCCGATCACGAGCGGCACCGCGAGCTGGACCGCCGCCGTGCCGACGTTGCCGCCCGCCGCGTTGAGCCCCAGCGCCCGGCCCTTCTCCTTCTCCGGGTAGAAGAACGAGATGTTCGCCATCGAGGAGGCGAAGTTGCCGCCGCCGACGCCCGCGAGCGTCGCGACGAGCAGCAGGACGCCGAACGACGTGCTCGGGTCCCGCACCACGATCGACAGCGCGACCGTCGGGAGCAGCAGGAGCAGCGCGGAGACGATCGTCCAGTTCCGACCGCCGAACACCGGGACCGCGAACGTGTACGGGATGCGCAGGGTCGCGCCGACGAGGCTCGGCACGGCGATCAGCCAGAACATCTGGTCGACGGTGAGCGCGAACCCGGCCGCCGGGAGCTGCGGCACGACGATGCTCCACACCGCCCAGACGGCGAAGCCGAGGAACTCGGCGAAGATCGACAGCACGAGGTTCCGGTTCGCGATCACGCGGCCGACCGCGGTCCACTGCGCCTCGTCCTGCGGGTCCCAGCCGTCGATCCAGCGGCCGCGACGGTGGACGAGGGGTGCGCCCGCGGGCGCGAGGGTCTCGGTGGTGCTGGACGACGGGGTGCTGGACGACGGGGTGTCGTCGACGGTCACGAGCGGCTGCGCCATGGGGGCCTCCGGTGGCTCGGGTGGGGCTCGGACGCGCCCGACGCTAGGAACCGGATGTTTCGTCGCCCGACGCGGGGCTGTTGCGGCGCGGGAACCTTTCGCGCACACGCCGCCCGGGGGGCTCGTGAGAAGACGGCGGTCCGGGGGGTCCGCGGACCGACCGCAGACCGGCCGCGGGTCGGGCCGCCGCCCGGACGTCGTCCGGTGCGCGGGCGCCTCAGACCCGCCGGACGCGCACGTCGGTGCACGCGACGCGCAGCGCCACGTGGGCCCCCGGCAGCAGGTCGTGCGCCACCGCGTCGGCGGCCGCGAGGTCGACGAGCACGTCCCCGTCGGTCCGCAGCCGCACCCCGCGGGGGCCGCGTTCGACGTCGACCACCCGCGCGGACCAGGCGAGCGCGTCGGCGTCGTCGGCGCCCGGGCGGACGTCGCCCGGCGAGAACGTCACCTGCACGCGGACCGGCCCGTCCGCGCGGCCGCGCTCCTGGGCGACGTCGCGCGCCCACCGCGCCGGCACGCGAACCGTCAGCCCCGCGCCGACGAGCACGGGCGCGGCACCGTGCGGCTCGCGCAGCTCACCCCGCAGGACGACGAGGTCCGCGAGCGCCGCCGTGAACGGGTGCACCGGGTCGGTGAGGACCGCGACGGGGTCGCCGCGCTCGACGACCGCACCGTCGTGCAGCACGACGACCTCGTCGGCCACGGCCAGGACGTCCACCACGTCGTGCGTGACGAGCACGGCCGGCACGCCCGCGGCGCGCACGTGGCGCCGCACGAGCGCGCGCAGCTCCGCGGCCGCGCGCACGTCGAGCTGCGTGAACGGCTCGTCGAGCAGCAGCGCGGCGGGCCGCGCCGCGAGGGCGCGCGCGAGTGCGACGCGCTGCCGCTGGCCGCCCGACAGCTCGTCGGGCCGCCGCCGGGCCAGGTCCGCGAGGCCGACGGCGTCGAGCCACGCGCGCGCCTCCCGGCGGGCGGCGGCGGGCCGCACCCCGGCGGCGCGGGGGCCGAACGCGACGTTCTCGAGCGCGTCGAGGTGCGGGAAGACCAGCGGGTCCTGCCCGAGCAGCCCCACGGCCCGGCGCGCGACGGGCACCTGCACGTCGGGCTCGTCGCACCCCGCGCGGGTCAGGACCCGCGGCCCGACGCGCACCATCCCGCGCCGCACCCGCACGGTGCCGGCGACCGCCCCGAGCAGCGTCGACTTGCCCGCGCCGTTGGGGCCGAGCACCGCGAGCACGCGCCCGGGTGCGACGTCCAGCGTCGCGGCGAGTGCGAGGTCCCCGCGCCGCACCTCGACGTCCGCGACGAGCGCGCGGTCACCGGGCGCGCTCGTGGGCGCGCGGTCGTCGGGCGCGCTCGTGGGCGCGCGGTCGTCGGGCGCGCTCGTGGGCGCGCGGTCGTCGGCCGGGCTCACGCGCCCACCGCCCGGCCGGGCCGCCACGCGCGCGCGACGAGCAGGACGAGCACGGCCGTCACGACGAGCAGCAGGGACAGCGCGACCGCGGTGCCCTGCGTGACGCCCGCGCCGTTGAACGCGGCGTAGATCGCGAGCGGCATGGTCCGCGTGACGCCGGGGGTGCTGCCCGCGAACAGCGCGGTCGCGCCGAACTCCCCCAGCGCCCGTGCGAAGCACAGCACCGTCCCCGCGACGAGCCCGGGCGCCGCGAGCGGGAGCGTGACGCGCCGCAGCGTCGTCCACCGTCCGGCCCCGAGCGTCGCCGCGACGACCTCGTACCGCGTGCCGGCTGCGCGCAGCGTGCCCTCGAGCCCGAGCACGAGGAACGGCAGCGCGACGAACACCTGCGCGACCACGACGGCCGCGGTGGTGAACGGGACGGTCACGCCGAACCACGCGTCGAGGTGCGCGCCGACGAGCCCGCGCCGCCCGAGCAGCGCGAGCAGCGCGATGCCCCCGACGGTCGGCGGCAGGACGAGCGGCAGCGTGACCAGCGCGCGCAGCACGTCCGCCGTCGCGCCGTGCGCGCGGGCCAGCAGCAGCGCGAGCGGCACCCCGAGCAGCACGCAGCACGCCGTCGCCGTGAGCGCGGTGCCGAGCGACAGGCCCAGCGCCTGCCGCGCCTGCGGCGACCAGACGTCACCCGGGAGCGTCGCCCGGTCCGCGCGCAGGACGAGTGCCAGCACGGGCAGCACGAGCAGGCCGACCGCGAGCGCGGCGGGCAGCCACAGCAGCCGGGGAACGGCCGACGTCGGCGCCGGTCCCCGGCTCACGGCGCCCCCGGCCCGAAGCCGTGCGCGGCGAGCAGGCCCTGCGCCTCGTCGGACGCGAGGAACGCGACGAACGCGGCCGCCGCCGGCTCCTCGGCGAGCGTCGCCGCCGGGTACCGGGTCACGGCCTGCGCCGCCTGCGCGACGTCGACGCCCTCGACGTCGTCGCCCGCGCGTTGCACGTCCGTCCGGTACACGACGCCCGCGTCGGCCTCCCCGAGCGCGACCTTGGTGAGCACCGCCGTGACGTTCTGCTCGAGCGACGCGGGCGTGAGCGTGACACCGGCGGCGTCGAGCACCGCCCGGGCCGCGCGCCCGCACGGCACCTCGGGCGCGCACAGCACGACCGCCCCGCCGTCGCGCGCCAGGTCGCCGAGGTCGGCGAGGTCGGCCACGCCGCGCGGGTTGCCCGCCGGGACGACGACCTGCGGCGTGTTCGTCGCGACGACGACGGGCGCCCCGACCACCATCCCGGCGTCGACGACGAGCCGCATCGTGGCCTCGTCGGCGGTGACGAGCACGTCGGCGCGCGCCCCCTCGACCACCTGCGTCGCGAGCGTCGCGGAGCCGTCGAGCGTCGGCGGCGCGAACGTCACCCCCGGGTGCCGCGCGCGGAACGCGTCCGCCAGCTCGTCGAGCACCGGCTCGAGCGACGCGGCCGCGAACACCGTCACCTCCCCCGCGAGCGTGCCCGCCGGGTCCGCGGCACCGGTGCGCGAGGCGCCCCGCGTGCTCGTCGTCCCCGCCGCGCTCGACCCGGACGTCGCGGCGGTCCCGCCCGGCGTGCAGCCCACCGCCAGGACGAGCGTCACGACCCCGACGACCGCACGCCTCACCGCGACCCGCCGGGCGTCTCCACGACGACCGTCGTCGCCTTCACCACGGCGGACGCGCGGTCCCCGACCTCCAGCCCGAGCTCGCGGACCGCCTCGCTCGACATGAGCGACACGACCCGGAACGGCCCGCACTGCAGCTCGACCTGCGCCATGACCGTGTCGGCGGTGATCGCCGTGACCAGCCCGGTGAACCGGTTGCGGGCGGACGACCGGTGCGCCGCGGGGTCGTCGGGCGTGCGCGCCCGCTCGACCGCCCACGCCGCGAGGTCCGTGCCGGCGATCGTCGCGCGGCCCGCCGCGTCCGTGCCCGCGGGCAGAGTCCCTGCGTCCACCCAGCGGCGCACGGTGTCGTCGCTGACCCCGAGCAGCTCGGCCGCCTCGCTGATCCGGAAGTGCGTCACGAGCGCCACTCTAGAACCGCAGAAGCGCCACGGAACAGGCCCGAGCATCCGCAGACGCGACGCCGAAAGGTCCGTGCACCCGCAGGCGCGGATCGCGACAGTCGGGGTGCACCGGCTCCGCGGGGCACGCGCGGGACCTCGCCGTCGCCCGCGCGGGTCGACCGCGCCCGAGCCGACCGCAGGGTCGGCGGGCGCGAGCGGTCGTCGCCGCGGGCCGGTCAGGCGAGCGGGTCGTCCTCGCCGTAGGCCGGGACTCGCAGACGGCGGGCGTCGGTGGCGACGATGCGGTCGGCCGCGATGCGCAGCGACGCGACCGTGTCGGCGCCCGCGCGCACGAACCGGCCCGACAGGTCGTCGAGCTCGCCGTCGCCGAACGCCCGCACCAGCGCGACGACCTCCTCGACCGACGTCCAGTGCGTGCGGTCCGCGTGCACCGGCATCGCGGCGGTCATGTCCGTGGCCACGACGCCCGGCGCGAGGTCCAGGGTCCGGATCCCCCGGTCGCGGTACTGCGCGTCGAGCAGCGTCGTCAGCCGCGCGAGCGCGCCCTTCGAGATGCCGTACCCGGTGTACGCGCCCGCCCTGCTGTACCCGGAGCCCGAGTTGATCTGCAGCAGGCGACCCTCGCCACGCGCGAGCATCCCGGGCAGCACCGCGTGCGCGACGAGCATCGGCCCGCGCACGTTCGTCTCGACGACCCGCCACGCGTCCTCGACGTCGTCGGCGGCGAAGTCGGTCTCGGCGTGCTCGATGACGCCGGCGTTGTTCACCAGCAGCCCGATCCCGCCGAGCCCGTCCTCGACGCGCGCGACCGCGTCGGCCACCTCCGTCGCGTCGACGAGGTCCGCCGCCGCGACGACGACGCGCACGTCCGGGCTCGCCTCGGCGACGAGCGCCGCGACGTCGTCCAGGTGCGCGCGCGTCCGCCCGACGAGCGCCACGTCGTACCCCGCGGCCGCGAGCCCCAGGGCGATGCCCCGCCCGATCCCGCGTCCCGCACCCGTCACCAGAGCCGTTCGAGTCACGCCCCCACCCTGCCCCCTCGCTCCCGCCCCGCACCACTCGCACGCCTGTGCCCCGCACCACTCCACCGCCCCGCCCCGAGCGCCGCCCCCGGGCCGGCACCACCGCGACGCCCCCGCACCGACCCCGCCATCCCTCCGGCTCAGACCCACCAGACTCCGGAGCAACCACCGGTCACGGTGTGGAGACAGCGACCCCGTCGTTGCTCCGGCTCACAGCCGCCGGAGCCGGAGCAACCGCGAGCTCGCGGTGCCGGAGATCGCCGACCCCGTCATCCCTCCGGCTCCGGTGCGCCAGAGCCGGAGCAACCGCGGGGTCGCGGTACGGAGGTCGCCGACCCCGACGGCGCTCCGGCTCAGGACCACTGAGCTCGGAGCAACCACCGGGTCGCGGTGTGGAGGCAGCGACCCCGTCGTCGCTCCGGCTCACAGCCGCCAGAGCCTGAGCAACCGCGGGGTCGCGGGTGCTGCGGAGCCGGAGGTGGTCGGGGCGATGGCGGTGAGCGAGCTGGGCGGTCGGAGGGGTGGCGGTCGGAGGGGTGGCGGTCGGAGGGGTGGCGGTGTGGGGGGTGCGGGCTAGGTTGGCGCGGGTGCGACGAGACGACGCGGTGGTGCGGGTCCGGGTGCCGTTCGACGCGGGGGCGGCGCTGGGGTACCTGGCCGTGCACCTCGTACCCGGGGTCGAGCGGCTGACCGTCACGAGCCCGGCCGACGGGGCCCCGCCGACCGCCGGGCGGGTCGAGCGGCTCGTGCGCACGCCCGACGGGGGCACGGCGCTCCTGGTCGCGGAGCTCGCCGACGACCAGGTCGTCGCCCACCTGGCGAGGCCCGACGAGCGCGCCGTCCCGGCCTCGCAGGACCCCGACGCCCCGGGCGGCCCGCCCACGTCTGCCGCGTCGGGCACAGGCACGCCGAAGCCAGCCACCAGGGACACGGCCACGTCAGGCACAGCCACGTCTGGCACGGCCACGTCAGGCACGGCCACGTCAGGCACGGGCATGTCAGGCACGGGCACGACGGGCACGACGGGCGCGGGCAGGACGGGCGTGGGTGCGGCGGACGTGGCGTGGGTGGTGCCCGCGCTGGAGCGGTGGTTCGGGCTCGCGGACGACGTGGCGGCAGCGGCGGAGCACCTGCGGCGCGACGAGGCACTGCGTCCGCTCGTCGCCGCCCGCCCGCACCTGCGGGTGCCCGGGCACGTCGACGGCTTCGAGGTCGCCGCGCAGACGGTGCTCGGCCAGCAGGTGTCGCTCGCGGCGGCCCGGACGTTCACCGGCCGGCTGGCCGAGGCGCTCGGCACCCCGGGCCCGAGCGGGCTGACGCTGTTCCCGGACGCGGCGACCGTCGCGGCGGCGGACCCGGACGCGCTGCGCCCGGTGCTGCGCGTCCCGGCGGCCCGGGTGCGCACGCTCGTCGCGGTCGCCGCGGCGTGCGCGGACGGCCTGGACCTGTCCCCCGCCGCGGACCCGGACGCCACCCGCGCCCGCCTGCTCGCGCTGCCGGGCGTCGGGCCGTGGACCGCGGACTACCTGGCGCTGCGCGCGCTGGGCGACCGCGACGTGCTGCCCGCGGGCGACCTGGTGCTGCGTCAGGCGTTCGCGCTGGTCCCCGCGCCGGAGCTGGCCCGGCGCGCGGTGCCGTGGTCGCCGTGGCGGGCTTTCGCGGCCCAGCACGTGTGGTCGGCCGCGCTGGCGGCGCGGCTCACGCGGGCAGCAGCCACTTCTCGAGCTCGAGGTCGCCGGTCTCCGACGGCGCGTCCACGGGCGTGAACCACCGCTCGCGCAGCAGCGCGAGCGCGTCCGTGCGGGACGGCTCGACGGTGACGTGCAGGCGGGAGTACCCGGCGCGGGCGGCGGACGCCTCGAGCTCGGCGAGCGCGCGGCGCACGTGGTCGCGGCGGCGCCGTCCGGGCAGCACCCACACGCCGGTGAGGTGCGCGACGCGCGCGCCGTCGCCGCCGGGGGCGGGCACCGTCGCGGTGCGGGCGTGGTACGAGCCGCCGGCGACGGCGACGTTGCGGTCGAAGACCACGACGACGTCGTCGGCGGGACGGGTGTCGTCGGCGTCGTCGACGACGAACGCGCTGTCGTCGCCGACCAGGGCGGTGGGGCGGACGGGAAGGTCCAGGACGTGGGACACGGCATGCTCCTCGGCGACGGGACGTCGCGGTGGCGGTTCAGGGGTGCCTCGGCGGCTGGCCGACGGTCCGCACGTGCGGTGGGACGGGTCGACCGGTGCGCTGCGTCCCGGCCGGTGAGGTCACGGGGCTGCGCGGTGCGGGAGGGGCGGACCGGTGGGTCGACGCTCCCTGCCCGGGCTCAGCGGGGTGCGGTCAGTGGCGACAGCGACAGTCGCGCGGATAGAGCGCGGTCGTCGTCGCGACACGCATTCGCGTGAGCAGGGCGCACCGATGGAGCTGCGCGGGCTCGACCCGGCGTCCGTCCATCGTGCACCTCCGTTGCAGGCTCTCGTCGGCCCGTCCGATCGCGACGGTACGTCCGGTACCGGGGCGGGTCAACCGATTCCCGTCGGCGTCTCGCTGTGCGTACCTGTCCGTACCTGGGCGCACCCGGGGGCCTGCGCGTCCCGGAGCCCGCCTGTCGGTGGCCGTCGTCGTCTTGCACGGACGGCGGCGGCGATCCGGTGACGGGCCCGTCACGATTGCGGAACGTCTCGACGGATCGTCCTGTTCCGCCCGGGTCGTGTCCCTACGGTCGGTCGCATGACGACGACACGGCGGCGGACCCCGAGGGCACGACTGACCGGCGCGCTGTGCGCCCTGCTCGCGGCGGGCGCGCTGCTCGTCGCCTGCTCGGCCTCGGCGGACCAGACGGCGTCGGCCGACGGGGGCGCGCCCGCCGCGAAGGGGGCCGACGCGGCCGCGGCGGACGAGGACGCGGGCGGGCGCACCGGCTCGTCGGACGACCGCCTGGTCGTGCAGACGGGCTCGGTGTACGTCGAGGCCGAGGACCCGATCGCGGTGGCGCAGCGGCTGACGGCGACGGTGACCCGGCTCGGCGGGCGGGTCGAGTCCCGCTCGGAGTCCGCGGCGACCACGGACACGACCGCGAGCGCGTTCGTCACCGTGCGGGTCCCGGCGGACGAGGTGAGCGCCGTCGTCGAGGAGCTGCGGGGCCTGGGCGACGTGACGCAGGTGGACCTGCGGGCCGAGGACGTGACCGGGACGGCGCAGGACCTCGACGCGCGCGTCCACGCGCTCGAGATCTCGGTGGAGCGCATGGAGACGCTCATGACGTCGGCCGGGACCACGGCGGACCTGCTCAGGGCGGAGGAGGCGCTCGCGGAGCGGCAGGCCGAGCTCGAGCGGCTGCAGTCCGAGCGGGCGCGCCTGGCCGACCAGGTCGCGCTGTCGACGATCGAGGTCGTGGTGTCCGGTCCCGGCTCGCTGCCGACGACCACCGAGGACGAGACGTTCGTCTCGGGGCTGGAGCGCGGCTGGGAGGCGCTGGTGACGACGTTCGGCGTGCTGCTCGTGGTCCTCGGCGTGCTGCTGCCGTGGCTCGCGATGGCCGGCCTCGTCGCGCTCGTCGTGGTGCTCGCGCGTCGCCGTCGCCGCGCCCCCGCCGCTCCCCCGGTGGAGCCCGACCGGGCGGAGGCGACGCCGGTCGGTGCGGCACCGTCGTCCGAGGCGTGAGCGACGACCGATCGGCGGCTTTCGCCCCTCCCCACGGGGACGCCTGCCATGATGCCTCGGTGGCTGTGACGGACGACGCGACGAAGACGCCCGACCCCGGCACCCCGGGCCGCCCCGGCGCGGGGGTCGCCGACGACCTCCCCGACGGGTCCGACGAGCGCACGACGGAGTCCGACGAGGGCACCGCCGAGCCCGACGAGCAGCCGGCAGCGCCCGACGAGCCGGCGGGACGCGACGGCGGGTCGGGCGATCCCGCAGCGAGTGCCGACGACGAGGCCGTGGCCGGCGCGGCGACGGGGTACGAGCCGCTGACCCCGCCGGAGCCGCGCGGCCCGGCGGCGTGGGCGGGCCCGCTCGTCGTCGCGCTGCTGGCGGCCGCCACGTACGTCACGTACTCCGTGCTGCAGTGGCGCCGGTTCGAGTCCCCGTCGTGGGACCTGGGGATCTTCACGCAGCTCGCGCGCCGCTACGCGGACCTCGAGGCGCCCGTCGTGACGATCAAGGGCGACGGGTTCAACCTGCTCGGCGACCACTTCCACCCGCTGCTCGTCCTGCTCGGCGTGCCGTACCGGATCGCGCCGTCGGCGCTCACGCTGCTCGTCGTGCAGGGGCTGCTGCTCGCGTTCTCGGTGCTCGTGGTCGGCCGCGAGGCCGCACGGGTGCTCGGGGCGCTGCAGGGCACGTTCGTCGCGGCGGCGTACACGGTGAGCTTCGGCCTGGTCGGCGCGGTCGCGTCGCAGTTCCACGAGATCGCGTTCGCGGTGCCGCTGCTCGCGCTGTCGCTCGTGGCGTTCCTGCGCGAGCGGTGGTGGGCGTCGGCGCTGTGGGCGGCCCCCCTGGTGCTCGTCAAGGAGGACCTGGGGCTGACGGTCGCCGCGCTGGGCGCGGTGATGTGGTGGCGGATGCGACGGCGCCACGCGCCGCAGGACCCGCTGCTCGGCGCGTGGCTCGCGCTGTGGGGCATGACGTGGGTGGTGCTGTCGACGACGGTGCTGCTGCCCGCGCTGAACACCGCGGACCAGTACGACTACGGCTCGCGGATCGACTTCGGGGCGATCGTCACGCACCCGTGGACCGCGGTGACGCTGCTGGTGGACGACGGCTCGAAGGTCCTCACGCTGGTGATGCTCGTGGCGATCACGGGGTTCGTCGGCCTGCGCTCCCCCGTGCTGCTGATCGCGGTGCCGACGATCCTGTGGCGGTTCTACGCGGACATCGAGTACTACCACGGCTACCGGTGGCACTACAGCGCGGTGCTCATGCCGATCGCGTTCGCGGCGCTGCTCGACGGCGTGCTGCTGACGCGACTGTCCCCGCGCCGGTGGCTGCGGCGCTACTCGTTCGCGGCCGCGCCGGTCGCGGTGGCGGTCGCGGCGATGTTCGTCCCGCAGCTCGACCTCGCGCGGCTCGGGCGCCCGGACGACCTGTGGGCGCCGTCCCACCGTGCCGTCGACGCGCAGGGGCTGCTCGACCGCATCCCGGAGGGCTCGACGGTCGAGACGGACATCGGGCTGATGTCGTACCTGGTGGACGACCACGACGTGTTCTACGTGGGCAACGACGACAACCCGCCGCCGGACTACCTGGTGATCGACACGCTCGGCGGGGGCTGGGGCCCGGCGCCGTCGGACGTCGCGCAGTACGCGATGGACCGGCACCCGGGCACGACGTTCGAGATCGTGTACGACGCCGGCGGCTACCAGCTCGCGCAGCGCACGGGCTGACGCGCGGCTGCGTCCGGCCGGTGGGGGCGAGGCCCCGCGTGGTGCTGGGCTCGCGCGCACACGAGCGACATTCGCTTGCCTCCTGCGACGCGACCGCGCGATCGTCGTGGCGTGACCTCGTCCCCCGCCGCACCCGCGACCGCCGACCCGAGCGGCGCGCCCTCGACGACGCCCGCCCCGACGGGCGCACCGGGCGGGCGCCGCATCGCGCTCACCTACGTCGCCCTCGCGCTCGTCTGGGGCTCGAGCTTCCTGTTCATCAAGGTCGCGCTCGAGGGCCTCGGCCCGGGCCAGGTCGCCCTCGCCCGCACCGTGCTCGGGGCGGCCGCACTCGTCGTCGTCGCCCTCGTCACGCGCCGCCCGTGGCCGCGCGGCCGGGCCGCGTGGGGGCACCTCGCCGTCATCGCCCTGCTGCTGTGCGTGCTGCCGTTCCTCGGCTTCGCGTGGGCCGGCCAGCACCTCGCGTCCGGACTGTCGTCGATCTTCAACGCGACGACGCCGCTCATGACGGCCGGCGCGGCCGCGGCGTTCCTGCCCGCCGAGCGGCTGACCCGCCGGCAGTCGGCCGGCCTCGTCGTCGGCATCCTCGGCGTCGTCGTGGTCGTCGGGCCGTGGACCTACCTGGACGAGCTCGCCACCAGCGCGCCGCTCGCCGCGGTGCTCGCGTGCCTGGGCGCGACGACCTGCTACGGCCTCGGCATGACGTACCTGCGCCGGTTCGTCACGCCGCTGCGGCTGCCCGCGGAGACCGTCGCCGCCGGCCAGGTGGGCATCGCCGCGCTCGTCATGCTCGCGCTGTCCCCCGCCGTCGCGCGCGGACCCGTCGAGCTCTCGACGTCGGTCGTGCTGAGCGTCGTGCTGCTGGGCGTGCTCGGCACCGGGCTCGCGTACGTCGGCAACACGCAGGTCGTCGCCGCCTGGGGCGCCCAGCGCGCGTCGACGGTCACCTACCTCACGCCGCTGGTCGGCGTCGCGCTCGGCATGGCCGTGCTGGGTGAGCGGCTCGCGTGGCACGAGCCCGTCGGTGGCGTGCTCGTCGTCGTGGGCGTCGTCGTCGCGCAGGGGACGCTGCGGCGGGCCTCACGGCCCGCGCCGCGCTGAGCGTGGCGGGGGTCACGTCGGGACGATTTGGCCCTCACCGGGCTCTGTCGTAAGGTTGTCGAGCCGACGCGGGGTGGAGCAGCTCGGTAGCTCGCTGGGCTCATAACCCAGAGGTCGCAGGTTCAAATCCTGCCCCCGCTACCACGAACGAAGGCCCTGACCGGGATCCCGGTCAGGGCCTTCGTCATGTCCCCCCCACGCTCCCCCGTCGCGTCCGACCGCCCCGCCCGGCCGCGCCCACCGCCGCCCCCGCCGTCCGCTCGCGAGGCGGGATCGGCGCACCGGTGAGACGTTGGACCTGCGGGTCGCCGTCCGGCCCGTGCCAGGGCCGACCGGAGCGGGCCGCCCGCCCTCGGCCACCACCGGCGCGAGGAGGCGCACGATGGCAGCAGCCGGCAGGCGACAGCGGCGACGGGGCCGCGCGCTCGCGGCGCTCGCCGTGGCCGGTGCACTGGCCACGGCCGCCGGGTGCGCGTCGAGCGGGTCGGGCGACGACGTGACGACCCTGAACTTCTTCCAGTTCAAGGGCGAGGCGCTCGAGGACTTCGACGCGATCATCGCGCGGTTCGAGGACGAGAACCCCGACGTGCGGGTCGTGCAGAACCAGATCGCGGACGCGGAGACGATCATCCGGACGCTGCTGGTCAAGGACAAGCCGCCGGACGTCATCACGCTCAACGCCAACGGCGGGTTCGGGCGCCTCGCGGAGGCCGGCGTGTTCCACGACTTCCGCGACGACGAGGTGCTCGCGTCGATCAACCCGGCCGTGCAGGAGATCCTCGACGGCCTGGGGACGCACGGCGACGAGGTCAACGGCCTGGCGTACGTCAACAACGCCAACGGGATCATCTACAACACGACGATCTTCGCCGAGCAGGGGCTCGAGGTCCCGACCACGTGGGACGAGCTCGTCGCGGTGTGCGAGGTGCTCGAGGCGGCGGGGATCACGCCGTTCTACGGCACGCTGGCCGACGCGTGGACGACGCTGCCGACCTTCAACGGCCTCGGCGCGTACGTCGCGGAGGACGGGTTCTTCGACCGGCTGCGCGACGAGGAGCCGGGCACGTCGTTCACGGACGACTTCGCCGAGGTGCTCGAGCGGCAGGCCGAGCTGTACGGGCACATGCAGGACGGGTACCGCGGCCGGACGTACGACGACGGCAACGCGGCGTTCGCGCGCGGCGACGCGGCGATGCTCCTGCAGGGCAGCTGGGCGCTGAACCCGATCGCGCAGGCGAACCCCGACGTGGCCGCGGAGATCTTCCCCTTCCCCACGGACGGGGCCGACGAGCGCCTGCTCGTCTCGGGCGTGGACGTCGCGGTGACGCTGCCGAAGGACGGCGCGCACCACGAGGAGGCCATGCGGTTCGTCGAGTTCCTGTTCCGGCCCGACGTGGTCGAGGAGTTCGCGGCCTCGCAGTCGATGGTCCCGTCGGTGGAGGGCGCCGAGCTGAGCGAGGACCCGGCGCTGCAGTCGGTGCGGCCGTGGTTCGACGAGGGGCGGCTCGCGGGCTTCGTGGACCACCAGGTCCCGCCGAGCATCCCGCTCGACGCCATCACGCAGAAGTTCCTGTTCGACGGCGACGCGAGCGCCGCGCTCGCGACGCTCGACGACGAGTGGCGCAAGGTCGCCGCGCGGACCATCCCCGTGACGGGAGACTGACATGAGCGCACCCGCACCCCCACCCACCACGGAGGCCCCGACGGCCGACCGGGCTCCCCTGCGCACCGGACGGCGCCGCGCGCAGGCGGCGTTCTACTGGATGGTCTGGCCGGCCCTGGTCCTGTTCGCGGGGTTCCACACGCTGCCCGTGCTGACGGGCATCTTCTACTCGCTGACGAACTACGCCGGGTACGGCGAGTGGAACTTCGTCGGGCTCGCGAACTACGGGAACCTGTTCGGCGACGACCGCGTGCTGCGGGCGTACGGGTTCTCGTTCCTGTTCGCGATCGTCGCCACCGTCCTGACGAACGTGATCTCGCTGGCGATCGCGATGGGGCTGAACGCGCGGATCGTCGCGCGGAACTTCTTCCGCGGCGTGTTCTTCGTGCCCTACGTGCTGGCGATCCTGGTGATCGGGTACGTGTTCCAGTTCTTCTTCTCGAGCTCGCTGCCGAAGATCCTGTCCTCCTGGCCGCTGTTCCGGGACAACATCCTCACGAACGAGACCTGGGCGTGGACGGCGATCGTCGTGCTGGCGGTCTGGCAGGCGTGCGCGTTCGCGATCATCATCTACCTCTCGGGCCTGCAGACGATCCCCCGCGAGCTGTACGAGGCGGCGTCGCTCGACGGCGCGCGGCCGTGGCGGCAGTTCCGGTCCCTCACGTTCCCGCTGATCAGCGCGTTCTTCACGATCAACGTGGTGCTGTCGCTCAAGAGCTTCCTGCAGGTGTTCGACCCGATCGTCGCCCTGACGGGCGGCGGGCCGGGGACCTCGACGGAGTCGGTGACGCTGCTGATCTTCCGGGGCGGGTTCACGGGCGGCGAGTTCGCGTACCAGACGGCCAACGCGGTCGTGTTCTTCGTCGTCATCACAATGGTCGCGCTCGTCCAGCTCCGGGTGCTGCGGCGCAGGGAGGCGGAGTTCTGATGGCCGACACCACGACGACGACGCCCGACGACGCCCCCGCCGCGCCGACGCGCCGGCGGCTGCGCCGCTCGGAGTCCGACGACACGCGCCGGATCAGCTGGTGGGCGACGGCCCTCGTCGCGGTGTGCTCCCTCACCGTGCTCGTCCCGCTGTACCTCGCGGTCGTCGTCGCCCTCAAGACGCCCGAGCAGCTCGCGGCCGGCACGGGGTTCGAGTGGCCGAACCCGGTCCGCTGGGAGAACTTCGGCGAGGCGTGGCGCCGCACGCGGTTCCCGCAGGCGCTCACGAACACCGCGCTGATCACGGTCGGCTCGGTCGTCCTGACGCTGCTGACGAGCTCGCTGGTGTCCTACGGGATCGCCCGGAACATGCACCGCCGGTTCTTCAAGGGCGCGTACCTGTACCTGCTCGCGGCGCTGTTCATCCCGTTCCCGATCATCATGCTGCCGCTGGTGAAGCAGACCGCGGCGCTCGGGCTGGACAACCAGGCGGGCCTGATCGTGCTGTACACGATCTACGGCCTGTCGCTGAACATCTTCATCTACACCGCGTACATCCGGTCGATCCCGATCGAGCTCGAGGAGGCCGCGCGGGTCGACGGCGCGAGCACGTGGCGCGTGCTCTGGCAGGTGATCTTCCCGCTGCTCACCCCCATGAACGCGACCGTCGGGATCCTCACGTGCGTGTGGGCGTGGAACGACTTCATCATGCCTCTGGTGGTGCTGACCGAGCCGGGCTCGCGCACGCTCCCGCTCGCGCAGTACGTGTTCCAGGGGCAGTTCAACACCGACTACACGGTCGCGTTCGCGAGCTACCTCATGGCGATGGCGCCGCTGCTGCTGGTGTACGTGTTCTCGCAGCGCTGGGTGATCTCCGGGGTGACACGCGGCTCGATCAAGTAGCGGTCGCCCACGGGCGGCGGCCCTAGGGTCGTCGCATGGCGAGCCACGCCGACGACCTCGACGCCCCTCGCGCCCGCACGGGGCCCAACCCGCAGCACCTCCTGGCGACGCTGCTGGGCGAGTACCTCGACTCGTCCGACGCGCCGCTGCCGCCGGCTGCGCTCGACGCGGTGCTCGCGGAGTTCGGGTTCAGCGCCGCGAGCGCGCGGGCGGCGCTCAACCGGCTGGCGCGGCGCGGGCTGGTCGAGGCGCGCGGGCGGGGCCGGGCGACGGTGTACCACCTGACGAGCCCCGCGCTGGCGCGGCAGACGACGATGCACCGCTTCCTCGCGTACGGCACGCGCGCGACGGCGCCCGACGACCGCTGGACCGCCGTGTCGTACTCGCTTCCGGAGTCGCGGCACGCGGAGCGGCACGCGGTCCGCAAGGTGCTCACGTCGGCGGGGTTCGCGCGGCTGTACGACAGCGTGTGGATCAGCCCCGACGAGGTCCGTGACGAGGTCGTCGGGGCCCTGCGGGACGTGCTCGGCGGCGTCGGGCGCGGACGCTGGTCGGTCATGCGGGTGCGGTTCGAGGACGTCGCCGGCACCCAGGGGCCCGCGTCGGCGTACGACCTGGCGGGCACCGACCGGGAGTTCCGCGGCTTCCTCGACGCGCACCTGCCGCTGCTGCGTGACGTGCGCGCGGGGGACGTGGACGACGCCCGCGCGCTGGTCGCCCGCACGACCCTGATGGACGTGTGGCGTGCGCTCGTCCTGCGGCACCCGGACCTCCCGGCCGACGTGGTCCCCGCCGGCTGGCCCGTGCCCGCGGCCCGGGACCTGCTGGTCGAGGTGCACACGGCGCTCGGCGAGGCCGCGCGACGACGCCTCGTGGAGGTCACGGCGTCGACCTGGCCCGACGCGGAGCGGTGGGTCACCTACTTCGTCGCCGCCGACGACCCCGCGCAGCCCCCACGCCGCGGCTGACGGCCGCCCCGGGAGGGCCTGCGAACCGGCCGGACCGTGTCCGAATCGTTTCCGAGACCGACGAGTGTCACTCAAGTACTCGACAGTTTTCGTCACTCCCGCGACGGTTGATGCACACGAACGCACCGGTGCGTCCGCGCGCACCTCCGAAGGAGGCCTCCCCATGAGACGACGACTGCTGACCCGCGCGGGTCTGACCGCCGCGCTCGCCCTCGGCGCACTGTCCGCCGGACTCGCGCCCGCCGCCGCGGCACCCGGCGGCTCCGGCCCCTACCCGGCCGACTACTCCACGTCCGGCTCGCTGCCGAACCACACGATCTACCTGCCCGTGAACCTCCCGAACGAGCGCCTGCCCATCGTGGTCTGGGGCAACGGCGGCTGCTCGGGCAACGGCACCTCGCAGGTCAACTTCCTGCGCGAGATCGCCTCGCACGGCTTCCTCGTCATCGCGAACGGCAACCCCAACGGCGGGGGCAGCACGACCTCGCAGATGCTGACGCAGTCGATCGACTGGGCGTTCTCCGAGAACAGCCGCGGCGGCAGCGCCCTCAACGGGCGCATCGACACGAGCGAGGTCGCGGTCGCGGGCTTCTCGTGCGGCGGCCTCGAGGCGTACGCGGTCGCCGGCGACCCGCGCGTCACGACGACCGCGATCTTCTCCAGCGGCCTGCTCAACGACTCCGACGACTGGCAGCTGCGCCGCCTCGACGACCCGATCGCCTACTTCATCGGCGGGCCGAGCGACATCGCCTACGGCAACGCGATCGACGACTGGGGCAAGCTCCCCGCCGGCCTGCCCGCCTTCATGGGCAACCTGAACGTGGGCCACGGCGGCACCTACGACCAGTACAACGGCGGCGAGTTCGCCCGCGTCGGCACGCTGTGGTTCAAGTGGCAGCTCAAGGGCGACGTGCAGGCGGGCCGCGCGTTCGTCGGCCAGAACTGCGGCCTGTGCGGCACGCAGTGGGACGTCCGGCAGAAGAACCTCGTCCTCGAGGAGCCCACGCCGGACCCGACCACGCCCACCCCCGACCCGACGACGCCCACGCCGGACCCGACCACGCCGACGCCGGACCCGACGACGCCCACGCCCGACCCGACCGACCCGCCCGTCGACGGCGCGTGCACCGCGACGTACACGGTCGCCAGCCAGTGGGGCGAGGGCTTCGTCGCCAACGTCGACGTCACCGCCGGCGCGTCGCTCTCCGGCTGGGTCGTGACCGTGCGGCTGCCGAACGGCTCCGCGGTCGTCGGCTCCTGGAGCAGCGCCCAGTCCGGCACGTCGGGCACCGTGACCTTCGGCAACGCGCCGTGGAACGGCACGCTGCGCCAGGGCGAGCGGACGAGCTTCGGCTTCCAGGGCACCGGCTCCGGTTCCGGGGCGACGGTGTCGTGCGCGGCCGCGTGAGCGGTCGCTGATCCGAGTGGCCGCGTGAGCGGTCGCTGACGAGACGCGCGGGGGGGCGCGAGCACGGGGGGGTGCGGGTCGAGGGAGCCCGCACCCCCCGGTCATGTCCGCGTCCGGGTCACCACCGGGCCGGGTTCACGACCGCGTCGGTGTCACCTCTCCGGCGCGGTGACGTCCTCGCGCGGGGCGACGCCGGCGGCGGCGAGGGCCGCGTCGATCCGCTCCTGCACGCGGCGGGCGGAGCGGCGCCGCAGCCGCACGACGAGCACGGGGCCGCCGACGAGCAGGAGCAGCACGACGAGCTGCGCCCACGGCACCGCCCAGACGGCGACCGGCACCGCGGCGGGCTCGAGCGCCACGTCGACGACGTCCTCCCCCACGACGACCGGCACGGCCTCGACCTCGCCCGTCGCCCGCACGAGCGGCCACAGCCGCACGGTGGCCTCCACCACCGAGGTCCCGGCGGGCAGCACCTCCCGCACCTGCGCCGAGGCCGACACCTCGCCCGCCCCGCCGGGGCCCGCGAGCCGCACGTCCGAGCGGGCGCCCAGGCGCACGTCGCCGTCGTTGCGCAGCACGTAGCGCACGTGCGCGGTGCCGGGCGCGAACGGGTTCCACGACGGCACCCAGCGGACCTCGACGTCGTCCGGCACGACGCGCGCGGCGATCTCGCCGCTGACGCGCAGGTGCAGCCGGACCCCGACGCGCGCCGCGACGCGCACGGCCGCCTCGTCGTCGACGAGCTCCGCGACGACGCCCGCGGGGTGGTCCCCGGGACGCGCGTCCGCGGGCACCGTGACCGTCAGGGGCACCAGCACGGACTCGCCGGCGGGCAGCGTGACGCGCAGCCGGCCGCCGTCCTCGACCGACGCCCCGTCGGGCGCGTCGAGCGCGACCCACGCCCCGGAGCCGGCCGGGGCGACGTCGCTCGGGAGGACGTCGAAGTCGCCGTCCTCGGAGACGGTCCCGTCGGCCGCGTACACGAGGAACGTCGCCTCGCGGTCGCTGAAGTTCGTGACGCTCACGTGCTCCTGCACCGAGGCGCCGGGGTCGAGGGTGTGCCGCAGCGAGATGCGGCCGTCGGGGCCGTCGGCCGTCGCGGGCTCGACGGTCCAGGTCACGGTCCCGGCCGTCGGCGCGGGCGTCGCGTCGGCCACGACGGCGCCCGCCGGGAGCGGCGCCGGGACGGCTGCCGCGGCGGGCGCGCCGAGCGCGACGAGCAGCACGGCGGACGCCCCGACCAGCGACCGCCGGCGCACGGCCCGCGGTCGGGCGCCGGCCGCGGCGACGGTGGGGCGAGGGGTGCGGGTGGTGGGCACGGTGCCTCCAGGCAGACGTGCACGGCGGGGCGCCGTCGGCGCCCCGCCGTGCAGGTGTCGGTACTCGTCGGTCAGTCGACCGGGAACAGCGAGAGCGTCAGCACGCCCTCGTACGTCCCGGGCGGGGTGTCGACGGGCACCTCGAGGAACAGGTCCGCGCCCATCGTCGTCGAGCCGAACCGGCCCTTCGGCGTGGCGGACGCGAGCCGCCCGGGCACGAGCAGCCCCTGCCCGCCGCCGAGCGCCGTCGCGCGCGGGGCACCGGCCTGCACACCGGGCCGGGGCTCGGTGACGAACGGCCGCCAGCCGAGCAGGTCCGCGTCGAGCGTGCGGCTGCCGGAGGTGAACGCGTACGCCAGCCCCGCGACGGCCCAGCCGCTCGCGCCGGCCTGGGTGACCGGGCGCGAGTCGGTGACGGTCACGGCGGGCAGCGACCCGGAGAACCGGAGCCGGTCGCCGGCGTTCGCGCCCTGCGCGAGCGTGACGCCCGACCCGTCGTCGGCCACCGACAGCGCGAGCACGCCCTGCTCGCCCTGGTGGACCTCCGCCCGCACCGGGATGCCGGGCGCGGTCTCGGAGCGGAACAGGCGCGGCAGCAGGTCGATGAGGTTCTTCTGCCACGTGTCGAACCCGTGCGGCCCCTGCGTGACGCCCGCGAACTCGTGCTCGATCCCGTTCTCCTCGAGCAGGTCGAGCAGGTCCATCGTCGCCTGGTAGGTGAAGTCGAAGACGTCACCGGTGTAGACGCGCGCGAACTTCGTGCCGGCGTTGAGCGCCTTCGGGTCGAACTCCGGGGTGTTGAAGAACAGGCCGCCGGAGAAGGAGGCGATCCACGCGAACTCGCCCGGGTGCTTGAACCACGTGTTGAGCGTGTTCATCGCGCCCATCGACAGCCCGGCGAGCGCCTGGCGGTCCGGGTCCGACGCGATGTGGTACCTCGCCCGCGCCGCCGGGGCGAGGTTCTCGAGCAGCTCCGCCTGGAAGTCCGGGACGTTGCCGTTGCCCATCACGACGACCATGGGGACGATCGCGCCGTCGACCGAGTGGTGGTCGAGGATCTGCTTGGCGCGGCCCACCTCGACCCAGTCGCCCCAGCTCTGCCCGCCGCCGTGGTTGAGGTACAGCACGGGGTACGGCTCGGCGCGCTCGGGGTCGTAGCCGGGCGGCGTCCACACGTAGGCGGAGCGCTCCTCGCCGGCGACCTCGCTGTCGTACGTCAGCACGGACAGCTCGCCGCCCTGGCCGGCGGGCACGTCGGACAGCATCCGGTCGGTCTTCCCCGGCACGAACAGCGGGCTGACGCCGGTGAGCGTGTTGACCTTGTCCTGCGGGTCCTTCTCGTCGACGCCGTCGACGACGTACCGGTAGTAGTAGAAGCCGTCGAGCGGGCCCATCGACACGCGCCAGCGCGGGCCGACCTTCGTCATCGGCACGCGGAACCACGCGCCGTTCGGCGCCCAGTTCGCCCACACGGTGACGTCCTTCGCGTCCGCCCACTGCGTGCCGGTCTCGAACGTCACGATGCCGTTGTCGCCGACGTGCGGCGTGGTGATCGACCCGGCGGGCGGGGCCGCGTACGGCGCGTCGAGCGGCAGGTGCCCCTCGCGCGGGCCGGGCTCGGCGTCGTCGCGGAACACGCGCGAGGCGAAGTCGCGCAGCGCCTCGCGCCAGGTCTCCCACGTCGCGCCCGAGCCGGGGTCGACGCCGTCGAACTGGTGCTCCACGCCGGCCTGGCGCAGCGTGCGCAGCAGCGCGTGCGTGCGGTTGTACGACGGGTCGAGGACGTTGCCGACGTACACGCGCAGCAGGTCCGTGCCCTCGTTGATCGCACGGGCCGTGCTGGCCTCGACCGCGCCGCCGAGGTGGCCGGAGAACGAGCCGACCGAGCCGAACGTGCCGGGGTCGCTGCGCAGCACGCTCAGCGCGTGGTTCGCGCCGTCGCCGATGCCCGCGACGGCCTGCCCCGCGGCCTCGTCGGAGACGTGGTAGCCGTCGCGCGTCGCGGCGACGACGCCGTCGAGCAGCTCCGCGCGCGGGTCGGTACCGCCCGCGTCGGCCATGACGACGACCATCGGCTCGATCAGGCCCTCCGCCAGGAGGTTGTCGAGGATCTGCGGCGCCCGCCCGAGCTCGGCCCACTCGCGGGGGCTCTGGGCGGTGTCGGCGAGCAGGTACAGCACGGGGTAGGCCGTGGCGCGGTCGTCGTCGTAGCCCGGCGGCGTCCAGACCAGCGCGGTGCGCTCGTCGTCGGTGACGGGGCTGTCGTAGGTGAGCTCGGCGACGTCGCCGCCCGCCGGCAGGTCGGCCATCCACTGCACCGACGGGCCGGGCACGAAGAGCGTGTTCCAGGTCGGGTGCCCGGTGACGGCCTGCGGGCTCGTGGGCTCCCGGAAGGACTTCTTGGTGCGGTCGGGCCAGGTGGCCGTGTACTGGTAGTGGTACAGGCCCGGCTCGAGCGGGCCGACCGTCCCGACGTAGTCCGAGCCGCTGGGGTCGAGCGCCAGGTCGGACCACGTGCCGCTCGGGCCGATGTTCGCCTGCAGCTCGAGCACCTGCGGGCGCGAGCCGAGGAGGTCCTCGACGTCGGCCTGCGGCACGGTGAACCGGTGGTACCCCTCGGGGATCGTCGAGACCCACGCGTCGGCGTTCGGCCGGTCCTCGGCCGCCGCGGCCGAGCTGCCGGCCAACCCCGCTCCCACGGCCAACGCCGCCCCCGTCATCGACGCCGTCACGCGGCGTGCCGTGCCCGGGCTCCGGGCCCCCTGTCGAGTCATCCCCATGGACTTCTCCCTCGTCGTCCGTCGGCGAGGCGGAGCCCTGCCCCCTGCGCGGGTGCCGCCGCCGGCCGGGACGGCGGACCGCCCACGTGACGGGAGCGGCATCTACACCGATGGAGAACACCCACCCCGTCTTCTACACCGTTGTAGAAGAATGTCCGCATCGTCTCGGTCCGCCCGTCTCGCGTCAAGCGGACCGGACGTCCGGTACGCCGGAGGCCGTCAGGGGGGCCTCCGGCGCATCGAGCCTGCCGGAGGGCCGCCCCCGCGGGCCCGGGACGCGGGCTCAGCGCCGCCGGGCGACCGCCCGGACGACCGCGGCGGCCGCGACCCCCGCGGCCACCCACGGGCCGACGACGAGCACCGCGTCGAGCGGCTGGTGGCGCACGTCGACCCGGCCCCGCCGCGACGCGACGGGGTGCCGGCGCGGCTCGGCCAGCACCCCGGTCTGCGTGACCGGGTCGTCCGGCCGCGTCGTCGCGAACGAGCGCAGGTGCGCGAGCGTCGACTCCACGCGGTCCGCCGCGATGAGCAGCAGCCAGTGCGCGGCGCGTCCCTCGCTGAACCGCTCGTAGGAGTACCGCCGGATCGCGCCCGGGACGCCGTGCAGCGGCTGCGCCGTGCCGAACACCGGCGTGAGGTGCAGGTGCTCGACCGACCGCTCGCGCGGCGCGGTCTCCTCCTGCGGCTCGGGGTAGTCCCACCGTGCGCGCGGCAGGTCGTCGCGCTCGCGCGGGTACGACGGCCGGTCGGCCGGGTCGAGGTCGGCGCCCCAGCCGGGGATCCGGGCGCGCAGCTCGTCGGGGGTCTCGCGCAGCGGCGGGCGCTCCGCGGTGTACGGGGTGCGGGGGTGCTCGGGCGTGCTCGTCATCGGGTCTCCTCAGGCCGGCACGACGAGCGGCTTGATGCACCCGTCGAGCTTCGCGGACATCACGTGGTACGCCTCGGCGACGTGCTCCAGCGGGAACCGGTGCGTCACCACGTCGGACGGGCGCAGGTACCCGTCGCGCACGTGCTCGAGCAGCCGCGGCCACTGCCGCTTCACCGGGGCCTGGTTGGTGCGGATCGTCAGCCCCTTGTTCATCGCGTCACCGAACTTCACCGCGGAGAACAGCGGCCCGTAAGCGCCCATGACGGACACGGTCCCGCCCTTGCGGACGGCGTCGATCGCCCAGTTCAGCGCCACGGGCGAGCCGCCCTGGAGCTTGAGCTTCGCGGCCGTCACGTGCTGCACGAGGTTGCCGTCCGCCTCGGCACCGACCGCCTCGACCACGCGGTCCGCGCCCAGGCCGTCGGTCGCCTTCTTGAGCGCGACGACGACGTCGTCGTGCTCCGCGTAGTTCAGCGTCTCCGCGTACGCGAACTCGCGCGCCTTCGCGAGGCGGTGCTCGAGCTGGTCGACGACGAGCACGCGGCCCGCGCCCATGAGCCACGCGGACCGCGCCGCGAACAGCCCGACCGGCCCCGCGCCGAGCACGACGACCGTGTCCCCCTCCGCGACGTCCGCGAGCTGCGCACCGAAGTACCCCGTGGCGAGCGCGTCGGTCATGAGCACCGCGTCCTCGTCGGGCAGCCAGTCCGGGACCTTCGAGGGCCCGACGTCCGCGAAGGGCACGCGCACGTACTGCGCCTGCCCGCCGTCGTACCCGCCCGTCGTGTGCGAGTAGCCGTAGATCCCGCCCACCGCCGTGGCGTTCGGGTTGACGTTGTGGCAGTTCGAGTACAGGCCGCGGGCGCAGAAGAAGCACGACCCGCAGAAGATGTTGAACGGGACCATCACGCGGTCCCCGACCTGCAGGTTCTCCACCGACGGGCCGACCTGCTCCACGACGCCGACGAACTCGTGCCCGAACGTGTGCCCGATCCGGGTGTCCGGCATCATCCCGTGGTAGAGGTGCAGGTCGGAGCCGCAGATCGCGGCGCACGTCACCCGCACCACCGCGTCGTTCGGGTGCTCGATGCGGGGCTCGGGCTTCTCCTCGACACGGACCTTGTAGGGCCCGCGGTAGACCATGGCGCGCATGGGCGTCCTCCTGGTGGTGGGGGTTCCAGGGTGCGCACGGGATCCCCCGTCCGCATCTCGCGGCGCCCGCGCGGCCGTCCGGTGGCGGGGTCGTCGGGGCGCCCTTACCGTCGTCACGCACCACGGAGCGCCGGCCCCTCACCGACCGGCGTCGAGACCCGGGAGAAGCCCCCATGACGACGACGTCCGCCCAGGTCAGGGCAGCCGCTCAGATGCCCTTCCCGACGGCGCGGGGTCCTCTCGGCCGACGCCTGACGGACCTGCTGGCACGCACCCCGCACGACGCCGGCGCGGGGACCCGCGCGCTCGTCCTGCACGCCGCGCACGCCGCCGCGGGCGTCGCCGACGTGCTGCACGACGACGACGTCCAGCTCTCGCTGTTCGTCCTGTACGAGCTGCACTACCGCGGCGTCGCGGGCGTCGACGAGCGCTGGGAGTGGGACCCGGACCTGCTGCGGGTCCGCGCCGTCCTGGAGGAGGCGGTCGAGCGCGAGCTGCGGGCGCGGGTCGACGTGCCGCAGGGCGTGCCCGCCGAGCGCCGCGCGGTCGCCGACGCCCTGTTCGCGATGACCGCGCCCGGGCCCGGCCCGAGCACCGCGCGCTTCGTCGCCCGCCGCGCCACGCGCGAGCAGCTCGACGAGCTCCTCGTGCAGCGGTCGGTGTACCAGCTCAAGGAGGCCGACCCGCACACCTGGGCGATCCCCCGCCTCGAGGGCGCGCCCAAGGCCGCGCTCGTCGAGATCCAGGCCGACGAGTACGGCGGCGGCCACCCCGACCGCATGCACTACGCGCTGTTCGCCCGGACCATGCGCGGCACGGGTCTCGACGCGACGTTCGGCGCGTACGTCGACCGCGTCCCGGCCGTCACGCTCGCCGCGGTCAACACGATGTCCCTGTTCGGGCTGCACCGGCGCCTGCTCGGCGCCACGGTCGGGCACCTCGCGGCGTTCGAGATGACGAGCTCGCTGCCCAGCCGGCTGTACGGCGACGGGTTCCGCCGCCACGGGTTCGGCGACGACGTCACGGAGTACTACGACGAGCACGTCGAGGCGGACGCCGTGCACGAGCAGATCGCCGGCCGCGACCTGGCGGGCGGGCTCGCGGAGCAGCAGCCCGCGCTCGTGGGCGACATCCTGTTCGGCGCCGCCGCCTGCCTGTACCTCGACGACCTCGTCGGGGCGCACGTGCTCGGCGCGTGGGAGGCCGGCGTCTCGTCCCTGCGGGAGCCGTCGTGACCGCGGCGGACCGCGCCGACGAGCCCGTCGGCGGGGCCCGGACGGACGCGCGCCGCCCCGACCGGTACGGGCCGCCGCGCGTCGTCGCCTGCCCCGACGGGCCGCTCCTCGTGCGCGGGGACGTGGAGATCGTGGACGACGACGGTCGCCCCGTGCGGCGGCACCGGGCGACCGTCGCGCTGTGCCGCTGCGGCCGCACGGGGATCTCCCCCTGGTGCGACGGCAGCCACAAGGCGGTCGGCTTCCGCGGCTGACCGGCCCTCGCCCGGCCCCCTCAGAGCGTCGCGCGGCGACGCAGCGCGCGCGGGCTCGACGCGGCGTGCCGGACCCGGCGGCCGTGGTACCGCACGCCCCCGCGGGCGCGCGCGGCCAGGGCGAGCCACACGCACACCGCGCGCTCGGCGGCCCAGACCGGCGCCAGGAGGACCGTCCCCGCGCCGACCACCCGGACGCCCCCGTGCCGACGCCGCCCGCGCTCCGCCACCCCCACGGCCACCAGCGCACCGAGGAGCAGGCGGCGCGGTCGGCGGGCCGCGAGCGCGACGAGCACCGCGGGCAGGAGCGACGCCTCCGCGACGAGGCGCGCCGGCTGGGCCAGGTCGTCGTACGCCTGCCGCACGCGCTGCGACCAGAAGTGCGCGGACGTGGGCGGCAGCCGCCGCACGACGAGCGCGTCGGCCCGGACCTCGCGACCGCCCGCGGCCCGGACCGTGCGCACCAGCTCGAGGTTCTCGAACATCACGTCGCCCCGGTAGCCGCCCGCCCTCAGCAGGCTCGCGCGCCGCACGACGAGCGTGCCGGGGTAGTCCGCCGCGAACGCGCGGTTCACGAGCGTGCGCGCGGTGTCCCACCGGGCGTGCCACGGCATCGGGTCGAACACGTTCTGCGGCCGCAGCACGTCCGCGTCGCCGAGGAGCGCGACGGCCTCGTCGAGCTGCGCGGGTGTCCAGCGCACGTCGTCGTCGGCGACCACGACGACGTCCGCCCGCGCCCGTCGCAGGCCCGTCATCACCCCCGCGACCTTGCCGTTCGCCCCCGGCCACGGGTCGGGCGCGACGTGCTCGACCGCGTGGCCCCACGCCGCGGCGTGCACCGCGAACAGCGCCGGCGACGAGCCGTCGACGACCGTGACGGGCACGACGCGGGCCAGGCGGAGCAGGTAGTCCGTGAGCTCCGCGAGGCCCGCGTCGTCCGTCCACCGCAGCGGCAGCACGTAGTGCGGCCGCGGACGCGGCGTCATTCCCGGTGGAGCTTGTCCTGCGCCGCGCCCGCGACCTTCTCGACCGTGTTCGGCAGGTCCGTCGTGCCGTAGAACCGCGCGTCCGGGCGCGTGGGCGGCGGCATCGGCACCCCCTGCGGCGGCTCGGCGACGTACGTGAACTCGCCCTTGCCGTCCGGCGTCGGGCCCGAGGCCCAGCTGCCCTCGGCCGCCGCGGCGCCGTCGGAGAAGTTGATGTACTGGTAGGAGACCTCGCGGTCCTCCTTGCCGAGCGGGAAGTTGCTGGGCACCGGCAGGTCCTCCTGGCCCTCCTCGCGCAGCTCTGCGGCGGCCGCGAGCCACTGGTTCTGGTGCATCGTGTCGCGTGCCAGGAGGAAGCCCAGCAGGTCCCGCACGCCGGCGTCGTCGGTCATGTGGTAGAGCCGCGCCACCTGCACGCGGCCCTGCATCTCGGCGTTCGCGTTGGCCGTGAAGTCCGCCAGCAGGTTGCCGCTCGCGGTGATGTAGCTGCCCTGCCACGGGTTGCCCATCGAGTCGACCGGGCGCGCGCCCGCGCCCGCCACGATGGCCTGCTGCAGGTCCGTGCCGCCGATGACCGCGGCCACCGTCGGGTCGTCCTGGATCGCCTTCTCGGTGACCCCGAGCGGGGCCTTCTCGAGGAGCTGGGCGATCATCGTCGCGAGCATCTCGACGTGCCCGAACTCCTCCGTCCCGATGCCGTACAGCAGGTCGCGGTACTTGCCGGGGACGTGGATGTTCCAGGACTGGAACGCGTACTGCATCGCGACCGTGATCTCGCCGTACTGCCCGCCCAGGACCTCCTGGAGCTTGCGGGCGTAGACGGCGTCGGGCGCGTCGGGCTTGGCCTGGTGCTGGAGGGTCTGGCGGTGCAGGAACATGCGGGACCTCCACGGGGGGACGGCCGCAGGAGCGGCGGACGGGTCCCGGGCCGCGCGGGGTCCGGGGCTGGAGCCCGGCGGAGACCACCCGCCGGGGTGCGGCTCGCGCCGACCCTCCCGAGGCTCACCCCGCACCCGGCCCCCGGCAACTCGAACGGACGTCGCCCGTCCGGGTGGCGCCCGGCCTCGTGCGCCGGACCCGCAGGTCAGGTGCGCGGTCCTGCCGCCCGCCGCTCGCCGTGCGAGCCGGGCCCCGCGGTCCGACACTCGGACGATGACCGACGCACCCACCGACGCCCGGCCCGGCTCCCCCGCCGCCGCCGACGAGCGCCCCACCCGTCTGCGCCGCGCCGTCACCGGCCCGCTGCTGTTCCTGTTCATCCTGGGCGACGTCCTCGGCGCCGGCGTGTACGCGCTGGTCGGCGAGCTGTCCGCCGAGGCGGGCGGCATGGTCTGGCTCCCGCTGCTCGTCGCGCTCGCGATGGCCCTGCTGACCGCCGCGTCGTACGCGGAGCTCGTCACCAAGTACCCGCAGGCGGGCGGGTCGGCCGTGTACGCGCAGCGCGCGTTCGGGCGGCCGCTGCTGTCGTTCCTCGTCGGGTTCTCGATGCTCGCCGCCGGCGTCACCTCCGCGGCCGGGCTCTCGCTCGCGTTCGGCGGCGACTACCTCGGCACGTTCCTCGACGTCCCCGCGGTGCCCACCGCGATCGTGTTCCTGGCCCTGGTCGCCGCGCTCAACGCGCGCGGCATCAAGGAGTCGCTGCGCGCCAACGTCGTGATGACGGCGATCGAGCTGAGCGGCCTCGTGCTCGTCGTCGTGCTCGGTGCGGTCGTGCTCGGCCGGGGCGACGGCGACACGGCGCGCCTCACCGAGCTGCCCGAGGGCACCGGTGTCGCCGCCGCGACCCTCGGCGGCGCGCTCATCGCGTTCTACTCGTTCGTCGGGTTCGAGACCTCGGCGAACATCGCCGAGGAGGTGCGCGGCGTGCGCCGCGTCTACCCCCGGGCGCTGTTCGGGGCGCTCGCCACCGCAGGCGTCGTGTACCTGCTCGTCGGGCTCGTCGCGCCCGCCGTCGTCGCCCCCGAGCGGCTCCAGGAGTCCAGCGGCCCGCTGCTCGAGGTCGTCGAGGCCGCCGGCGGGATCCCGCTCGAGGTGTTCTCCGCGGTCGCGCTCGTCGCCGTCGCCAACGGCGCGCTGCTCACCATGATCATGTCGAGCCGCCTCGCGTACGGCATGGCCGACGAGGGCCTCCTGCCGGCCGTGTTCACGCGCGTCCTGCCCGGGCGCCGCACGCCGGTCGTCGCGATCGTCGCGACCACGGCGGTCGCGATGGTCCTCACCGCGACGGGCTCGCTCGTCGACCTCGCGTCCACCGTCGTGCTGCTGCTCCTGCTCGTGTTCCTCAGCACCAACGTCGCCGTGCTCGTGCTGCGCAGGGACCGGGTCGAGCACGACCACTTCCGTGCCTGGACCGCGCTGCCCGTGCTCGCGGCCGCGACGTGCGTCGGCCTGCTCACGCAGCAGCAGGCCCGGCACTGGCTGCTCGCCGGCGTCCTGCTCGCGCTCGGCGTGCTCCTGTACGCGGTCGCCCGGTGGACGGGCCGGCGCGGCGCCCCCGCGGACGTCCGTGCCGAGGAACGCGTGACGCCGCAGGACTGACCGCGCCGGCCGCCCGTCGTCCCGGCGGGACGCGCGCACCGCCGGACGCCCGCGACTGGCAGGATGCGCTCACCCCCGAACAGCACGGACGACAAGGCGGCACATGGCAGGCGGACTGGCAGCACTGCTCGACGACATCGCGGCGCTCGCGAAGATGGCGGCCGCGTCGATCGACGACATCGGCGCCGCGGCCGGACGCGCGAGCGTCAAGGCCGCGGGCGTCGTCGTCGACGACACCGCCGTCACGCCTCGCTACGTCGCGGGCGTCACGCCCCAGCGCGAGCTGCCGATCATCTGGCGGATCGCGCGCGGCTCGCTGCGCAACAAGCTGCTGTTCATCCTCCCCGCGGCGCTGCTTCTCAGCCAGTTCCTGCCGTGGCTGCTCACCCCGATCCTCATGGTCGGCGGGACGTACCTCGCGTTCGAGGGCGCGGAGAAGCTCTGGGAGGCCGTCACCGGGCACGGCGGGGAGAAGACGCCCGCCGCGGTGCGGGAGGACGCGGCGACCGCCGAGAAGCGCCTCATCGGCGCGGCCATCCGCACGGACTTCATCCTGTCGGCCGAGATCATGGTGATCTCCCTGAACGAGGTCGCCGACGAGAAGCTGCTCGCGCGCACCGCGATCCTCGTCGTCGTCGCGCTCGCCATGACCGCGCTCGTGTACGGCGTCGTCGCCGTGATCGTGAAGATGGACGACGTCGGGCTGCGCCTCGCGCAGACCCGCAACGACGCGACGGCGACGCTCGGCCGCGGCCTCGTCGCCGCCATGCCGAAGGTGCTGTCGGTGCTGTCGACCGTCGGCGTCGTGGCGATGCTCTGGGTCGGCGGGCACATCCTCGTCTCGGGCGTCCACGAGCTCGGCTGGCACGCGCCGCACGACCTCGTGCACCACCTCGAGGAGTCGGTGCACGGCGTCGCGGGCGTCGGCGGGCTGCTGTCCTGGCTCGTCGGGACGCTCGCCGCCGCGGTCGCGGGCCTGCTCGTCGGCGCGGTCGTCGTCGGCGTCGTCCACCTGGTGCACCACCTGCGCGGGCACGACGCGCACACGGACGAGGACCCCGCCCCCTGACCCTCAACGCAGCAGGTCGCGCAGCGTGCGCGCGTTGCGCACCGCGTGGCCGTCGCCGTCGTTGTTGAAGTACGCGAGCACGTCGTGCCCGGCGCGCTCCCACTCGCGGACGCGGTCCGCCCACCAGTGCAGGTCCTCGTCCGAGTAGGACCCCGCGTACAGGTGGTCGTGGTCCGGGCCGTGCAGCCGCACGTACACCAGTGCCGCCGTCGCCCGCAGCACGCACGGCAGCCCGGCGCCGGAGAGCACCACGTAGGCCGCGCCGTGCCGCGCGAGCAGGTCGAACACCTCGTCGTGCTGCCAGCTCGGGTGCCGCAGCTCGACGGCGACCCGGGCCCAGCGCGGCACGCGGGCGAGGAACCAGTCCAGGCGCGCGTCGTCGCGCTCCTGGTCCGGCGGGAGCTGCACCAGCAGCGCCCCGCGCCGCCCCCGCAGCTCGTGCAGGCCCCGCGTCACGCGGTCCAGCCACACCTCCGGCCCGTACAGCCGCCGCCCGTGCGTGAGGCCCCGCGGCGCCTTGACCGTCATCAGGAAGCCCTCGGGCAGCCGGCGCCGCCACGACGCGAACGTCGCGTCGCGGGGCCAGCGGTAGAAGCTCGCGTTGAGCTCGACGGTCGACAGCTCGGCGACGTAGCGCGCGAGCCGCTGCGCCGGCGGCAGCCCCGGCGGGTACAGGACCCCGTCCCAGTGGTCGTACGACCACCCGGACGTGCCCACCCGGGTGCTCACGCGACCACCGCCGGTTCGAGATGCCGACCGCCGCGGGGTCGCGGACGATCGTCGGGACCCCACGTGAGGAGAGCGACATGTCGACACCGCAGGAGCGCGAGCACCCGGTCGAGCCCGCCGAGGGCGCGCCCGAGCCGGGCCGCGAGGACACCCAGGACGACGCGGGCCGCGAGCACCCGCAGGAGCCCGCCGAGGGCCGGGAGCCCTGACGCCGGCGGCACCCGCCCCGACGACCGCATCCGCTCACCCTCCAGCCGACGTCCCGCCCGGACGTCCCGGCGCGGCGACCCATGCTCCCCCGCGGCGACCGGCGGCGCACGCTCGTCGTGCGGGTGCGGCCCGGCGGTGCGAACGTGGAGCGGTGCCGACCTCCCCGCAGACCGACACCGACCACCACCGCACCGCCCCGGCCCCGCCCGCCGGGACGCTCGTGCTGCACGCCGTGCGGCACGGCGAGAGCGCCGGCAACGTCGCCGCGCACGACGCCGACGTGCGCGGGCTGGAGCGGATCGAGATCGAGCACCGGGACGCCGACACCCCGCTGTCGGCGCTCGGCGAGGAGCAGGCGCGTGCCGTGGGTGCGCGCCTGCGCACGCTCGACGACGCCGAGCGGCCCGTGACCGTCTGGTGCTCGCCCTACGTGCGCGCCCGGCAGACCGCGCACCTCGCGCTCGCCGCGGCAGGGCTGGACCTGCCGCTGCGCGTCGACGACCGGCTGCGGGACCGCGAGCTCGGCGTGCTCGACCGGCTCACCCGCACCGGCGTCGAGCGCCTGCACCCGGCGGAGGCCGCCGCCCGGCGGCACCTCGGCAAGATGTACCACCGACCCGCGGGCGGCGAGTCCTGGGTCGACGTCGCGCTGCGGCTGCGGTCCTGGGCCGCGGACGTGCGCGACGAGCCGGGCCCGCTGCTCGTCGTGACGCACGACGCGGTCGTCGTCCTGCTGCGCTACGTGCTCGAGCACCTCGACGAGGACGAGGTCATGGAGCTCGTGCGGGAGCACGGCGTGCGCAACGCGTCCCTCACGACGCTCGTGCGCGCCGACGGCACGTGGCGGGCGCGGCGGTTCGACGAGGTCGACCACCTGCGCGACGTCGCGGTCACCGACCACGCGGGAGAGACCCGGTGAGCGCCGAGCGGGGCGGTGTCACGCCGATCGACGGCGCGCTGCTCGCGCACCTGCCCCTGCCGTCGGTGACCGGCAGCAAGGACACGCGCGGCCGGGTCGTCGTGGTCGGCGGCGCCCGCGCGACCGTCGGCGCGGCGATGCTCACCGGGATCGCGGCGCTGCGCGTCGGTGCGGGGCGGCTCACGGTCGTCGTGGAGGAGACCGTCGCGGGCCCGGCGGCCGTGTCCGTCCTCGAGGCGGGCGTCCTGACGTGGACGCAGGAGCACGGGTGCGACGACGAGGCGCGCGACGAGCTCGCGGGCGCCCACGCCGTCGTCGTCGGACCGGGGCTCGCGGACCCCGAGCACTCCCTGCGGCTGCTGCGCCAGGTGGTCGAGGCCGTGGACGACGAGACGCCGCTGCTGCTCGACGCGTTCGCGCTCGGCGTGCTCGCGGACGCCGACGACCTGCAGGACCGGGTCCGTGGCCGCGCCGTGCTCACGCCCAACGGCGCGGAGCTGGACCGGCTGCTCGGCGACGACCGGCCGGACGACGAGCGCGCGGCCGCGGCGCTGCTGGCGCGCCGGCTCGACGCGGTCGTCGTGGCCGCGAGCGCCGTCGCCGCACCCTCGGGCGAGGTGTGGGCGGGCGACCTCGCGACCCCCGGGCTGGGCACCTCCGGCAGCGGCGACGTCCTGGCCGGTGCGGTCGCGGGGCTGCTCGCCGCGGGCCTCCCCCGCGAGGAGGCGGCCGTGTGGGGGGTCGCGCTGCACACCGGCGCGGGCGCGCAGCTCGCGCTCGAGCACGGCGCCGTCGGCTACCTGGCGCGCGAGGTCGCCGACGCCCTGCCCGGCGCACGCCAGCGCCTCGCCGCGGCCGCCCACGCGCACGGCTGAGCCGGGCCGGGCGGTCCCGGCAGGTCCCCCGGCACCCCGCCGGACCCTGCCGACGGTCAGGACCCGGCGGCCTCGCGGAGCCGCTCGAGCAGCGGCCCGGCCGCCTCGTCGAGGAAGCGCTGGTGCCCCTCGTCACCGACCTGGACGAGCGCGACGTCGGTGAACCCCGCCTCCCAGTACGGCCGCACGGCCTCGACGACCGCGTCGAGGTCCGGGCCGCACGGGATCTGCTCGGCGACGTCCTCCGGTCGCACGAGCTGCGTCGCCGCGGCGAACGCCTCCGTGGTCGGCAGGTCCGCGTTCACCCGCCAGCCGCCCGCGAACCAGCGGAACTGCTCGTGCGCGCGCCGGACCGCGGCGTCCCGGTCGGGGTCCCAGCTGATGGGGACCTGCCCGATCGTGCGGGACGGCGGGGCGCCGTCCGGACGCGCCTGCGCCCAGCCCTGCACGAGCTCCGCGGAGGGCTCGACCGCGACGAGGTGGTCGGCCAGCGGCGCGAACCGCGCCACCGACTGGTCCCCGGAGACCGCGACCCCGAGGGGCACGGGCTCGTCGGGCAGGTCCCACAGGCGCGCGGAGTCGACCCGGAAGTGCGCGCCCTCCCAGGTGGTGCGCTCACCCGTGAGCAGCGCGCGGATCACCGTCACGGCCTCCTCGAGCATGTCGTGCCGCTCGCCGACGGCCGGCCAGCGCTCCCCCACGACGTGCTCGTTGAGGTTCTCCCCCGCCCCGAGGTTCAGCAGGAACCGCCCCTGCGACAGCACGCCGAGCGTCGCGGCCTTCTGCGCGACGACCGCCGGGTGGTAGCGCAGCGTGGGGCACGTGACGTACGACATCAGCTCGACGCGCGACGTCACCTGGCTGACCGCCCCGAGCAGCGCCCACGCGTACGGCGCGTGCCCCTGCTCGTCGAGCCACGGGAAGTAGTGGTCGGAGCAGACCTCGAAGTCGAAGCCGAGCGCCTCCGCCTGCTGCGCGTACGCCACGAGCTCGCGCGGGCCGGACTGCTCGGTCATGAGGGTGTAGCCGAAGCGTGTCATCCCGTCACGGTCACACGCGGTGCCCGGGCCCGCACCCGGACGCGGCGCGCGCCCGCCGCCCGTCAGGCAAGGTCGACGAGCCGGTCGACGCCCGCGATCTCCAGCACCGCGAGCGGCGCGCCGGCCGCGCCGCGCAGCCGCAGCCGCTCGGGCCGCAGGTGCGGGGCGATCCCGACGACCAGGCCCAGCACCGCGGAGTCGATGAACGTCGCCCCGGACAGGTCGATCTCCCGCACCCCGCGCCGCGCGAGCAGCCGCCCGACGCCCGCCTGGTCGACGCCGAGCCGCACGCAGAACCCGTCGACGGTCGCGAAGTCCGCCTCCCCGGTCACCCGCAGGACGGTCGGCGCCGCCGGGTCCAGCTCGATGCGACCCAGCGTGCGTCCACGCGCGCTCATCCGCTCCTCCGCAGGTCTCGGGCCGCGCTCGGCGGCACGCCCGCGCCGGGTGCCGGGTGGTCCGCCGCGGGAGGTGTCCAGGAACTCCAGGGAAACCGTCACACGAGGAGCGCCGGCGCGCATCCGCGACCAGCACGAACACCCGGGCGGGCGTCGTCGCCGGCGCGGGCCGTGGGCGGGTCAGGCCCCGCCGGGGTGCAGCTGGACCGCCAGCACCGCGATGTCGTCGTCGGGCGGGCCGGGCGTCATGCGCCCGAGCAGCTCGTCGACCAGGCGGTCGAGGTCGAGCGCACCCGACGCGGTACGGACCGTCGGCACCAGCCGCGCCACCTCGTCGACCAGGCGCGCGAGCCCGCGGCGCAGGTGCTCCCCGCGCCGCTCGACGAGCCCGTCGGTGTAGAGCAGCAGCGTCGACCCGCGTGGCAGGGGCGTCGTGCGGTCGCTGCGCGGTGTGCCGGGGTCGAGCCCCAGGACGAGCTCGGCGCGCTCGGCCTCGAGCAGGGCGACCTCGCCGTCGGGCTCGACGAGCAGCGGCGGCAGGTGCCCGGCGTTCGTCCAGCGCACGAGCGTGTCGCGGCCGTCGTCGGACCGCTCGAACCGCGCGACGACCGCGGTGGCCATGGCGTCCAGCCGCAGCGCCTCGCTCGCGGACTCGAGCGCGACGAGCACCTCGGCGGGTGTCCCGTTCGTGGTGTGCGCGATGCCGCGCAGCAGCGTGCGCAGCTGGCTCATCGCCGCGGCGGCGGGCGTGTCGTGCCCCATGACGTCGCCGATCGCGACGACCGTGCTCCCGGACGGCTGGACGAACGCGTCGTACCAGTCGCCGCCCACCTGCGCGGCCTCGGCGGCCGCGACGTACCGCACGACGACGGCGAGGTCCTCGGACTGGGCGGGCGCGGACAGCAGCGAGCGCTGCAGCGCGACGGCGATCTCCCGCTGCCGCTCGTACAGGCGCGCGTTCTCCAGGGCGAGGCCGGCCCGGTCCGCGAGCTGCACGAGCAGCGCGAGGTCCTCGGTGCCGAGGTCCGGCGTGTCCGCGTCGTGGAAGATCGTGATGGCGCCGACGGTCCGCCCGCGCGAGCGCATGGGGACCGCGTACGCCGTGCGGGGCGCGAGCTCACGCAGCACGTCGCGCGCGCCGCCGGTGAGGACGCGGGTGATCGACCGCGTCGCGTCGGGCACGACGACGAGCTCGCCGGAGCGCAGCGCGCGGAACAGGTACGCGTCGGGCGAGAGCGAGTCGATGCGCAGCGACGCGTACGTCGCGACGGTCGACCGCAGCAGCGGGTCCTGGTGCCACGCGGCGATGTCCCGCAGGTGGCGCTGGTCCTCGGACATCGTCACGAGGCACCACGAGCCGAACGTGGGGACGAGGTGGCGGGCGAGGCGGCGCACGGCCTCCTCGGTCTCGAGCGTCGAGCTGAGGTGGTCGCCGACCTCGGCGAGCAGGGCGAGGCGGCGCGACGCCGCCTCCGTCAGCTCGCGCGCGACGCGTGCCTCCTCCTGCGCGGCGTGCCGCTCGGTGACGTCGTGGAAGTACACGGACAGCCCGTCGGGCCCGGGCCACGCGCGCACCTCGTACCAGCGCCCGGGCACGACGGTCGCGGCGACCTCGAACGTGCGGGGCCGCCCGTCGGCGACGGCGCCGCGGTACGCGTCCTCGACGTGCGAGCCGAGCAGGTGCGGGTACAGCTCCCACAGCTCGCCGCCGACGAGCTCGTCGCGCGCCCGGCCGAGCATCCGCTCGCCCGAGGAGTTGACGTACCGGAACCGCCAGCGGTCGTCGAGCAGGAAGAACGCGCCCGGCATCGTCTCGAGCACGCGGTCCATGCGCGTGTCCGCGTCCCGCTCCCCCGTGGTGTCGTACGCGGCGCCGATGAGCCGCGCGGCCCGTCCGTCCGGCCCGGCGAGGGCGATGCCGCGCGACTTGACCCACCGCGTGCTGCCGTCGCCCCGCACCACGCGGTACTCGGCCTCGTACGGGCCGCACGACCCCACGGCGGCCTCGACCGCCTCGAGCACGCGGGCGCGGTCGTCGGGCACGAGCCGCGCGTAGAACCCGTCGACCGTGCCGTCGACGTCGTGCCGCTCGAGGCCGAAGATCGCGAGGAGCTGGTCGTCCCAGTCGACGCGGCCGGAGCGCAGGTCCCAGTCGAAGCTCCCGACGCCGCCGGCGGTGACGGCGAGCTGCCAGCGCAGCCGGTCCGCCTCGTAGCGCTCGGTGAGCTCCGCCAGCGCGCTGTCGACGCGCGCCTGCGACGCCGCCCGCATCGGGGCGTCGTCGTCGCGCTCGGGTGCGCGGGGGAGGTCGGGGTCGAGCCGTTCCGTCATCGCGTGCCCTTCGCCGACGTGCCCCGTCGCGGGCAGGATACGGCTTCCCACCGCCCCGTCCCCGGGGGGTGTCGCAGGCCACCTCGCAGCGGGCCGACGTGGCCCGCTGCCTCGACCGTACGGCGGTGAGGGCGGCGGGGCAACCCCCGCCGAGATGCGGCGCAGGTCGCGCGCGTCGATAGTGGACTTCCCTGTCGCACTCCGGGGAGGCGCCGATGTCACGTCCCACCGCCCGCCGCGGGCACGTCGCACGAGGCGTCGCGTGAGGGTCGCCGTCGTCGGGGCGACGGGCAACGTCGGCACCGCCGTGCTGCGGCGGCTGCGCGAGGACCTGCCCGGCACGGAGGTCCTCGCCGTGACGCGGCGCGTGCCCGACCGCACCCCCGCTCCCCCGTACGACGTGGTGTCGCGCTGGGTCCCGTGCGACGTCGCCGACCCGGACGCGCGCGACGACCTCGCCGCCGCCCTGCGGGGCGTGGACGCGGTGGTGCACCTCGCGTGGGCGATCCAGCCGAGCCGCGACCGGGCACGCCTGCGCGCGGTGAACGTGCGCGGCACCCGCACCGTCCTGTCGGCCGCGCGCCGGGCGGACGTCCCGCACGTCGTCGTCGCGTCGTCCGTCGGCGCGTACGCGGGCGTCGTGGACGACGACCCGCGCGGCGAGTCGTGGCCCACCACGGGCATCGCCACCTCGACCTACAGCACGGACAAGGCCGCGGTGGAGCGGCTGCTCGACGAGGCGGAGGCGCGAGGGCTGTTCGGCGTGACGCGCGTGCGGCCGGCGCTGGTGTTCCAGCGCGGCGCGGGCGCCGAGGTCGGGCGGCTGTTCCTCGGTCCGTTCGTCCCGAAGGCGCCGCTCGACGGCCCGCTGCCGGTGCTGCCGTGGCTGCCGCGCCTGCGGCTGCAGTGCGTGCACGCCGACGACCTCGCGGCGGTGTTCCGGGAGGTGCTCGTGCGGGGCGCGACGGGCGCGTTCAACGTCGCCGCGGACGGGGTGCTGCGCTCGCGCGACGTCGCCGCGGTGCTCGGCGCCCGGCGCGTCGTGCACCTGCCGACGCGGGCGGTGCGCACGGCACAGGCGGCGGCGTGGCACGCGCGGCTGCTCGCGGTCGGCCCGGGATGGCTGGACATGGCCCTGGAGGCGCCCGTCCTCGACACCGGCCGGGCGCGCGCGGAGCTGGGGTGGCGGCCGCAGCGCACGCCGACCGAGACGCTCGCGGAGCTGCTGGACGGGCTCTCGAGCGGCGCAGGGCTGCCGAGCCCGCCGCTGCACCCGCGCGGCTCGGCGGCGACCGGCCGGGGCTGAGCCCGCGGGCCGGAGGTCAGGCCTGCGTCAGCTCGAAGAACGGCGGCGCGCCGTGCAGCTGCGCGGGCCGGACGAACGCGAGACCGCCGCGGTCGAACGCGTCGAACCACTGCGCCCAGGTCGCGGGGTGCGCCCCGCTGCCGCTCGGGCCGCTCGGGAAGATCACGGCGGGCACCGGCGGCTCGTGCGCGGCGAGCGGCGGGATCAGCGCGGGGGTCCCGCCCTGCGCCTCGACCCACGTGCGGATCTCGGCGTGGTCGGTGGTGCTCCGCTTGGCGGCGTCGATGGGGACCGCGACGAACGCGCTCGTCTCCTCGGCCGGGCCCCCGGCCGGGCCGGTCGCCGTGCGCCGTGCCGGGGCGACGTCCGGTGCGTCGACCGGGTCCTCGTGCGGTGCGCCGCGCACGAGCGCGAGGTGCCCGCCGAGGTAGCCGCCGGCGCCGAGGACCGCCCCGCCGACGAGCGCGACCAGGACACCCGCGGACCGCCGGCCGCGGCGGCGCAGCACCCACGACGTCGTGTAGAGACCGAGCGCGACGAGGTTCGCGACGCCGTGCACCACGCCGACCCGCCGCACCGCGGGGTCCGCGCCCTCGCTGGTCCCCCAGTCCGCGAGCCCGGTCAGCGCGGTCGGGGTCGCGGACAGGATGCCGAGCGCGACCAGCCGGTCGGCAGCGCGGCGGCCGGAGACGGGCGCGACCAGGTCGACGACGCTCGCCGAGAGCCACAGCCCGATCGGCAGGTCCGTGAGCGGCGGGTGCGCCGCGTGCCCGGCCGGGACGCCGCGCAGCACGGCCGACAGCCGCGGGGGCCGCAGCACGGCGCGCGCGACGGCCCGGACCCCGGCCGCGGGCCCGTCGAGCGCCGACGCGTCCTCGATCCGCCCGACGGCGGCGCGCGCCGTCCGGCCCGCCCGCCCCAGCACGTCGTCGTCCCGCGCAGCACCCATGCGCCCGCCTCCTCGCCGCTCGACCTGTGCCCCATCCTGGGCCGTGCCCCGGCCTCGCGCACCCGCTCGCGGTCCCGTTGACGAGGCGGCGTCGCGCCCCGGCTCGCCCGTCGCCGCTGCTCCCCGCGCTGCGGATGCGGGGCGGCCGGGGGCGACCTATGGTCGGTCCTGCCGTCGGGCGTGACCCGTCCGGGCGGTCGGGCTGAGCCGGTCCGTGCGCGTGCGATGCGCGCACACCGCAGGGGCGCGAAGGGGTGAACGACACATGAGTGCAGGCCGCAGGGACGCGGTCGACACGTAGCGGCCGGGTCCGCCACCGCCGCGGCACCAGCCGCGGCCCACGGAGACCCGCGTCGCGAGCGAGAGGCGAGAGCCGCGCCGAGCCGCCACGGACGCCCTGTGCGGGCGAGCGTGGCGGCCGCGACCGGGTCTCTTCCTGTGCCCGGACCCGTCGCGCACCCCGGGGACTCCGCGCTCTGCCCTCGTCGCCGCTCCGGATGCCGATCCGCGCGGGCCTGCCTAGCGTGGACGGCTCCCGCAGGACCGACGAGAGGAGCACCGCATGAGTGACGACGCCGTCCGGCCCGCCCAGCAGCAGGAGCCGCCGGGGCTGACCGCACCGATGGTCCCGCAGCCCGACCACGGCGAGGGCAGCTACGAGGGCCACGGCCTGCTGACCGGGCGCCGCGCCCTCATCACGGGCGGGGACTCCGGCATCGGGCGCGCGGTGGCGATCGCGTACGCCCGGGAGGGCGCCGACGTGGCGATCGGGTTCCTCGAGGAGGAGCGCGAGGACGCCGAGGAGACGGCCCGCTGGGTGCGCGAGGCCGGCCGCACGTGCGTCCTGGCCCCCGGGGACCTGCGCGACGAGGCGACCGCGCGCGGCGTGGTCCGCACCGCGGTCGAGGGGCTCGGCGGGCTCGACGTGCTGGTGAACAACGCCGGCTACCAGATGGCGCGCCGCGAGTCGTTCGCGGACCTGACGACGGACGACCTCGACCGGGTCATGAAGACCAACCTGTACGCGCTGTTCTGGGTCACGCAGGAGGCGCTCGCGCACCTCGGCGAGGGGTCGGCGATCGTCAACTGCGCGTCGATCCAGGCGTACCAGCCGTCGCAGTCGCTGGTCGACTACGCGTCGACCAAGGCCGCGATCAACAACATCACGGTGAACCTGGCGGCCGAGCTCGGCGAGCGCGGCATCCGGGTCAACGCCGTGGCGCCCGGTCCCATCTGGACCCCGCTGCAGCCGGCCACCCAGCCGCCGGAGAAGGTCGAGGTGTTCGGCCAGGACACCCCGCTCGGCCGCGCGGGCGAGCCCGCCGAGGTCGCGCACGCGTTCGTGTTCCTGGCGTCGTCGACCACCGGCTCGTACGTGTCGGGCACGGTGCTCGGCGTCACGGGTGGCAAGCCCGTCTTCTGAACCCGGACCGCCCGGGGCGGACGCGACGGCTCGCCGTGCGCGCCGCCCCGGGCTGGTCCACGATCGCTGGATGACCACGCGCCGCTCCCCCGGACGGGTCGCCGCCGCGCTCGCGGCCACGCTGCTCGTCGGCCTCGTCGGCCTCGTCGGCGGTTGCGCGTACGGGCCCTCGTCGGCGGACACGTCGGCGGCGCTCACCATGACGGCCGCGCTCGACGAGGCCGCGTCCGCCGTCGAGGTGGGGCTGCTCGTCGTCGAGCTCGTCGACACGGACCGCACGACGACCCCGGTCGCCGACGGCACGCTGCGCGACGCGCTCCTCGAGGTCGGCTCCGCGAGCGGCTCGCTCGCCGACGCGCTGCCGCCGCGGCACCTGCAGGACGCCCGCGCCCGGGCGCTCGACGCCGTCGCGGACGCGACCGCCGCGCTCACCGACGCCCGTGCCTGGGTCAACGACCTCGCGGGCGGCTCGGCGCACGACCTCACCGGCGCGCTCTCCGACGCCGCCGACGCGGTCGACGCCGTGACGGCCGACCTCGAGGCGGCCGCGTGAAGAAGTTCCTCGCGGTCGCGCTCGGGGTCCTCACCGCCATCGGCGGCTTCGTCGACATCGGCGACCTCGTGACGAACGCGGTCGTCGGCGCCCGGTTCGGGATGTCGCTGGTCTGGGTCGTCGTCGTGGGCGTGGTCGGCATCTGCCTGTTCGCGCAGATGTCCGGACGCGTCGCCGCCGTCAGCGGGCGCGCGACGTTCGAGATCATCCGCGAGCGGCTCGGCCCCCGGGTCGGCGGGGCGAACCTCGTCGCGTCGTTCCTGGTCACGGTCCTCACGCTCACCGCGGAGATCGGCGGCATCGCGCTCGCGCTCGAGCTCGCGAGCAGCGTCGAGCGGAGGCTGTGGATCCCGTTCGCGGGCCTGGCCGTGTGGCTCGTGCTCTGGCGCGTGAAGTTCTCCGTGCTGGAGAACGCCGCCGGTCTGCTCGGGCTCGCGCTCGTCGGCTTCGCGGTCGCGCTGTTCCAGCTCGGCCCGGACTGGGGCGAGCTCGTCGCGCAGGCCACCCGGCCCCAGGTCCCCGCGGGCGAGCCGGTCCCGACGTACTGGTACTACGCGGTCGCGCTGTTCGGCGCCGCGATGACCCCCTACGAGGTGTTCTTCTTCTCGTCCGGCGCCCGCGAGGAGAAGTGGACCGCGAAGGACCTGTCGGTGTCCCGCGCGAACGTGCTCATCGGGTTCCCGCTCGGCGGGCTGCTGTCCGTCGCGATCGCCGGGTGCGCCGCCGTGGTCCTGCTCCCCCGCGGCATCGACGTCTCGACTCTGTCCGAGATCACGCTGCCCGTCGCGCTCGCCGGCGGGAAGGTGCTGCTCGCGCTCGTGATCCTCGGCGTCGTCGCCGCCACGTTCGGCGCCGCGCTGGAGACCGCGCTGTCGACCGGGTACACGCTCGCGCAGTTCTTCGGCTGGTCGTGGGGCAAGTACCACCGGCCCGCGCAGGCCGCCCGGTTCCACACGGCGATGGCCGTCGCCGTGCTCGTCGGGACGCTCGTGCTGCTGACGAACGTCGACCCGGTCGCCGTCACCGAGTACTCGGTGGTGTTCTCCGCGGTCGCGCTGCCGCTGACGTACCTGCCGATCCTCGTCGTCGCCAACGACCGCGAGTACATGGGCGACCACGTCAACGGACGCGCGACGAACGCGCTCGGCCTGGTGTACCTCGTCGTCATCCTCGTCGCGTCGCTCGCGGCGATCCCCCTCATGATCGCGACGGGAGCCGGCGGATGAGCCCACGCCTGCGCCGCGGCGAGCGGCCCTTCCCGCCCGACGAGCGCCTCCCCGAGCCGCCGCGCCCGGCGGGGCTCGTGCTCGACGCGCGCCTGCACCTGCTGGACCGGCAGGTCGTCGACGTGCGGGGCGACCCGGTCGCGATCGTCGACGACGTCGAGCTCGAGGAGCGGGACGGTCGCGTGGTGGCGACCGACCTGCTGTCCGGGCCCGTGCTCGCGACCCGCGTGTTCGGCGGACGCCCGCCGCGCAGCCGGTGGCACCGCGTCGCGTGGCGGCACGTCACCGAGGTCGGCGTCGTGGTGCGCCTCGGCGTGCGCGGCGAGACGCTCGACGTGCTGTGGGTCGAGCGGTGGCTGCGCGAGCACGTCGTCGGACGGGTCCCCGGAGGTCGCCATGATCCTGAGTGACCTGCTCGACGCGCGCGTGCACGACGCCGCGGGGCGCGCGCTGGGCTTCGTCGTGGACGTGCGCCTGGTGCTCGACGGACCGCCCGACGGGGTGCTCGCGCCCCCGCGCCTGCACGGGCTGCTCGTCTCGCCGCGCACCGGGACGTCGTTCCTCGGCTACGAGCGCACCGACGAGAACGCGCCCGCGGTGCTCGCCCGCTGGTTCCGCCGGCGGCACCGCGGGACGTTCCTCGTGCTGTGGGACGACGTCGCCGCGTCGGGCACCGACGAGGGCCCGGGTGTCGTGCTGCGCGACGGGTACCGCCGCTGGGACCCGGCGCTGCCGCCGCACCGCGGCGCCTGAGGCGTCAGTCCTCGGCCGTCCCGACGGCCGCCGCGCCGGGCACGCCCGGGTGACGCCGCTCGAGCTTGGCGCCCTCGACGTCCACGTCCGGCATGACCTTGTCGATCCAGCTCGGCAGCCACCACGCCTTGTCGCCGGCCAGGTGCAGGACCGCGGGCATGATGAGCATCCGCACGACGAACGCGTCGAGCAGGACGCCGAACGCGAGCGCGAAGCCCAGCGGCCTGACGAACGACAGGTGGGAGAACACGAACCCGCCGAACACGGAGATCATGATGATCGCCGCGGCCGTGACGACCGCCCGGCCCGCGTGCAGGCCCTCCATGACGGCGCGCCGCGCGGGCACGCCGTGCGCGTACGCCTCACGCATCCCGGACGTCAGGAAGAGCTGGTAGTCCATCGCGAGGCCGAACAGGATGCCGACGAGCAGCGTGGGCAGGAAGCTCAGCACCGGGCCCGGGTTCGACACCCCGAACACGTCGGCGAGCCAGCCCCACTGGTACACGGCGGTGACGCCACCCATGGCGGCGAACAGCGACAGCACGAACCCACCGGTCGCGACGACCGGGACGAGGAACGAGCGGAACACCGCGACGAGGATGAACAGCGACAGGCCGATGACGACCGCGAGGTAGACGGGCAGCGCGTCGGCGAGCTTCTCGGAGATGTCGATGTCGGCGCTCGCGCTGCCGGCCACCTGGAACGTGCCGACGCCGCCGTCGACCGCGAGGGCGCGCAGCTCGTGCACGAGGTCCGCGGTGCTCTCGGAGTCGGGGCCCTCGGCGGGGATCACCTGGAACACGAGCATGGTGCGGTCGGCGTCGGTGCCCGCCGGCGCGACGGTGACGACGTCGTCGTGCGCGGCGAGCTGGCCGCCGACCCGCGCCTGCGCGGACGGCAGGGCCTCCTCCGCGACGGCCTCGGGCAGGTCGGCGACGACGACGAGCGGCCCGTTGACGCCCTCGCCGAACGCCTTCGACACGGCCGTGTACGCGCGGTACTGGGTGGAGTCGGTGGGCTCGCTCGCGCCGGTCGGCAGGCCCAGCCGCATGGACAGCGCGGGCAGCGCGACGACGACGAGCACGCCGATCCCGGCGACGATCGACAGCCAGGCGCGGCCGTTGCCCATGGCCTGCGCGGGCTCGTGGGCCGCGGTGCGCTCGGCCTCGCGCTGGCGCCGGGGCAGGATGCGGCGGCCGAGCAGGCCGAGCATCGCGGGCGTCAGCGTCACGGCGACGAGGACGGCGACGAGGATGCTCGCGGCCGCGACGGTGCCCATGAGGCCGAGGAAGTCGATGCCGGTGAGGTTGAGGCCGAGCAGCGCGATGAGGACCGTGGTGCCCGCGAACACGACCGCGTTGCCCGAGGTGCCGTTCGCGAGGCCGATCGACTCGCGCACGTCCATGCCGAGCCGCAGCTGGCGGCGGTGCCGGTTGAGGATGAACAGCGAGTAGTCGATGCCGACGGCCAGGCCGAGCATCGCGCCGAGCACGGGCGTCACGGACGTCATCTCGACCGCGCCGGACAGCGCGAGCGACCCGGCGGCGGCCACGCCGACGCCCACGGCCGCGTTGAGCAGCGGCAGGCCCGCGGCGACGAGCGTGCCGAGCATGACGACCAGGACGATGCCGGCGACGAGCACGCCGAGCGCCTCGGCCGCGCCGCCGAGCTGGATGGAGCCCTGCGCGATCTCGGCGGAGAAGTCCGCGGTGACGCCCTCGGGCAGGCCGTCCTCGACGGCGGCGATCACGGCCTCCTTGGTCTCGTCCGGCACCTCGTGCTGCGGGAGCGCGAAGGACACGTTCCCGACGGCCGTCGAGCCGTCGGTGGAGACCATGCGGATCTCGGCGGCCATCTCCAGCAGCGCCTTGCCGTCCGTGAGCAGCGGGGCCTGCGCCTCGAGCTCGGCGCGGCCCGCGTCGAGCTGCGCGCGCTGCTCGTCGACCGTCGCCTGCTGGGCGTCGAGCGCGGCCTTCTGCGCGTCGAGCTCGGCCTGCGCGGCCTGCGTCTGCGGGTTCTCGCCGACCTGGGCGACGGTCGCGTCGAGCTCGGCCTGCGCGGCCTCGAGCTGCGCGCGGCCCGCGTCGAGCTGCGCCTGGCCGTCGTCGAGCTGCTGCGCGCCGGCCTCGAGCTCGGCCTGCGCGGCGGCGGCCTGCTGCTCGCCCTCGGCGAGCTGCGCGGCCTGGGCGGCGCGCTCCGCCTCGGTGGCGAACGGGTCGAGGACCTGCACGACGCCGTCGACGTCGGCGACGGCCGCGAGCGCGGCGCTGATGGCCTGCTGCTGCTCGTCGGTCAGCGCCGAGCCGTCGGCGGTCGCGTAGACGACGCGGCCGGTGCCGCCGCCGGCGGCGGGCAGCTCGTCGGCGAGCCGGTCGGTGACCTCGGCGGTCGGGGTGCCGGGGATGGAGATCGCCTCGGTGAGGGTCCCGCCGAAGCCGAGGTAGGCGCCGGCCGCGAGCGCGAGGGCGGTGACCCAGGCGCCGATGACGACCCAGGCGCGTCGCGCCGCGAACATGCCGATCCGGTAGAGCAGCTCTGCCATGAGAAGGGGGGTCCTCCCGCCGGCTCGGCCGGCTGGTCGTCGCGAGCGGCCGGTGCGCCGCGCGGTCGTGTTCCGGGAGCATCGTAGGACGACAAGTTGATGCCCGGCATCCGCTTGCCGGTCGCCCCGCCCTGTGAACTTGATCTCACCTATCCGCTTGCGGTCTACCCTGTCCGCATGGACGAGGCGACCCCCCGGCCGCACGCGGCGCGCGGAGCCGAGCGGCCCGCGCACGCCACCGGCCGCGCGCCGCTGCGGCGCGACGCCGAGCGCAACCGCGAGCGCATCGTCGCCGCCGCCTGCCAGCTCTACGCCGAGCGCGGGCTGGGCGTCGGGTTCAACGAGGTCGCGCACCGCGCGGGCGTCGGCGTCGGGACCGTCTACCGCCGGTTCGCCGACCGGCGCGAGCTGCTCGAGGCCGCGCTCGCCGAGCCGCTGCGCGAGCTGTACGCCGTCACCCGCGAGGCCGCCGCGACGCCGCGCGCGTGGGACGGCCTCACGCTGCTCGTCACGCGCGTCACCGACCTGCTCGTGGAGAACATCGGCCTGCGCGACGCGGCGCTCGGCGGGTACGAGGACCTCGTGCCGCAGGTCACGGGCGGCATCCCGGAAATCCTCGAGGACCTGTTCGAGCGGGCGCGCGCGGAGGGCGACGTGCGCGAGGGCGTCGCCGGGCAGGACGTCGTGATGATGCTCTGGATGGTCACCGAGCTCGCGAAGCACGCCGCCGACGTGCGACCCGAGGCGTACCGGCGGTACACCACCGCGCTGCTCGACGGCCTGCGCGCCTCGTCCGGCGGCAGCCCGCTGCCCGCCCCCCTGAGCCTGGAGGAGGTCGCCGCGATCTCGCGGCACTGGGCGGACGCCTCGGCCCGGTCCCGGACGCCCTGACGGCACCGCGCGACGCCCGTGCAACCGGACCACCCCGTGCGGACACTCCAGGGTGTGAGCGAGCGACCGGACGACGACACCGCGGCGTGGCACGCCGCGCGCACAGGCGACGGGGCGGCCTTCGGGCTCCTGTTCGACCGGCACCACGCCCGCGTGCGCCGGCACGCCGCGCGGCTCGTGCCCCGACCCGGCGACGTGGACGACGTCGCCGCGAGCGCGTTCCTCGAGCTGTGGCGACGTCGCGCCGACGTCCGCCTGGTGCGCGGGTCCGTCCTGCCGTGGCTCCTGGTGACGACGACGAACCTCGCGCGCAACGCCGCGCGCAGCACGCGCCGGCACGAGGCGTTCCTCGCCCGGCTCCCACGCCCCGACGACACCCCGGACGTCGCCGACGTCGCGTGCGTCGCCGACCCCCGGCTCGTCGCGGGGCTGCGAGCGCTGTCCGCGACCGACCGCCGGCTCGTCGCGCTCGTCGTCCTCGACGGGCTGCCGCTCGCCGACGCCGCCGAGGCGGTCGGCGTGAGCGTCCCCGCCGCGAAGTCCCGGCTGCACCGCGCCCGCGCCCGGCTGCGCGACGCGCTCCCCCGTCCCGACCACGTGGAGGCCCACCGATGACCACGACCCGACCTCTCGTGCCGCGCGAGGAGTACACGGCGGCGCTGCGCACCGCGCTCGTCGAGCACGTCGTCCGCACCGCGCCGGCCACCCGCCGTCGGCGCGTGCTGCGGCGGCTGTCCGTCGGCACCGGCGCGCTCGTCGTGCTGGGCGGCGCGGGGGCCGCCGCCGCCCACCTCGACCTGCTGCCCGGCACGGAGCGCGTGGACCGCCTGGCCGAGCCGGTCGTGGTCACCGCGACCGGCGACCACGTCATCGAGCTCGGCCCGGTGCCCGCCGGGGCGACGCACGTGGACGTCGAGGTGCGGTGCCACGACGACGGGACCTTCTGGTTCCCCGGCGGCGCCGGCGGGACGTGCACCGACGGCGAGGTCACCGGCTACGCCGTACCGGCCGACCGGTCGATCGCGATCACCACCTCCCCCGGCCTGCGCTGGACGGGCGTCGCCACGTACACCCGGCACGAGCCGACCGACGTCGCCGTCAACGGCAACGGCGACACGTACGGCTCGGCGGGCTCCGGCGCCGCGCCCGACCTCGTCGCCGCCGAGGCGACGAACGGCCGCGAGGGCTACGTGTACGCGCGCGACCTGGCGGGGTACACGCCGACCAGCCCCGCCGACGCCGCCCGGTGGCAGGAGGAGCACGGGCACGCCACGCGCGTGGTCCCCGTGTACCTGTCGGACGGGGAGACCGTCGTCGGCCAGTTCGAGATCGGCCCGGGTGAGGGCGGCGGCGTCGTGACGCCCTGACCACGCAAAACGCCCGACACGACACGTCCCGGCCTGCGAGGATGCCGCCCGTGCTCCTCACGCTGACCGCGACGCGACCGGACGACGCCACGCCGGCCTCCGACCTGGGTCACCTGCTGCACAAGCACCCCGAGCGTGTGCAGTCGTTCGACGGCAGCACCGTGCACGTGCTCTACCCGCAGGCCGACGACGAGCGCTGCACGGTCGCCGTGCTGCTCGAGGTCGACCCCGTGGCGCTCGTGCGGGGCGGCCGCGGGCGCGACGCGTTCGCGCTCGCGCAGTACGTCAACGACCGCCCGTACACGGCGTCGTCGCAGCTCGTCGTCGCGATGGGCCGCGTGTTCCGCTCCGCCCTGGCGGGCCGGTGCGACGCGCGGCCCCACCTCGTCGACGCCCGCTGGCCGCTCGAGGTCCACGTGCCCGTCGTCGGCTGCGCGGGCGGGCCCGAGGCCGCGGCGCGCCTGCTCTCCCCGCTCGGCTGGGACGTCGAGGCGACCCCCCTGCCGCTCGACCCGCCGACCTTCGGCGACTCGCGGTACGTCGACCTGCGCCTGCGCGGCACGCACCGCGTCGCGGACGCCCTCAGCCACCTGTACGTGCTGCTGCCCGCGCTCGACGGCACCAAGCACTACTGGGTCGACGAGGGCGAGGTCGACAAGCTCCTGCGCGCGGGCAGCGAGTGGCTCCCCGCCCCCCCCGCCCCGCGCGCCGCCGCCCCCCCCCAGCCGGGCCGAAAGCTCCCGCCCCCGGGCCAAGAGCGACCTCACCGTCATGAAGGCATGCGTCGCCCCGCCCTCGAGCTGGGAAGTGTCCCCCCGCCGCTGCAGCGACACCCGATCC
>Ga0182792_1000038_pt1 | contig 124818 bp, 114 predicted proteins | sample Passage237B_FD_130497 | JGI IMG/M metagenome (GOLD analysis project Ga0182792, IMG submission 130497) | Cellulose adapted compost microbial communities from Newby Island Compost Facility, Milpitas, CA, USA - Passage2 37B (version 2) (version 2) ...
ACGGGCGGGATCGACCGCGACCGGCCCCCTGAGCCGCCCGCCGTAGCCGCGGCTGACGATCACCGGCGCCTCGCCCAGTTCGCGCAGCAGCGCCACCAGCGCGATCACCGTCGGCGTCTTGCCGGCGCCGCCGACATGATAGTTGCCGACGCACACCACGGGAATGCCGGCCCGCTCGCCCTCTGCCTCCATGCGCCGCGCCGCGATCCGGCCGTACAGCGCAGCCACCGGCGCCAGCAGGCGCGCCTGCCACGACAGTGGCTGATACCAGAACGCCGGCTCACGCATCGCGCGCGCTGCTCTCGAATCGCAGTTGCAGAAGATAGGGCTGCAACGCCGCAAGCGTGCGCTGCAACGCCCCGCCCAGTTCGACCACCACGTCCTCGGCCGCCGTCAGCACCTGATGGCGCGCCGCCGGGTTGCGGAGCAGGTGGTCGAGTTGCGCGACCAGCGCGGCCTCGTCGGCAACCGGCAGCGCGCCGCCGGCCTGGTCGAGCGCATGGTAGACCTCGGCGAAGTTGAAGACGTGCGGGCCATGAACGATTGCCCCGCCAAGCTTGACTGCCTCGATCGGGTTCTGCCCGCCGTGAGGGACCAGCGAGCCGCCCATGAATACGATCGGCGCAAGGCGATAGAACAGCCCCAGTTCGCCCATGGTATCGGCGACATAGATGTCGGTGGTGGCCGACGGCAGCCGTTCCTGCGAGCGCAGCGCCACCTTGAGCCCGGTCGCGGCAATGGCCTCGGCGACCGCCGCGCCGCGCGCGGGGTGGCGCGGCACGATCACCGTCAGAAGCGACGGCACGCGCGCGGCCAGCCGGCGATGCGCCGCCGCCACAACCTCCTCCTCGCCCGGATGGGTCGAGGCCGCCACGATCACCTCGCGGCCACGCGTCACCCCGAGCAAGCGGTCGAGCCGCGCCTGATCGGCGGGCGGCGCCGGCACGTCGAGCTTGAGATTACCGGTCATGCGCACGTCGCGGCCGCCCAGCGCGGCAAAGCGCGCGGCATCCGTCTCCGACTGCGCAAGGCACAGATCGAAGCGGCCGAGCAGCGCGCCGATGGTCTGCGAGAACCGCTGCCAGCGCGGATAAGAGCGTGGCGACATGCGGCCGTTGATCAGTACCATCGGCACGCGCCGCCGCGCCGCGGTCAGGATCAGGTTCGGCCACAGGTCGGATTCGATGAACAGCGCGAGGTCGGGCCGCCAGTGATCGAGGAAGCGCGCGACGAAGCGCGGCGCGTCGTAAGGAATGAACTGATGGATGACCTCGCGCGGGAAGCGCTTGGCGACCACCGCCGCCGACGTCGCCGTTCCCGAGGTGAGCAGCACGGAAAACCCCCGCGCGCGCAATTCCTCGATCAGTGCCGCAGCGGCCAGCACTTCGCCGACGCTCGCGCCGTGGACCCAGATCAGCGGCCCGTGCGGGCGGGCGGCCGCGCTGACGCCGCGCCGCTCGCCGGCCCGGCTTGCGTCTTCCTTGCCCTGCCTGAGCCGCTGCCGGATGATCAGGCCGGCAAGCGGGGTCGCCGCCGCCGACAGCTTGCGGTAGGCCCGCAGCGACAGCGGCAGCCGGCTATCCATGATCCAGCCCGTGCGGCCGGCCGAGCGCCGCATAGGCGCGGCGGGTGGCGTCGTTGAGTTCGCTCTCCAGCCGCGCCCGCGCCACCTCCAGCGCCGCCGCGTCGGCGTCCGGCGGCACGGTGACGACCTCGCCGCCCATGATCAGGCCGCGCCCGAACGGCAGCGGGATCACGGTGCGGTCCCAGTTGTTCAGCCGGATGAAACGGCTGGTGACGATGACCACCGGAATGATCGGCCGGCCGCTCTCGCGCGCCAGCATGACGATGCCGAGCCCGGCCTTGCGCGCCACCTTCGGCACGTCGGCGGTCAGCGCCATGTTGAAGCCGCCCTCCAGCGTGCGCACCATCTCCTTGAAGGCGGTGACGCCGCCCTTGCGGTGGAAGGCGCCGTTGTGATCGCCGGAGCCGCGCACCGCGCCGATGCCGAGCCGCCCGGCCGCGATGGCGTTGATCTCGCCATCGGCATGGCGCGACACCAGCACCTTGGCGCGGTCCTGCGGCCGCTTCAGGAACGGCATCATGAAATGCTGTCCGTGCCAGAACGCGATGATCATCGGCATGTACGGCTCGACGACGTCGTAGACGTTGGCCGGATCATAGCGGAATCGGTTGGTCAGCCATACCAGCCGCAGGTATTCTGCACCGATAAAGCCGGCGGCCCGCTGGACGAAGGCGGAGCGTAGCAGTCTGCGCAGCGACATACGTCAGGCGGTGGGTTGGCCGGGATCGAGCAGGCGATGCAGGTGGACGATGAAGTAGCGCACATGGGCGCTATCGACGGTCTGCTGTGCCTTGGCCCGCCACGCGGCATAGGCCGTGGCATAGTTCGGATAGACCCCGACGATATCCACCTTGGAGAGATCCTTGAAGGTGTTTTGCGTGAGGTCGGTCAGTTCGCCGCCCATCACCAGGTGGAGCAATTGTTGCTGCGGAGCAGTCTCGGACATCGATTGGTTCCTGCGGCGACCGCCGCACCTTAGAGCATGATCCCGAAAGGTGGGAACCGGTTTTCGGAAAAGTTCATGCTCAAACAAGAGATCATCGAAGAGTCTGATCCAGCTTCGTTGGATCAGACTCTAAGATAGCAGTCCCGGTTGCCGACGCTAACGACAACGGCGGGCACGCTGCATGTGGCGCCGGCCGGTCAGCCCCCGGAGGACTTGCGCAAACGCCTGACGATGACGGCATGTCGATCGCGCCCGGCGGCAGCAAGTTCCCCGTGCGTCACGCTCGGTCGATTGTAGACGAGGGGAGAGCCGGCGAGCGAGGTCAATCTACCACCCGCCTCGTGCACGATCAAATCGGCCGCCGCAAGGTCCCAGTCGCGGCTGTTGCCGGTGGCAAAGGCGGCGTCGATCCGGCCATCGGCGACACGGCAGATGCGCAGCGCCAGCGAGCCGATGCGGGGATAAATGTCGGCGCCGGGCGGCGCGCCGAGCCGCTCGATCAGCGCGCGCGGGCCGGCCATGCGGCGGCTGTCGAGGGCGGTGCCGCCGGTCGCGTGGATCGGCGCGTCGTTGATCGAAGCGCCGCGTCCGTGTGCCGCAAGGAAGAACTCGCCGGTCGCCGGCGCAAACACCGCCGCCGCCACCGGCCGCTCGTGCTCGACCAGCGCGACGCTGACGGACCAGTCCTCGTGCCCGGCGAGATAGGCACGGGTGCCGTCGATCGGATCGACGATCCACACCCTTCGCCTGGCGAGCCGGCCCGCATTATCGGCGCTCTCTTCCGAGAGCAGGCCGCTGTCAGGGTCGGCGGCGCTGATACGCTGCAGGATCAGATCGTTGACCGCGATGTCGGCTTCCGATACCGGCGAGGACGCACCCTTGGTCCAGGTTTTCAACCTGGTGCGGAACATGCGCAGCGCCAGATCGCCGGCTTCGCGCACGGTCGCGGCGAGCAGCGCGAGATCGCGCGCCATGATGCGTTCGTCGGCGCGACCGGCATCAGCGTCCGGCAACCGTCAATCCCTCGATGCGCACCGTCGGCGCGTTGACGCCGTAGCGGAACACCAGATCGTTGGCGGGCTCAAGCGACTTGAAGATGTCGAGCAGGTGGCCGGCAATGGTCACTTCGCTGACGGGATAGGTGATCTCGCCGTTCTCGATCCAGAAGCCGCTGGCGCCGCGGCTGTAGTCGCCGGTGACGCCGTTGACCCCGGAGCCGATCAGGTCGGTGACGTAGAAGCCTTGCGCGATGTCGTCGATCAGCGCCGCAGGAGTTACCTTCCCCGCCGCAAGGTGCAGGTTATAGGCGCCCGGCGACGGTGGCGACGATACGCCGCGATGGGCATGGCCGGTGGTCGCAAGGCCAAGTTCGCGGGCGGTGGCGCAGTCGAGCAGCCACGAGGTCAGGACGCCGTCATCGACGATAGCAAGCGGCTTCACCGCGACGCCCTCGGCATCGAACGGCTGCGAGCGCAGGCCGCGCACGCGCAACGGATCGTCGACGATACGGACGCCGGGACGGAACAGCGCCTCGCCGAGCCGGCCGTTGAGGAAGCTCGCCTTGCGCGCGATCGCCGCGCCGTTCGCCGCCGAAACAAGATGGCCGACCAGCGAGCCGGCGACACGCGGATCGAACACCACCGGCACCTTGCAGGTTGCCACTTTCCGCGGATTGAGCCGCGCCACCGTGCGCTCGCCCGCGGTGCGCCCGATGCGCTCCGGTGCGTCGAGATCGGCGGCGTGCAGCGCCGAGGTGAAATCGTAGTCGCGCTCCATCCCGGTGCCTTCGCCGGCAATCGCCGTCATCGACACGCTGTGGCTCGAACGCAGGTAGGCACCACGAAACCCGTGCGAGGTGACGAGCACCATGCCGCCGATGCCGTGGCTGGCCGAGGCGCCGCCGGACTTGACCACGCCCTTCACCGCAAGCCCCGCATCCTCGGCGGCGCGGGCACGCGCCTCCAGGTCGTCGATCGAAGGAATTGCGGAATCGACGAGGTCGAGGTCGGGCCACGTCCTGGCCAGCAGGTCGGGATCGGCCAGCCCGACATAGGCGTCGTCGGGGGCGACGCGCGCCATCGCCACCGCACGCTCGGCCAGCGCGGCGGCGCCGTTGCCGGTCAGATCGTTGGTCGAGACCACCGCCTGCCGTCGGCCGACGATCACCCGCAGGCCGACATCATCGCCTTCGGAGCGCTCGGTTTCCTCGACCTTGCCGTCGCGCACCTCGATGCCCTGCGACATGCCGCGCACGGCGATGGCATCGGCGGCATCGGCGCCGGCGCGTTTGGCCGCCTCGACAAGACGCTCGGCGAGATCAGTCAGCGCCGACTGGTCGAGCAGCGAAGCCGCAGCAGAGGTGCGCGAGGGCGAAGAGATCATCACGAAGCCTGATCCTCGAATGAGGGAATGGGTCGAAACGCCTGTTTGGCGCGGACCGGACGGCGGCGCAAGCACCTGTCAAGAAATTGTTCAGACCTCGGCAAGGGCTTGTCAATCATGCCGGCCGAAGGCTGAGCGGTGACAGCCGGTTAACCAGCCTCGTTAAGTCGATTCCGAGTGCCCCCGCGCTATGGTCCCCCCATCGACCGGGACAATAATCCCGGCGGGGAGAGACTATGAGGCGTCAAACAACAAGCGGGGATCACCCCGCCGGGTCGGGCCGCGCGCAGCGGTCCGACCCTCCTCTCATGCAGCTTCGCTTCTATGCGCCGGACGCGCGGGCGGACGGTTGCATCCGGCAGGTCGAACTCAACCGCAAGCGCGTCGTGCTGCGCCGCTCGCTGCACGGCATGCGGATGGCGATCTCGATGCCGGTCAGCGACTATGTCGGCATCGTCCGCCGCAGCGGCATCAGCGACCATACGCTGGTTCTGGCGCATCGCGATCCATCGCTGTCGATTCCGTTGCTGGTCACGGCGGACGCCGGCGAACTGGATCAAGCGGTGCGGGTCTGGTGCGTGTTCTTCGCGCTGCCGGAAATTCCCGACGAGAGGTGCGACACGCAACCGCCGGCGCCGCGACGACGGCGGCACAACGCCGTCAAGTGGCGTCACCCGCGCGCCCTGATGCGACGGCGCGGTGGCGGATCGCTCTCGGACATGGCCGTGCATCGCGACGAGCGCGAAATCATCGCGCCCGACTAACCCAACGCGCGCAAGCCCGCGTCGGCCAAAAGCCCGGCGAACAAAATCAGCCCGGCATCGCGGTTCGCCTTGAACAGCCGCAGGCATTTGGCCGGATCGTCGATATCGAGCGCGCGCACCTGCCAGGCAAGATGCGCGGCAAATCCGGCGAGCCCGGCATAGGCCGGCCAGCCGGCGCCGGCGAGCGCCAGCGCCACGCCGATCAGCACCACGGCGAGCACGCCGAACAGCATCAGCGCCGCATGCGTGCGCGCGCCGAACAGCCGCGCCGTGGACTTGATGCCGATCAGCACGTCGTCCTCGCGGTCCTGATGGGCGTAGATGGTATCGTAGAAGATCACCCAGGCGATCGCCCCGGCGTAAAGCACGAACGCCGCGGCATCGAGGCGGCCGAATTCGGCGGCAAACCCCATCAACGCGCCCCACGAGAAGGCCAGCCCGAGCACGACCTGCGGCCAGTAGGTGATGCGCTTCATGAACGGGTAGACCGCGACCACCGCCAGCGAGGCGAGGCCGGTGCCGACCGTAAAGCCGTTGAACTGCACGAGCACGGCCAGCCCGATCAGCGCCTGCAGGACGAGGAACGCGGCCGCCTGCGCGATGGAAACCTGTCCCGAGGGAATCGGCCGCGAGCGGGTGCGCTCAACGCTGCCGTCGAGGGGGCGGTCGGTGATGTCGTTCCAGGTGCAGCCGGCGCCGCGCATGACGATGGCGCCGATCAGGAACAAGGCGAGATGCGCCGGCAGGTGGCGCAGGTCGCCGGCCGTCCCGGCGGCGAGCGCCGCCGACCACCAGCACGGAATGAGCAGGAGCCACCAGCCGATCGGCCGGTCGAACCGCGACAGCCTGAGATAGGGACGCATCCACTCGGGCGCGTGGCTGTCCACCCAGTTGCCGGTGGAATCGGCGACCCGCAGGGTGGCGTCGTTCATCGAAAGCCCCCTCGCCCGGCGCTGTCGGCCGGGCTCCGCCTCATCGCTGCAACACGTTGCCGGTCAGGGTGTCGAAGGTGCTGCCGCCCCGCGGCCGCTCGGCATTGGCCTGCGGCAGGGCACCGGCGCCCAGCACCTCGCTCAGGCTCGGCGCCGCCGGCCCGCGCGGCGGCTGCTGCATCTGCGCGGCGGCGGCGCAGACCTTGCTGCGCAGTTGCAGGGTGTTCTTGTGGCTGTCGCGGATCTGCTTGCCGACCTCGGGAGGAATGCCGCAACGCTGCGCGTTTGTCTCGACATACTTCATCATCTTGGCCTCGGCCTGCACATAGTCGCCGATCAGCTTGCAGGCTTCGGTGGGCGGCGCCTTGCGGTCGCTTGCCTTCTTGATGCGCTCGCCGCGGCGCTCCGTCTCCTGGCGCAGCGGCGCGAACTCCTTCATGCACTGCTCGCCGGCCTGCTGCTGCGGGGACGGCACCGGCGTAAAGCCCCCGGTCACGGGCGGCGCCCCTTGCGTGAATGCCGAGCCGCCGGCCGGCGGGAACGGCGACTGCGCGGGGGCGGCGGCCTGGTTCACCGGAGGAAACGGCGACTGCGACGGCGCCGCGGTCTGATTGACGGGCGGAAACGGCGACGGCTTGGCGGCGGGTGCGCCATTGACCGGGGGAAATGGCGAGGAACTCTGCGAGCTTGCGCCCGGCAGCGGCGCCGGAAAGGCGCCCTGGGCCTCGGCCTCAGCCGACGTGACGAGCGCCGCCACCGCCAGCAACGGGACAACCAAACGAGGGATGATCACAACGCTCCTCCCGGCAAATCTCGGGCCTTGACAGGGTCGGCAACAGGCGACCGGCAATCGGCATCGCACGCCGCATCGGCTCAACGTGGCCCGTGCGCGGGTAGCGGTCGCGCGCCACCCGTCCTTCGATGAAAACCTTTACGATTCCGCTGGCAGCTTAACAACCCGGCGAATGGGGCGATTGCGCGGCGGCGGACTGTGCCACGGAACCGCACCCCTCCGCTTCCAATGGGACCGGCTTTGCACGGGCGCGCCGCACGGCCTATGGATGGCCTTGATGCCGCCCGCCGATTTCGCAAGCCCCCGCCTGTTCGTCGCTCCGCCGCTCACGGCCGGGGCCACAATCGCGCTCGACCGCAACCAGGCGAATTATCTCGGCAACGTGCTGCGGCTCGGACCCGGCGACACGATCCTCGTCTTTAATGGTCATGACGGCGAGTGGCGCGCCGCAATCGCCGGGCGCAAGCGCGCGGAAAGCCTGACGGTCGAGAGCCAGACCCGGCCGCAGGACGCCTTGCCCGACGTCGCTTACGTATTTGCCCCGCTCAAGCACGCCCGGCTCGACTACATGGCGCAGAAAGCCGTCGAGATGGGGGCCCGGACCTTGCAGCCGGTCCTCACCCGCCTCACGCAAGTCTCGCGCGTCAACGTCGAACGGATGCGCGCCAACGTCATCGAGGCCGCCGAGCAATGCGGCATCCTCACGCTCGCCGACGTCGCCGACCCGGTGCGGCTCGACACCTGGCTGGCGGCACGCGACGAAGCCCGCCTGCTGGTGTTCTGCGACGAAGGCGCCGACCTCGCCGACCCGGTCGCCGCGCTAAAGGCAGCCGGAACGGACCATGCCGGTATCGACGTGCTGGTCGGCCCCGAGGGCGGCTTTGCCCCGGACGAGCGCGAGCGGCTCATCCGCGTGCCCCGTCTCGCCCGGCTCGCGCTCGGCCCGCGCATCCTACGGGCCGACACCGCGGCGGTGGCGGCACTGGCGCTGGTGCAGGCGGTCAATGGCGACTGGCGCCGCTGAGCCCACCCAGCGCCGGTTAAACAGTTTTGCGGAACAGGGTCGAAAGCCGCTTCCCGGCATGGTAAAGGGCGGCGCCGCCGGCTGCCGGCGGCCTTACGGACTGTCAGGATGAAAACCACCGCCGTCGCGCCGATCGGCTCCGCCGCCTGGGCCAGCGCCTTCCTCACCGCTTTCGTCGAGGCAGGCTACACCCACGCGCGCCCGGCGATCCTGCACCCGGCCGAGCCGTTCCTCGACCTGTCCGGCGAAGGCATCCGCAAGAGCCTGTACCTGACCTCGGACCCTGGCGGCGACGACCTGTGCCTACGGCCGGATCTGACCATCCCGGTCGCGCGCGACTACCTCGCCTCCCCGCAGGCCGGCAAGCCGGCCGGGTTCTGCTACCTCGGCCCGGTGTTCCGCTACCGTGGCAGCCGGCCACGCGAGTTTTTACAGGCCGGCGTCGAATCCTTCGGCCGCAGCGACCGCTCCGCCGCCGACGCCGAGATGCTGGCGCTGGCCCGCGATGCCGCGGCGGCGGTCGGCACCGGCGACATCGACATTCGCACCGGCGACGTCGGGCTGTTCATGGCGCTGATCGACGCGCTCAACCTCTACCCGGTGTGGAAGCGCCGGCTGATCAAGGATTTCAACCGCAAGCGGACGCTGGCGCGCGACCTCGAGACCGTCACCCTCGCCCACGGCAACGGCGCCGGCGAGTACGAGGGCGTGCTGGCGGCGCTGGCCGGCTCCGACCGCAAGGCGGCGCTGGCGCTGGTCACCGACCTGCTGTCGATCGCCGGCACCGCCCAGGTCGGCGGACGCTCGATCGGCGAGATCGCCGACCGCTTCCTCGAACAGGCGACGCTCAAGGGCGGCGCGCTGCCGCGCGAGGCGTTGCAGGTGATCCGCCGTTTCCTCGCCATCAGCGGCACGCCGGACGCGGCGCTCGCCGAGCTGCGCGGGCTTGCCGCCGACGGCAAGCTCCATCTCACCGCGGCGCTCGACGCGTTCGAGGACCGCATCCGGCTGATGAGCGCGCGTGGCATCGACGTCGACACCGTGCAGTTCTCGACCGCCTTCGGCCGCGGGCTCGACTACTATACCGGCTTCGAGTTCGAGATCGTGCGCCCCGGCAACGGTGCCGAGCCGTTGATGGCCGGCGGACGCTACGACGGCCTGATGAGCCGGCTCGGCGCCGCCGCACCGATCCCGGCGGTCGGCTTCTCGGTCTGGATCGAAGCGTTCGCCGAGGCGGCGGGAGACGCCGCATGACCACGCCATTCGTTCTCGCCGTTCCCTCCAAGGGACGGCTCCAGGAAAACGCCGAAACCTTCTTCGCCCGCGCCGGACTGACGCTGGCGAAATCGCGCGGTGCGCGCGACTATCGCGGCGCCATCGACGGCCTCGACGGCGTCGAGGTCGCCTATCTCTCGGCCAGCGAGATCGCGGCGCACCTCGCGCGCGGCAGCGTGCATCTCGGCATCACCGGCGAGGACCTGGTGCGCGAGACCATCCTCGACGCCGAGCGCCGCGTTACGCTGATCGAGGGGCTGGGCTTCGGCTATGCCAACGTGGTGGTCGCGGTGCCGCAGGCGTGGATCGACGTCCGCACCATGGCCGACATCGACGACATCGCCACCGCGTTCCGCGCCAGCCACAACCGCCGCATGCGGGTGGCGACCAAGTATATCAACTTGACGCGCGGCTTCTTCGCCGCGCACGGCATCGTCGATTACCGCATCGTCGAAAGCGCCGGCGCCACCGAAGGCGCGCCGGCCGCCGGCTCGGCCGAGATGATCGTCGACATCACCACCACCGGCGCCACGCTTGCCGCCAACGGGCTGAAGATTCTCGACGACGGCATCATCCTGCGCAGCCAGGCCAACCTCGTCGCCTCGCGCCACGCCGACTGGTCGGACACGGCGCGCGAAAGCGCCCGCGTCATCCTCGATCACGTCGCCGCCCGCGCCCGCGCCAGCGTCTACAAGGAGGTGCGCACGCGCTTTCCCGGCTGCGACGCCGCGCTCCTGAAGGAGGCGGACGCCCGCTTCGGCGTGGTGTCGCCGTTCGGCGGGCCGACCTCGTCGGGCATGCTGACGCTGCACTGCCCGCCGAAAAAGCTCTATGCGCTTGCCAGCTTCCTGCGCGAGCACGGCGCCGACGCCGTCTCGGTCGCCGAGATCGATTATGTCTTCACCCGCGCCAACCCGCTGTTCGCGCGGCTCGAAGCGTTTCTTCAATCGTAAGGCCGCTCTGGCGCATGGGCGTCGCCCTCCCATATCCATGCGACGGGATCGTGCATGACGGGATCGCGCCATGATGACCATGCCTGACCCAACCGACCGCGGCGCCGGCGCCGGGCAGCGGCTGTCGATCGTGGTGCCGGTCTTCAACGAGGCGGCCGGGCTCGCCGCGCTGCACCAGCGGCTGATCGCGCTGGCGCAAGACCTCGCACGCGACCACCGCCTCGCCTGCGAGGTCATCTATGTCGACGATGGCTCCTCCGACGAGACGCTGGCCATTGCCCGCGCCCTGCCGGCCACCGCGCTCGGCATTCAGGTGGTGTCGCTGTCGCGCAACTTCGGCAAGGAAGCGGCGCTGCTCGCCGGGCTCGACCATGCCGGCCCCGGCGCGGTGATGTTCATGGACGGCGACGGCCAGCACTCGCCGCAGCTTGCGGCCACACTGGTCAGGCACTGGATCGCCGACGGCTACGATGTCGTCTACACCGCCAAGGCCCACCGCAATCATGAATCGTGGCTGCGGCGCGTCGCGGTGCACGGCTTCTACGCCCTGATCAACTGGGGCGCGCGCCAGAAAATCCCCGAGGACGCCGGCGACTTCCGCCTGCTCTCGCCACGCGCCGCGGCGGCGCTGCGCCGCCTGCCGGAGCGCAACCGGTTCTTCAAGGGGCTGGCAAGCTGGATCGGCTTCCGCCAGTTGCGCGTCGATTACGAGCCGGAGCCGCGCGCCCATGGCGCCACCCGTTTCCGCCTGTCGCAACTGCTCGGGCTGTCGATCGAGGGGCTGACCTCGTTCTCGGTGGCGCCGTTGCGGCTCGCCAGCCTGCTCGGCGTCGCCGTCGCCGTGGTGGCGCTGTTGTTCGGCCTGTCGATCCTGTGGGAGACATGGATCGACGGTAAGAGCGTGCCGGGTTATCCGTCGCTGGCGGTCGGGCTGATGACGCTCGGCGGCGTGCAGCTCATCGTCATCGGCATCGTCGGCGAATACGTCGGCAAGATTCTCTCGGAGTTGAAGCAGCGCCCGAGCTATTTCGTCGCCGAGCACAGCGTCAGGCCGGCCGAGCAGCCGGCGGACGAAAAGACGCCGGCGGACGCGCTGCATGACTGACGCCGCGCCGCGCCGCATCCGGCTGTGCGCCGACGACTACGGTATCAGCGAGGGCGTCAACCGTGCGATCCGCGAGTTGATCGCGCGCCGCCGCATTAACGCGACCTCGGTGATGGCGGTCGGGCCTGCGGCGACGCGCGACGAAATGGCGGCGCTCATCGCCGTCACGCGCGAAAACAACTGCGCGATCGGCCTGCACGTCACGCTGACAGCACCGTTCCATCCGCTGACGATGCACTTCCGCCCGCTCGAAGGCGGCGCCTTCCTGCCGCTCGGCTCGCTGCTGCGCGCGGCAACCTTGCGGCGTCTCGACCGCGAGATGATCGAAGCCGAGATCGTAGCACAGCTTGCCACGTTTGCCGCCCTCGTCGGACGCGCGCCGGACTATGCCGACGGCCACCAGCATGTGCAGTTGTTTCCGCAGGTGCGCGACGCCTTCCTTGCCGCGGTGAAAAGCGCAGCCCCGGCCGCCTGGGTGCGGCAATGCGGCCGCGTGGCTGCACCGTGGCAAAGTGGCGGCAACCTGAAGGCAACGCTCAAAACCGGGCTGCTCGACACATTGAGCCGCTCGTTCCGCCACCGCTGCGCCCGTGCGGGGGTCGCCTTCAACCCGGCCTTCGCCGGCGCCTACGACCATTCCCGTGCCACCGACTTCGGCGCCGCGATGGAAGGTTTCCTGGATGGCCTGCCGGACGGCGCGCTGGTGATGTGCCATCCCGGCTTCGTGGACGACACGCTCCGCCGCCTCGACCCGCTCACCGACCAGCGCGAGCGCGAATACGCCTACCTGATCGGCGACGACTTCCCCCGCCTGCTGACAGCGCGAAACGTCGCACTCGCCTGACCTTTACGAAAATTTCATCGGCGCGGCGGCGGCCCGGCACTTCCGGCGCCGCAAAGCGTTGCTACATCCGCGGGACTGTTAACCCGGAGGGTGCCATGACGCCGCAGGAACGCCAGTTGATCGACGATCTGTTCGACCGTCTCGCCTCGGTCGAGGGCAATCCACGCGACCCGCAGGCCATGGCCGCGATCGCCGAGGGCCTGCGCCGCGCGCCCAACGCCGTCTATGCGCTGGTGCAGACCGTGCTGGTGCAGGACGAGGCGCTGGCGCGGGCGAGCGAACGGATCGAGCAACTGGAGCGCAGCGGCGGCGAGACGGCGCCGGCCGCGTCGGGCGGTTTCCTCGATACGATGCGCGATGCGCAGTTCGGGCAGGAGCGCCCGCGCCGCGGCGGCAGCGTGCCGCCGAGCGGTGGCGCACCGGAACGGCCGGCCTGGAACAGCGGTGCCGTGCTCGAGCGCACCCAGCCCCGGATGCCGGAGGCGCGGCCCGCCGGCGGCGGCGTCGGCTCGTTCCTCGGCACGACGGCGGCCGCGGCGGCCGGCGTGGTCGGCGGCTCGCTTTTGATGACCGGTATTCGCGACCTGATGGGCGGCGGCGAGAAAGGCCAGAGTCTCGCTTCGGACTCCGCCGGCGACCGGGCCGGGCCGTGGGGTGGTGGCGACGCCGGCAAGGGCGACCTCGCGCGCGATGCCGGGCTCGACGATGTCGGCTCGAACGGCCGCGGCAGCGAGCAGCGCACCGCCGAGGCCGGGCATGACGATGCCGGCGACGAGGGCCGCTTCGATCAGGCCGGCTACGAGGATGCCGGCTACGACGAGGACGACGACTTCGACGACGGCGACTTCGATATCGGCGACAGCGATTTCGCCTGAGCCGCCCTCACGCCGCTACAGCACCACGACGCGGGTGCCGACGCCGACGCGCCGGTAGAGGTCGATGACGTCGTCGTTGCGCATGCGGATACAGCCCGACGACACGTTGGTGCCGATCGTCCATGGCTCGTTGGAGCCGTGGATACGGTACAGCGACGAGCCGAGATAGAGCGCGCGGGCGCCGAGCGGATTGTCCGGCCCGCCCTCCATGAAGCGCGGCAGGTCGGGGCGGCGCTTGAGCATCTCGGCCGGCGGCGTCCAGCTCGGCCATTCTTTCTTGGCGGTGATGCGCTTGACGCCCGACCAGGTGAAGCCGGGACGGCCGACGCCGATGCCGTAGCGCAGCGCCTGCCCGCCCTCCTGCACGAGGTAGAGATATTTCGACGGCGTATCCACGACGATGGTGCCGGGCGCTTCCTTGCCATTGTAGGCGACCGTCTGCTTCTCGTAGCGCGGGTCGAAATGGGGCTCGGCCGGCGCACCGTAATGCGCGTGCGCGGCAAGCGAACCCTGAGCGGCCGGATAGCCGGGATAGCCCGGTGCCGCCGGCTCGCGATAGGGACGCGGCTCACCCGGCGGCGTGCCGGAACGGCCGTCGCTGAACAGAAACTCGATGAAGCCGCCGCCAAGCTGCGGCGATGCCTCGCGCCGCGCCGCGACATAGCGCGGCACGGCGATCTGCGGCGGCGCTTCGACCTGGCGCGCATTGTGACGCGCATAGAGCGCGCGCTGCGAGCCCGCGTCGATCGCGGCCGCCGGCCCAATGCTGCCCGCGACACACGCGGCGGCAGCGAACGAGACGAAACCTCTCATCATCATCGATGCACTCTTGCTGTTGCGGCGCGCAAGGCATAGGCGCGCGACGATCCTGCGCAGTGAAAGAAAAAAGCCCATCCGTTTGGTAAACGACGCCGCGAAACGGATTCACCATGTCGTGGCACGGCGGCGAATGCTGCGATCAGCGTTTATTTTCGATGAAGGACGGGCGCTTATGGTTAACCGCAGCTTGCACATCGGAAGCCGCGATGGCGTCAAATGGGAACCCGCGTGAACCCGGTGTTAAACCGCGTGCGCTACAACCCCGCAGGGTTACGAGACCATACAGGCATTGTCGGGGGCATCGAATGGCCGTTCGCCGCAAGCGATTCCGCATCGAGGATATTGAGAGCGCCGCCGCGCCGGCTGACGACGATCCGCCGTTTCACCACGAGATCATGGCGGAGCTGGCCGTGCTGCGCCGGCAGATGGCGCAGTCGTTCAGCGGCCCGCGGGGCGACGGCATCACGCCAGAGCTTGCCGCGGCCAAGGCGGTGCTCGAAAGCTACCGCGCCCAGATCGCGCAGTGCGAGAAGCTCAAGATCGAGCTGGACCTGATCCACGCCGCGATCAACCGCACCAAGCAGGAAATCGCCGTGCTGCACGGCAAGAGCTTTTCCGGCGCGGAGATGGCCAAGGTCACCGGCGAACTCGGCGCCGTGGTCGGCGGCACCGAGGAGGCGACGCAGCAGATCCTCGCCGCCGCGGAAGCGATCGACCAGTCGGCCGGCATGCTGGCCAAAATCGCCTCGCCCGAGCAGCACGCGCACCTCACCGAGGACATTCAGGAGCGCGTCGTCTCGATCTTCGAGGCGTGCAACTTCCAGGACCTGACCGGCCAGCGCATTTCCAAGGTGATGTCCACGATGAAGTTCATCGAGCATCACATCAACGTCATGATGGACATCTGGGGCGGCGTCGATGCCATCAAGGCGCATGCGCCCGTGGACGTGGACGACCGCGTCGGCGACGCGCGCCTCCTCAACGGGCCGAAGGCGCCGGACGCCGAGGGCCACGCCTCGCAGGACGAGATCGACGCGCTGTTCGGCTAGAGCGAATAAGGCATCGACGGCCCGCGCCTCGCCTGCGCGGCATGATGGCATCCCGGATGCTGCGCGGCATGAAATGCTACGCCGCTGATCCGGGATCGTTCCAGCCACGGCGTTCGTGGCGGTCCGGGCTCTGCGACGCGGCACGCCGCACCGCGCCCGGGACACGAGCGCCGGACCCCGGCGAATGATCAGCGCTCGTTGTCGCCGACCTCGCGGCTCGCCTCGAACAGGAACCAGGTGCGCTTCTCGGCCTCGTCGATGAAGTTTTCCAGAAGGCTCGCGGTCGCGACGTCGTCGTGACTGTCGGCGATCTCGTGCGCCTTGCGCAGGTTCGCCACCACCTTCTTGTTGTCGTTCATCAGTTCGCGCAGCATCTCGCGCGCCGGCACATAGTCTTCGTTGTTGTCGGCGAGCGTCTGCAGCTTCGCGATGTGGCCGATCGAGCGTAGCGTGGTGCCGCCGATCTTGCGCACCCGTTCGGCGATCTCGTCGGTGGTGGCGATGATCGCCGCCGACTGCTCGTCGAGCAACAGGTGATAATCGCGGAAATGCCGGCCGCTGACGTGCCAGTGGAAGTTCTTGGTCTTGAGGAACAGCGCGAAGGTGTCGGCGAGCACGGTGTTGAGCGCCGCCGAGATCTCGTCCACGGCATCAGGGGCGAGGTCGGTCGGCGTATCGAGCGCGGGATCGACTTTTTGCGAAGACGATTTCTTGGGCTTGGTCACGGGAATGCCTTCCTTTGTGAAAAAAAACGCCACGATGCCGGCTCCGTGCGATGGACAGCCCTCGCCGCCGGCCTATAAACGCATGTCCGGATCGCCAGTTCCAGCGCCGGAACTAAAGGAAGGCCGCCAGCCGGCACCCCATGGACAACTGGATCGACTATTACGATTCCACCCACACCATTTATGTCAGCCGGCGGCACCGCGACCTGCATTTTCAGGTCATCGCTGACGACATCATTGCCTACATCCCCTCCCCCGACGCCGTGGTGCTGGACTATGCCTGCGGCGAGGCACTGTCCGCCGGCCGGGTCGCGCAAGCCTGCGGCCTCCTGATCCTGGCCGAGCCGGCACCCGGCGTGCGCGGCCGGCTGATCGCGCGTTTTGCGCCCAACCTGCGCATCAAGGTGCGCTCGCTCGACGATCTGCGCCACATCGACCCGCAGTCGGTCGACCTCGCGGTGATGAATTCGGTGGCGCAGTACATGACGGCGGAGGAATTCGACACCGCACTGGCCGTGATCCGCCGCGCGCTGAAGCCCGCCGGCCGGCTGGTGCTGGGCGACATCCTCAGGCCGAATGTCGGCCTCGTCACCGACGTCATGGCGCTGCTGCGCTTCGCGCGCCGCCACGGTTTTCTCAAGGACGCGCTGGTCGGGCTCGCCGCCACCGCCCTGTCCGATTACCGGCAGTTGCGCAGCCACTTCGGTTTGCAGCACTTTTCGGAAGCCGAGATCACGGCGCGGCTGGCCGCGGCCGGCTTCAGCGCGACCCGCGCCCCGGCCAACATCGGCTACAATCCCGCGCGCATGACCTTCGTCGCCACCCCGCAGCCGGCCGGGCGTTAGGGTTAATGTCCGGTAAAGGATGCACGCCGCCGGTAATTCGTTATGTTTCCGCCCGGCCCGGTGGCGGAAGACGACGCGGGAGCCGTGAAAGGCTCCACATCCTGGTTCAAGCCCAGGCTGGGCCTCCAACTCCCCGTTCGCGGGCCGGGGATATCCCCAAAGCGCGCCCCGACGGGCCATTTGACCGGCCTTCAGTGGCCAAAACCCCTTCCCCGGCCTGAAAAACTGGTCTAGACACAGCCGCGCGCAGGACGATCCCTTGCGCCCGGCTTGGGACGCGCGAGAGCGCGTCTTTTTTTGTGCCCGGAAACCTCAAGACCGCGGACCGAGGGGCCGATTCGGCGCCCCCGCCGGCCATGCGCGGCAATTTGATCGGATCGCCGCCTCCCTTTCCGGTGGCGGTCCAGCGGAGTGGTGATGCCCAAACGAACCGATATCTCGACCATCCTCATCATCGGCGCCGGCCCAATTATCATCGGGCAGGCCTGCGAATTCGACTATTCCGGCACGCAGGCGGTCAAGACGTTGAGGGAGGAGGGCTACCGCATCGTGCTGGTCAACTCCAACCCGGCCACCATCATGACCGACCCGGAGCTGGCCGACGCCACCTATGTCGAGCCGATCACGCCCGAGATCGTCGCGAAAATCATCGAGAAGGAGCGCTACGTCACGCCGGGCGGCTTTGCCGTGCTGCCGACCATGGGCGGGCAGACCGCGCTCAACTGCGCGCTGTCGCTGCGCAAGATGGGGGTGCTGGAGAAATTCGACGTCGAGATGATCGGCGCCACCGCCGACGCCATCGACAAGGCCGAGGACCGCGGCCGCTTCCGCGAGGCGATGGACAAGATCGGGCTGAAGTCGCCGCACTCGATCCAGATCAAGACGCTGCCGGACGCGCTGCACGCGCTGGACGAGATCGGCCTGCCCGCGATCATCCGCCCCTCGTTCACGCTCGGCGGCACCGGCGGCGGCATCGCCTACACCAAGGCGGAGTTCATCGAGATCGTCGAGCGCGGCATCGACGCCTCGCCCACCAACGAGGTCCTGATCGAGGAATCCGTGCTCGGCTGGAAAGAGTTCGAGATGGAGGTGGTGCGCGACAAGGCCGATAACTGCATCATCGTCTGCTCGATCGAGAACGTCGATCCGATGGGCGTGCACACCGGCGATTCCATCACGGTGGCGCCGGCGCTGACCTTGACCGACAAGGAATACCAGATCATGCGCGACGCCTCGATCGCGGTGTTGCGCGAGATCGGGGTGGAGACCGGCGGCTCCAACGTGCAGTTCGCCATCAATCCGGCCGACGGCCGCATCGTCGTCATCGAGATGAACCCGCGGGTGTCGCGCTCCTCGGCGCTAGCTTCGAAGGCGACCGGCTTTCCGATCGCAAAAGTCGCCGCCAAGCTCGCGGTCGGCTATACGCTGGACGAGATCGCCAACGACATCACGGGCGGCGCGACGCCGGCCTCGTTCGAGCCGACCATCGATTACGTCGTCACCAAGATTCCGCGCTTCGCCTTCGAAAAATTCCCCGGCGCCTCGACCACGCTGACCACCTCGATGAAGTCGGTCGGCGAGGTGATGGCGATCGGCCGCACCTTCCAGGAGAGCCTGCAGAAGGCCCTGCGCGGGCTGGAGACCGGGCTGACCGGCCTCGACGAGATCGAGATCGAGGGGCTCGGCCAGGGCGACGACAAGAACGCGATCCGCGCCGCCCTCGGCACGCCGACGCCGGACCGGCTGTTGCAGGTGGCGCAGGCGATGCGGCTCGGCTGGGCCGACGAGGACATCTTCGCTTCCTGCAAGATCGATCCGTGGTTCCTGGCGCAGATCCGCGAGATCGTCGAGACGGAGGACAAGGTGCGCCGCGACGGCCTGCCGCCGCACGCCTTCGGCATGCGCTCGCTCAAGACGATGGGCTTTTCCGACGCGCGGCTGGCCGTGCTCGCCGCGACCACCGAGGCCGAGGTGCGCGCTGAGCGCCACGCGCTCGGCGTGCGGCCGGTCTACAAGCGCATCGATACCTGTGCCGCGGAGTTCGCCTCCCCCACCGCCTACATGTACTCGACCTACGAGACGCCGTTCGCCGGCCGCCCGGCCGATGAAAGCGCGCCCTCCGACCGCAAGAAGGTGGTGATCCTCGGCGGCGGCCCGAACCGCATCGGCCAGGGCATCGAGTTCGACTATTGCTGCTGCCACGCCTGCTTCGCGCTCGCCGACGCCGGCTTCGAGACCATCATGGTCAACTGCAACCCGGAGACGGTCTCGACCGACTACGACACCGCCGACCGGCTGTATTTCGAGCCGCTGACGGCCGAGGACGTGCTGGAGATCATCGACAACGAGGCGACCGCCGGCACGCTGCATGGCGTCATCGTGCAGTTCGGCGGCCAGACCCCGCTCAAGCTCGCCCGCGCGCTGGAAAAGGCCAGCGTGCCGATCCTCGGCACCTCGCCCGACGCCATCGACCTCGCCGAGGACCGCGACCGCTTCAAGCGCGTGCTCGACAAGCTGCACCTGATGCAGCCGAAGAACGGCATCGCCTATTCGGTCGAGCAGGCGCGCCTCGTCGCCGCCGACCTCGGCTACCCCCTGGTGGTGCGCCCGTCCTACGTGCTCGGCGGCCGCGCCATGCAGATCATCCGCGACGACGCCCAGCTCGGCGACTACCTGCTCGGCACGCTGCCGGAACTGGTGCCGGCCGACGTCAAGGCGCGCTATCCCAACGACAAGACCGGGCAGATCAACACCGTGCTCGGCGCCAATCCGCTGTTGTTCGACCGCTACCTGTCCGACGCCATCGAGATCGACGTCGATTGCTTAAGCGACGGCACCGATTCTTTCGTGGTCGGCATCATGGAGCACATCGAGGAAGCCGGCATCCACTCCGGCGATTCCGCCTGCTCGCTGCCGCCGCGCTCGCTCGATGCCGCGACCCTCACCGAGCTTGAGCGGCAGACCCGCGAACTCGCGCTCGGCCTCGACGTGGTCGGCCTGATGAACGTGCAGTACGCCATCAAGGACGGCGAGATCTACGTGCTGGAGGTCAACCCGCGCGCCTCGCGCACGGTGCCGTTCGTCGCCAAGGTGATCGGCGTGCCGGTCGCCAAGATCGCGGCGCGCATCATGGCCGGCGAGCGGCTCGCCGATTTCAAGCTGGTGCCGCGCAAGCTCAACCATGTCGGCGTCAAGGAATCGGTGTTCCCGTTCGCCCGCTTCCCCGGCGTCGATACCGTGCTCGGCCCGGAGATGCGCTCGACCGGCGAGGTGATCGGGCTCGACCGCTCGTTCGAGGTCGCCTTCGCCAAGAGCCAGCTCGGCGGCGGAACCCGGGTGCCGCGCGGCGGAACCGTGTTCGTCTCGGTGCGCGACGAGGACAAGACCCGCATCCTCGAGGCCATGCGGCTTCTGGCCTCGCTCGGCTTCAAGGTGATCGCCACCTCCGGCACCCAGCGTTTTCTCGCCGACAACGGCGTCGCCGCGGAAAAGATCAACAAGGTGCTGGAAGGCCGTCCGCACATCGTGGACGCCATCACCAACGGCGGCGTGCAGCTGGTGTTCAATACCACCGAGGGGCCGCAGGCGCTCGCCGACAGCCGCTCGCTGCGGCGCGCCGCCCTCTTGCATAAAGTGCCCTACTACACCACACTTTCAGGTGCGGTGGCGGCCGCGCAGGGGATCCGTGCCTATATGGGCGGCGACCTCGAGGTGCGGACGCTGCAAAGCTACTTTGCCAAGCCGTGACGTTCGCCTGGCCTAACCCTTCAAGGACTTGCCGTTGGAACCGGACAAGAACCGGGCAGGCACCCTTTTGAGACGACCGACCGCGCCCGGCAACCACCGGGCGCTTCATTCCCCGGCGCCGCCGCCGGGCAGCGAGAGGCAAGGACAACGACGAAATGGTTGAAAAAATTCCGATGACCAAGGCCGGCCATGCCGCTCTGGAAGAGGAATTGAAGCAGCGGCAATCGATCGATCGCCCGCGCATCATCGAGCAGATCGCGGAAGCACGCTCGCATGGCGACCTTTCGGAAAATGCCGAATACCACGCCGCCAAGGAACAGCAGTCGCATAACGAGGGGCGTATCGCCGAGCTCGAGGACCAGCTCGCGCGCGCCGACATCATCGACGTGTCGAAACTGTCCGGCGACACCATCAAGTTCGGCGCCACCGTCACCCTGATCGACGAGGACACCGAGAAGAAGGCGGTATGGCAGATCGTCGGCGAGGCGGAGGCCGACGCCCGCAAGGGCCGCATCTCGATCACCTCGCCGCTGGCCCGTGCCCTGATCGGCAAGAAGAAGGGTGCCTCGGTGGAGGTGGTGGCGCCGGGCGGCGCCAAGGCCTACGAGGTCACCAAGGTCGAGTGGCGCTGAGGGCCAAGCGCGCCGAAACTCCTGTCTGCACCGCTCGTCATGAACACCCGAAGGAGCCGCGATCCGCGGCTCCTTTTTGTTTTTCCTTGTCGCGGAGAGGAGACTCCTGACATGATTTAGAGCGAATCAGGGATCTTTCACCGCATCGTGATCTTCCGCCGCCAAGCGGTTGCGCTAGTACCCGCTTTCCGAAGTTCGTGATGCACCGCAATACTCGCCTTGACGAACTTCGGAAAGCAAAGGGTACTAGCAACATACAATTCTAGTGCCGCTTTCGATTTGAAGTCCCTGTCACGGGATTGCTGCAAATCATGCAGGGACTTCAAATCGGCGGCACTAGCGATGCCAGTTCGTTTCACCACGGAGGGGCTGCCATGGCCATCGAATCGACCCTGAACGAGTGGGAGCCGCGCATCCGCAGCGTCCTGCGGATTGTGGCCGGACTGCTTTTGCTGCAGCACGGCACGGCAAAGATCCTCGGCATTCCGCCGATGGAGAATTTTGCAAACCTGCAGATCGCCTCGCTGATCGGCGTCGCCGGCCTGATCGAACTGATCGGCGGCATTTTGTTCATCATCGGGCTGTGCACGCGCCCGACCGCCTTCATCCTGTCGGGCTTCACGGCGGTCGCCTACTTCATGGTGCACGCGTCCAAGAGTTTTTATCCGATCCTCAACGGCGGCGAACTGGCGGCGCTGTACAGTTTTGTGTTCCTGTACTTCGTCTTCGCCGGACCGGGGCCGTGGAGCGTGGACGCCGCGCGCCGCTCGGCGTAGCCCGCAAGCTCCGTCACTCGAAGAACACGTCGGTGCGGCGCGAGGTCAGCACGCGCTGCCCCGACGCCAGTTCGAGGTCGCAACTTGCATCGACCTGCACGAAACGCGGCCGCCGCGCCACCAGCGTCAGGCGGGCGCGCAGTCGCACCGCATCGCCCGGATGCACGGCATGGCGGAAGCGCACGGCGCGCAGGCCGGCTTCGTGGCTGCCGGCGCCGGAAGCGACGATGCACACCTCCTGCAACAGCGCCGGCACCAGCGCCAGCAGCAACTGGCCGGGCACCACGGTGCGACCGCCGTCGAGATCGCGCGCGGCGCGGGCGACGTCGGTATGAATCCAGTTGGCGTCGCCGGTGAGCGCAACGAAGCGATCGACCTCGTCCTGCGTCACAACGCGCCAGCCGCTCGGCCGCAGATCGACGCCGATATAGGCGGCGAGATCGGCGGCGCGGGCGACACGCACGATCGGCGACGATCCTGACGATTCGCTCATCACTACCCCCCCTACACGCTCATCATCAGCGCGCTGCCGAGCCCGCCGGCGGCGGCGATGGCGGCGAGCCCCCGCGCGCCGGGCGCTTCGCGCTGCAAAGCGTGCCACAGCCGCACGGCAAGGATCGCGCCTGAGGCGCCGATCGGATGGCCGCGCGCCAGCGCCCCGCCACGGCGGTTGACACGCACCGGGTCGAGCCCGATGCCGTCGATGCAGGCGATGGCCTGCGCGGCAAATGCCTCCATGATTTCGGCGACGGCGATGGCCGCCGGCGCCAGCGCCTCTCCCGCCAGCACCGCGCGCGCCGCGGCAATCGGGGCGGCACCCGGCATGGCCGGATCGCCGCCGCGCCGGCACCCCGTCCCGATGCGCACCGGGCGCGACGGCGCGAGGCGGCGGGCGATGTCCTCCGACACCACCAGCACCGCCGCCGCGGCATCGGCCTCGACCGCCACGGTGGCGCGGGTGACGCCGTGGCTCGCATCGCCCGCGAGCGGCGGCAGCCGCCGGCACAGATCCGGCGTCAGCGCGCGGGCAAAAGCATCGTGGGCAAGACCGGCCAGCGGCACGATCTCCGGCGGGCCGGGCGGATCGTGGCGCGCCTTGCGGTGGCTCTCGACGGCGAAGGCATCCTGCGCCGCGCGGGTGACGCCGAACCGCTCGGCCAGCGTGGCGGCGGCGGCGATCATGTCGGGGTCGCGCTCCGGCCACGGCGCGAACGGCGGCCGCTCGTACGGCTGCGGCGCCTCGCCGGGATGGCGCGGCCGGCGCGCCCGCAGCGGCGCGCGGCTGAAGCTTTCGACGCCGCCGGCGATCACCGCCCGCGCCGCGCCGGACGCGATCCGGTCGGCCGCCAGCATCACCGCATCGAGCCCGCCGCAGCACTGGCTGTCGATGGTCAGCGCCGGGGTGGCGTCGGGCAGGCCGGCGGCGAGCGCCGCCATCCGCGCCGGATTGCCGCCGCCATACAGCGCGTTGCCGAGGATGACCTCGTCGATCTCGCCGGGCGCAAGGCCGCCATCGGTAAGCAACGCCCGGATCGGCGCCGCACCCAGCTCAGTCACCTCCACCGCCTTGAACGCGCCACCGCGCGGCGCAACCGCCGTGCGACGCGCGGCGACGATGAAAGCGGCGCTCATGGCAGCGCCGCGCAGGCGCCGGCCTGCCACAGCCGGCGCAGCGCCTCGAAGTCGGATTTGCCCGACGAGGTTGTCGGCCAGCGCGGCGGCACGGCATAGCGGCGCGGGATGCGATGGAGCGGCAGCGCGGCGCGGGCATGCGCGATCAGCGCCGGCGTGTCGGCCGCCGCGCCGTCGCGGAAGCGCACCAGCGCCACCAGCCGCTCGCCGCGCCGGGCATCGTCGGTGCCGAGCACCGCGGCGCTGGCGATCGCCGGGTGCGCCTCCAGCACGCGCTCGATCTCCTCCGGGTGCACGTTCTTGCCGGAGGTGACGATCATCCGGCTGGCGCGGCCGACGAGGCGCAGGAAACCGCGCGCATCACACACGCCGACGTCGCCGACCGAGACCGCGCCGTCGGCCTGCCGCAGCGGCGCGGCGTCGCCGCAGGCATAGCCATGAACAGGAACGGGCTTTTGACGAACACCTCGCCGACCTCGCCCGCTGGCAGCACGCGGCCGCGATGATCGCGGATGGTCAGTTCGACGCCGGCGAAGGCGCGGCCGACCGAACCGGCCGGCACGTCCTCGTCGTCGCGCGCGACCGTGGTGAAGCTCAATTCGGAGGCGCCGTAGAACTCGGCGAAGCGCGCGGCCGGACACAGCCGCCGCAGCGCGGCGCCGGCGCGGCCCTGCCACTTGGCGCCCGACGACAACACCCAGCGCAAGGTGGGGACCGGCGCGCCGTCGCGCGCGGCCGCCTCGACGATCATCTCGAGCTGGGTCGGCACGCCGTAGAGCACGCTCGCCGCGTGCTGCCGCATCAGGCGGACGACGTGGTTCGGGCGAAACGTCCGGCACAGCACCACCGTCGCGCCGACATCGAGGCCGTGGGCCAGCGCGTAAAGAAACAGCGAATGCGTCAGGCTGCCCGGCGCCAGCACCACGTCGCTCGCGCCGATATCGAACTCGCGGTCGCTGGCGCGAAAACTTTGAACCCACGAGCGATGGTGGCGGCGAAACCCTTTCGGCAGGCCGGTCGAGCCCGAGGTGAAGCCGACATAGAACGGCGCCAGCGGATCGGGCGCGGGCGGCGGCGCGCTTTCGGTCGAAGCGCCGAGCGCATCGGCGACACGCGCGAACGGCAGGTGCGCGTCGATCACGACGGCCAGCCCCTCGCCCACCAGCGCCGCGCTGTCGCTCACCACCAGCCCCGGCGCCAATGCCGCAATCGCGGCCTGCGCGGTCGCAAGCGGCCATGCCGGATCGAAAATCTGCGCCTCGCGGCCAGCGCGCGCGGTGGCGAGAAACAACAGCGCCAGCGCCGGGCCGTTGCCGAGATGCAGCGCCACGCCGCGCCCCGGCGGCACCCGCCGCACCAGATACGCGGCGAGCCGTTCGACGGCCGCGTTCAGCGCGCTCCAGGAAATCGTGTCGGAGATGGTGTCGCCATCGCAGACGATCGCCGCACGCTCCGGCGCAGCGCCGGCGTGGCGCGGCAGGCGGGCGGTGATCGTCTCGCCGCTCATGCGCGGCCGGCGATGGCCGCCGGATAGGCGCGGAACGAGGCTTCGGCGACGAAGGCGGTGGCCAGCGCCTTCAGCAGGTCGCCGGGGATGAACACGGCGGTCGCGATTGCCGCCTGCACGACGCTCATCCGTGCCACCGCCATCAGCCCGACGATGCCGCAGGCATATTCGACGACGATGCCGCCGCCGATGGCTGCGATCAGCGCGGCTGCGAACACCGGCAAGTGCTTCAGCCGCTGCATCAGCAGCCCGGTGACGAAGGCCGCCGGCACGAAGCCGACGAGGAAGCCGACCGAGGGGCCGAACAGCACGCCGAGGCCGCCGCGCCCGCCCGACAACAGCGGCGCGCCCAGCAGCACGACGAACAAAAACAGCAGCACCGCAAGCGCGCCGTGGCGCGGCCCCAGCACGATGCCGGCGAGCATGACGCCGAGCGTCTGTGCCGTGACCGGCACGCCGGCGGCAATCGGCAGCACGACGCCGGGCAGCAGCCCGAGCACGGCGATGACCGCGGCGATCAGCGCGATGCGGACGATGGTACGGGATTCCACGGCGGTTCTCCTAGCGGTGCGGGGCGTGGGGTGCGGTATCGAAGCCGCGCGCATCGAGCGCCTCGGCAACACGGTCGGCCAGTTGCAGGCTCTCAGCGAAAAAAGCGGCGACGAGGCGAACCGGAACGCGGCGCGAACTGCGCGCCTTCCACGCCTCCTCGCGCGCGCGCCAGCGCGTCATCAGCACCGGCACGAAGCGCAGCACCAGCGCCACCGCCAACGACATCTTGCGCGGGTTGACGCCAAGCGGGCGCAAGAGCCGCAGCGGCGGCGCCAGCACCTCCATCAGCGCGCCCATCGTCGTCGTCATGCTGACGAGGTCGGCGGCGAGCAGCATCGCGACAAGCCGCATCACGATCACCGCGCCGGCCTCGAAATCCTGCGACAGCGCCTGCACGCCGCCGATCACGACAAGCAGCGGCAGCAGCGGCCGCAGCAGCTTCAGCCGCGCCAGGCCGTAGCGGCCGAAGCCGGCATAGATCGCGCCGAGGGCGAGGAGCGCGGCGGCAAGAATGCGTCCGTCGTCGACCGGCACCAGCGCGATGCTGAACAGCGCCAGCGCCGCCAGCTTGATACCGGCGGGAACGCGATGCAGCCAGGACGGGGGCGCGAGGCTGTCGGCGATCATGCGGACATCGCATCCTGCGCGGCGGCAATCGCATGCGCGCGGTAGGCCGGCAGCAGGTCGGCGGGACGGCCATCGGCGCGCACGCGCCCGGCTTCGAGCCAGATGACGCGTTCGAAATCCGCGACCAGATCGAGATCGTGGGTCGCCATCACGATCTGCTGCGGCAGCGCCATGATGCGGCGTGCCAGCGCCAGTTGCGTCGGCAGGTCGAGGCTCGAAAACGGCTCGTCCATCAGCAGCACGGCCGGATCGGTGGCGAGCACGGCCAGCACGCAGACGAGCTGGCGCTGGCCGCCCGACAGGTCGTTGACGTTGCGCTCGGCCCAGCCGTCGCAGCCGTGTCGCGCCAGCAGCGCCAGCGCCTGGCGCCGCGCCTCGGCAGGCGCCATGCCGCGCTCGGTGAGGCCGAAGGCGACCTCCTCGCCCACCGTCGGGAAGATCAGCTGATGGTCCGGATTCTGGAAGATGAAGCCGGCCACGCCCGGCAGCTCGCGGCGCTGCGCCACGGTGTCCAGCCCCGCGACGGTGACGCGGCCGCGCGACGGCTGAAGCAGGCCGTTGGCGAGCCGCAGCAGCGTGCTCTTGCCGGAGCCGTTGTCGCCAATCAGGGCGATACGGCGCTCGGTGAGCGAGAGCGCCGGCAGCGCCAGCGCCACGCGCCCGCCGCGTTCCGCCTCGACATCGTGAAAGACGATACCGTCGTCCGGTTGCGCGACGGTTGCCGCGCCCGAGGGCGGCGCGCCGTTCCATCGCCGGAGAAATGACCTGGTGCCCATCGGCGTGTTGGGTAGCGCATCGCCGGGCGCAATGCCACTGTTGGATCGCGCCCTTGGATCGCGCCCTTGGATCGCGCCGGCCAGCGCTGCGGCGGCGGGTGGCGGAGAGGCGTGCTACCCCAGCGCGCGCAACTCGCGGCGCAGCACCTTGCCGGTTGCGGTCATCGGCAGGCTGTCGGCGAACTGCACGAGGCGCGGGTATTCGTGCGCGGCGAGCTTGACCTTGACGAAATCCTGAATGTCGCGCGCCAGGGCGTCGCTGCCGGTGAAGCCGGGGCGCAGCACGATCCACGCCTTGACCGATTCGGTGCGGATCGGATCGGGCACGCCGACCACCGCGGCCATTGCCACCGCCGGATGGCGGATCAAAGTGTCCTCGATCTCGGCCGGGCCGATGCGGTAGCCGGCCGAAGTGATGACGTCGTCCTCGCGGCTCATGTACCAGAAGTAGCCGTCATCGTCGCGGCGGCCGAGATCGCCGGTGAGCAGAAAGCCGCCGGCGTATTTTTTCGCGGTCGCTTCCGGGTTGCCCCAGTACTCCAGCATCATGCACGGGTTGGGCGCGCGCACGCCGATGATGCCGGTCTCGCCGTTAGGCAACTCACGACCGGTCTCATCAACGATGCGCACGTCAAAACCCGGCGTCGCCTTGCCCATCGAGCCCGGCAGGATCGGAAACAGCTTTGCGTTGTTGCCGACGACGAGGTTGCATTCGGTCTGGCCGTAAATCTCGTGCGCCTCGACGCCGAACGTGGTGCGCACCCAGTCGAGCAGCTCGCCGCCGAGCGACTCGCCGCCGGTGAAGATGCTGCGCAGGCTGACGCCGGGATGCGAGACGTTCGCCTGCCGCATCAGTTTCAGCGCGGTCGGCGGCAGAAACACGTTGCGCACCTTGTGATCGGCCATCAGTTGCATGGCCTCGACCGGATCGAATTTTTTCGCGCGATAGCCGACCATCGGCACGCCGTGATACCAGGCCGGGAACAGCGCATCGAACAGCCCGCCGATCCACGCCCAGTCCGCCGGCGTCCACATCACGTCGCCGGGCTTCGGGAAGAAATCGTGCGCCATCTCGACGTTCGGCAGATGGCCGAGCAGCACGCGGTGCGCATGCAGCGCGCCTTTCGGATTGCCGGTGGTGCCGGAGGTGTAGATGATGATCGCCGGATCGTCGGCACGGGTGTTGACGGTCTCGAAGTCCTCGGACGCCCCCTCGACCGCGTCCCAGAACGACACCGTCGCGACGTCGCCCTCGCCGACCACATAGATGCGCTGCAAGGCCGGCAGCCGGTCGCGAATGACGGCAATCTTGGCGTAGCCGCCCGCGTCGGTGACCACCGCCTTGGCGTTGGAGTTGGCCAGCCGGAACGCCAGCGCCTCCTCGCCGAACAGCGTGAACAGCGGCACCGACACGAGGCCGGCGCGGAACGCGGCCAGATGCGCGACCGGCAGCTCGACCGACTGCGACAGGAACACGCCGACCCGGTCGCCGCGCAACAGGCCGTCCTCGGTCAGCACGTTGGCGAAGCGGCGCGACCACGCCTGCATCTCGTCGAAGGAGACTTTTCTGACGCTGCCGTTGTCGTCGATGAAGGTCAGCGCCAGCTTGCCCGTACCGTCGGCATGGCGGTCGCAGGCGGCGGTTGCGACGTTGAAATGCTCCGGCACCTGCCAGCGAAAGTTACGGTAAAGGTCGTCGTAGTCGCTGGTCTCGGTGAGCATCGGAACGTTTCCCATTATCTTAATGTTATTTTTGACGCGCCACCTCGTTCGTCATGCCCGGCTTCATGCCGGGCATCCACGTCTTGACGACATTTCGACAAGTAAGGCGTGGATGGCCGGGACAAGCCCGGCCATGACGGGTGCAGCGTATTCAATCCTAGCCTGCCAGCGCCGCCTTCACCAGCGCGCTGGCCTTGCCAAAATCCATGCGGCCGGCGTATTGGCCGCGCAGCACGCCGATCACCTTGCCCATGTCCTTCATGCCGGCAGCGCCGGTCTCGGCGATGGCCGCCGTAATCGCCGCCTTCACCTCGTCCTCGGTCATCTGCTGCGGCAGATAGCCCTCGATCACCGCGATCTCGGCGCGCTCCTGCGCCGCCAGTTCGGCGCGTCCGCCCTTCTCGTAAAGGGCAACCGATTCCTGGCGCTGCTTGATCATCTTCTGCAAAAGCGCCAGCACCTCGGCATCGCCGAGCGGCGGCTTGCCTTGCCCACGCGCCTCGATGTCGGCGTTCTTGATGGTGGAGTTGACCATGCGCAGCGTCGAGAGCCGGCGCTCGTCCCTGGCCTTCATGGCCTCCTTCACATGGGCGTTGATGTCGTCGCGCAGCATTGTTTGGCTCCTTCACGGCGCATGGGCGCCTTCGTTCGCTGCGGTGATGTAGGGCGTTTCAAAGCCCCACACAACAAATTGTGGCGCGCTGCCGGCGGCCGGCACAAGGCTCGCCGAGCCATGCCCCGGACGCGGTGCGGCATGAAATGCCGCTCCGCCGATCCGGGGCCGTTTCGGATTCCGAGCGCGCAACGGTCCCGGTTCTGCGAAGCAGCGTTGCACGCTGCTTCGCGCACGGGACACACAGCAAACAGATCCGATCGACCCTCACGCAACGCCGCGCACGCGGCATTCCCAATAGGGCGCGCGCAACGCCTTGCGGTCGATCTTGCCGAGCCCGGTGACCGGGATGTCGGCGACGACGTCGATCGTCTTCGGCGACCACGGCGCGCCGCGCTTGTCCTTCACATGGGCCTGCAACTCCGCCACGCTGGCGCTTGCGCCCTCCTTCAGCACCACGAACGCCTTCACCGCCTCGCCCCATTTCGGATCGGGCACGCCGATCACCGCCGCCGAGGCGACCGCCGGGTGCGCCATCAGGGCGTCCTCGACCTCGCGCGGATAGATGTTGAAGCCACCGGAGATGATCATGTCCTTGGTGCGGTCGACGATATAGAGATAGCCCTCGGCATCGGCGACCGCGACGTCGCCAGTGTGCAGCCAGCCGCCGCGCAGCGCCTCCGCATTGGCGTCGGGACGCTTCCAGTAGCCGTCCATCACCAACGGCCCGCGTACGCAGATTTCGCCCGGCTCGCCGACCGCGACCTCGCGCATCTCGCTGTCGAACAGTTTGACGTCCACCAAGGGGCTCGGCCGCCCGCACGAGCCGAGCCGTTCGGGGCGCTTCAGATCGTGGTCGGCCTTGCGCAGCGAGGTGATGCACTGCGGCGCCTCGGTCTGGCCGTAGAGCTGCACGAACACGTTGCCGAAGGCGGCCATGCCCTCGCGCAGCCGGTCGGGCGACATCGGCGCCGCGCCGTAGATGATCATGTCGAGCGAGGAGAGGTCAAAGCGCGCGCGCAGTTCGTGCGCATCGATCAGCGCATAGATCAGCGTCGGCACCAGGAACGTCGCGGTGATCCTTTCGTCGGCCACGACGCGGCAGAACGTCTCGGCGTCAAACCCTTGCGTCAGGCGGGTATAGCCGCCGCGCAGCATCACCGGATAGATGGTGACGCCGGCGGCATGGCTCACCGGGGTCGCGGCGAGATAGCGGATGTCGGCCGGCCAGTCCCAGTCGGCGAACAGCGTCAGCGTCATGGTCAGCATGGCGCGGTGCGGCAGCATCACGCCCTTGGAGCGGCCGGTGGTGCCGCCGGTATAGGCGAGCCAGGCGACGTCGCCGGCCGCGCCCTCGTCCCTGAGCGGCGCGGGGGACGCTGCGCGCGCGGCGGCAAGAATATCCTGCGCGCCCTCCGCTTCGCCGAACGCCATCAGGTGCTTCAGTCCCGGCACGCGCGCCTTGATGGCGCGGCCGCGCGCTGCGAATTTGTCCGCATCGACGATCAGCGCGTCGATCCCGGCGTCCTCGACGATGAAGGCGTGATCGTCCTCGGCGGCCATCGGATGCAGCGGCGTGTAGCGCAAGCCCATGATCAGCCCGGCGCACATCGCCGCCCAGCTCTCGGCGCGGTTGCCGGCGAGGATCGACAGCGCGTCGCCGCGCTTCAGGCCCGCCGCCTTGAAGGCGGCGATGAAGCGCGCCATCGCCTCGCCGAGTTCCCGGTAGGTCCAGAACGTCGTGCCGTCGCCGAGCGCCGGCCGGTCGGCGAAGCGCGTCACCGCGCCGACGATCAGGCCGCCGGCGGTGCCGCCGGTGTAAAGCTGGTCCATGGCCGCGCCTCCCCGCTTTTTTGTTCCTTTTTGCCGGGTCAGGGTATCGGCCGCGCCGGCGCTGTCAAATCGGCCGATATGCCGGTGAATTTGCCCGGATCAGGCTTTGACGCGGCGCAGCAACGGCGCTATGGAATGGCTTTATGACAACCTCAGACAATTCATCGCGCTGGCCGGATTTCAAGCCGACCGCGCTTCTCGTGCTGGCTGATGGCACCGTGTTGGAAGGCGTCGGGCTCGGCGCCGAAGGCGACGCTGTCGGCGAGGTCTGCTTCAACACCGCCATGACCGGCTACGAGGAGATTCTGACCGATCCCTCCTATGCCGGGCAGCTCGTCACCTTCACCTTCCCGCACATCGGCAACGTCGGCGCCAACGACGAGGACATCGAGACGGTGAACATGGCGGCGACGCCGGGCGCCCGCGGCGTGATCCTGCGCGCGGCCGTCACCGAGCCGTCGAACTACCGCGCCACGCGCCATCTCGACCGCTGGCTCAAGGCGCGCGGCATCGTCGGCATGAGCGGCGTCGATACCCGGGCGCTCACCGCCTGCATCCGCGCCCAGGGCACCCCCAACGCGGTGATCGCCCACTCTGCCAGCGGCGTGTTCGACCGCGAGGCGCTGGCCCGCCAGGCGCGCGAGTGGCCGGGCCTCGTCGGCATGGATCTGGTGCCGATGGTGACCACCGCCCAGCGCTACGGCTGGGACGAAACGCCGTGGCAATGGGGCGACGGCTTCGGCCGCCAGGAGGCGCCGCAGTTCAACGTCGTCGCCGTCGATTACGGCATCAAGCGCAACATCCTGCGGCTTCTGGCCGGCGAAGGCTACAAGGTGACGGTGGTGCCGGCGACCGCCTCGGCGGAAGACATCCTTGCGCTCAACCCCGACGGCATCTTTCTGTCCAACGGTCCGGGCGATCCGGCCGAAACCGGCAAATACGCCGTGCCGGTGATCCGGAAGCTGATCGAGTCGGGCAAGCCGACCTTCGGCATCTGCCTCGGTCACCAGATGCTCGGGCTCGCCGTCGGCGGCAAGACCGTGAAGATGCATCAGGGCCACCACGGCGCCAACCACCCGGTCAAGGACAAGACCACCGGCAAGGTCGAGATCACCTCGATGAACCACGGCTTTGCGCTCGACGGCGAGAGCCTGCCGGCCGGCGTCACCGAAACCCACGTCTCGCTGTTCGACGGCTCCAATTGCGGGCTGAAGCTCGACGGCAAGCCGGTGTTCTCGGTGCAGTACCATCCCGAAGCCTCGCCGGGTCCGCGCGACTCGCATTACCTGTTCAAGCGCTTCACCGAGCTGATGCGCGAGCGCAAGCGGGCGTGAGCACGGCGATATCGCGACAACCGACCGCCTGCGCCCTACGGCTTCCTGATCGCGAAGAAGCAGCCGAGCGACACGACGACGCAAGCCAGCCCGATGGCGAACACCGCCCGCGTCGGCAGGACGTCGATGGCGGTGGCGAAAGCGAACGGCGCGAACGCCTGCAACAGCGCCGCCGGCCGCGCGATGCGGCCGAGCACATGGCCGTAGCCGGCGGCCCCGAAGATGTGCAGCGGCAGCGTGCCGCGCGCGATGGTGACGATACCGTTGGCGCCGCCGAACAGGATCGAGAACAACGCCGCCGACGCCACGCTGATGCCGGCCGCGGTCATCAGCAGGAACGCCACCACCATCAGCGCGATCGCGAACCGCGCCACCCACAACGGATCGGTGCGGCTGGCGAAGATGAAGTCGCCGAGCCGCGCCACCACCTGCGAGGGCCCGAACAGCGCGCCGATGATGACCACGGTGGTGGTGTCGATGCCGCCGTGCTCCAGCATCACCAGAAGGTTGGCGACCATGCCCGACAGCACGAAAGCGTGCAGCGCGAAGCCGGCCGCCATCAACAGGAAGATGGCGCCGACCGGCGACACCTTCGACGGGCCGGGCCGCGCGCCGTCGGCGCTTTTCACCGGCGGGGCGGCGGGCGCGGCGACGCGCGGCAGGGCGAAGGCAAGCAGCGGCGCGATGACGAAGGCGAACACCGCGGCGAGCACCAGATAGGTGCCGCGCCAGCCCAGCCCTTCGATCAAGAGATGCACCGCCGGCCAGCCGACCGTCGAGGCAAAACCGCCGGCAAAGGTCACGAAGATGATCTGACGCCGCGCGTGAGCACCGAAGATGCGGCCGAGCGAGGTGAAGGCGGCGTCGTAGAGCGTGGTGGACATCGCCACCCCGATCAAGAGCCAGCAGGCGAAATAAGCGACCGGGTGGGCGGCGACGCTGAGCGCGGCGAAGCCGGCGGCGCCGATCAGCGCGCCGGGCGCCATCACCGCGTGGCCGCCCTTCTTGTCGATCAGGCCGCACAGCCGCGGCGCCACCAGCCCGGAGGTCACCAGCGCCAGCGAGAAGCCGGCCATGCAGAACGCCAGCGACCAGCCGCGCTCGGCGCCGAGATGCGGCAGGATCAGCACCGGCGAATAGATCAGCCCGCCCCAGGCCAGGATCTGCGTCAGCGCCAGCACCGGCACCGCCCGCCCGGGCCCGCAGAGATAGCTTGCGAGCGCCGTCACGGCGCTCGCCGCGCGCTCGCGCTCCCGGCGGGGTTTAAAGCGGCACTGAGGGGAGGATCGGCGTCGTCACTCGGCAGACTGGCGCTGTCAGGAGCCGGCTCAGGGTTTTGGCGCGCAGCGGACATAGACCATCGTTCCATACCGGCTCGCGGCGTCGCGGTCGATGAACCGCGTCACCAGCACGCGCCCGTCGAAGGAAACGATCTCGCGGTCCTGCTCGCCGCCGGGAGGTCCGGGCGGGCCGATGTAGTTCTTGCCGCTGGTGCTGCCCTTGAGCCGCAGTTCCTCGGGCTTGGCCTGGTCGGCCAGATGCATAACGACGCCGCCGTTGGCGCCGGCGCCGATCACATACGGGTTGCGGCACTGGGTTTTCGCCGCGGCCTCGGTGCGGCGGCGGTCGTCCGGCTTGGTGTAGGAGGCCAGGCCCCAGCTTCCGACCAGTTCGTCGGCGCGCACGGTGGCCGGAATCTCCGGCTCGACCGCCGGCTGCTGTTCGGCGACGGGCGGCTCGACGCCGGGGCCAAAAGTGCTGCAGGCACCGAGCAACGCGCCGAGGGCGACCACCCCCGATAGCGCCCGGACCCGCGCGACGTGTGGAGCGAGGCGCGGGAGCGCGCACGAGATCGAGCTGAACATGAGCAGAGTTCCCCTTGACGACGAGTCTGGACTGCAATGATCCGCCTGGCAAGCGCCAACCGCCGGACCCGGTAGACCAGGCGGCGGACGGCGCGGAATCATCCCTATAACATCGGCCTTACGGTGATTTTAAGAGGCGGTCGAGGATGGCTTGCTTGACAGGGCGGTCCCCACACCATATCTCCGGGCCGCTTTAGCACTCTCGTGGCTCGACTGCCAAAGCGGCGCCACGGCCCGGACGGCAGCGGCCGTCACACCGCATGTCCTTAAGTTCGCAAGCTCTCGTGACGACCAACGGTAAGCAAGGAAACCCCATGTCCAAGTCGGAGTCCAAGTCGAAATTTCGCCCGCTTCACGACCGCGTCGTGGTCAAGCGCCTCGATGCCGAGGAAAAGACCAAGGGTGGCATCATCATTCCCGATACCGCCAAGGAGAAGCCGTCGCAGGGCCAGGTGGTGGCTGTCGGCCCCGGCGGGCGCGACGAGAGCGGCAAGCTGATCCCGATCGACCTCAAGGTCGGCGACAAGGTGCTGTTCGGCAAGTGGTCGGGCACCGAGATCAAGCTCGACGGCGAAGAACTCCTGATCATGAAGGAGTCCGACATCATGGGCGTGCTGAGCTAAGCCGCGCCTTCTCAACGCAATGAGTCGCTGCTGCTGAGACGTCATGCCCGGACCTGATCCGGGCATCCATCCTGTGACGAAGGATGGATCGCCGGGTCAAGCCCGGCGATGACGCACAGGAGATGCGGCGGACAACTACCAGCGGACAACACACCAGGAGTACCCCACTATGTCAGCCAAGGACGTTAAATTCGCCGGCGACGCGCGCGACCGCATGCTGCGTGGCGTCGACATTCTCGCCAACGCCGTCAAGGTCACGCTTGGGCCGAAGGGCCGCAACGTGGTGATCGACAAGTCGTTCGGCGCCCCGCGCATCACCAAGGACGGCGTCACCGTCGCCAAGGAAATCGAGCTCGACGACAAGTTCGAGAACATGGGCGCGCAGATGCTGCGCGAAGTCGCCTCCAAGACCAACGACAAGGCCGGCGACGGCACCACCACCGCCACCGTGCTGGCCCAGGCCATCGTCAAGGAAGGCGCCAAGTCTGTGGCCGCCGGCATGAACCCGATGGACTTAAAGCGCGGCATCGACATTGCGGTCGCCGCCGTGATCAAGGACATCGAGAAGCGCGCCAAGGTCGTCGCCTCCTCCGCCGAGGTGGCCCAGGTCGGCACCATCTCCGCCAACGGCGACGCCACCATCGGCAAGATGATCGCGCAGGCGATGCAGAAGGTCGGCAACGAGGGCGTCATCACCGTCGAGGAAGCCAAGTCGCTCGAGACCGACGTCGAGATCGTCGAGGGCATGAAGTTCGACCGCGGCTATCTGTCGCCGTACTTCATCACCAACGCCGAGAAGATGATCGCCGAACTCGACGATGCCTATGTGCTGCTGCACGAGAAGAAGCTGTCGGGCCTGCAGGCGATGCTGCCGGTGCTCGAGGCGGTGGTGCAGTCGGGCCGTCCGCTCCTGATTATCGCCGAGGACGTCGAGGGCGAGGCGCTGGCGACGCTGGTGGTCAACCGCCTGCGCGGCGGCCTCAAGGTCGCGGCCGTCAAGGCGCCGGGCTTCGGCGACCGCCGCAAGGCCATGCTCGAGGATATCGCGATCCTGACCGGCGGCCAGCTGATCTCCGAGGAACTCGGCATCAAGCTGGAAAACGTCACCATCCAGTCGCTCGGCCGCGCCAAGAAGATCGTGATCGACAAGGAGAATACCACGATCGTCGGCGGCGCCGGCAAGAAGAAGGACATCGAGGCGCGCGTGCAGCAGATCAAGGCGCAGATCGAGGAGACCACCTCGGACTACGACCGCGAGAAGCTGCAGGAGCGGCTGGCCAAGCTCGCCGGCGGCGTCGCGGTGATCCGCGTCGGCGGCGCCACCGAGGTCGAGGTCAAGGAGAAGAAGGACCGCGTCGAGGACGCGCTCAACGCCACCCGCGCCGCGGTGCAGGAAGGCATCGTGCCGGGCGGCGGCGCGGCGCTGTTGCGCGCCAAGAAGGCGGTCGGCCGCATCAACAACGACAATGCCGACGTGCAGGCCGGCATCAACATCGTGCTCAAGGCGCTTGAGGCCCCGGTGCGGCAGATCGCCGACAACGCCGGTGTCGAGGGCTCGATCGTGGTCGGAAAAATCCTCGACAACAAGAGCGAGACGTTCGGCTTCGACGCCCAGAACGAGGACTATGTCGACCTCGTCGCCAAGGGCATCGTCGATCCGGCCAAGGTGGTGCGCACCGCGCTGCAGGACGCGGCCTCCGTGTCCGGCCTGCTGATCACCACCGAGGCGATGGTCGCTGAGCTTCCGAAGGAACCGGCGCCGGCGATGCCGGCGGGCGGCGGCATGGGAGGCATGGGCGGCATGGGGTTCTGATCCCTTCCCCCTCGCCCGACGATCGAAGGCCGCCCCACCGGGCGGCCTTCTTTTTTGCCCACTGTGCGCGGGCGCTTCTCATTTTGCCCGGATTGGGTAGGAGTCTTGCCGGCGGTGCCCGCCCCACCCCGATTCGCGCCGCCCGCCGGAGACAGCCCGATGCGCAAAACCCTCGCCCTTGGCTTTCTGATCGCGTGGCCGGCGCTTGCCGCCGCGCAGGGCGCCGAGACGCGCTACTTCACCTCGATCGACGGGCTGATGGACGGCAACGCCGACGTCATCCTGAAAGAAGTGCGCAGCGGGCGCGCGGTCACGGCGGCGGTGCTCGACGTCTGCTATCCGGCGGCGCCCGGCTCGCACCGCAACGAGCGCTTCGTCGTCAACCTGACGGCCAACGGCCAGACGCTCGCCGGCACCGGCGAGACCATCGGCGACAAGCTGCCGGTCGCGGTGAAGCTGACCCGCAAGATGGTCGATGGCCGTTACGATTTCTCCGGCCAGGTCACCGTCGGCCAGACCACGACGCAGGTGGAGTCCACCGACAACGCCGACATGAGCGAGGCCGAGTTCAGGGAGACGCGCAGCCCCGACAGCGAGATCGCGGCCAGCCCGCAGGATTTCACCGAGGTGTCGCCGGAGGCGATCGCGGTGCGCGTCAAGCTCGATGCCGTGACGGCATTCCTCACCGCGCTGAAGGGACAGGACGTCGAGGTGGACTATGCGAGCCTCGTCACCTCCTGCGACGAGTGGCGCGCCGGCGAGCAGATGCTGACGATGACCGTCGATCCCGAGCGCGCCGCCGAGTTTCTCGCCCGCTTCAAGGCCGCGCCGGGCGTGGTGGCGAGCGGCTGGATCAGCGGCCGCTTCGACCTGGAGCGCACCATCCGCTTTGCCGAGGAGGGCTGGCGCGCGGGCGAGCGCATCGATCGCGCGCGGATCGCCGCAACCGTTGCCGACACGCTGAAGCGCGCGCTCAAGGCGCAAAGCGCGACGACCGCGTGGGACGAGGCGCTCGGCCGCCTGACCGTGACCCTCAAGCGGCCGGACACCACGATCCCCGGTCTCGGCCTGACCGAGACGCTGAGCGCGACAGCGATCGTCGCGCCCGACCGGCCGATGGGCGCCCGTCACCTGCTGCTGTGGCTCGACCAACTGTCGTCCGCTACCGGCGACGAGCAGACGCCGGCACGGCTGCGCCTCGCCGTCTCTCCCGACCCCGATGAAGAAGACGCCGCGCCGGTCGATGACGGCGGCAGCCTCGATGCGCTGGCCGGCGCCTTCAAGGCGCAGCGCTGGGACATCGAGCGCGGGGTGTGGAAATAGCGCCGGCATGGCTTGCGGCGGCTTGCCGCAGCCGGCCTGTGGTTTGACAAGCGGCCGGCGGCCATGAATGCTGCCCTCCTTCCAAGACGCGAGGACCCGTGCGCTGCAACGTCGTTGCCGCACGGCGACGACGCAACAGAACAAGACGAAGAGCCTCAGCGCCCGATCCGATCTGACGCCCAGTTCCAGCCACCCGAGGACAACCGATGACCAAGTTCACCGCCGCCGTCGTGCAGACGGCCTCCGTCGCCTTCGACCCCGACGCCACCGTCGCCAAGGTCGATGTTTTCACCAAGCAGGCCGCGGACAAGGGCGCCAGGCTCGTGGTGTTTCCGGAAGCCTTCGTCGGCGGCTACCCCAAGGGCCTCGACTTCGGCGCCCGCGTCGGGGGCCGCACCGCGGCCGGGCGCGACACCTTCCGCATCTATTACGACGGCGCCATCGACGTGCCCGGCCCGCACACCCGGCGCCTCGGCGAAATCGCGGCGAGCCACGGGGTTCATCTCGTGATCGGCGTGATCGAGCGTGACGGCGGCACGCTATACTGCACGGTGCTGTTCTTCGCCCCCGACGGCAACCTGCTCGGCAAGCACCGCAAGCTGATGCCGACCGCCTCCGAACGCCTGATCTGGGGCTATGGCGACGGCTCGACGCTGCCGGCCTTCGACACGCCGCTCGGCAAGGTCGGCGCGGTGATCTGCTGGGAAAACTACATGCCGATGCTGCGCATGACGATGTACGCCAAGGGCGTCTCGCTCTATTGCACGCCGACCGCCGACAGCCGCGAGACCTGGCTGCCGACGATCCGCCACATCGCGCTGGAAGGCCGCTGCTTCGTGCTGTCCGCCTGCCAGTTCACGCGGCGCAGCGACTATCCGGCCGACTATCCGATCGACGGCGACGTTACGCCCGATACCATCCTGATGAGCGGCGGCAGTTGCATCGTCAATCCGCTCGGCGAACTGTTGACCGAGCGGGTGTTCGACCGCGACGCGGTGCTGACCGCCGAGATCGACCTCGACGACGTGGCGCGCGGCAAGTTCGACTTCGACGTCGCCGGCCATTACGCCCGTCCGGACGTGTTCCGCCTGATGGTCAACGACGCCGCGCAACCACCGATGCAGAACTCGACCGCCGTGTTCGGGCTTAACGCCCAGCTTCCCGACTAAAGCTTTTCCGCCTTTCAATGGTATCAGAGGTGGAGCTCTAGATTATTGTTTTGACGCGTTTTCTTCACGCGAACCGGTTTCCACTTCGCTCAAAAACGCTCTAATCAAACCGGGGCTGGCCTCCGGCCGGCCCCGGCGTCGTACCCCCGACGTTACTTCAGGTTCTGCATCGCCGTAAGGTCGGCGGAGAACTTGACGATGCCCGCGGCCCCGCACCAGCGCGAGCCGGGGAATGGCGCGACGCTGTTGGCCGCCGTCGGATAGCCGAAGTCGGTGGTGGTGTGATCGCCGGTGAAGGCGTTGCAGTCGCCCCTCGACAGGCTGGTGTCGGAATAGCGGAAGTCGAGCGTGAACACCTTGTAGGTGAAGCCGATGCCGACGTTCCAGGTGCCGTAGTCCTTGAACTTGACGTTGCCGTAGAACGCATCCGACGTGCCGAGCCACTGGTAGCCGTATTCGCCCGAGAGGTAGGCGCCGACCCCGCTGTCGCCGAACCACGTCGCCGGCGCGGTGAATTTTGCGGTGCCGGAGGCGTAGGTGCCGCTGGCGCCGGAGTTCAGGAACGAGGGCGAGTAGTAGACGTTGGCGCCGAGCGCCACCGCGTCGTTCACCGTCCACGTCACCTTGCCGTAGAATTCATAGAACGACAGATCCCTCTTGATGATGTTGCCGTTGAGCGGCAGGTTGCCATTGGCAAGGCACTGGGTTGAATAGCCCGGCTGGCCGGGCGCCGCCGCGGCATTGAAGCACTGTCCGCCCGGATAGAGATAGCCGAACACGCCGAAGTCGAAGGCGAGCGGGCCGAAGGTCGGGCGAATGCCGCCATAGACATCGACCTCGGCAGCCGCGCGGTTCGGGAACGAGATGCTTGCGGCACCGGCGCCGATATACAGTTGCAGGTCCGGCGTCACGTTGTAGCGCGGCTCGAAATAGGCGCTGACCGAGGGTTGCCGGTTCGACTGCGCGATGCCGCGAAAACGATAGTCGCTGGTGATGGCCGCGCCGAAGGCAAAATCCCACGGCGAGACGTAAGCCGGCGCCGGCGGCGGCGCCTTGATGGGAAGGGCCACGTCGGCCGCGAAGGCCGGCGTTCCTGCCGCCAGCGCGGCTGCCGCGAGATAAAACCTCTGCATCTGAACCCCCGTCGCTTGGCGTGGCCGAAGGAACCACGTCCGTTTTTGCAGGTCGGGGCCAGTCTGGGCGCCGGATATCGCGGCCGGAAAGCAAAAGACTTCGGCAATTGCTGCTTCTTTAGGCGATCGCCGGCAGCGGCCGCACGATCCGTCCGCACTGTTGCATCCTCGCCACAGCCGAAGGCACGGCAGCCGCCGCTACGGCAGGTCCGGCGCGCGATGCAATGCGACCAAAGTTTCCGCGACGTTCGGCGATCGTTCCGCTTCGCGCGCTGGACCCCGGCGCGACCCGTGCGCTGTAATCGAGGCGGGAAGAAACGTCAGTCGGACAGAATGTCGTGTGTGGCGTAGGTCCAAGGTCGGCGTTGTGCATCGCCGCGGCACTGATGGTCTGCGATGTCACCGAGGGCACCGTCAGCGCCGAACCGGCCACGCCGGCCGAGCCGCCACCGGCGCTCAGCGGCGGCGCCCACCCCGAACGCTTTCTGTTCTTCGCCGGCACCGACCTGTGGCGCAACGCCGGCACGCTCTACGGCGGCATGCTGTGGTCGCCGAACGGCCTTGCCCGCGACGGGCTGACGTTCAAGCTGCTCTATGCCGGCGGCGTCTACCGCTACCGCGCCGGTCCCTTCACCATCCTTGGCGCCCATGACACCGTGGCGCTGCTTCCGGGCTTTCACGTCAGCCGCGGCCGTTTCTTCGCCACGATCTATGGCGGCCCCGATCTGCAGTATCACCGCACGTTTCCCACCGATCCCGGCAATCATCTCAATGGCGGCCACCTCGGCCTGCGCGTCGGCGCCGACCTGTGGTGGGAGCCATACGAGCGCTGGATGGCGATGGCGTCGCTGGCGGCGTCGACCGTCGGCGCCAGCTACGGGCTCCGTCTCGCCGCCGGCTGGCGCGTCAGGGATCGTTTCTGGCTCGGCCCCGAGATCGAGACAGCGGGCGACCGCAGCTATCGGCAGTGGCGGGTCGGCGCCCACATTACTGCGCTGCGCTTCTGGTTCGGCGAGTGGACGCTCGCGGCCGGCTACGTCCGCGACAGCGACCATCGCGATGGCGTCTATGGCCGCCTCGGGTTTCTGATCCGGCGCTGAAGCGTAAGGGATACCCACCCCTCCCTCCCGCAGGTCCGGGCATGACGCCTGACGATTCCATCACGAGCAAAAATACTCCGGGCGCCTGTGTCCCGGATGCGGCGCGGTATGACATACCGCGCTGCTGATCCGGGACCGCTTTGACCCCCGGCATCCGTGGCGGTCCCGGGTCTGCGGAGCACCGTTGCACGCTGCTACCCGAGCCCGGGACACCGCGGCACGGCGGGTAAAGGGGCACTCAGCTTTCGACGGAAGCGGTTCAAGGTATCGTTGCCGGGCATAGCCCGTCTTCGACAGGCTATGCGGGGAGGGATAGAGGGAGGGGACCGCCAAGACGCGGACTGCCGCAAGACGTGGATGCCGGCATGAAGCCGGGCATGACGCATGAAACCCACTCCGAGCAAAACGCCCGGGCGCGAGGCCCGGGCGTTGAATAGGGCGAGATACGCGGCGTCAGGTGTCGCTGATGCCGGAGCCGAAATCGCTGAAGCTCGGCGCCGGCGTATCCGGCACGACAGCCGGCTCGGACGCCGGGGCTGGCGCGCGGCGCGGAGCGGCACGCTTGCGGGCAGCCTTTTTCGGCGCGGCCTTCTTAGCAGTCTTGCGCGGCGCCGCCTTGCGGGCGGGCCGTGCCTTGCGGGCGGCTTTCTTGGCCTTCTTGGCCGTCTTCTTCGCCGCTTTCTTCGCCGTCTTCTTCGCAGCCTTCCGCGTGGCTTTCTTTACAGTCTTCTTGGCCGACTTCTTGGCAGCCTTCCTGGCGGATTTCTTCACCGCCCGCTTGGCCGTTTTCTTCGCCGTTTTCTTGGCCGCCTTGCGGACGGTCTTTTTGGCCGTCTTCTTCGCCGCCTTCTTCGCTACCTTGCGCTTTTTGCTCTTTGTCGCCTTAGCCATCGTGGTCCTCCAGTTGCCGCTGTGTTCACAACGCGGGGGGCTCCAGAACGATCAATTGACCTGTGGGCGTGGGCCGCCGGTCGCCCAATCGAGAAGTTCAATCGTGTGCACCACGGGGACGTCGATCCCGCCGGCAATCTGCACCAGGCAGCCGATGTTTCCGGCTGCGATCATGTCCGGCTTGACCGTTGCGATGTTGGCGACCTTGCGATCGCGCAACCGTTCCGCAATGACAGGCTGCATGATGTTGTACGTCCCCGCCGAGCCACAGCACAAATGACTCTCCGGGATATCTTTCACCACGAATCCGCACTTGGAAAGCAATTCTTTTGGCGCCTGTGTGATTTTCTGTCCATGCTGCAGAGAACAGGCCGCGTGATAGGCAACGACGAGGCCGCTCGGCTTGGCGGGAACGTTGAGATCGAGGCCGGCGAGATACTCGGTGATGTCCTTGGCCAGCGCCGAGACGTGCGCCGCCTTGGCGGCATAAGCGGCATCCTCACGCAGCATGTAGCCATAATCCTTGATCACCGTGCCGCAGCCCGAGGTGGTGATGAGAACCGCATCGAGGCCGCCGCGGTCGGCCTCCGCGCACCAGGCGTCGATATTGGCGCGGGCCGAGGCGAGCGCCTCGTGGTCGCGGCCCATGTGATGGGTCAGCGCGCCGCAGCACTGCTCGTCGCGCACCAGCACCACCTCGATGCCGTGGCGGGTGAGCAGGCGGATCGCCGCCGCATTGATGCCGGGATCGAGCACGCTCTGGGCGCAGCCCTGCAACAGCGCCACGCGGCCGCGCCGCTCGCGCTGGGCCGCGAACACGCTGCCGCCCGCAGCGCCCGGCGGCGGCAGGCTTTTCGGCGCCAGCGCCAGCATCGCCCGCAGGCGGCGGTTCAAGGTCGGCACGCTCGGATCGCCGGATACGGGAATGAAGGTGGCAAACGGCCGTGCCAGCCGCGCCAGCCGCATCGCCCAGCGAAACAGCGCCGGATTCGGCAGCACCCTGGCCAGCACGAAGCGCAGTATCCGCTCGGTCCACGGCCGTTCGTAGTCGCGCTCGATGCGGGTGCGGGCCTGATCGACGAGGTGCATGTAGTGCACGCCGGACGGACAGGTGGTCATGCAGGCCAGGCACGACAGGCAGCGGTCGATATGCTTGACCACCTCCGGCGTCGGCTTCTGATCCTTCTCCAGCATCTCCTTCATCAGGTAGATGCGGCCGCGCGGGCTGTCGAGCTCGTCGCCGAGCAGCACGTAGGTCGGGCAGGTCGCGGTGCAGAAGCCGCAATGCACGCAGGCGCGCAAAATCTTGTCGGCCTCGGCGATGTCGGGATCGGCGAGTTGCTGCGGGGTGAACTCGGTCTTCATGAGGCGCCTTCCCGCGCCATGCGGCCGCGGTTGAGGATGTGCTTGGGATCGAAACTCGTCTTGATGCGCCGGCTCAGCGCGGCAACGCCTTCGGCCTGCGGGTGGAACACCTCGATCGCGGCGCGGGCAGCTTCGGAGGCGCGGACCAGCATGGCGTGGCCGTGCGCCGCCTCGACCTGCGCCCGCAGCTCGGCCGCCTGCTCGGCGGTGTCGGAGCGCTCCGGCAGCGCCGCCCAGATCAGGCCGCCGCCCCAATCGTAGACCACCAGCGCCTCGTGCTCGTGCGCAAGCAGCGCGCCGAGCGCGCCGCCGGCGGCCGGCGGGCAGACGATGCGCCAGACGACGCGCGCGCCGTGCGGGCCGTCGGCGGCAAAGGCGCGAACGTCGCGCAGCCACGCCCACGCCGCGCGGGAGGTGTCCGCGTCGAGCCGCGTGGCGCGGCCGAACGAGGCGAGCAGCGCCTCCAGCGTGCCGGCGCGGTGCGCGACCGATGCCGTGATGCCTTCCAGCCGCAGCAGCGTCACTGCATCGCCATGGCCGAGCGCGGCCAGCTCGCCGCCGAGCGCCGCTTTCGGCACATGCGCCGCGCCGGAGACGTCGAACGGCGAGCCGAGCGCCGTCGTCATCGCGCGCCCCGCCACCTCGTCGTCGAGGCCGCCGAGCGCCAGCGTGATCTCATCCTCGGCCTTCGGCAGCACCTTGAGCGTCGCCTCGACCATCACCGCCAGCGTGCCCCACGAGCCCGCCAGCAGCTTGCAGAGGTCGTAGCCGGTGACGTTCTTCACCACCTTGCCGCCGGCCTTGAAGGTGTCGCCGAAGCCCGACACGGCCAGCGCGCCCAACAGATGGTCGCGCGCGCCCCCGGCCTTGACGCGGCGCGGCCCCGCGAACCCGGCCGCGATCATGCCGCCGATCGTGCCGCGCCCCGGCGCTGTTCCGAGCAGCGCCGCGGTATCCATCGGCTCGAAGGCGAATTCCTGGTTCTTGGATTCGAGCAGCGCCGCGACGTCGGCCAGCGGCGCGCCGGCCTCGACGGTGACGATCAGTTCGCCCGGCTCGTAGCTGACGATCGCATTGAGCGGCGCGAGATCGAGCACCGCGTTGCTGGCCACAGTGTGGCCGACGGCACGCTTGGTGCCGTGGCCGACGATCTCCAGCGGCTGCTCGTCGGCGAGCGCGGCGCGCACCGCCTGTTCGACGTCGTTCGCGTCCCTGACCTTGAGAATGTCCACGATGACCCCTGTCAGAAGCGCGGAATGTCGGGAAAGGCGAGCTGGCCGCGATGCACATGGACGCGGCCAAGCTCGGCGCAGCGGTGCAGCACCGGAAACACCTTTCCGGGATTGAGCAGCCCGCCGGCATCGAAGGCGCACTTGACGCGCTGCTGCTGGGCAATGTCGATGTCGCTGAACATGTCCGGCATCAAGTCGCGCTTCTCGATACCGACGCCGTGCTCGCCGGTGAGCACGCCGCCAAGCTCGACGCAGGCGCGCAGAATGTCGGCGCCGAACGCTTCGGCACGCTCCATTTCTCCCGGCTCGTTGGCATCGAACAGGATCAAGGGATGCAGGTTGCCATCGCCGGCGTGGAACACGTTGGCGCAGCGCAGGCCGTATTTCTCCGACAGCGCGCGGATGCGGGTCAGCGCCTCCGGCAGGCGGCCGCGCGGGATGGTGCCGTCCATGCAGATGTAATCCGGCGAGATGCGCCCGACCGCCGGAAACGCCGCCTTGCGCCCGGCCCAGAACAACAGCCGCTCGTCCTCCGAATTGGAGATGCGGCAGGTGGTCTGGCCGCACTCGCGGGCGATGGCATCGACGCGCAGGATCAGTTCGTCCACTTCGACCTTGGGGCCGTCGAGTTCGACGATCAACAGTGCCTCGACATCGAGCGGATAGCCGGCGTTGACGAACGCCTCGGCCGCCGCCGTCGCCGGCCTGTCCATCATCTCCATGCCGGCCGGGATGATGCCGGTGGCGATAATGCGGGCGACGCACTCGCCGGCCGCCTCGACGCTGGGGAAGCCGGCCAGCACCGCGCGCGCGGTCTCCGGCTTCTGCAGAATGCGCACGGTGATCTCGGTGACGACGCCGAGCAGCCCCTCGGAGCCGGTGATGACGCCCATCAGGTCGTAGCCGGAGCATTCCGGCGCCTTGCCGCCGATGCGCAGCACCTCGCCGGTGATCAGCACGATCTCGCAGCCGAGCACGTTGTTGGTGGTCATGCCGTATTTCAGGCAGTGCACGCCGCCGGAATTCTCCGCGATGTTGCCGCCGATCGAGCAGGCGATCTGCGACGACGGATCGGGGGCGTAATAGAAGCCGCCATGGGCCACGGCCTGGCTGATGGCGAGGTTGGTGACGCCCGGCTCCGTCACCACGACGCGGTTGTCGAAATCGATCTCGCGGATGCGCTTGAACTTGCTCATGCCAAGCAGCACGGCGTCGGCCAGCGGCAGCGAGCCGCCCGACAGCGAGGTGCCCGAGCCGCGCGGCACCACCTTGATGCCGTTGTCGTAACAGTAGCGCAGCACCTTCGCGACCTGCTCGGTGGTATCGGGCAGCACCACCACCATCGGCGGCTGGCGGTAGGCGTTCAGCGCATCGGACTCATAAGGCTTCATCTCGGTGGCACTGGAAATCACCCCCTCGCCCGGTACGATCGAGCGCAGCGCGGCAACGATCTCGTCACGCCGGCCAAGCACTGTTTGATCGGGTACGGGCATCTCAATCGGCATTCGCTTCTCCACCTCGCCGCATATGCGTCCGACCGCAGACGATGGCACGGCTCATACCATTTTACGGGCTTGTCTGGAACGACTCTAACATGGCATTGAGAATAGCCTTTCGTACTGTTCGGGCACCCCTCCGCGGAGGAGGCCGCCAGCCGCGGCGGCGCAGCTCCCCCGCATTGTCGTCACGCTCTCTAGCCAGGACGTCCTCCATGAAACTTCCTCTTGCCACGACCCTTGCCACGACCTTTGCAACGCTTGCCATCGTTGTCGCCGCGCCGTCGTTCGCGCAGGCGCAGGATCTCGCAGCCGGCGAGACCTCGTTCAAGAAATGTCTTGCCTGCCATGCGATCGGGCCGGGCGCCAAGAACAAGGTCGGACCGGAGCTGAACGGCCTCGACGGCCGCAAGGCCGGCAGCGTCGAGGGCTATTCCTACTCGGCCGCCAACAAGGAGTCCGGCCTGACCTGGGACGAGGCGACGTTCAAGGAATACATCCGCGATCCCAAGGCCAAGATTCCGAAGACCAAGATGGCCTTCGCCGGCATCAAGAACGAGAAGGAAATCGACAACCTGTGGGCCTATCTGGCGCAGTTCAAGGCCGACGGCAGCAAGAAGTAAGCCGCGCCGGAGCTTTTCCGCCTCTCAATGGAGCGACCCTTCCTCCGGCGTCATGCGCGGGCTTGTCCCGCGCATCCACGTCTTAGCGACGGTTCCAAAAATAAAGACGTGGATGGCCGGGACAAGCCCGGCCATGACGATGCTCGGTATGATCGGAATAGACTCTAGAGAGTTTTCGAGCGAAGCGTGCGCAGAATATGTCCTTGACGCTTGACCCGAGGGTGGAAACGGGTTCGCGCCAAGAAACGCCCTATCCGGCCGGTGCCAGCGCCGATGGCGGCGCGAGCTTGAGCGGAATCGACGCCTGCACCACCAGCCCGCGGGCGCGCGCATCGAGCACGCCGACGGCACGCAGCGCCAGCAGCGTCACGCTCTGCACCGTGTCGCGCAGCTTGACCGGATCATCCAGGTTGTCGGGCGCGAGCGGGCCGACCAGCGCCTCGTGCAGCGCGCCGAGCACGGCGGTCGCGGCCAGCGCGGTGTCCTGCGAGGGCAGATGGCCAGCCCGCATCGCCGCCTCGATCCGTGTTTCGATCTCGGCTGCGATCTCGCGTCGCCCGGCGAGCCGCGAGGCGGTGACATCGACATCGACCGGCTCCGCCAGCACGCCCCACGCCAGCTTGTGATGCGACACCACATGCACCGCGATGGTGGTGACGGCGGCCGCCAGCGCCGACGACGGCCCCGGTGCCGCGTCAGCAGCACGGCGGATGGCCTCGGCCTCGGCGTGGGCGACGTCGGCGATCAGTTCGGAGATCAGGTCGGCTTTTGAGGGGAAGTAGCGGTAGACGGTGCCGGCGGCGACGTTGGCACGGCTTGCGACGGGTGCGATCTGGACCGCGGCCATCCCCCCTTCGGCGGCGGCCTCGCGGGCGGCCTGGAGGATGGCGCTGCGGCGGGCCGCCAGCCGGCGGACCACCTGGTGAGTGCGACGATAGACCATGGGCGTCCCTCGTTCCCTGAGAAGAACTGAACAATAATTCATGGGAAGAGGCAAGTGATTCGGCGCACCTTTTGCGCAAACTTTGGTCGCAGAGGTTAATGCAAGCTCAGTCCATGCCGAGGGCGCGTACGGCGGCGGCGAGCGCCATGCCGACCGCCACGGCGAGGAAGTCGCTGCGGGTCAGCATCGCCACCGCGACCGCGGCCACGATCGCCAGCACCACCACGGCGCCGCCGTTGACCACCACCGGTGCTACCGCGGCGAGGATGATCGAGCCCGGCAGCGCATCGAGCATTCGCCGCACGCGCGGCGTCACCGTGACGTAGCGCATCAGCCAGTAGCCGCCGAGCCGCGAGGCCACGGTGACCGCGACCATCACCGCGATGGCCGCCAGCACCTCGGGGCGCGCCCAGTCAGTCATCGTCGCCTCCCATCAGGCCGGCGGTGAGCGCGCCCGACAAGGCGCCGACGATGATGAACCACCAGCCGCCGATCAGCCGCTCGACCAGAACGGCGACCGCGCCCGCCACCAGCCACGGCACCGCGAAGGCGATGCCGCGCCAGGCCGGCACCAGCATCGCGGCGAAGAACGCCGGAAACACCAGGTCGAGGCCATAGAGTTTCGGGTCCGACAGGCTGGCGGCGAGCACGTAGCCGGGCAGCGCCGCCACCAGCCATACGAGATACAGCACGATGCCGCCGCCGAGATAGAACGAGGCATCGGCGCCACCGTCCTTGCGGTAGCGCGTTGCAGCGAGCCAGCCGGCATCGGTGACAATCAGCAGCGCCGGATAGGTCTGCCACGCCGGCAGCGTGCCGAGCCACGGCCGCATCGATGCCGTCATCAGGCTGAAGCGGATGTTGACGGTCAGCGTCAGCAGCGCGAGCTGGGCGATGGTCGCCGCCGTCAGCACATCGGGCCACGCCTGCACGGCGACGAACTGCGACATGCCGCCATAGACCGCGCCCATGAACAACTGCACCTCGGTGAGGGTGAAGTGCTTCTGCGCGCACAGCGCGCCGAAGGCGATGCCGAAGGCCACGGTGCCGGGCAGCACCGGCGCGATCGCGCAGATGCCGGGCCACAGCGCAGCGCGCGACCAGTAGGCCGACGGCAAGCCGTCGGTCGATGAGGAAACAGCCATCACGAGATGCCCACGATGCGGCCACACCCGACGGCACGGCGCGCGAAGCGTCAGGCTTTACGGCGCGGCGGCGTGGAGGGCAACACGAGCGGGCGCATGGGATTCATGCGGAGCGGCGGCGAGAACCGGACACTCGCTCGTCACACGCGGGCTTGACCCGCGTGTCCATCTTCAAAAGAAAGATGGATTGCCGGATCAAGTCCGGCAATGACGTCATCGAAGGGAGATCGAACCCGATGGCAACCACGCAGCGTTCTTACGCCTGCGGCTGCGGCTCCAGCCCCGCGTCCGGCTTCGGCCGGCCCTTGCCGGCGGTCGGCACCGCCGAGGTGCGCGGACCGGTCGGCTCCAGCACCGACTCGCGGTTCGGCCGCGTGTCGTGATCGATCAGGTCGCGGATCTCGTCGCCGGTCAGCGTCTCGAACTCCAGGAGACCCTTGGCGAGCTTTTCGAGGTCGTCGCGCTTCTCGGTGAGAATGCGGGTCGCCTCGTTGTAGCCCTCCTCGACCAGCCGGCGGACTTCGCTGTCGATCTTCTGCGCGGTCGCCTCCGAGACGTTCTGCTGGCGGTTGACCGACATGCCGAGGAACACCTCGTCCTGGTTCTCGCCATAGGCGACGGTGCCAAGCTCGTCGGACAGGCCCCAGCGCGTCACCATCATGCGGGCAAGGCGGGTCGCCTGCTCGATATCGGAGGACGCACCCGACGTCACCTTGTCGCGGCCGAACACCAGTTCTTCCGCGACGCGCCCGCCCATCATGATGGCGAGCCGCGAGGTCATCTGCTCCAGCGACATCGACATCTTGTCGCGCTCGGGCAACTGCATGACCATGCCGAGCGCGCGGCCACGCGGGATGATGGTGGCCTTGTGGATCGGGTCGGTGGCCTTGACGTTGAACGCGACGATGGCATGGCCGCCCTCGTGATAGGCGGTCAGCATCTTCTCTTCCTCGGTCATCACCAGCGACTTGCGCTCGGCGCCCATCATGACCTTGTCCTTGGCCTCCTCGAACTCGGCCTGGGTCACCATGCGCTTGTTGCGCCGCGCCGCCGTCAGCGCCGCCTCGTTGACGAGGTTCATCAGGTCGGCGCCGGAGAAGCCGGGCGTGCCGCGCGCGATCACCTTGAGGTTGACGTCGGGGGCCAGCGGAACCTTGCGCACATGCACCTTCAGGATCTGCTCGCGGCCGACCACGTCCGGGTTCGGCACCACCACCTGGCGGTCGAAGCGGCCGGGACGCAGCAGCGCCGGATCGAGCACGTCGGGGCGGTTGGTGGCAGCGATCAGGATCACGCCCTCGTTGGCCTCGAAGCCGTCCATCTCGACCAGCAACTGGTTCAGCGTCTGCTCGCGCTCGTCGTTGCCGCCGCCGAGACCGGCGCCGCGATGGCGGCCGACCGCGTCGATCTCGTCGATGAAGATGATGCAGGGCGCATTCTTCTTGGCCTGCTCGAACATGTCGCGGACGCGGCTGGCGCCGACGCCGACAAACATCTCGACGAAGTCGGAGCCCGAGATGGTGAAGAACGGCACGTTGGCTTCGCCCGCGACCGCGCGCGCGATCAGCGTCTTACCGGTGCCGGGCGGGCCGACCAGCAGGACGCCGCGCGGAATCCGCCCGCCGAGCCGCTGGTACTTGCCGGGGTCGCGCAGAAACTCGACGATCTCCTGCAAATCCTGCTTGGCTTCATCGACACCGGCGACATCCTCGAACGTGACGCGGCCGTGCGCCTCGGTGAGCATTTTCGCCCGCGATTTGCCAAAGCCCATCGCCTTGCCGGCGCCGCCCTGCATCTGCCGCGACAGAAACACCCACACCGCGATCAGCGCGATGAACGGCAGCCATGACACCAAGAGCGAGACGAACCACGGCACGTTGTCGCCCGGCGGCTTGGCGGTGATCGCGACCTTGCCGTCGTAGAGGCGCTTCACCAGCGTCGGGTCGTTGGGCGCATAGGTCTGGAAGGTCGAGCCGTTGGTGAAGGTGCCGCGGATCTCGTTGCCCTGGATCACCACGTCGCGGACGTGGTTCTGGTCGACCTCGGTGAGAAGCTGGGAGAACGGAATGTCCTGCGTCGCCGTGCGCTGTCCGGGATTCTGGAACAGCGTGAACAGCGCCAGCAGCAGCAGCACGATGATGACCCAGAGAGCGAAATTGCGCAGGTTGGCGTTCATGAAATTTCCTTATGCGCCGCGCGGACCGCGACCGGGATCACCATGGGCCGCCGGCCGGGCCGGCACGCCTTTTCGTTCAATTTATGCGCCGCGCCCCTGCCTGCCAAGGGAACCGCAGCGGACTATTTAGCGCATCCCGCGAGGGTGCGGGGCCTTTTTCAGGCGTTGTCTTTCGGCAGAGTTAAGTTGAAACATCGCCCCACGGTCGTTGATCTGACGCAAGCCCGGCCCCATCCGAGAGATGGCGGCCTTTGCATTCCACCAGATGGCAAGGGGAAACGGCTTTTTCAATGGCAGCTTAGAGCATGATCCCGAAAAGTGGGAACCGGTTTTCGGGCAAGAGATCATGCTCGAACAAAAGGATAGCCGGCGAGTCGGATTCAACGCAGTTGAAGCGGACTCTAGCGCCGCGGACGGCGTGGCGGCGCCGCACGAACCTCGATCCGCCCGCGCTCCAGCCGGACCATGGCGCCGGCGAGCGTGCGCTTCAGCGGCGCCCCGCTCAGCGTGGCCTCCGCAAGCGCCGCCACCAATGCCTCGACCTTGCCGAGTTCGGCCGGCCCCTCGTGGCCGACCGCGGCGATGGCGCGGATGAGAAGCCGCACCCGGATTTCCTCGGCCAGCCCGGCAAAGGCTGTGGCCTCGATGCCGGGCCGCTGGCCGGCGTGGCGGCTTGCCAGATAGCGCGCCGCGCCATCGGTCATCACCTCGAGCGCGGCGTCGGCCCGCGCCAGCCGGGCGGCAAGGCGGGCCAGGCTGCGGGCGTCGGCGCCCTCGGCGGCGAGGTGCGGCATCAGGGTCCGCAGCCGCGCCCGCGTGTAGTGCGGATCGCTGTTGGTGGGATCGTCGGCATAGCCGATACCGGCGCGGCGCAAGGTGGCGATCAGCCGCGACTTGCCGATGCCGAGCAGCGGCCGCAGCAGCGTCACGCCGTCGCGCGTCGAGACCTCCGCCATGCCGCCGAGACCGCCGAGGCCGGAACCGCGCAACAGCCGCATCAGCACCGTTTCGGCCTGGTCGTCCTGGGTGTGCGCGGTGACGACGAAGGCGGCGCCGTGGCGGCGGGCGGCCTCTCCCAGCAGCGCATAGCGCACCGCGCGGGCCGCTGCCGGCAGCCCGGTCGCGGGCTTTTCGCCGCGCCAGCGCGCGGTGCGGTGTAAAATGCCCCATTCCGCCGCGAGCCGCTTGACCTCGCGCGCCTCGCGCGCCGCCTCCGGGCGCAAGCCGTGATCGACGGTGACGGCGACAAGCTCAGGCCCACGCTTGCGCGCCCGGCGCCAGCGCGCCGCAAGCCACATCAGCGCCAGCGAATCCGGCCCGCCCGACACCGCGAGCACCACGACCGCCTCGTCGGCCCAGCCGGCGAACAGCTGCCGCGCCTCGCCGGCCGACACCGGCGCGGCATCCGCATCCGGCGTGCGAGGGGTGTCGTGCGAGGATGTCCGCATTCCGACCATGGCTCAAGATGACCGTCATCGCCGCGCCTGTCACGGCCGCAACGGGGCGCGAGGTCAGCAGCCGACGCGCTTCTGCTCGCGTGCGACGCCGGTCTTCACCCCGCTTGATGCCTTGGGATACTTGCGCGTTACCTCGCCGAGCGCGGCGCAGGCCGCTTCCTTCTCCTTCAGCGCCGCCAGCGACTGGCCGAGCCTGAGCAGCGCATCCGGCGCCTTGGCCGACTTGTCGTATTTGGTGGTCACCGCCAAAAACACCTCGGCGGCGTCGCGGTAGCGCTGGCGCTGGAACATGCTCTCGCCGAGCCAGTACTGCGCGTCGGCGACCAGCGCGTCCGAGGGATATTTGCGGGTGAAGTTGCGCAGCGTCTCCTCGGCGAGCGCATAGTCGCGGCGCTGGATATAGCCGATGGCGAGGTCGAATTCGTCGCGCGGGGTCTGCGTCGGCGGCAGCGTGGTGAGGTCGCCCTGGGCCGCGGCGGGATCGGCCACCGAGCCGTAGCGGTTGAGATTGAGCGGCTCGCCGGCACCGCGGCCGCCGGGCGCGCCGACATCGGCCGGCGGCGGCGTCGGTTGCGTGGTGCCGAGCGGGCGCGGCACGCCGGGCGCATTGGGGTTGGCGGCCGGATCGAAGGCATCGCCCCGGCCGGTGCCGCGCGCGGCACCGTCGGCGGCGGGGGAATAGATCGTGGCCGGAGGCTGGCCGCCATCGATCGGCGGCAGCGCGGCCGCCGGCGGCGCCACCGGCTGACTGGCCGGCCCGGCCGGAGGCGCGGCGTTCGCCGGTGCCCCCTGCCCGCCCGAGAGCTGGCGCAACTGCTGCTCCAGCGTGCGATTGCGGTGCTCGAGTTCCTCGTTCTGCCCGGTCAGCTGGCGCAGCCGCTGCTCGAGCTGCTCGATGCGCAGATACGGATCGGCCTCGCCGACTTGCGCCAGCGCAGGCCCCGTCGCCGCCAGCACCACGACCGCGGCCGCGGCCGCCCCGATCATCTTTGACACTGTCACCGCCATGGCAAACTGACAAACACCCATCGACATAGACCAGCCGACACCGAACACGGAACCGATGCCGCCATCGGATGATCAGGGAACGCGCCGAAAATGTGGCCCGTTCCCGCGTCACGGCGTCCGGCCTCGACTCGCGCCGTCACTTTATCACGACCGCGCCGGCGCGACGCGAAAAAGGCCGGCGCCACGCCGGCGCCGGCCCGATCCGTTCAGCCGCTCTGTCCGTCTCACGAGGAGGCGTTGAGCACCGTGACGGCGCGGCGGTTCTGCGACCAGCACGAGATGTCGTTGCAGACCGCGACCGGGCGCTCCTTGCCATAGGAAATGGTGCGCATGCGCTGCGGGTTGATGCCGCGCGAGGCAAGATAGTTGCGCACCGTCTGCGCGCGCCGCGCGCCGAGCGCGATGTTGTACTCGCGGGTGCCGCGTTCGTCGGCATGGCCCTCGATGGTGAACGTGTAGTGGCCGTACATCTGCAGCCACTGCACCTGCTTGTCGAGCGTCGCTATCGCCTGCGGCGTCAGATCGGTCTGGTCGCTCTCGAAGAACACCCGGTCGCCGACGTTGACGACGAAATCCTGCTGGCTGCCGGGCGTCGCCGCGCCGGCCATGTTGCCGTCAGCGCCGATGCCCGTCTTGTTGGCGCAGGCGCCGAGCGCCAGCGCGGCCGCCAGCACCATCGCCAGCTTCAAACCCCGCATCATCCGCATCTCAATAGCCATTCCCGGAGCCTCCGCGCTCGCGTTGTCTCGTCTTCGGCCCGGTCTAGCGCGCCTTGGTTAAACGAACGTTCCGTCAACCTTGATGGCCGGTTGCCGAAACCGTTCAAATGCGTGCAAAGGAGCGAAAGCGATCGCGATGGTTAATGATGAGGAAATATGGCGTCAGGGTGAAACCGCGCCGGCGCGAAGCGGCGCAGAGACGCCTTTTGCGGCCGTACCAGCGCCATCCGGCGCGCTTTTATGCGCGCCGTGGACTTTCGGACACACCTTGCGCGGACACACCCCGCGATGGCGGAGCTACGATGCGACCGTCGCCCGCTCGATCTGGTCGAAGCCGGGGCCGACCAGCGAGGCATGGTGCCCGAGGCGGCGCTCGAACAGCATGCGCCGCTCGAACAGGCTCGAACGAAACACCGGATAGCGCGAATAGACCTTCTCGCGCATGCGCGGATAATCGACCGCCATTAGGCAGATCGGCTTGGTAAGGCCGGGATAGGCGCGCGGCTCGCCGAGCGGCTCGTGCAGAAACACCCGGCGGTAGAAGGCGCGATGCTCGGTCCTGACCGACGCAAGGCCGAGATCGGCCTCGAAATAGCTGCACGCGACATAGGCGAGCCGCAGCGTCAGGTAGGGCAGCTCCGGAAACCGCACGCTGCGCTCCGGCTCGGCGACGAAGCGCGTGGGATCGACCATCACCTTGCGCGCGGTCAGTGCGGGCTTGAGCAGATCCGGGAACACGACGGTCGACGGCGTCTCGGGCTGCTCGGGGAACGAGACGCTGATGCGGACCGAACTGACCAGCGCGCCATCGAAATACACGCCGAACGTCCAGGAGTTCGGCAGGTCGTCGAAGCGGTCGGAGATCGAGCGCGCGGGGTTGGGATCGATCGTGCGCTCGTGCAGATAGGCGCGGTAGCGCAGGCGATAGATCTCTTCCTTTTCCTGTGGCGTTTCGGCAAGCCGATAATCGGTCCTGTCAAGCAATTCGAGCGCACGTCCGCCGACCGGCTGGGGCGGTTGTTGGGCAGGACTCATCGGACTCTCCGGGGTCACGCAACTGATACGCGCGACTGCCTCACTATGCAGTCCAACAAACGTTAACGGATCGCTAACGAGATCACAAAGAAGTCGCGATATTAACCTTAACCGCGCGCCTAGAGCTTTCCGCCTCTCGATGGAATCAGAAGCGGAGGATTATTGCTCTGACGCGTTTTCTTCACGCGAACCGGTTTCCACTTCGCTCGAAAACGCTATAGCGCGGATCGGCGCCCTGCCCGTTTCCACGAACACGACAGACAACACAACAGATGTCAGGCGAAGGAGCGCGAGGTCTGCGTCGGCAGGCCCGGCACCACTTCGTGCCGGCCGTGAGACGCGTTGAGCAGCTTGCGGATCTGCAGCGCCGGCACCGGCGGGCTGAACAGAAAGCCCTGCGCCTCGGTCACCGTGCCCTCGGCCGTGATCAGTTCGAGCTGCCGGCTGGTCTCGATGCCCTCGACGACCACCGACATCCCGAGCTCGGCGCTGAGCCGCGCCACACCGCGCAACAGCGTCAGCGCGCGATCGCTGTTGATGTCTTCGAGGAAGGAGCGATCGATCTTGACCTTGTGAAGCGGAAAGTTGTGCAGGTAGCTGAGGCTCGAGTAGCCGGTGCCGAAGTCGTCGAGCGAAATCCGCACGCCGGCATTGACGAGCTTGACCAGAACGTCGTGAACCCACTCGGTGTTGCGCAACAGGGCCGACTCGGTGATCTCGATTTCAAGGCGATTGGCCGGCAACCCCGAGACTTCGAGCGCGTAGCGCACCTCGGTCAGAATGTCGCGCTGATGAAACTGGTGCGACGAGAAGTTGACGGCGACGCGCACGTTGTCCGGCCACTTCATGCATTCCATGCACGCCTTGCGCAGGATCCAGCGGCCGAGATCGACGATCAGCCCGATCTCCTCGGCGACCGGGATGATATCGCCGGGCGACACCACGCCGCGCTCGGGGTGGCTCCAGCGCAACAGCGCCTCGCAGGTCGAAATCCGGCCCGACTTCAGATTGACGAGCGGCTGGAAGTGCAGTTCGAACTCCTCGTGGGCCAGCGCGTGACGCAGGTCGAGCTCCAGCGTGCGGCGCGCTTCCAGCGTCTGCGCCATCTCCTCGCGGAAGAAGCAGAACGTGCCGCGGCCGAGCGCCTTGGCGCGATAGAGCGCCATGTCGGCATTCTTCAAGAGCGTGTCGGCGCTGCGGTCCGACGGCGCCGTCATGACGATGCCGATGCTGGCGCCGATCTCCACGAGGTGGTGGTTGATCTGATAGCGCTCGCTCAAGCGCTCGACGATGCGGCGGGCCAGGTCGGCGGCATCGTCCTTCGACGTCACGCCGCGCTGGAACACGACGAACTCGTCGCCGCCGAAGCGGGCGACGAAATCGTCGCGGCGCAGAATCTCGCGCAGCCGGTCGGCCACCATGCAAAGCAACAGGTCGCCGGTCGGATGGCCGAGCGTATCGTTGACCTGCTTGAACTGGTCGAGGTCGATGAACAACAGCGCCGACAACGGCATCGGCTTGCCTTCAGTGGACAACAGCCGCTCGATCTCGTCGCGGAAGCTGACCCGGTTGGGCAGCCCGGTCAATTCGTCGAAGCGCGCCATATGACTGATCCGCGCCTCCGCGTTGCGGCGTTCGGTCACATCCTCGACCAGCACCACGACGCCGCCTTCCGGCATCGGCTCGAACGTCCATGACAGGGCGCGCTCGTCGCCGCCGGCGGCGGCCAGCAGCGTCACGGTCTCGGCTTTGCGCGTCTCCTCGACATTGGCGACCAGCGCGGCCGCATCGGTTGCCGGGATCGTGCCGATCGCCACGCCCGCAGCGATCACGTCGCGCGCGGCCGCCTTGCCGCCCACCAGGTCGGCGCCAAGGCCGAGCATCTCCCCGAGCCGCTGGTTCATCACCGCCAGGCGCCCCTCGGTGTCGAACATGCACAGCCCCAGCGGCATGTTGTTCAGCGCGGTATCGAAGCGATGGGCGATTTCGGATTCGCGCTCGCTCGCGGTCAGGGCGGTCACGAAAATCTCGTACAGGCTGAGATTGATGTATTTCAGCCCGAGGAAGAAACACACCAGCAGCACCGACAGCCCAATGTAATAGGGGTCGCCGTGCATGGCGAGCGCCAGCGACATCTGCCCGCACGCCACCAGCATGTGCCATTGCACGATCTTCGGCCGGCCGTAGTTGCGCCCGGCACCGGCCGCGACGTAGCCGATGGTCACCGCAAGGCACAGCATGTGGGCGACCGCGTCGTCGCTCGACAGGATGACGATCAGGCACCACAGCCCGAGCGAGGCGGCATGCAGCATCACGCCGACCGCGTAGCGCTTTTCCAGCCGCGCGGCCTCCGCCGGCGTCAACGGCGCGGTGCGGCGATGGTAGGCGCGGATCTGCAGCGCGCGCACGCCGCCGGCAACCACAATGAAGACCACGCAGGGCCAGATCAGCGGGTTGCCGGTGCGAACGGCGGTCATCAGCGCGGCGGCGGCGGCGCAAGCCACGCCCATGAACATCGACCCGCCGTTCTGAAACAGCGAATCGACCAACGCCGTGTAAATCGACGGTGATAGCGTGTTCTGATGTTGCGTCCGGTCCGAAGCCACGAGCGGCATATGGAGGCTGTTGTCCGAATTCGAGTGCGGGTTCTCGCTCATATCCTCTTCAAATGAAGTCTTTCTGATCGAAGATCGTTAGCAAGACGTTGGCGCGATCCGTGCAAATGGAAATTTTTGCAACTTGAAGCATTTGCCGCAGCGCACGGTCGAGGCCGCGGCGGGCGGCAGACCGATCCGAACCACGGCCGTATCGTCGTTTCACCTGCGATCATGAAGGTATCCGATCCGTTAACGCTGCCCGGCAGCCTCGTCCGTCTCGCCCCGACCGCTCCCTCCCAGTCAACCGCCGGCACCGCCGGGGGTTGCAGCACCCCGGCGGATCGTGCGCATTCCGCCCTTTCGGGAGCGGGCGCCATGCAGCGGGCGCGTGGGCGGTCTCACGGTCCGGAGCGGCAATTTCGCTGGCGCGGTGCCCGCCCGCCCGCTAAGCCGGTGCCATGCACACGCAACCGGACACGATCCAAATCCCGCCGCAGACCCTGCGCTACCCGTTCGAGACCCCGCCCGCCCCTGACGCGGCGGTCGAGGTTGCGCCCGGCGTCGTCTGGGTACGGCTCAAGCTGCCGTTCCGGCTCAACCACGTGAACGTCTACCTGCTGCGCGACGGCGACGGCTGGACGCTGGTCGATGCCGGCTTCGGCAACGAGGATACGATCGCCGCCTGGACGGCGCTGTTCGAGGGCGCTCTGAAGGGGTTTCGCATCACCCGCCTGATCGTCACCCACTCGCACCCCGACCATGTCGGGCTGGCCGGCTGGCTGGTCGAGCGGTTCGGCTGCGCGTTCGCGATGTCGCAGGTCGAATACCTGCAAAGCGTCTACTTCCAGAACCGCGGCACCGAGGACCGCAAGGAGGCGAGCCGCCGCTTCTTCCGCCGCCACGGCATGGACGAGGCGATCACCGAGCAGTTGCTCGGACGCGGGCAGGACTATCTGAAGCGGGTCTCGAGCCTGCCGGCGTCGTTTTCCCGCCTGACCCATGGCGGCGAACTCGCAATCGGCACCCGCCGCTTCAAGGTGATCACCGGCGGCGGCCACTCGCTCGACCAGGTGATGCTCTATTGCGCCGCCGACAAGCTGTTCCTGTCGGCCGACCAGGTGCTGAGCAAGATCTCGCCCAACGTCAGCGTGTGGGCGGTGGAGCCGGATCAGAATTCGCTCGGCGAGTATCTCGCGTCGCTCGCGAGCCTGACCACCACCCTGCCCTACGACGTCCTGGTGCTGCCCGGCCACGGCATCCCGTTCTACGGCCTCAAGACCCGCATCAAGCAACTGGCCGACCATCACGAGGACCGCTGCGAACTGATCGCGGCGGCCTGCCGGCAATCGCCGAAGACCGCCGCAGAGCTGGTGCCGGTGGTGTTCTCCAAGCACGTCCTCGACGCCCACCAGACCGGTTTTGCCGCCGGCGAACTGATCGCGCACGTCAACTACATGCTGGTCGAAGGCCGCCTTCTGGCCCTCGAACAGCCCGACGGCGTGGTCCGCTTCAAGGCGCTGTAGGCGGCAGACGGCACCGCCGCGAGCGCAACCTTGCGCTAGCGCAATGACCCACCCAGTGGTTCGACTTAGTCTGCCTCCAATTGGCGGAAATGGAAGACGCCTGGCCGGCCGCATGACGCGACAACGCCCCGCACGCCGGGAGCAGGGCCGCGTCGCGTGCCACGCGGCTTCTTCAAGCCTTTGTAATAAGGGCCTTTTTAACATGCTACGGCGGGCGGGCGGCGCTATCGCGGCAAAACTGGCAAGCGCCATGTCCCTTTTGACCTCGACAGCAAAGCTGGAAACGCTCTAAAAGAAAATCGAGGAACGACGTTCATGTTCCGCGCCCTGCTTCGAGTTTGGCCATGACCCACGATCAGTATTTCCGCGACGCGCTCGACCGCCTGCACGAGGAGCGGCGCTACCGGGTGTTCGCCGATCTCGAACGTATCGCCGGACGGTTCCCCTACGCGACGTGGCACACCCCCGACGGCCCGCGCGACGTCGTGATCTGGTGCTCCAACGACTATCTCGGCATGGGCCAGCACCCCAAGGTGGTCGGCGCCATGGTCGAGACCGCGACCCGCGTCGGCACCGGCGCCGGCGGCACCCGCAACATCGCCGGCAACCACCACGTCCTGACCGGGCTGGAGCGCGAACTCGCTGACCTGCACGGCAAGGAAGCCGCGCTGGTGTTCACCTCCGGCTACGTCTCCAACCAGACCGGCATCTCGACGCTCGCCAAGCTGATGCCGAACTGCCTGATCCTGTCGGACGCGCTCAACCACAACTCGATGATCGAGGGCGTGCGCCAGTCCGGCTGCGAACGCATCATCTTCCGCCACAACGACGCCGCGCACCTCGAAGAGCTGCTGCGCGCCGCCGACCCGGAGCGGCCGAAACTGATCGTCTGCGAGAGCCTGTACTCGATGGACGGCGACGTGGCTCCGCTTGCGGCCTTCTGCGACCTGGCCGAGCGCTACGGCGCCATGACCTATCTCGACGAGGTGCACGCGGTCGGCATGTACGGCCCGCGCGGCGCCGGCATCGCCGAGCGCGACGGCGTGATGCACCGCATCGACGTGATCGAGGGCACGCTGGCCAAGGCGTTCGGCTGCCTCGGCGGCTACATCACCGGCCGCGCCCACGTCATCGACGCGGTGCGCTCCTATGCGCCGGGCTTCATCTTCACCACCTCGCTGCCGCCGCCGGTGTGCGCCGCCGCCACCGCCGCGATCCGCCACCTGAAGACCTCGCAGGTCGAGCGCGACCGCCATCAGGATCGCGCCGCGCGCGTCAAGGCGATCCTGTCGGCCGTCGGGCTGCCGGTGATGGTGAGCGACACCCACATCGTGCCGGTGTTCGTCGGCGATCCGGAGCGCTGCAAGCGCGCCTGCGACCTGCTGCTCAAGGATCACGGCATCTACATCCAGCCGATCAACTACCCGACCGTGCCGCGCGGCACCGAGCGGCTGCGCATCACGCCGTCACCGTTCCACGACGACGCGCTGATCGACCGCCTCGCCGGCGCGCTGGTGCAGGTGTGGACCGACCTCGATCTGCCGTTCGGCGCCAAGGCGATGGCCGCGGAATAACGCCGCCACGGCCCACGCCTTCCTCACTCATTCGCCTGCAAGGCGATATCCGTTCAGCCGGCGGGCATCGGGCGACGCCAGCACGATGCGCATCAGGTCGGCGGTGTTGCGCGCGCCGAGCTTGTCCATGATGCGGGCGCGATGCACCTCGACGGTGCGCGGGCTGATGCGCAGCCGCCGCCCCGCCTCCTTGTTGGAAGCCCCGCGCGCAATCTCGGCCAGCACCTCGCATTCGCGCCGCGTCAGCCGCTCGCGGCCGGCAAAATCGGCGAGGCCGTCGCTCGACCGTGCCCGCCGCCACGCCGCCACCGCCTCCCGCACCCGCGCCACCAGCGTTGCCGCTGAAAACGGCTTCTCCAGATAGTCGCGGGCGCCGCACTTGATCGCGGCCACCGCCACGCCGATGTCGGGCTGTCCGGAAATGACCAGCACCGGGGCCGCCGCATGCCAGGCCGCAAGCTGCTTGAGCACGGCAAGCGGCGGCAGGCCGGGCAGGTTGAGGTCGAGGATGATGCAGGCCGGGTCCGCATCGTGCACCGCTTCGAGGAAGCTCTCGCCATCGGCGAAGCACGCGGGCGCATAACCTTCGAGCTTGAGCAGCAGCGTCAGCGCGTCGCGCACCGAGGCGTCGTCGTCAACCACGAACACCGGCAGCAGCGGCGGCTGCGCCCGCGGCGTGATAGCTGCGAGGGCCGGACGCGCGGGCGCCGGCACCGCACACCCGTTCAGACCCTGCCGCGCGACAATCTCGTTCATCGCCATCGAGCCCCCTCCCGCCCCGAGTGGCTACATCTTCTAGGATATTCTATAAATTTAACACAACTAAAGCGTGTATATCCTGATTCGCTCCCCCTGCCAATGGCGGGGGCGCCGGCGCCCCGTCCGCCCGGCCTCCGCCAAAAGAAAGGTGGATCGCGAAACAATCGTTCAGCATAAGATTGGCCGGTCCAGACGGCCGCGAGGGCCGCACAAGCGACACTGCGAGGGAGGCGATGTGGTATGATTGGGCGGTAATCGCCGCTGCGTTCGGCTACATCGGTTTCCTGTTCGCCGTCGCCAGCTACGGCGACCGCCGCTCGCGCCGCAGCCAGGGCGCCGGCCTGATCTACCCGCTGTCGCTGGCGATCTACTGCACTTCGTGGACGTTCTTCGGCTCGGTCGGCTTCGCCGCGCGCACCAGTATCGACTTCCTCGCCATCTACGTCGGCCCGATCGTGATGGTGGTGTTCTGCGTACCGCTGCTGCGCCGGGTGATCCAACTCGCCAAGACGCAGAACATCTCCTCGATCGCCGACTTCATCGCCGCCCGCTACGGCAAGAGCCAGCCGGTGGCGGCGACGGTGGCGGTCATCGCCATGATCGGCTCGATCCCCTACATCGCACTGCAGCTCAAGGCGGTCGCCTCCTCGCTCGAAACCATTTTGAGCGACGACAAGGTGATCGCCAGCATTCCGCTGGTCGGCGACATGGCGCTGACCGTTACCATCGCCATGGCGCTGTTCGCGGTGCTGTTCGGCACCCGCCACATCACCGCGACCGAGCACCAGCACGGCCTGATGCTGGCGGTCGCGACGGAATCGATCGTCAAGCTCGCCGCCTTCCTGGCCGTCGGCATCGCCGTGACGTTCTGGATGTTCTCGCCGGCCGAACTGATCGCCAAGGCGATGGAATCGCCGGAAGCGATGCGCACCATCAACTACACGCCCTCGCTCGCCAACTTCCTGACGATGACGCTGTTGTCGTTCTTCGCCATCATGCTGCTGCCGCGCCAGTTTCACGTCAGCGTGGTGGAGAACGCCAACGACGCCGAAGTCAGCCGCGCCCGCTGGCTGTTTCCGCTGTACCTGGTCGCCATCAACATCTTCGTCATCCCGATCGCGCTCGCCGGCCTGATCCGCTTTCCGTTCGGACTGATCGACAGCGATATGTATGTGCTGGCGCTGCCGGTCGACGCCAACGTGCCGCTGCTCAGCGTCATCGTTTTTATCGGCGGGCTGTCGGCGGCGACCGCCATGGTGATCGTCGAATGCGTGGCGCTCGCCATCATGGCCTCGAACGACATCGTGCTGCCGCTGGCGCTGAGCCGCACGCCGGGACTGGTGGCGCGACGCGCCGATTTCAGCGGCCTCTTACTGCGGGTACGGCGCATCGCCATCTTCGTCATCATGCTGATGGCGTATCTGTACTACCGCGCGCTCGGCAACACCCAACTCGTCGCCATCGGGCTGTTGTCGTTCGCCGCGGTGGCACAGTTCGCGCCCTCGTTCTTCGGCGGCCTGATGTGGCGGCGTGGCACCGCGCAGGGCGCGATCGCCGGCATGCTGGTGGGCTTCGTCGCCTGGGCCTACACGCTGTTCATCCCGAGCTTCCTCGACGTCACTCCGCTCGGCACCGACATTCTCAAGCACGGCCCGTTCGGGATCGCCGCGCTGCGGCCGCAGGCGCTGTTCGGCCTCGACCTGCCGCCGCTGGTCCATGGCGTGCTGTGGAGCCTCGCGCTCAACCTTGCCGCCTATGTGCTGGTGTCGCTGCTCAGCCGGCCGAAATCGATCGAGCAGGTGCAGGCCGACCTGTTCGTGCCGCCGGCGCTTGTCACCATCGCACCGACGTTCCGCGGCTGGCGCACGATGGTGACGGCCGGCGACATCCTCTCGACGGTGACGCAGTATCTCGGCCCGGAGCGGGCGCGCGCCTCGTTCGAAACCTTCGCCGCCGACCGCCGCACCCGCTTCGATCCCGAGGCGCCGGCGGATTTCGAGCTGTTGCAGCACGCCGAGCACCTGATTGCCTCGTCGATCGGTGCCGCCTCCTCGCGCCTGGTGATGTCGCTGTTGCTGCGGCGGCGCACCGTCTCGGCTAAGGCGGCGCTCAAGCTGCTGGACGACTCGCACGCGGCGCTGCACTTCAACCGCGAAATGCTGCAAAGCGCGCTCAACCATGTGCGCCAGGGCATCGCCGTCTTCAACAACCACCTCGAACTGATCTGCTTCAACCGGCAGTTCGCCGAACTGCTGGCGCTGCCGCCGCATCTCGTCCAGTTCGGCTTGCCGCTCAAGGAACTGGTGGCGTTCGTCGGACAGGCCGCACCGCCGTCGGAAAAACCCTCCGATGATCTGTTGCGGCAGCGGCTCACCGCCTACACCACCGAGGGCACGCCGCATCTGGTGCGATTCATCGACCGCCGGCTGGTGATCGAGGTGCGCGCCAACCGCATGCCAGGCGGCGAACTGGTGCTGACCTTCTCCGACGTTACGCCGAGCTTCGAGGCGGCGGAAGCGCTGGAGCGCGCCAACGCATCGCTGGAAAAGCGCGTGCGCGAACGCACCGAAGAGCTGATGCGGCTCAACACCGAGCTGGCGCTGGCCAAGAGCGCCGCCGAGGAAGCCAACAACTCCAAGACGCGCTTCCTCGCCGCGGCGAGCCACGACATTCTGCAGCCGCTCAACGCCGCGCGGCTCTACGTCACCAGTCTGGTCGAGCGTCACCACGAGGGCGAGGACGCGCGCCTCGTCGAGAACATCGACGACTCGCTCGGCGCCATCGAGGAAATTCTCGGCGCGCTGCTCGATATCTCGCGGCTCGATGCCGGCGCCATGCCACCCTCGATCGCCAATTTCAACATCGGCGACCTGTTGCGCTCGCTGGAGATCGAGTTCGCCCCCATCGCCCGCGAAAAGAAGCTCAAGCTCACCTTCGTGCCGTGCGCGGTGCCGGTGCGCTCCGACCGCGTGCTGCTGCGCCGCGTGCTGCAGAACCTGATTTCCAACGCCATCAAGTACACCCCGCAGGGCCGCGTGCTGGTCGGCTGCCGCCGCCGTGGCCGCGCCCTCCAGCTCTGCGTCTACGACACCGGGCTCGGCGTGCCGGCCTTGAAGCGCGGCGAGATCTTCAAGGAATTTCACCGCCTCGACCAGGGCGCGCGGATCGCCCGCGGCCTCGGCCTTGGCCTGTCGATCGTCGAACGCATCGCGCGCGTGCTCGGCCACAGCGTCGCGCTCGACGCCAACCGCAGCGGCGGCTCGAATTTCTCCGTCACCATCCCCGTCGCCGACAGCATCACCCTGACCGCGGGCGTCACCAGCGCCACGCCGCTGATCAGCCCGCCGATGAGCGGCACGCTGGTGGTGTGCATCGAGAACGATCCGGCGATCCTCGACGGCATGAAGACGATGCTGACCGGCTGGGGCGCCGGGGTGATCGCCACCACCGACCAGACCACGGCGATCGCCGCCATCGCCGAGGCCGGACAGCGCGTCACCGGACTGCTGGTCGATTACCACCTCGACCGCGGCAACGGCATCGGCGCCATTCGCGCGATCCGCGCCCGCTTCGGCGAGGGCATCCCCGCGATCCTGATCACCGCCGACCGCAGCCCGCATGTGCGCGACGCCGCCAGCGCCGACCACATCGTGGTGCTCAACAAGCCGCTGCGCCCCTCCGCGTTGCGCGCGCTGCTCGGGCAGTGGCGCACGCAGCAGATGGTGTCGGCGGCGGAGTGAGCGCCGACGAGGCGCAACCGCCCGCGACTCTCGCAGGTCGCAAACGCGCGCAAGACTCGCATCGCGCGCATCCGATTCCGGTTTGTTCCGGTCGGCCGGCGCCCGATTCACTTTGCCGCAGCATCAGTTGTGGATGACCTCGGGTTTTGCCTGTGGACGGGATTCAGGTGCGGTTGCGCGGCTTTGGCAAATCACTGATCAATCACGGCCACGCGGTTCGCGTCGCCGGCTGCGGCCTCATAGGGCGGCCGCACCGGACGGCGAGACGGCAGTGTCATGCGCGTGTCCCGGCGTCAGGTAACGGTGTGCGCTTCCTCGCAACAGGACAAGGTGCAGACAGCATGTCCCAATTGGGCATCACTATCGATTCACGGCAAAGCACGCTTGCCGTCGTCGAGGATATCGCCGCCTCCAACGACTGGGCGTTCGAGCGTTCCGGCGAGGACGAATTGACGATCCTATCCAAGGGCCAGTGGACCGACTACGAACTCGCCTTCACCTGGATGGACGACATCGAGGCGCTGCATCTGGCCTGCGCTTTCGAAATGCGCGTGCCGCCGGCGCGGCGCGCCGAGGCACAGCGGCTGATCGCGGCGATCAACGAGCAGCTCTGGATCGGCCATTTCGACCTGTGGCTTGCGACCGGCATGGTGATGTACCGGCAGGCGCTGCTGCTGCCCGACGGCATGACTGCGACGCCGGCGCAATGCGAACTCATGCTGGCCGGCGCGCTGCATGCCTGCGACCGCTACTACAGCGCCTTCCAGTTCGTGGTGTGGGCCGGCAAGAGCGCCGACGAGGCGATGAGCGCCGCGATGTTCGACACCGTGGGCGAGGCGTGAGCAATCTGTTCTTTTCAGGCATCGATGGCATTATGGCTGTCTTGACGACATGTCGGAGATGGCATCCATGACGACTTCTTCCCTTTCCGACTCGCTTGCCGCAACCGGCGGCCCGATCGTCCTCGCCGGCGCCGGCAAGATGGGCGGCGCGCTGCTCACCGGCTGGCTGGCGCAAGGCTGCGACCCCGCCCGCATCGTGGCGGTCGAGCCGTCGCCCTCGCCGGAGATCGCCGCGCTGACGGCGCGCGGTGTCCGGCTCAATCCCGCGCCCGGCACGGTCGGCACCGCGACGGCCCTGGTGATCGCGGTCAAGCCGCAGGCGTTCCGCGAGGTTGCGCCGGCGCTGCACCCCTATGTCGGGCCTGAGACGCTGGTGGTCTCGGTGATGGCCGGCATCACCATGGCGACCATCGCCACGGCCTGCGGCGGCCATGTCGTGCGCACCATCCCCAACACGCCCGCCGCGATCGGGCGCGGCATCACCGCGGCCGTGCCGGCCGCCGACGTCACGCCGGCCCAGCGCGCGCTCGCCGACGCGCTGCTGCGCTCGACCGGCGCGGTGGAATGGATCGGCGACGAGGCGCTGATCGACGCCATCACCGCGGTGTCGGGCTCCGGGCCGGCCTACGTCTTCCTGCTGGCGGAAGCGCTGGCCGGGGCCGGCGTTGCCGCCGGGCTGCCGGCGGCGCTGGCGACGAGGCTGGCGCGCGCCACCGTTTCCGGCGCCGGCGAACTGCTGCACCGCTCCGACCTCGATGCCGCGACGTTGCGCCGGAACGTCACCTCGCCGGGCGGCACCACCGCCGCCGCGCTCGCCGTGCTGATGGCCGACAACGGCCTGCCCGACCTGATGAAGCAGGCCATCGCCGCGGCAACGAAACGCTCGCGCGAACTGGCGGGATAGAGCGGCTTGTATTTTGATGGAAATACCCCGTCCCGTCATGGCCGGGCTTGTCCCGGCCATCCACGTCTTTCTTCGCTGAAATTTCAAAGACGTGGATGCCCGGCATAAAGCCGGGCATGACGAGTCGCTGATTCCGTGAAAAGCAAAAATGCTCTTATTACACCGGCACGCGCACGCTGGCGCGCAAGCCGCCCATCGGGCTGTCGCCGAGCGTGATGTCGCCGCCGTGCGAACGGGCGATGTCGCGGGCGATGGCGAGGCCGAGCCCGGTGCCGCCCTCGTCCTGGTTGCGGGCATCGTCGAGCCGCAGGAACGGCTTGAACACCTCCTCGCGCATGTCGGACGGAATGCCGGGGCCGTCGTCGTCCACCGTCACCGTCAGCCAGCGGTGGTCGCGATGGCCGGTGATGGCAATGGTTTCGGCATAGCGCGCGGCGTTCGACACCAGATTGGCGAGGCAACGCTTGAACGCCGCCGGCTTCACCGTCACCATCGGCTGGCCATGGAAGGCGACGGTCGCGAGGTGGCCGTGGCGCTCGGCGTCGCCGCGCAGTTCTTCCAGCGCCTGCGCCATGTCGGTCGGCTGCGCCTGCTCGCCGGAATCGCCGCGCGCGAAGGCGAGATACGCCTCCAGCATGGCGTTCATCTCGTCCACGTCCTTGCGCATGCCCTCGACGTCGGGACCGTCGCCGATCAGTTCCAGTTCGAGCTTGAAGCGGGTCAGGATGGTGCGCAGGTCGTGGCTGACGCCGGCCAGCATCGCGGTGCGCTGCTCGATCGAGCGTTCGACGCGCGACTTCATCTCGATGAAGGCATGCGCCGCGCGCCGCACCTCGCGCGCGCCGCGCGGGCGGAAGTTCGGCTCGTCGCGGCCCTTGCCGAAATTTTCGGCGGCATCGGCAAGCCGCAGGATCGGCCGGATCTGGTTGCGCAGGAACAAGACTGCGACGATCAAAAGGATCGAGGAGGTGCCGAGCATCCAGAACAGGAAGATTTCCGAGTTCGACGCATAGGCGGCGCTGCGCTGGGCAAACACCCGCATCACCGTGTCGTCGAGCTTGATGCGGATCTCCACCAGGTTGGAGCGGCCGACGGTATCGATCCAGAATGCCTTTCCGATCTGCCGGCTGATCTGCCGCGACAGCGCCTGATCGAGCAGCGAGAAGAACGGCTTTGGCCCCGGTGCCGGCATGTCGGCGGGCGGCAGGAAATCGACCACCAGGCCGAGCCGCTCCTGCGCGACCTTGCGCAGCAGCGTACGGTCCTTGTCCTGCGGGTAGCCGTGGTAGATGTCGATCAGCGCCGCGACATCCTGCACCACCGCGGTCGAAAGCCGCCGCGTCACCGTGTTCCAGTGCCGCTCCATGAACACGAAGGCGACCACCGATTGCAGCACCACCATCGGCACGATGATGATCAGCAGCGCCCGCGCATAAAGCCCCTTGGGCATGATGCTGTTGAAGCGCCGGCCGATCCAGCCGGTGACGCGCGAGGCGCGCTCCGAGGCGGTGCGGAGGAAGGTCAGGCCGGTGTCGAGCGCGCTCATCGACATGGCGGGCGCTACGCCGACGCCACCAGGCGATAGCCGATGCCGCGCACCGCCTGCAAAAACAGCGGATTGGCCGGGTCGCGCTCGATCTTGCGGCGCAGCCGGTTGATCTGCACGTCCACCGCGCGCTCGTTGACGCTGGCGCCGTTGCCGGTGAGGTCGAGCCGCGGCACCGTGTCGCCGCGCGCATTGGCAAGGATGCGCAGCATCTCGCGCTCGCGGTCGGTCAGGTGCACCACCTCCTCGCCATTGCGCAGTTCGCCACGCTCGACGTGAAAGACGTAAGGACCGAACGCCACCGTCTCCAGCGGCTCGACCGCCGCCGGCGTCGCGCGCCGCAGGATGTTGGCGATGCGCAGCACCAGCTCGCGCGGCTCGAACGGTTTTGCCACATAGTCGTCGGCGCCGATCTGCAACCCCTCGATACGGGCCTCCGCCTCGTGACGCGCCGTCAGCATGATGATCGGCACGCCGGAGTGCGCGCGCAGCGCCCGCGCCAGTTCGAAGCCGGTTTCGCCCGGCATCATGATGTCGAGGATCAACAGATCGAAATCGAGGCTGACGAGTTTTGCACGCGCGTCGGCGGCACTCATCGCGGTCGTGACGCGGTAGCCCTCGCTGGCCAGGAAGCGCGACAGCAGATCGCGGATGCGGCGGTCGTCATCGACCAGCAGAAGGTGCGGCGCGTCGTCGGCCGGCTTCACCTTTGCACGCGCCCCTGAGCCTGTCCCGATCACTCCTTCGCCTCCTGCGGGCCCGCGCCTTGCGCAAGACCTTGGGCAAGGCCGAGCAACTGCTCGAGCACCTTGTCGGGGCTGTCGCGGTCGATCATGGCACGCAGGAAGCGGCGCACCGCCGCGCTCTCGGCCGGCGAGAAGCCCGCGAGCGCCGCATCGATGCGCGCAGTCTGCAGCGTGACCAGCCGCTCAACCAGCGTCTCGCCCTTCGCGGTGGCATAAAGAAGGCGCTGGCGGCGGTCGGCATCGCCCTCCTTCTGGACGATGTAGCCCTCGTCGAGAAGCTGCTTGAGCACGCGCCCGAGCGACTGCTTGGTGATGCGCAGCACGCCGAGCAGATCGGCCACCTTCAGCCCCGGATAGCGAGAGACGAAATACAGAACGCGATGGTGGGCGCGGCCGAAGCCGAACGTTTCCAGCACGTGGTCGGCATCGCCGACGAAATCGCGGTAGGCGAAGAACAGAAGCTCGATGATGTCCCACCGCAGACCCTGCGCCGGAGCGTCGGGTGCCGGCCTGGAACCGCCCTGCACGGGGTTCAGGGCAGCATTGACATTTATGTCAGCCATATTGACGTATTTCGGGTCCAATGTTACAAAACGCACGGTCGCTACGAAATATTCGTATAACGCACCGTGCCGATCATCCGATCCGGGCGGGCGCCGCCGCCACAAGTTTCACCCGCAAGATTGCGAAGCGCGGTCTTGCGAAACATACTGGAGTTCGCGCCTTCCGCCAAAGCGGAAACCGGCCCTTGGACCGGCGGGGCAAACCCCAGACCTCAAGATCGACCAGCCCCACCACCCGCGTGGACTGCGCAAAAGCCGGGAGAGCATCCATGGGAGTTCCGTTCGATACAGCCGATGGCGCGATCGGGTCGAAATTCGATATCCGGCCGGCGGCCAGTCCGACGCCCGAGGCCGAGCGCGCGGCGAAACTCGCCAACCCCGGCTTCGGCCGCATCTTCTCCGATCACATGGCCGTGGTCCGCTACAGCCAGGGCAAGGGCTGGCACGACGCGCACGTCGCGGCCCGCAGCAATTTCTCGCTCGATCCCGCCGCCGCCGTGCTGCACTACGCGCAGGAAATTTTCGAGGGCCTGAAAGCCTACAAGCGCGACGACGGTGGCGTGAACCTGTTCCGCCCCGACGCCAACGCGCGGCGCTTCCGCAATTCAGCCGAACGCATGGCGATGGCGCCCTTGCCGGAGCCGGTGTTCATCGAGGCGGTCGAGCAGCTCGTGAAGATCGACCGCGCCTGGATTCCCGGCGGCGAGGGCAGCCTCTACCTGCGGCCGTTCATGATCGCGAACGAGGTGTTCCTCGGCGTCAAGCCGTCGGCGGACTATATCTTCGCGGTGATCGCCTCGCCGGTCGGCTCCTACTTCAAGGGCGGCCCGGCGCCGGTGTCGATCTGGGTGTCGGAGACCTATACGCGCGCCGCCGTCGGCGGCACCGGCGCGGTCAAATGCGGCGGCAACTACGCCGCAAGCCTGCGCGCGCAAGCCGAGGCGATCGATCGCGGCTGCGACCAGGTGGTGTTCCTCGATGCGGTCGAGCGCCGCTATGTCGAGGAACTGGGCGGCATGAACATCTTCTTCGTGTTCGACGACGGCTCGCTCTCGACGCCGCCGCTCGGCGCCATCCTGCCCGGCATCACGCGGGATTCGATCATGGCGCTGGCCAGGGAAGCCGGCACGCCGGTGCGCGAGGCGCCCTACACCATCGACCAGTGGCGCACCGATGCCGCCAGCGGCAAGCTGAAGGAAGCCTTCGCCTGCGGCACCGCGGCCGTCATCTCGCCGATCGGCAAGGTGTGCTCGGCCCACGGCGACTTTTCCATCAGCGGCGGCGCCGCCGGTCCGGTCGCGATGGGCTTGCGCAAAAAGCTGGTCGATATCCAGTACGGCCGCGCGGCCGATACGCACGGCTGGATCAAGCAGGTGTTCTGATCACGCGACCCGGACTTCGGGCCGTCCCGCCTCGGTACGTCCGACGATCGCGGCCTTGCCGAAGCCGGCCGCCCTCACCTTGGCGAGCACGCCCTGAGCGGCGGCCGCCTCGCAGGCAATCAAAAGGCCGCCGGAGGTCTGCGGATCGGTCAAAAGATCGCGGCGCCACGCCGGCATCTCGGCTGGCAGCACGATGGACGCCCCATAGCTCGCCCAGTTGCGCTTCGAGGCGCCGGTGACAAATCCCTTTTGCGCGAATGCCGCCGCATGCGCGAACAGCGGCACCTCGGCCGCGTCGATGACGAGCGACAGTCCGGATTCGCGCGCCATTTCGTAAGCGTGGCCCAACAGGCCGAAGCCGGTGACATCGGTGACGGCGTGAACCGCGGGATCGGCCGACAGCTCGGCGCCGACACGGTTCAACTGCGTCGTCGAGGCGACCATTTCGGCATAGCCGTCGCCATCGAGTTCGCCGCGCTTGAGCGCCGCCGAATAGATGCCGACACCGAGCGCCTTGGTCAGGATCAGGGCGTCGCCCGGTTTGGCGCCGGCGTTGCGGCACACCTCGTCGGGGCGGCAGATGCCGATCACCGCAAGCCCGTAGATCGGCTCCGGCGCATCGATCGAATGGCCGCCGCCGATGGGAAAGCCGGCGTCGGCACACACCGAAGCGCCGCCGCGCAAAATCTCGCGCACCGTCTCGACCGAGATCTTGTCGAGCGGCATGCCGAGGATCGCCAGCGCCATGATCGGCCTGGCGCCCATCGCATAGACGTCGGAAATGGCGTTGGTGGCGGCGATGCGGCCGAAATCGAACGGGTCGTCGACCACCGGCATGAAGAAGTCGGTGGTCGCGACGATGCAGGTTTTGTCGTCGATCTGCCATACCGCGGCATCGTCGCCGGTATCGGCGCCGACCAGCAATTGCCGATAGGGGCCGGCGGCCGGCTGGTTGGCCAAAAGCTCCTGCAGCACGGACGGGGCGAGCTTGCAGCCGCAGCCGCCGCCATGGGCAAGGCTGGTAAGACGGACGAGGGGCGCGTTCATGGCCGGTTCTCCCGATCAGGCCGCGCCGCGGCAGGGTTTTCGGCAACCCACGCACTGCGCGGAGCGAAAACCGATTTGATTGGCACTATAGCCGGCCGTGGCGCCGACGCAAATCACGCTCCGCGCCCATTCTTTCCCGCGTCACACGCGGGCTTCACCCGCGTGTCCATCCCCAAAGAAAGATGAACTGCCTACCTATGAGGGCGTTGATGCCCTGCAATGACGAATTGAAGCGATCCTGCGAGGTTGCGAACCGGCTCAGTAGCCGCCGCCAAAGGGCGCGCCCCAGTTGAAGCGGTAATTGACGCCGATGCGGACCAGGTTCGACTCGTAGCCGTTCGGCAGGCGCGTGACCCCGAACCGGCTGTCGGACAGGCTGACATAGAGATACTCGATCTTGGCGCTCCAGTTCCGGGTCAGGCCGAACTCGGCGCCGACGCCGACGGTCCAGCCAGGGCTGGTGTGCGATTCCGTTCCCGCGAAACTGGCGGCGCGCAGGGTGCCGAAGGCGAGGCCGCCGGTGCCGTACAGCAGCACGTTGTCGAAGGCGTAGCCGACACGGCCGCGCACCGTGCCGAACCACGGGTTGGAGAACTTCCAGCCAGCAAACGTATCGTTCGCGGAATTGGCCTGCAGGTCGCCCTCGACGCCGAACACCAGCGGCCCCGACTGCCAGTTGTAGCCCGCCTGCACGCCGCCGCTGACGCCGGACGGTTTGGCCGGGACAAAGCTGACGCTGCCCCAATTATAGCCGAGATTGGCGCCGAGATAGGGGCCGGCCCAGCTATAGGCGTTGAGCGGCTGGTTGACGGTATAGGGCTGCCGGTAGGGCGCATAGTCGGCCGCCTGCGCGCTCGCCGCAACGCCGACCGTCGCCAGCATGGCCGCTGCAAGGACTTTCCCGATCATCCGCCGCACCTCCGCTCGCCGGCTCCCTTCGCGCACCGCGAGCAGGGTTACCGGTTTCCCACCAGTTCGATTAAAGATTTATCGATAGGCGGCGGTTAAGCAGAGATTAAAACTGGCCGGCACCATTCCTCATCCTTAAAAGACAGTTACCACCTGCGCCCCTCGCTGGCCGTAACAGGGCCGGGCGACTAATTTATGGCCCATGATGACCGAGGATGACCGCAACGGCGACGGCCGCCCGCCGCAGCCGGCTCCCTTGCCGCGCGGCAACAGGACCGGCGACGGTCCGCCGGACGTCGATCCGGCGACTGAAGTTGCCGAGGACGATGCCGAGGAGCGCCTGCCGGAAGACGTGACGGAGGCGGACGACACCGTCGCCGAAGGGCCGCTCGCGACCGGCCGCGCCGCCATCGCCCAGGCCGTGCGGCTCGCCCCCTCCTCGCCCGGCGTCTACCGCATGCTCAACGCCGGGCGCGACGTGCTGTACGTCGGCAAGGCCAAGAACGTCCGCAAGCGGCTCGCCTCCTACGTGCGGCCGACCGGCCACGCCATGCGCATCACCCGCATGATCGCGGCGACGGTTGCGGTCGAGATCGTCTCGACCAACACCGAGACCGAGGCGCTGCTATTAGAGGCCAACCTCATTAAGCAGTTGCGGCCGCGCTTCAACGTGCTGCTGCGCGACGACAAATCGTTCCCCTACATCCTTCTGACCGGCGACCACTGGGCGCCGCAGATCATGAAGTACCGCGGTGCGCAGACCCGCCCGGGCCGCTACTTTGGCCCGTTCGCCTCGGTGGCGGCGGTCAACCGCACCATCACCGCGCTGCAACGCGCCTTCCTGCTGCGCTCGTGCACCGACAGCTTTTTCGAAAGCCGGACGCGGCCGTGCCTGCTCTACCAGATCAAGCGCTGCTCGGCGCCGTGCACCGGCGAAATCGATTTCGCCGGCTACAGCGCGCTGGTCAAGGAGGCGATCGACTTCCTGTCCGGCCGCAGCCGCGCGGTGAAGGAGCAATTGGCCGCCGAGATGGAAAAGGCCTCCGCGGCGCTCGAGTTCGAGCGCGCCGCGGTCTATCGCGACCGCCTCGCCGCACTGGCCGCGATCCAGTCGCAGCAGGGCATCAACCCGCGCACGGTGGACGAGGCCGACGTATTCGCCGTGCATCAGGAAGGCGGCTACTTCTGCGTCGAGGTGTTTTTCTTCCGCACCGGCCAGAACTGGGGCAACCGCGCCTACTTCCCGCGCGCCGACCGCAGTTTTGACGCCGGCGAGGTGCTCGGCGCGTTCCTGTCGCAGTTCTACGAGGACAAGCCGCCGCCGCGCCTTATCCTGCTGTCGCAGAAAATCCCCGAGGCGGAGCTTCTGGCGCAGGCGCTCAGCATCAAGGCCGGCGCCCGGGTCGAGGTCAGCGTGCCGAAGCGCGGTGAGAAGAAGGACCTCGTCGCGCACGCCGCGACCAATGCCCGCGAGGCGCTGGGGCGCAAGCTCGCCGACAGCGCCACGCAGGCCCGGCTGTTGCAGGCGCTGGCCGAGCGACTCGGCCTGCGAGAGCCGCCGCGCCGCATCGAGGTCTACGACAACAGCCACATCCAGGGCACCAACGCGGTCGGCGCGATGATCGTCGCCGGCACCGAGGGCTTTCTCAAGAACCAGTACCGCAAGTTCAACATCCGCTCGCAGGCGCTGACCCCCGGCGACGACTACGCCATGATGCGCGAGGTGCTGGAACGGCGCTTCAAGCGGCTTCTGGCCGAGAGCCCGCAGCCGGACGGGCCGGCGGAGGCGGCGGCGGGCGACGCGGCCCCGCGCTGGCCCGATCTCGTCATCATCGACGGCGGCCGCGGCCAGTTGAACGCCGCCCGCATCGCGCTCGCCGAGCTCGGCCTGCCGCAGGTCCGGCTCCTGGCGGTCGCCAAGGGGCCGGACCGCGACGCCGGGCGCGAGACGCTGTTCCTGCCCGAACGCGAGGCGATCAAGCTGGAGCCGCGCGACCCGGTGCTCTATTTTCTCCAGCGGCTGCGCGACGAGGCCCACCGCTTCGTGATCGGCTCGCACCGCACCCTGCGCAGGAAGGACATCCGCGAGGCGGGGCTGCAGGAAATCCCCGGCATCGGCCCGGCGCGCAAGCGGGCGCTGCTCCACCATTTCGGCACGCTGAAGGAGATCGAGCGCGCCTCCGTCGCCGACCTCGCCAAGGTTCCGGGCGTCAGCGCCGAGGGCGCACGCAGGATTTTCGACTTTTTTCACCCCGGCGGGGCGTCATACTGACGATGCGCTGCCCCGTTGGCATAAGCGCGCAAGATGGGCTATGCGAAGAGGCGGCCGGCGCGGCGAAGCGCGGCCTGCGGGACGAACAAGGGATGAACAGCGTGACCACCCGGGGACTGCCGAAGCACTCGCTGGCGCTCCCCAATATCCTCACATATTCGCGGATCGCCGCCGTCCCGGTGGTCGTGGGCTGCATCTATGCGCAGTCGATCCTCGACGGCCCCCTGTGGCTGCGCTGGGTGGCGCTGATCGTGTTTGTCGCCGCCGCGGTGACCGATTTCTTCGACGGCTACTACGCGCGCATCTGGCACCAGCAATCGGCGTTCGGCCGCATGCTCGACCCGATCGCCGACAAGCTCCTGGTCGCCTCCTGCCTTCTGATGCTCGCCGCCGACGGCATCATCCACGGCTGGACGCTGTGGGCGGCGATCGTCATCCTGTGCCGGGAAATCCTGGTCTCGGGCCTGCGTGAATATCTTGCCGCGCTCAGGGTCAGCGTGCCGGTGACCAAGCTTGCCAAGTGGAAGACCACCGCGCAGCTCGTCGCCATCGGCTTTCTGCTCGCGGGCGAGGCCGGCGACATGGTGCTGCCGATGACCACGCAGATCGGGCTGTTGCTGTTGTGGATCTCCGCGCTCGTGACCATCTATACGGGGTGGGACTATTTCCGCGCCGGCGTGCGGCATCTGATCGAGGACGAGACGTGAAGGTTCTCTATTTCGCCTGGGTGCGCGAGCGGATCGGCAAGGCCGAGGAAACGCTCGAGCCGCCGGCGGCGGTGCGCACCGTCGGCGACCTGATCGCCTGGCTCGCCTCGCGCGGCGAAGAATACGCCCACGCCTTCGAGCGGCCGCAGGTGATCCGCGCGGCCATCGATCAGACCCATGTCAGGTCCGACACGGCGATTGCCGGTGCCCGCGAGATCGCGCTGTTTCCGCCGATGACCGGCGGCTGATCGCAATGACCGTGCCTGTCACTATCCGCCTGCAACGCGACGACTTCGACCTCGCCACTGAGAGCGCGCGGCTGACCGGCGCCGACACAACCATCGGCGCGGTGGTGAGCTTCGTCGGCCGCTGCCGCGGCGATGAGGACGGCCACGCCATCTCCGCGCTCACTCTGGAGCACTACCCCGGCATGGCCGAGGCCGAGATCGCCCGCCACGTCGAGGAGGCGCTGACGCGCTGGCCGCTCAAAGGCGTCACCGTGATCCACCGCTACGGCCGCATCATGCCGGGCGACAACATCGTGCTGGTGCTGACGGCCTCGTCGCACCGGCAGGCGGCGTTCGCCGCGGCGGAGTTTCTGATGGACTACCTCAAGACCCGCGCACCATTCTGGAAGTCCGACGAGCGCCCCGACGGCGACCGCAACTGGATCGACGCGCGCGACGCCGACGACGATGCCGCCGCGCGCTGGGACAGCGCTGCGAATTGACGTTCTTTGCCGTCATGCCCGCGCATAGCCGTTCGAAGAACGGCGTTCTGTCGAACACCTATGTCGCGGGCATCCACGTCTTAGCGGCTGCTCAGCGAAGAAAGACGTGGATGGCCGGGATAAACCCGGCCATGACGAAGGATGGACAGGCCCTCAGAAGTAAACGCGACGTTGCATGGCTAAAAAATCTTCCAACGCAGCAATAAAGGTTGCCCCCGGCGAACTCGTCACGCTGCTCGATTACGTGCGCTATGCGCTGAGCCGCTTCAACGCCGCCGGCGTGGCGGTCGCCCACGGCACCACCGACCCGCTGGCGGAGGCGGCGTTCATCGTTACCGAAGCGCTCGATCTTCATCCCGACCAGTTCGAGACGTTCGCGACCGCGCGGGTGACGCGGGCGGAAGGCGAGAAAATCCTGAAACTGATCGAGGCGCGGGTGACGACGCGCAAGCCGGCCGCCTATCTCCTGAACAAGATCTACATGCGCGGCGTGCCATTCTATATCGACGAGCGGGCCATCGTGCCGCGCTCGTTCATCGGCGAACTGCTGGAGACGCATTTCGACGGCGGCGATGCCTCGCTGATCGACGACCCCGCCAATATCGGCCGCGTGCTCGATCTCTGCACCGGTTCCGGGTGCCTGGCCATCCTCGCCGCGCACGCCTTTCCCAACGCGACCGTCGACGCCGTGGAGCTGTCGAAAGAGGCGCTGGCAGTGGCACAGCGCAACGTCGCCGATCACGCTCTCACTGATCGCATCGCGCTTCATCGCGGCGACCTGTTCGCGCCGCTGGGCAAGGCCCGCTACGACCTGATCATCACCAACCCGCCCTATGTCGATGCGGAGGGCATGGCCGGCCTGCCGCAGGAATGCCGCCATGAACCGGCCATGGCCTTCGACGGCGGCGCCGACGGTCTCGCCATCGTGCGGCGCATCCTGCAAGGCGCGCGGGCGCATCTCGCGCCGGAGGGCGGGTTGTTGTGCGAGGTCGGGCGCGGCCGCGACAACCTCGAGGACGCGTTCCCCGACCTGCCGTTCCTGTGGCTCGACACCGACGAATCCCAAGGCGAAGTGTTCTGGCTGCCGGCGGCGGCGCTGCCCGCCCGTTGACGGTGCGGCGCATGTCTGCTCTGCCGGCGATCCTCTAGCCAAGCGGCGCCGTCGCCTATAGCTACGCGCCTCCATCTCCACCGTCATGCCCGGCGTCATGCCGGGCATCCACGTCTTTGCAGCCCCCTCCCCAACCCTCCCCCGCAAGCGGGGGAGGGTTGGGGTGGGGTGGCTGTACCGATCTGGTCGATACAAATGTTATGGACGGCCCGCCATAACGCGTTCACGCGCGATGCCTGGCTCGGTGAATTCCGGGCGACGCTGGCGCTCGGCTGGCCGATGGTGCTCACCAATCTGGCGCAGATCGCGCTGACCACCACCGACGTCATCGTCGTCGGCCACCTGGGCGCCGATGCGCTCGCCGCCGCCACCCTCGGCGTCAATCTCTACTTCGGCCTGTTGATCTTCGCCATCGGCCTCGTCTCAGCCACATCGCCGATGATGGCGGAGGCGATCGGGCGCGGCCACCGCGTGGTGCGCGACGTGCGGCGCACGTTCCGGCAGGGGCTGTGGTCGGCGGTGATCGTGGCACTGCCGGCGTGGGCGCTGCTGTGGCACACCGACGCCGTGCTGCTCGCGCTCGGACAGGAGCCGCAGCTCGCCGCCAACGCCCATATCTTCATGCGCGAGTTGCAGTGGGGCTTTCTGCCGGCGCTCGGCTTCATCGCGCTGCGCTCGTTCGTGGCGGCGCTGGAGCGCCCGATCTGGGCGATGGTGGTGACGGCGGTGGCGATCGTGTTCAACATCGTCGCCAACTGGGCGCTGGTGTTCGGCCATCTCGGTCTGCCGGCGCTGGGCTTGCGCGGCTCCGGGCTCGCCACCACGCTGTCGAACACGTTTCTGTTTCTCGGCCTCGCCGGCGTGGTACTGGCCGATCGCCAGTTCCGCCGCTTCCACCTGTTCGGCCGCTGGTGGCGGCCCGACGGCGCGCGGCTTGCCACGCTGTGGCGGCTCGGCGTGCCGATCGGCGCCACCATGGCGCTGGAAGTCACGCTGTTCAACGCCGCCGTGTTCCTGATGGGCCAGTTCGGCGCGGTGGCGATCGCCGCGCATTCCATCGCGATCCAGATCGCCGCCGCCTCGTTCATGGTGCCGCTCGGCCTCGGGCAGGCGGCGACGGTGCGCGTCGGCCTCGCCCATGGCGCAGGCGCGCGCGAGGCCGTCACCCGCGCCGGCTGGGCGGCGTTTGCGCTGGCGATCGGCTTCATGGCGACGATGAGCGTGGTGCTGCTGACGGTGCCGCGGCTCATGATCGGCGTGTTCGTCGACACCGGCAATCCGGCCAACGCGGCGGTGATCGACACCGCGGCGCTGTTTCTGGTGTGGGCCGCGATCTTCCAGATCGCCGACGGCGCGCAGGCGGTCGGCGCCGGCATGCTGCGCGGCCTGCAGGACACCCGTGTGCCGATGCTCTACGCCGCGTTCGGCTACTGGGGTTGCGGCATGCCGCTCAGCCTGATTTTCGCCTTCCAGGTCGGGCTTGGCGGCGTCGGCATCTGGGTCGGGCTGGCGGCGGGGCTGGCCGTGGTCGCGGTGCTGATGATGCGGCGCTGGATGCGCCGCGACCGGCTCGCGCTATAACGACGGCGCTACCCGGAGGCCTTCGGCGTCTTGCGGCCGCGCAGCCGCACCGCCATCTGGATCAGCCACATCGCGGTCGGCCGCAGGATGAACAGGTCGGCGACCAGCGCGGCGACCATCGAGAATGCGCTGAGCCAGCCGAACAGCCTGAGCGACGGCAGGTCGGAAAACACCGTCACCACCAGCCCGCAGGCCAGCACCACCGTGGTCAGGATCAGGGCCGGGCCGACCAGCACCGTCGCCCGCTCCACCGCCACCGCCGCGTCATGATGATCGGGACTGTCGGCAAGCCGCAGCCGGTTGAGAAAGTGGATGGTCGCCGACAGCCCGAGCCCGAACGAGACGATCAGCGCCACCATGCTGGCGAACTGCAACCCCTCCCCCAACAGCCACAGCACGGTGCCCGACAGCACCACCGGGAAAATGCCGGGCAGGATGCACGACAGCATCACCACCACCGAGCGGAACGCCAGCCCGATGAAAATCGCGACGAACAAGAACTCGACGGTCAGCGCTTGGTTCAGCTTGTCGATCATGCCGGCGCTGTTGCGCGCGGCGATGGCCGACAGCCCGGTGACGGCGATCTCGTAGCCGGGATGGGCGTCGCGCACCTGCTTCAGCGCGGCGTCGAGTTTTTCGACGATCGGCAGGATGTCGCTGGCGTCCTTGTCGGGGACGCGGCCCGACACCACCACCGCCTCCTGATCGGCATCGATGAAGCGCCGCACCAGGTGCGAGGGCAACAGATCGACATATTCCTTGAGCGTTTCGACGTCGTGGCTGCCGGCCTTCTCGGCGAGCCAGCGCCGCAGCGTCTCCAGCGACCACACGTTGCCGACGCCGGCCTGCTGTTCGACCAGCGCATGCACCTGCGCAATGGTGTCGAGCGTGTCCTTCGAATAGAGCGAGGCGCCTTTGGGGAATTCGATCAGGATGTCGATCGGGTTGGCGCCGGTCAGTTTGGCGTCGAGCCGGCTCGATGCCTCGACCGCCTGCTGCTTGTCGGGCACCTGGTCGGCGAGCCGGTAGCGCGGCTCCAGCGTCGCGTAGATGCCGGCCAGCGTGCCGACCACGATCACCGCGATCAGGCTGTAAAACCCCGGCCGCGACACCATGCGCACCGCGATCCACTGGCAGAATGCGCGCAGCGCGTTGACGCCCATGTCGGCGCCGCGAAAGCGGGTGGCGAACACCTGCTCGTTGCGCACCAGCAATACGCCGAACGCCGGCACCAGCGTCAGCACCGCGACGAGCGCGATGGCCGTCGCAGCAAAGCCGGCTTCGCCGAACTTCTGGATCAGGTCGGAGTTGGAGAACATCAGCGCGATAAAGGAAATGCCGGCGGTGGCGTGGGTCAGGACGCAGGCCGGCCCGACCACCAGGATAGCGTTGCGGAACGCCTCATATTTGCTCTCGCCGGCGATCAGGCGGTCGCGCGCGGCAAAGGTGAGCTGCATCGAGTCCGAGAACGAGATGACCATGATGAGCGGCGTCATCACGTTCAGGAACATGTTCAGCGAAAACCCGGCCCAGCCGAGCGCACCCAGCGACAGCAGGATGGCGAGCAGCGGCGGGAACGCCGCGATCACCATGAACGACAGCTTTCGGAAGAACAGGATGGCGATCAGGCAGCCGGCAATGATGCCGGCGACATTGTAGATGATGCCGTCGCGCTCGACCGCGTTGCGGATTTCGAGCTGCATCACCGGCACGCCGGAGAGCTGGTAGGTCAGGCCGGAATCGGCGAGATCCTCGGCCATCACCTGACGAATTTCACCGATCACGCCCTTGAGCTTGTTATTGGACATGATCTCCGGTTCGAGCGCCAGCACCACCAGCGTCAGCGTGCCGTCCTCGGAGAGCAGTTTGCCGCGGATGATCTCGTTGGCCTTCACCGTCTCGATGAAGGCGTCGTAAGCGGCGCCCTCGGGCAGTTCTTGCGGAAACAGCGCCGCCGGAATCTGGCCGGGTGCCGGCGCCTGCCGCGCCGAGAAGATCGAGATCAGGCCGCGGGTGCCGTCGATCAGTTGCAGGTCGGTGACGAGGCTGCGCAGCTTTTCGAGGTTGTCGCGGGCGAGCAGGGTCTTGCCCTCGACCACCATCAGCACGTCGTATTCGGCGGAGGGAAAGCGCCGCGTCACCGCCTCGTACTGCCGGTACTCCACGGTGTCGGAACGAAAGAGCTGGCTCAGCGAGTCATCGACCTTGATGCGCTCCAGCCCGAACACCGCTCCGACGCACAGCGCCAGCAGCACCAGCGTCCAGATCAGCGGCGCGCGCAGCGCAAGGAGCCCGATGCGCTCGACGCCGAAGGCGATGCTGGGCCGCTTGCGGGCCGCCTCTTCCTCGCTCAGGTTGTCAGGAACCATGCCTTGTCCAGTGGGCGCCAGTGGGCGCGATGCGTCCGGTCTCACGGTGGGAATCACTGCAAAACGCGGCCATTGTCGCAGAGTTCGCCATCAAGGGAACCATCCCGCCGCGGTTTTTCACGAGCGTCGCCAGGCGGCCGCCGATGGCTGTAGCCGGCCCCTGGCTCAGCCCGCCGCCATCTGCCGGGCCGGCTCCTGCAGTTTCAGCGAGTAATAGGAGGCGTTGGTGCGGCCGGTCGAGGCGGCACGCGCAAACAGGATCAGGTGATGGGCGACCAGGCAGACGCCGATCAGATACTCGATCTCGCCGCGCGCGAGCCGGCGCAGCGCGAACGACCAGAACGGCCGGCGGTAGTCGCCGCGCACGCCGACCTTCCACAGGATGTTGCGCAACAGCGTCAGCCCGAGCTTGATGTTGGGCCACGACAGCCGGGCGCGGCTCATCGGCGGCTTGATGCGGTTGGCGTAGGTATGCCGGACCTGATGCTCGAAGCGGGCGAACAGCTTGTCCGGCTCGTAGGCGCTGCCCATGCAGTCGCGCCAGGTCGTCACCACCTGCTCGTAGGGCAGGCGGAAATCGACGTTGGAATCGCGGCCCTCGTCCTCGATCAGCCGTCCCTCGCGCTTCAGGCGATCCCATAGCGGGGTCTTCGGCAACGCCTGCAGCAGGTTGATGGTGAGCAGCGGGATCTGCGACTGGTCGATGAAGTCGAGCAGGTGGCGGCCGGTCTCGGGCCTGTCGGTGTCGAGCCCGAGGATGATGCCTGACACCACCTCCAGGCCGTGGGCGTTCAGCGTGCCGATCGCCTCCATGATCGGCACCATCATGTTGTGGTCCTTGGAGATCGCTTTCAACGCCTCGGGGTCGGGCGTCTCGATGCCGCAGAACACCGTGACGAAATAAGCCTCCCGCATCTTCTCGAGAATTTCCGGCCGCTTGGCGATGTTGAGCGTCGCCTCGCAGGAGAAGCGCAGCACGTAGCCGGTCTTCTTCTGCCACGCGATCAGGTGCGGTAGCAGGTCCAGCGCCGCCTTGCGGTTGCCGATGAAGTTGTCGTCCACGAAATAGACCGAGCCGGCGAGCCCGCATTCCAGCATCTTGTCGAGTTCGCGGGTGATCTGCTCCGGCGTCTTCAGGCGCGGGTTGCGGCCGTAAAGGCCGGGAATGTCGCAGAATTCGCACTGGTAGGGGCAGCCGCTGGAATACTGGATGCTGCCGAGAAAGTAGCGGCGCATGTCGGCCAGCTCATACGCCGGCACCGGAAACTCGGTCATCGGCCGGCGGTCCGCGGTTTTCAGCACCACCTGACCCGGCGGCCGCGCCGGGTCGCGGGCGAGGCGCGCGATCAGTTCGTCGGTGGCGTCGCCCAGTTCGCCGATGTGGAGGTAGTCGAAGTCGGGGTAGTAGTCCGGGCATGCGCTGACCGACGGCCCGCCGATCGCCACCGTCAGGTCGAACGCGTGGGCACGGCGGCAGATGTCATTCATCTGCCGGCGCTGGATGTGCATGCCGCTGACCAGCACCGCCTCGGCCCAGCGGAAATCGTCGTCGGTCGCGAAGGCGATGTTCTCGTCGATGAAACGCACCTGCCAGTGTCGCGGCAGGTAGGCGGCGATCAGCAACAGCCCTTGCGGCGGCATGAAGGCGTGGACGCCGGCCGTCAGCGGATAGGAGTACTCGAAGGTGCCGAACGACGAGGTGTAGCGCGGAAACACACACAGGATACGCCGCGCGGCCCGGCTCTCAATGTCGGTCATCGCACCCCCTTCGTTTCCGGCTTCAACGCGCAAGGCCGCCCGCGTGTTCCGGGCGAGGTTCCCCGCAACGCTGCAAGCCAATCTTTTCAACAATATGACCGCGCCCAGACCGGGCTCCCTACGGCTCCCCGTTTCCCCGCACGGGGCCGCTTCCCCGGCGACCGGGATAACCTTTCCTTAACGGCCGCCGGCTATGGTTAACGCAAGGTGTACGCCCGGCCGCGCATCCTTCGAGAGCCCGCGCATGTTCCGTATCGACTTCAACAAGCTGCGTTTTCTCTGCTGCGACGACAACGCCCACATGCGCCGTATCCTGCGCACGCTGCTGCATTCGTTCGGCGCGCGCGAGGTCTACGAGGCGGAGGAAGGGGCGACGGCGCTGGAGATGTACAATCACTATGCGCCGGATATCATCATCACCGACTGGGCGATGCCGATCTTTGACGGCATCGAACTGGCGCAGATGATCCGCCAGCCCGACGCCTACGGCAACCCCTACGTGCCGATCATCATGCTGACCGGCCACTCCGAGAAGCGCCGCGTCACCATGGCGCGCGACGCCGGCGTCACCGAATTCCTGGCCAAGCCGATTTCCGCCAACGGGCTGTATCAGCGCCTGCTCAACGTGGTGCTGAACCCGCGGCCATTCATCAAGACAAAAACTTACTTTGGCCCCGACCGCCGCCGCAACACCGGCGGCTCCTACATCGGCCCGGAGCGCCGTAACGGCGGTGCGGCCGAGGTGGTGCCGCAACCCTCGCTGCTGGACAAGGCCCGCGCCCCCGGCTGAGCGGCGAACCGGAGAGATTTGCCGCAATGGCCCCTCGGAACACCGACAAGAAAAACGACATCGAGATCGCGCGCTTCGCCGATCATGTCGTCATCCGCCAGCCCAACCGGCTGCGGCGCGCCATTCGCCGCGTGCCCGAGGACTATATCGACGACGCCGTGGCCCGCGCGGAAGCCGCGCTGGCGAGCCTGGCCGGCGAGTTTCACTCATGGATGCAGGTGGAGTGCGAGCGCCTCGCGGCGGCCCATGCCGCCATCGAGCGCAACGGCTTCTCGCGCGAGGCGATCGACGAACTGTTCCGCGCCGCGCACGACATCAAGGGCGGTGCGGCGACCTTCGGCTATCCGGTCGCGGCCGATACCGCCAAGAGCCTGTGCCGGATCATCGAGCACGCGCCCGACCTGACCAAGGTGCCGGGCGGGCTGATCGGCCACCACGTCGATGCCATCGTGGCTTTCGTGCGGGAGAACGCGGCGGTGCGGAAGCCCGGCATGGCCGAGGAACTGAGCGTCAAGCTGCGCATGCTCGCGGACGATTACCTGACGCGGGCCAATCACGACCGGCCCGAGCACCTCGAAGCGGTGCTGGCACCGAGCATCGCGCCGGAATAACAGTGAGACTCAGACCACCCATCCTGTATCCCGCGCGCGACGCAGCCGTGCAACATTGCGGCGCAGACGCGGGATCGTCGCGGACGCGGGTCGCCGGAGCGGTCCCGGATCGGCAGCGCGACATTTCATGCTGCGCGGCAGCCGGGACACGCAGGGCTCATGGTCTCTTTTGGTCAAGCCGCGCGACGGGCGATCGCAACGGACGTCTCATCCGTGGCAACCAGCTCGTCGCAGAACAGCCGCGCCTCCTCGCGCGCCGCTTCCATCGCAAAGCGCCGTAGCAGCACCAGCAAGCCGGCATCGGCCGCCGCATCGCGCTCGCAAGCGACCAGCACCCGCTCCACAAGCCGCCGGTTGAGCCGCGACAGCCCGCCCGCGGGTGCGGCGAACCCGATCTCGCGACCTTCCTTCAGCGCCGCGCGGAATGCAGGGATAGCGGAGGCCGGAAGGCCCGCGCGGCTGAGCAGCGCCGCAAGCCCGGCGCCGCCGCCCGCGTCGATCAGCGCGGCGACGCGCGAGGCCGGCAGCCCGGACAGTTGCGTCAGCGCCTCGCCGACAAGATCGAGGTTGCCGGACATCAGCGCGCGCAGCAACAGCCCGGCGGTGAGCTGCCCGCTCTGGCGCAGATGATCGATCAGGAGGTCGAGGTCGTCCTCGCACGAGGCCGCCGCGAGGTTGAGCACGGCGCGCGCCAGCGCCTCCTCGGCAATGCCGCGGGCGCGGTCGGCGCCGAGCCAGTCGCGCTCGGCAACGAACGATGACAGCGTCTGCGACAGCCGCGTCACCAGCGCGAGCCGGCAGGCCGTCGGCAGATCGTCGCGCGCCAGCAGCGTTTCGCGGATCGCGGCGAGGTGGCCGTGGCGCGCGATGATGCGCGACAGCGAGAATGCCGGCACCTCGGCCAGCACGTTCTCGATCAGCGCCAACGTCGCTTCCGGCTGTCCCACCTCGGCGATAGCGGCGGCGACCGGCGCCGCGAGGTCGAGGCGGCGGGCGATGGCGCACTGCGCCGCAACCGATCCGGTGGCGACGAGATCGACGAGATCGGTGGCGGACAGCAACGGCGAATATTCGAGCACCGGCAGCGCCACCGAGTCCTGATCGAGCGCGAGCGCGCGCACCACCGCGACCGGCGCCGCATCGGCGGCGGCAAACACCTCGGCCATGGCGCGCCGCACCAGCGGCGATACGTCGTCGAGCAGCATCAAAAGCGCGCCCTCGGCGGCCGCGCGGTCGTCATCGGAGAGATCGGAGACGAGCCAGGCACGGGCCAGCGCGCGGGTCGCCTCGGCGCGCTCGCCGGCCGGCGCGGTGCGGACCCAGTTGACGAAATGCCGAACGATCATGACGCGACAGTCGATCCGGTGAGACGGCATTCAGTATCGGCGGCCGCGCTTAACAAAGCGTTCACCATAACGCGGCGGCGATGACGACATCTTCAGGAGTTGCTGAAGCGGCCCGAACGGTCGCTGAACAGGTCGAAGGCGGCCGACCACCGTTCGGTGAACGACGCCGGCTTCGCTGACGGGGTGGCGCGGGTGTCGCGCCACAGGCTCGCCACCGCGGGCGACACCGGCTCGGGGCGCGTGCCGCCCTGGAACAGCGTGCGGAATACCGGCTCGGGTCTGGCCGGTTCGGTTCGCGCCACGGCTTGCGGGAAGCTCGCGAGATAGGCGGCGTTGTCGGGGGCCGCCGCCGTTTCAGGCGCCAGCGAAGCGGCCGCCATGCGTGTCGCCGGCGCATCGACGGCGGCCTGATAGCGCGCGTTCAACAGCGAATAGACCTGCGACACGCTGCGGGGCGCGCCGCCACGCTCGTAAAAGATCGAGCGATTGGCCGCGGCGGCCGTGGGAAACAGCGACACGCCCGAAGCGCGCGGGTTGCGTTCGGCCTGCGTGATGAGCCGCGTCGCGGCGCCGACGCCGAGAAAATGCGCCATGTAGAGTTCGGCGTCGGTCGGCGCGCGCCCGATGGCGCGGCCGAGCTTGACGCCGTTGGAGCGGGTCAGCACGCCAGCCATCGCCGCGCTGACGTCCGGATCGTGGCGCAGCTTGAGGATCGCCTCGCGCGCCGCCGGATCGCTGACGCTGTAACGGCCCGACGGCGAGCGGGTGATAGCGGCGGCGTAGTCGCCGTAACCGAGCGCGGCGCCGGCCTCCTTCACGGTGCCGAGCCAGGTCTGCTCGATGAACTGGAACAGGCCGCGGGCCGAGGAGGTGCGCGCCGATGCCTTTGGGTTGAAGTCGGATTCGATCTTTGCGGTGGCCAGCAGGTAGTCGAAGCTGACGCCGGTGGTGTTCGCCGCGCTTCTGATCGCGCCGGCGACATGCTGGCGGGAGAGTGTCGGCAATACCGGCAGGAGCGAATCGACTGCCATGCGGTGTGGTCCCCGGTGCCGCTCTTTGCGTTGCGCGCACGGCGCGGGCAACGGCCGTGACGCCACCCTCGAAGCTGACCGATTATGGTTAACGGCGCGTTAAGCGGCCCTTAACCGCCCTTGCCGTAGACCGTGGCGGGATCGAACACGCGGGGCACACCGTCGGCGAACGACAGCCGCACCGCGCCGCCCTCGTCCGCCGTCACCGTCCGGTAGAAGCACGAGCGCCGCCCGGTATGGCAGGCGGCGCCGCCCATCTGCTCGACCCGCAGCCAGACCGCGTCCTGATCGCAATCGACGCGCGCCTCGACCACCCGCTGCACATGGCCCGAGCTTTCGCCCTTGCGCCACAGCCTTGCCCGCGAGCGGCTGAAGTACCACGCCTCGCCCGTCGCCAGCGTGCGGCTGAGCGCCTCCTCGTTCATGTGGGCAACCATCAGCACCTCGCCGCTCGCCGCGTCGGTGGTCACGCAGGTGAGGAGGCCGCCGGCATCGAATTTGGGGCGGAACGTCAGCCCCTCCTCGCTATTGTCGCGGTCGGGCTCGGAGTTCATCGGGTCTCTCGGGCTGTCTTGCGGGCCGGCGTCTCGCCGCCGGCACGCCTTAGAGCGTTTCAAAAGCAAAAACCTAGAGCTTCGCTCTAGCGCTGCGGCGCGCGCACCATCGTGAGGAAGCGTGCCTGCTCGTGCGGATCGTCGCGGAACGTGCCGGTGAAGCGCGTCGTCACCGTCAGCGCGCCTTCCTTGGCGATGCCGCGCACCGACATGCAGGTATGCTCGGCCTCGATCATCACCGCGACGCCGCGCGGCTTGAGGATGGCGTCGATCGACGCCGCGATCTGCGCCGTCAGGTGCTCCTGGGTCTGCAGGCGGTGGCCGAAGATATCGACGAGACGGGCGAGCTTCGACAGCCCGACGACGCGGTCCACCGGCGTATAGGCGATGTGGGCACGGCCGTAGAACGGCATCATGTGGTGTTCGCAGTGCGAATGGAAGCCGATGTCGCGCACCAGCACGAAGTCGTCGTAGCCGGCGGTCTCGCCGAAGGTGCGGTTGAGCACCTCGGCCGGGCACAGCCGGTAGCCGGCATAGAGTTCGTCGAACGCCTCGACGACGCGGCGCGGGGTATCGACCAGCCCTTCGCGAGCCGGGTCCTCGCCGATATAGGCGATCAGGGTGCGAACCGCGCGCTCGGCCTCGGCGCGCGAGGGGCGCGGCAGGTCGGGGCGGATGGCGGCGGCCTGAAATTCGGCCGGGTCGAGTTCGGCCGGCCGCGTGTCCTGCGACCGGGCTGCCTCGGGCCGGGAATCGGGCGACTTGGAATCGGTTTTGGCGTCCAGCTTAAGGTCGGCCGGCTTGACGTCAGAAGGTTTGGCCGCGCGCAGCGGCTTGATCAGTGCGTCCATCTCAACTCCGTTCGACCGGCCGTCCCTCGAAAGGGGGCCGGAGTGTCACCGGGCAGACGGAGGCGGGCTTAAGCCGCCGGACGCCTGAAACCCCTTCATCTTCCGGCACGTCGCGGCGGCTACACCGTCCCGCATGCGCCGTGCCCTACCAGGCAGATGCTCTTTGCCGCAGGACGTTCCCGGCCGGAGCGACAAAACGCGGCATGCCGGCCCTCGCAATATCGTCGTCCGCCATGCGGGCAGGTGTACTTCCGCGGCCGCAGTATTATATAGGGTGACAGCCGCAATCGCCAAGCCACCCGACAAGTCCGGCCAAAAGCCTGCTTTCCGGCGCAGAATCAACGGCCTGCGGCGCGGAACGCGATCATGTTGAACGACGTCTACAACAAGCGGATCATTGCGCTCGCGGGCAACATTCCCCGCCTCGGCCGCCTCGCCTCCCCCGATGCCTCGGCGACCGCGCATTCCAAGCTGTGCGGCTCCACCGTCAAGGTCGACCTCAAGATGGACGACGGCGTCGTCACCGACTTCGCCCACGAGGTCAAGGCGTGCGCGCTCGGTCAGGCGTCGTCCTCGATCATGGCGGCGCATGTGGTCGGCTCCACCGCCACCGAGCTGCGTGAACTGCGCGACATCGTCTGGCGCATGCTCAAGGAAAACGGCCAACCACCGCATGGCAAGTGGGAGGAGATCGCGCTGTTGGAGCCGGTGCGCGACTTCAAGGCCCGCCATGCCTCGACGCTGCTGACCTTCGAGGCGGTGGTGGACGCGATCGGCCAGATCGAAGCCAAAATTGACGCCAAGCGCGCCGCGGCCGGGACAGCCACGCCGGCGGAGGCCGTGCCGGCGCAGGATTAAGCCGGCCCCGCGGTAACGTTGGTGCCGGTGGCCTCGCGAGCCCGGCGGTCGGCCGCCGTCTCCTTGCGCGCGATCAGCCGGTAGAACATCGGAATGAAGAACACGGCGATGAAGGTCGCCGCCAGCATGCCGCCGATCACGCCGGTGCCGATCGAATGCCGGCTTGCCGCGCCCGCGCCCGTCGAGGTGGCGAGCGGCACGCAGCCGAGCACGAAGGCGAGCGAGGTCATCACGATCGGGCGGAAGCGCAGCCGCGCCGCCTCGGTCGCCGCCTCGATCACCCCCATGCCCTCGCGGCGCTTGAGCACGGCGAACTCGACGATCAGGATGGCGTTCTTCGAGGCGAGCCCGATCAGCGTCACCAGGCCGATCTGGAAATAGACGTCGTTGTTGAGGCCACGCAGCCAGATCGCGATCAGCGCGCCGAACAGCGCGAACGGCACCGCCATCACCACCGCCAGCGGCAGCGACCAGCGCTCGTACTGCGCAGCGAGGATCAGAAACACCATGATCAGGCCGAACACGAACGCCTGCACTCCGGTGCCGCTGGTGGCGATCTCCTGATAGGCCGAGCCGGTCCAGGCGACCTGGTAGCCGTCGGGCAAAGCGGTGGCGGCGAGTTCACGCATCGCGCCGATCGCCTGGCCGGACGAATAGCCGGGCGCCGGATTGCCGATCACCTTCGCGGCGGGAAAGGCGTTGAAGCGGTCCATCTGGTCGGGGCCGACGATGCGCTCGACGCGCAGAAGCGTATCGACCGGGATCATGCTGCCGGAATTCGCCCGCACGAACACCTGCTTCAGGTCCTCCGGCCGCTCGCGAAAATTCGCTTCCGATTGCAGGTTGACCTGATAGTTGCGCCCGAACAGCGTGAAATCGTTGACGTAGAGGCTGCCGAACGTGCTCTGCATGGTCTCGAAGACGGACATGATCGGCACGCCGAGCGCCTTGGCCTTCTCGCGGTCGAGCGTGATGCGATACTGCGGCACGTTGCTGACGAAGGTGGTCTGCACGCCGGCGAGTTCGGGCCGCTTGGCAGCCGCCGCGACCAGTTGCTGCGCCGCCTCGATCAACTGCTGCGGGGTGCCGCCGCGGCGATCCTGCACGAACGCCTCGAAGCCGCCGGTGTTGCTCATGCCGCGGATCGGCGGCGGCGTGAACGCCAGCACCTGCGCATCGCGCACCGGCCCATTCAGCTCCAGGAAGGATCGCGCGAGCGCCGCCGAGCTTTGCTCGGGCCTGGCGCGCTCGTCCCAGTCCTTGAGTTGCACGAACGAAATGCCGGCGCTGGTCTTCTGCACGCCGGCCAGCAGGTCGAAACCGGAAAAGCTGACGACGTCGCTGACCTCGGGCCGGGCCAGAATGCTCTCGTTGACCTTTGCCATGGCGGCCTGCGTGCGCGTCATCGACGCCGCCGGCGGCAACAGCGCCACGGCGAACACGCTGCCCTGATCCTCATCCGGCACCATCGAGCCGGGGATGCGGAAGAACAACAGCGCCGCCACCGCGCCGATGCCGACGAACAGCAACAGCCCGAGCGCGGCGCGCTTGAGGAAGAAGCGCACGCCCGCGGTGTAGCCCGAGGTGATGCTGGCAAACGCCCGGTTGAACCAGCGGAACGGCGCCGCCGGCTCGTGGTGGCCCGGCTTGAGGATCAAGGCGCACAGCGCCGGGCTCAGTGTCAGCGCCACGATGCCGGAAATCGTCACCGACACCGCGATCGTCACCGCAAACTGGCGGTACATCTCACCGGCCAAGCCGCCCATGAAGGCGACCGGCACGAACACCGCGCACAGCACCAGCACGATGGCGACGATCGGCCCGGTGACCTCTCCCATCGCCTTGATCGCCGCTTCGCGCGGCGGCAGCTTCTCGGTGGTCATGATGCGCTCGACGTTTTCGAGCACGACGATGGCATCATCGACCACGATGCCGATCGCCAGCACCAGCCCGAACAGCGTCAACAGGTTGATGGAGAAGCCGAGCACATACATGCCGGCGAAGGTGCCGAGGATCGAGACCGGCACCGCAAGCACCGGGATCAGCGTGGCGCGCCAGTTCTGCAGGAACACAAACACCACGACGATGACCAGCGCCATTGCCTCGAGGAAGGTCTTGACCACTTCCTCGATGGAGACGCGCACGAACAGCGTAGTGTCGTAGGGGATCGACGCCTTCAGCCCTTGCGGAAAGTTCTTTTCCAGCTCCGTGATGCGGGCGCGGACGGCGTCGAGCGTGCCGAGCGCGTTGGCACCGGGTTGCAGGTAGATGCCGATCGGCACCGCCGGCGTGCCGTTGTGGGTGGCGGCGAAGGCGTAATTCTGCGCGCCCAGTTCGACGCGCGCGACGTCCTTCAGCCGCAGCGTCGCGGCGTTGGCGTCCGAGCGCACGATGATGTCCTCGAAGGCGCGGGCGTCCGGCAGGCGGCCCTCGGTGTTGACCGAATAAGTGAAGGCGAGGCCGGTGCGCGACGGCTCCTCGTTGAAGCGGCCGGCGGCGAACTGGGCGTTCTGCTCACGGATCGCGGTGGCGATGTCGCCGGGCGTCAGGTCGTACTGCGCGAGCTTGTCGGGGCGCAGCCAGATGCGCATCGAGTAGTTCTTGGCGCCGAACAGCGCGGCGTCACCCACGCCGGGGACACGCTTCAGCTCGTCGATGATGTTGAGCAGCGCATAGTTCGAGATATAGATCGAATCGTAGCGCGGATCGTCCGACGACATCGCCAGCACGGCGAGAATGGTGCTCGACTGCTTGTTGACGATCAGCCCCTGCCGCGTCACCTCGGCCGGCAGCGTCGAGATCGCGCGCTGCACGCGGTTGTTGACGTTGATCGTCGCCTGGTCGGGATTGGTGCCGATCTGGAACGTCACCGTCAGCCGCATGGTGCCGGCGCTGGAATTCGTCGACTGCATGTAGAGCATGTCTTCGACGCCGTTGATCTGCTGCTCGAGCGGCGCGGCGACGACCTGGGCCACCGTCTCGGCATTGGCGCCGGGATAGGTCGCCTGCACCACCACCTGCGGCGGCACGATCTGCGGGTACTGCTCGACCGCGAGCGCCCGCATCGCCACGAGGCCGGCGAGCACGATCACGATCGAGATCACCATGGCGAAGACGGGACGGTCGATGAAGGGGTTGGCCCTCATTGCGATGCCGCATCCGCGCGCGCATTGCCGGTGCCGGCGATGGCGACGGCGCTGCCGGGCTTCACCTTGATGACGCCCTCGGTGACGATGCGCTCACCGGCCTTGAGGCCGCTCTCGACGATCCAGCCCTTGCCGACCTCGCGGCCGATGGTGATCGGCCGCACCACCGCCTTGTCGCCGGCTTCCAGCGCATAGACGAACTGGCCCTGCGGCCCCTGCATCACCGCCGCCTGCGGCACCACGATGGCGTCGCGCTGCGTCACCCCCTCGACCGAGACCCGGACGAACTCGCCTGGACGCAGCCGGGTGTCGGGGTTGGCGAGCACGGCGCGGGCGCGCAGCGTGCCGGTTTGCAGGTCGAGATTGCTGTCGGTGAAATCGACCTCGCCCTCGCGGTCGTAGCTCTGGCCGTCGCCAAAGCTGATCCTGACCTTGAGCCGGCCGCCCGGCGGGCCAAAACCCTCCCCCGACTCGAGAAGGCGGCGGATTTCCCGCGCCTCCGTGTCGGTGAAGGAGAAGTGGACGTAGACCGGATCGAGCTGGGTGATGCGCGTCAGCAGGCTGTTGGTGCCGGTGTTGACGAGGCTGCCCTCGGGCAGGACGCGCAACGAGGTGATGCCGGCGATCGGCGCGGTGATCGTGGTGTAGCCGAGATTGATCTCGGCGGTTTGCACCTGCGCCTTGGCGCCGGCCAGTGCGGCCCTGGCCAGGTCGCGCGCGGACAGCGCGTCGTCGCGGGCCTTCTCGGTGCCGACATTGCGCTGGAACAGGGTGACGGCGCGCTCCAGATCGCGCTCGGTGCGCGCCACCTGGGCCTGCGCCTCCTGCAGGCTCGCCCGCGCCCGTGCGAGTTCAGCCTGGTAAGGCGCGGGGTCGATGCGGAACAAGACGTCGCCCTCTTTCACCTGCGCGCCTTCGATGAAGGTTTTCTCCTGCAGAATGCCCTGGATGCGGGCGCGCACCTCGACCTCGCGAAACGCCGCGATGCGCCCGGCATACTGATAATGCAGCGGCACGGCCTCGGGCTTGATCTCGGACACGGCAACGCTCGGCGGCGGCGGCGCCGCAGCCGGCGTCGGCGCCGCGCCGCTGTCGCAGCCGGCAAGCCCGAGCGCGAGGATCGGGCAGAGAACGCGGAAAGCTCTGGTCGGTGACATATCGCATCCGCCGTCTTGCGGGACGGTTCGCTGTCCGGCGGCCTTTCTTTTTGAGCGGCGCAGGATATACCTACATCGTTGTATGTAAAGTGGTGTCTTTGTGGCGCGAAGCACGAAAGCCGCGGCCGAAAAAACCCGCCGACGCATCCTCGATGCCGCCGAGCAGCTGTTCCATGCCCACGGCGTCGCACAAACGTCGCTGGAGCAGATCGCCGAGGCGGCCGGCGTCACCCGCGGGGCGATCTATTGGCACTTCGCCGATAAGGTAGCGCTGTTTCGCGCGCTCTACGAGGGCGTCCGACTGCCGCAGGAGGACCTTGTCGAGCAGGCGGCGACCGGCGGCAACCCCGACCCGCTCGGGCTTCTGGAACAGGTCGCCTGCGACTGCCTGAAGACGCTCGCCGCCGACCAGCAGCGCCAGCGGGTGTACGCCATCTTCTTGTTCCGCTGCGACTATCTCGGCGAGATGGCGGAGGCACTGGCGCGCCAGACCGAAGCCGACGCCGCCATGCACGCCAACCTGACCCGCCTGTTCGCGATGGCCGAACGCGATGGCCTGCTCAGTCCGCACTGGGCGCCGGCGGTGGCCGAACGCGCCTTTACCGCGATGATGCGCGGGTTGTGGGTGGACTGGCTGCGCTACGAGCGCAATTTCGACCTCGCTGGCGTCGGATCGGACTGCGTCAGGGGACTGTTCCGGTCGTTCCGCGCGGGATAAGCGCACCACCGATACGGGAACGGATGCCTTACGAGCGATAGCTCGACACAGCCGATACCTCGGTAGGGGCTGGCGGCCACCTCGACCGGCCGTCTCGGCAGCAGGGCGGCGGGCGAAGTTTGCCACTCCGCGCGGCGCCGCAGGACACGCAGCAGTCCCGGCGAGACAGGCACAAGACAGGCAAATGCCGGAGACATCGGCAACTCAATGTCTCCGGCGTATCCCGGCAACCAAGGGGCGGCCGGGATAATTCTTAAGGCTCAGGTCTCAAGTCTCAGGGCGATTGCTCTCAAAGCGGTGGCGGTGGCATCAACCAGCCGGGGCGTGAACCGCCGCGCCGCGGCGGCGCCCTCCGCCGCAGTTCGGGTCAACCCGGACCGCGCCGCCTTCCCGTCTGACCGCGAGCGGTGGCGAGCCGCCGGCAGGACAGGCGGGCTCAGTCCTCGACCGGCTCCTCGCCGTCCTCGTCCTTTTCCGGTGTGCCGGCCAGGATCTGCTCGGAGATCAGCCCGGAATTCTGGCGGATCGCGGCCTCGATCTTGGCGGTCATGTCGGGATTGGCCTTGAGAAAGCCCTTGGCATTCTCCCGCCCCTGCCCGAGCCGCTGGCTGTCGTAGGAGAACCAGGCGCCCGACTTTTCGACGATGCCGGCCTTGACGCCGAGGTCGAGGATCTCGCCCATCTTGGAGACGCCTTCGCCGTACATGATGTCGAACTCGACCTGCTTGAACGGCGGCGCCAGCTTGTTCTTCACCACCTTGACGCGGGTCTGGTTGCCGATCACCTCGTCGCGATCCTTGATCGCGCCGATGCGGCGGATGTCGAGGCGCACCGAGGCGTAGAACTTCAGTGCGTTGCCGCCGGTGGTGGTCTCCGGCGAGCCATACATCACGCCGATCTTCATCCGGATCTGGTTGATGAAGATCACCATGGTGTTGGACTTGTTGATCGAGGCGGTGAGCTTGCGCAGCGCCTGGCTCATCAGCCGCGCCTGCAGGCCGGGCAGCGACTCGCCCATCTCGCCTTCCAGTTCGGCGCGCGGCACCAGCGCCGCCACCGAATCGATGATCAGCACATCGACCGCGCCGGAGCGCACCAGCGTATCGGCAATCTCCAGCGCCTGCTCGCCGTGGTCGGGTTGCGAGATCAACAACTCATCGACATTGACCCCGAGCTTGCGGGCGTACACCGGGTCGAGCGCGTGCTCGGCATCGACAAAGGCGCAGATGCCGCCTTTCTTCTGCGCCTCGGCCACCGCGTGCAGCGCCAGCGTGGTCTTGCCTGAGGATTCAGGCCCGTAAATCTCGATGATCCGTCCCTTGGGCAGCCCGCCGGTGCCGAGCGCAATGTCGAGCCCGAGCGAGCCCGAGGACACCGTCTCGACGTCCATCGAGCGGTCGCTCTTGCCGAGCTTCATCACCGAGCCCTTGCCGAACTGCCGCTCGATCTGGGACAGCGCTGCCGACAGAGCCTTGGTCTTGTCCATGGAAGATCCTTCAACGATACGCAGGGCCGCTTGGGACATCGAACATGCTCCTTATGAACGGGATTCGGCGGGGCGACAACGAAAGGCAACGGGGACATTTGTACACTATCTGTTCCATGTTCGCAATATGTTCTTTTGATTGTCGCCAAGAAAAAACAAAAAGAAAGCCGCTGGTGACGAATGGCGGTTGGAGGACTGCGGCGCACCGAAGCCGTGTAAGCGTGTCACGTTGCCGCCCGCCGAAGTTAAGCGAATAATTGGAAGAATCGCGCCTGACGGGAGGGCGGGAGCCATCGACCTGACCTTCGGCAACCTCGTTATCGACAGCTCGTTTCTGTTCGCACGGCGCAATGGCGTCGAGCTGAAGTTCACGCGCTCGGAGCGGGCGCTGCTTCGGAAGTTCACCCAGCACGTCCGCGAGGTGCTGACCCGCGACCAGTTGCTCGACGCCGTGGCCGGGGTGGGCGCCGACGTTTCCGACCGCAACATCGACTACCTGATCAACCGGCTGCGCGCGAAGCTCGGGGATTCGGCCCGCAACCCTTCGCTGATCGGGACGCAATACGGCGAAGGCTATATCTGGCTCGCCGAGCCCGGACCGCGGCAGCAGCCTATCGACGCGCTGCTGGTCATCGGCCCGGTATTCGGCTTGAAGCATCTTGCGAACGCGGCGCCGGCACGCTCCGTGCTTCGGCATCTGCAAACCGCGCTCGATGCTCAGACCGCCGGCGATCGGCCGGTCCTGCTCGACGAGACGTGGAGCCGGTCGGACAGCCCGCCGGGGCACGCGCAATTCTCTCTCGATGTCAGCCTGCACGCGGAAGGGACGAACCTGCACTGTGCCCTCGTGCTCCGCGAGACGGCGAGCGGCCAGATGCTGCAGGTGATCCGGCTCGCCGTATCCGGCGACAGCGGCGAGGCCCGGCAGCGCGACATCCGGGCGGTCGCGGAAACCCTGAAAAGCACGATGTGGCGGCGGCTGACATTCGGGCCGGGTCCGCAGCCGGCGCCACAGGAGGAGCCGCTCGAAGTGCGGATGCACCGGGCCGGATTGCTGCTGTCGCGCTCCGGCCGGAGCTGGCTGGAAGCCGGCGCCCAGCTCGCACAGGAGAGGGAGACAAACCCCGACGATCCGCAGACCTGCCTGATGTGGGCCACCTATCTCTATACGCGCATCCTGCTGGTCGGCCCCAGCGAGCACTTCACGATCGAAGCCTGCGATACGGCGATGGCCGAAATCGAGGCGCTGGTGCTGGACCGTCTCACTGCGTTCCAGGACGATCCGATCCATCTCCTGGGTGCGGCGAAGCTGTTGCTGTTCACCGGGCGCGGCCACGTCGAACTGGCCGCCGAACTGGCCGAGCGGGCTTTTGCGTCGAGCGCGGCTTTTGCCGCGGCGTTCTCCGTGCTCGGGCAGATCCGGATGTGCATGGGCAATCCCGGCGCGGCGCTCGATCTTTATGAAAAAGGCATCGAACTGTCGAAGCCGGGCTCCGAGTTTCACGTCTACCTGATGGTGCTGCGCCTCAACGCGCTGGCAGCCGCGGGCCGGTGGTCGGACCTCGATGCGGCTTGCGCCGAGCTTTACACGCTCAAGCCCGCCACTCGCCTCGGCATCGGCCTGTTCTATGCGCAGCCCGGCGCGCTGCCGGCCGATCTCAAGCTCGTGCGCGATGGGCTCAGCGCCGCGCAGGCGCGCGGCCTCGTGTCTTACGTCTATTGCATGTCGGCGCGGCTGTTCGAGCGGCCGGAACACCGCGAGAACATGCTGCGCGGCGTGGTCTGGCACGCCGTGTCACGCTTCGGAGCATCGGTGGTCCCCGATCAGGTCTGGCGCTCGGCGCCCGCGCTGGCGCGCGATCACGGCGCCGGCCTGGCGGCCCCCGAGTATGGCGGTCCGGCATAAGGGGACGTGCAGGGCGTGGTTGGCGCCGGCCTCAGGCGAGGCTGGCGACATCCTTGCCGAGCGCCGCCTGTGCCGCGGCCAGGCGAGCGATCGGCACCCGGTAGGGCGAGCACGACACATAGTCGAGACCGATGGCGTGGCAGAACGTCACCGAGGCCGGATCGCCGCCGTGTTCGCCGCAGATGCCGACCTTGAGCTTCGGCCGCGCCTTGCGGCCGCGCTCAACGCCGATCTGCACCAGTTCGCCGACGCCCTCGCGGTCCACCGAGATGAACGGATCGGTCGGCAGGATGCCGCGCGCGGTATAGGTCGGCAAAAAGCTCGCGGCATCGTCGCGGCTGATGCCAAAGGTGGTCTGGGTCAGGTCGTTGGTACCGAACGAGAAGAACTCGGCGGCCTCCGCGATCTCGCCGGCCTTGAGGCAGGCGCGCGGCAGTTCGATCATGGTGCCGACCTGATAGCTGAGCTTGCGACCGGTTTCCTGCGCCACCGCCTCGGCGATGGCATCGATGCGCGCCTTGACGAGGTCGAACTCGGCGCGGCTCGCAATCAAGGGCACCATCACCTCGAGGCCGACGGCCTTGCCGGTGCGGCGGCCGGCCTCGACCGCGGCCTCGAAGATGGCGCGGGCCTGCATCTCGGCGATCTCGGGATAGACCACGGCGAGGCGGCAACCGCGGAAGCCGAGCATCGGGTTGAACTCGGCGAGTTCGCGGGCGCGGTCGGCGAGCCGGCGCGGATCGGTGTCCATGGCGCGCGCCACCTCGTCGATCTCTCCTTGCGTATGCGGCAGGAATTCGTGCAGCGGCGGATCAAGCAGGCGGATCGTCACCGGGCGCTCGCCCATGATCTCGAACAGCTCGACGAAATCGGCGCGCTGCATCGGCAAGAGCTTGGCCAGCGCCGCGCGGCGGGTCTGCTCGTCCTCGGCCAGAATCATTTCGCGCACGGTGCGGATGCGCGCCTCCTCGAAGAACATGTGCTCGGTGCGGCACAGCCCGATGCCCTCGGCGCCGAAGCGGATCGCGGTGCGCGCATCCGGCGGCGTGTCGGCATTGGTGCGCACTTTAAGCTTGCGCACCTCGTCGGCCCACGCCATCAGCGTGCCGAACTCGCCGGACAGTTCCGGCTCGATCATCGGCATCTTGCCGGCCAGCACCTGGCCGAGCGAACCATCGATGGTGATGATGTCGCCGGTCTTGAACGTGCGGTTGCCGATGCTCATCAGGCCGCGGCCGTAATCGACGCGGATCGTGCCGCAGCCGGAGACGCACGGCTTGCCCATGCCGCGCGCCACCACGGCGGCGTGCGATGTCATGCCGCCGCGCGTGGTTAAGATTCCTTCGGCGGCGTGCATGCCGTGGATGTCCTCGGGGCTGGTCTCGATGCGCACCAGCACCACCTTGCGGCCGTCGGCGTTGAGCTTGGCCGCCTCATCGGAGGAGAACACGATCTCGCCGGAGGCGGCACCCGGCGAGGCCGGCAGACCGGTGGCGATGACATCGCGCTCGGCATCGGGGTCGATGGTCGGATGCAGAAGCTGGTCGAGCGAAGCCGGCTCGATGCGCAGCACCGCTTCCTGCTTGGAGATCAGCCCCTCGCGGGCGAGGTCCACCGCAATCTTCAGCGCCGCCTTGGCGGTGCGCTTGCCGTTGCGGGTCTGCAGCATCCACAGCTTGCCCTGCTCGACCGTGAACTCGAGGTCCTGCATGTCGCGGTAGTGTTTTTCAAGCAACGAATAGATCCGCGTCAGCTCCTTGAACGCCTGCGGCAGCGCCGCTTCCATCGACGGCTTGTCGGAGCCGGAGTCCTTGCGCGCCTCCTCGGTGATGTCCTGCGGCGTGCGGATGCCGGCGACGACATCCTCGCCCTGCGCGTTGATGAGGAATTCGCCGTAGAGTTTCTTCTCGCCGGTCGAGGGGTTGCGGGTGAAGGCAACGCCGGTGGCCGAGGTCTCGCCCATGTTGCCGAACACCATGGCCTGCACGTTGACCGCGGTGCCCCAGGTCTCGGGAATGTCGTGCAGGCGGCGATAGGTGACGGCGCGCGCGTTCATCCACGAGCCGAACACCGCGCCGATGGCGCCCCACAGCTGGTCGTTCGGATCCTGCGGGAAATCGCTGCCGGTCTCGCGCTTCACCGCTTCCTTGTAGCGGCCGACCAGTTCAGTCCAGTCGTCGGCGTCAAGCTCGGTATCGAGCGTGTAGCCTTTCGAGTCCTTGTAGGTGTCGAGGATGTCCTCGAAGTGATGATGGCCGAAGCTGAGCACCACGTCGGAATACATGGTGATGAAGCGGCGGTAGCTGTCGAAGGCGAAGCGGCGGTCGCCGGATTTTTTCGCCAGCGCCTCGACGGTGACGTCGTTGAGGCCGAGATTGAGCACGGTGTCCATCATGCCCGGCATCGAGGCGCGGCTGCCCGAGCGCACCGAGACCAGCAGCGGATTGACGGCATCGCCAAAGCCCTTGGCCGTCAACTTGCCGACGTGCTCCAGCGCCTTCTCGACCTGCGCCCTCAATTCCTTCGGATAGCTTTTGTCGTGCGCGTAGAAATAGGTGCAGACCGAGGTCGGAATGGTGAAGCCGGGCGGCACCGGCAGGCCGAGATTGGCCATCTCGGCGAGGTTGGCGCCCTTGCCGCCAAGCAGGTCGCGCATGCCCGCCGTGCCTTCGGCCTTGCCCGCGCCGAACGTATAGACCCACTTGCCGGACCTCGCCGCCGACGCGGCCGGTTTTGCCTTCGCGGCTGTCTTGGCGGCAGACCGCGCGGGCGGCTTCTTGGCTGCCTTGCTTGCCGTCTTGGCTGCCGTTTTGGCTTTGGCGGCGGCCTTCGGGCGACTGGCGGACGAAGACGGATTGGAGCGGGCGGGTTTGGATTTGGAAGCAGCTTTGGCCATGGCAACCAGCAATCGGAAAGGGACGCGGCTCGCGCTGGTTACACCACGGTTTCAGGGCTTTGTGCAACTGCGAAAGATACGTTCGGAAAGGGATTTTACCGCCGCCGGAGAACAAAGAAGAACAAACGCCGCCGGCGGCGAGCCGCAGCACGGCCACCGGCGTAGATGCGCGATGAGGGGTGCAGGCTTTGCGACGAAACGTCAGAACTTGAAGATGCGGAACACGCCGAGTCCGGTGAGCCCGATGAAGATCAGATAGATCGCAACGATGAAGTTCAACAGGCGCGGCACGATCAGGATGAGAATGCCGGCGATCAGCGCAACGATGGCCGGAAGGTGCGCGGCGGTGATGGTCATGCGGGATCTCCGTTGCGGTGTCCGGCGTTGCGGACGAATCGGCCGCGATCTTAGAACATCGGCGGGCGAGCGTGGATCCGGGTGCGCGACCCGTCGCTGCTTTTTCCCGTGGAGGTTCCGGCGTCACGAAATGACCTCCGGTTGCCCGCAATCGTGCCGGAACGCCGCGCGCGCCGGAGAATTGTTGCGCATGTCGCCCTTCGGTCGCCGCGGCTTGCGGCGAAGCGGGCGCTTGGGAAACACAGGAGATGACCATGCGGAACAGGATTCTTGCGGCAGCCGTCGTGGCCGGCGTAGCGGGGATCACGACCGGCGCATTGGCGCAGAATACCGTGATCATTCGCGAGGACCCCGGCACCGTGGGCGTCGCGGTCGAGGATACCGGCATCGTGCCGGCGCAGCGGCGCGCGTTCCGAACCTACGTCATCGAGCAGGATACGCCGGACTACGAGGTCGGCGACGAGGTCACGGTCGGCCGCGTGCTGCCGGAGGCCGGGGTAACCTATTACGACGTGCCGCAGCAGTTCGGCCCGACGACCTATCGCTACACGGTGGTCAACAGCCGCACCGTGCTGGTCGATCCGCGCACGCGGCGCATCATGCAGGTGCTGGACTAAGGAGGATCACCTCGCTGATTGGTCATGGCCGGGCTTGTCCCGGCCATCCACGTCTTCCGTCAAGAAACGCTATAAGACGTGGATGCCCGGCATAAAGCCGGGCATGACGAAGCAAGATGGATGCGCGGATCAAGCCCACGCATGACAAATTGGCTCAGTCCTGAATTTTTGAGAAATCCGCAACCGTGCGGGTGGCCACGCGGATTTCGTTCAACAGCCTGAGACGGTTGGCACGGATCGCGGCATCGTCGTCGTTGACTTTCACCTTGTCGAAGAAGGCATCGACGGCGGGTCGCAGTCTGGCCATCGCCCGCATCGCGCCGGTGAAGTCTTCCTTTGCCACCGCCTCGCCCGCATCCTGCTTCGCCTGCGCAATGGCGGCGGCAAGCGTCTTTTCCTCATCAAACGTGTAGAGCGCGCTATCGGGCGCGCCGTCGAAAGCGCGGCCGTCCTTCTTTTCCTCGATGCGCAGAATGTTGATGGCGCGCCGGACGCCGGCCAGCAGCGTCTTGCCATCGTCGCTGTCAAGGAATTGTCCCAGCGCCTCGACGCGGCGGACGATCAGAAGGAGATCTCGAGCATTCGCCATTCCCGGTATCATGACTTCGCCGCGCACGCCCTGATCAAAAACGGCGTCGACCAGATCAAAACGCGCACCGGATTCGCGAAGCTGCACCTTCAATCTGTCGCGGATGAAGTTCACCAAGCTAAACGCATTTGCCCACGAGTCGTTATTAGGAAATAGATCACCATGGCGAGTAAATAGGTTTACTAGCTCCAGATGCTTGCCATTCTCCACCACCAGCCGGATCACCCCCAGCGCCGCGCGGCGCAGCGCATAGGGATCTTTCGAGCCGGTCGGCTTCTCATTGATGGCCCAGAAGCCGACCAGCGTATCGATCTTGTCGGCCAGCGCCACCGCGATCGCCACCGGATCGGTCGGCACGCGGTCGGTCGGCCCCTGCGGCTTGTAGTGATCCTCGATCGCCTGCGCGACGCTCGCATCCTCGCCCTGCGCAGCCGCATAGTAGCGGCCGATCACGCCCTGCAATTCGGGAAATTCGCCGACGACTTCGGTGAGCAGATCGGTTTTGGCGAGCCGCGCCGCGCGCCGCGTCTTGTCCACGTCGGCGCCAACCAGCGGCGCCAGCTCGACCGCCAGCCGCTCGATGCGGGCGATGCGCTCGGCCTGCTTGCCGAGCTTGTCGTGAAACACGATGTGCTCGAACTTCGGCAGCCGGTCTTCCAGTTTTGTTTTCAGATCGGTGTCGTAGAAAAACTTCGCATCGGCCAGCCGCGCGCGGATGACCCGCTCATTGCCGGCGACGATAGCCGCGCCGCCGTCGCTCACCTCGATATTGGCAACCAGCACGAATTTCGGCGCGAGGTTGCCCGTCGCCGGGTCGCGCATCACGAAACATTTCTGGTTGTGGCGGATGGTGGCGCGGATCACCTCGCCGGGAATCGAAAGGAACGCCGGATCGAACGACCCCATCAGCACCACCGGCCACTCGACCAGCCCGGCGACCTCCTCCAGCAGCGCCTGATCCTCGATCAGTTCATAGCCTTGCGCGAAGGCAAGTTGCCTGGCGTCGGCGAGGATGATGTCGCGCCGGCGCTCCGCATCGAGCACGACTTTCGCGGCCTCCAGCTTCGCCTCGTAGTCAGCGAAGTGGCGCACCTCGATGGCGCCAGGGGCCATGAAGCGATGGCCGTAGGTGATCTGCCCGCTGTCGATGCCGTCGACCGAGAACGGTACCACGTCCGGCGTCTCGGTCTCGGGGCCGAAGGTGGCGGTGATCGCGTGCAGCGGCCGCACCCATTGCAGCGCGCCCGCTTTGGCCGAGCGCGCGCCCCAGCGCATCGACTTCGGCCACGGGAAGGTGCGGATGATCACCGGCAGGATGTCGGCGATGACGTCGATCGCCGGGCGGCCCGGCCGCTCGATCAGGGCCACATAGAACTCGCCCTTCTTCGGGTCTTTCTGGATCGTCGCCTCGTCGAGCGAGGTCAGCCCCGTCGCCTTGAGAAAGCCCTGCACCGCGGCCTCGGGCGCGCCGACGCGCGGCCCTTTGCGCTCGTCCTTGAGGTCGGGCTGGCGCACCGGAATGCCGTGCACGGTCAGCGCGAGCCGGCGCGGCGTCGCGAACGCCTTGATGCCCTCGTAGACGAGCCCCTCGGCGACCAGCTTGTCGGCCACCAGGCGGCGCAGATCGTCGGCGGCTCTCGCCTGCATGCGGGCGGGGATTTCTTCGGAAAACAGTTCCAACAGGAGATCGGGCATCGATTACGCTCCCGCCCCGCCGCCGGCGGTCTTCACCCACGCCTCGCCACAAGCCTTGGCAAGCTCGCGCACGCGCAAAATGTAGCTCTGCCGCTCGGTCACCGAGATCACGCCGCGGGCATCGAGCAGGTTGAAGACGTGGCTTGCCTTGATGCACTGGTCGTAGGCCGGCAGCGCCATCAGGTGGCGCTCCTTGTCGGCGCCATCCCATCCGGCATCGAGATAGCTGCGGCAGGCTTTCTCCGCCATCGTGAACTGCTCGAACAGCATCGCGGTGTCGGCATGCTCGAAATTATGCCGCGAATATTCCTGCTCGGCCTGCAGGAACACGTCGCCGTAGGTCACCTTCTCGTCGCCGTCGCGGCCGTTGAAGTTGAGGTCATAGACGTTCTCGACGCCCTGCACGTACATCGCCAGCCGCTCCAGCCCGTAGGTGAGTTCGCCGGCGACCGGCGCGCATTCGAGGCCCGCGACCTGCTGGAAATAGGTGAACTGCGACACCTCCATGCCGTCGCACCAGCATTCCCAGCCAAGCCCCCAGGCGCCCAGCGTCGGGCTTTCCCAGTCGTCCTCGACGAAACGGATGTCATGCAGGTGCGCGTCGATGCCGATCGCCGCGAGCGAGGCGAGATAAAGCTCCTGAATATCGGGCGGCGACGGCTTCAGGATCACCTGGAACTGGTAGTAGTGCTGCAACCGGTTGGGATTTTCGCCGTAGCGGCCATCCTTCGGCCGCCGCGAGGGCTGCACATAGGCTGCGTTCCACGGTTTCGGCCCGAGCGCGCGCAGCGTCGTCGCCGGGTGAAAGGTGCCCGCCCCCACCTCCATGTCATACGGTTGCAGGATCACGCAGCCGTGGTCGGCCCAGTAGCGCTGCAACGCCAGGATCAGGCCCTGGAACGAGCGTTCGGGCCGCATGTGGGGAGGAAGATCGGTCATCGATGATCGGGGATTCGCCGGGGATAAGTCGCGGGCGGACCGTATCGGCGGTGGATAAGGGAATCAAGGCAATCGCATCGACTCGGCAGGTGTGGTGAACCCTGTTTCGACCGGTGGGAGGCAGAATGCGCCCGCACAGCCAGCTTGGGAGTTTCACCACGCCATGCTGACGATCTGCGCTGCCTTTGCCCTGCTGACGGTTGCGGCCGCAAGCCCGCTGCTCGCCGCCGAAGCCGCACAGCGCCGCTTTCTCGCGCGGCAGGCGGCCTTGGTTTGTGCGCGGCAGGCGGCCTTGGCCGGCCGGCATTCCGCGCGTTAACAGCAATCAATCCGGCCGATAGGTGCCCGTTTCGGGATCGTAGCGCAGCTTGCGCGGGTGGTCGTGACGCGCCCGTTCGGCCACGCGCGAGAGCCGCGTCGCCTCGAGCTCGGCATTGATGCGCCGCGCCTCGCGAACCACAAAGCGGGCAATGACGGTGCCACCGAGGGCTGCGGCGGCGAACAGAACGAACGGCGGCATGGCGGGATCCTCAAGGCTCGCGCAAGTGTCGCAAGGCTCCGTGGTGCGATTGTGGCGAAAAAGCTACAGCCCATAGCGCGCCCACAGCGCCCGCGCCTCCAGTGCGGACAACGCCGCATCGGGCAAACCGTTCACCGCGTCGGCGCGCGAGCGGCGGCTCAGCAAGGCAAGCAGCCCGCCCTGCGGCGCGATCACCGGCGTCACGACCTTGTCGCCGAAGCGGGCGCGCAGCACGCCGCGCAGGTCGCCGATGGCATCGGCCAGCCCCAGCTCGACCGCGCGCTCGCCGGCCCAGAACTCGCCGCTGAACAGTTCGTCCTCGCCGCCCTTGAGCCGGGTTCCACGGCGTTCCTTCACCAGCGCGATGAACACGGCGTGGATCTCGCGCTGGATCGCCTTGAGGCGGGCGACGTCGTCGGGGTTCTCCGGCAGGAACGGATCGAGCGTCACCTTGCGCTCGCCGGCGGTATAGACCCGGCGCTCGACGCCGATCCGGCGCATCAGGTCCTGAAAGCCGAAGGTGGCGCCGACCACCCCGATCGAGCCGAGGATCGAGGACGGATCGCAAAAGATCTCGTCGCCGGCACAGGCGATCATGTAGCCGCCGGAGGCGGCTGCGTCCTCGACGAACACCAGCACCGGCAGGTTCTTCTCCGCCGCGAGTTGGCGGATGCGCAGAAAAATCTGGCGCGACTGCACCGCCGAGCCGCCCGGCGAGTTGATCACCAGTGCCACCGCCTTTGCGCCACGCACCGTGAAAGCGCGCTCCAGCACTTTTGCGACGGCAGCGAGCGTCAGCCCCGGCCGCAACGGCGTCACCGCGCCGATCGCACCGGTGAGCCGCACCACCGGAACGACAGGGACGCCACGACGCCAGCGGGCCGGCACCAGCCGGGCGAGAAACTCCATCATCGTCGTCCTTCCACGATCACATTCACGCGATATGCCGCATGCCCCGTCCAACCGACCATAGCGATCAATACGTTGCGCCACAATTTGGTGCCGCGGTCATGGCACCGGTGTGGGAACGTTGGTGCAGGCACGCCATTGATTCGCGTCCGGACGCGGGCCGGCAGCGAAGCGAAAAGGGTTGCGCAAGATGAAGATTGCCCTGCTGGTCTGTTTGATTGGTGCCCTGTTGGCCGCAATCCGCGCCACTCCCACGTCGGGCAAGCCGCAGAAGCCGCTGTCGACACCGCTGCCCTGAGCCGGCGTCGTCGCATTCAGATTTCCGCCAGCGCCAGCACCTGTCGTCCACGCAGCACGGCATCGGCCTGCGCGGCGGGGCGGCCATCCGCATCGGCCAGCACGAGGCCGGGATGGAGGGCAAGCGGGGCGCGGCCGCCCTTGACCGCCAACACCAGCACACGGATCGCGGGCTCGCCCGCGCGCGGATGCACCGGCAGCACGTTGAGGCTGCCGAAGCCGCGCCCCAGCGCCGCAAAAACCTCGGCGAGACCGTCCGCGCGCCAGATCAGCGTCAGCCGCCCGCCCGGCCGCAGCATGCGCCGCGCCGCGTGCGTCCATAGCTCCAGCGTATCTGCCGCAGCTTGATGCGCCAGCCGTCGCGCCGGATCGCGCGGCGCCCGGTGCCGCACGGCCGGATTGAACGGCGGGTTCATCAACACGCCATCGGCGCTGTCGGGCCCAAGCCCGAGCCGCGCCATCTCCTCCGCCTTTGCGGCAACATCGGCAACGACCACGCGCGCCGCAAGGCCATTGGCCGCAGCATTGTCCTCGGCGAGCCGCGCCAGCCCCGCGTCGATCTCCACCAGCGTCAAGTCGAGGCCGCCGACGCGCGCGGCGAGCGACAGCCCCGCGGCCCCGACGCCGGCGCCGAACTCGACAACGCGGTCGCCGGGGTGCGCCGGCGTTGCGGCGGCGAGCAGAACGGCGTCGTGGCCGGCCCGATGGCCAGCGCGAGGCTGCTTCAGCTTGAGTCGCCCGTCGAGAAAGCCGTCGGTCGTGACTTCGCCGTCACCTGCGGTCATCGGATTCAAGCTCATGGGCAAGCCCGGCGTCGGCAAGTACGCGCCGCGCCTTGGCCCATGCCTCGTCCGGCACCATGATACGGCGCGGGATGATGCCGAGCGAACCCTCGACGACGCTCATGTTCTGATCGAGCACCATATGAGGAATGCCGGCGCCGTCGAGCAGCGCCCCAACCGCTGAAATCGTCACCGGGTCGTTGGTGCGGAGCAAAGGACGCAAAGTTTTCTCCCGTTGTTTTAGGCCGCGCCCCGACATAAATCCGGCCCGCTCGCCTTCGCCGCCCTTTGTCCGCCCCTTTGTCCGCCCTTGCCGCACGGCGCGGCAGTTTCTATGGTCGGGGCGCAGCCGGAACCCGGAGATTTGCGCGTGGCGGTGATTGTCCCCTTCGAGTCCCCCTCGACACCATCGATAGATCAACTCGTCGCGCTTGTCGCGCCCGACATGGAGCGCGTCAACGCCGCGATCCTGGCGCGCACCGGCTCCGAAGTGACAATGATCCCGGAGGTCGCCAATCACCTGATCTCCTCGGGCGGCAAGCGGCTGCGGCCGATGCTGACGCTGGCGATGGCGGGCCTCACCGGCTACGACGGCGACGGCCACATCAAGCTCGCCGCGGCGGTCGAGTTCATGCACACCGCGACGCTGCTACACGACGACGTGGTGGACGAGAGCGAACTCCGGCGCGGCAAACTGTCGGCACGGATGCTGTGGGGCAACGAGGCCAGCGTGCTGGTCGGCGACTTTCTGCTCGGCCAGGCTTTCCGCATGATGGTCGAGGTCGGATCGCTGCGCGCGCTCGATATCCTGTCGCAGGCCGCCGCCACCATCGCCGAGGGCGAGGTGATGCAGCTTGCCGCCGCCAAGAATACCGCCACCACCGAGGACGAATACCTCGCCGTGATCCGCGGCAAGACCGCCGAACTGTTCGCGGCGGCCTGCGAGGTCGGGCCGGTGCTCGCCGACCGCCCCAAGCCTGAGCAGACCGCGTGCCGCTCGGTCGGCATGAACCTCGGCATCGCCTTCCAGCTCGTCGACGACGTGCTCGACTACGGCGGCGTTGCCGCCAAGCTCGGCAAGAACGTCGGCGACGATTTCCGCGAGGGCAAGATTACGCTGCCGGTGGTGCTGGCATTCCGGCGCGGCAACGCCGCCGAGCGCGCGTTCTGGACCAGGGCGCTGGAGCGCGGCGAGATCGGCGACGACGACCTCGACCACGCCATCGGGCTGATGACCAAGCACCGCGCACTGGAAGACACCATGGCGCGCGCCCATCACTACGGCGCCATGGCGGTCGATGCGCTGGCGCTGTTTCCGGCGTCGCCGATGAAGCTGGCGCTGGAGCAGGTGGTGGCGTTCTGCCTCGCGCGCTCGCATTAGAGCATGATCCCGAAAAGTGGGAGCCGGTTTTCGGACAAGATCATGCTCGAACAAAAATAATGCGAAGGCCCCTTCCCACGTTCTTCTTGCGTCATGGCCGGGTTTATCCCGGCCATCCACGTCTTGCTTCGCTGAGCTGCCATCAAGACGTGGATGCCCGCGACATAGGCGTTCGATAGAACGCCGTTCTTTGAACGGCTATGCGCGGGCATGACGAACCGCGCCTTAGTTCAGCGCGCCGGCATGCACCCACCACTGCGGCCGGGCGTGCCGCAGCCCGGCTGCTGCTGCTGCCGCTGCGGCATCGTCGTCGAACAGCGCAAAGCACGTCGCCCCCGACCCCGACATGCGGACAAGCCGCACGCCGGCGGCTGCACGCAGCGCTTCGAGCACCTCGCCGATCGCCGGCGCAATCTTCAGCGCCGGCGCTTCGAGATCGTTGCCGTGCCGGCCGAGCGCGGAAAGCCAGTCGGCGAAGGCCGCGCCTTCCTTCGGCCAGGCCGGCGCAACGACAATATCGGTGGCACCGACCAGCAATTCGGCGCGCTTGAGACCGAGTGCGGCGAACACTTCGGGTGTCGAGACCTGAACGCGCGGATTGACCAGCATGCAAGGCAAACGCGGCAACGGCAGCGGCACGAGGTTGTCACCGACCCCGCTCATGATGCAGGCCATCGAGGGCAGGCACACCGGTACATCGGCACCGACCGCGCGGGCCACCGCGCGCAGCCGCGCGTCGTCCGGCGCGATCGCGTTGGCGCGGGCGAGGCAGCGCAACGCCGCCGCCGCGTCCGCCGAGCCCCCGCCGATACCGGCCGCCACCGGCAGATGCTTGTCGAGCGTGAAGCGCCCCGTCACCAGGGCGCCGATCTCGTCGGCGAACAGCTTTGCCGCGCGCAGCACCAGGTTGTCGGCCAGCGCGCCACACCCGTCCGCTTCCGGCCCCCGCACCACGAGGTCGAGCGGCTCGCCCGGCGTGAAGGCAAGCTGGTCGGCGCAGTCGGCAAAGGCGACCAGACTTTCGAGATCGTGATAGCCATCGGCACGGCGGCCGACCACGCGCAGCGTCAGGTTGACCTTGGCGCGGGCCAGTTCGGACAGGGTCGTCATCGGCGGTGGCAGCCCCGTTTAAGTCGCGTGCGGGGGCAAGCGGGGTCAGCCCCCGTTGCCGTCCTTCTTGTCCTTGCCGGCGGCGGTCGCCGAGGAGGCATCCTCGGGCAGTCCGTCACGCAGCTTGACTTCGATCTTGGCGAGGTCGTCCGGCTCCGGCTTGAGGTCGCGCGCGTGCGCCCACTGGAAGCGGGCCTCCAGCGTACGCCCGACCCGCCAGTAGGCATCGCCCAGGTGATCGTTGATGGTCGGGTCTTCCGGCTTGAGGTCGATGGCCCGCTCGAGGTGCTTCACCGCGTTGTCGTAGTCGCCGATGCGGTAATAGGCCCAGCCCAGCGAATCGACGATGTAGCCGTCGTCGGGCCGGCTCTCGACCGCCTTGCGGATCAGCTTCATGCCCTCGTCGAGGTTGACGCCCTGATCGATCCACGAATAGCCGAGATAGTTGAGCACCTGCGGCTGGTCCGGCTGCAATTCCAGCGCCTTTTTAAGATCGGCCTCGGCGCGCGACCACTGCTTGGAGCGCTCCTCGCAGATGCCGCGGAAGTAATAATAGACCCAGTTGTTCCTGGCGGTATCGGGCAGAATGTCGATGGCCTGCGAATAGGTTTTGGCGCATTCGGCGAACTTCTTGCGGCCGCGCTCGATATTGCCGAGCGCAACCACCGCCTCGAGGTCGCCGGCATCCTCGGCGATGACGCGATGAAGGATCGCGATCGCCTCCTCGGTGCGGTCGGTGGCATCGAGGTTGGTGGCAAGCTGAATCTGGGCGTTGCGCTTGAGCGGCGAATTCGCCGGCACCTGCTCGTAGACCTTGATAGCCATCGGCGGCTTCTTCACCGATTCGTAGAGGTCGGCAAGCGCCAGCATCGCCAGCGCGTGGCGCGGCTGCAGATAGAGCGCAAGCTGCAGATAAACCAGCGCCAGGTCTTCGCCGCCGCGCCGCGTCAGCGAGGCGCCGATGCCATAGAGCGCTTCGGCGGCCCCGGCCTGCGCGCTGTCGACCAGCGGCGCCAGCTTCTTGCCGGCCTTCAAGTCGCGCATCGCCTCGACCACCAGCGGATGGCGGGCGAGTTTCTTGTCGAACGCCTCGTAGACGGCGAGCGCTGCGTCAGTGCCCTTGTGGCGCGACAGCCAGCGCCCATAGGCATCGACGATGCGCAGCGCCGAATCGTCGAGCTTGTGAGCGCGCTCGAACCGCACGCCCGCTTCCCTGTGGCGACCGGCGGCATCGAGGATCAGGCCGGCATGAAGGTCCTTGAAGATCGGATACCATTCCGGCCCGGCCAGCTTGTCGATGGCGGCGATCGCCGTGCGGGTCTCGCCGGCGCCCTGGCTCGCCCACGCCGACAACAACGTCGCCACCAGATCGGTGATCGGGCCGCGCACCGACTGCGCGATGTTCGACTGGGCGGTTGCGTATTTCTTCTGCTTCAGCGCGCGCACGCCCATTACCAGCCGCGCCACGCGGTTGGACTTATCGTTGGCGAGCACGCGTTCGGCCAGCGCCACCGCGTTGTCGATGTCGCCTTCGGCCAACGCCGAGATAAAGGCACGGTCGATCAGTTCGACGTTCTTCGGATCGCCCCGCAGCGCCGAGCGGTAGAACGCGGCCGCAGCGGCAGCGTCGCGCTGCAGGCTGGCATGGCGGGCGGCAAGATAGCTGCCGGCGACCGTCATCGCCTTCAAGTCGTCCTTGGTCGGAAATGCCGGCGCCTCGGCCGCGCGGCTCGGGTTGGCCTGGGCCTGCGCCATCGCCACACCGGGCAGCACCGCGAGGAACGCGCAGGCGACAAGGGTCGAACGATCGAAACGAAGAGACAGCATCGGCTCGCGTCAGCTCCAAACTTCGGGGACGTTGCAGCGTCCGCGCATGGCCCGATCGGGCCCCGGCGCGCCCTCACCCCCGCCGCGCCGCGCGGATCGTCTCCCGGGATCGGGCGGCGCACCATGCCGTGTTTGCCGCTCTCCCGCAAGGAAAGGCGGCGCCCCGCCGCTGTTCGCCTGCAAGCACCGCGACTGTGGCGGCAGCGTGACCGCGGCCGGCGCCCGATGGTCACATGCCCTGGTAGTTCGGCCCGCCGCCACCCTCCGGCGGAACCCAGGTGATGTTGGCGTTGGGATCCTTGATGTCGCAGGTCTTGCAGTGAACGCAGTTCTGCGCGTTGATGACGAAGCGCGGCTGGCCGCCCTCCTCGACCCACTCGTAGACGCCCGCCGGGCAGTAGCGGTTCGACGGCCCGGCATAGACGTCGTGTTCCGACGATTTCTGTAGCGCCATGTCGGCGACCTTGAGGTGAACCGGCTGGTCCTCCTCGTGGTTGGTATTCGATACAAATACCGACGACAGCCGGTCGAAGGTGAGCTTGCCGTCGGGCTTGGCGGCCGGCTTCGGCGTATGCTCCCGGGCCGGATCGAGCGTGGCGCTGTCGGGCTTGCCGTGGCCAAGCGTGCCGAACAGCGAAACACCGAACAGCGTGTTGGTCCACATGTCGAGGCCGCCGAGCGCGACGCCGAGCACGGTGCCGAACTTCGACCACAACGGCTTGACGTTGCGCACCTTGTGGAGGTCCTGCCCGACCGCCGAGCCGCGCCAGGCATTCTCGTAGTCGATCAGTTCGTCGTTGGCCCGGTCCGCCGCGAGCGCCGCGGCGACATGCTCCGCCGCCAGCATGCCCGAACCCATGGCGTTATGGACGCCCTTGATGCGCGGCACGTTGACGAAGCCGGCGGCGCAGCCGATCAGCGCGCCGCCGGGGAACGACAGCTTTGGCACCGACTGGTAGCCGCCCTCGGTGATGGCGCGCGCGCCGTAGCCGAGCCGCTTGGCGCCCTCGAACACGTCGCGCACCGCGGGATGGGTCTTGAAGCGCTGAAACTCATCGAACGGCGACAGATAAGGGTCGCTGTAGTTGAGATGCACGACGAAGCCGACGGCGACGAGGTTGTCGCCATAATGGTAGAGGAACGAGCCACCGCCGGTCTTCATGTCGAGCGGCCAGCCGAACGAGTGCTGGATCAGCCCCTTCTTGTGCTTGCCTGGCTCGACCTGCCAGACTTCCTTCAGCCCGATGCCGAACTTCGACGGCTCGCGGCCGGCGTCGAGCGCGAATTTGGCGATGAGCTGCTTGGTCAGGCTGCCGCGCGCGCCTTCGGCAAACAGCGTGTACTTGCCGAGCAATTCCATGCCGCGCGTGAACGACGCCTTCGGCTTGCCGTCGCGGCCGATGCCCATATCGCCGGTGGCGATGCCGCGCACCTCGCCGCCCTCGCCGTAAATCACTTCCGCCGCGGCGAAGCCGGGATAGATTTCGACGCCGAGCGCCTCCGCCTGCGGCGCCAGCCAGCGGCACACGTCGCCGAGCGAGCCGATGTAACAATGGTGGTTGTTCATCAAGGGCGGCATCATGATATTCGGCAGCCGGATGGCGCTGCCGGCCGTCATCCAGAAGAAGCGGTCGTCGGTGACCTGTGTCTTGAGCGGGCAGTCGGCATCCTCACGCCAGGCGGGAACCAGCTTGTCGAGCGCCACCGGGTCGATCACCGCGCCCGACAGGATGTGCGCGCCGACTTCCGAGCCTTTCTCGACGACGACGACGGACAGGTCGGGGTTGATCTGCTTGAGCCGGATCGCGGCGGCAAGGCCCGAGGGGCCGGCACCGACGATGACGACGTCGAACTCCATGGAGTCGCGGGGCGGCAGCTCTTCCTCGCTCATGGTGCGTCTCGCGTCTGGTCCAGAATGTTTCTAACCGGCTCCGTTGTTCCTGATTTTGCCGCCGACCACAAGTCCTCCGGGACCACCGTCGCCCGCGCCCGCGCCGGAAAGACTGTTCCACTGATGCGCCCGATTTCCTACACTGGGCACCTCATTCCAGAGCCGCCCTCACCGCCATGCCCGTCGACCGTCCGCCCGCCCCGCACGACCTGCTCGCTTTCTACGTCGAGGCGGGGGTCGATTGCGCGCTCGACGAGGTTGCCGCCGACCGCCTCGCCGCGCCGGAGCCCGCATCGCCGCCGCGCCCGGCGCCCGCGGCGCAACAGCCGCAACCCGCGGCGCCTGCCGCGCCGGCGTTGCTGCCGGGCCACGCCGCGGCCCCGGACGTCGCCATCCAGTCGGCGCGCGAGGCGGCCCGTACCGCCGCTACCCTCGAGGACCTGCGCGCGCTGATGGAGGGGTTCGACGGCTGCGCCTTGAAGGTCACCGCAAGCCGTCTGGTGTTTGCCGACGGCAACCCGCGGGCGCGGGTGATGTTCGTCGGGGAGGCGCCGGGCCGCGACGAGGACCTTCAGGGCCTGCCCTTCGTCGGCCGCTCCGGCCAGTTGCTCAACCGCATGATGGCGGCGATCGGGCTCAGCCGCGACAGCGCCTACATCACCAACATCATCCCGTGGCGGCCGCCGGGCAACCGCGACCCGTCCCCGATCGAGACGCAGATCTGCCTGCCGTTCATCAAGCGGCACATCGAACTGGTCGATCCCGAGGTGCTGGTCTGCCTCGGCAAGCCCTCGACGCAGACGCTGCTCAACGTGACCGACGGCATCGTGCGCACCCGCGGCCGCTGGTTCGACTACGATACCGGCTCGCGGGTGATCGGCGCGATGCCGACCTTCCACCCGGCCTACCTGCTGCGGCAGCCGGTCTCCAAGCGGCAATCGTGGCAGGACTTTCGCGCCATCGCCCGGCGCCTCGCCGAGCGCGCGGACGGGGCGCAGTGACAGCCGGGCGGCCGGATTGCGCCGCCGCTTAGAGCCTTTCCGCTTCTGATGGAATCAGAAGCGGGGCTCTATGATTTTGATTTGACGCGTTTTCTTCACGCGAACCGGTTTCCACTTCGCTCGAAAACGCTCTAGGTGGCGAGCGTGAGATTGACCGCCTTCGGCCCCTTGCCCTTCTTGTCGGGCTCAACGTCGAAACTGATGCGCTGGCCTTCCAGCAGGTCCCTCAGGCCGGCCCGTTCGACGGCGGTGATATGGACGAATACGTCGCGGCCCCCGTCGTCAGGCTTGATGAAGCCGTAGCCGCGCTCCCCGTTGAAGAACTTGACGGTTCCCGTCATTGCCATCCGCGAACTCCTCTCCCCGAACGTTGCGTGCCCCTCCCCGGGGCGGGAGCGTGTGCCCGCTCCTGATGCGGCAAAGCATAATACGGTTCCGGCCCGATTGACCATGGCAAGATCGGGGGCAAGATCGGGCTTTTGCCGGTGGCGGGTCAGGCGGAGCCAAGCCCCGAGCCAAGCGCCGCGAGGCGGAAACGGCCGGGGCCGCCCTGCCCGAGCGGCCGGGCGAGGTCCGGCAAGATCGCCTTCAGCTCGTCCCGCAACGTCCACGGCGGATTGACGATCAGGAGCCCGGCCGAGACCAGCCCGCCGCCCTCCTCCTGCGGCGCCACGCTGAATTCGAGGCGCAGCCCGGAGGCTTTCGACGGCGCGGCGGCGACCGCGTGCGAGACCGCGGCGGCAAGCTCGTCGGCGGCGCGGCGGCGCTTGACCGGATACCACACGAGGTAGCTGCCGGTCGGCCATTTGGCGAAGGCGGCGGCAAAGCCGGCGGCAAGCCGCGAAAACTCGTCCGGCGCCTCAAAGGGCGGATCGATCAGCACCACGCCGCGGCGCTCCTTCGGCGGCACAAACGCGGTGTGCGCGGTAAAGCCGTCGAGATCGACGACGCGGGCCTGCACGTCGTTGTAGAGCGCGGCGATCAGCGCCTTGCGCGCCTTCGGCTCCAGTTCGCACGCCGTCAGCCGGTCCTGCGGCCGCAACAGCGCCCGTGCGATCAGCGGCGAGCCGGGATAGGCGCGCAAATCCCCGCCGTCGTTGAAGGAGCGCACGATGTCGAGATAGGGCGCAACGAGCGCCGCCACCTTGGGCGACAGCCGTGCCTGCATCAGCCGCGCGATGCCGAGGCGCCACTCGCCGCCGCGCGCGGCCTCGGGGCCGGTCAGGTCGTAAAGCCCGGCGCCGGCATGGCTGTCGATCACCCGGAAGGCGGCCGGCTTGTCGTGCAGATAGGTCAGCATCCGCGTCAGCACGATGTGCTTGACGACATCGGCAAAATTGCCGGCGTGGAAGGCGTGGCGATAGTTCATGGCCGCTGCTTACGCCAGCCGCACCAGGACCGCCAGAGCGTCCTCAACGCACCGGCGGCATGGTCACGCGATTGTTGCGGCAGGCGCGGCGGTCGATCTCGTCGCAGGCGCGGAAGCGCAGGGATTTGTCCATGCAGACGCGCACCTCGCTCAGCCGATGGCGGTCGCAGGTGACGGCAATAGCATCGGACGACAGTCCCGGATTGACGCGCCGGAAGGCATTCTCGATCTCGATCGGCGCCACGTTGCGGGGCTGCGACAGTTCGAGAAACTCCGGCGGAATCTTCACCGCGGCCCGCGCCTTGCGCACCGCCTCGAAATAGCCGCGCGGCCCGAGCCCGGAGCAGGTGCCGTGCTTGTCCCATTCGTTGTAGACAAGGCCGGGCGCCGGCATCAGGTCGAGCATGTCGGAGACGATGCGGCGGTCGAGCCGCGGCGCCGGACGCTGGCAGAAATCGGGATAGCCGCGCTCGTATTGCGGCCACAGGCCGTGGACCACGAACGAATAGGGCCGGCCGCCGCACTGGATCTGTTGCGAACGCCCCATTTGCCCGCGCTCGCGCGCCGCCGCGCAGAACGACGGCGACCACGACAGCGACAGCACGTAGAAATCGAACCGGCCGGGGACATCGCGGCGCGCATCCTGCGCCTCGGCCGCCAGCGTCGCCGCAGCCAGCATCATCGCGGCGGCCGCCACACGGCGGCCGATCCGCCATCGCCACATTGCGTGCGTCATGACGGGACTACGGCCGCGCCGCGCGGCAGGCCGGATTGTAGGCCCAGTTGCGGTCGAGCCCGACCATGCACCATTCGACGCCAGGGCCCGTGCCGGCAAAGCCGCCATCCTCGATGATGGAATAGCGGACCGTGTGATAGCGGCCGTCGTTGAGCACGGCGCGCGCCGAGCAGAAGCGGCGCGGAATCGCCTGCGGGGCCGACACCCACGGCCGGAACGCAACCTCGTGCACCTGCGAATAGCCCGAGATCTGGAGCGCCGAATTCCAGAACGTCGCTTCCTTTTCGGCAAACTCGGCGGAAATGGTGCCGAGCGCCGCCTCGCATGGCGGCAGCGCGCCGTCATAGCGCGGGCCGGACAGATAGAAGTTCAGTTCCAGCGGGTTGGCGGCATGCGCGGGCAGCGCCAGCGCGAGCCCGGCCAGCGCCGCGGCCACCGCGCCGGCGGCGCGCAGCGAGGTTTTGAGCGAAGTCAGGGCATGTCGCATGAGCCATCCTGCCGTGTCGGCACCGATGCGCGGACGGTGCCGCGAAGCCACCGGCAGGTCAAGTGCCGCCGCGCCACAGCGCCCCGCCATTTCCACCGGCCGGCGCGATCGCGGATTCACACCCCATTCGGCTTGCTCTATGGTGGCACAGATTCGAACGGAGGATGCCATGCGACGATTCGGGGCGGTTCTGCTCGCGGCTCTCGGCGGGCTGACGATGACGGCGGCCGCACACGCCGACACCGTGCCGCCGTTCAAGGGCAACGACACCGGCGGCATCATCTCCGCGGCGCTGGTCGGCCAGGCCGACTTCCGCGCGCTCGCGAGCGCCCACTGCGCGCAATACGGCAAGGTGGCGCGCTTCGTGTCGCACGACCGCCGTTACGGCCAGTACACGTCATTCGCCTGCCGCTGGGTGCCGGCAGGCCACCTCTCCCGCCCGCTCCGCGTCCGCTACTGAGGCTGCCGGCAACCGCCGAAGTAGACGGTCGCCGCCCCTATGATATGATGATCGACATTCTATTTCCCGGCGACGCCTGTGCCCAAGGACGACAGTCATGATTTCCTTCTCCGACCTGATCGCCGCGATCGCGCGCGAGGGCGACAGCTTCACCACCCGCGTCAGCGACGACTGGCTGCAGGGCCGCACCGTCTATGGCGGGCTCGCCGGCGCGCTGTGCGTCGAGGCCGCGCTGCGCCATGGCGACGGCCTGCCGCCGCTGCGCTCGGCGCAGTTCGCCTTCGTCGGCCCGGCTACGGGGGAATTGCGCATCCGCCCGACGCTGCTGCGGCAAGGCAAGTCCACCGCCTTCGTCGGCGTCGATCTCGAAGGCGAGGCCGGGCTCGCCACCCGCGCCACGCTGTGCTTCGGCGCCGCCCGCGCCTCGACGCTCGACCACGGCGCGCCGCGCGCGGCGCAGGTGCCGCCGCCGGACGCCTGCGAGGATTTTTTCCGCCATGCCCCGCCCGGCCTCGGCTTCGCCCGGCACTTCGACGGGCGGCTGGCGGCCGGCGCGATGCCGTTCAGCCGCGCCGGCGCCCCCGACATCACGCTGTGGCTGCGCCACCGCGACGACAGCCTGAAGCCGTCGGTCACGGCGCTGCTGGCGCTCGCCGACGCGCCGCCGCCGGCGTCCTTCGTGCTGTTCGAGAAGCCGGCGCCGATCAGCACCATGACCTGGTCGCTCGACCTGCTGACCGAGGAGCTTGCCACCGATGACGGCTGGTGGCTGGTGCGCACCGCCGCCGACCAGATCGCCAACGGCTATTCCGGGCAGACCACGGGCATCTGGAACGCGCGCGGCGCGCCGGTGGCGGCGGCGCGGCAGCACGTGGCGGTGTTCATCTAGGGCGTTTCCGGCTCATAGTCTTAGCGAAACAGGATGTCGTTGGCGCTGACGATGGCATAGGCCATGTGCTCGACCGTGGTGCGCTTGGCCATCGCCTGATCGCGGATGATCTGGTAGGCGTCGGGCTCGGAGACGTTGCGCGCCCGCATCAGGATCGCCTTGGCCTCGGCGACATGCCGCACGCCGGCAAGCTTGCTCTCCAGCCGCTGCACCTGCCTGGTCATCGCCGCGCGCGAGTTTCTGATCTGCCGTGCCACGACCAGCGCCGACAACAGGCCGAACGGCCGGATCGGCGAAGCGACGATGCCGTGCACCTCAAGCTTGACCACCATATCGACGATGGTCGGGTTCTCGTAGTTGACGATGGCGATGATCGTCGGCGCCCGCGCGTCGCGATCCTCCGACCAGTTCGGCACCGCGGTATCGGGCCGCACGGCGATGAACACCACGTCGGCGCCTTCCGGCAGGCGTGGCGCCGGCGGCCAGAACGCCTGCGCGTGGCAGCCGATGCGCCGCAGTTGCCGCAGCAACTCCTCGCCGTCCTCGTCCGCCGGATGGAACGCCGCGACCGACAACGTCCGCAGGCTGCGCAACAGCTCGGATGTCGTATTCTTCTGAACTACCATCGCAGCCTGTACATGCTATTTCGGCGTATCGAGGGAAATCGTCCAGTCGCCGAGCGAATGCGTGATCAGATAGGGATCGGGGTGAACGGCCCGGATCGCCTGGCGGACAATGGTGAACTGGCCGCTGCCGTTGGCGATGCCGATCCGCGGATACAGGCAGGTGTGGTGGTTGGACGGATCGATCCGCACCCGCCCCTGCGGCGCATCGAACTCCGATCCGAGCAGGTTCGGCATCAGGGCGTCGATGGCGTCACTGCCCGACAGCCGCATCGCGTTGGCAAACAGGTGAACCTGGAAATAGGCGGCCTCCCAGCCGGCATTCGGGATGACGTCGGAGCCGAACCGGCGCTTGAATTCCTCAAGGCTCTCCAGATTGCGCGGCGTTGCGATCGACTGGAAATACGGCGCGGCCGAGACATGGCCGGCGCCGACGTCGGCGCCCATCTGCGCGATCTCGGCTTCGAGCGTGGTCAGGCTCGCGATCGGCATGGTGCGCGGGTTCAGCCCGGCGTCGGCGTAAGCCTGGTATAGGCACTTGGTGGAATTGCCGACGACGGTCGAGAAGATAAAGTCCGGCTGCTTGTCCTTGACGTCGGCAATGATGCTCTTGAAATCGTCATGGACGGCGTTGAGCGGCACATAGCGCTCGCCGACCTTCTCGCCGCCGCGCCGCTGCAGCACGAGGTCGGTCATGATGCGGTTGGACTCGTAAGGGTAGATGTAGTCCGAGCCGATCAGATAGACCCGCACGCCGTAGCTCGCGGTCATGAACTCGGCGAGCTGGACGCTGTTCTGGTTGGGGGCCGCGCCGGTATAGACGATGTTGCTCGAACACTCGAAGCCTTCGTACAGCGTCGGGTAGAACAATAGCCTGTTCCACTTCTCGATGATCGGGATCACGGCCTTGCGCGTGCTCGACATGTAGCAGCCGAAGATCACGTTGATCCTGTCCTCGAGCACCAGCCGTTCGGCCAGCACCCGGTAAAGGCCCGGCGACGACTGCGGGTCGTAGTGGATCGGAATGATCTCGCGGCCGTCGATGCCGCCGGCGGCGTTGACCTCGTCGATGGCCAACAGCGTCCCCATCAACTGCGACGTCTCGATGGTCGAGATGTCACCGGTCTTTGAAAACAGCAGGCCGACATGGATCGGGCTGTGGTCTGCCAAAGGTCAACGCTCCGCTGTCAACGTCTGTCGCAAGGCTCGATCACGCAAACGAGGGTCCCCTTCGCTCAATGCCCGACCATCCAGGGCCGGTCCGCCCCGGCGTGCTGGTGGCCATGATGACCATGGCCATGGTGGTGATGTCCATGGTGATGATCGTGGCCATGGTGGTGGCCGCGGTTCTTTGCGCGCGCAATGCGTGGCTCGTTCGAGTTCTTCTCGTTTAAGCTGTGCGCCTTGCGGTTGCTGCTCGCCATCAGATTAAGCTGCGCGGCGGCAGCCTGACGCGGCGACAGCTTGCCGCACGAGGGACAGGCCGCGGGCTTGTCGTAGTCCGCCATCGGGCGGAAGTCCTCGAACGGGCCGCAGGCTTTGCACGAATATCCATAGATCGGCATCGCAGATCCTCACCCTTGCTTCGCCGGTGGTACGCCACCGGCAATTCCGGCGCCGGTCCATTCGGAATAAGCCGAAGCCGGCGCGTGGGAGGCGCCGCGTGGCGCCTCCCCTCGTCGTCGAACCGTCGTGGCTCAGGTCTCGAACGCGAGATCGCTGGTCTTGACCTGCCGCGACGGCCCCTTGGCGTTCGGACGGATATCGAAGTCGAAGATCGCCGTCGGAATCTGCACGGCGACGCAGGCGTTGGGGATATCCACCACGCTGCTGACATGACCCTCGACCGGCGCGCAGCTCAGAATCGTGTAAGCCTGCTCGCCGCTATAGCCGAACTTCTTGAGATAGTTGACGGCGTTCATGCAGGCCTGCTTGTAGGCCAGCGTGACGTCGAGATAGCGCTGCGTGCCGTCGTCCTCCACCGAGATGCCCTCGAACACCAGGTAGTCGGAGTAGTTCGGATCGACCGGCCCCGGCTGGAACATCGCCTGGCCGATGCCGTACTTGTTGCAGCCGCCCTTGATGAGATCGACGTGCATGTCGACCCAGCCGGACATTTCGATCGCGCCGCAGAAGGTGATCTCGCCGTCGCCCTGCGAGAAGTGCAGGTCGCCGACGACGATGCCGCCGCCCTTGACGTAGACCGGCAGGTAGATACGGCTACCCCGGCACAGGTTCTTGATGTCGCAGTTGCCGCCGTGTTCGCGCGGCGGCACGGTGCGGGCGCCCTCGCGCCCGGCCTGCTCGAGCGCCGCGCCCTTGAGCTTGCCGAGAATGACGTCCTGCGGGTTCGGCGGCAGCGCCAGCGGCGGCACGCGCTTCGGGTCGGTGGCGATCAGTGCCGCCTCGCGGTCGTTCCAGCGCTTGAGCAACTCATGCGAGGGCAGACAGCCGACGATGCCGGGGTGGGTCAGGCCGGCAAAGCGCAGGTTGGGAATATGCCGGGAGGTGGCGAAGATGCCGTTGAAATCCCACACCGCCTTGGCGGTCTTGTGGAAGTAGTCGGTCAGGAAGCCGCCGAACTTCTCCTTGCTGAAGATGCCGGTATAGCCCCACCGCTCGTCATCGAACACACCGATGTCGAGAATATCGACGACGATGATGTCGCCGGGCTCGGCGCCCGTCACCCCGACCGGCCCCGACAGGTGGTGGCACGGCGCGAGGTTGACGTCGCGGATGTCGTTGGCGCTGTCGTCGTTGTTGATCTGGCCGCCGGTCCAGTCGAAGCACTCCACACGGAAGGATTCGCCGGGCTTCACTTCCGCGATCATCGGAATGTCAGGGTGCCAACGGTTGACGATCACCGCCTCGTCCTGCTCGGTCGGCAATCGCTTGCGATCGACGCTAATCACCTTTCTCATCGTGCTCTCTCTCCTTCAATTGGCGGCCCCTTGGCTGCACAGAAGCTCGTTACGTTCGGCACTTCGCCCGGCGCATGCGGCCGGGCGGCGCCGCCCGGTCACACCTTCAGAAACTCGCGGATATCCTCGATGCCGGCGTCGTCGCGGCGCTTCTCGTCGACGATGCGGCCGCGGTCGATCACCAGAAAACGGTCGGCAACCTCGAGCGCGAAGCTCAAGACCTGCTCCGAAACCAGGATCGAGATACCGCGGTCGCGGCGCAGCGCCACCAGCGTGCGCGCCAGTTCCTTGATGATCGACGGCTGAATGCCCTCGGTCGGCTCGTCGAGCACCAGCACCTTCGGCTCGGCGACCAGCGCCCGCGCGATCGCCAGCATCTGCTGCTGGCCGCCGGAGAGGTTGCCGCCCTTGCGCTTCTCCATCTCGCCGAGCACCGGGAAGTAGTCGTAGATATAGGCCGGCACCTCGCGCTGCGGATTGTTCTCGGTGCCGGTCAGGATATTTTCCTTCACCGTCAGCAGCGGGAAGACCATGCGGCCCTGCGGCACGAACGCGAGGCCGGCGGCGACGCGGCGGTAGCTCGGCTGGTTGTGCAGCGCCACGCCGCCGAGCACGATCTCGCCGCTGCGCACCGGCAGCATGCCGATGATGGCCTTGAACAGCGTGGTCTTGCCCATGCCGTTGCGGCCCATCACCGCTACCGCCTCGTGCGCGCCGACCGTCAGCGAGACGTCGCGGATGGTGTGGCTTTCGCCGTAGAACACGTTGAGCGCATTCACCTGCAACATCGCGGATCAGGCTCCGAGATAGACTTCGATGACGCGCGGGTCGCGCTGCACGTCGCTGAGGCTGCCGGTACACAGCACGGTGCCGTGGTGCATCACCGTGACGGTGCTGGCGATGTTCTTGACGAACTCCATGTCGTGCTCGATCACCACGATCGACTTGCCGGGCGCGATCCGCTGCAACAGTTCGGCGGTGCGCTCGCGCTCACGCGGGCTCATGCCGGCGACTGGTTCGTCGAGCAGCAACAGCGTCGGCTCCTGGATCAGCAGCATGCCGATCTCCAGCCACTGCTTCTGGCCATGGCTGAGCTGGCCCGCCTTGGTGCGCAGGTTGTCCTGCAAGAACACCTGCTCGGCGATGTCGCCGATGCGCTGCTTCACCGCGCTGTTGCGCTTGAAGAACAGCGAGCCGAACACGTCACGCCCGGTCGGGATGGAGATCTCGAAATTCTCCAGCACCGAAAGGTCTTCGTAGGTCGATGGCGTCTGGAATTTGCGGGCAACGCCGGAGCGGACGATCTGGTACTGCGTCAGCTTCGACAGGTCGATGCCCTTGAACTTGACGCTGCCGACGTCCGCTGCCGTCTTGCCGCACAGGATGTCGAGGAAAGTCGTCTTGCCGGCGCCGTTCGGGCCGATGATGACGCGCAATTCCTCCGGCGCGATGCTGACGCTGAGATTATCGAGCGCCTTGAAGCCGTCGAACGAGACGGTCAGGCCATCAACTTCCAGTAATTTGCCGTCCATGGTGTCGCAATGCCCCAGCGCCGCTTCGAAATATCCGTGATCGTCGTAGGTCATCGTGCTCATTGCGCCATGCTCCGCTCGGCCTTGCGTGCC
>Ga0182792_1000039_pt1 | contig 122195 bp, 96 predicted proteins | sample Passage237B_FD_130497 | JGI IMG/M metagenome (GOLD analysis project Ga0182792, IMG submission 130497) | Cellulose adapted compost microbial communities from Newby Island Compost Facility, Milpitas, CA, USA - Passage2 37B (version 2) (version 2) ...
ACTCGTTGCATGCTCTTCCGCTCCGACATTCCCCCGGTGTGCCACCGGGGAGAAAATCGCCGAACGCGTCGCATCTCGACCTGGATCGGGCGCCGGAATCAGTGATCGGGTGACCGGAATCGCCGATCGGGACGGCCGGAATCAGTGATCGGGTGACCGGAATCGCTGATCGGGTCCGGCCGGAATCAGTGATCGGGTCACGCCGGAATACTCACGCCCGCGAGCGCAGGATCCAAGCGCCCCAGTCCGGTTCACCCCCACGTGCGTGGGGACGACCGGGGGTTCCAGAAACAGGCCATCTTTCGCCACGGTTCACCCCCACGTGCGTGGGGACGACGTGGCCGCAGGCCCGGGATCGTTCGTACCCATCGGTTCACCCCCACGTGCGTGGGGACGACGTGGCGCCGCGAACGGCCTGCATTTTGATTGTCGGTTCACCCCCACGTGCGTGGGGACGACCCTCGGTATCGTGGCGGTATCTTCCCGGCCCTCGGTTCACCCCCACGTGCGTGGGGACGACGACGTAGGCCCCGCGAAGGGCAGCCGTGAGAGCGGTTCACCCCCACGTGCGTGGGGACGACTTCGAGAGGGGCATCCCGGATGGAAAGAAGATCGGTTCACCCCCACGTGCGTGGGGACGACTCGATAACCGTGTAGTCGGTCCGGTAGTCCAGCGGTTCACCCCCACGTGCGTGGGGACGACGAGGGCGCCTAGGTGCTTGAGCATGGCGGTATCGGTTCACCCCCACGTGCGTGGGGACGACGTTAGTCCAATAAACCTCACGTGAGCGTTTCCTCGGTTCACCCCCACGTGCGTGGGGACGACTTTTGCTTCGCCGTGGCGTGCATGCTGAGCAACGGTTCACCCCCACGTGCGTGGGGACGACTCGCCGAATCCGTTATCTACGCTGTAATATGCCGGTTCACCCCCACGTGCGTGGGGACGACGAGCCGGCGAAGCGGGGCGATGGGTTTTGTTACGGTTCACCCCCACGTGCGTGGGGACGACGCCAGGATGGCCACAGCCGTGCTTTTGCCGCACGGTTCACCCCCACGTGCGTGGGGACGACGGTTCTTCCCGAGAGCATCACCTCGAGCGAAGCGGTTCACCCCCACGTGCGTGGGGACGACTAACATGGCTTGGTCGAGCAGTTGCCCACCCTCGGTTCACCCCCACGTGCGTGGGGACGACGAGCGAGGAACAGAAAAAAAAGCTTGACTCTCGGTTCACCCCCACGTGCGTGGGGACGACCACCGGAATGTGCGTGCTGTCCGGAACGGTAACGGTTCACCCCCACGTGCGTGGGGACGACAAGCGGGAGCTCGGCGAGGTGGTAGCGGATGGCGGTTCACCCCCACGTGCGTGGGGACGACTCGCCGAGGCCCTGCGGTGGACGAAACCCAGGCGGTTCACCCCCACGTGCGTGGGGACGACCACCGGCGACGACGCAGACGGACTCCGCTCGGCGGTTCACCCCCACGTGCGTGGGGACGACACGAGCCGGCGGAAGGGCGAGCCGCGCGGCTGCGGTTCACCCCCACGTGCGTGGGGACGACGGAGCGCATCAGAGACCTTCATCGTTTGCTCACGGTTCACCCCCACGTGCGTGGGGACGACCACGCGTCGGGGTCATAGCCGTGTGTGACGTTCGGTTCACCCCCACGTGCGTGGGGACGACGGCATGATCTGCTCCATATCCAATTGCAACGACGGTTCACCCCCACGTGCGTGGGGACGACTCTCGCAATCCTCTCCATGTACGCGGCCCGCTCGGTTCACCCCCACGTGCGTGGGGACGACACCGTTCAACGTCATGGTCGAACAGCTCTACGCGGTTCACCCCCACGTGCGTGGGGACGACCTCGCGAGCGGCCGCAACCATCTCAGGGGTCACGGTTCACCCCCACGTGCGTGGGGACGACTTGGACCAATGAAATGCGCGCCCCGTGCGGAACGGTTCACCCCCACGTGCGTGGGGACGACGGCGGTTTCCTGGATAGGCTCGAGAATGTTTTCGGTTCACCCCCACGTGCGTGGGGACGACGCTCGCTCTGCCGAGCGCAACTCGTGCTTGTGCGGTTCACCCCCACGTGCGTGGGGACGACCGTTCGAGGAGCTACTAAACCGCACCGCGTGCCGGTTCACCCCCACGTGCGTGGGGACGACGGAATGAACCAGCCGCCCCCGGCCCACTCGAGCGGTTCACCCCCACGTGCGTGGGGACGACAGGTCACCGGGCGAAGTATCGCGCGCGAAGAACGGTTCACCCCCACGTGCGTGGGGACGACGTCATGTCCATCGCCGGCCAGACACTTGATGACCGGTTCACCCCCACGTGCGTGGGGACGACTTATCGCCGGCAGCAGTCGCGCTGAAACCTACCGGTTCACCCCCACGTGCGTGGGGACGACAACGTGGTGGAGTCAGAAATCAGAGAATACGCCGGTTCACCCCCACGTGCGTGGGGACGACGGTCCAATTTTTTTCACCGACACTGACCAATTCGGTTCACCCCCACGTGCGTGGGGACGACATCTTCGCCGGCACGACGAACGAGGACCACTACGGTTCACCCCCACGTGCGTGGGGACGACGTCCGCAACCATGCCGCCAAATGGCAAGGCGGCGGTTCACCCCCACGTGCGTGGGGACGACTCCCGGGCCGATGGGTCACGACACTGATAGCGCGGTTCACCCCCACGTGCGTGGGGACGACGCCAGGAACACGCTAGTAAAAGCCCAGAATTTCGGTTCACCCCCACGTGCGTGGGGACGACTCGCGGCGGCGCTGTTTGATCACGCGCGAGTACGGTTCACCCCCACGTGCGTGGGGACGACCCGGCACAAATCCGGGGTAGGGGCCCGCCGCAAGGTTCACCCCCACGTGCGTGGGGACGACCCCGACATCATCGACCCGGCCCTGCTTCGCCGCGGTTCACCCCCACGTGCGTGGGGACGACGTCTTCTTCTCGGGCGCAGCAGCCGGGGCGTCCGTCGGTTCACCCCCACGTGCGTGGGGACGACCGGTGTAGACATTACCGGTTTTGCAACGGGTACGGTTCACCCCCACGTGCGTGGGGACGACAGGCGGGTGGTGAAGCCCCAGCCGGCGGACAACGGTTCACCCCCACGTGCGTGGGGACGACGGCTCGAACTCGAAAGGAATGCCGAGATTGTACGGTTCACCCCCACGTGCGTGGGGACGACGGCCCCGCTTTTATTTTGGCCCGGAGTTGGGCCGGTTCACCCCCACGTGCGTGGGGACGACGTGAGCGGGACCGTGCCGAGGCCGTCGCCGTTCGGTTCACCCCCACGTGCGTGGGGACGACACGGTGCTCGGGGTTGCGGGTCAGGTCACGATCGGTTCACCCCCACGTGCGTGGGGACGACCTCGTACTCGAAGGAGTCGCCCTGATAGACCGCGGTTCACCCCCACGTGCGTGGGGACGACGCTCCACAGGGGGCGCACCCAAACCAGTTCGACGGTTCACCCCCACGTGCGTGGGGACGACCTCGATCGTGATGTCAATGATAGCGTCAGGGTCGGTTCACCCCCACGTGCGTGGGGACGACTCTAGTGACCTCCGGATTATGGCCAGCGTCCCCGGTTCACCCCCACGTGCGTGGGGACGACCGACTGACACTGCCCACCGCGCTCACGGGCGACGGTTCACCCCCACGTGCGTGGGGACGACGCACCTCACCTGGCGCCGTCTCGGGGGCGATCGGTTCACCCCCACGTGCGTGGGGACGACTGCTCCGCAGCGGCGTCCGCGGACCGCTTCCGCGGTTCACCCCCACGTGCGTGGGGACGACATTCGGCAACTCCACCGCTACGCGGAATACGGCGGTTCACCCCCACGTGCGTGGGGACGACGGTTGTTACCGCGGACGTCCTTGGAACCCTCCGGTTCACCCCCACGTGCGTGGGGACGACGCCATCTCCTCAGTGAACCCCCTCGTGAACCCCGGTTCACCCCCACGTGCGTGGGGACGACGCTGCCGATGGTTTTCCCGTCCGTAGGTTCCATCGGTTCACCCCCACGTGCGTGGGGACGACACCTTAGGGAGCGTGTCCGCCCAGACGCTTGTCGGTTCACCCCCACGTGCGTGGGGACGACTGGCGTCGCACGCGCTCATCGCGCGACGTCGCCGGTTCACCCCCACGTGCGTGGGGACGACGTTCCGGCGGCGCGGGGAGCGTCTCGCGCGATCGGTTCACCCCCACGTGCGTGGGGACGACTCCCACTGCCTCTAGGGCCGCTAACTTCATCGCGGTTCACCCCCACGTGCGTGGGGACGACGACGCCGAGCCAGACGTTTGGGAGGGGCCAAACCGGTTCACCCCCACGTGCGTGGGGACGACGCTCATAGGCGCATGGGGGAGACCGTTACGATCGGTTCACCCCCACGTGCGTGGGGACGACCCCACCGGGCGCACGATCGGCGAGGCGTTCGACGGTTCACCCCCACGTGCGTGGGGACGACTCTGTAGAAGGATCCGGCCGCGTAGAAGACTCCGGTTCACCCCCACGTGCGTGGGGACGACACTTAGAGATTACGCCTAGATAGCCCTTGTTCAAGCGCTCAAGGGTCATCGAAGGGTCGAATTCTCTCTTAGGCCTGATTCTCGAGGGGGCGGCGAATCAGCAATAGGCCTTCGTTTTCAAGGACCGAGCGACTGGGGTCACCGTCCGTCAGGATCGAGAACCCTTGTTCGTTTCTGGCGCGAAATACCATGACGGACGAACCACGGACATTCCGTGCACAAACCAGCTCCCAGAGCTTTTCTCGGACCCGTGCTGAGAGGGTTCCAACGAAGACTCCGGCTCGAACCTCCAACATCCATCGGGTGAGTTGCCCCCGGAGGCTTGCGGTCGCGCGCTCGACGATGATGACGGTCAAAACGGCACCCCCTTGATCTTGACGCTGGCGGCAGCCGGATCGATGTCCTCCTCGTAGGCATCGCCCTTCTCAAAGTCAGCTGATGCCTTGGCGATTCCGGGCCCCTCGGTGCGCTCATAGGTCGCGTAGTTGTGTCCACCCTCGGTTCTGGTCTCGTCAGGGTTCCAAAGCGCTCCCGGGGCATCGTCGGCGCCCTCGTGCTCCTCTCCTCGGTGGGCCACCATCTTCGCTTTCTCGGGAGCGAGGCCGATAGCCGTCTGGATGTCGGGCACGATTCGCTCCATGAGTCGGGCGGTCGTGAACAGCTCTCTGCAGATCTTGCGAACTCGAGACTCCAGGCCAGTTGAGCCGTCAGCCACGGCGCGAAATGCCGCGGGAACCGTGATTTCTGTCTTGTAGAGGTCTGCGATGTCGTAGACGAATGAGAGTTGCTTGCCGACGTGAAGGAATCCGAGCCCTGGACTAAAACCGGTCCCGACGATGGCCGCGTGACAGACTCCATACAGAGCTGCATTTGCTGAAGAAAGAGCGCGATTGACGGGATCCGCTGAAGACCAATTGCCTCGATCGTAGTTCCGCCCAGACCATTTCACGCCTGTCTCCTTTGCGAGCGAAGCGTAAGCGTCGCGCACCCTAGCCCCTTCTTTACCTCGGATCTGCTCGATGGTGAGCTCGTCGGACAAGCGCTCGGCAAAGCGCATGGTGTAAAGGCGTCGCACCACTTGGAGGTGGTCCTTTTTGGAGGCCCATGCCCTAGCTTGCGCCTCCAAGTGGTGCGCGCGGCGCGTTTCGCCGAGACCACTTGCGTAAAGGCGTGCGACCCCTTCACCGCACCAAACGATGGAACAGCCAGATTCAGCGAGAGCGCTAACCGCAGCGTGAGTGATCACCGAGCCAGGCCCGAGCATAAGGACCGAGATCGCGGCCGTGGGTACGGCGACTCGGCCCGTCTTATCTCTCAGCTCGATTGCGTAATCGGCCCGTTCCACGCGGACCTTGTCCGCATAGAGAAACGTCCAACTATCGGCAGTTCGAGGCAGCTGGGCCAGATCGGTGATCACCTTGGTTTGCATAGGTCTGTTCTCCTCCTAGAGCGGCGCGATGGAGAGCAAGCCGAAGCCGTACGCTTTCCCGGATCCGATCCCCTCCCTGAGTGCCGAAAGGAACGGCTCCAGCTGGGATACTTTTAGGATTCCTTCGAAGGTAGCGCCTCCGAATGTGACCCGTGTCCCCTCTCGCACTCCGTAAACCCGCTCCTGTTGGACGACGCGAACGGCATTCTCCCAGGATGTTCCGCTCGTCGCTGGGTCTAGGGAGAAGTCTGAATCTACGCCCGGTTCGAATCCGGCGCGGAGCGCCCGCCGAGAGAACCACTCGAAGAGATCAGTCATGTCCTTGAGCTCGACCCGCTTTCCGGGAGTGCTCGTGTGGGTGCGGAGGCGTTTCGTAGGATTCGCCGCGAGGCGAAAGCGGTAGCGTCCGCCTGGTCGTATTGACGCCAAGAGATCATCGAGCGAGCGGGTCTCGGGAGTCGTTCCCGGAAGAAGGTAGTTTTCGGGAAGTTTCGTCCAGTTCGGCCTGGCCTGGGATTGAATGATCACGATGGGGCGGCCGTCGCGGGTACGTTCGAGTCGGAAGAGTACCTGGTGCTGCCTGCGGGCGCTTTCGTACTGTCCGTCCTCGAAGCCGCTCATGACCCGCTGATGCATGGCGTGAGCGTTCGTGAGATCACGAGTGGCCGTCGGAGATCTCGGATCTAGCTGCAGTTTGCTGAGAAACATGGTTATCTCCTGGGAGTTCTGAAGAGCTGAGCCATTCAGTGGTGACGAAGCGCCGAGAGTGCTGGCGCGCGTACATTCGGAAAGACAGGGGATGGTCATTGCGTGGAGCTCCCGAGCTGGACTCCAAGACGCACCTCAGTTGTTCGGGAGGGGCCGCGCCGGTAATTCCGGCGCCTTGCCAGGGTGGCCGACAGAGCTGCGTGCGGAGGTCACCGCGTGCGACACCATCGAGGAGGATGGGTCTGTCGGGCGGGCAACTTCTTCGACCCAAGAAGGGCGTCCAATGAGGAGAACGGAGGGCGTGCTCGACGCGCGTGAGAAGCTCCAGATCCGAGCCCACGAGGGCGACGACGAAACATGCGTCCATCAAGTAGAAGCGCTCGGAAAGGACTGTGTCTTTGCTCCCGAAAACCGCGTGTTCTTGGCCTCGAAAGGTGCCCCCTCCCGCCGTGTGATAGTCACGGAGGATTCGGCCTTCTCGGTCTACGCGAACGCCCATCTTGAGGCTCGCGAGGGCCTGGAGGAGGTCATCGTCATCGCGACTCATCCCCAGGGCGCTCCCGACAAGTCCCAGGACTCCGCTCTTAGAGGGCTCGAAATCGGTGTCGCGATGAGCGAAACGACTCTGAGTGCCCCAGCTTTGCATGGGACCGCTGAGGAGGAGCAAGAGCCCCGCCTCTTTCTCGACTGGCGATGAAGACACGTCAGTTAGGCCCCTCTCGAAACGGCGCTGGATACGGCCTCGATCGCTTGAGCTAGGCTGCCATGAACGTTCGCCTGAACCGGACCCCAGTCGATGCCCTCCTCCGTCGAACAAGCGTGAAGATCCATAGGCGAGGGATACATCCGGACAACTTTCCCTAAGTGCTGGACCAGAGCCTGCACCGAGGGATGCACGAATCCGCCATTGGGTGTTGCAGGGACCGGGGCTTCAAAGGCATTCGCAAGGCTAAGGGGCTGCCCGGATTTTCTCACTGTGAATAGGACGAAGGAGGGCAGGGTGTTCGCTGCCATGCTGTTCTGTTTGCCCGACGGGCGCGCGACTGCGAATGCTTCAAGGAACGCTTTGACGGCTGCGTCTCGTAGCTCAAGCTGATCTGGGCCACCGAGGTTCTTGAGGAGCTCGTCAGTGTCGAGGGCTGCGTACCGATAGAAACACGCGGAGTTGAACTGAACTGTGCCCATCATGTCCGAACCTGTTTCGGAGTCGCTCTTCAGGTCGTCGATGGCTGTGAAAAAGTCGAACTCCATGGTGACGCGGTGTGTCGAGATCGCGTGGGCGACCTGACAAGCGGCGTCGACGTTCCATCCCGCCTCGTCCGCGATCATTCGCCCAAAAAGCGCTACCTCGGGTGCTCGCGACGCGTCACGAAGAGCTTCTGTCACGGCCTGACGCGCCTCCTTGGGGACTTCCGCAGCCTGCGCGGCCTTCTTGGCACTTTTCTTCTGCGCAGGTTTCTTAGAATCCGCGTCAGGGCTTGCCGTCTCGGAGACCTCAGGCGCGGCTGCACTCTGTAAGGCATCCCAGTGTTCGAGGGCGATAGCAGTGACCTGGTCAATCTTCCTTGCGGGGAGGTAGAGGAGGTACTGCGTTCGGAAGGTTTGGTCCTGACCTTCGACGGGGTCTGCCTTAATGTTGGCTCCCTGGAGCAGGGTGCGCACCACTTGGGCAGCGACTGCCGCCTCCTTCCCCTTTGAGACGAGCCGCTCGACGATCTGATCGACGATGCGCTTGGTTCGAACGGCTCGGTTGTCCTGGTCGAAGGAGCCGTTGAGGTCGAAGTATTGACGGACAGCTCGTTTGAAGCACTGGCTGGAGATGCGGGCTCTTCGAACTCCACCGAACTCGCAATCCTTCGGGCTGTTCGTGTCGTCTCGGTTGAGGTTGTGAGGGGGGAAGTTCTGGAGAATGTGGCATTCGATCTTCATGGTTCTTCTTTCGGTTGACAAGAAACGGGTGGTAAGTGCTCAGGAGGAGGGGCGGGCGCCTTGACCCCAGAAGTCCTGAGCCCAGCGGCGGCGAGGTGAGGTGTTGGTTGGGACGTCGTTAGCGTCCCAATAGAGGAGTGCATCGAGGATATCGGTCCACTTCAGCTTGATGCCCTGGGAAGCGACGAGGCTGATGCAGTGACGCAAGTGAACTGGGAGATCTTCGGAGTGGCTCTCAAGGAGTGCGACGAAGCGAGCTTCGGTACTGTCTCCGGGCTCCCTCCGGATGCGCAGGAGAGCCTCAGCGAGCGAAATGCCCTGCGCGAGTTCGGCCTTGTTTGACGGATGTAATCCGAAGAGGCACGCCGCACGGAGATAGGCGTCCTGAGCCTGGCGATAACGGGGTGCGTAGGGGATGACGAGAGGAAACACTCTTGCGAGCTCTCGAGGCTCCTCGGAGAGAGCGCGACGCAGCCGGGCGAGCGGGGCGCGATCACGCGTCGAGTTGTCGGCGAGTTCGGCGAGATGCCAGATGAACGTAGTGGCTTGGCTCAAGATACTGACTCCTGTGGGGCGTGAACGTCGGCAGCGGAGAGTTCAGCCTCCGCTAGGGAAATGAAGAGAGTGCGTCTTCCGGCGGAGAGCCCTCGTAGGGCGCGGGCAGAGTGGCCAATGGACAGCGCGGCCGTTTCGTATTCGCGGAGGACCGCCCGACGGATCTCGAACTGAAACCTGCGGGCCGCTTCTTCTCTCGACCGCCCCAGACTAAAAAGGAATTGGTCGAAGGCCGCCTTTAGTTGTGCCCAATAGCGAGGAATTGCCTGCGTGCTCGCAATGAGGTTCCGTACATCTTTGGTAGGTGGTTCTCGCCCTGCCGCCCCCAGGAATGTCTTGAGCGCGACGAACAGACCAGCGTTGAGTGCCTGCGCACCGCCTTCGCACTTCTTGATACTAGTCTGAAGGACCCTCAGAAGCGCTTCGTCGGTGAAAAGTTCGCGAGGAATGGCTACGGACTCACTGCGGCTGAGTAAGATCTTGGCCTGATCGGGTTCCTGGCCGTTGAGCTCGATGTTCAGGAATTCCCAGGGCTGAGTCGTATCGCGCGCCGCGAGCACGCGGACGGTTGTGGGCGCCTGGAACTCCCGATCCTCCGTGCTGCTGATTTGGCATAAGGCTTCTACGTCTCGCCAAAGTGCCCTGTCGGTCGAAAACCCGATCGGAAGCAAGCCGTGTTTCTGATGCCGCCGGTAGGCGCACATGGGATCGATGCGAGGGGCTTCGGTGACAGCTACCCCTTGGAGAAGGATGAAGGAATCCACCGCGCCGTCGGCGTCCGGTAGGAGCTGGATCCGGCGACTCTGCCACGTGTACCAATCCAGAAGCCCTCGGCAGGCTCTGCTCGACGCCTTGGGGGAAGGCTCGATCTCCCACACGGGAGCGTCGTCGGCCTGACTCGGAAAGCTTTGCGAGGGGTAGTTGATGAGATTGAAGACAAGCGTCTCGAAGAGGTTCGAACCCTGGATGAGAGCGACTGCGGATGAGCACACGGGGCCCGCTTTTGCTGATGTTGGGTCGCCGTTGTTGTTCGTGTCGCGGGTGAGAAGTCCTCCCGGATGGAACGCGTGCAGGGCCACCAGCCATCGCGCGGCTACTTGCGGGGGGATAGCGTAGGAGGCGTCGCTCGGACGGCTCTCGAACAGTTCTCTCGCTCCACCGTAAGACGACTGCTCAGCGATCATTTCACGAGCGGGCTTCTTGCCGCGCTCGTAGTTGGGACTTTGCTCGATGAGGTGCCCGATCTGGTAGAAGGGGTACTGGTCGTCGAAGAGGTCGAAACGCGACCTCCACTTTTCGAGGTACACCGAGAACGCCAGCTCGTCGAAACGGCCGACCTTGTAGAGACGTTCCCACTCCAGATCGCTCTTGGGTCCGACGACTCGGTGGACCAGGGCGAGGAGGAGTCGAGCGAGAGCCGCGCTTGTGAGAGGGGATTCGTTGGCTAGTGCTTGGAGTTCGTGGGCTCGGGCAACAAGATCCTGCAGTCCGAGCGACACGCGATCCCCGGACAGGGTTCGCGCGCCGATCCACGGTTCCGTGATGAGGTTGAAGTGAGCCATCGTCGTTCAAGCTCACCGAAAAAAGCCGCCGGGTGAGGACATGCTCCGCTGACGCGGTAACACCAACCGAAAGTACGGTTCACCCTCACGGGCGGCCGGGGTTGTCTTACCATCATCTTTACTCCAACGAGGAGAAGAGCGGCGCCTGCTATATATCCCTGAAATAAAAAAGAATTTGGTAGACACTTGGAACATAAAAGTACTTCCGTTTTGTGTTAATCCCGAATCTGCCATGTCGACTACGTAAGGCCGCCATGGCTCACGTCAAGGCGTCGACAGAAGAAAAAATCCCAGTTCCGGATCGATGGTCGCCGGCCCTTGGCCTTCCTCGAGCCGGAGGAGCCATTTGAAGCGCAGCGACGGGTTGGCCTTCCACTCCTCTGGCTGCGAGACCTGAGCGCCCAGCCGGCGCAGCCAGGAGGCGTCGAGCTTCAGCCCGTGTTCGAGGAGACGGCGTGTGTCTTGGAATGTCGCCGGACTCAGAGGAGCCGAGTGGGTGCCTTCACGGTCGAACCAGAGACGGCCGTCAGGGGTCTGCCAGAGGCAAATGATGTCCGCGGTCTCGTCGCCGAGTCTCGTCTGCGCTCGAAGGGTAGGGTGGAGGTTGCCAGATTCGTCCTCCTCGACGAGCGAGCCCAAGCTTCCGAACGCGTCGGAACTTTCAGCTTCGCTCGGCGCGAAGAAGAGGGAAGCTTGTGCTTGTTCCCAATCTTTCTCTCGACGCTTCTTGGCGCGTTCAGCGATCTCCTGGAGATGAGCGTGCAGCGAGGCATCGTCGAACGGATCCTGTTTCTCGCCGTAGACCCGCTCGATCCAAGTCTCAATTTCTCGGGGAATGGTGATGGCTTTCGTGCGCCGAAGCGGCTCCCACGTCCGGAGCAGGACGTCCTCATCGTAAACGGAAGCGATGCTCCTGAAGCTAGGGAGGCCATCGTGCAAGGGAGGCATGAGCACCCAAAGAGATGGACTATCGAAGGCGTTGGGCCGGGCGCGGTTGTGGCGGTGGAGTCGACCAGCTCGTTGCAGGAGGAGGTCGATAGGGGCGATGTCGGTGACCATCAGATCGAAGTCGAGATCGAGGCTTTGCTCCAAGACCTGAGTTCCGATCATGACAGCTCTCGGCGGGCGCTTGGGAGCCACGTCTTGGGGGCCAAAAAGGCGTTCCGCGAGCTTTTCTCGTTCCTGGCGGTCGATTCGGAGGAAGCGGGAGTGGAGGAGGTAGATATCAATAGGTTCGTCGGATGCTGCATTGAGCTCTCGAAGGGCAGTGAAGGCTTCCTGCGCTCTTTTTACGGTGTTGCAGATCCAGGCGACGCATCCTCCGGGGCGTGTTGCCTCAAAGATCTGGCGGGCGACGCTCTGCACGTCGTCATCGAGGTGTCGCAACTGGATTTGTTGCTCGGGGCGCGATGGAGTGGTGGCGACCGAGAGTGAAGCCGCGCGTGGAATGCCTGCGGTGATTCGGGGATAAGGAGCCTCCTCGAGCGAGGGTTGAGCTCCGAATGCCTCGAGCAGGGCGCGGCGGCGAGCTTTCGGGAGGGTTGCAGAGAGGATGACGACGGTGGCGTTCAGAGCGCTAAGCCACGCCACAAGGCGATCCAGGATCTCCGATGTGTAGGTGTCGTAGGCGTGGACCTCGTCGAGAACTACGGTTTTTCCGGCGAGTCCAAAGAGGCGAACGAACCCGTGCTTGACCCTCAGCGTGCCGAGTAACCCCTGGTCGATGGTCCCGACTGCAGTCTGGGCAATGAGGGCTCGTTTGTTCTGACAGAACCAGGTCTCTGCGACGACATGCCCTGATCGCTCGGAGCCTTCGGCGGTGTCATAGATCTCCTCGATTCGAAGAGGCGAAACCGTTTCACTGCGGGCCCTTTGCTTGAGATCCTGAAAACGTTCGGAGAGGGCGGCGTCTCCGTGAGTAAGAATGAGGCTGGTTGTGCCCCGAGTGTTGCGTGTCAGAAACTCCTCCACGCGCCGGAGCATCTGGTTTGAAGTGGCCTGCGTGGGTAGGCCGATGAAGAGTCCTCGTTGACCGAAGCGAGGCGCGAGCTTCTCCGCGATCAGGAGCGCCGCTTCGGTCTTGCCATCTCCCATGGTCGACTCGATCAGAATGATGGCTGGCTTGTCGAGGTCCTCGATGAGCCTGCTCGTGGCGGTCTGAAGAGATCGTGGCGGAAATGGAAAGAGTTCTTCGAACTCCCGCGGTGTTGCTCCGTTCCATGGCCGAAAACCAGCAGCATCTACTCGCTCACGAGCTCGGTCGAGCACTCGCCGTGCGTATTCCGAGTGCTCGACGGGGACGTGCTCGTATTGGAAAACGTCAGCGTCCGAACCGATCCAATCGGCAACGCAAGCTAACCCGGCCAGGGTAATGATAAGGCCAGGGGGCGGATATGGAACGTCTTCGGAAAGTGCCCAGGGAGGCAGGGGGGCGTTTTCACTCGCGATCAACGAGCTGATCACTCGAATGAGGTCCTCGCGAACCTCCTTCCAGGGGCCCTCTTCAAGGCTCGCGGTGTAGGTCTTGTCCAACATGGTGGAGACAAACTCCCCGTGATGGGACGCGACGGCGCGCGCGAGACCTCGCGCAACCTTTGGCGACAAAGGAGGAACACCAGGGACGCTGGGATTTGCAAGGAACTTGGCGAGGAGCGCAGTGCCTGTGACACCGTGGTGGGGCTGTGCCTCTTCTAGGACAAGCCCCGTTCCAACGAGAAGATCGGCTGAGCCTGCCCATTTGTGCTGAAAGCCCGGCGTGGCTTTGCCGAGATCATGCAAAGCGACGAGCAGCTTGACCCAGCGACGAGCGCCCTCTTCGCTGTCGAACGCCTGGGAAAGCACAGCTCGTGCTGCAGGGGACATGCGCTCCCATAGAACGTCGGCGACGCTCATGACGTCGATCATGTGGCAAATGAGGGGATGCCACTCGGGCCCAGAACTCCCTTCGGGTTTCTTGGCTTTACCCCAGAGGCGCCAACACGCAGCGGGGGCGACGTTCGACGACGAGGTCATTGAGCACATCTCCCCACCACTCCCTCGACCCCTTCCACCCGGCTCCCCCGAACAAAACGATTGGGCGAGCGTATACCGAACGCGAGGTTGAGAAAATGACCATTTGAAATTCGTGTGCGGATTTCTCGGGGGCCGCAAAATGTGCGCGACATTGTCCGGCGTGAGACAAAAAACGACAGTCTACGGCGTTCGCCGCGAATCGGACGTAAGTCCGAACGAAGAGGCGAGCTCGTTTGATGCTGAAGAATGAGAGAGGGGAGCGTCATGGGGCGAAGGGTCAGGAGTCGGGGGTGGCGTGATGTGGCGTTGCGGCGGAAGCCGCGCGACAGAAGCGGGCGAAGCGAGGGTGGTCGCTGACGGGCCCGGAGGTGCGCAGAGAGGCGAGACGCCGGGAAGAAGAACCTCCCAGCGTTTGCTCACGGTGCCCTCTCCATTGGTGTCGACGCCGCCAGATCGAGGCCGGCCATGCGCTCGACCTCGCTCGGAGGGAGCGGACCCTTTGCGGGCTTCTCGCCTCCATCGATGAACCAGTTGTGAGTAGCCATGCGCAATGAATACGCGCACGAACCGTGAGTCTTCTACGATGGGTTTGTTCAGCGGGACATATGTTGTCCGAGCAGCGGACCGTGGAGGCGCCGGTGAGCCCGTGCTCGGTTAGAAAATGTCAGAGCATCCGTCGCGCGGCCAGAAGGAGGCTTGACGAGGGCAGGAGAACTCGTCCGCCGCGCGGAGCGCGGACGATTGTCCCCCGGGCGCCCCCCCTCACTCCGCCACAAACTCGACGCTCTCGACGACTTCTCCGTCGAGCCTGACTTCGGCGCGCCATTCGCCAGGATCGGCGATGACTTCCCACCAGCGCATGTAGTGGCGCTCGCTGCCGTCGAAGACGTAGGAGGGGAGAGAAAAGCCGAGAGTATTGCTTCGATAGAAGCTGACCTGTTCGACGACGTCGGGGGTTGCTCCGCCGGTGATGACGGAGAGGCCGAAGGGAGAGCCGGAGGGGAGGCGGGTCGGGCTCGGGGGAGCGCTCGTGACACCTTCGACGGAAGAGAAGGGCCCGAGGGAGAGGATGACCTCCATGACCTTTACGGGAGCGTCGTAGGGCGGGGGCTCGCGCCAGAGACCCGCGAGGAAAGGATCGACGAGGGGGCCGCCAGGCTCGTTGTACATCTCGAGGTGGAGATGAGGAGAGTGTGAACAGCCCGAGCTGCCGACTTCGCCGAGTTTTTGGCCTGTGGCGACCTTGTCGCCGACCTCGACGGTGATCGAGTTCGTTCGGAAATGGAGATAACGGGCCTCTCGACCGTCCGCTTGAACGAGAGTGACGCTGTTCGCGACAGCGGTGCAGCCGTCGACGCTCGCGATCGTGTTTCGATCGGGCTCGCCGTCGTGGACATACGTGACGGTTCCCGGAGCGACAGCGTAGATCGGGATCCCTTTGTCCATCGCGCGGAAGCTCGCGATGGCGATGTCGACGCCGAGGTGACCGTTGTAAGCGCGGCTTCCGTTCTTGTAGTCGCGGATGCCCCCAGTTGGATCGAGGTCGACGTAGTTCGCAATGGTCCACTCGCGCGAGAGCTCACCGACCAGCGGCCACTCGAGGACACACTCACCGTCACAAGTCGTCGCTCCCGCCGCGCCCCCCGTCGCTCCGCCGGAGCCGTCGCCGCCTGAGCTTGTTCCTCCGTCCGCCGTGCTCGCGCCTCCGCTCGCCGCGGCTCCACTCGAGGACCCGCCGCTCTCTCCGCTGCCCCCGCTTGCGGTTCCTCCTGCTGCTGGCTCAGCGCCGCCGACTCCTCCTGTCGCTCGGGCGCCTCCCGAGGAGCTCATGCCTCCCGAGCCGCCGCTCGCTATCGCTCCCCCTGAGCCCTCCGCGCTTCCACCCGCAGAGCTCCCACCGCTCTCGGCGCCCGGGGACCCACCCGTGCCGTAGTAGGGCGGATCGCTCGCGGGACTGCACCCGAGGAAGAGCAGGCCGAGGGCACCCCAGCGCATTCCCCGCGCCCCCAACTCCAAAGCGGCCGCCCTCATCGCGGAGAGTCTAGGGCAGGGGCCCATCGGGCGCGATGGGCACCGCCAGGAAGGCAGAGCCGAGCTGGGTTCACCGCCTCGGGCGGGAGGACAATAGCCTCAAAAACGAAGGGCGACCCTTGTGAGGTCGCCCTGAGTTCGTCTTTTTCCGTTACGTTATAGTGGGTGCCCAGAGACGGAGTTGAACCGCCGACACGAGGATTTTCAATCCTCTGCTCTACCAACTGAGCTATCTGGGCGGAGGTCTCGGGCTAGCGACGCTAGCCTCGGGACCGGGGGGCCCCTCAGTCGTCCACTCCGGGAAGGAGGAGTGAAGACCTGCCGGCCGAAAGTCGGGCGGCGCGGGAGCCGGCTTGAACCGGGGAGGTTCGAACCGGGGGCAGCCTCTTAACCTAGGCGTGGGGGGCGTCGCAAGAGAAACTCGCTTCTTGGTGAAGAGAGTTTGTTCGGAGGGGGGAGCGTGCCTGTCACTTTTCGGCAGAACGCGGAAAAAGGCCCATTGTGGGCTGGGCCCGTGGGACCGGAGACAGGCCCTCTGCGTCGTCCTACGCTCAAGTGATGCGAAAGCGTTTGTGGGGAACGTTGCTGGTCGGCACGGTTGCGCTCGGCGGAGGTGTGGCGCTTGCGATGAGACCCCCGGCGGTCCCAGTCGCGCATCCTCAGGCGGGCCCCATCAAACAGACAGTCGTCGTGAGCGGGCAGGTGATGCCCCCGTCGGAGATCCGCTTGGCCTCTCTCGTTGCGAGCACAGCAAAGGAGGTCCTCGTCGACGAAGGTGACACGGTGACGGCGGGTCAGGTCCTCGTTGTGCTCGATGATGAAGACGCTCGCGCAGGGGTTGCGCAGGCGGAGGCCCAGCTCGCGTCCGCGAAGGCGGGCCGCGTGACCTGGGCGAAGCTGAACGCACCACAAGCGGAGGCCGATCTCCGGCGCGCCGAGGCGAACCTCGAGGACGCGCGGCGCCGTTTGGCTCGCGAAAAGAGCCTCTTTCAAGCAGGCGCGACCACGGAGGCGTCGCTCGAGGACGCGAAGACGGCCGAGCAGCTCGCCGTGACTCAAAGGGACGCGGCGGTGCTCCAGGTGCGCGCGGCCGAAGCAGGCGGCAGCCAAAGTCAGACAGCCCAAGCCAACGTCGCGCTCGCTCAGGCGCAGCTCGAGCGCGCGAAGGTCCAGCTCGCGCGGCACGTCGTGCGTTCACCGACGGACGGCGTCGTCATCACGCGCATGGTCGAGCCCGGCGACGCCGTCATGAGCGGCTCGAATCTGTTCTTGCTCTCGTCCACAGGTCAGACGCGCTTGCGCGTCGAGCCCGATGAGCGGAGCCTCGCGCTGCTCGCCGTAGGTCAAACGGCGATCGCATCCGCGGAGGCTTTTCCGAACGACAAGTTCGAGGCAAAGGTCGCCTATATTGCGCCCGCCATCGACGCTTCCCGCGGCACCGTGGAGGTCCGCCTCGTGGTCGCGAATCCTCCGGAGTTCCTCCGCCACAACATGACCATCTCCGTCGAGATCACTGTTGCTGCGAAAGAACAGACTCTCACGGTTCCTCGTCAAAGTGTTCTCGCGGAGAAGAGGGAGCCCCACGTCCTCGTCTTCCAAGGAGGCCGCGCCGAGAAGCGCCCTGTCTCTCTCGGCCTGCTCGGAGAAGAGTTCGTCGAGATTCGCGAGGGACTTTCGCCCGAAGACCTCGTCGTCGTGGCGCCACCGGGGACGGTCGCGCCTGGGGAGGCGATGCGGGGTGACGTGGTCGCGCCGCGGGGATAACCATGGACCTTGGCTGGTTTTTGGCGCTCAAGTTCCTGAAGGAATACCGCGCCCAGTCCCTCCTCACGATCTCGGCCGTCGCGGTCGGGGTCTCGGTCATGATCTTCCTCTCCGCGCTCATCAGCGGCCTCCAGGGGAGCCTGATCCGTCAGACTCTCGGCAGCCAAGCGCACATCACCGTGCAGCCCGCCGAAGAGGTCGCTCGGCCTCAGCTCGAGGGACCGGGCCTCATGCGCCGCATCGAACAGCCGGAGCAGCGGTTCCTCTCGATCGAAGGCTGGCAGAGCACGAGCAATCGGCTGCGGCGTGACCCGGGGGTCGTCGAGGTGGCCACGGGAGTTTCGGGCAACGCCTCGGCCCTTCGCGGCAGCGCTGAGCGACCCGTGATCGTCTACGGCTTCGATCCTGATGAGTTCAATCGCGTCATCGACGTGCGCTCGCGCGTCGTCGCCGGTCGTCATGAGCCGAGCGGCTCGGAGGTCTTGATCGGCGTCGAGCTCGCTCGGGATCTCGGCATCGGCGTCGGGGATCAGGTTCGCTTGCGCACCCAGACAGCTTCGGAGACCCTCGTCACCGTCGCGGGCCTCTTCGATCTCGGCAGCCAACAGGTCAATCAACGCTGGGCGATCCTGAGCTTGCGCGGGGCGCAATCGCTGCTGGCTCTGCCCGGGGGCGCGAACATTTTTTTCATTCGCGTGCACAAGATCTTCGACGCTGAGAAGATCGCTCAGCGCATGGAGGCGCAGACCGGGCTGCTCGTCGACTCCTGGATGAAGACGAATCAACAGCTCCTCGTCGCGCTCAAGAGCCAATCGAGCTCCAGCTACACGATCCAGTTCTTCGTCTTCCTCGCCGTTGCCATGGGTATCGCTTCGGTGCTCGTCGTCTCCGTCGTTCAGCGTACGCGCGAGATCGGCATCTTGCGCGCCATGGGCATCAAACGTTCCACGATCTTCATGCTCTTCGTCATGCAAGGAGTGGTGATCGGCCTCTCGGGTTCGATCGTGGGGGCCTTCATGGGCTCAGGGCTTGCGAGCATGTTCGCGCGCATCGCCAAGGCACCCGACGGGTCGCCGACGTTCCCGGTCGACCTCACCCCGAACCTCTTCCTCGCCGCGGCCGGTGCGGCGACGATCACTGGTATGCTCGCGGCGGCGCTCCCGGCGCGGCGCGCGGCCCGACTCGATCCGGTGGAGGCGATTCGCCATGCCTGAGGTCGAAGACACTTCGCCGCCGCTCCTCGAGCTGCGCGATCTGCGCAAGAGCTACGGGGACAAGATCAAGACCGAGGTCCTCCACGGCATCAACCTGTCTTTTGGGTCCGGTGAGTTCACCGCCATCATTGGCCCTTCCGGCTCCGGGAAGAGCACGCTCCTGAACCAAATTGGGCTCTTGGATCGGCCGACCTCGGGCAGCGTGCTCGTCCAAGGGAAGAAGACCGAAGACCTCTCGGAGGAAGAGCTCACGACTCTGCGCGGGCGCACCCTCGGCTTCATCTTTCAGTTCCATCATCTGATCAGCGCGCTCACCGTGACCGAAAACGTCCTCATGCCTCTCTGGCTGAGTGGACTCCGGGATCGGGAGGTCGCCGAAAAGGCGGCGAAAGAAGCCTTGGCCCACGTCGGACTCGAGGAGAAGGCCCACGTGCGCGCCGACGAGCTCTCAGGCGGACAACAGCAGCGCGTCGCGATCGCTCGCGCTCTCATCCACCACCCGGCGATCATTCTCGCGGACGAACCGACGGGGAACCTCGACTCGAAAACGGCGGACAGCGTGTTCAGCTTGATGCGCAGGTTCAACGCCGAGCTCGGGACGACCTTCCTGATCGTCACCCACGATCCGCGGATGGCCGAGCGCTGCGACCGGGTCATTCGCATCGAAGACGGGGTCGTCGCGTCTGATTCCTGGAGACCGAAGGGCGGCTAGGGGCTCCGGAGCCGACAGCGGGCGGTCCGCAGAGGGCGTCCGGGGGGCTCCGAGAGGGCGCGAAATTTGCGGTCCGGGCGCTGAATGAGGTGGCGGTGCGGCGTTCGGCGAGGGAGCACTCCTTCATCGGGCGAGGGCGGTGCCGTAAGGGGAGGGAGCGCCCTCAGGACTTTCGGTCGGCGCTTCGGTAAACAAAAACAAGCGGTGCGACTATGGATGATGGCGAGCTGAACCTTGGTTCTCTGCGCAACCCCTACCTGACGGAGGCCTACTTTCAGCAGCTCCTCCAGAAAGCCGTCGTCGCTGGGGCAAGGGACGTGCACCTCAAGGTCGGTCAACCGCCCGGCGCGCGCGTGCGCTCCGATCTGATCTTCTTCCGACTCGAGCCGCTCACCCCCGAGAACACCGAGGCCTGCGCTCGTCACCTCATCTACGATCAGGCCGTCCTCGATAACCTGCGCACTCTCAAAGAGTACGACACCTCTTACGAAGTTCCGGGCCTCGGTCGCTTCCGCGTCAACATCTACCGTCAGCGCTCGAGCCTCGCGATCGTGATGCGCGTTGTTCCTGACCAAGTGCCGACGCTGGAGGAGCTTGGTGCGCCTCAGGTTTGCAAGATGCTCGCTGAAAAGGAGCGCGGGATGGTGCTCTGCGTCGGCGCAGCCGGAAACGGCAAGAGCAGCACGCTCGCGGCCATGATTGGGTACATGAACCAGAACCTGTCGCGCCACATCGTGACCATCGAAGATCCGATCGAGTTCGTGCATCGCGATCAGAAGTGCTCGGTGAGTCAAAGGGAGGTCGGCCATGACACGAAGAGCTTCGCGAGCGCGCTCCGTGCGGCCCTGCGCCAAGATCCGGACGTCATTCACGTCGGTGAGATCCGCGATCAGGAGACGATGAAGATTGCTCTCGAGGCCGCGGAGACAGGCCACCTCGTGCTCTCGACGCTGCACACTCCGGACGTCGCGCGCACCATGAACCGCGTCATGTCCCTCATGGAGGAGCAGGGCTCGGACGTCCGGGAGCGACTCGGCGACGCCCTCCAGGGCATCATCGCCCAGCGCCTGCTCCCGCGAGCGGAGGGGAAGGGGGTCGCCCTTGCTGCCGAGGTGCTCATCGCGACAGGCTCAGTGAAAGAGTCGATCCGGAGGCCCCAGGGGAACCCTTCCCTGAAGGAGCTGATGACCGGTGGCGCCGATATGTATGGCATGCAGACCTTCGAGATGGCGATTCGCCAGCTCGCCGGGCGTCGGATCATCAGCGCCGAGGTGGCCAAGGCGGCCCTCTCCGGCTAAGACCCGGACCCCATGAACGCCCCCCTGAACCCAGGATCGCCCGCCGAAGGCGGCGTCATCCGGCACGATTGGACCCTCGAAGAGGCGCGCGCTCTTTATGATCTGCCGCTCTTCGAGCTCGTGGACCGCGCTCGCGCGGTGCACCTCCGCTATCACCCCCGAGACGAGGTCCAGCTCTGCACGCTCCTCAGCGTCAAGACCGGTGGCTGTCCGGAAGACTGTGCCTATTGCCCCCAGTCTTCCCATCATCAGGCGGTTCCGGGCGAGAAGATGCTCAACGTTGGTGAGGTGCTCGAGGCGGCCGGCCGAGCCAAAGATGCCGGCGCGACGCGCTTCTGCATGGGCGCGGCTTGGCGTCAGGTGAAAGACGGTCCGGCGTTCGATCGCGTGCTCGAGATGGTGCGCGGAGTGAAAGGGATGGGCCTCGAAGCCTGTGTCACGCTCGGCATGCTCACCGAGGATCAGGCGCGCCGCCTCAAGGAAGCTGGACTCGACGCCTACAATCACAATCTCGACACGAGCCCTGATTTCTACCGTTCGATCATCCGCACTCGCGAGTTTGATGACCGTCTCCGCACGCTCAAGAACGTGCGCGAGGCCGGCATTACCGTCTGCTCTGGTGGCATCATCGGCATGGGGGAAGGGCCGAATGACCGCTGCGCGATGCTCCGCGAGCTCGCGAACCTGGATCCGCATCCGGAGAGCGTTCCGGTGAACGCGCTCGTCCGAGTTCCGGGAACGCCGCTCGAGAGCTTGCCGCCGATCGATCCGACGGATCTCGTGCGCATGGTGGCTTTGGCTCGGCTCATGATGCCGCGCTCGAAGGTGCGCCTGAGCGCGGGACGCACAGAGCTCACCCGTGAGGCACAGCTCTTCTGTCTCTACGCAGGTGCGAACAGCATCTTCTACGGAGACCGACTGCTCACCACGCCGAATCCGGACGTCACCGACGACACCTCGCTCATCGAGGCCGCCGGCCTTCGTCCTCAGGCCCCCGTCGCCTGAAGCCAGAGCTCGAGGCGTCAAAGCGAGCACTCGGGGTTCCGGGTGCTCGCCCCCCGGGGACGCCCTTAGACCCGGCGCCGGATCAGCCGACCACTGAGACCGAAAATCCCGGCGAGACCGAGCAGCAGCCCGAGACCCGAAGGAGCGCCCGGCCCGCCGGTCGCGGTTTGGCAGCCAGCGCCGGAGCCCACGCCGTTACAGGCGTCTTTGATGTCGTCGTCTTCGGGGTGGCACTCCGCCGAGTAGCCGCGCCGCGGCTCACAACTCTCTCCGCCCGGGAGCTCCCGGTCTCGGGGGTACGCGGCGCAGATGGCTGCTTGGTCGTCGGGCTCCAGGGTGCGCGCGTGGGTCTCTCCGGGCTGGTAGGCGAAGTACATGGTCGCGTCCTCGTTCGGAGAGTGATCGAAGCCGAGGAAATGCCCGGCTTCGTGGGTGATGATGGACTTGAGATCGATGATCGGGGCCTGATTCGGCAGGGTAAAATGGGCCTGATCCGAGTTCAGCTCCACGTCTGCGTCGTAGAGCAGGCCCGATTGGACCGAGAAGTTCACGGTCGTGACCGCGAGAGCCGACGAATCAAAGCCACTGCCGCTCCCGCCCGCGTCGCTCCCGGTCCAGTTTCGGTCCCGGAACATCCAGATGTTCGCGTTGCCGGTGCAGCGGTTGTATTCGCTCACTCCGCACTCAGCCATGCCGTAGTTCTCGACACGCAGAGAAGGCGTCGAGCCGTCGCTGCAGGTCGAGCTCGTCCAGGCGGCGAAGGCCTCTTCGATGAGCGCTGTGAGATCGTCGGCGCTGATATGGCGCTTGAGAGAGCCGTCTTTCTGGACCGCGAAGGAGACGCAGGAGCTCGGCCAGGCGATCGGCTTGCCGTTGGTGTCGCAGCCATTGTCATCACGGATGCAGCAGTCCTCCGGATGCTGCGCGCAGCTCCAGCTCGGCTCACAGGTCGTCGTGCGACAATAAGCGAAGCTCTGCTCGCTCCACAGGAGCGCGAACGTCAGGGACCGAAGGCCCTGCGCGAGGGATTTTTTCGTCATCGGGCGGCCCCTCGGATGAGTCTCGCGCTCTCGCTCAGGCTCTTTCCAGCGAGCTCATCGACAGCCAGGGGGCCGACGCCGGGGCGCCGGATGAGATGAGGCAGGTTTCGATTCGGGCGAAGAGGACGCGCGCGATCGGTGCCGTCGACCTCGTAGGAACCCTGAGCCATGCCGATCACGCGGCGATGGAAGCCGATGCCGTGACCCGCTTGGTCTCGTCCCAAGAACACTACCACTGGAACTCCCGGCGGCAGGACAGCCTCGCCATGAACCTTCTGACCAAGATCTCCCACGCGACCGCCGAGCGTCATCGTGATGTGCTCGGAGGGGCTCGAGCCGCCTGTCAGCTTTTCGACCTCGAGCAGGCGCGTGAGCGTCACGATGCGCTTGGTGCCGGCCACCTCCGCCCACATGCATTCGCTGGCAACCGGTTCGCAGACGGCCACCCGATCACTCCGGCCTACGAGCTCGGCGAGCGTGAGTCCAGTGAGGGCGCTTGCGTCGGCCTCTTCGGGCCAGAGGAGAGGAAGACCCAAGGCGGCCACTTGTGCCAAGAAAGTCCTGCGTTCCAGCATGGTTAACGCGAACCTTAGCACGCGTCGTTCCGAGGCCCTCGGCCCAGAAGGGGTCCGACGGGGGATCCAGGTGACTTTTTTGTCACCGCTGAGCGAAAATTCCTCTTCCCATTAGGAAAATGACCATAGGTTGCCCCCCCGGGGCCGGGGGCCGCGCAAGGGGCCCCGCGCTCCCTCGGAGCAGAGCGGGGGCTCCCTCGACACATCCCGGAAACATAACCCCGTTGCGCGACCGCACTGCCCCGTCGGCGCGCGATGGCCATCTCGACAGGTACCCGGTCTCACGCCACATCCTTCCTCTGCGCGGCGTCTGGGCGCGCCTTTTTTGCGTGTCGCTTTAGAAGCGCCCCGCAAATCACGCTATAGAGCCCCTTGGAGCGGGCCGTTAGAACCCGGAAATGGGCCGCGCTTCCACTCTGAAAGCTCCGATGATCGAAGTCGCCCCCCAGCCCTCCGCTGCTTCTTTGGATATTCAGCCAACGTCCCCGACGCTCGCGAGCGAGATCAAGATCTACCTCAAGCGCCACACCGAGACCGTGGGTGCATTGATCGAAGCGGGTCGGAGCGAAGCGGGCACGCCTGCGAGCGAACAGTGGGCGCGGGTGTTCGATGGGCTACTGAGCTCTTTGTTTTGCGCAGTGCGCGCCAAACACGGTGACGAGAGGCTCTTCGGAGGTCTCGCCCTCGCGGCTGTCGGCAGTTATGGCCGAGGCGGCCTCGGATTCCGCTCCGATCTCGACGTGCGCCTGCTCTGCCAAACGCCGAAAAAGGCGGCTCCGATCGCGGAAGCGCTCCTCTACCCGCTCTGGGACGCGGGCCTCCAGGTCGGTCATCAAGTCATCACCGCCAGCGAGACCATCAACCTGGCTCGCACGGACATGGCCACGGCCACGACGCTGCTCGATTGGCGTCACATCGTCGGCGACCCTGAGGCCAGTAACAAACTTCAAGCCCAGGCCTTCAGCACCATCTTCGCCCCCGCGCAGATCCGAAACTTCCTCGCCATGCTCGAGCACCAGTCGAACGAGCGCTGGCTTCGGTTCGGTGACTCCGTTTACCTGCTCGAGCCCGACATCAAAAATGGCCAAGGTGGCACGCGGGATCTCGACGTTGTCCAGTGGACGGCGTTTTCGCGTTGGCGCGTAAAAAGTCTCAAGGCCCTCGTCAATATTGGCGTGCTCTTGCCGCGGGAACACGAACAGCTCGAGGATGCCCGCGCGTTTCTGATGCGTGTGCGCAATGTTCTCCACTATAACTCGCGTCGGCGCACCGATCGGCTCGGTTTCGAACAACAGGAGCTCGTGGCGCAGCGCATGGGATACGGGACGGGAGGTCCCGCGTGTGAGCGCATGATGAGCGAATATTATCGCCATGCGCGCGTGATCGCGAACCTCCACGACACTCTGCTTCGCCGTGCGGTTCCGCCCGAGGGACGTCGCCGCGAAGTCAGTCTTGGCAACGGGCTCATCTCGGTCGGCGATGCGATTGGCCTCGAGGACCCGCACCAGCTCCACGCCGAGCCCACTCTCGCGCTTCGGCTTTACTGGGAGGCGGTCCACCGGGACATGGGCGTCACTCCTGGGTCCCGCGACGCGGTCGCCCGGGTCACCCAGAATGAGGAGTTCTGCGAGCGGCTCCGGGAGAGTGAGGAGGCGGCGCGCCTGTTCCGGCGCCTCGTTCGCTCAGCGCGCAGCGTCAAGTTCAAGAAGAACTCCCTGCTCACCGAGCTCCACGAGGTCGGAATTCTCCTCGCGATGATCCCGGAGTTTGCGCCGGTGGTCGGGCGGGTGCATCACGACATTTATCACGTCTACACCGTCGACGTGCACTCGATCGCAGCCGTCGATCGAATGCGCGCGCTGGCTCGCGGTGAGCTCACCCGCGAACATCCGCTCGCCTCGCGGCTTGCTGTCGAAATGGCCCGGCCCCACGTCGTCTTCATGGCTGCGTTGCTCCACGACATTGGGAAGGACGTTGGCGGTAAGGCGCACTCGGAGCGCGGAGCGGACCTCTCCGGAGTCATCCTGAAGAGGCTCGGGGTCCAGGAGCACGACATCGTCGAGATCCAACACCTCGTGCAGCAGCACCTCCGCATGTACCACGTCGCTTCGCGGCGTGACCTCGACGATCCGAAGACCATCGAAGACTTCGCGAACGACGTGCACGGCACCGAAGGGCTCCGTGAGCTCTACCTGCTCACCATCTGTGACGTCTCGACCACGAGCCCGACCGCGCTCACCAGCTGGAAAGATCGCATGCTCGCTGAGCTTTACGGGCGCACGCTCGTCGCCTTCGAAGGGCAGCCGAGCCGCTCTCAGTCGCGCGCCGAAGGACTCCGGGACGCCGCCCGCGCCCTTTGTCCCGACGAAGGCGAAAAGGCCTTCTTGGACCATTTCCTCCGCGTCGTACCTGAGCGGTACATCTATGCGAACGAGCCCGCGGGCATCGTCAAACACTGCCGCTTTGCTCGTCAATCGCAGACCCGTCGCTTCATGGTCGGGCTCCTCACGCGCGACGATCCTTACATCGAGGTCGGCTTTGTCACCGAAGATCGTCCGGGTACGCTCGCGACCATCACGGCGGCCCTCGCCGCCAATCGCATCAAGGTGATCGGCGCTCAGCTCTACGGCTGGACCGATCAGCACGGTCGCCGCTGCGTTCTCGATACTTTTTGGGTTCGGCTCGGCGACAGTCTCGCGGCCATCGAGCGCACCTTGAAGCGCGTTGAGGCCGATCTGGAGAAGCTGCTCGCTGGCGAGCTGAGTCCGAGCGAGCTGCTCGAGAGCCGCGAACAGAGCCGAGTGAGCGATCGTCCGGCTCCCGGTGTCCAGACAGCGATCACCATCGACAATCATTCCGCCTCCTCTCACACCATCATCGAGGTCATCGCCCAAGATCGGCTCGGCTTGCTCCACCGCCTGGCGCAGACGCTCACGGAACAGGGCGTCGAGATTGCCCTTGCGAAGATCAACACCGAAGGCAACGCGGTCGCCGACGTCTTTTATGTGACCGACCACGAAGGCGGAAAAATTTCGGACGAGGCGAAGTTGGCCGAGCTCCATGAGCAGCTCGAAATCGCCGCGACGCGCCCGGCGGCGTCTTGAGTCCTTGGGACTCGGGTTCTTCGGGCCGAGGCGGGGGGAACTTCCTCGCTTCGGCAAGTCGGGCTATGAGCCGTTTGCCATGAAGACGATGTTAGGACGGCGGAGCTCGCGTGCGGTTTTGGTTTTGGTGCTGGGAGCGCTCGCCGGCTGTGGAGGAGCGAAGTCGGAACCTCGCGAGCCGGAGCCCGCTTCGAGCGCGAGTGGTCCCGCGGTCGCGCCTGCGTCCTCGGAGAAGGTGAAGCAGGGGCGCGACCTACTCACAGCGCGCAAGTTCGAAGAAGCCAGTCAAATCCTCGCCGAGGCCCGTCAGGACAAGCCGAACGATCCTCAGGCTGCTTATTATCATGGCGTCGCGCTGGAAGGTCTCGGCGAGACGGAGGCTGCGAAGGCCGCTTATGAGCGCGCGCTCGAGCTCGACGGCGCGCTGCTCGAAGCGAGCCAGAATCTCTCGGCGCTGCTCCTTGAACAGGACAGCGCGGAGCAGGCGCTCGCCGTCGCGGACGCCGGGCTGAAAAATGCGCCGAAGGATCCGGGTCTTCTCGCCAATCGCGCTCTCGCGCTCGGAGCGCTCGGCTCCGATGAAGCGGAGAGGGCTTTTGAGACCGCGCTCGCCGCGCGCTCGGGCGACGGCTGGCTCCGGTATTACTACGCGGGCGTCCTGACGCTCCACGAGAAGAACGACGCGGCCACAGCTGAGCTGAAGAAGATCTCGAGCGACGCGCTCAAGGACGCGGATCTCTTGATCGCGGTGAGTGAGCTCTACGGAGTGCTCAAGGATTTTCCGAGCTGCGTGCAGCTCTTCGATCGAGCCCTCTCGGAGAAGAGCTCCGCGGAGCTCCTGGTGCGGCGCGGCCGCTGCAAGCTGGGGACCAAGGATCTGAGCGGAGCGGAGGCGGACTTCCGCCGGGCGACGACGGAGTCGCCGGAAGATCCGATGGGCTATTTTTACCTGGGCAAGCACCTCGTCGCGCAGGGGAAGGCCGCCGAGGGCAAGAAGGCGCTCACGCGCGCGGTCGAGCTGGGGCCCGAGACGCCTTTCGGGAAACAGGCGAAGGCCGCTCTGTCAGGGAAGTGATTTCTCGCAAGTGAGCTCTTGAGGAGAGCGTTCGCGGAGGCGAGGGCGGCTGAAGGCTCTTTTGGGCTCTGGCGTGGGCAGGCGGGCCGGGGCCAGAAAAGAAGAGCTCAGAGAATGACTTCGAGGATCCGGTCGAGTTCGTCGAGGCTCGAGTACTTGATGACTAACGTTCCGGTTCCGTCTTTGTCCTGGACTTCGCAGCGGGTGCCGAGGCGCTGTTCTAGGCGCTTCTCGAGATCGCGGATGCCGGGAGACTTCTGTTTGCCGCCCTTTGCGTCCTTCTTTCCGGACGCGCCGCCTTTGGCCTGACGCACCAGGTCTTCGGTCTGACGTACGCTGAGGCGGCCGCGGAGAACTCGATCTGCGAGCTCCTTCATCTTGGTGTCGCTCTCGACGCCGAGCAGCGCGCGACCGTGGCCTTCGCTGAGCTCACCGGAGACGACCTTGTCGCGGATCGACTCGGGCAGGCGAAGGAGGCGGAGCGAGTTGGCGATCGTGGAGCGATCTTTGCCGATGCGCTCGGCGAGCTTCTCCTGGGTATAGCCGTGCTCTTTGATGAGGCGGTCGAGAGCTTCCGCGAGCTCGATCGGGTCGAGATCTTCGCGCTGGACGTTCTCGATGATGGCGAGCTCGAAGGCGTTCTTCCCGGAGACCTCGTGGACGACGACGAGGGCCTCTTTGAGCCCGGCGCGCTGGCAGGCGCGCCAGCGGCGTTCACCGGCGATCAGCTCAAACTGGTCATTGCCCTTGCGGCGAACGACGAGCGGCTCGAGCAGGCCGTGCTCGCGGATCGAGGCGGCGAGCTCGTCGAGCCGAGCGTTATCGAAGTGTTGGCGCGGCTGGCCGACCTGGGGAATGATGCGCTCGAGGGGACACGAAAAGACGTTGCCCTCGTAGGCGCGGGCCTCAGCGGGACCGCGGGTAGCGGTCGGAGCGGGCGGGGGGGCTACCGGCAAGAGCGCGTCCAGGCCGCGCCCGAGGCCTCTCGGTTTCGTGCTCATTTAGGTCTCAGCTCCTTGTTCAGCACTATGGTGCGGCACAGCTTCAGGGCCGTACACGAGCTCTTTGGCGAGTGTGAGATACCCCTGAGCGCCTTTGCTCTGCACGTCGTAGAGCAAGACGGGCAGGCCATGGGACGGGGCCTCACTCAGGCGCACGTTGCGCGGGATGACCGTCTCGAAGACGCGAAAGTGCCCCCGGACTTGATCGGCGACTTCGTGGGCGAGGCGATTGCGCCCGTCCCACATGGTCAGAACGATGCCTTCGACGCCGAGATCCGGGTTCAGGCCAGCCCGGACGCGATCGATGGTCGCCATCAGGTACGTAATGCCTTCGAGGGCGTAGTACTCGGGCTGCAGCGGGATGATCACGCGGTGCGCCGCGCCGAGCACGTTCAGCGTGAGGACGCCGAGGGAAGGGGGCGAGTCGATGATGATATAGTCGAAGTCCTGCGCCGCTTCGCTCGTCAACACGTGGCGCAGGTGGCTTCCTCGGTTCTCATCGAAGAGCTCGTATTCGACGGCGGTCAGGTCCTGGCTCGCAGGCGCGACCTTGAGCGTGTGGATCTTGGTGTCGGCGATGACCTCACTGAGCGGCTCGCCGAGCAGGGCATCATAGATGGTCCGGCGCGCGGAGCGCGGAGCGATGCCGACACCACTCGAAGCGTTGGCCTGAGGGTCCATGTCGACGAGCAATGTCCGCTTCTCCAGAGCAGCCAAGCTGGCGGCCAGGTTCACTGCGGTGGTCGTCTTTCCAACACCGCCCTTCTGATTGGCGATGGCGAGGATGGTAGGCCCGTGGGTCATAACCAGGAGGCGCACCATAGTCACAACAGGCCGCAGAATGCGACCCGCTGCGGACCAGGGGACGCGCTTCGAGAAGGCTCCGTGAAGCTCCTATCGAAGTGAAGGGGAAGCGCGCCGAATTCTTGGAGGGCGTGAGGCGGCTCCATTACTCTACCTACATGTAGGACAAGGTAACCCGGATGGTTACATTGACTTACTTATGAAATGGAAAGGCGCGGAGTCCGGGGCAGGGCTCGCCCACAAGACAACGGAAAAACACGACGAATGCAAAACCCTCGAGGCTACAAGAGTTACGCCGACTTTCAACGTGAGGCCCTTCGTCCCGGCATGGGCGCTGGTTTCAGCATCGATGAGCTCGACTTCGATGGCCAGCGCCGCGAGCTTGATTTCGACTTGGACCCTTTTGAGGCCGCGCTCCAGGAAGCGGAGTCCGACGGCTACGACTTCGACTGAATCGCTCATCAGACACCACGGAATCGTGGAGGTGAGTGGACCGGGGCGGGTTCGGCGAAAGCCGGCTCGCCCCGAGCTGATTTGGGCCTTTCCGTAGCGCTGGATCTCCCTTGCGTCCGCTAGTGTCCCGTGCGATGGGAGGTGCCCCTCGGTGAGGCCACTCGGGATCAAGTCGGCCCCCCAAGTCGGGCCGAGGCGCGAGAGTACAGACACATGCAGACGACCGTTCAGAAGCTCAGCCCCGTTCTCGTGGAGCTCAACGTAGAAATCGACGCCGATCGCGTCACGAAGGAGTACGAGCAAGCGTTCGTGCGCGCCTCGAAGTCGGCCCGAATCAAGGGCTTCCGTCCCGGCAAGGCGCCGCGTGCGGTGCTCGAGCGGCTCCTCGGACCGCGCCTCTCCGTCGACGTGATGCAGCGTTTGGTGGACGAGACCTTCCCGAAGGCCGCCGCTGAGCAGCAGATGTTCCCGGTAGCCCAGCCGACCGTTGAGCCCCAGCCGCTCAAGACCGGTGAGGCGTTCTCCTATAAGGCTACCGTTGAGGTGCTCCCGGCGATCGAGTCGGTGGTCTACGAAGGTCTCAAGGCAACGCGCCCGAAGGCTGAGCCGACGAAGGAACAGATTGAGCAGGAGCTCGAGGCTCTGCGCCGCGCGAACTCGACCCTCGAGACGCCCAAGAAGGCGCGTCCGGTTCAGGACAAAGACGTCGTCACCTGCGATATCGAGGTGAAGGTCGACGGTGAGATCGTCCCCGGCGCTGGCACCGTGGGGCTCGCCATCGAGCTCAGCGCGGGCCAGGTCTTCCCCGAGATCGAGAAGAGCCTGCTCGGAGCCAAGGTTGGCTCGAAGGTCAGCGCCTTCGTCGATATGCCCGAGAGTCATCCGAGCCCCGCGCTCGCCGGCAAGAAGGCCGAGTTTGTGGTCGACGTGAAGGAGATCAAAGAGCGCGTCCTGCCGCCGCTCGACGACGAGCTCGCGAAGGACCTCGGCGATTTCAATAGCCTCGAGGAGCTCCGCGCTGACATCGAGAAGCAGCTCACAAATCAGCTCAAGGAGCAGGCCGACACGGTCCTCGCTGAGCGCTTGGTCCAGGCTCTCGTCGAGGCCAATCCGATCCCCGTGCCCCCGAGCCTCGTCGAGCAGCAGGCGCGCGTGAGCGAGCGCGAGATCCTCTACCGCGCGATCTCACAGGGCGCCCCCGCTCGTGGCCTCGGCGAGGAACTTCGCAAGAAGGTCATGGAGGAGAGCGAGGTCAAGGTCAGAGCTGGGCTCGTAATGGCCGAGATCGCCAAGAAGGAAGGCATCCAGATCAACAACGAGCAGATCGAGGAGGGCCTCAAGGAGCTCGCCGAGCAGACCGGGAAGAACATCGCTAAGGTCCGCGCCGAGTACAGCGACCCGAAGAAGCGCGAGATGCTGGTCGGGATGATCCTCGAGAATAAGGTCCTCGACCTGATCGAGTCCAAGGCTCAGATCACCGACGAGTGACCGCCGGCCGGGAAGTCCGGTCCCCGACAAAAAGACGAAGGCCTTTTCGAAATCCTGGGTGGTTTCGGGAAGGCCTTTGTTGCTTCGTCAGTTGTCCCGAGCGGCCCGACTCGCGTAAGGTTCTACTTCGAAGCGAGGACCCGGAGGACCCGGGTCCACTCGGGCTGTCGCTATCGTCCGAGCGCCACAAGGAGAACCAATGCATCATCGTCCGCAAACCCGCGCCCAGGCCCTCGAGCTCCTCGAGAGCCGTAAGCATTCTCTCGAGATCGAGTCACAGAAGCACGACCGCGTGACCGCCGGGGTCATCTATCCCCACGTCGTCGAGACGACCCACCGGGGCGAGCGCACCTGGGACATCTTCAGCCGTCTTCTCAAGGACCGCATCGTGTTCCTCGGTAGCGGCGTCGACGATGACGTCGCCAACATCATCATCGCGCAGTTCCTCTTCCTCGAGAGCGAAGATCCCGACAAGGACATCCAGCTCTACGTCAACTCGCCCGGCGGCGTGGTGACCGCTGGCCTCGCCATCTTCGACACCATGAACTACGTCCGCTCGGCCGTCTCGACGATCTGCATTGGTCAGGCCGCCAGTATGGGTGCGCTCCTGCTCTGCGCAGGAGAAAAGGGGCGCCGCTACGCCCTGCCGCACTCTCGGATCATGATCCACCAGCCCCTTGGTGGCGCTCGCGGTCAAGCGACGGACATCGAGATCCAGGCCCGGGAAATCCGCAAGATGAAGGAGGTCGTCATCGACATCCTCGTCGACGCCACCGGCAAAAATCGCGACCAAATCGCCGCCGATATCGAGCGCGATTTCTATCTCGGGGCCGCGGAAGCCAAGGAATACGGCCTCATTGACGAGATTTTCGAGAGGAGCTCCCGCCCCACCACGACCTGAAAGGGGAGTTTGTCGGCGGCCTCCGGGTGACCATGGGTTGCAGGGAGGCCGCCCGAATCCTACCCTTTCCTAGCCGACTCGGTTGCTCCCGGGTTAGGCTTCGACCAGGCCGGACGTAACTCTACCTGGGCGATGCTGTTCGGCCCCCCCTTTCGGAATAAGGTGCTCACTTGGATCGACGTCGCGAAGACTCAAACGGAAACCTGAGCTGCTCTTTCTGCGGAAAATCCCAGAAGGAGGTGAAGAAGCTCATCGCTGGGCCCACGGTCTACATCTGCGACGAGTGCATCGCTCTCTGCAACGACATCATCGCGGAAGAGGTAGAGAAAGAGGAGCCGAGCGGTGGCTCGGAGCCCCTGCCGAAGCCCGCAGAAATCAAGGCGATTTTGGACGACTACGTCGTCGGTCAGGAGCGCGCCAAGAAGGTGCTCGCGGTCGCCGTCCACAATCACTACAAGCGGATCGACTCGAAGTTGGGCGCTGAGGATGTCGAGCTCGGCAAGAGCAACATCCTCCTGCTCGGTCCGACCGGTTCCGGTAAGACCCTCTTGGCCCAGACGCTGGCCAAGATCATCAAGGTCCCCTTCGCCATCGCGGACGCCACCACGCTCACCGAAGCGGGTTACGTCGGCGAAGACGTTGAAAATATTATCGTTCAGCTTCTGCAGAACGCTGACCACGACGTGGAGCGCGCCCAGCGCGGCATCGTCTACATCGATGAAATCGATAAGGTCAGCCGCAAGAGCGACAACCCCTCGATCACGCGCGACGTCTCCGGCGAGGGCGTGCAGCAAGCCTTGCTCAAGATCATCGAAGGAACCGTCGCGAACGTTCCGCCCAAGGGCGGCCGCAAGCACCCGCAACAGGATTTCCTCCAGGTCGACACCAGCAACATCCTCTTCATCTGTGGTGGTGCGTTTGTCGGTCTCGACCAGGTCATCTCGCGCCGCCTCGGCCAGTCGCGGCTCGGCTTTGGCGCTGACGTGAAGAGCAAGCGCGACTTCAAGCTTGGTGAGTTGTTCGCTCAGGTGCAGCCGGAAGATCTCCTGAAGTTCGGTCTGATCCCGGAGTTCGTCGGTCGTCTTCCCGTCATCGCCACGCTCGAGGAGCTGAGCGAAGAGGCTCTCATCGACATCCTGACGACGCCCAAGAACAGCCTCGTCAAGCAGTTCCAAAAGCTGTTCGAGATGGATGGCGTCAAGCTCAAGTTCACGAAGGGCGCTTTGCGCGCCGTGGCGATCCGAGCGCTCGAACGTGAGAGCGGTGCGCGCGGTCTGCGTGCGATCCTCGAAGAGGCGATGCTCGATGTGATGTATGAGGTCCCTTCGAAATCGGGGATCAAAGAGGTTGTCGTGAACGAAGAAGCGATCACCAAGGGCGAATCGCCGCTCATCGTTTACGAGAAAGAAGCCGGGGTTGGCTGAACCGAGCCTTTCGGCCCCGGCGCTCTCGAGTCAAAAAAGGCCGAGCACCTTTCGTTCTGCTTCGGTCGTCGAAGGTCCCCCATCATGTTTGTAAAAGGTGATGCGCCGGAAGGCGCTCCGCTCCTCATCCCCGCGCTCCCGCTCCGAGACATCGTCGTCTTCCCCCACATGGTGTCGCAGCTCTTCGTCGGACGCGACAAGAGCATCGCCGCGCTCGACGAGGCGATGGCGCGCAACAAGGAGATCTTCCTCGTCGCTCAGAAGAACGCTCGGACCAACGATCCGAGCCCCGAGGACATCTACGAAGTCGGAACCATCGGCGCCATCGTCCAGCTTCTTCGCTTGGCCGACGGGACCGTCAAGATGCTCGTCGAAGGGCGCCGGCGCGCGAAGCTGAAGCGATACGCCGCGACCCGCGGTTTTTTCCTCGTCGAGGCGCAGCCGCTCGCCGACACGCCGACGAGCGGGGTGGAAATCGAAGCGCTCGTGCGCAGCGTTCAGGCGACGTTCGAGGTCTACGTCAAACTGAACAAGAAGATTCAGCCGGAAGTCGTCAGCGGCATTCAGAACATCGACGATCCGTCGAAGCTCAGCGACACCATCGCGGCGAACCTTCCGACCATCAAGCTCTCTGATCGCTACGAGCTGCTCTCGAACACGAATGTCGCTGAGCGGCTCGAGCGCGTCTATCAGCTCATGCAGGGTGAGATCGAGATTCTCCAAGTCGAGAAGAAGATCCGCTCGCGCGTCAAGAAGCAGATGGAGCGTACTCAGAAGGAGTACTACCTGAACGAGCAGATGCAGGCGATCCAGAAGGAGCTCGGCGGTGAACGCGACGAGTTCCGGGCGGAGCTCGCCGAGATCGAAGCTCAACTCGCGCAAAAAGCGCTCAGCGCCGAGGCCAAGGGACGGGTCGAAAAAGAGCTCAAGAAGCTCAAGATGATGCACCCGACGAGCGCCGAAGCGACCGTCGTGCGCAATTATATCGACTGGATCCTCGGGCTACCTTGGGGTGAGCGGAGTGAGGAGCGATTTGATATCGTGGAGGCGGAGAAGATTCTCTCCGCAGAGCACTTCGGCCTCGAAAAGCCCAAGGCGCGCATCATCGAGTATCTCGCTGTTCAGTGCCTCACCAAGAAGCTCAAGAGCCCGATCTTATGTTTTGTGGGTCCGCCCGGCGTCGGCAAGACGAGTATCGCGCGCAGCATCGCCAAGGCGACCGGACGCGAGTTCGTGCGCCTCTCGCTCGGCGGCGTGCGCGACGAAGCTGAGATCCGCGGGCATCGCCGGACCTATATCGGCGCGCTCCCCGGCAAGCTGATCCAGAGCCTGAAGAAGGTCGGCAAGCAGAATCCGGTGCTCCTGCTCGACGAGGTCGACAAGATGAGCTCGGACTTCCGAGGTGATCCTGCTTCGGCGCTGCTCGAGGTGCTCGACCCCGAACAGAACCACAACTTCAACGATCATTATCTCGATCTCGACTACGACCTCTCCGAGGTCATGTTCATCACCACGGCGAACACGCTCTCGGGGATCCCGATCCCGCTGCGTGACCGCATGGAGATCATCGAGATCTCGAGTTACACGGACATCGAGAAGCTCGCGATCGCGCGCAAGTACCTCGTTCCGCGCAACTTGGTCGAGTGTGGCCTTGGACCGGAGTCTGTCGAGATCACCGATCCGGCCCTCGACGAGCTCATTCATCGCTACACGAAGGAAGCCGGCGTTCGTTCGCTCGACCGCCAGCTGAGCTCTCTGCTCCGCAAGGTAGCCCTGGACGTCGTCAAGAAAGGCGGGGCAGCTGAAGCTTCGTCTGAAGGCGCCGAACAGGGCAGCGCCGCACCGTCCGGGCCCCGGGTCCTCGACGTCGAGCAGGTCCGAGAGCTGCTCGGCCCGCCGAGGTTCCGTCCCGCCAAGGCGGATGAACCGGACCAGATCGGTCTCACTCACGGTCTGAGCGTCTCGGACTACGGCGGGGACTTGCTCGATTGTGAGGTCACCGTGCTGCCCGGGAAAGGCAAGCTGGTCGTCACCGGGCTGCTCGAGAAGGGAATGGAAGAGAGCGCTCAGGCGGCGGTCAGCTACATCCGCAGTCGCGCCGCTGTCTTGAAGCTCGATCCGACCTTCTACGAAACCAAAGACATCCACGTCCATTTCCCCGAGTTCGTGCGCAAAGATGGTCCGAGCGCGGGCGTCACAATGGCCACGAGCATCGCGAGCGCTCTGACTCAGATCCCTGTGCGTCATGACATCGCGATGACCGGCGAGATCACCCTGCGCGGGCGCGTCATGCCGATCGGTGGGCTCAAGGAGAAGCTCATGGCCGCGCTCCGCAACGGCATCAAGACGGTCCTCGTGCCCAAGGACAACGAGAAGGACCTCGTCGAGATCCCGGCGCAGGTCAAAGCTGGACTCCGCATCGTGCTCGTCTCGCACATGGATGAGGTCCTTGCGGAGGCGCTGCGCACCGAGGACTCGAACGTGAACCTCGAGCCGCCGCTCAATGTCGTCGAGTATCGTGAGCTCTCCGGAGAAGAGGGCGGAGCGGCCGAGGAGCCGGTCCGCGCGCCCTTCGTTCCTCATCCGGGCGCCGACGAAGCTCCGCCCCAGGTGACCTGAAAGCCCTGGCTTCGAAATCGGGAACGAGCCCGAGAACTCTTCGGGGGCGCAGCGGACAGGGCTTGCTCGCTTGGACCCTTGAGGTTAAAAGCTCGGCCCCCCTCGGGCGCATAGCTCAGTTGGTAGAGCACGGCCCTTACAAGGCTGGGGTCGGCAGTTCGAGCCTGTCTGCGCCCACTCCGAGGTCCTCCCCCGCGAAGAAGCGGGACGCATGCCCCCGCCGGCACTTCCCTCCTCAGGGGCCCGGCGAGTGAGGCCGTCTCCCCCTCCGGGGCGCCGGAGAGCCAGTGGGGGCACCCGCGTGGGCCGGCTCTTCACACTCCATGGTGGCATGGTGGGTCCTCCGAAAAGGCTAGCCTCCGGGGAGTCTGGGCGCTGCCCACTCCTCGCAGCGCGTCCCCCCCTTAGCCCCCGCGGGCGCTCGGGAGTCTGGGCGCGGCCTCCTCCTCGCAGCGCGTCCGCCTCCTCGCCTCCGCGGGCGCTCCGGAGTCTGGTCGATAGTTGGGGAAGGGGGGAGCGAGGCGCTCGAAGGGGGGGCCCTCGCGGCAGCAGGGGGGCAGGAGGACGAGCCGAGCACGCGGCGCTGGGGCTCGGGATCGCTTTGCCAATAGTTAGTGAGAAAGGTCTGCGAGGGAAGCGCGTCCCTAGTCGGACGTTGGGCCAAGACTGGTGGTCGCTTGCCTCTCGGCGCAGCTCCTTCACGCGGTAGGTGCAGGAGCGATGATGAATGCGTGAGCTTGTGGGCGGTTCGGGAGAGGCGAACAGCCGAAGTTGGGCCACTGGTTCTACCGATTTGCGGTGCTGGGCAGGCTCATCGGGGGAGAAAGTGAATTTTTTTCGAGCGAATGCGAGAGCGCGTGTAGGTGCAATAGCTCGCGTGCCCTACGCGTATTCCCTGGAAATTAGAGGGATTTGTGATCGCATGCTCGCGGAAACGCTGAGGCATTTTGCCTCGACTGAGACAAATTTGGTTGGTTTTCCGAGGTTTCGTATGGTATGATCTCGGGAGAGCTGGGCTATTTAGCTGGACTAAGAGAGCCGCGCGGGTATTCTGTCGGAAGTGCTTGGGGGCGGGCCCCAGGTTGGACGGAAAATGCTCAAGCTTGTACCAGTACAGACAGACGCCGAGTTCACATCTCCTGATTCAGGGGTGCGCGCTCGTCCACAGGCCGTTCTCGGTCGTATTGCTCACGTGCGGGCCGCCGCACCTGAGCCCTTCACCCGGGACGGGCTCCTCACGAGCCAGATCCGGATCGTCGACGTCGAGCGTCGGGGAACTGAGTTGCGAGTGCTTTTTGCGCTCGGTGCTCCGTCACTGACCGAACGCGAACGCGTCGTTCTGCGCGCTGTTTTTGAAGGAGCTACGGACTCCGAGATCGCGCGCCGCCTCTCTGTAACCAGGCAATGTGTGTGCGGTCACGTAACGCACGGGCTCGAGAAGCTCGGTGTCGACTCGCGTTTCCTCGCGCTTCAGGCGTGGCGCTGCTTGAAGGAGCTCGAGCGCGGTGAACACGGACACCACAAGCTCGCCGTGCTGAACGAAGGTGATGATACCTACGTGAGTGTTCGCTTCGAGGTGCCTTCGCGCCCCGCTGTGGAATCCCTCATGTCGGTCGCCGAGACCCACGTCGCCTGGCTCGTTTGTGATGGTCTCTCGAACCGAGAGATCGCCGAGGTTCGCGGCAGCGCCGAGCGCACCGTAGCGAACCAAGTCGGGGCGCTCTTCCGAAAGCTTCAGATCGCACGTCGGACTGACTTGGCGCTGATTCTCCTCGATCTCGAGGCGAAGGGCGTTCTGCAAGCTGCGACGGTGTGATCTGGGATCGCGTGGGGTCGGCTTCGGCCGATTCCTCGTGTGGGAGGACAAAAGGGGTACGAAACCGTGGGGACGCGCGAACGCGGCCCGCACGGTTTCTTTTTTTTGCCGCTGATGCGGTCAAACTGGGCTCAGCGAGGGGGCTTCGTCCGTGCGCGGCGGCAAAAGGCGATTCTGAGCCAAAACATAACGGCCCTGCCGGAGAGGGCTCGCTCTGCCGCCCCGAGCACTGTCGTGCAACGCTGCGGTGCAAGACGACGGCGCAACAATGCGGTGTAGCGCTGCGGTGCAACACTGCGACGTGGCACGACGATGCAACACGACGGTGCAACACTGCGACGTGGCACTGCGATGCAACACGACGGTGCAACACTGCGACGTGGCACGACGATGCAACACGACGGTGCAACACTGCGACGTGGCACGACGATGCAACACGACGGTGCAACACGGCGACGTGGCACTGCGATGCAACACGACGATGCAACACTGCGACGTGGCACTGCGATGCAACACGACGATGCAACACCGCGACGTGGCACTGCGGTGCAAGCGAGAGAGTCTTAATCGGTCAGCTTGACCACGACGGACAGGTCGTTATGGGTCTGTGATTCGACGGGCCCGGGCGCGCCGGGGGCCTGGGTGCGGGTGTGCACGTCCATCGTGAGGGAGACGTCCGAGCTCATGTCGAGGGTCTTCATGTTCACCTCGGCTTTGCCTTTTCCTTCTCCCTTTAAGCTCACGAGCTCCACGCTCGCGCCGGGAGGCATGCCGGCGGCTTCGAGTTTGCTCGGGGTGCCGAGCTGCTCGAAGGTGACGTCCACCATGATCTTGTCGCCCTTGATGTCGCGGATCTTGAAGCGCGTGGTCTGAGAGATCTCCATGCCGGCGGTGCGGGTGTTCTGGCTTGCGGTCCATTCGCCGCCTTTTCCGACAGGACCTTCGGGCAGTGGGAGCACGGCGTTCGACAGGCCGTCCTGGAGATTCTCGAGGAGCTGATAGATGCCGGGGTTCTGAGCGGCGAGCTCGACGATCTGGACGCCCCGAAGCTCGCCGCGCGGCGTGAGGAGCTCTTGGATCTTCAGGCCCTCCAGGGCGCTGAACGTACTCTTCAGCTGGGCTTTCGCCGCCTCCGGCAGACCTGCCGTGCCGGGGGTGAACTTCTCAAAGGAGGCGACGCGCCGGGCGGTACCATCGGGCAGGACCTCCTCCGTCGTGTTGGTTCCGGTCACTTCGAAGGCCGTCTTCGGCGCCTCGGGCATCTTCTGGCCCGAGACAGTGATCTTCGGCTGGACCGTGAGCTTGAGGTGGAACTTCTTCTTCTGGTCTTTTTGGAACGCGTACCGAAGGACCTTCGGATCTTCGCCGGGACTCACGATGGTGACTGCGGCCGTGACGGACGGAGGATCGCCCGCGGGAGGAGCGGCAGGCTCGGCGGGCGGGGCTTCTTTCTCCGCTTGGGGCGGAGCTTCGGCCGCTTGCTCCTTCTGGGCGGCGGGGTCCGCCTTGTTCTCCTGCTTGCAGGCGAGAGCGAGGAGCGAAATGACAAGAGCGGATCCGATAGCGGAGGGGCGAGCTGCCCGGACGAGAGACATGGCCGACGACCATAGTGGAACGAGTCTGCCCTGCGCTAGCCGCTTTGCTCCTCGGGCAAATGCGCCGGAGCTCGGACCTCGGGGGCGAAGCGGCGCGGAGTCGGGGCTTTTCCTCGTCATTTTGACTGTCTGGGCCCGAGGGGCATCGAAAGAGCATCGGGGCCGCGGGGACGGAGGTCCCGTCCGCTCAACCCCATTTTCCCCAGGGACACGCGGCCGCTCATCCGTGTAGGCTCCCGGCCGCCCATGACCGAAACACTCGTCACGCCCGGTATCGAGGGACTCCGTCCTTACCAAGGGGGCAAGCCGATCGAAGAGCTCGCACGGGAGCGGGGCCTCACGGATATCGTGAAGCTCGCATCGAACGAGAACCCCTTTGGACCGAGCCCGCGCGCCATCCTGGCCGCCGTGCAGGCCCTCGGCTCCACTCATCGATATCCCGACGGCTCCGGTCATCGCCTCAGAGAGGCCATCGCTGAGTTTCACGGGGTGTCCCTGGAGGAGGTCATCCACGGCAACGGCTCGAACGAGATCCTCGAGCTCTTGGTGCGGACCTTCACGACGCCCGGACACCATATCGTCTTCGGGCGCCCGGCTTTCAGCATGTATCCGGTGATCGCGACCGCTCACAACGTCGAGTTCACCGCGGTCGCTACGACGGACGACCTCGTGCACGATCTCGAAAAGATGCGCGGAGCAGTCCGGGCCACGACGCGACTCATCATCATCGATAACCCGAATAACCCCACGGGCACTTACGTCTCTCGAGAGGCGCTCACGGGCTTTTTATCATCCTTGCCCGAGCATCTCGTTGTCGTGCTCGACGAGGCGTACTTCGAGTATGCGACGGCGGAAGACTACCCCGATGGTCTCGCCCTCCGCCATCTGCATCCGAACATCGTGGTCTTGCGAACCTTCTCGAAGGCTTACGGTCTGGCTGGGCTGCGCGTCGGCTACGGCATCGGCCCGGCGCGTCTTCTCGACTATCTGCACCGTTTGCGCGCGCCCTTTAACGTCGGTGTCCCGAGCCAAGAGGCAGCCATCGGAGCCCTCAAGGACCTCGCACACCTCAAGGATTCGGTCCTTCACAACGCCCGCGAGCGCGACCGTCTCGAGCGCCTCCTCGGGCGTTTTGCGCGCCGGGTTTACCCGAGCCAAGGGAACTTCGTGCTCGCTGATTTCGGTCGACCGGCGTTGCCTCTCTATGACGCTCTCCTTTCGGAGGGGGTGATCGTGCGGCCGATCCCGGGGCTCGATACATTCCTTCGAGTGAGCGTGGGACTGACGCGAGAGACGGATCGTCTCGAAGCAGCTCTCGAAAAGGTGGCACGATGAAGCGATTATTGGCTCGTCTCGGGCTCGGCCTTTCGCTCTTGCTCGCGGGCTGTGGCTCCCAGCAGGAACACATCGTCGACGCGGCCGCGGGAAGGCGAGCGCCCGATGTCGCGATTGACCGCGATAGCTGGGGTCTTTTCCCGGCGGGCGCGCTCGTTTGGGGTCAGGTCGACATCCAGGCCCTCTCTCGAGCCGAGTTTGGACCTGCGATCCTCGAACGAGCGCAGCGCGGGGTTCCTCTTTCGCGCGGCGCGGGCATCGACTGGGCCAAGGACGTCGAGACCGCTCATTTTGCGGTCTACGCCTCGGCGCGAGGTGACGTGGCGACGGTCCTCAAGGGGCGCTTCGACGCGCAGAAGCTGCGAGACGCCATTACGGCCGATCCGGTGACGAGCTCCGGGGAACCGATTTCGATCTCGAAGTTCGCTGGCGCGGAGGTGATCCACGCCGGGGCGTGGTCGCTTTCGATCCTCACCTCCCGCACGATCGCTGTCGGAACGGAGATTGGCGTGCGGCGGATTCTCGAGCGCGTCGAAGAAGGTCGAGTCGCGCGCGCTCTTCCTCATTGGTTCGAGAAGATGCTGCAAACCGCGGGGGGCCGAGCGCACCTCGGCGTCGATCTCGATGCACAGCCCGTCCCCGCGACCATTCGCAGCGAGCTCGACTTCTTGGCGGGCATCCGCGGAGCGCGCCTGATCGGAAACTTCGAGTCCCCCGGCCTGAATATCGCCGGAACGCTCAGCTACGACACCAAAGAGCGCGCCGAGCACGCGCGGAGCCGCATCGACAGCAACGTAACGTCCCTCGAGCGCGCCACCTGGCTGCTCACGATCCTGAAGGTGCCGCGCCCGATCCGCCGCTTCGAGTCGAGTGTCGCAGGACAGACTGTACAATTTGCGACTGAGCTCGAAGGGCGCGCCGTGGCCATGGGCGTCGGATATCTCGGAGAGCTCGAGGGCAAGATCGGTCTCGAATGAGCTCTGTGCAAGTTCTCACGGTTTCGGCGGCCCCGGGGCCGCTCGAAGGGAGCGTCCCTGTCCCGTCCGATGAAGGGGTCGCGCTCGCGCGCCTGGCGGCCGCCGTCCTTTCGCGGGGCGAGAGCCGCGTGAATGTGCGCGAGCCGGGCGCCCAGATTCAGACGTTCTTGCGGCTGCTCGAGGCGCTCGGAGTCGAGGTGCGCAGGGCCGAGGACGACGTGTTCGTGCGGGGCCTCGGGCTGACGGCTCTCCCGGATTACGATGAGGGACTCTGTCTCGACTTGCGCGGAGAAGTCCTCGTCGCGGGACTTGCGCTCGGGCTACTCGCGGGACGGGCGCGTTCGATCACGATCCTCTGCGACGAGACGATCCGGGCCACGCTCGGCGCGCGCCTCGAGCAGATGGGCCTCGGGCGCCTGGTGACTACCGCGGAGGGGTCTGGTGTCCAACTCGCCGCCATCGAAGGGCGTCCGCCCGGTTTCGACCTCCAGCTCACCGGGCTTTTCCCTTGGGAAAAACAGGCGCTTTTGCTGCTCGCGCTGCGCGCGAGCAGCAAAAGCCGCATCATCGAGGGCGTCCTTTCGCCCGACCACCTCGAGCGAGTGCTGTTCCGGGCGCGCGCTCCGATCCAAGCGGAGTCGACTTGGATGGAGGTGCATCCGCCGCGGGACGAAGATGCTCTCGCGCCCTCATCCTATGAGTTTGTGGGCTCGATGTTTGTAGCGGGACATCTGCTGCTCCTGCCGCTGCTCGCTTCGGCCGGGGGAGCTGTCACGGTGCGTGAGGTCTCGACCAATCGCTCGGCGTCTGATCTGCCGACCCTGCTCAAGGTGCTCGGCGCGGACATCGAGGTGCAGGCGCGGGGCGACCGCCAAGGAGAACCTTTCGCCGACATCACCTTGCGCGCGAGGGGGCCCTTGCGCGGCGGGTTCACCTTGGCGGGAGAGCAGGCCACGCGCTTGCTTGACCTTTCGCTCCCGCTCCTCGCAGCGCTCGCGCGCGGTGCTCGTCCGACCCTCGTCACTGATCTTGTCTGCGGTCAGCGCGACGGGAGCCAAGATGTCGTTCAGCGCGCCGCGGCTTACCTGCTCTCGGCTGGGGCGCCCGTCCAGCTCACTGAGCAGGGCATCCTGGTCGGCGGTGCTCCCTCTTCTGCGAAACCTTTGCGCGTCACGACGGGCGGAGACCGGCGACTCGCGCTGCTCGGGGCACTGCTCGGCTCTGCGAGTCCCGAACCGAGCGCCATTGATGACGTGGCTTGTCTCGGGGAGGTCTTTCCTCGTTGCGCAGGGACGCTTCGGCGGTTAGGAGCGCTGGCGCGCGTTGGGCCTTCGGAGAACTGAGCGACGATGACGAGAAAGCGACCCGTAGTAGCCATTGACGGACCGGCCGGCGCCGGCAAGAGCACCGCAGCGCGCCTCCTCGCGGGCAAGCTCGGTTATGTGCGTGTCGACACAGGGGCTCTCTATCGGACGGTAGCTTGGCTCGCTCTCGAACGCGGCATCGACTTGAGCGACACGCAGGCTGTCGTGGCGGTGGCAAAGGAGCTCGCGGCTCCGGGGGCGCTCCGGCTCGTTCCGGGCCCAACGGAATCGGAAGTGGTCGTGTTCGGGGAAGGGCTCGGCTCGAAGATCCGTACTTTACAGGTTGGGAGTGCGGCGAGCCTGGTGTCCCAGATCCAGGGCGTTCGGGATGCCCTTTTTGCGATGCAGCGGGCGCTCGGCGCCGAGGGCGGCGTGGTGCTCGAGGGGAGGGACATCGGGACGGTGATTTATCCCGACGCCGAGGTGAAATTTTTCCTGACCGCGAGCGTGCGCGTTCGAGCCGAGCGGCGTCAGAGAGAGCTGCGGGAGCGGGGGAGCGAGGTTCCGCTCGCGGAGGTCGAGAGCGAAGTGACCGAGCGGGACCGGCGGGACTCCACGCGCGCGCTCGCGCCCTTGCGCAAGGCGGACGATGCGATTGAGGTCGACTCCTCCGAGCTCACCCTCGAAGAGGTCATCGATCAGATGGTCGCCATCGTGCGCGAGGCGGAGCTCAAACTCACGAAATCATGACGGATCGAGAGAGAAGCGCCGTCTCACCGCGCGCCGTTTTCGCCTTCCTCGTCGGGAGCCTGATCCTGTCGTTTGGGTTCGGCTATTTCGTCTACGTGCGCTTCATTCGCTACGAGCCGCGGGCGGAGGCTTTTTTGCCCGCGGACGCGGAGCTCTTCGCCTCGATCGATGTCGAACAGGGGGTCGTCTACGAGCCCTTCCGTCGGCACTTCTTCGAGCTCCTGGAAGCGGGGCGCATGGGCCCTGAGTCGCGCCTCAAGCATTTTGAGCGCAAGACGACGATTGAGCTCGGAGTGGACACCCGGGAGCTCGCGCTCGCCTTCGGTCCGGACCACACATTCACTGTCTCGATCGGGGGCCTGTTCCGGCAGGATGGAGTCGTCCGAGGGACGGCGCGGATGTTCGAGGAGGAGGGCCTTGTCGTCGACGTGGCGCCGGACGAGAGGTTTGTTCAGGTGGGCAGAGCCTTTTATTTCTCAGCGCCCGAAGGCGTGCTGCTCTTGACCGCGAACGAGCCGAGGGGCGGGAAAGGAACCCGCCCCGTCGAGCGCACGCGAGGACTCGCCTTGCTCCTCTGCTGGCGCGAGGACGCCGGGCGCTCCTGCCTCGAGGTGGAGACCCGGGACGACTTCCCCTTCCGGCTCCAGGGCTCGCCGGGGGCCAGCTGGCCTTCGAAACTTGGTCCGGCCCCCGAGCCGGGCGCTGGCCCCCTCGGGCTCCTCATCGACGATGGTGCCGGGTCGGCCGGCCGTCTCCGGAGCGAAGGCACCCTCGGCCGGGATGGCTTCGATGCGCTGCTCGGCTCCCTCGCCCATTCTCTCGCTGTGCAGGCGAAATCCGGGTTTGACCCGAGGCCTTCCGCGCGCTAGCCCGCTCTCCCCGGTCGGCGCGTCGAGGGCTTTTTTGACTCGTGCTTGGGTCTGTCGACTCCGGGGCTTTCTCCTACCCCTCGTCCAGGCACGAAAAAACCATCCACATGACTCAAACACAACAGTCCTCTTCCTCTTCCGACTCTTTCGCCTCCCTTTTTGAGGCGGCCGTCGCAACAGCTCAAGAACATGAGCTGGGTGGGGAAGGACAAATCGTCACCGGTGTCGTCATCCGCGTCACCCGTGATTTCATCATCGTCGACATCGGCGGAAAAGCGGAGGGTGTTCTCTCCAAGAGCGAGTTCATCGACGAGACCGGCGAAGTTCGGGTTCAGCCCGGCGACCAGGTCGATGTTTACGTTGAGAGCCGCGAGAGCGACGACGGCCTGATTTCTCTCTCCAAGGAGAAGGCCGACAAGATGAAGGTCTGGGATGAAATCTCCGCTGCTTGTGAGCGGGACGAGATCATCGAAGGCACCATCACGCAGCGCGTCAAAGGCGGTTTGGCTGTGACCATCCGCGGCGGCGTGAAGGCATTTTTGCCTGGAAGCCAGGTGGATCTGCGTCCGATCCGTAACCTCGACAAGCTGATCGGGACCTCGAGCGAGTTCAAGGTCATCAAGTTCAACAAGAAGCGCGGTAACATCGTGCTCTCCCGTCGCGTGCTGCTCGAGAAGGAGCGCGACAGCCTCAAGGCCGCGACTCTCGAGAACCTCCAAGAGGGTCAGGTCCTCAAGGGCACCATCAAGAACCTCACCGAGTACGGCGCGTTCGTCGACCTCGGCGGTATCGATGGTCTCTTGCACATCACGGACATGTCCTGGGGCCGCGTCAATCACCCGAGCGAGGTGTTCAACGTGGGCGATGAGGTCACCGTGAAGGTCCTCAAATACAACCCCGAGACCGAGCGCGTCAGCCTCGGCATGAAGCAGACCCAGGAAGATCCCTGGAGCCATGCGGCGGAAGCATACCCCGTGGGCAAGCTGGTCGAGGGTAAGGTCATGAGCCTGACCGACTACGGCGCCTTCGTGGAGCTCGAGCCGGGCGTCGAAGGCCTCATCCACGTGTCGGAGATGAGCTGGACCAAGAAGGTCAAGCACCCGTCGAAGATGCTCGAGATCGGTCAAGAGGTCGCCTGCCAGGTGCTCGAGGTCGACTCGGCTTCGAAGCGCATCAGCCTCGGCATGAAGCAGCTCGAGCCCGATCCCTGGAGCGTCTTCACCGACAACTACAAGCCCGGCGACAAGATCTCGGGCAAGGTCCGCTCCATCACCGATTACGGCGTGTTCGTTGGAATCGAAGAGGGCGTGGACGGCATGGTCCACAAGACGGACCTCAGCTGGACCGTCAAGATCAACAACCCCGGCGACGTCTACCAGAAGGGCGACGACGTCGAGGCGATCATCCTCTCGATCAACCACGACGAGAAGAAGGTCTCTCTCGGTGTTCGCCAGCTCTTTGACGACCCCTGGGGTACGATGCTCGAGCGCTTTGCGCCCGGCACCGTGGTCGAGGAGGTCACCGTGCTCTCGGTGCCCGAGTACGGCGCGTTCGTTCGCGTCGAAGACGGTATCGAAGCTGTCATTCCTTCGGGCGAAATCCCGGCTGGAACGACGCTCAAGCCCGGAGACAAGGTCAAGGCCGAGGTGCTCAACCTCGACACCCAGGATCGCCGCCTCACCATGAGCATGCTCCAGCCGGGCGCGAGCCCCGCCGCCGAGCAGCTCCAGGTCATGAAGCGCGAATCGACGGGTAAGGGTGCGACGCTCGGTGACCTGTTCAAGGCGAAGCTCGCTGGCTTGAACGTCGGCGAGTCGAGCGACAACAACTGACGCTCGGTCGCTCTTGCGACGAGAGGGAGGGCGATCCGAAGGGATCGCCCTCTTTCTTTTTGGGGCGGTAGCGGGGCCTCGCTGAAAAGAACCGTGGGGGCTCGGCGCGGGGTGCGCGCCGTCGGGCGCAAGCTCGGGCGTGGGAGCGAAAATGGCTCCGGGGCGCTGAGCGTCAGCGAGGGCCCGCTCCCCCGCGCTTTGGTGTGGCATTTTCGCGGATTGTTCTAGAGTGAAGCTCGATGTCGGACCCGCTGCTGTTCACCTCGCCGCCGGACGAGGGAGGCTGGACTCGTCCGCGCGCCTTGTTTCTCCTGATCTCGGCGGCGCTTCTGATCCTGCTTTTGTTCAGCGTGCGTGAGGTGCTCTTGCCCTTCGCCCTCGCCATCACAATCGCCTACGTCTTGAATCCTCTCGTCGCCTGGGTCGAGCGGGTGCTCCGCTTCCCGAGAGGTCTCGCCGTAGCCTCGACGTACGTGGTCGTGCTTTGTCTCACGGTGCTCACGGTGCTCTGGATTTCTCCGCGCATTTACGCCGAAACCTTCCGCTTCGCGCGCGAGGCCCCGAGCATGATTCGTGAGCTCGCCGAGCGTCACGGTCCCGCCGTCGATCAGAAGGTGAACGAGTACCTCGGCTCACAAGTCCATCATCCTCCCCACGGCGCCGATCAGCCGGCCTTCGTTGTGCGCACCGCGCCGGATGGCTCACTGCACGTGGACGTGGGTCGAGGCGTCGAGGTCGTGCGCGATTCGGACACAAGGTTCCGCGTCAAGGCGCACGAGGTCGTTCCTCCCGGCGGGTTCCATTTGGCGGAGCTCGTCTCCCAGGGGCTCGAGGGGTTTGTCACCTACCTCGAGCGGAACGCCATCGAGGTCCTGAAGTTCGGGCGCGCGCTGGTGGGCGGCGCGGCGCGGGCGATCCTGCTCTTCTTCATGGTCCTGATGGTGGCGGGGTACCTGACCCACACGCGCCGTCAGATCTTTGCCTACTTTCAGGCGCTCGTGCCGCCGCGCTACCGGAGCGACTGGGATTTGCTGCTCCGCCGGGTCGATCGCGGTTTCTCCGGCGTGGTCCGGGGGCAGCTTGCTATCTGTGTGGTCAATGGCGTCCTCTCGGCGCTCGGCTTTTGGCTCTTCGGGCTCAAGTATTGGCCGGTGCTCGCGCTGCTGGCGGGGGTGCTCAGCATCATCCCGGTGTTCGGGGCCATCTTGAGCTCGATCCCTGCCGTGGCCATTGGCCTGACCCAGAGCCTGCCGACCGCCTTCTGGGTCCTGGCCTGGATCATTTTGATCCATCAGATCGAGGCCAACATCCTGAACCCGAAGATCATCGGCGCCGCGGCGAAAATCCACCCGGCCCTGGTGGTTTTCTCGCTCTTGGTCGGGGAGCATTATTTCGGACTCTGGGGAGCCCTCTTGGCCGTGCCGGTGCTCTCGCTTGTCCAGAGTGTTTTCAACCACTTCCGGTACGTGTGCCTGCCCGATTCCGGCCCCGACAGCATGTCCGCGGTCGAGCTGGCCCGGGTGACCCGGCGCCGGCTCGACTGAGCCCTGCTTCGTAGAATCGGGCCTCGACGGGGCAGGGGCCCGAAGCTATAGGCACGGGCCGTGGCCCGCGAAACGCGAAAATTGAAGCGCACCCAGGAGCGGAAGGATCAGCCCTCCGGCAAGGAAAAGCGCGCACAACTCACTCGACCCCTCGTTCAGTCCCAGCGCCCGGCCGCCGTCGACCCCTTCAGTCCCGATGCGTGGCGCGCCACCTTGATTCGGGTGGGCCTGATTTTGGGCGGCCTCTGGATCGTCATCGGGCTCATCGCGCTCATGGCGCAGTCGAGCACGATTCGCTGGAGCGCGATCGGTGTCGGCGGCGCCCTCACGGTGACCGTGGCAGGTGTCTTGTTCTGGACCCTCAGCCGCGCCCGCAAGATGAAAGAAGTCGCGAGCATCATGGCCTCGGCGACCTCGAGTGAAGAGCGCAAGGCGGCTCTCGAGAAGCTGAGTGAAGGGGCTGCCCGCGATCCGGCCAAGCTCTTCGCCAAGGCGCAGCTCGAGATGCAGGAGGACCCGAAAAAGGCCCTCGAGACCCTCGAACAGCTCGATCTCACGAAGCACAGCGGACAGGTCGCCGACGAAGCGCGCGGCCAGCGCGCGATGATCCACTTGATGCTCGGTCAGGTCAGCTTGGCGCGCCAGCTCGTCGACAACATCGATCTCAAGCGGTCTCAAGATCCGCGCTCGCGCACGATGCTCTCGGCCGTTGCGGCGGAAGCCTGGGCGCGAACCGGTGACGTCGAGCGGGCGACCACCGCGCTCTCCGCCGTGGAAGCCCTCGAGGCAGCTCAGGGTGAACTCAAGCCCCAGGTGCTTCGGGCTCAGGCCTTCGTCGAAGCCCACGCGGGCAAGCTCAAAGAGCTCAAGCGGACGCTCAAGAGCATGTCCCAGATCGACATCCGCCTCTTGGGCGCGTTCCTGCAAGGCAAGACCCACCCGCTTCTGCAGAAGGAAGCCAAGCGTATGGTCGAGCAGAGCGGCGTGATCCCTCGCCGCATGCAAGTCCAGAGAATGCGCTAACGATCTCCTGCCCTGCGGTGAACCTTCCTCAGTTCACCGCGGAGAAGAGCGCGAGCACGCTCGCGTAGGTGTGCGCGGCGAGCTTCCCGTCAAAGGGGCTCAGCTCTGCTGAGCTCGAGAGACCGAGCAGGGGAACCGACGGGAAGCGATGCGCCACCTTGCGCACTTCGCTATCGAGGGCGATGGGTGGCCTTCGGCGCGCGGCGGAAGCAAAGAAAAAGCCGAAGAGCGGGGCGTCCGTGCGCGCGGCTGAGCCGAGGGTTTGAAGGTGGCGGTCGAGATCGCTCCGCGCGGCTCCTCGATCCCGCACGGCGATTGCGACCCGTGCGCCGACAGGGAGCTCGGGATCGACGATGAGAGCGCCGCGTCCCGGATCGACTCCGACGATGGGCCGCGCGATGATGACCCTGCCCTGGGGGCTGAGCGCTCGCTCCTCGGGGGCGACCGCGAGCAGGAGAAGGTCGGCCTCTTCCGGACGCAGGGCGATCTGCTGCAGCATTTCGAGAGCTCGTATCTCATCGAGCTCCATGAGAGCTCGTCCCTCGGCTCGGGTGACCCGGACGATCGGGGAGATGAGTCGGCAGGCCGTCGAGGAGGCCACGCGCACCGGAAAATGGCGAGGAAATACGAGGGCAAGGGCGTCAGGGCGGAGGACGCGCCCCTCGGAGACGGCGGCGATGCGCCCCTGGGCTCGACAGCCGAAGAGGGGAGGCAATGGTGATTCTTTGGCGCGAGTCAGATCGCTCGCGAAGCGCGTTGCGTCTTCGTCCTCACTGAGGAGCACGAGAGCAGTCTCACCGCGCTCGGCTCGTAGCTCTGCCAAGAGCTCTTCTGCGAGGTCAGGTCCAGCGTGAAGACGGTAGCGCGCGGGGGGCAAGACCATGCCCGCTGCGTTCGTGTCTGATGAGAGCTCTCCCTGTTCGGTCCAGGCGCCGTCGCTGCGCGCGACGATCCAGGTTCCAGGGGTTGAGGCGGCGAGTTCTTCGAGCGCCGCGCGGGTGAGCTCTGCTTCGGGGAGCGTGAGGAACACTAAGCCAAAGCCACCCGAAGGGAGGGCGGGGAGACGGCGGGCGAGGGTCCGAGGGTCGCTCGCACCCAGCCGCACCTGAAAGGTCCGGCAAGCTTGGCTCATGGAAGGCTCGAATACGTCCGATCCAGATACCAGGCTTTGGGCCGCGGCCAGCCGGAAAACACCCAAAAGCGTTCGACACTTGCAAAGGTGGTACCTTCGAAGCTGTAATCAAACATTGCCAGATGGCTGAATCGACCGTGATCTTCGCTTCCTGTGCCGGCACCCACGTGGGGATGCGGCGCGAGACGAACGAGGACGCCTACTTGCTCGACGACGAGCTGGGGCTCTGGGTCGTCGCGGACGGAATGGGCGGTCAGGCGGCCGGGGAAATTGCGAGCCAGCAGGCGGTCGAGACCGTGCACGAGATGGTGCGGGCGGCGCTGAGCGGCGCGCCCCGTCCTGGCCACCACCGGCACCTGCCGCTGCCTCTGCCCTCCAAGAATCTTTCGCGCGTCCTTGAATCGGCCGTGCAGGGCGCGACGTACATGGTGTTTGGGCTCGCCGAACAAGATCGGACGAAGACCGGAATGGGCACAACGCTCAGCGCGATGCTGCGCACCCCGACGGGCGCCATCCTGGCCCAGGTCGGCGACAGCCGGATCTACCGAGTCCGGGGCAGCATCGCCGAGCAGCTCACCGAAGACCATACGCTCATCAACTGGCAGCTCCAAAACGGCCTCATCACGGAGGAGGAGGCGAAAACCTCCCGCCAGAAGAACGTCATCACCCGCGCCGTGGGCAATAAAGACTACGTCCAAGTGGACATTCTGGAGGTCGATGTGCAGCCCGGGGACGTCTACCTGCTCTGTAGCGACGGGCTGCATGGCTACCTGCAGCTCGCAGAAATTCCGGAAATTGTGGGGCGAGGGGGCGAAGAAGCCATCGCTGCTTTCATCGATCTGGCCAACAGTCGAGGCGGCAAGGACAACATCACGGTCGCGATCGTGAAGGCTCTCGGCGACGCGCAGGTGACGTCGAGCAGTGAGGTCCCGACCGAGCGCGGCCTCGATTGATCGCACCTCCACCTACCGAACTTTCGCAACTTTTTTGCGTAAGACTTTCATAAACTGGTACCGGTCCCTCATGAGGTGACGCCGCGAGCGGCCGCCTCCCCCAGAGGAGACAAGCATGGAACCGATTCGAGTGGGTGTTGTGATGGGCGGTACGTCGTCGGAGCGCGAGATCTCGCTCAGCTCCGGGGACGCGGTGGCCGAGGCCCTCGAGCGGCGTGGCCACGACGTGGTGCGCATCGTCCTCGGCAATGGGGTTGATGCCCTCGACTCGCTGGCAGCGGCGGACATGGACGCGGCCTTTTTGGCGCTCCACGGTCGCCAGGGCGAAGACGGATGTGTCCAGGGGATCCTGGAGATGATCGGGGTGCCCTACACGGGGTCTGGCGTGCTCGCGAGCGCGCTCGCGATGGACAAGGTCAAGAGCAAGGAGCTCTTCCGCCTCCACAACATCGGCACGCCGCCCTACTACGTGATCCAGCGGGAACAGCTCGACGCGGGCGAGGAGCTCGAGTCGGTGCATGGTTCTTTCGGGTTCCCGGTGGTCGTGAAGCCGCGCCGGGAAGGGTCGAGCGTCGGTGTCTGCAAGGCGTCGAACATGAAGGAGCTCGCCATCGCTGTCGAAGAAGCGCTGCTCTACGATGAAAGTGTCCTCGTCGAGCGCTTCATCAAAGGTACGGAGGTCGCGGTTGCGCTCCTCGACGGTAAGGTCCTCGGCTCGATCGAGATCGTCCCGGACGGAGAGCTCTTCGATTTTGGCTCGAAGTATCGCTCTTCGAAGACCGAATACCACCTCCCCGCGCGCATCAGCGAAGCCCGGCTCCACGGTATTTTCCACTTGGCGGAGCGCGCCGCGGAGGCACTCGACGTGCGCGGACCAGCTCGCGTCGACATGATCCTCACCGAGGGCATGAACGAGTACGTCCTCGAGCTCAATACGCTGCCCGGCATGACTGAGCGCAGCTTGTTCCCCCGGGTCGCAGCTTCCGCGGGTTATGACTTCGACAGCCTTTGTGAGCAGATCCTCGCGGGGGCCCGCCTCGACTCGGGGCTCAAGCTCGAGACAATCGGCCGTCGTGGTCTCGCGAGTGAGCCGAACATTTGGCAGGAGATCGAGTTCGAAGAGTCGGAGCTCGCTTGGATGCCGAGCTCGGGGCGGAGCAAGAGCGCAGAAGTCGGCCAGAAGGCGGGCTGAAGCGCAGGCCGGGCCCTCGGAAGGAGCGCCCGAGAGGTGCGCTCCAGAGCTGCACTTTGGAGGCCTTGGGAGCGCGGCTTCGGCGCTCAGCGCCGCGTCGATGAGGCGAGAAGCGGCGGCAGGGCCGGAACGCTCAGGATCTGGCTGCGGGGCGGCTCGAGGCGAAACCGGCTCATGTAGCCGCTGAAGCGCTCGCGGATCGCCACGTCGGTGAGCCCGAAGGTCTCCGGGACGTAGTGGTTCTGGTGGCGGTCGACCTGGGGACCGGCCAAGAACTCCTGCATGGCGCTCTTGTGCTCGGCAGTCACGTTCAGGCCGAGCTCGCGGAAGGCGCGCTCGATGGTCCCGACGGGATCTTCTGTGAGGTCTTCGTAACGCACGTGCGCGAGGGTTCCCTTGGGGAAGTCGGCGATGGCTTTCTCGGCGCGAGCGATGCCGCTCTCGAAGCGAGACAGGACCCTCTCGCCCATTTGCTTCGGGTCGGTCACGCCGCGATGTTGGCGATTTGGCAGGGACATCTGGGCCGCGTAGGAGGCCACGGCGGCGGCCGGATCGCGGTGAGTCCAGATGACGCGAGCCGAGGGGAAGACTCGCCGCAGGCTGTCGAGGAACCAGAGGTGCTCCGGTGATTTCAGGACGTAAGAGCGGTCTTTGGAGCCGAGGGCCAGGATCTCGAGCAGCCGTCGATAGCGCTCGTAAGGGCCCGTCATGTCCCGCTCTTCGAGCCAGTTCCCGAAGGTCGGAGTCGGGAAGATGTAGTCGGCGTTCATGACCGCGTAGCTCGGCATGAACAGCATCCAGCACTCCTCGAGAGAGGTCGGGGAGGTGTGGTGGATCCGGATCAGCTCCGGCGTGAAGATCTTGTAGATCAGGTAGCTGAGGAGTGCGTAACCGTAGCGCTTCGACCTATCGAGCAGCGACGGCTGCTGGGGGGCGATCGGTGTGAGCATTTCGTTGGTCCGAAGCCCGCGGCGCGCCGGATCTGTCGCGATCAGCCGTTGGACGAGTGACGTTCCCGTGCGAGGCAGACCGACCACGAAGATCGGGTCTTTGACCACGCCGAGCTCCCGGCCGGCTCTCAAGTATTGCTCGAGCTTCAGGCGCCCGACAGCCGCCGAGACCAAGATCGCCTTCCAGTGGATTCGGCCGAGGGGGGTGAACTCACCCTCACCTAGGTAGGTCATGGCCTCGTCGAACTCCTCCCCGAGCAGGGGCCGGAGATCATCGGGGTGTCCCTTGAACTGCGCCAGGGCGGCGCGGGCGATGCTGTCCGGCTCGAGGCCGCCCCACCTGTCGCTTCGGCTCAACGGGCCAAGCGCATCACTCAGGAGGCGCACGGGCAGCGTATAGGAAAAGCGACGGACAGTGAGTTGCACGGAGGAGACTTCGGGTAAGGTGGCGCGGGCATCCCATGTTCCCCCGCATGAGCGCAAGAGCGGAGGCCCAGGAAATGGCCGCTTTTTCGACCAAGTGCGAAAACTTCGGTAAGGTGAGGATATGGGTCAGAAGAACGCGCGAATCGCCTGGGGTATAGCGCCCCGCGCCCCGCGGCGTCCGAAGACCTTGGGTGGGCCGATCGGAGCTCCGCAGCAGAGGCTCGAGCCTCTCGCGTTTCTGAACCCCGGCGAGCCCATGCACGGAGTATTCCGAACCGACGGGCTCGAGTGCGCCTATTCGGTGGCTCCTTGTCCGATCGGCTCGGGGCCGAACGAGGACAGCGCGCTCATCGTCCCCTCGAAAAACGGGTGTTTTCTCGTGGTCGCCGACGGCGCGGGTGGACATCCCGAGGGCGAAAAAGCCTCCGCTCTTGCTGTCCTGGAGCTCAGGGAACGCCTCGCTTCTTTGGACGAGTCGCGATCTCCCCAGTCCATCATTATTGATGGTTTTGACGCGGCGAGCGATCGCATCGTCACGGGGACCCGTGGTGCGCTCACGACGCTCTTGGTGGTCCAGGTTGAGCTCCGCCCCCAGGGACTCCATTTCCGGTCCTTCCACGCGGGGGACTCGGCGGCCCTCGTCTTCTCGGCCCGCGGGCAGGTGCGTTTCAGCACCGTGATGCACTCACCGGTCGGTTACGCTGTCGAATCTGGCCTACTCGATCCGGACCTCGCCCTCCATCACGAGGACTTGAACCTCGTGACGAGCCTCGTCGGAGGCCCAGAAATGCGCCTCGAAATTGGGCCTTGGATGCTGCTCAAGCCGCGCGAGACGCTGCTCGTGGCGACGGATGGCCTGCTCGACAACGTGTACCGCAGGGAACTCGCGCAAGCAGCGCGCGGGAAGATCGAGCTGGCCGAAGAGCGGCTCCGCGCGCTCGTCAGGCGGCGCATGGTGGAGCCCGGCTCTCCGCTTCACAAGCCCGACGATTGTTCCTTCATGCTGCTTCGGGCCCGCTCGACCTGAGCGGACCCGGGAAGTCTCGGACCGGAGCCGGCGGGGCGCCATTAGTCCCAAGTGAGCTCTTCGAGGTGATCGCGAAGTTCCACGGCGCTCCGGAAGCGGCGCCTGAGCAAAGACTTCTTCAGGCCGCAGACGATGTGACGGATGACGTCCGGTTGTTTGGCGTAATGGCGAGCGCCGCCCGTCGCCGTGTACAGGATCTCGACGAGCCCGCGCACGTCGTCCTCCAGCTGCTCGGGGCGCGCCGCTTTCCACTGGAAAAAGTCGATGATCTTAACGTCGAAGCCGAGGCCGCGCCTTTGCACCATCACGTTTCCCGGGTGAAGGTCACAGTGGGACTCCTTTTGGTCGTGGATCATCGCCATGCCGCGGGCGAGCGCGTGCAGGAGGTGGAGCGCTTCGAAGGGAGTCAGGCGCTTCTGAGGCTGCTGGGCCAGAAACGTCGTGAGCACCTGGCCCTCGGCGTACTCTGAGACCAAAAACGTGACGGTCTGATCGAAGACGGTCATCCGCTCCTGGGTCACGTATTGGATCACGATCGGACAGTGCCGGAGCTTGTGGAGCTTCTTTGCGTAGAACTTCACCGCCTTGTCGCGGACGTTGCGGTGCGGAAAGAAGAACTTCGCTGCGCGATCGACCCCGGTCAGGATTTCGCGCACGCGGTAGACCTCTGCCTCCCAACCGCTCCCGAGCTTCTCGATCACGCGGTACTTCCCGACCAGGGTCGTGCCGGGTTCAAAAGCGAAGCTCGTGATCCGCTGCGGTTTCTTAGTGGTCATGAAGAGAGCGACAGGTTCCGACGGACGGGGGCCTCGAGGCCAAGGGGGCCCAAAGAGGCGCTCCCGAAGCGGGAGCGCCGAAGGTGCGCGTTTCGCTCAGATTTTCAGAGGGCGCTCTTGGCGGCGGCGTAGTCGGGCTCGTTTGTGATCTCGGGCACGAGCTCGCTGTGCTTGACGATGCCCTGACCGTCGATGACGACCACTGCACGGGCCGTGAGTCCTTTGAGAGGACCATCGGTGATGAGCACGCCGTAGTCGGAGGCGAACGAGGAGCGGAAGGAGGAGAGGGGGATCACGTTCTTCAGGCCCTCTGCTTCACAGAAGCGCGCCTGAGCGAACGGAAGATCAGCGCTCACCAAGACGACCTTCACGTCGGAGTTCCCCGTGACCTCAGTGTTGAACTTGCGAGCGGTGGCCTGACAAACGCCCGTGTCGTAGCTCGGGTTGATCGTGACAACGATCGTCTTGCCCGCGAAATCAGCGAGGCTCTTCTCGCTCAGATCCGCGGCCACGAGCGTGAAGGGGGGGGCCTTCGACCCAGGGGCGGGAAGGTTACCGTTGGTGCTGACGTCACTGCCTTTGAACTTGGTCGTTGCCATCTCGCGCTTCTCGTATCCTACAGAAAGGCGGCTGCCAACCTTGAGACGGCGGGGGCCCCGAGCGAGCAGGAGCGCTCTGGCCCTGGCTCTGCGCTCGAGCCCGCGCACCGCCGCTTAGGGGGACGAAGCGAGCAGCATCTTGAGCCGGGCGACGATGACCTCGAGGGCCTCGGCGTTCTCGCCTCCCTCGGGCACGATCAGGTGCGCGCGCCGTCTACTCGGGGCAACGTGGAGCAGGTGCATGGGCCGGACGGTGCGCTCGTATTGCGTCGCGATCGACTCGAGATCGCGGCCGCGCTCGTTCATGTCGCGACGGATGCGCCTTAAGAGCCGAATGTCGTCGTCGGTGTCCACGAAGATGCGCAGGTCGAAGGAGGAGAAGAGCTTCGGCTCGGCGAACAGGAGCATGCCCTCGACCACAATGATCGGAGCGGGCAAGACCGTGCGCGTCGCCCGAGAGCGAGTGTGCGTCGAAAAATCGTAGACGGGAGCTTCGATGGCTTTGCCGTCTCGGAGAGCCTCGAGGTGTTCGAAGAGGAGCTCACCCTCGAGCGCGGCGGGCTCGTCGTAGTTGATCTCCTGGCGCTCCGAGGGGGGAAGCTGCGAGCGGTCCCGATAGTACCAGTCATATTCGAGCAGGCTCACGTCCCTCTCGAGCTCTCTCTCGAGCTCCCGGGCGAGGGTGGTCTTCCCGCTTCCTGTCCCGCCAGCGATCCCGACGAAGAGCCGCGCTTTGGTCATCTCAGGCGCCAGGCTACAGGCAGAGGCGCCTGCGGGCGACCCAAGTGAAAAGAGCCGCCCCTCGGGAGGGTGCGGCTCTCTCGTTTCAGCTTGGCGTCCCCAAGGGGATTTGAACCCCTGTTACAGCCTTGAAAGGGCCGTGTCCTGGGCCGACTAGACGATGGGGACCCGCCCCGAGGAATCTCGGGGACGGCTCCTATAGCGGCCCGGCCCCGACCCCGCAAGCACCTCTGAGCGGAAGAGCCCGCAACTTTTTCAAATTCCGTCGCCCCGGGAGCGTTCTCGGACAAACGCGCTGACCCAGACGAGGGGCGCGTTCCAGTTGATGGCGACCTCGTTCACGCTGTAGGCGTCGATGTGGTCGAGGTAGCACTGGGCCGGGGGCATATCGCGGCGCAGGCCGTGGCGACGTGTCGTGGGGTCCTCGAGGCCCGAATTGGGGCCGCCGGCGAGGGCGCCCGGTGGGGGCGGGGGAAAGGCAGAGTTCATCGAGTGCGCCCAGAAGCGGTGGTGGGGATTTTCGAAGCGCACGGTTCCGTACCCGCTCACATAGGTCTGATGGATCGGATTTTTCCCGAGCAGATAGTCGAGCCCCCCGATGACGCCGTGGGCAAAGCGAGGATCGCGGGTGAAGTCGAAGGCGAGCGCGAGCACGATTGCGTTATTGACGACGACTGAGTTCGAACCCCAGGGATATCGCCCGTTGGTTCCGAGCTGAAGCGGATGCCCGTAGCCTTCCTTCGCTTCGATCTCGAGGTAGCTCTCAGCGCCCCGGATGATCTCTTCCCGAGCGCGGGCTTTGAGCTCCTTGTCGGGCGCTTCCTTGAGTCCGAGGCTGATCCAGCCGAGCGCGGCCGTCGCTTGCCAGCTCATCGAGCCACTCACGCCGCTTCGATCGGGGCTGCCGTCAGCGAGAGCGGGCCAGATCGGGAACGCGGAAAAATGGGGGCTGTTCTCGAAGGCGCTCCGAAACTCTTCTTCGCCGGTCGTCAGGTAGAGCTCCACCTCGGCCCAGAAAAACTCGTCTGTGACGTCCTTGTCGTCGTAGGGGCCTCCGCCTGTTTTGTCGGTGGGGCTCGCGTAGCGGGTAGGCTCGCGCTTTGCGGCGGCGTACGCCTTTCGACTTGCGTCCAGGGCCCGGGCGGCGAAGGCCGCGTCGAACGGAGGATAAAGGCGAGCGGCCTGGGCGAGCACGGCGGCCAGGTTGAGCGTGGCGGCGGTGCTCGGGGGGTGGATGCCGCGGGAGGCGGTTTCCGTCGGAGGTTCGATAGCGAGCGCCGACCAGGAGTGATCGTGGATCTTGTGATGGGCCATGTGCTCGAGGGGCTGCCCCGCCGGCACCTGCATCTTCATAAGAAACTCAAGCTCGAAGCGGGCCTCATCGAGGATATCGGGCACGCCGTTATGGCTCTCGGGGATGTTCCAGGCGCCGTCGCCGAGCGCGCGAAGGTCTCCTCCGACAAGCGAAGTCCGCTCATAGAGCGCGAGCAGCGTCCAGACGGAGATACCGCCGTTTACTACATACTTCCCGTAGTCGCCCGCGTCGTACCAGCCGCCGCTCACGTCGAGCCGATAGGTGCACGAGCCTCCCGGCCAACAGGGCACCGAGCGATCGCTCAAGTGTCCCGGGGGGCGTGACCAAAGGTCGCTCGGCACGTAAGGCACGACGAGCGGGACGCCGCTGCGATTGTGATAGAAGTATTTGGCAGCCTCGAAGGGCAATCGATCATAGATCTCTTCGGAGATCGTGAAGGGAAAGCTCGTCTCACCGCGGCTCGTGAGGCGAAATCCTGCCCCCTTTTCCCGCACGGAGGAGAAGTCGATGCGGTGGACCTCGTGGCCCGAAGCTTTATCGAATCCGAAGGGCTGGCTCAGGCCGCGCCAAACCGTACCGCTGGGTCCCTCGAGCGTCACCTCGACCGGAGTCTTCGAGCTCGAGCGCAAGATGGCCGTCTTCGGCCCAGCGGGCAGATAGCCGACCTGATTGACGTGAACTTTTGGCCCCGTGCGCGCCGCCCAACGGGCGCCGCCTCGCTTTTTGACGCACCCGCCCAAGGTGAGGGCAACGGCGATCACGAGAGCGAACCCGGCGCGCATCACGAGCGAACTAGCCCCGACGCGGGAGCTGGAGCACCTTGCCTCGACTCGGCGGAGGATCGATCGGCGGCAAGCTGAGCACGAGGCCTTCGATCACCGGGAGCGCGTGAAGCAGAGCGGCTTCGACGTGGAGCTCAGAGAAGGGCCCCGGGAAATACACAGCGAGCAGGTAGATCCCTGCGAAGGATCGGACCATGTACCCGAGCGAATCCCCATGGACCACTCGCCGGATGAAGGAGCTCTGGGTCGAGGGACCCTCGGGCGATTCGGTCCAATCGCGCAGCGCCGAGATGGTTTGGGCGCGGAGGAGGTGAGCCCGTCGCGCCTTGAGAGAGCGTCCCGCGAGCCGAGCCAAGAGGCGCTCCATCTTCGCTCGCGTTTCTGCGTCGAAGGACTCGAGGGCGGTGGCGCGCTCTTCGGGCACGAGACCACCGACGACACTCAGATCGACCCCCTTGTCGAGCGCCTCCCATACGAGCTCGCCCGCCTGACGGGCTTCGTCGAAATCTTCTCCATCGAGCTGGCCGTCGGAAGAGGCCCAGATGACCGGCGACTTCAAATCCAAGATCAGCGCGCCGGTTGCGCCAATGCGCGCGGTGAGCTGATAGAGCTCATCGTCGAGGCGTCGCTTCACGAGATGTTCCTCGGCGTCGGCCCGCGTGCGGGGGGCTTCGATGGGCGAATCGAAGAAGGACTCGGCGAGCTGCTTCAGGCGCAGGTTTGCGCGCGCGCGATCTTCAGGAGGGGCCGAGAACACAGCGACCAAACGGAAGCCGTCTTGGACCTGAGCGCAGAGGATCTCGGCCGTGTCCGGCGGATCTCCGCCGATCTCGAGCCGAGCGTTTTCACATCCCATCTCTCGCTGGACGAGCTTGAGAACTCGCTCGAGCGTCTCCCTATTCACGCTCGCTACGGTAACCCGGTCTAGCGTTTCTGGCGAGCTGGTTGTTTTTTCACGGAAGAAGCGGACGAACGAGCGGGAGCTGCGCCGTGAGTCGGGATTTTGTAGACGCGTTTGGCCTGGATGGTCGTCCCTTTGAGGCCATTGGCCCGCTGGATAGCGAGCACGGTCGTCCCGTATTTCTTCGCGAGCATGCCCAAGGTCTCGCCCTTCTTGGCCTTGTGGAGCGTGAAGGTCGGGATCTCGGGGATGACCTGAGCGCGCACCAGGCTCGCGTAGGCGAGCGAGCCAGCGCGCTCGGCGAAGGGATTATGGAAGCGGATATGGAAGTGGGTGGCGTGGCCGGGCGCGTGCCGGAACACGGCTCCGCGGGGGCCAGCGCCGGTGCCGTCGAAGAGGGCCGCGAGCCATCTCGGATCTTCACCAACGCTCGCTGCATAGGAGCGAATCATCTTTTGGATATAGGTGGCGATGAAGATCATCTCGACGTCGCCCTCTGTGAGGAGCGAGCGCAAGAAGGTCCAGGTTCGCGGCAGGTCGAGGTTCTTCGCCGTGGCCGGGCGGTACCAGGTGTCCGCGGTGGTGTAGAAAAAGCCAACGTCCACGTCGCGGCCTGACTGATGGCTGCGGTGGGGTTTGAGGTGTCCGCCGTTCTTTTGGCTGATATCCCCGACGTAGAGAGGGCGCGTGTCCGGGTGCTGCCGGTGGACCGCCATAACGGCTCTCTGCAAGAAGAAAAGAGTTTCTTCCGTCGCGTAGGCGGTCTCGGGGCGGACGACGTGGATGTACTCGCTCTCCTTGAGCTGGACTCCGTTGATGAGTTGGCCGCGATTCGGTCGGCCCACGGACATCGAGCCGAGAGAGCCGATGTCGCGGCGAATGAGCGAAGCGAGCTCGGCGTCGTCGAGGGAAGCGTAGGGCGCGTGCGCGAGGGTCGAGAGCAGCGCCTCCGGGACGGAGGCCGGAGTCACCATGCGGGAGAGCGGCGCGCTCGCGAGGTTCATCACCAAGAGAGCGCGGGTGCTGGTCGCAAGAAGGGAAAGCATCGGAGCGCGAAGAGAGCCAGCAGACTAGCAGCCGGGCGCCCAAGGCCCAGGAAAAATTGCGCAGGAGGCCAGCATAAGGGGAGAAATGTCCTACAAAAAGCGCCGGGCGCGCGGCGCACTTCCGCACAATCAGCGGATTCTGCGCTGAGCTGGCACGGGCCTCATTGGGTCGCGGAATTTGAGCTTCAGTGAAAGCATCGACTGCATCGCGTCTCGCGGGCGACCGAGAGGGCGGTGCGCAAAAATCGCGCGCTCCTTCGGTGCAGCGCTCTCGCGGGGGAGCCACTGCCTTTCGCGTTCCGCGGGCGAGCCTCGCGCATTTGCGGGGTGCCTTTCGGGATGCGGTGCTTGCTGGGGCGCTCTGAGGTATGGGTGGCGCCGAAAGCCATGAGCGAGATCGTCAACTACTCATCGATCGTAGATCCCCTCGACGTTTTTGAGCGATGGCAGGCCGAATGGGTCGCGTCGGGTGCGCCGTACCCGGAAGCAATGACGCTCGCGACTGTGAGCGAAGACGGAGCGCCCCGGGCGCGCACGGTCCTCTTTCGAGGTCGAGCAGGTCGACACATCCAGTTCTTCACGAACTACGAGAGCCGCAAGGGGCGAGACCTTGCCGCGAATCCGACAGCCTGCCTCCTTTTTCATTTCACGAACGTCGCCCGACAGGTCACGATCTCGGGTCCTGTAGAGAAAGTCAGCCGTGAGGTGAGCGAGGCCTATTTCGCGACCCGGCCACGGGAGAGCCAGCTCGGAGCCTGGGCATCGAGTCAAAGTCAGCGGATTGGGAGCCGAGCCGAGCTTCTCGAGCGTCTGCGCGCCGTCGAAGAGCGCTTCGCCGGGCAACGGGTCCCTTGCCCACCCCACTGGGGCGGGTTTCAAGTGCGCGCCGATCGCGTCGAGCTCTGGCAAGGCATGCCGGGAAGACTGCACGATCGCGCTGAGTTCCTCTTTCAGGGGGAACGCTACGAGATGCACCTGCTGTGTCCCTGAGCGGGGCGGGCGAGCGCGCGACGCCCCACATGTGGGAGCTCCTTTTCGAGCCTGGCCGCTCCCTCGCGATGCTCGGGCCGTGGTGGGGAGCGCCCTTGGGAGGTTTTTTGCAGGGTCAAAGGGCCGGTCGTTTCGTGTAGTCTGACAAGGCATGAAGTCGCAGACGAAATCGATCGGAATCCTCACCGCTGGCGGCGACTGTCCCGGCCTGAACGCTGCGATCCGGGGCGTGGCGAAGGCGGCCATGCACTACGGAATCCAGGTGCATGGGATCCTCGATGGGTTTCGCGGGCTGGTCGAAAATCGCTCGATCCCGCTCGACTCGCGGAGCGTGAGCGGGCTTTTGACCGCGGGCGGGACGCTCCTCGGAACGTCGCGCGACAAGCCGCACAAGATGCGCATGGGCTCAGAGGTGATGGATATGACAGAGGTTGCCGTCGCCAACATGAAGCGCATGAACATCGACTGTCTCGTCTGCCTCGGCGGCAATGGCACGCAGAAGAACGCGCTCCGGCTCCGGGAAGCGACCGACATCGGCATCATCACGCTCCCCAAGACGATCGACAACGACGTCGCCTGTACGGACGTCAGCTTCGGATTCGACTCAGCCATGCGCGTCGCGACCGAAGCCGTCGATCGACTGCACACCACCGCCACCAGCCACCACCGCATCATCGTCTGTGAGATCATGGGCCACGACGCTGGTTGGCTCGCGCTCGGCGCGGGGATCGCGGGCGGCGCTGACGTGATCTTGATCCCGGAGATCCCCTACGATCTCGAGATCGTCGCGCGCCATTTGAACAATCGCCGCAAGAGCGGGAAGCGTTTTTCGATCATCGCCGTCGCCGAAGGCGTTCGTTCTCGGGACCAGCTCGCCCTCGAGGAGGCCGATCCCGAGCGGAAGAAGAAAAAGAAAAAGAGCGAGCCGGAAGAGGTGTTCGACGCTTTGACCAACGAAGGGGTCCATCTCGTGCAGGAGTCGGTCGCGAGCAGGATCGCGCGCCGGATTCAGACCATGACCGGCGTCGAAGCTCGCGTCACCGCCCTCGGCCACGTCCAGCGCGGCGGCCAGCCGACCCCCTACGACCGCTTGCTCGCGACGCGCCTGGGGACGAAAGCGGGAAAGCTTCTCGCCGAGGGCGTCTACGACGTTATGGTCGCGCTCCAAGGGGGCGACACGGTGCCGGTCCCGCTCAAGGAGGTGGCCTGTAAGAAGAAGCTCGTTCCCGCGGATCACCCGTGGATCGAGTCGGCCCGCCTCGTCGAGACCTGCTTCGGCGACGAAGTCTGAACGTCCTGCGCGGGGGGCTCATTCGGGCCAACTCTGGATCAAGATGTCGAGCAGTCCTTCAGGATTGTCGACATGGACCCAGTGGCCGGACTTCGGCAGGTGGTGGAGGCGGAGGTGCGCGGAGGATGGAGCCAGTTCCTCGGCTCGTGCGCGCATGGTTCCCGACCAGCGATCGGAGTGTTCGGCCACGACCAGGTGAAACTCTGGAGTGTGGGGGCGGCGTTCGCTGAGCGTCTCGAGGAACGGCCACAGATCGAGAGAGAAGTAGTCCGACAGGAGCTCCCGGAGAGCGCGCTCGTCGAAGCGCCAGGTGAAGGTGTCGCCACTGCGCTCGACATTCGTGGAAAGCCAGTTGGCGATGCCACTCGAGAGTCCTGCCGCGAGCAAGGTCTCGACCACGTAGGCGCGACTTGGAAATGGCGGGCGGAGCGATGAGGCTGCCTTCAGCACGGTGAGCACTTCATGAGACTCGAGAGCCACCTGCTTTCCAGGATCGCTGTCGAGGGCCCAGACCTGGCGCAAGGGCACGTCGCTCGGGCTCGCTCCCTGGCGCTCGGCGTAGGCTTTCCCATAGGCGAGAGCGACCTTCCCGCCGAGGGAGTGCCCGATCATGATCTCAGGTGGTCCAATCTCGTGCGCGAGGTTCTCGAAATCCTGCACGCAGGCGGCGATATTGTGGGGCGGATCGGCGGGGGGACTCTTGCCGTGGAGGCGCAGGTCGACGAGCGCGATCTTGAAGTCGGGCCTCTTGGTGACGATGCGGCGAGCGAAGGCGCGGAGATTGTGGGCGGCGCCGAGCGCTCCATGAGTCAAAAAACAGAGTCTCGCGGCGCTTTCCTCGCCGACGATGCTGTAGGAGGGGATCATGGGCGGCGCACCTCTGCGATCGCTTCGACCTCGACAGCGGCCCCCAAGGGCAGCTCAAAAACACCTACGGCAGCGCGGGAGTGCCGACCGGCTTCGCCCAGGACTTCGACCATGAGCTCTGAGGCGCCGTTGACCACCAGATGTTGATCCGTGAACCCTTCGGCCGAACTCACGTAACCTCCGAGCTTCACGATGCGCACGACGGCGTCGAGGGAGCCAAGTTTCCTTGCGAGGGCCCGGAGCACGTTGGCCGCCGCCAGCGCCGCCGCCTTCTGTCCTTCTTCGACGGTCAGGTCTTTTCCGAGCTTTCCACGAAGGAGGGCTCCATCGGGGCCGTCGATAGGAAGACAGCCGGAGACAAATGCCAGGTCGCCCGTGAGGACGACTGTCTCGTACAACGCAGCAGGTTTCGGCAGGCGGTCGAGGGGAAATCCCAGCTTCTCGAGGATGGCTTCGCGGGTCGTCATGAGGAAAGTCCTTCGCACTTCAGCTCAGGCGGGGAAAACCATAGGCGGGCCGGAACGGATTGTGGAGCCCCACTTCCGCTCCCAGGTGAGCTCGCGCTATGCTCACGCGATGCCAGGCGGCGGGAGTGCTACCGATCAGATGTTCCAGACCCTCGACCGGTTTCGGTTGGTCTGGCCCAAGCAAGGGTGGAGTTGGGATTACCGGTTCAACATGACCGCCTCTTCGTTCCACGTCGACCTCCTCCCGGAGGCAGAGAAGGCGCTGCGTGTGGCGTTCCCGGAAGCCTACGACTACCGGACTCTCTCGCGAGCTCCCGAGCACGTGCGGGAGATGGCGGAGTCGGTCGGGGGCATTCGCGCGGACCAAAGGCTCTATGCGGGCGCGGTGGCAGGACGTCTGGTGCCGGTGGCGCTCTGGTGGCCCTGGGGTGACGAGATCACGATTTCTTTGCGCGTCGGGCTGACGGGCTACGTCGGCGAACACGATCTGCAGCGGCTCCAGATGACCTTCCACGCGCTCGGTTGAGCGCATGGAAGGCTTCGAGGGCTGCCGCGGGAACGCGCGATCTTTGCGCGCGCGCTGACGTGCCAGGCTGGCGCGCTCAGACGCCGGGGATTGTGACAAGATTGTCATAGTGGTCGCGCGCCGATCGGAGCGCGGGCCGCGGGAGGTGCGCGTTTCGATGCAGAACGCAGCTGCTCTCACAGCCGGGGCAGAATTGGCGCGGATGTTGCTTCGCGCTGAGCGAAGGCCAATCAAGGGAGTACGTTGACGGCGTTCAAATGCTTCCTGAGGGGGACGCTGCTTGGTGATAGTTCTTACAAATAGGGGGTTCTTCTTCGCTTGTGCGGCTTTGGGGCTCGTGATCGCTTGCTCGGCGGGGAGGCCGGTCAGCGACTATGAACCAGGGACGTCGGCGGGCGGCTCTCCGCTCGGAAGTGGGGGGAGCGGCGCCGTGCCGGTGCCCCCAGAGCAAGAACTCGAGGGATCGTTTCAGGCCCCCGTCGTGAGCGGGCGCTTGGTGTTTTCGGCGAATCCTTCGAGCAACCGCGTGGCCCAGATCGATGTGGAGACGCTCGCGGTGCGGGTCCTCGATGCCGGGCACGCGCCAACCTACCTGGCGCCGCTTCCCACGGGGGCGACCGAGGGCGGAGCGCTCGTCCTGAACACGCGGAGCCGAGACGCGAGCCTCTTGCTCCTTTCGAACGAGGAGGCGGGGGAGACGCGCTCGCTGCGGGTTCCCGTGCACGAAGGAGCGAATTCCTGGGCGATCGGCGCCAGCGGTCGTTTTGCGATCGCTTGGACTGCGAGCGGGGGTTCGGGTAGCGACGGTCACCAGGACATCACGATCATAGAGCCTTCAGAGAGACCCGACGTGATGCAGCTCGGTGTTGGTTATCGCCCCACCGCGATTCATATCTCCGAGGATGAGACGCGGGCTGTGGTTGTCTCGAACCCTGGTCTGACGGTGATTGAGCTGGGTGAGGCGGCGACGTCCGGGGTGCTTCGAGAATACCCGCTGCCGATGGTGGACGGCGCGCGGGATGTGAGCGTGACGCCGGACGGGCGTTTGGCGCTGGTGCGCCTGCCGGGGCAAGGGTCGCTCTTGATCCTTGATCTTGAGACAGGGGAAGAAATAGCGATTCCCTTGCCCGGGGAGCTGAGTGACCTCGATTTGAGCCGCGACGGGGCCCTCGCGGTCGGCGTGATCCGCCCGGACGGTCGGGACGACGGTGAGGCGAGTATGGGCGGGGCAGACAACCTGGGGAGCGCAGGTGCGGCTTCGCAGGACGCGCAAAAAAGTCTCGTTCTGACCTTCCCGCTGGAGCGCATCCTCTCCAATCCGAGTCAGTTCGACGTGGTTGAGGTCGAAGACTTTGTCGGCAGCGTCTCGCTCACCGAGGACCAAAGGAGCATCCTCGCCTTCACGAACGCGCTCGCGAATCCTCGGGTCTGGATCATTGATGCCGAGACCCGAAGCCAGCGCGCCGTCGACTTGCGAGCGCCGGTGAAGAGCGTGCTGCCCTCTCCGGATGGCCGTCACGCTGTCGCTGTTCTGAGTCCTCCGTCGGGCAGCGCCAGCCGAGGGGCAGTGGCGTTTTTGCCGATCGATCGGCCTTTACCGCCGCGCATCGAGGGGACGTCGTCGCTGGTTTTCCACGTGGTCTTCTCACCGGAAGGCGACCGCGCGCTGATCACAACAAGAGGTGACTCGAGCACCAAGAGCGTGGCGCTCGTCGCAGGGTTCCCGACGCTCTCGGTCCAGAGCTTTGAGCTACCCAGCCTCGCGCTCGCCGCGTTCATCGTGGGGCCCCTCGAAAAGGGAATCGTCTCCCAAGCACATCCCGAGGGGCGCATCACCTTCATCGACTTGCCGCGAGGCGAAGTCGTCACGCTCACTGGTTATGAACTTGGGAGCAGGGTCATCGAATGATTCTCAAAAGGAAAAGAGAGCAAATATCGGCTCGCGCTCGTCTCCTGCCTTTGATCCTCGCTGGGCTGGTCCTTTCGGTGGGACTCGCGAGCGGGTGCTCCGCTTCGGAGAGCGGCGGAGCGGACGGTTCATTCGTATGGGACGACCTCGGGAACCTCCCGGGAACGGGCGGCCGCTCGAGCGGGGGAGATGATGGGCTCACAGGTGATGGACAAGGGGGAGCTCCGCCCTTGCCCGAAGAGCAGGAGGATGAGTCCGCTTTCCGAGCGCCGGTTGCGACGGGCAGCTTTCTCTGGAGCGCGAATCCTGAGAGCGGGCGCGTGGCGCTGCTCGACGCCCGGGATGCGAGCGTTCGCTTGCTCAGCGCCGGTCTCCGGCCGACGGAGGTGTTCGGGCTGCCCTCTCCTTCGGGGAAACCTCGGGCCATCGTACAGAACCAAGGCTCCAGCGATGCCTCGATTCTTACGTTCGACGGCGAGTCGATCAGCGAACAGCGCATTGTGACGCCCGAGTTTACCAATCGATGGGCCGTTTCGGACGATGGGAAGTGGGCGGTGGCGTTCGGGGTCGAGGAGAAAAAGGGCTCTTTTGACCCGACCCAGGGGCTTCAGGAGATCGCTGTCGTCGACCTCGAGGACTTTGAGCGACCGCCGGTGCGGCTGACCGTCGGTTACAGGCCGCGTTCGGTTGTGCTTCGTGAGGAGCGCGCGGTGGTTGTATGCGAGGACGGTATCGCGCTGGTGTCCTTGGGTGACACAGTGGAGCTCGAGGATTGGCTGGAGCTGGGGCCGGGAGCGGGCCTCGATACTTCGGTGACGGCGGACGGCCTGCGGGCCCTTGTGCGCCACCCGGGGGAGAGCAGCTTCGAAGTTTTCGATCTCGAGTCCCTGGGCGAGCCCCGCCGCGTCGTGATGGGCGGGAGTGTGACGGATGTGGATCTGACCGATTCCGGGCGAGTCGTGGCTGTAGCGCGGGACGCGGGGGAGGTTGTCACGTTCCTGCTCGATGAGCTCGATGAGACAGACGCCGCGATCGCGAGGACGACGATTGACGATGCGGTGATCGGGAGCGCGGCGGTGGCGAAAAACGGCGACCGCGCCGTGCTGTATACGACCGCCGCCCGGGACAAACAGGTCACCGCCATCGACCTGAGACCGGGCGCGGATTTCTTGAAGTCCCGCAAGGTCTCCATTCAACACGCGATCACCGGGGTGGTCCTGAGCGACGATGGGGCCTCGGCCATTGTTTACGGGCCTGGAGCCGAATCGGGCAAAGGAGCGTTCAGCGTAGTGACGCTCGACCGGGAACGTTTTGCCCGTGTGGTCGGGACGAACGCGCCGATCCAGGCCGTATCCGTTGCTTCGTTCGGCTTCCTCGTCGCGGCTCATTCCTCTGCCGTTTCCGAAGCTCACGTAGGCCGGTTGCCGGAGCTCGGAGTGGATCGGTTCGTCCTCGGGAGTCGTCCGCTCTCGATCGGAATCTTGGAGGCCGAAGGGGTCGGTTATGTCGCGCAGGCGCACCCGGAGGGGCGCATCACGTTCATTGGGATTCGGAGCGGGGAAGTTCGCAGCGTGAGTGGCTACGAGCTCTCCGCAGAGGTGGTGGAATAATGAGTAGGTGGGACATTCGACTATTTTCGATCGGAATCTCCCTTTCGCTCTTCGCCTGTGGGGGGAGAGATCCGAAATGGGACGTCGCTTTCGAACGAGGAAAAACGATAGGGCTGAGCGGCAGCGTGGCCGCTATCGACGAAGGATCCGACGAGCTGATTTTCCTGAGCTCCAAGAAGCGGAGATCTCTCGAGGTGAATCGGTTCTCGCTCAACGAAGGCGTGAGCTTTATGGCAGCGAGCCAGGACGGGGAGCGGCTCTTCGTGCTTTCGCAGGGCAAAGTGCCTCGGGCGCGGGCTGAAGATCCGCCACCGACCCTCCAAATCTTCTCCGGCGGGACCAAGCCGAAGCTCGAGCGCGAGCTCGAGCTCGACGACCCGATGGGCTCGCTCGCCCTCGATCCGGAGGGGGAGTTCGCGGTGGCTTTTTCCGGGAGTGCCATCGTCACGAATCCGAACGAGCTCGTTCTGATCGACCTCAAGGACGAAAAATCGAAGCCCCGACCGAAGACGCTCCGCTCTTTCGGCGGCGCGCCGGTCGGCCTCGTTTTCACGGGGCCACTCGCCATGCCAGAGGGCGACCCGCGCCGTTTCCTCGTGGCTCGCACCGACCGGGACATCGCCCTCGTCGACCTGAGTCATCTCGAACGAAGTGAGGTAACGGTGCAGCTTCCGAAGAACTCGGCGGGGACCCGCCTGGCTCCGGAACAAGTCGTCTATAGCGATGGCGATCCGGATGACCCGACGGACGCGCGTTTGGCAGTTCGTCTGAACGGCAGTTCGGACGTGGTCTTGTGTCAGTTCGCTCCGCCGACCGCCGAAGGGCGCGACTTCTCGCTCCGCGTGAATATCGTGGACGTGGGCGGGGTGCCGAGTGCGATCGAGTTCGTGCAGACGGACCGAGGGCTCAGGCTCGCGGCGCTGGTCCCCACGCGCTCTCGGGCCACCTTGGTCGATCCCTACACGACCGCGACGGAGGTCGTGGAGCTGGGCGCGCCTTACTCGCGCATGTCACGCATCACAGGCGCCCTCGACTCTCCCCCGGAGGGCGGAGATGTGGCGCTCCTCTGGGGCGGGGACGCTCGGCGGATTGCCTTTTGGTCTTTGGGCTCGACGAGCGGAACCCCCTACCGAAGTGTAGACTCGACGGATCTCAGTGTGCCTCTCGCGGCGGTGCTCGACGTGGGCGGCGTCAATGGCCACTTGAAGGTCCTCCTCTCGAACGATCCTCGGCGCTTCTTCGTCCTCGACCTCGTCAAGCGCGAGTCTTTCCCGCTCGAGACGCGGAGCGGCGACTACAAGATCAGCGTCGCTCGGGACGGCGGGCGCATCTGGGCGGCAGCTTCAGCGACCGAGGCGGTCTCGATGATCGATCTTACAGATCTTCATCCGACGTCCTTTACGGCAGGGAGCCAGATCTCTGAGGTGTTCGATATCGCTCGGGACGACGGCGGCCGCGCGATGATCCTCGTGCACGGCGCGAGCCAGGGCCTCTCCGTGACCGTCGGAGACGCTTATCAGCCGGATCCCACCGAGTCCGAATACTTCCCCGCACTTCATCTCTGGGGGCTTCGATGAAACGCAATCATCAACACTCTGCCATTGTCTGGGGGCTTACCCTTTCGTTCCTCGGCGGAGCACGAGCAGCTTCGGCTCAGGAAGGAGGCCCTTCTTCCGAGTCAGCCTCCGGGGCCCCGGCCGCAGAGGCTCCGGTTTCCGAGAATCCTCCCGGCCAAGAGCGCGCGGTTTCGCAGGAGAACGCGCCTTCGGTCCCAGGAGCCGCCGGGCCAGGGGAGGCCGGGACGACAGGCGGAGCCCAGCCGGAGGGCGCGGCCCCCGTCGTCGATCCGGATCCGCCTCCCCGAGCGCCGGAGAGTCCTTTGGCCCCTGAAGTTTCCCCGGTCGCGGCTCCCCCCGAGCTTGTCCCCGAGCCCGCACCGGACCCGAACACTCTCCCCTTCACCTACCACCAGATCCATTTCGATCTGCAGGTCTCCTTCGGTCCTGGGTTCTTGACGGACGCGGCAGCGGATCCGTTCACCTCCACCAAGACCTTCGCCCTCGTGGGTGCGCGGCTCGGTGTGGCCCCGTGGAGCGCAGGGCGCTTCGCCTTCGCGGCGCTCCTGGATGGCGGCTACGGCTCCATGGGAGGGGACGCGCGCGGGACGCGGACGAGCTTAGAGCTCGGTCTGCTCGGCGTGGGGCTTGAAGCCCGTTACCATTTTCATCATCAATTCTACGGCTACGCTCGGCTATCGCCTGGTGCTGCTTTCATTCAGCGGACCGTCATGAACCCGGGACTTCCGCTCCATGGTGGTGAGTGGGCCTTTGCTCTCGGGGGCCACGCGGGAGTGGCTCTGCGCCTCGCGGGCTCCTCCGATGGTCGCGTGCGAGAGCCGAGAGTCTGGCTGTTTGCGGAGGCGGGGTATCGCTTTACGGAGAGTCGAGCATCGACGCTCAAGCCGGGGCCAGACAGCGCCGTTGACGCAGAGCTCGAGGCGCCCGGCCTTTCGCTGTCGGGGCCAGATCTCAGCATCGGCGTTGGCCTGACGTTCTGAGAGGGCAAGAGTCCACGAGACGGCGTCTTGGGTCGTAGCCCGGGACGCCGTCGAGTCTTCATTCGGTCGTCGCCGGCTGGCTCAGCTCGATAGGGATGTACAGAAGACGGAGCTCGCTCGCCGCGCCCTTGCGAGTAAAGCCAGTCATGCCGAAGAGGATGTTCCAGAAGTGTCCGTCAGGACGCTTGCCGTAGGAGAAGAGGGGCAGGAAGTGGAACTGCCAGTCGACGCCGTTCTTGTAGCGCTTCTCGTGATAATAAGTGTTGGCGACGATGGTCGAGGTCGAGTCTTGTTCGGCGAAGCGCCAGAAGAGGGGGAATCCGATGGTCTGGCGAGAGGTGTGCGACTGGAAGTCGAAGAACAAGGGTGCGACGACGCGGTGCTGTTTTCCGCCACTCTCTCCCACGAAGATGCTCGGGAGCGCCTTGAAGGACCAGCCGTCGAGATCTCGCTTGTAGTTGAAGATGGGCGTGACCCAGGTCGAGCGGGAGACGCCAAAGCGTTCACTGTCAGAGTAGAAGGGGAAGAAGACGGTGGTCTGCTCCCTGGGGCTGACGTTCGAGTAGAGGAACGGGAAAAATAGCTTCCGGTCGAGCCCGATCGACGGCTCTCGGTGGTGGAAATAGAGCGGCGTGATCATGTCGAGTTCGACATGTCCCCGGTGCCGCGCGTAGAGGTAGGTGACGAAGGTCTTGTCGTGAGCTTCGCCCGTTCGATTCAGGAAAAGCGGGGTGATGAGGAGGTTCTGATGTCCCTTGTACCCGTAGTGAAAGAAGGGCAGGAGCGTCGTGTGACGCTCATCTTTGCCCCACATGGAGTAGTAGACGGGGAGGAAGTGGAAGATGCTCCGCTCGCCCTTCTCTTCCCGGTAATAGGGGCCGTAGACGTTCAGCCAGTCTTCGCTGCGCGGTGAATACCGGTAGTAGTGGAGCAGCGGAGGGATGACCTCGTAGAGGCGGGACTTGTTCTGGCCGAAGAAATAGAAGGGCGCGATGCCGAGATCGATGTCCGAGGCGGTGCGAGTGTCGCAGTGCTGTCCGCCTGTGAACGAACAGAAAGCAGGCCCGACGATGTTGAGGCCGCCTTCGGCGTTCCGCTTCATCATCGTCAAGAGCGGCGGGATCACCGTGTAGGCGCCGTCCGGTCGCGTGCCGGTCATGTAGAGCGGGAACAGCCAATCGTCGCTCTTGTTCGGTCCGCGGCGATTCACGAAGGGGCCGACGATCGTGCTCCGCTCATTTTCGAGAGGGTTCTGAACGTTCCAGAACAGCGGGAACAGGATGTCGTCTTGATGCTGGGGTGCGCGACGATTGTAGTAAAACAGATAGAGCGAAGCGCGATCTTGTCCCGGGAGCTCGAGCTCGGGGAGCTGAACCTTCTTGGTTCGCTCACCCCACAGCGGGAACAACACGCGGTAGCGCTCGACGGGATTCGACTCTTCGAAATACAGGCCGTAGAAGCGGCGCCGGGTCGCGGGCCTGCTCAGCGAGTCCTCCTGCATGAAGTCGCTGCCGATGGTCTCTTGGACGCTCTCGCTCATCGCGAGGGGATCGTCGGGGAGCGTGGGCTCGTCGCCCGCGCTGAGGGTCGACTCTTCGCCAGCGGCCGCGTGCGTCTCGGGCATGTCCGAGGAAGGAGCGGGGCGACTCGAGGGGCCAGGGGAGGCGCCGATCGGCGCCATGTCGGGCAGCTGGCCCTGGGCAAACGCAGAAGGAGCGAGCCCGAGCAGTAGGAGCAGCGGAGCGTAGCCGACGTTTTTCCGGGCGCGGAGGGGTCGAGGGAAGCTGAGGCTCATATTCAAGCCTGGCCCTCGGCGCTGAGCAGGCTCAGGACGCGTTCGGGGAGCTCCTCGAGCGGGACCTCGAACTGCTCGTGAGAAGCCATGTTTTTCACCTGAGCTACACCGCGCTCAAGCTCGCTGTCGCCGAGCACCACAGCGACTCGAGCGTTCATCGAGCCGGCTCGGCGCAGCTTGCTCTTGAGCGATCCATCTCGCCCGTCGATCTCCACGTGAGCGCCTCGGGCGCGGAGCGCGGCGCCGGCCTTGAGCGCGGCTCGACCGGCCTGGCCGCCGAGGGGTGCGAAGAAGCAGAGGGGCGGCGGGGCAGGCCCGACGTCGCCGAGAGCGAGCAAGAGGCGCTCGAGGCCGAGCGCAAATCCGATCGCGGGAACGTCCTCGCCGCCGAGGTCGCGGATCATCGAGTTGTAACGGCCGCCCCCGAGGATCGCGTTCTGGGACCCGATTTCTCCCGAGTCTGCGGTGAGCTCGAAGCAGGTGCGCGTGTAATAGTCGAGGCCGCGCACGAGCTTCGGATCGACCTTGTAGGGGGTGCCGAGGGCATCGAGGGCCGCGCGCAGCCCGTCGAAATGAGCCTTGTCGTCCTCGGTGAGCGAATCGAGCAGGAGCGGTGCGCTCTTCGAGGCCTCGATGTCGCGGGGATCTTTCGAGTCGAGGATCCGGAGCGGATTGTCGCCGAGGCGCGCCTGCGCGTGTTCGCTGAGCTCTGCTCGGATGGGCTCGAAATACTCGCGGAGGCGGGCTCGATAGGCTTCGCGGGCCTCGGCGCCGCCGAGGGAGTTCACATGGATCGTGACACCTTTGAGGCCGAGGTTCGTGGTGAAGCGGTAGAGCAGATCGATGAGCTCCGCGTCGGAGAGCGGTCCCGGATCGCCGTACAGCTCACAGCCCGCCTGGTGAAACTGGCGATAGCGGCCGCGCTGGGGCTGTTCGGCGCGGAACATCGGCCCAATGTAGTACCATTTGGTGATGGGCTCTTTGGCCCACTGGCTCTGGCCAATGTAGACGCGGGCGGCGCTCGGGGTTCCCTCGGGACGGAGCGCGAGAGTTTCGCGGCCGCGCTCGAGAACGAACATCTGTTTCTGGACGACCTCGCTCGTTTCTCCGGTCGACTTGTGGAAGAGGGCGAGCTCCTCGACGATAGGCGTGCGGAGCTCGCGGTAGCCTGCCTTTTCGACTTCGGCGCGAAACACTCCTTCGACGAACTGGAAGCGGCGGGCCTCCTCGGGTAGGATGTCGTTCATCCCTTTGACGGCGCGGTATTTCATGACCTTTCGCGGCGAAGCCCGAAACGAGGCAGCCCGGACGGGCTTATGCAAAGCCACGGGCATCCGGTCAAGCGCTGTCTCTCCCGAAAGGCGACGATCTCCCGCTTTCGGTACTGTCCGATGAGGCAGACGAGAGCCTTGGGTCTAGATTATGGCCGCGCCAGGATTGGACTGGCCGTCTCGGACGAGCTGGGTCTCCTCGCCCATCCCAGGCCCGCCTTGCCCGCTGAGCCGCGGGCCCGTGTGCTCCGGGCGCTCAGGGCCCTGGTGAAGGAAGAAGAAATCGGCGTCGTCGTCCTCGGTCTTCCGCGCAATATGGACGGGACGAGTGGTCGCTCGGAGCTGAGAGTGAAGGAGTTTGCTCGCGAGCTCGAACAGGCCCTGGGCCTCAAGGTCGTGCTCATCGACGAGCGCCTTTCGACAGTCCAAGCGAGTCTCTTGCTCCGCGAAGGGGGGACGCGGGCGAAAGAGCAAAAGGAGAAGATTGATAGCGCGGCCGCAGCCATCTTGCTGCAGACTTACCTCGACGGACGAGGCGCCCAGCCATGAGAAAGCAGCGCGCCCCCCGGCCCCAGCCTCGCTCGAGCTCCCGGGCGCCCCGGGCCCGGAGCGCTCGCCCGCCGGCCCCGAGGCGAGACACTTCCCGTCGCCTTCTCGTCCGCCTCCTGATCGGCTCGTCGCTCGCGCTTTTGATCGGACTCTTCGTCTTGTCGCTCTGGGGAGGAGGGGAAAGTGGCTTGTCTCGCCGCGTGCGTTCGCTGATCCCGGGGCAGGTCGTGAAGGTCTTGGTTGTCGAAGGAGCGACGGGATTCGACGTCGCGCGCAAACTCGAGGAGCTTGCGGTCTGCCCCGAAGCCGAATTCCTTCGGGCATTCTCCGACCCGGAGCTGCTCGCTTCGCTCGAGATCCCTTTCCCGACGGCAGAGGGGTATCTGGCACCGGCGACCTATGAGTTCTTTCGAAACAGCAAAGCCGACAAAGTGCTCACGAGCATGGTGCGCCGGCGTGCGCTCGATTTTGCGGCGCTCGGGGATCGCTCTCCCCCAGAGCCCCTGACGACGCGAGAAGAGCTCCTCGTGCTCGCTTCGATGGTTGAAGCGGAGGCTCGTTTTCCCGAAGAGCGCGCCCGCATCGCCGCGGTTTTTGTGAACCGGCTGCGCGACCTCCAGGGCGAGACGCGCGGGCGGCTCCAGAGCGATCCGAGCGCAGCTTACGGCTGCCGGGTCATGCCGATGCCGTCTCCTGCCTGCCAAGAGGCGATGAGTGAAGGGAGAATCCGCGTGACACCGGCGCTGCTCCGCGAATCCGCAAATCCCTACAATACCTATCGTCACGCAGGGTTACCGCCCGGTCCGATTGGAAACCCGGGGCGCGCTTCACTGCTCGCGGCGCTGTCTCCAGCGCTCACCGATGAGCTGTATTTCGTCTCCGACGGCGCTGGACGCCACAAATTCGCCGCTTCCTACGCTGAACATCAAAAAAACGTCGCTGAGCTCGGGCGTTTGAGAGCGACGAACGCGCCGCTCTCCGGCGAAAAAGGTGCGGAAGCGCTGCCCGGAGCTCTCGATCCGCCTGCTCGCCCGGACTTTCCAGAGTAGGGGGTGGCGAATATAAGAAGGGGCTCAATTTTTTGCGTAAGAGAACTGAAACGTGACCAGCGAAGCTCCTTTTTCTCCCATTCCCACGCGCGACCTCGAGTCCGCGATCAAAGCAGTTCGTTTCCTGAGCGTCGACGCCGTCGAAAAAGCTCAGAGCGGCCACCCCGGCACGCCGATGGGCCTCGCGGGTATCGCCGTAGAGCTGTTTGTGAATCAACTCCGTCACCAGCCGAAAGATCCGAGCTGGCCGGCCCGCGATCGCTTCGTGCTCTCCTGTGGGCACGCCTCGATGCTCCTCTATTCGATCCTGCATCTGTCGGGTTATGACGTGACGCTCGACGACTTGCGTGACTTCCGTCAGTGGGGTTCACGCACTCCGGGTCACCCGGAAGTAGGTCACACGCCGGGCGTCGAGACCACCACCGGTCCGCTCGGTCAGGGCATCGGGAACGCGGTCGGACTCGCCCTCGCGAGCAAGATGAGCGAGGCCCAGCTCGGCGACAAGCTCGGCAAGTTGGCTGCTTATGACGTCTTCTGTATCTGTTCCGACGGCGACGTGATGGAAGGCGTGGCTTACGAGGCCGCCAGCATCGCGGGGCACCTGAAGCTCGGAAACCTGATCGTCATCTACGATGACAATCACATCACGATCGACGGCGACACCTCGATCGCCTTCACCGAAGATGTCCCGGCGCGTTTTGCGGCCATGGGCTGGCACGTTCAGCGCGTCGACGGTCATGACGGCGATGCGCTCCGCGCCGCCATCGCTGAAGCGCGTCGCTCCGAGCTGCCCTCTCTGATCGCAGCCCGCACCAAGATCGGTATTGGTTCTCCCGGCAAAGAAGGGAAGAGCGCGGCCCACGGCGCGCCCCTCGGCGCCGAAGAGGTCAAGAAGACCAAGGAGGCCGCTGGCTGGCCTGTGGAGCCGACCTTCTACGTGCCCGAGGAGGCGAAGCGTCCCTTCGTGACGCGTCAGAAGGACCTCGATGCGGCCTACGACGCCTGGAAGAAGGCGGTTTCCTCCCTGGAGCCGAGCGAGCGCGCGAAGCTCGAGGCGGCCCTCTCAGTGACCGTCCCGAGCTTGCCTTTCGAAGAGCTCTTGGCGGCAGGCGGCAAAGCCGCGGCGGCCACACGCGTCATCTCTGGCAAGGTCCAGCAGGTGGTCGCGGCCAAGGTCCCGAACCTGGTCGGCGGCGCTGCGGACCTGACCAGCAGCGTCAAAGTCGGCATCTCCGGCAGCGGCTCCGTCTCGGCCAGTGACTACAGCGGGCGCAACATCCATTTTGGCATCCGCGAGCACGGCATGGGCGCGGTCTTGAACGGTCTCGCGCTCTCAGGCCGCTACATCCCGTTTGGATCGACCTTCCTGATCTTCACCGATTACATGCGGCCGTCGATGCGTCTCGCGGCGCTCATGAAGCAGCGCGTGATCTATGTGATGACCCATGACTCGGTGTTCCTCGGTGAAGACGGCGCGACCCATCAGCCGATCGAGCACCTCTGGTCTCTGCGCATGATCCCGGGACTCGACGTGGTGCGTCCGGCGGACGCAGCCGAGTGCGCCTGGGCCTGGACCCACGCCGTCGAGCGTCAGGACGGGCCGACCGTGATCGTGGCTTCTCGCCAGGACTTGCCGGTGCTCGGGCGGAAGACGACCTCGAAGGCGACCTTCGACAAGGGCGCTTACGTCCTGTCTGACGACGCGAACCCTGAGCTCGTCTTGATCGCGACGGGCAGCGAGGTCGGCGTGGCTGAGGAAGCGGCGACGATCCTGCGCAAGAGTGGTCGCCGCATCCGCGTGGTCTCGATGCCCTGCGTGGACCTGTTCCTGCGCCAGAGCGAGAGTGACCGTGAGGCCATCCTGCCGAAGGACGTGCGCCGCGCGACCTTCGAGCTGGGCGTGACGCTGCCCTGGGCAGCCATCGCCGGCTCCGACGGAATCCTCATCGGCCTCGACGACTTCGGCGCCTCCGCTCCGATGGAGCGTCTGGCCGAGGAGTACAAGGTCACTCCGGCCCACGTCGCCGCTCGCATCCAGAGCGCGCTCTGAGCCCGAAGGGGCGGCTTTCGGGCCGCCCCTCGCTTCTGTCCGGCCCGAGTGTCCGCCCAAGGGAGCTCGGCGCCCTCGACAGGAGGCGCTGCTTGGCGGAGGCTTGAAGGGCCGGGCGCTTGTCGCCCGCGCCCCCGAGTCGAGCCGTGTCGAACTTGCCGCGCGTCATCATTCCCCATCCGCACGTCCGGGTGGACCAAAAGGTCCTCGGTGGGAGCCCTTACGTCGCCGGCAGTCGTGTCCCGGTGCGGCGATTGATCTCCGCGTATCGGAGCGGCACAAGCGTCGAGAAGTTATTGCTCCGTTATCCGCAGCTCACCCCTTCCCAGGTGCTCGATGCGCTCTCCTTCGCCCTCGACAATCCCGAAGTGATCGAGGCGGACCTCGAACAAGAAGCGGTCCAGCTCGAGACGAGGAAGTCGAAGGTGAAGCCCGCTGTTCAGCAGGCTCAATTTGACTTCCTTACGGAACACGAGCCTCCCAAGGCCGCGACCTGAAGAGCGGCGACGTCTGCTCTGAGGACGGGTCGCCCCGCGCTCGGCGGCCCTCACTGAAGGTCGAGCCCTACCGAAGATCGATCTCGGCGGCGGCCCTGAGCTCGGCCATGATGTTTCGGAGCTTCGTCTCGTCCGTGCTCTCGCCCATCAGGCGCAGCTTGGGCTCCGTTCCGCTCCAGCGCACGACGATGCGCCCTTCTTTGCCGAGAGTTTGCTCGGCGGCGCGCATCGCCTTCTGGAGGTTCGCCATCTGGTCGAGGGGCAGCCGCCTCGGGAAGGTGTAGCCCTCGAGGATCTGCGGGAAGCGCTCCATACAGCGGGCGAGCTCGCTCATCGGCTTCTGTTCGCGCAGCATGACGCCGAGCGCTTGGAGCGCGGCTACGGTGCCGTCTCCGGTCGTTGCGTGATCGAGGAAGATCAGGTGGCCGGACTGTTCGCCGCCAAAATTGTAGCCGCCTTTGCGCATGGCTTCGACGACGTACCTGTCGCCGACTTGGGTGCGGAGGAGCTTGCCGCCGGCGCGATCGAGGGCCTGTTCGAGCCCCATGTTGCTCATGACCGTGGTGACCAGCGTGCTTTTGTGGAGCCGGTCGTCTTTGAGCATCCGGAGCGCAGCGATTGCCATGACCGCGTCGCCGTCGACCACTTTGCCCTTCTCGTCGACCAAGATGACGCGGTCTGCGTCGCCGTCGAGGGCGATCCCGAGGTGCGCTTCTTTACGCACGACCTCTTTCTGAACGTACTCAGGATGAAGCGCGCCGCTCTTCTGGTTGATGTTCTGGCCATTGGGGCGGACGCCGAGCGCGATGACCTCCGCGCCCAGTTCTCGGAGGACCGCGGGCGCCACTTTGTAGGCCGCTCCGTGGGCTGCATCGACAACAATCCGAAGCCCGTCGAGCGAGAGATCGGCGGGAAATGTGGCCTTGGCGAACACGACGTAACGACCGATCGCGTCGTCGATGCGTGTTGCGCCCCCGATACGTGCGCCGGTCGGTCCTTTGTCGAGCTCAGGGGAGCGGAGCAGGTTCTCGATCTCGAGCTCTTGTTCGTCGGGAAGCTTGAACCCGTCCCGCGCGAAGATCTTGATGCCGTTGTCCCAGTAGGGATTGTGGCTCGCGCTGATCACGATGCCCGCGTCGGCGCGCATCGAGTGCGTCAGGTTCGCCACGGCGGGGGTCGGGATCGGACCTGTGATGAGAACGTGGCCGCCCATCGAGCAGATGCCTGCGGCCATCGCCTGCTCGAGCATGTAGCCGGAGAGGCGGGTGTCTTTGCCGATCACGATCCGCGGCGTCTTTCGCCCGTGTTTTCGCGCGACGAAGGTGACGGCGCGGCCGAGCCTGAGCGCCATCTCCGGAGTCATCGGCGCTACGTTGGCGCGCCCGCGGATCCCGTCGGTCCCAAATAAACTTCGCGTCACGGATCCTGTCTCGTCAGTCGCGGAAGTTCTGGAAGCTCAGGGCGACGTCGAGGTCCTCCTGCTTCTTCAAGAACGCGATGGCTGTCTGCAGATCGTCTTTCTTCTTCCCGGTCACGCGGACTGTGGCGCCGACGATCGAGCCTTGGACCTTGAGTCCTGACTCCTTGAGACGTTTGACGATCTCCTTCGATTTCTCGACCGGCAGCCCTTCCTGAACGGTGATGGCCATTTTCATGCCGCCACCAGCGCCCGGCAGCATGCGCTCGGTCTTGAAGTGCTTGAGGCTGACGCCCCGATTCGCAAGCTTACCCATGAGCAAGTCCCAGGCAGCGCGCACGCGGTCGTCCGAGTTTGCGCTGGCTTGCAGGGCTTTCCCTTGGATTTCGATGGAAACGTTGGTGCCTTTGAAATCGTAGCGCTGGGCGAGCTCCTTCTGCGCTTGGTTCAAGGCGTTTTTGATCTCGTTCCAGTCAGGCTCCGAGACGACGTCAAAGCTGGGCATAACTTCTCCTTTGAGGTGCCGAAGGGAGGGGGACTTAGAGCGCGATCGGAGGATCGCGCTCGAGCTCGAGGAGCGTGGCGCGGGCGGCGCCGACGAGGAAGACTGAGCCGGTCACAACGACGACGCCGTCGATGCCGACGATTTCGCGCGCGCGCGCGAGCGCTGTCGGCACGTCCGGGGCAACCTCGCCGGGCAGAATATCCAGGTACTTGTGCGGATCTTCCGCGCGATCGACGGGCGGCGCGACGTAGATGCGGTGGCCTACGACGGAGGCGAGGCGCTTGAGCATGGCCCGGTAGTTTTTGCCGACCAGGGTGCCGAAGACGAGCGCAACGTCGCGCCGGGAGTCGACCTCGAGCAGACCCGGATCGAGCGCGTGAGAGAGGGCGACGGCGCCGTCGGGATTGTGCGCGCAGTCGAGCAACGTCAGCTCGCGGCGGTTTCTGTGTAAGAGCTCATTGCGCCCGGGCCAATTGATGGTCTCGATGCCCCGGCTCAGCTCGGCGACGCTGAAGCCGAGCGCGCGCCCGGCGGTGACCGCGACGGCGAGGTTCGTTCCGACTACGGCGAGGCGCGGATAGGCGAGCGGAGCGCCCGGAACGGGCTCGGGGCTGCCGAGGGGGAGCAACGTGGCTCCGACCTCTTCGACGCGGCGCTTCACCACAGCGAGGGCGTCGGGGTGGAGTTTGCCGACCACAACACGAGAGCCGGGCTTGATGATGGCGGCCTTTTCGGCGGCGATTTTCTCGAGCGTGTCACCGAGCTCCGCCATGTGATCGTAGGCGACGCGCGTGATGACTGCGAGTTCGGGCGGAGGGATGACGTTGGTGGCGTCGAGACGTCCTCCGAGTCCCGCTTCCAGGATAGCGAGCTCGACGCCTGCCTCGCGGAAGGCGAGGAAGGCGATCAAGGTCATCGTTTCGAAGAACGTCAGGTCCGGCGTCTCGTCGAGGACGCGGTCGATCCAATAGGCGAGGCGCTCGTTCGAGATCGGCTCGCCGGAGATGCGAATGCGCTCCGCGCAGCGGATGAGATGAGGGGATGTGTAGAGGCCGACCTTCTTGCCTGCCGCCTGCCCCATCGCCGCGAGGAACGCCGCCACCGTGCCTTTGCCGTTCGTGCCGGCGACGTGCACCGCGCGGAACGAGCGCTCAGGGTGACCAAAATGGGCGCAGGCCTCTTGCATCGGCCCGAGCTCCTGGCGCTTACCGCGCCCGGCGAGGCCGTAGAGGCGGGAGAGGGCGGCCTGGAAATCAGCCACGAGTCGCTCCTGGCCTGGGCGCACGGCTCGGCCTCGGTTTCCCGCCGTCCGAGAGCAGGCGCACGATGCGCGAGATGCCCGCCTTCATTTCACTGCGCGGCATGATGGTGTCGATCATCCCGTGCTCGAGGAGGAACTCGGAGCGCTGGAAGCCCGGGGGGAGCTTCTGGCGGATGGTGCCTTCGATGACGCGAGGTCCCGCAAAACCGATGAGCGCGCCCGGTTCGACGACGTTCACGTCCCCGAGGAACGCCGTGCTCGCGGCCACGCCGCCTGTTGTCGGATGCAGACACACGCTGATGAAGGGCTTTCGGCACTCGCGGAAGCGCGACAGGGCGCTCACCGTCTTCGCCATCTGCATGAGCGACAAAATGCCTTCTTGCATGCGCGCGCCGCCGGAGGCGTGCAGGAGCACGACCGGGAGCTTCTCGTGGTGACAGCGCTCAAATAGGCGCGTGATGCGCTCACCGACCACGGAGCCCATGCTGCCGCCCATGAACGCAAACACGAACAGACCGTAGCCGACGGCGTCGCCGAACATCTTGCCGCGACCGATCTCGATGCCTTCGCTCGCCTGAGCCTTTTGTCGAGCCGCGCGGATGCGATCCGGGTAGCTGCGACCATCGTTGAACTCGATCGGATCACCGGGGCTGATGTGCTCGTCCCAAGGCTCGAGCTTCGCGTCGTCGAGCAAGAGGGTCCGCCACTCGGCGGGAGACATCGGGTGGTGGTGTCCGCAATGGGGGCAGACGTGGAATAAGCGGCGCAGCTCGTCAGCAGCGAGGACCGTCTGACAACCGGCGCATTTCTGGAATACGCCCTTTCCGACGGACTTCTTCTCGCTTTCGTGGACGACGGCTGGTGTCTTTTGGGGGAACGCCAATCAGAGACCTTTCGGGCGACAGGGACTAGGGATCCCGGAGCATTCTCGAGTCGCCGCCAAAAGGCAAACAGCTCCCGGGGCGCCTGTCTAGTGGGCGGGTCAGCCCTTGTGCCGAGGGGGCGGGGAGGGAGAGACTCAGCCGACTGATGGCCTTGACTGACCCTGCGGGTCCGCCCCTGCCCCCCCGTGCTCCGGACGAGCTCTCTCGCTTCATTGGTCGCGAAGAACAGCTGGGTGAGCTCACGGCCGCGCTCGAAAAGGTCCTAGAGAGCGGCACCGCTCGCTCGGTTGCAGTGGTTGGACCAGCGGGCGTCGGCAAGACCCGGCTCATCAACGAATTCTTGGCGACTCGGGCCGCCAGTGAGCTCGCGATCCACCGCGCGCGGGCCCGACCCAAAGATCCGAGCTACGGCGTCTTCTCCCGGCTCCTGTCCGGCTGGCTCGGCATCCCCGACGAGATGCCCCGCGAGGAGGCGCGAGAGCGATTTGTCGCCGAGGTCGCGCGCATCCTGAACAACGACAGGGTCGAGGACGTGTGCTTCTTCCTCGGCCAGATGCTCGGCCTCACATTCCCAGAGAGTCCGCTCACGCGCGCCGCCATGGATGAGCCGGGCCAAGCGGAGATCTTGCGAAGAGCGCTCGTGCGTCGCTTCATCGAAGCGGCCACGGGTCACAAGCCGACCATCGTTGTCCTCGAAGATCTCCATTTCGGCGACGAAGAGTCCCTCGGTCTGCTGGAGGTCTTGGTGGATCGGACCTCGGGCCCGCTCTTGATGATCTGCACCGGCGGCCGCGAGCTGCTCGGACTTCGGGTCACTTCGGGCCTCCAGGAGACGCATCAAGTACTGGAGCTGGGCCCCTTGTCTCAGTCTGCTGCGACGGAGATGGCGCGGGAGCTGCTGCTCAGGTCTTTGGGTCAAGGGGCCGAGACCCTCGTCGAGTCGACGCTCAAGGCCGCCGGAGGCATTCCGGGGCAGCTCGTGCAGATGGTGCGGAGCTACCAATCCGCTGGGGTTCTCGAGGTCGATGAGCAGGGCAATCCGCGTGTGAACTTCGACCGCCTCGGCAACGTGCGCCTGCCGATGAGCGTCGATGACGCCGTTTCCCTGCGCATCGCTTCGCTCCGGCCCGAAGAGCGGCGGGTCCTCGAACACGCCGCGGCAATGGGCAACGTGTTTTGGCTCGGCGGTTTGGTCGCACTCGGGCGTATGGATCGAGAAGCGCCGGAGCTCTGGAACAAGCCTGATCCCGGCGACATTGCGCGCATCGAAGAGATCGTGGGTCGCCTCATCGAACGGGATCACATTCTGGCCCTCGAGGACGCGGTGTTCGCGGACGAGCGAGAGTTCGTCTTCCGGCATAACTTCGAGCGCGAGAAGATCGTCGCGCTCACGGCCGCGGGCGCTGCTCGCAGGTATCACCAGACCATCGCCGATTGGCTCGCTCAGAAGACGACCGCGCGCTCTCGGGAAGAATACACGGCGATGCTCGCGACGCACCTCGAGAAGGCTGGCTCGCTCACGCGCGCAGCTTTCGCCCACCTCGACGCGGGTGACATCGCGCGTTCAAACTTCGCGCTGCGCAAGGCGGTTCAGTATTACGAAAAGGGCCTCGAGCTCCTGAAGGATGATGACGCGCGGCGTCGCATCGACGCGCTCCACAACAAGGGCGACGTCTTGATGCTGCTCGGCAACAACGACGACGCCATGGAGGCGTTTCGCCAGATGCGCGAGCTCGCCTACATGATGAATCTGCCGGCCAAAGGTGGCGCGGCGCACAATCGAATCGGCCGCCTCTACCGGGATACAGGCTTTTTGGCGGAAGGCTCGCGGCACCTGTCGGCGGCGCTCGGTCTGTTCACCGCGGTCGGCGACTTGCGCGGCGTGGCCGCCTGCCACGACGATATCGGGAAGCTGCTCTGGGTGCGCGGTGACTATGAAGATGCTCTCAAAGAGCTCACGCAGGCCCTCGCTATGCGCCAGGAGCTCGGTGACCGTCGTTCGATCGCGCTGTCCTTGAACAACATCGGCATGGTCTGGATGGATCATGGGCAGCCGGACGCAGCGCGCGAGGCTCTGGAGTCGGCGCTCAAAATCCGCCGCGAAATCAACGATCCGGTCGGCGTCGCCGAGAGCCTCAACACCCTGGGGGCGCTCAGCATCGACCAGAACCAGTTTGGCTCCGCGCTCGCCTACTTCCGCGAGGCGCATCAGGTCTCCGAGCAGATCGGCGAGCGAACTCGCATCGCGATTTGTCTCACGAACATCGGCGAGACCCTGCAGCGGCTCGGAGAAGGCGAGGAGGCGATCCGGATCCTCGAGCAGGCAGTGAAGCTCTGCGAAGAGCTCGGCGACAAACTTCAGCTCGCAGAGGCGCGCCGCGGCCTCGCCAAGTCGTACCTTCTGAGCGGCGACTTAAGGAGCGCACGCCGCAACATTCGCTCCGCGGTCGAGCTGTTCGGCGAAGTGCGCAGCAAACCCCACCTCGCCATTGCCCTCCGCACCCTCGGCGAGGTCACGGGCGCCGGAGCCTGGGGCGGGCAGCACGAAGGTAAAGCCGTCGAATATTTCATGCGTTCGATCAGCATCGCCAAAGAGATCGGCAACGAGATCGAGGTCGCGCGCAGCTACCTCGCCTTCTCGAACTACGTGCTCGGTTCGGGCGGCTACGTGCACAATGACGAGATCCGCCGCGAGGCGGCCAAGCTGCGTGAGATGGCGGGCGAGATCTTCGAGCGTCATCGCATCGCGCTGCTCGAGGGAGCGAAAGCGAAGAGTTGAGGAGAGACGAGGGCGGCGCGCGCCGCTCGAGCGAATGTGGAGGTGAGTGAGAGATGGATCGATTGCTGTCAGACTTGAGTCATCCCGATCATGCTTACGCCTTCGGTTGCATTGCCGCGGGAGGGCACGTCGACGGCGAGCATCTAGAAGTTCGCTTGCCAGGCAGGGGCGGAGCTTTCGTGCGGCTGCTCCGGGAGTCCCGGGGCGCTGAGTCCGAGGCTCGGGTGAGCCGCGAAGGGCGCGCGACGCGGGTCCGCTTGCCGCTCTCGCCTCTTCTCCGTGGATCCTTCGGAAAAGGGCAGGGAGCGCGGGTCTCGGCTCCTTTCCCTGCTCTCGATCGCAAGCTGTCGCTCGCGTTCTGCCGCGGCGTTTTCGACGTGGCGGGGACGATTCGTCACCCGGACGCAGTCGAGCTCGCGGTGCGCCTGGAGCGCCAGCCGGAAGCGCTTGAAAAAGGCGTTCTCGAGTGGCTCGGGACGCCGCCCTCCGAAGTGGACGCCGCTGCCCTCACTTGGTTCGGAGCCGCCGCTCTCGACGTGCTCGGGTTCCTCTACGACGGGCTCTCGTCGGAGGCAGCCAATGGCCACCATGCGCGCGATTTTGCGCTCGCTCGCAAGAAGAACCTGAAGCGCTACGCGGCCTGGTGCCGCAAGGTGCAATACTTCGCGCACACCCTCGAGCGGCCCCAGAGGGTCTACGTCCAGAGAGTCCACCCGGATGCCATCATGCCCGGCAAGGGTCGCGTCTCCGACTCCGGCTACGACCTGACTGTCGTGCACAAGGTGAAGAGCTTTGGGCCGACGATCCTTTACGGCACGGGCATCAGCCTCGAGCCGCCCCAGGGCTGGTACTTCGACGTGGTCGCGCGCAGCTCCATCATCAAGCTGGGCTACATGATCTCGAACAGCGTCGGCATCATCGATCGCGCCTACCGCGGAGAGATCATGGTGCCGCTCGTGAAGATCGATCCGGACGCGCCCGAGCTTGTCTTGCCCGCCCGCATCGCTCAGCTCATCCCGCGCCCCATCGTGCACTTCCCCTTCGTCGAGACCAAGGAGCTCGGCGCGACCCATCGCGGGGCCGGCGGCTTCGGCTCGACGGGGTGATTTCTTTTTTGGGGTCGCCGGCCCGAGCTGTCGCGGGGGAGCTCGGGCGGCGAGTGCGCGGGGGAGCCCGGCTCAGACGCCCGCGATGGTCGTCGGGTTCTTGAGCGGGGGATGCTCCGGCCGACGAACGACCGGCTTTCGGTTCCAGAACGCGAGGAAGGACTCCTTCGTGAGCGGACGGCTGTAGGCGTAGAGCATCAAGCCGCAGAAGAGGAAGAAGATGTAGCTCTGGGCCGTGAAGTTATCGTCGACGTAGTAGAAGCCGGAGAGCCCCACGTCTGCGTAACCGATGTCCCTGCCGAGCAAGACCACACTCGCCGTCGCGGTCGCGAGCAGCAAGATGCCGATCGGCTTTCTCACTTTCGTGAGCGTGCCGGCGATGATGAACATCGAGTAGTAGTAACAAGTCAGATCGGTCAGGCAGAGAACGAGCGGCAGGCTGAGCGCAGGAGCCATCCAGAGCAGCTTCGAGCGATGCAGAGCCCAGCCGATCCAGAGCAAGAAGGTCGCGAAGATCCCGTATTGGATGAACTTGCGCTCGTCCTTGCGCTGGTTGCGCCCGTCTTTCCACTTCTGGAACGCGTCATCGAGGTTATTGTCTCGCGTGAAGCGCATCCGCCCTTCCCAGGTATGGGAGAGGATGGTCGGGAGCCCCATGTGGTTGGTCAGAGGGGTGCGCTTGTGGACGCCGATGTGATGGGAGAAATCCTTCCAGGCCTGCACGCCGCCGCCGCCCGCGATGGAGAGCGGGACGAGCACGGAGAGGGCGACGAAGGCGCCGGCGATCAGACGGCGGTGGTCCGGGTGGAGATAGGAGAGCAAGCCCCTGTCACCTGGCGCGGCCGGTCGACCCCGGAGCCGCTGGATCAGGAAGATGAGCACCATCATCGCCCAGCCTCCGAACAGGGCGCCGGGGAAGATGCGCAGCAGCGCCGACCACATGAGCGCGCCTCCCGCCCAGAAGGGCTTCTTTTTCCGCGCCAAACAGACCGAGAGCACCAGCAGGAACACCCAGTCCTGGCGCAAGAAGGCGCCACCGGTCCAATAGAAGTTCGCCGCAGCGTTGCAGCCCCAGAAGATCGCTGAGACAGCTCCCGCTCGATATCCAAACGCCCACCAGATGAGCACGGTCATGCCGATCTGCAGTACGACGTCGATCGCCGCGAGGGCTTTGAAGAAGCTGTCGCTGGCCGGGGCGATACTGGCGATCGCCTTTCCGGTCATCGTCCAAACGGGCGGCGGGTTATAGCCGTGGTCCTGCTGCATCCGCTCCCAGTAGGACCCGCGCGCAGAATTGTAGAACCAGTCGATGTCCTTGCGGAACGCTTCCCACCGCTCGGGCGTGAAGTGTTTCTTGCATATCTCAGGCTCTTTGAGGATGTAAGTGTCCTCGACCTTCTTGATCAGGTTGACGCGCAGATCGCGGAACTCGCGCTTGGCGACCTGAGCTTTGCGGCCGTTGTCGACCTCAGCGATCAGGGTGCACTCATAGAGGCGCTGGTAGCCGATCTCGTCGAAGTACTTCGAGCCGAGGTAATAGTGGTAGAGCTCGTGCCGGTGGTAATACTCGCTGTAGCGGGTGTTGGGGTTCCCGAAGTCGAAGTAGGCACCGAAGGCGAGCACCGTAAACAGAAGTGCGACGCGCTTCTTCGTCCGTTCGCGCACCGGCTCGCCCATGCGGCGGGCGCGCACCTCGTAGATCAGGAACAGAGCGCCGAGCACGCACAGCGCAACGCGCAGCCCGAACATGATGCCCGTCCAGACCGGCTTCTGGAACGGTTTGGTATCCCAGATCCTCTTGCCCGCCGCGGCGAGCAGGTCGGCCCCTTGGTAAACGGATTCGGCGGCTGAAGCGACCATCGCGGGGAAGTCGACGGCACTCGAGCCAACGCTCGCGAGGGACGAATGGATCACTGAGAGGAGAGACATAAGAGATCGACCCGAAATGGGGTGCCCGAGGCTAGGGAACAATGTCCAATCGGTCCAGGTACCGAAGGCGAGGACGGGTGAAGGCTCGGTCGAGCTCAGGGGGAGGTGATGGACCGGGGCCAAAGACGCCCGAGGGGCAAGGTCGACAAAACAGAAAACGCCCCGAGCCCGAGTGGCCCGAGGCGTCTCTCGAAGGAAGGGGGGATGAGCTCGCGCTCGGTCCCGGACGCTTCGCTTCGGCTCAGCCCTGCTGCGCTTCGCCTTCGGTCGAGGTTCCCGCCTTGCGGTCGAGAGCTTCCTGGAGGCCGATGCGTGCGCGCTTGCGGCGGCTCAGGTACTTGCCCTTGCGGTCCTTGGAGAGGGATTCGTGACGGAGGCGGACATTCCAGACTGCGTAGTTCGACATGCTTTTCTCTTTCGCGTGCGAGGGATTCGAAGGCGCGGTGGACGCGGTGCTTCAGAGTCGTCCGCGAGCCGAAAATTGAGGCGGGTGCTTAGCGCTCTCTCGGGCCCGTCGCAAGCGACTTCATGATGTCCGAGGCGAGGGGAGGCGGGAATTGTGGTGGGAGGAGGGGAGGGGACCTTTCGGGGGCCCCGGTTCACGCCTCTCGGGAGGGCTCCCAGGCGAGGTGAGGAGACCCCGCCTGGGCTCGGCCAAAATCCGTGCTCGGCCGTGACTAGAGGGCTCAGGCCTTGGGCGCGAACTCGATCTTTTCAACGACAAAGGTCCCCTCGGGAACTTCGTCGCTCGCGCTGAGCTCCGAGCTGGTCACGCGGGCGGCTTCGAGGGCCGAGGCCATGACCGCCTGCGCTCGTTCGAGGGTCTTTGCGCTGGCCCGGAGCGTCAAGGCGGAGACGACGCGGCCCGCTGAGACCTGGTGATCCGCTTTGGCTTTGTTGATGGACGAGAAGGCGGCCACACAAAGGGCAAATGCGTCGGGTTCGCTCGGCGGAGGCGCGTCGATTTCGTTGGCGCTCGGCCAGGGCGCGCGGTGGATCGTCTTTTGGCCCGTCTCCTCTGCGAACACCCAGGACCAGATTTCCTCCGTGATGTAGGGGAGCGTCGGGGCGAGCAAACGCAAAAGGACCGAGAGGCCGAGGCGGAGCGTCGTGACGGCGGAGTTCCGCTCTTCGGCCGGATATTGGACGCTGCCGGGGACGTCGGACTGCCAGGCGCGGGGCTTCGAGAGCTCGAGATAGGTGTCGGTGAACTGCGTCCAGAAGAAAGTTTCGGTCTCCTGGAGCGCTTGGGCATAGTGGAAGTTCGCCTGGAGCTCGGTGACGCGCTCGACGAGCGAGCGCAGCTCGGCGAGGAAGGCGCGATCGAGCTCGTTTTTGATCGGGCCCTTTTCGCCAGCGTGGGAGAGCACGAACTTCGCTGCGTTCCAAAGTTTTGTTGTCAGGCGGCGCCCGATCTTGAACACCTGGGGATCGAAGGCGGTGTCCGCGCCGAGTCGCGCGCTCGCGGCCCAGTAGCGCACAGCGTCGACGCCGTGTTCGTCGAACAGGTGCATCGGGGTGACCACGTTGCCCTGACTCTTTGACATCTTCTTGCGGTCCGGATCGAGGATCCAGCCGCTGATCACGATGTTCTTCCAAGGCACCGTGCCCGAATGGAGCATGGCCTTGGCGATCGTATAAAAAGCCCAGGTTCGGATGATCTCGTGGCTCTGGGGCCGGATGTCGGCGGGGAAGAGCTTCTTATGACGCTCCTCATCGAGCCCCCAGTGGGAGCCGATTTGGGGCGTGAGGGAGCTGGTGAACCAGGTGTCGAAGATGTCGGTCTCGCCGACGAATCCCCCCGGCTGACCGCGCTGGGACTCATCATAGCCAGGCGGAGCGTCCGCCATGGGATCGACGGGCAGGGAAGCTTCGTCGGGCAGGATCGGATTTTCCCAATCGACGGCGCCTTCTTTTGAGAGCGGGAACCAGACCGGAATCGGCACGCCGAAGTAGCGCTGGCGAGACACACACCAATCGATGCTGAGGTTCTGGGTCCAGTCGCGGTAGCGCGCGTGCATGAACTCCGGGTGCCAGGCGATCTCTTCGCCCTTCTTGAGAAGGTTCTCCTTCTCCTGCACCAAACGCACGAACCACTGACGCGTCGAAAGGAACTCGAGGGGGCGCTCGCCTTTTTCGAAGTATTTGACGGCTTGTTCGACGGGGATCGGATCGCGCACGAGGGGCGCTCTTTGGTGTGTGGCGCCGCCCGCCGGATCGCGGAGCAGGTTCACGATGGCTTCGCGGGCCTGGGTGACGCTCTTGCCAACGAGGGCGCTGTAGAACTCCTGAGCCGCCTTCGGGTTTTCGCTCGGGAAGCCGGCGCTGCCGAACTCGATGGGCTCAAGGCGGCCGCTCTTGCCGATGATCTGGCGCGAGGGGAGCTTCTCCTGACGCCACCAGAGAACGTCGGTCTGGTCACCGAAGGTGCAGACCATGAGGATACCGCTGCCCTTTTCGGGGTCGGCGAGCTCGCTCGGGAAGATCGGGACAGGCGCACGGAACAGAGGCGTAATCGCCAGCTTGCCGAACAGGTGCTGATAGCGGGCGTCACTCGGATGCGCCGTCACGCCCACGCAGGCGGGCAGGAGCTCGGGGCGGGTGGTCGCGATGGTGAAGGTCTCGTCGGAGCCTTGGACGCCGAACTCGATGTGATGGAAATGGCCCTGTTTGGGGCGATCGTGGACCTCCGCTTGGGCGACGGCGGTCTGGAAATCAACGTCCCACATGGTCGGGGCGACCGACTGGTAAGCGTAGCCCTTCTTATAAAGATCGAGGAACGAGAGCTGCGCCTGTTTACGGGAGCGCGCGTTGATCGTCTCGTAGGTTTGGCGCCAGTCAACGGAGAGGCCGAGGCGCTGGAAGAGCTGTTCGAAGGCCTTTTCGTCGACGCGGGTGAGCTGCTCACAAAGCTCAATGAAGTTCTGACGACCGACCAGGCGCGGGCGCTCCTTTTTTTTGTCGCCGGTGGCTTCTGTCAGCTTCAGGTCCGGGATGTACTTCTCGGTCGGCTCGCAGCGGACGTTGAAATAGTTTTGGACGCGGCGCTCCGTGGGGAGACCGTTGTCGTCCCAGCCCATCGGGTAAAAGACGTTCTTTCCCGTCATGCGCTGGAAGCGGGCGATCACGTCGGCGTGCGTATAAGAAAAGACATGTCCGACGTGGAGCGAGCCGCTCACGGTCGGAGGAGGCGTGTCGACCACGAAGTTGTCCTCGCGGGGGCGCGAGGGGTCGTAGTGATAGGTGCCCGTGGTTTGCCACACTTCGTTCCAGCGCTTCTCGGCTTCCTGGGATTCGAAATGCTTCGGGAGGGCACTCGGGTCGACGGTCTTGAACGGGGTCTGGGTCATTTTCTTTTCGAGCCGATCTCTTTCTGATCTGTTCGGACGCGGAGTCCTCCCCAAATTCGGGCCGACTTTCAACCGCTCTTGGTGCAGAACTCGCCGAGGCGCGGGCACCTCAAGAGAGGTCGCGTCTCAGTTGAGCTTTGGTGAGGGACTCTTCAGCGCTCGCCCACGCGTAAAGTAATGCGTTCTGCGCGCCCCATCGGAAGAAAATGAACTTCGTGTGCGGATCCGTGAAATCACTCTTGATTAGGGAATGCCGCATGCTAAACACGCGCTCCCTGAACGAGACAGGGCTTCGGCCCCGCCCCGCCAGGGAGCGTCGAAAAAGCTCGAAAGAGTGTTTCGTCGAAAATAGTCTCGGCCGAGCCGAGACACGGAGCGGTAGTTAAGTCGGTTATAACGCCGGCCTGTCACGCCGGAGGCCGCGGGTTCGAGTCCCGTCCGCTCCGCCATTTTGTGGGGGACCATTGGGGACAGCCCACTTGTGGGGGCCACTTTGGACAGAAGCGCGGGCTCGCTTGCGCGAGCCCGCCGCACGCTCTTCCGGGTTACTCGACGCGGAGCGGTCCTTCGATGAGCAAGGGGAGACCGATGTCCGGCGCGTCGAGCTGGATCGTGGACCACTCCTGGGCGCCCATCACAGTGTAGTTTGCGCACCCCACCCCCGTCTCGTGGTAGCTGAGCGAGTCGTGCGGGGACGAAGCGATCACTCCGTTCGTTACCGTGCCGATGGGGACCAAATACTTGCCGTTGTAGGGGGACCAGAACGCCGACATTTCGTGGAGCGTGCCCCCGGACTGCTCGAAGAAGAGTCGAGGGTCCCCGCCGCAGTTCAGACCGCTGAAGTCCACATATCTGACGGGAACGGGCCCGCCGTCCCAGCCGAGCGTGACGATGTGACCTGTGATCGTTCGGAACGTGATCCCCATCGGCCCCGTGGCCAGCTCGTCGCCGAGAGGGAGGCCGGACGCGTCCACGACCATTGGGCTTCGGGCACCGCCCGCCGCTGAGCAGACGTAGCTCGTGGCTTGGATCTCAGAAACATCGAGCGCCCCGTTTCGGTTCGTGTCGAGGCCGCTCTCGATGCGAACCCCAGCGCCTGCGCAGCTGCCTTGAGCGTTGATCGGCGTCTGTGTGACGAGCGCGCTATAGCCAGCTGCACCCGTCGCACCCGTTGCCCCCGTGGGACCTGCGGGACCCTGTGGTCCGGCGTCGCCCGTCGGCCCAGAGGGACCGGCGTCACCGGTGGGACCCTCCGGACCTTGGGGACCGGTGTCGCCCGCCGGGCCTTGAGGTCCGGGAGGACCTTCGGGACCTGTGGGACCCGTTGCGCCCGTGGGGCCCGTATCGCCCTCCGGACCTTGGGGACCTTCGGGTCCTTGGGGGCCCGTCGCGCCCGTGGCACCCGCTGGGCCCGTGGGGCCTGTGGCGCCGTCAGCGCCATTACAAAGATAGGCGCTCTGGTCGATTTCTCCGACGCCCAAGATCCCGTCGCGGCTCGTCTCCTCACCATCTCCGTTGTCGAGGCCGATATCGAGGCGATAGCCGCCGTGGACACAGGTTCCCGAGAGATCTGCGGTCAAGAGAGTCAGGACGGGGAAGCCGTCGACGCCATGACAGACGAAGGAGGCCTCGTCGACTTCGCCGTCTCCGAGCACACCATCCAATGCAGTTTCGTCGCCGTCTCCATCATCGACTCCCGTCTCGACGAGATAGCCACCGGAAGGACACTCCTCTCCCGGATCGAGGTTCGTGACGCGAATCAGCGAGCCGCTTTGGCCGTCTTGTCCGTCGGTTCCATCCTTCCCATCGGCCCCGTCCTTACCGCTGTCGCCGTTGCACAGGTGGATGACGTCCGCGACCTCGCTGTCATCGAGCGTTCCATTTTCGTTTCGATCGGGCCCGACCTCCAGGCGAGTGCCACCCGAAGGGCAGTCTTCCGATGCCTCCGTGGAGGAAGAACGCGTCAAGAGAGACGGCGCATCCTTGCCGTCCTTTCCTTGGACGATGGGGTCACCGGTGCAGGAGACGACGAGCGTTGAAAGCGATGCGGCGAGGACGGTGAGCGGACGAGTGTAGTTCTTTTGCATGGTTCCCTTTCAGAGACGGTCGGCAATCTGCCGGCGTCAGCTCAACAAGCTTCGTGGAGAAGTGACGATCGGCGTGGGGGGCTACGGCGCCTCGTGTGATCGGTAAATGAGTGATGCGAAGGGCTCTTGAAATTTGAACCGAGAGCCAATGCACTTTCCTTTGGCGACACGAGGTTTGTTGAACTGCTGCGCGCGCGATGTTGAGCTGTCTCCTCGTTGGGCGGGTGCATGCGCAGGTGCGCGGGTGCGTGCGGCGGGTGCGTGCGGCGGTGGCGTGCGCGGGTGCGCGGGTGCGCGGGTGCGTGCGCGGGTGCGTGCGCGGGTGCGTGCGCGGGTGCGCGGGTGCGTGCGCGGGTGCGCGGGTGCGTGCGCGGGTGCGTGCGGCGGTGGCGTGCGCGGGTGCGTGCGGCGAGGATGTGGGTGATAACTAATGCATCACAACGAAGAGCGCCGGAGCCGTCGCTGTCGAATCAGACGGGCGACTTTGTCTCTCGCCGCCGCTCGAGATGCCTGGGAGGGAGTGGCAGCTCGGGTGTGCAGGCACAGCAGTATTTTCTAGTGTGGCGCGAAGCGTTCGGGGCGCAAATTTGAGCGCAACGTGGAAGTGAGCGGTCACAACGCGAATTTTGACAAATGTGGAGGCTTAAGATCGCGGAAACAGGCGAAAGAAAGTGTGAGCGATGCCTGATAAGAGAAGTTCAGCGATTCCGCGCTCGAAAATGAGCTTCGACGGACGCCCCACCTTCTCAGAGGCATCGAATCCCCTATGTCCAGAACCACGCGTCCTCTTCTCGCTGTAGCGATCCCACTTCTCGCCATCCTTCATTTCACAGGCTGTTCCGGGGCTACCACGGACCTCGCTGGCAGTGGCGGGGATGTCCCAGCAGCGGGAGGCTCAGCTCCCGGCGCCGGGGGCCAAACTGCGGTCGGCGGCGCACCTGCGGCCGCCACAGGAGGGGCAGCGTCCGGCGGAGACAACGCAGGGGGTGCTCCTGTGGCGAGCGGAGGGATGGACCCAGGTGGTGGCCTGGGCGCAGCGCCGGGCAGTGGCGGAGCCCATGCCAGCGGTGGCGCGTCGGGCACGGGCGGAGAACCGACCGGCTCCGGCGGCGGAGGTGGAGAAGACTTCGAGTGCGAGTTGCCCGAGCTCCCGGAGGCGTCGGCGCTTCCGGACCTCGGCATGAAGCTTCCCGATCCCTTCACCTTCTACAACGGCACGAAGGTCACCACGAAGGCTCAGTGGGAGTGTCGTCGCAAGGAGATCTTGGCGATGGCGGCGAAGTATCTCTACGGACCGATCCCCGGCGACTGTGACGAGGTCAGCGGGTCTGTCCAGGATGGCAATGTTTCTATCACCTGTAAGGTCGGAGCCAAGTCGGAGAACTTCTCCGCGACGATCACCGGGTCCGGCAAGTCCATCAACCTGAACCTCTCCATGGGGATTTTGCCCCAAGGCAAGACGCTCTCCCTCGGGTCCGGCAATGACGCGAAGATCCGCAACCTCTACGGTCTCTCCGAGATCAACCCGAACATCGCTAACGGTTGGATGATCAACCGCGTGATGGACGTGCTCGAAAAGAATCCTGACAGCGGTCACGATCCGAAGACGATCGCCGTCTCTGGATGTTCCGGCTGCGGCAAAGGAGCGTTCCTCGCAGGCGTCTTCAGTCGAGCGCCCATCGTGGTCATCGTCGAATCGGGCGGCGGCGGCGGCACCAGCTGGCGGATGACCGAGTGGTTCCGTCATGGCGCAGGGGGATCGCGCTGGAACTGCAGTGACAAACCTCAAGGCATCGACAACCTCGAGAACAACGGAATCTGTGGTCCTTGGGTGACCGGCGCAGCGCAGTACTTCCGAAATAACCACGCCAAGGTGAATAACCTTCCCTTCGATCAGCACATGCTGCTCGCCACGATCGCTCCTCGATACTTGGTCCACTTCACCAACGCGAACGGCTCAGGCTCCTGGTGTCACTTGGCGGGGACCAGTGAAGCGCTCGCCTCCTGGGCAGCTCACTCCGTGTACAAGGCCCTCGGCGTCGAGAAGAATCACTCCTTCGAGGTCTATAACGGAAACCATTGCAGCGTTGGGGACACCGGCATCGCCGCTGAGATGTTCAAGCGCGCCCTCGACGGCAACATGAACGCCGACACCGGCAAGATCATCATCCAGGACTCTCGTGTTCAGGTCCCGGTCAGTGAATGGAAAGACCTCTTCATCGATTGGGACATGGACGTCACGCTCCAGTGAGCTCTGGGCTCCCGTAGGAGGGGGCTCCCGTAGCGAGATCTGCGGGTGTTTCGAAATGGCGAGGCCGGCGAGAGTCGGCCTCGTTTTCATTTTTCGCCCGAGGCGCGAAGTGGATCGGGGTCGCGCCTGCAGCAGTTGTTTCTGCTGTGTTATAATCTTATAACAGGACAAGAAGCGCGCCGTGGCCCGGCCGATCCGGACAGCGGGGGAGGTGTGAGGGGGCAAAATTGTCCCCAGGTTTATGGCTGGATTCCAGTTACTAAAGATATCGGAATGAGCACGCGATCGTTTGCGCGCACCGAAAGAGGATAGCCATGACTGTGATGCATATGAGAGCCAAGAAACTTCTCCCTTCCGCGTCCCTCTTGATGTTCTCGCTGGCGATGGCGCCCGGTTGTAGCGAAGCGGGCGATGGCGGCGGCGTGCCGACGGGAGGCGCGGTGAACGGCCCCGCGGGCGGCGCACCAGGCAATGGAGCTGAGCCGGGCAGCGGCGGTGCGCCCGGTCCTGGGGCTGGTGGTACGCTCGGTCCTGGGGCTGGCGGTGCGCCCGGTCCTGGACCGGGTGGTCCCGGGACTGGAGGAGACTCAAACCCTGGTGGTGCCGGTGGTCCGGGGGTCGGCGGTGCATTCGGCGCTGGCGGGATGGGTCCCGGTTTCCCCCCAGGAGCGGGCGGAGCAGGGATCCCCGGAGCGGGAGGTGGCGGGACGGACCCCGGCGGGAGCGGCGGCAGTCCGAGCGGAGGCGACGACGAGGTCAAGGCGAGTCAGGGCTGCGGCAAGGCACCGCCCATGGCGGGACAAGCCTCGATTTCGGTCGGCGGGCAGATGCGCAACTACATCCTCGCGCTCCCCGACAACTACGACAACAACAAGAAGTATAGGCTCGTCTTCACCTGGCACCCCTGGGGAGGGTCCGCTCAACAGGTCGCGGGCAATGGCCCGACCGGGTACTACGGCCTGCGAGGTGCTTCGGCTGGAGAGGCGATCCTGGTCTCTCCCGACGGGACCGACTTTGGTGGGATGGGTAAGGGCTGGGGCAACGAAAACGGGAAAGATATCCAGTTCTTGGAGGCGATGCTCGAGCGGTTTGATAGCGAATTGTGCTTCGATCACAATCGCATCTTCTCGACCGGCTTTAGCTTTGGCGGGATGATGTCGAACGCTGTCGCTTGTTCGGGACTGGCCCGAGCTGTCGCTCCCATGGCGGGCAATTCCTCGGTGGCGGGCTGCGCGAATGGAACGAAACCTGTGGCTTACATGGGCTTCCACGGTGTCGACGACAACGTTGTGACCCTCGATGGCGGCCAAAAAGCCCGGGACGTGTTCGTGTCTCGCAACGGGTGCGGCATGGCGAAGGCGTCCGACTCGAACTGGTGCCAGCTTGCAGGGAACCAGTACCAACCCTGCGAATGCAAGACCTACGACGGATGTGACGAAGGGTATCCGGTGACTTGGTGTGAGTACAAAGGGGGCCACATGGTCGCACCGAACTCCGGCGAGACGATCTGGGATTTCTTCAAGCAGTTCTGAGCCTGCGGCATTCGGGGACGACCGGCTCTTTTTGGATGAAGGGCCAGTCGTCCCTGAAATTTTACGTATCTCCTTTTTCGGCAGAGCGGGTAGACTGTGAGAGATCATGGAAAAGAAGCCGAGCTCGAATCCCGCCGTCACCGCGTCCGGAGCGGCTTCGCGCGCTCGGTACGATCGCCCTGGGCACATTGATCCCGAGCACGCCGAACGCCTGTTGGCGCTTTCAGGCTCCTCCCGGAACGGTCAAGGGCGTGCCTTTGTCGAAGCTGAGCGCGTCGAGGACGACTTCGCCGAGGAGCTCGCGGAGACTGCTATCGCTTCGATGACGAGCGGCGAGGATGCGCTGACGGAAGATCTCGACGCGCCCGTCGATGAAGAGAAGGGCGGACCGTTCATCGAAACGTCCGGGAACGTGGAGTTCGCTGGGGGAACGGATGAGTCGAATACCGAAGACGCGACGCGCGAACCCTTGCCCCTGACGCACGGCGAGGAAGAGGACGAGTCGGACGAAGCCGAAGAGTGAGCGCTGCGCGTCCTTCGCTGTCGCTCGAGCTCGATCAGCGCTCTTCTGGCGTCTCGATTTCCATCTTTGGAGCGCCCTGTCCCGGGACGTTGGACATGCTCGGCAATTGCACGTCCGGTCCGCCGCTCCCAGGGAGCTCACTGGTTGCGGGAGCAAACAGGCCCCAGGCAAGGATGCCTCCAAGGAGAATCACGCCTCCCACGAGCCAAAGAACTCGACGCTGATCTGTGAACGGTTTTTTCTCCATTTTCGCCTCCTTGTGAGTAGTTTCATTCAGGGGTGATGCAGGGACCGGGCCAGGTCGTCGTTTGTCCATGTGGGACAAGGGAGGCAGAAGCGAGCCCTTGTCAGAAAAGGCTCGGCCGCGCCCCCGGCGCGGCGGTCGAAGCGCTTTGTGCACAGACCCAAGGGCTACGAAAGCGCGGGAACTGCGCCTCTCCTCCTGAGAGGCGCAAGAACTGCGTCTAGAAGGACTCCCCCCAGTCCAAGTCGTCGTCCTCGGGAGCCCGTCCAGAGAGGAAGTCGGTCATCAGACGATTTTCCTCTCGCTCATGGCGCTCCAGCCACTCGAGGAGGCCCAGGGTGGCGGCTGATAGGCCGTAGAAGCGTGCTTCATCTTTGCTCAGCGCGATGAGACGACTGGTAGCGTGGAGAAGGGCCTCATGGTCGGCGCGGAGCTGAGCGATGGTTTGAGCAAGGGCGGGGGAAGCCGCTTCCAGGGTTCCGAAGTACTGGACCGATTCCTCTCGCGCGAAATGTTCCGTGAGGACTTCTTCGAAGTGGAACAGGAGCACATCCGGCCGGAGCTCAGGAGGAAATTCCTTTCCGCTCGCTCCGATACGACTCATCTCGCGCAGCTGCTGAAGGACTTTGTGGAGCGCATCGTGATCGGCGAAGACCGCTGTGTAGCGGCCGAAAAGGGACGGATACGAGGGCGCGTCGGCACGCAGGAGCGGGGGCTTCATGGCCTCCCGCTCTGCAGAGATCGCGCCAAGCCGACCGCCCTGGGGGCGATTTTTCGCAGGTTCTTGGCTCGCTACTCTCCTTGGCTGGGTCGTGTTAGGAAAATCACATGATTCTCTGCCACCCCGCGCTCCTGCTCGGCTGTGTCGCTCTCGCCTTTGCCTCCTCTTGTGCGGAATCATCCGACTCAGGAAGAATCGACAGCGGCACCCAGAGCGGAGGAAGCCCGGCGACCGGCGGCGGCGCGGCGAGCGGAGGCGCCGGCAGCCCAGCAGGAGGTGCGCCAGGCAACCCGGCGACCGGCGGCTCCGCAAGCGGAGGCGGATCCGCGCAGGGGAGCGGCGGGTCGCAGTCGGGAAGTGGTGCGGCGACGGGCAGCGGGGGCGCGGCGTCGGTGGGGGGAAGCTCTCCGGGGACGGGCGGCGCCGCGGGCGAGCAGAAGGAGCCGGGCCCTGTGTATCTGGGAGTTCGGTTCGTCGGGAGGGTCGACGGGAGCGAGCCGACTCGGCCGCGCTTCACCTGGTCGGGGACGGGATTCCTGGCGCGCTTTTCAGGGACGGGCCTCCGGGTGAAGTGGTCGAACGAGCAGCCCGTCATGTTTCAAGTGGTCGTGGATCACGAGGAGCCGCGCTCCGTCACCGCAGCGCAAGGGGAGGCGACGATCGCTCTTGCGGAGGGCCTCGGAGCGGGAGAGCACACACTGCTTTTGCATCGAGAGACCGAGGGACAGTACGGAACGACGGCTATCTCGGAGATCCAGGTGCTTGAAGGAGAGCTGCTCGACCCACCGGAGCTCCCGAACCGACTCATCGAGATCGTGGGGGACTCGATCACCTGCGGCTACGGGAACCTCGGCGCCGACCAGTCCTGTCCCTTCTCCTTCGATACCGAGAGCCATTTCGTGAGTTACGGCGCAGTGGCGGCTCGGGAGCTCGACGCCGAGCTCTCGACGATTGCGATTTCAGGTCACGGCATCATTCGAAACTACGACGGCGGGACCTCGGACCTCTTGCCGATCTCTTATGAGCGAACGCTGACCATGGATCCGACCACGAGCTGGGACTTCGTGCGGGAGCCGGACGTGGTGGTGGTGAATCTCGGGACGAATGATTTCGCCAAAGGAGATCCGGGGATCGCCTTCGAAGACGAGTATTTCCGCTTCCTCGCGGATCTGCGCGACCGACATCCGGAGGCTTATTTGCTCGTCACGTTGGGGCCGATGCTGAACGGAGAAGATCTGAACAAGGCTCGCGCCTATTTACAGAACGCGCTCGAGTCGATGACGAGCATGGGCGACGACAACGTCGGCTTCCTCGAATACGCGGCGCAGGGTACGGGGGAGCTCGGTTGCGACTGGCATCCGAATACGAAGAAGCACGCCTCGATGGCCACGGTGCTGACCGAGGAGCTTCGCACGAAGCTCCATTGGTGAGGCTCCTCTCACTGACAGCGACGCTGCGTGAGAGGCGAGGGCGGCTCCGAACCTATACTCGCGTCCGCTTCTTCAGAAGGGGAAGAACAGCGGCACGATCAGGAGCGTGATCGCGAAAACCACCAACAATAGGGGCGCCCCGATGCGTCCGAAGTCCCCGAAGCGGTAGGAGCCGGGGTTGGCGACCAAGAGATTGACCGGCGAGCTCACCGGGGTCAAAAAGGCGGAAGAGCAGGCGATGGCCACCGCCATGAGCAGGGGATGGGGCTCGATGTGAAGGTTCCCTGCGACTTGAATCGCGATCGGGGCCACGAGCACCGCTGTTGCGGTGTTCGAGATGAAGACTCCGCAAAGGACGGTGAGCCAGAAGAGCGCAGCCATGACCACGTAGGGCCCGGCACCTCCGGTCACCGTTGCGATGCCGCTTACGACGAGGTCGATGACCCCAACCTTCGTCAGAGCTGTCGTCATCGGGAGAAATGTCGCAATCAGGAGCAGACTCTCCCAGTTCACTGAGCGTTCGGCGGATTTGGCGTCGAGGCATCCGAAAACGAGCATGCCGAGCGCAGCGGCGAGGACGACGGTGACGGGGGCCGTCCACTCGAAGGCGAATCCGAGCAGCATGGCCAAGACCACGACAAGGGCGTGAGGAGCGCGGTGGCGACGGAAACGGCCCTTGTTGAGGGCCTCGCTCTCGGTGACGACGAGAACATCCGAGAGCTCATCGCGCAGTTTGGCGAGGGAGGTGGCGCTGCCGAGGGCGAGCAAGAGGTCGCCTACCTGGGTCGTCGTGAGTGCCACCGAATCACGCAGCACTTCTCGCGTGCGGAACACTGCCACGATCGTCACACCGAATCGGCTGCGAAGGCGGCTGTCCCGAATGGTCTTGCCGACGAGGTGAGAGCCGGGCGGGATCAACAGCTCTGCCACCACGGTTCCCTTGGGCAGGCTCTCGGGCTCTGCGATCTCGGTGAGATGGGTCTCGCCACAGAAGGCGGCCATCGACGACGGCGCGCCTTTGATCGTGAGGATATCTCCCGGGCCGAGGATCCGCTCCGGGAGCGGGCGCTCGAGGTTCACCTCCTCTTCGTCCGGGCTCCGGACGGCCATGATCACGACCCCAAATCGAGATCGTACGGCGCTGTCCCTGATACTCTTCCCGATGAGCGGCGAATCGGGTTCGACGCGCACCTCGAGGATCCAGCCAGCCAGTCCGTAGCGCTGCCACAGCTCCCGAGCGCTCGGCATTCTGTCGACATTTTCTCCGAGCGGCGCCCGATCGGGCAGGAGCTTGGGCCCGAGAGTGACCAAGAAGGCGATGCCCGCGGCGACGAGGATCAGACCCGGACCTGTGAAGTCGAAGAAGGAGAAGGGACGATAGCCTGCGCTCTGCAGGGCGGCCGAGACGACCAGGTTCGGCGCTGTTGCGATGAGCGTGAGCAAGCCTCCGAGCAGGGTGGCGTAGGCAAGAGGGATCAGGAGCTTCGAAGGACTGACCTGAGCTCGCCGCGCGAGGGTCAGGACCACAGGCACCATCAGGGCGACGGTGCCCGTTGAGCTCAAGAACGCCGAGAGGCACGACGTCGCGACGAGAATCGAGAGGAGTAGCCGCGTCTGGCTCTCGCCCCCGAAACGCTCGATGAGATTGCCGAAGCGCTCGGCGAGGCCTGTCTCGAACACGGCTGCACCGACGATGAAGAGGCCACCGATCATGTGCACACTTGGATCCGAAAAGCCCGCGAGCGCTTCCGGAACGGTCAAGACTCCTCCCAAGAGAAGGAGCGTGAGCGCCGAGAAGCCGACGAGGTCCATGCGGTAGCGGTCGCTCACGAACAGAGCGACCGAGCCAAACAGAACGAAGAGGACGAAGGCGATCTGCACGGGGACCTCGCAGCGCTCGCTCCTTGATGGAGGTTCGAGAGGGCGTCAAGGGCGCCGCGGGAACTCGTCCGTTACCAGGGGAAGATGTGGACGGTGCCCAGCCCGGAGTTCGGGTCTTCGGCAGAGCTCCCCGTGCCGTAAGCGCCAACAACAAGGGTCGTGGGGGTCGAGGCAATGGCCCAGCCGAAGCGGTCCCCCGCGCTCGCCTCGGGGGCCTTGAGGCGCTTCACTTCAACGAACCTCCCGTCTCTCCGTTGTTCGAAGAGGTAGGTTGTCCCGGAGTTCGGTGCGGAGTTGTCTCTTGGACGCTGGGGGTGCGCGCTGTCATCGCCAAATGCCCCGACGGCGATGCGACCTTCGGCGAGCGTGACGCTGCTGCCGAAGTTGTCCCCAGGATCGGCGTCGCGCGCCTTCAGCTTCTGGATCTCGATGAAAGCATCCCCTTGGCGCTCGAAGACGTACGCGGCCCCCGAACCTCGGACAAGCGGTCCGGGGCCTGGCCGGGGCCCCCGAGGAGACGAATCTTCCCCGTAGGCTCCAACGACCAGAAAACGCTCGTCTGCCGCAAGGCTCACCCCGAACCAATCTCCGGCATCTGGATCACTTGCTTTGATGTAAGCGGTTTGTGTGTAACCTGTCTCCGTGCGCCGGAACTCATAGACGGCGCCCGCCGCGCGAGCGGAAGTGTCGAAGGGATCCCCATTGCCGCTGGACTCGCCGATGGCGGCGATGAAGAGAGAATCGCCGACGAACGCGACGCTGGAGCCGAACTGGGCGCCACTTTTGAGAGGGGTGGAGAGCAATTCGGCCGCTTCTTTCCACTCTCCATCGGTTCGTTCGAAGACGACCACGGAGCCCGTGTTTTGCCCCGCCCGATCGTCCCCATAGGCGCCGACGGCGATGCGGTTGCCCGATACGGCGACACGTCGTCCGAACCAGGCGGTCGGCGAGGGATCTCGACTCTTGAGGTAAGCCTCCTGAACCCACTGCTCGCCGCGGCGCACGAAGACATAAGCTGCGCCGGCATCGGTCACAGAGTTGTCCGAAGGGTCCTCGCTGCGGGAGTCTTCCCCGTAGGCGCCGACGACCAGCGTGTCCCCATCGAGAGCGATCCGGCGCCCGAACCAGTCACCGGGGTCGGGGTTGGAGGCCTTGAGATAAGCCTGCTCGACCCACTCATCTCCGCGGCGCACGAAAACATAAACGGCTCCGCTTTCGCTGACGCTGTTGTCGTCGGGATCGAGGCTTCCTCTCCCCGCTTCCCAGGAGGCCCCCACCGCCAGAGTGTCGCCAGAGATGGCCACGCTGAACCCGAATTGGTCTCCCGGATCCGCGTTCGGAGCACGAACCTCGACGGGACAGGTCCCTTCCTCGACGCAGCTCGGGGCGCCGCCGCTGCCAGACATGCTCCCTCCGGTCCCGAAGGATCCACCGGCCGGCACACTGCCATCGCCACCGGAGCCTCCCGCCGCCGATCCCCCGGTGACTGAGCCCCCCATGGCGGGGCCAGCGAGGCCTCCCGCGCTGGGCTCAGAGGGAGCGCCTCCGCTCTCGGCGGGAGCGGACTCGCCAGTATCCCAGAGCAGAGCCGACCGCGTGCCGCAGCCGACCGGAGTGACGAGGAGGCAGAGCCATGCCCAACGGATTCGCACCAAAAACCCTCGGCCCACCCTATCCTGGGGGATCTGTCTGGCAACACGGGACCCGCCGGGCGGAGCGGAGAAAACGCTTCCGCTCCTAGGCCGATCGGATCTTTATTGTAGGGCTGAGTCCACACCGCGGGTCGGCGCGGTGGGGACGATCCAGTCCGCGAGCCAGGGGAGATCTACGAACAAGAAAACGATCCCCACGATACTGCAAGCGACGACCGCGGCCATGAGCACCGGCTCCTTGTAGAGGCCTTCGGGGCGTTGCACGGCCGAATCGGGCTTGAAGGCGAGCCAGAGATAAATGGCCATCACCAGCGCTACGAGCGGGAAGGCCAAGATCTCCTCGAGCCGGTAACGCATGACGAACGCTCCGAGAAAGAGCATCGCCGACGAGCCGTAGAACATGATCGAAACGAGGAGCCTCTCTTCGGTGTAGTGCTTGAAGGACTTCCGGTAGGCGCCCGCTCGGGCGGGATCGGCGATCTGGCGGTACTCGGCGAAGCGCTTCATGGCCATGAAGTAACAGCCGACCATCCAGTAGCTGAGGAGCAACGAGCCGGGAGCGACGGAAGCTGTGCCGACGATGAACCAACCAGCGAGCATACGGAGCGGGTTGTTCACCGCCTCCGAAAGCACATCGAGATAGGGGACGTCTTTGCTGCGGATGGGGCGGATATTGTACACGCAGCCCATCACCCAAAGAACGAAGGCTGTGATGGCGAAGGGGAGTGAGATCATCCAGCCGAGGGCGATGCCGACGACCATCAAGAGCAACCACTGCACGTAGGCGAGAGGAATGCTGACGCGTCCTGAGGGGACTGGCCTGAGCCTCTTCGTCGGATGAGACAGATCGTGCGGCGCATCGAGCACCTCATTGATCGTGTAGTTGCTCGAAGCGACGAGACAGATCGACAAAAGGCCGACGACGATGCGGAAACCGAGATTGTCGGCGATATGCTCCGGATCGAGCGCGTAGGCTGCGATCCCACCGGGAATCATGAAGACGTTCTTGAACCAGTGGTCGATGCGAGCGATCGACAAATGGCCAAGGAGCGTCGGGCGGCCACGGATCGGCAGTGCGGTAGAGGTGTCGGTCATGGGACTGCTGGAGGTCTAGTCGGACTCAGGGTGGGGATTGGAAGGTCCCATGGGAGAACCGCGTGACAGGAAGGTGGTCGGTCTCACCCCGGGCGCACACGCCCAAACGGGCACAATGAGCTCAGTCTTTCAATCATAAGCAGGGTCTGGCGTCTAGGGCTTTTGGCGCGTATCCATGGGAGCGCGTGTGGCCCTTTTCTGTGCAAGGGGCTGCGCGTCTCGGGCCTGCTGCGCGACTTGTTGGCGGCGCCTGCTTAGGAACGACGCTGCTCATGGAACCGGACCCTCCGAACAAATCCTGGTCGCCTGCCCGTATCGCCCGGATTTCCGGGATGTCGCTGGTCCTCTTGGGGGCGTTTGTGGCGATCTTTCGCGCCGGTTCGCTCCCGCTGCTCCCGCCCCCGGGCGCGCTCGATCGTTTGAATATCTCGTGGCTTCTCCTTGCTGCGCTCAGCCTCGAGCTCAGCATCCTCCTCAAGTACGCCCGCTACCACTTCCTCGTCGCGCCTCTCGCTCAAATTTCGTTCGGGAAGATCCTCAATATCGGCTCGATCGCCGGAGCGCTGATCCTGATCCTTCCGCTCCGGCTGGGTGAGTTCTCACGGCCTGCGCTCCTGCGCGAAAAAGGGAAGGTCTCTGGCTGGAACATCACCGGGACGGTCGCAGCGGAACGTCTTGTGGATGGCGTACTGTTTGGCTTCACGCTCTTGGCTGGGTTAGCGATCGCTCGGCCCCAGGAGCCGCTCCCTGACCGCATCGGGAACTTGGCGGTGCCCGTCGCCCTTGTGCCGAAGGCGGCCCAGGCAGCGACGGTCCTCTTTGGCGGAGCACTGCTCGTCATGGCGCTCTTGCTCTGGAAACAAAAGTGGGTCGAGCGTTTCATCCATTTGACCGTGGGCCGCTTGAATGCTCGCTGGGGCGAGGTGCTGGCTCACATGTCCGCGCGTTTGGTGGAGGGGGCGAGGTTCCTACCGAAGCCGGGGCTTGCCCTGCCTTACCTCTTCCTTTCGTGGCTCCACGTCGCAACCCACGGACTCGCCCTGGTCTGGGGCGCTCGCGCTGTCGGATTTGAGCTCAGCTTTATCGAGTCGATGACCGTGACGGGAGTCTTGGCGCTGGGGTTTGCTCTCCCCAATGCCCCCGGGTTCTTCGGAGCGATCCAGCTTGCCCTCTACGCAGGCATGGGACTCTACGTGGATCCGAACGTGGTCGTTCGTGAGGGGGCCGCGGTGACGTTCTTCTTTTATGTGGGATTTGTGGGGTTCGTTCTCTTGAACGCGCTCATCGCTGCTGCCATCGAATACGGGCCCTGGTCGCGGGCGCGCGCGGCGCGCGCGGTCGGTTGAGCAGCTGTCGCCAGCTGCACTTCAGTTCGAGCGCCGCTCGAAAGAAATCAGCGGACCGAAGTTCGAAAGAATGTTGGACTTGAGGGTGCGCAGGGCGGCGCCCTCCAGCCTGAGCTCATCTTGGCAACCCAGCCCCGGCACACACACCTGGTCTTGAGCCAGACAATCAGTGATCTCTTCGGGCCCTTCGTCTTCGGGACAGACGACCATCAAGTCTCCCCGGCATACGACGGCGTCCGGCGAGCAGGGCTCTTCGGCGAAGTAAGGAGAGAAATCGACGGACGCGAGCCAGCGGGCCGCAGAGAAGCGCACGTTCACTTCAGAGAGGTCCGTCGTGACTTCCTCGGAGAAGCGTTGGCTCTGGGGACTTTGGATGAGCGGTGTGCCTGAAACGGTGGCCTCAGTTTGGGCGAGGGGCAGGGAGGCGGACCAAGGTAAGCTTCTTGCGTCGAACTCCACGGTGCCGCGCAAAAGGAGCGAGTTTTCCCCGAGCTCTGCGGCCGCCTCGAGGACGAAGGGCTCGTCGCTCGTGAGTTGTGAGCTGATGCCGAGATCACACAAGTAAGAGGCGACTGCTCCGCTCGACCCGTGGAGAGTTCCGGCGCGCCGAGGGCTGTCGTCGAGTAGATCGACGACGGAGCTTCCGAGCCACTCGAGACGGGCCACGTCACAGGACTCAGCGCCGCTTGGGCTTGGGCAAAAGTAGAGCGGGCCGAAGGCGAGCTGGCCCTGGTCGAGTCGAAGGAGGGCACCTGTGGCTGTTTCGATCTCGCTCGACGCGGCGTCTCCCGAGAGGGTGAGCGGGACTTGGACCGGGCGGGGGCCCGGATCGCTGCAGCCGAAGGCGACGAGAAGCAATGGCAGTGCGCGTCTCATAGTCGGATGCCCAAGTTGACCATCAGGGAGAGAGGAGCGCCCGCCGCGAGATGGCGCGCGGGGAGACGAGAGCGGACGCCGTCGTTCGGCGACCAGTCAGAAGCGTAGGAATATTCCACGGCACCGTAGCGCACGTCGAAGAGATTAAAGGCGTCGAGGCTCAAATCGAGCGGCCCCCAGAGCAGCCCCAAGGTTGCGTCGAGGAGCGACACGGCTTCCGAAGAAGCTCCGTAAGGAAGAGGTCGCGGTGAGAGAAACGAGAAGCCGAGCCCGGCGCGCCCAACGAGTGCGTTCGGACCCAGGCGCCTCAGCAGCTCTTTTTTCACTGAAGCATCGAGGCGGACCACGAGGGGCGGTACGAAGGGGACGCGCGCGCCAGAGGTGAGCGGAGAGATCGGTTCCTCCGCTGTGGGAGGCGGAGGGTCTGTGAGGCGAGCGTCCACAAACGTCGAGGATAAGGAGAGCAAAGACCACTCGACAGGACGCGCGAGGATATAGAGAGTCGCGCCGGCTCGCGACGTCGGTCCTGTTGCTTCGAGGCGTCCTTCGCTCGGATCGAAGGCTAGGTCGTTCGAGAGCGTCGTGTAGAAGCCGCCGAGCGCCGCTTCGAAGACGTCGTCGCTTCTGTAGCGAACGCCGATGTCCGTGGAGTGGACCTTGGTGAAAGGGGCCTCTTCGCCGTCCTCGAGCATCCGGCCTGCGGGAGAACGGTAGCCTTGGCCGTAAGCGGCCATGACTTCGAGAGCGGGAGTGAATCGGAAGGTGAGGCTGGTTCGGGGACCGGCTGCCATCCCTGCTGCGGAGCGGCGGTAGCCAGGAATGCTCGCGTCTTCGGGGCGAGAGCGCTCGGCGACCTGATGGAGCCGGTCGTCGACCGAGTAGCCGAGCAGGTCACCGCGCAGGCCGACGCGCGCTGTGACAAAGCGGGTCAAATCGACGTTCAGGTCTCCGAATAGGCCCGCGTCCGCGGCGCGGATGGTCGCGTCGAGGCGCTTGTCCCAGATCTGATTGTTCGAGGCGGCATCGATCAGGTTCTGGGATTGGTCGATGGTGTCGACGCGCCCGGTGAGCCCGACCTCGATCGATGCCTTTGCCCACGGGGTGAGCTCCGCCTTCGCCGTCCGGTAGCGGCCTTTCAGACCGAAGGAGAGCGTCTGATTTTCCTGCTCGAAAAGGTCGCCGCGTCCACTGGTTCGATCGAGGAGCGAAGAACGCTCGAGGAAACCTGTGAAGTTCCCCTGCAGCCTGAAGGTGTCATAGCCGAGCCAGACTCCCGCCTCACCATTCGCTCCGTCTTCTCCGAGATAGTCGGCGAACAACCCCGCCAGAAAGCGGCCCGTTTGACCACCCTGAGCGCGCGCTGTCGCTTCATCGTAGACGCAGAGAAAACAAACGGCGCCGCTGTCGATATCGTCTCGTCGAAGCACGCCCGCCGAGCTCGAGCGGGCGACGTTCATGAGGGCGATGGCTCGAAAGGTCAGCTCGCCTTTGCCGAAGCGATGCTGAAGATTGAGCCGGGCGCTCTGGCCGCGCCGATTTTGACCAAAGCCGTCGGTGCTTCGATACTCGGCGGCGCCGAAGCTCTCCTCACGTTGACCCTGCGGGGCAAAGAGGGCGAGCTGGCGGAAGGAGTGAAAAGAGCCGTAGCTCGAGCGAAGCGTGACCCCGCGCGCCGCTTCTGGAACGCCGAGCCGGGCGTCGATGGTGCCAGCGATCGCGAAGTCCCCTTGTTCTGGATCGTAGATTCCCTCCCGGACCGATAAGGAGGAGACCGCGTCCGCGATGAGCAGGTCCATGTCGGAATAGCCCTGCCCATGGATGTGGGAGGGAAGATTGATCGGCACGCCACCGACGCGAAACTCAATGTCCTGTCCGTGTTCGCTATCGAATCCGCGCAGCATGTAGTTGTGCGCGACGCTCGCGCCTTCGCCGCGCCCGACATAGAGCCCCGGCACGGAGCGAAGGATTTCGGCGCCTTCGGAGCGAGGAGCCGCGAGCAAGGTGTCGCGGCCGAGGTCGAAATCTCCGGTGCTTCGGGCTTTCGGCCGGAGCTCCCGGGCACCTTCCACGGTAACTTCGACAGGGACCCCCTCCACCTCAGGGCCTTGGGGCTTGTGAGCGTGACCGTGAGCTTCGGTCGCTCCGCCGAGCAAGAGCTCGGGGGGAATGAAATGGAAAGGAATGCGGATCTGGGAGCGTACGGGGTTGTCGTCGCGGTAGGCCGGGACGAACTTCCATTGACGGACCGCCTCGAGGGCCGCCTCGTCGAAATCGCGACCACCGGAGGCGAGCACGCGCGCGCCGGTGACGTCTCCCTGCTCAGAGATCTCGACCACGAGGACAACGTGGACCTCGACCGCGTCGAGGATATGACCCTCTGGATAGATCGCTTCCTTTTGGACGAGGACCTCCGGGAGCCGAACGGCGGGGGGCTTTTCGGCAGCAGGAGCATCCGCTTCGGTGGCGGGCGGGTTCCCGTTCGACGACGGTGGCGCGTCTTTCGGCGCGCCTTCGGTCGGCTCCTCGGCCTCGGAGGGGCGTTCTTGGCCTTCTGAAGCGTCGGACTCAGCGCTCGGCTCTTGGGCCAGGCTTGGTGCCACATTCAGGAGCGCGGCCAGGCAAAAGGCTGCCATCGCTCCTTCAGAGCGTGAGGCGATGAGGTGGGTCAAAGGCAAGACGCCGCGCACAGGGATGCGGGCCGTAACAAAAGGGTCCTCTTGATGCAACTGACTTGCGATAGGGCGTTTCACCCACGGATTTGGCGATGAATGAGTGGGGAGAGGGAGCCTCGGGCCATCGGCCCCGGATGTAGGTTTGCCAGCTTCGGGCGGTTGCGGTTCACTCGCCGCAAGGAGCCGATTGGACGACAGAATTGGAGACCCGAGACCAGTGATGAGGGTGTTGGAGGAGAAAGGACCTGTCCCGGGGTGGCGCTCAGTCTGGGCCCTGCTCGTGCTGCTTGTGAGTTTGTGCTGGGCGAGCGTGGCGCTCGCCACGGAGAAGCCCGCGGCTGTCCGACTCGGAGACGAAGTCGTTTTCACCCTCGAGCGCCCGCTCGGCAAACAGACGGCCAAGGAGCGCGCTGCCGCGGCAGAAGCGGCTCTCGAAGCGCTCGTGCTGGAAGAGCCCGGGGAAATCAAGATCATCCGCAAGCCGGGGTCCTCTCTGCTTCAAGTCGGCTCGACCACCATCGTGGAGCTGACCGAGGAGGATCAGATCGCCGAAGGGCGCGCCGATCTCGAGTCGTACGTGAGCGAGGTGGCCATGAAGGTGCGCTCGGGGCTCGAGCGCGAACAGCGTCGCTCCCGCATCGCCCGTCGTGTCCTCAGCATCTCGAGTGTGGTCTTCCTTGGCCTCATCGCGCTCTTGCTCCTCCGGGCTGTGCGAACTTGGGCGAGGAGCGCCGATGAGTGGGTTGACGCGCAGGGGGACCGCATCGGAGCGCTCCGCATCCACACCGTCGAGCTGATGCACCCGGCCGCGGCCCGTGAGGCGGTCCGCATCGGTACACAAGGGGCTCTGTGGCTCTTGCGCTTCGGCATCCTGTACGCCTGGGGACTCCTCACGCTCTCCTTGTTCGACTCGACGCGGGCGCTCGCGCAGCGCATGACCGGGCGACTCTTCTCGCCGGGGGCGGAGTTCCTCGAGCGCCTCGGGGCCCAGGTGCCGATCCTGGTTGCGTTCTTGATCGGCGCGGTGGTCCTGCTCATCGCTGTGCGGTTTGCGCTCGCCTACTTCGCCGCCATCGAGAAGGGCGAGGTCGACAGCGACTGGGCGCGACCGGAGACGGCGCGCGTCACCGGAAGGCTCGTCGCTTTTGGCATCGTCCTCGGGGCGATGCTTTTTGTGGTCCCACTTCTGACCGGTAAAGACGATGGGCTCCTGACCCGGGTCGGAGTCTTGGCTCTCGGGGCCGTGGCCCTCGCGCTCACGCCGCTCTGGGCTTCTTGTGCGCTTGGCATTCGACTCGTCTACGCGCGGCACATTCGGGTCGGGGATTTTGTCGTCTACGGCGGCCACGCCGGGCGGGTGCTCGAGGTCGGTTTGTTCGACATCACGCTCATCGACGACGAGGACATGAGCGTCCGCGTGCCGCACCTGATGAGCCTCTGGCACGTGACGCGGGCGCCGGTGCATCGCAGGGAACGCAGGGAACGAGTGAGGCGGGGGAGGGAGCGGTGAATCCCGTCCTGCTCCTCGTCGCCCTGCTGGTAGCTGCCTACCTGGGGGGACTCGTTTCTTCGAAGCGCACCCTGAATCTCTCCTCCGGCGGCGAGTTTCTGGTCATCGGCGCCCTGGTGGGACCGACGATGCTCGGTTTTGTCGACCGGGAGACCCTCGACTCTTTTCGTCCGCTCTTGCTCATGGCGCTCGGCTGGATGGCGGCTGTTCACGGTCTGTCCCACGGCGCCTTGGGGGCTGGGGCGGTGCGCGCCCGGAGCTACTTCGCCTCGGTGTTCGCGACCTCTGTGGCCGCGGCGGTGATGGGCACTTGTGCTTTCTTCATCTCGGGCTTTCTCGGAGCCTTCAGTGGGGACGAGCGATTCTTGATCGCGCTCGCGGCGGCCTCCGTCCTCTCGGGCACGCGTGAGCTGCACTTCCCGAGCTCTGATCTACCGTCGGCGACGCGCTACCGCGCCGAAATCGGCAACTCTCACAACTTGGTGGGACTCGGACTGCTGGCGGCCATTCCATCTCTCGTTCCACCGGAGGCCGCGTTCCGTTTGCCTTCCTGGTCGTGGCCGCTGCTCGGTGTGGCCACCGGCATCGTGCTCGGGGTGACTGTGGCTTCTCTCATCGGTGCTTCTCTGCACCGGGCGGAGCTCTGGCCGATCCTTCTCGGGGCCGTGCTGATGACCGTGGGGCTGAGCTTGCGCTTCGATCTCCCGCTGTTGCCACCAGCTTTTGTGCTCGGGTCGACCGTCGTCGCGCTCTCCCCTGAAGCTGCCAAGGTGCGAGCCCTCACCCAAAAGACGGAGCGACCCCTCGTCTTGCCGGTGACGATCCTCGCGGGAGCGTTCATCGCCTGGCAGATGCCGTCCGTGACCTGGCTCTTTGTGGGCTGCATGGTGGTCTTGCGGGGCCTTGTCCAATATGCCCTGGGGCGCGTCTTCACAGCGGGTGCGGGGAGCGTCTCGGCAGGCGCTCACGTGTTTGCTCTCTCGTTTCTGCCCGTGGGAGCAAGCAGCCTGGCGATCGGTTTGACCATCCTGTTCTGGGATGAAGGTATGGTGGGCCGCTCTGCTTTTGCCATGGCAGCGGTGGCCCTGATCCTCGGAGATCTCTTAGGGACGAGGGCGCTCGGGCGAGTGGCACTCGTCTCTGAGTCTGATCCTGCACCCGCACCTGAGCCTGACGCTCAGGAGGACGAAGAACCGGCGGCTCGGCCGGAGGAAGAAGCTGTATGAGCGGCGGCGGACGTGGCTGGCGACATCGAGTCGTCCAAGGGCTCTCTCTCATCATCGTGCTCGCCGTCCTGTTGGTGGCGAGCCAGGTCGGGCAAAGCTCATCGGCTCCCGGCGGACTCACCCTGGCCCTCGGTCTATTGCTCCTGCTCGGAGTTCTGCTGAGCGAAGTGCTCGATGTGGTGGGGCTGCCGCACTTGACCGGTTACCTCGCCGCCGGCGTGCTCGCCGGACCTCACGTTCTTCACATGGTCGACCATCAGGCGGTCGACCAGCTGAGCCGGGTCAATGGCCTCGCCCTGACTTTGATCGCCCTGGCCGGTGGTCTCGAACTTCGCCTCACGACGCTCCGCGAAGTGCGCAAGAGCCTTCTGCGCGCGACGATCGTCCAGTCGACGGTCGGTCTCGCGGTCTCGACGTTCGTTTTCTACGCCATGAAGCCTTACCTGCCGTTTTTGAACGAGCTGGAGCCTCAGGCGGCCTTTGGTGTGGCTCTTTTTTGGGGCGTGCTGGCGATCAGCCGAAGCCCGTCAGCAACCCTCGGTATCTTGTCCCAGACGCGAGCAGACGGACCTCTCACCCGCTTCTCCCTGGCATTCGTGATGTCCTCGGACATCGTCGTGATCTTGCTCATGGCTGCGGCGATGGTCATTGGCAGGCCGCTCATCGATCCCAGCGCGACCATCTCGCTCGAGGCCTTCCGTGGCCTCAGCCACGAGATCTACGGGAGCATCTGCGTCGGTACGACGCTGGGTCTGGTGCTCGCGCTGTACCTCCAGTTTGTCGGGTCGTACCTGATGATCGTCTTGGTCCTGCTCGGCTTTGGTTTCTCCGAGGCGGTCCAATATCTGCACCTCGAGCCGCTGCTCACATTCCTGACAGCGGGATTCGTGGTCCAGAACCTTTCACCCCACGGCGACCGTCTGCTTCACGCGATTGAAGAGTCCGGAGCGATCGTCTTCGTAGTGTTCTTTGCAACTGCGGGGGCGCACCTCGATCTGCCGCTCTTGTTCTCGATGTGGCAGGTCGCGCTCTCCCTTGTGGCCTTCCGGGCGCTGGCGACGATCTTGAGTCACCTCATCTCCTCCCGTTGGTCCAAAGACACGCCAACTCTCAGGCGCTGGGGATGGTCCTCGCTCCTCAGTCAGGCCGGCCTCACGCTCGGCCTCAGCATCATCGTCGAGCGCGCCTTCCCGTCCTTCGGTCCCCAGTTCCGATCGCTCGTGGTCGCCACAGTGGGCATCAACGAGGTCTTGGGCCCGATCTTCTTCAAGACAGCGCTCGATCGAACCGGTGAGACGGGGGCTGGGGTCGCGGCGGCTGGATCCGAGGGGAATCTCCCCCGGGCGAGCCTCCGGCCCCCGTCCGAAATGTCTGAAGCGCCGGCGACCGAGTCGCCGGCGCCGGAAGCTTGAGCGACGCGCGCTCTCGCCCGCGACTAGTCGTCATGGGCGACCAGACGCAGAGGCTGATCGCTGATCTTCATCTCGAGCACGCTCCGCTTGCCTTGAGCGTCGCCGCCAATTTGGAGCTCGGTGGCAGGGTTACACTCGATTTTCACGGCTTCGACGAGGAAGTCGAAGAGAGTGCTCGGATCATCGAAAGAACCGTTCCACATCGCCCCGATGTTCTGGGCAAACTCAAGAGAGCCCATGGTCGAGACGCGCAGATGCATGCGGTCCGGCTCGATGTCCGCGAAGGGGAACATGCGGAGCCCGAAGCCGTAATAAGGGATCGTCGAACAGCTCGCGATGCGCGCCTTGCCTTCGAAGATGACCTCTCCGTGGGCGAAGGGGCGACCGATGATCTGTTTTCCTTTTCCCACTCGGTGGCAGGGGCCGCCGAGGTTCGTGATGCGGAAGAAGGGCATTTCCTTGCCGATCTGCTTCGGGATGGAGCGGGTCAAAGCTGCCAAGGAATACCCGGCGAGACCGACGCCGATCGAGCTGAGAGGAGTCCCCCGGAGGCGTCGATTCAGAGCGATGTAGTCGGCCAAGACCTCGGCGTCCGCACCGAGACCAGCGAAGGGCGTCAGGAAACCTTCTACCTCCACCATCCTGATCTCCCGCGTCAGCGGGGAGCGTGCGAGCTCGAGGAGCTCGTGGTCGGAGATGTCGCGCAGAGAGCGGTCGGGGCCGGCAACTTTGGCCATCGCGTTGCCCGTACCGAGCTTGAGGACTCCGAGGCGGGGCGTGGCCACGTCTTGCTCGCGGGCGCGCCGAGTGATCTCGGTCACCATGACCGTGAAGGTTCCGTCCCCACCGCCGACGAGCACTGTGTCGTACTCGTCACGGAGGATGCGGTCGGCGATGGGCCCGACGTCCTCGAGGCTCTTTGAGACGAAGACGTCCCGCTCGCCAAAGAGGCGTCCCAGGCGTGAGCAGATCTCGGGCGTGACGCTTCCTGCGTTGCCGTTCAGTACGAAAGCAACGCTAGATTCCCGAGCACCGGTGGGCACGACGACTTCTCCGAGCACGGACGAGAGCTTCAGCGATTGCCCGGCGAGCGGAAGGCGGCGCGGCCGACGAAGAAGGGGCCCATCTGCGAGATATACTCGGAGGTTTGACGAGTGCCGCGCATCGTCTGGACCACGTGAGAGAGCGGGTGCAGCTCGCGCCCGATGAGACCGATGACGAACTCGTTATCGTTTTCGTCGAGACCGTGGCACGCGAGCCGTACGTCGTGAGCCAAGTCGGCGGCCCCATAACGCTTCCCGATCTCACCGTGTTCTCTCAAGATGGCGCCCTTTTCCTGCCCGCTCAGTTTCTCGAACGCGCCGCTTCGACGCAGCGGATACCAAACCGCGAAGTTCCAAGCATCGTTCATGACCGTCTCGACGGGACGCCGGAGCAGCCAATAGTCGAGATCTTGCTCGTAGCCGGTCGAGTAGGTGCGTCCGAACATCGTGAGGTTCGATCGATACCGGGGCGCGCTGTCCTTGGCGGAGCCGAGGGAGTTCAGCGCCGGGCGCAGCCGCGTGACGAAGTCGGCCGGGTCGGGGGAGAAGGTCAGGACGCCGAAGGACGCGGGGTGGTTCACGTCTTCGTAGACGACCACCGGCATGCCCCGGTCCGCGACGGCCGATCCAATGGCGGTGGAAGTTGTTTCGCTCGGCCTCTGGAACTCGAGGACGAGCAGCTGCATGAAGAGCCGAGAGTCGAGATATTGCGGAGTTCCATCGCGGGGAGCGCCGCGTTCGCGGAGGTCCAGGCTCGATTCTTGGCTATCGTGCGGGGCGGTCATGGCCCGGAACGAATACAACGGAATCCGGGTGACTCACAGGTCCGTTCTTGATAAACCCCGCCGGCTTTGACGAAGCCTCGCCCTAGAAGCGACCAAGAGCAGGCAGGCCGCGCCGCGATCGAGGTCGAAGAAGAGCCATTTTCCCCCGTAGCGCGGGGCCTGGGTTTGCCTATCGGCATGCGGGATGCGCTCCAGGAGGAAATTTCTGAAGAGCGAGCCCTCGGTCGAGCCGTATCAAGGACCTTTGCGCTTTATGGCTACGAAGAGGTCGGCTTGCCCGCCTTCGAGTACCTCGACGTCATCTCGAGGGGGCTCGGCCACGTGGGTCCCGAGCTCTTGCTCCGTTTTGTCGAACCCGAGACCGGGCACATTGTCGCCCTGCGTCCGGACATGACTCCTCAAGTCGCCCGGCTCATCGCGAGCCGCTGGCCGGACGCGCCGCGCCCGCTGCGCCTCTCTTATTTGGGCAACGTCCTGCGCCGCCGACCCGAGCGCGCTCGTCACGACATCGAGGTCGTTCAATGCGGCATTGAGCTTGTGGGCGACGAGGGACTCGAGGCGGATCTCGAGGTCATCTCTGCGACCCTCGGCGCTGTTCGCGCCGCAGGGCTCAAGGACTTTGTGGTCGACCTGGCCCATGGCGGGATCGCGCACGGGCTCCTTTCGGGGGTTTCGGGTGAACTCCGGGCCGCCCTTCTCGCCGACTTGGCCCGTAAGGATCAATCCCGGGTGGCGTCACGCGCGGAGCGAGGCGGCCTCGAGCGCGAGCTCGTGCGCACGCTTGCGGCTCTTCCGGAGCTCCAGGGCGGCGTCGAGGTGATCGAGCGGGCTCGCGCGCTCCCTGGTTTTGCTCCAGCGCTGCCTTTCGTTTTGGAGCTTTCAAGGCTCGGTGAGCGGGTGGCGCGCGCGGAGGACGGCCCCCGGGTGGTCTTCGATCTCGGGGAGACTCGTCCGGTTCCCTATTACACGGGCATGATGTTCCAGGTACTCGCCGAGGGCCCGGGACAGGCGGTAGCCTCGGGCGGCCGTTATGATGAGCTCTATGCGCGCTTCGGGGTTCCTCGAGCGGCCGCGGGCGCGGCGGTGAACATCGACCACCTCGCTTGGGCAGTTTCGCTCGGGCGGAAGGAGCCCCCCCCAAGGCTTCGGGTGCTCGTCTTTGGAGCGGCCGAGGCGCCGACGAACGACGAAGGTCAAAAGGGGCTCGCGACCCTCCGCGCCCAGGGTATTCCGGCGGCGCCGCTGTTCCGAGCGACCTCCCGCGCCGATGCGCTCGAGTACGCCCGTCTCGGCAACTACTCGTTCGTCGCCGAAATGTCGGGCGGCGCGAGCGTTGTCCTCTATAGAACAAGCACACAGGCGGAAGTCGCCCGTGGAACTTTCGAGCAGGTCGCCCAGTTCATCGTGGCCCGCTCTCGAGCAGGAGATCCTGCGTTTGGTGCGCTCCACGGTTAAGACCGTGCTGTCCGTTGAGTTTGGAGAATATTCATGTCCGCAGTCGTTGTGGTGGGTGCCCAGTGGGGCGATGAAGGCAAAGGCAAAATCGTCGACATCTACACTGAGCACGCCGATTTTGTGGTGCGCTACGCAGGTGGTCCGAACGCGGGTCACACGCTGGTCGTAGGCTCCGAGAAGCTCGTGGTTCGGCTCCTGCCGAGCGGTATCTTGCGGCCGAGTACTCGCTGTATCCTCGGGCAGGGCATGGTCGTCGATCCGGCCGTCTTGGTCGGAGAGATCGATGAGCTGATCCGGCGCGGCCAGACTGACGTGGAGAAGCGTCTCTTGCTGAGCGACCGCGCTCACATCATCCTTCCCTACCATATCGAGATCGACTCGCTACGCGAGAGCTCAGCGCCGCGCGATCGCGCCATCGGCACGACCAAGAAGGGCATTGGCCCTTGCTACGAGGACAAGGTCCGCCGCACCGGTATTCGTGCCGGAGACCTTCGGGACTTGGCCGCCCTCGAGGCAAAGATCGAGAGCACGCTCGGCCAGTGGCGGGCGACCATGGAAGCCCTCGGAGGAACGACCCCTAGCGCTCGAGAAATCGTCGAACAAGTTCGTCCCTTCGCTGAGCGCCTGGTCCCGCTCCTCGGCAACGCTTCGAAGGCCACCGATGACGCAATCCGCGCGGGCAAGCGCGTGATGCTCGAAGGCGCGCAGGGCACGCTGCTCGATGTGGACCACGGGACCTATCCCTACGTCACCTCGAGCTCAGCTGTTTCCGGTGGCGCTGCGATCGGTGCGGGCATCGGTCCGAACCGCATCGACACCGTGCTTGGTATCGTCAAGGCTTACACGACCCGCGTGGGCGAGGGACCGTTCCCGACGGAGCTGAAGGACGGGACCGGTGAACACCTCAGGAACGTCGGAGACGAGTACGGCTCAGTTACTCGCCGCCCGCGACGCACCGGCTGGCTCGACTTGCCGGGCCTCCGCTATGCCGCGCGCGTCAACGGCATCGACGGTCTTGCCCTCACGAAGCTCGACGTCTTGACGGGCCTCGACACGATCCAGGTCTGTGTCGCTTATGACACTCCCTACGGCCGCACCACAGATCTCCCGATCGACCTGCTCACGACCCCCGGGCTCGTCGAGCCCGTTTATCGCTCTTTCCCGGGCTGGTCCGAGAACCTCGAGAACGTGCGCAGCCTCGACGAGCTCCCCGAGACCGTCCGAAGCTACGTCGACTTCATCGCCGAAGAGGTCGGGGTCCCGATGTATTTGGTGAGCGTCGGCCCGAGCCGGGACGCGACGATCGTCCTGAAGAGTCCCTACGCCGAGCGCGCCTGAGAGCGGCTTCGCTTTGAACTCGGTCGCGCGAGCGCTTGCGAGGGCGCGCTCGCGCGGGGGCGCTCCCTGCTTTGGAAAGTGATCGTCCTCAGAAACGCGCTGTCACGAGGACGACCTCGAGTCGGCGGTTCTCGGCTTGGGCGCTCCGCGCCCGAGGATCCACCCGTGGCTCAGCGCCGAGGGCACTTCGGGTCTCAGGGTTTGCGCGATTCGTACTCCTGAGGGCCGAGGAGGCGGCTTCCAGCCATGCGGCGCTGTTCTTTTCGTCCGCGGCAACTGCCGTGTGCGCGACGACGATGGTGCGGAGGTCGGGGTGACCCTCGAGCAGCGCGCCGAGTCGAGCGAGATCGCTGCGCGTCTTGTCTCGAAGGGCAGCTCCCTCTGCTGGGTCCCGGAACTCGACGACAACCCCGCGGTCGTCGCGGTAGGCAGTGAATGAGTTCTCTGTGAGCTCACGCAAGAGCTGGTCGCTGACGTTGACCTGAGGCGCCGCCTTCGAGTTTTCTCGGCGCAGGGTGGTGAGCTCTTTCAAGCAGCCCGCGCGTAGCTCCGTCGCCCGCGGGAACATGTCACGGCTCAGGCCTTTGACGTTGAGCTCTCCCTGAAGCTTCTTGAGCTGCTCTTCAAGGGGAGCGAGCTTTTCGTTCGGTGCTCCCAAGATGCGGGCCCCGAGACACAAGCTCTCGGCTTCGCTCGCGAGTTTTGCGGCGGCCTTGCGCCGGACCAAGAGCCGCTCGCTGTCGACCGTTTTCAGGTCAGAGACCGGCTCCGCGTCGAGCAGCACTCGCGCCTTGAGCTCGAGGGCTTCGACCTCGCCTTGGAGCGTAGCCTGAGCGCCATCGAGCAGGGCGAGCTGCTCTTCTTTCTTGGAGCGTTCCTGTTCGACGCGCTCGGCGCGGGCCATTGCGCGAGCGCTCCGGCTCTGGAGCGCGGCGAGCTCGTAGGCGGCGAGGGCTTGTTCTGCGACGATCTCAGCTTCGTCCGTCTTGCCAGCGTCGAAGAGCTCGAAGGCCTCTTTTTTCCTGCGATCGGCGTCTGCTTTGGCCTGGGGCGCGAGGTTGGCTGCGTCTAAGGAAGCTGGGGATCGGGACGCAGCGTCGGCGTCCGCCAAACTGCGGGGGGCAGGCTGTGCGGGGGCACAGGCGACGGTCATCCCGAGAGCGAGGAGCGAGAGGAGAAGAGAAGAAGAGGACCTCATTTTTGTGCTCCTTCGAGCTCCTTGAGGCGGGCGAGAGCGCGGGCGCGCCGCGCTTCGGTCTGCTCCGTCAAAAGCCGAGCCCGTTCGATCCGGGCCTCGAGTTCGACGACCTCCTGTTCCTTCTGGTCAGCAGCTTTCTCGAGGGCCAGCGCGCGCTCCAGCTCCTTTTGCACCTGCTCCCAGAGCTCAGCGAGCTCCTCGAGGCGAGGAGAGAGGCGCGCGCGGTCTTTGTCGACAACGGCCTGGGCTCGCTGCCGAGCGGCTTGAGCTTTCTTCAGGCTCGCGTCGTCTTTGCCGCGCGCTTTCGGGCGGGGTCCATGTCCGTGGCCGGGACCATGCCCATGCCCATGCCCATGCCCGTGGTGCCCGTGAGCGTGTCCGTGGCCCTTCGGGCTCTCGGAAGGCGCAGGCGAAGCAGGAGGTGCGTCGGGAGCGGGCGGGCTTTCGGGAGTTTCAGCGTGCGCGAGGGCTGTCCAAGAGGCGAAGCCGAGCACGAGCGACCATGGGGTTCGACGCATCGCCCGCGAGCAGGCCATGCGCGCTTGCTCTGGTCAAGCGGCTTGTGCGAGCCGGCCTTCCCCTGGTTTTTTCGAGCCTTCGAGGGAGTGAGATGCGTCCGAATCAGCGCACTGGTAAGGCGCTCGGCCATGAAAGTCGCCGTCGTCATGGGAGGCCCGTCCGCCGAGGCGGAAGTGAGCCGCGTCTCGGCTCGCGCCATCATGGGTGCACTCGCGGAGCGCGGGTATGTCGCTGAGGCCATTGAGCTCAATGAAAAGGTCGCGGCAGAGCTGCTGTCCTTCGCGCCCGACGTTGTCTTTCCCATCGCCCACGGAGCTCTGGGCGAAGACGGCTGCCTTCAGGGGCTGCTTGAGATTTTGGGGCTGCCTTATGTGGGCTCCGGGGTCTTGGCGAGCGCCGTGGCTGCCGACAAGGCGCATACCAAAAAGCTCTATCGGGGCGCCCGGCTCCCGGTGGCCGAAGAATGGCTTCTCACGCGCGCTGAGCTCGAACGGGTCGCGCGCGACCCCGAGAGTTTTTACGGGGAGGCGCTGTCTCGTCTCGGGCCGGAGATGATCGTGAAGCCCAATACCGGCGGAAGCGCCGTGGGGACAACGCGCCTCTTGCGAGGTTTCTCGAAGGAAGAACTCGCGCGAGCCGTTGAGCTTTCCAGTCGCGTCTCGGAAGAGACCCTGCTGGAGACCTACTTCCGCGGGAGCGAGCTCACCTGCGGCGTGCTCGAGCGAGACGGAGTCCCTGTGGCTCTACCGCCGACGCTCATCCACCAGCAGGTCTCCGGTTGGTATGATTTCGAGTCGAAGTACAAGAGCGGAGGCAGCCGTCACGAGTGTCCTGCGCCTTTTGCTCCCGAGATCTTATCGGCGATCCAAGAGGCGGCCCTCACCGCGCATCGGGTCATCGGCGCCCGCGACCTGTCGCGCACCGATTTCTTACTCTCCGGTTCCGAGTTCATCGTTCTCGAGACCAACATGCTGCCGGGGATGACACCTGTGTCTCTGTTCCCGGAAGCGGCCCAGGCCTTCGGGATCCCCTTTGCGGAGCTCATCGACGGCTTGGTGCGCACAGCGGCGAGTCGCAAACCGGCCCGGCCCGGTGAGGTCCCGGCATTCCCGAGCTGAAACGCCGGGCGACCTTGCTCTCAAGAGGGCCGAAGGGGCTCCAGGCGACCCCCGACGTCCAATTGCGGGACAAGAGGCGAAAACGCAGCCTGGTTCCAGTGCTCCAGCAACGCCCCAGCTTTTTTGAGGCGTGCTCGTGTTCTCTTTGGCGCGGGTTTTGTTAAACGGGGCGCCATGAATAGCGGCCTCAAGGTCCTCGTTGTCGGCTCAGGAGGGCGCGAACACGCCCTCGCTCTCGGCCTCCTCCGCTCGCCGTCGGTCCGTGAAGTGGTGCTCTGTCCGGGGAGCGAGGGGATGATGGCGCTGCCCCCGGGCCTCTCGGATAAGAAGCTCGGGCGCGCCGAAGGCGAGCCGGCTGCTGTCGCTCGGGCGGAGCAGGTGGACCTCGTCGTGGTGGGTCCTGAGGTGCCGCTCGTGCGCGGTCTCGCCGACGAGGTGCGAGCGCTGGGCATCCCCTGTTACGGCCCGAGTCGCACTGCCGCCC